>JAESFK010000010.1_pt1 | contig 599492 bp, 548 predicted proteins | sample 9269391 | NCBI WGS metagenome assembly JAESFK01 (sample SAMN14506231, study PRJNA617097) | algae metagenome | isolation source: Drouetiella hepatica UHER 2000/2452 and co-occurring heterotrophs from... | place: Slovakia: Slovak Paradise National Park, Hrabusice, Kosice Region | collected...
GCCGCTGCTCGATCACCGACACCTCCCGCCAAGGCATGGACTGACCTCCTCAGAGCCCAATCCACGCAGCATGATGTGTCAGCTATCTCCCCGAACACCCGTCAGGCATGTCCCCGGGCTGAACACTTGACCGGGCGATCCATTCGGTGCGCAAAACGTCAGCCGCCTCAATCGGATGGATGGCCCGGTCAAGCCGGGCCATGACGATCTGGAAAGCCAGTGGTTCAGGTGTACTGTTCTGTCACCGCACTCATTTGGCACTCGTTGCACCAGAAGAAATAGGTCAGGCCATCCTCGTTGGGACCAGCGGCTGCGCCAGCTTGTCATAGATGTCGTCGGACCAACGCTTGCCGTCGAAGTTGCCAATGAAGCGCTCGAATGTCCTCATGGACGCTTCCTCACCGTTCTCCGCCGCACGCTAGCAAGGCCGGCTGGCGGACGATACGCACCGTGATTGCAGCGATCGCTACGGACGACGGACAAGAAGAAGCCCGATGATGCCCCCCTCACCCCTCCAGATCCGCCCCATGCTCCCCGCCGAGGTCCCCCTCGCCGTCGACTGGGCGGCGGGCGAAGGGTGGAACCCCGGGCTCGAGGATGCCGGCCCATTCGCGGCCGCCGATCCGGACGGGTTCCTGATCGGCACCATCGACGGCGAGCCGGTCGCGACGATCTCGCTCGTCGGGCCGGAGCCGGCGTTCGGGTTCCTCGGCTTCTACATCGTCGCGCCGGCCTTCCGCGGCCGCGGCCACGGGCTCGCGATCTGGAATGCCGCGCTCCAGCGCCGGGCGTTCACCACCATTGGGCTCGACGGCGTCGTCGACCAGCAGCCGAGCTACCGGAAGTCCGGCTTCGTGCTCGCCCATCGCAACGTCCGCTATGGCGGCCGGGTCGATCCGGCGGCGCTGCTGACGGCGGGAGGCATAGCCGGTGCCGCAGGCTCCATGCCGGCCGGCGCGGGGACCTCCGCCGGCCCGGGCATCGCCTCAGGCGGGCCCTGGGCTGCATCCCTCCCCGCCCCCGGCGGCGGCGTCCTCGTGCCGATCGGCGCCGCGCTCGCGCCGGCGGTCCTCGCCTACGACCGGCCGTTCACTCCGGCGGGCCGCACGGCGTTCCTCGCGGCCTGGCTCGCGCCGACGGCGACGCGGCAGGGGCTGGCGCTGGTGCGGGACGGCGCCGTCGCCGGCTACGGCGTCGTCCGCCGCTGCCGGACGGGGGCGAAGATCGGGCCGCTGTTCGCCGACGACGAGGTCGGCGCCGAGGCGCTGTTCCGGGCGCTGGCGGGGCTGTTCCCCGACGGCGAGATCTTCCTCGATCCGCCGGAACCACACGCCGCGGCCACGGCGCTCGCCCGCCGCTTCGACCTTGCGCCCGTCTTCGAGACCGCCCGCATGTACCGCGGCCCCGCCCCGGACCTGCCGATCGGGCGCATCTTCGGCATCACGACGTTCGAGCTGGGGTGAACGCCGCGCTCGGCGCGCCGAGGCGCGCCGCCCTCATCCGCCCCTGCGGGGCACCCCCGGATCAAGTCCGGGGCAGGCTTTCTCCTCGCCTGCGGCCGGGAGAAGGGGGGCGCCACCGCCGGCCCAGCCACTCGATGCAGCGTCGCCCAGTTCCTCGACGGTGAGCGAGTAGCCTACAGGTCGCTTGAACATGCGGAAGGCATCACTGATCGGGCGCGTCCCTCTGACGGCCCGGAGGACCACCGCACCATCGGGCCGCAGATCGACGACGAGCTTGCCGTCGGGGCCAACCCCGAGGTGGCGCAGCACCTCCTGCGGCAGCGCCACCTGCCCGTCCCTTCCGATCTCCATCTCGGTCATGGCAATGCTCTCACGGCGACGCGAGCTTCAGGCCCACCAGCCCGATGAGGATGAGGGCGATCGAGGCCATGCGCAGGAGGTCGGTGCTCTCGCCGAGGTAGACGATGCCGAAGATCACCGTGCCCATGGCGCCGATTCCCGTCCACACGGCGTAGCCGGTGCCGAGCGGGATGGTGCGGAGCGCCAGCGCGAGGAGGAAGATCGAGGCGGCCATCGAGCCGGCGGTCCAGAGGGACGGCCAGAGCTTCGTGAAGCCGTCGGTGTACTTGAGGCCGACCGCCCAGCCGACCTCGAACAGGCCCGCGACGAAGAGGATGAGCCACGCCATGTGAGACGCCTCCGGGTTTCCGGGGGCCGTCCCCGCGGGGTGTGGAGATGCGCCGGGTCGTCCCGGCGCGCCGAGCCTCGCCGCCCGGGGAGCGGGCGTCAATCCGCGACGGGGGAAGAGGTGCGACGCCGATCCGGCGCGGCCGCGGCGAGCGGGCGGCCGTGCGACGGCCGGGCGGTGGTCGGCGGCGGGTCGCGCGTTAGTCCCGGGCGCGGCAGTCGAGCAGCGTCAGGGCGGCTTCGAGGAGGCGCTCGGTGGCGGCGGCGACGACGCGGCCGCCCTGCGCGGCCGGGCCGCCCTCCCAGGTGGCGACGACGCCGCCGGCGCCCTCGATGATCGGGATGAGCGGCGCGATGTCGTAGATCTCGAGGCTCGCCTCGACGACAAGGTCGACCTGGCCGGCGGCGAGCATGCAGTAGGCGTAGCAGTCGGCGCCGTAGCGCACGAGCCGCGCCTTCTCGGCGACGCGGCCGAAGCGCTCAAGGTCCCCGGGTCCGAACATCGCCGGGGCGGTGGTCATCAGCGTCGCCTCGGCGAGCGAGCGGTCGTGGCGCACCTTGAGCGGCGCGCGCGCGGTGCCGCGGCGCCATTCGGCATGGTCGCCGTCGCCGAGGAAGACCTCGCCCATGTAGGGCTGCGACATCATCCCGACCGCCGGAACGCCGCCGTCGAGCCGGCCGACGAGCGTGCCCCAGAGCGGGATGCCGCTGAGGAAGGAGCGGGTGCCGTCGATCGGGTCGATGATCCAGACGCGATCGGCCTCGCCGCGCTCGGTTCCGAACTCCTCGCCGATGATGCCGTCGCGCGGATAGGCCGAGCGCAGGATGGCACGGATTGCCTCCTCCGCCTTGCGGTCGGCGACCGTCACGGGGTCGTACTGGCCGCGGCTGCCCTTGTCGTCGGCGGCCACCGACGTGCGGAAGTGCGGCAGCACCACCTGCCCCGCCTCCGCGGCGATCTCCGCCAGAAGATCGAAGTCCTGCGCCCCGCTGCCCATCAATCGCCTCCTGGCCTCCGGCGCCTCCTGGCCTCCGGCCGACTCGCCTCGACGCGACCATAGAGAAAGCGCGCGTCGGGCCGAAGCCCCCGCGGGCGGAGATCGGCCCGGATCGCCCGGGATCAGGCCTCCAGGACAGGAGACGCCTCACGGACCGGGCGGGCCAGGGCCGCGGCCATAGCCGGGGACGCCTGGCGGTCGTCGATCAGGATGGCGTCGTGGCCGGTGTGGGCGATGAGGGCGTAGCCGTGGCGGATGAGGAAGGCGATGGCGGGATCGGCCGCCGCCGTGTCGAGGCGACGGACGGATTCAAGCAGGATCAGGCTTGGCCGGTGGCGCGCCGGATCGAGCGATTCGAGGACCGCGAGTTCGTGCCCCTCGGTGTCGATCGTCAGGAAGTCGATGTGGCGGCCAGGCAGCGCCTCGTCGATCATGGCCGCGAGCGGCCGTACCGGAACGGTGATCTCGCCGACGAAGCGGTCCGCCTTGGCGACCTTGCGGGCGGGATCGAGGGAGTTCCACTGGGGATTGTCATAGAGGAAGAAGGGCAGCGAACCGGGCTCGCGACCGACCGCTTCCGCGATGAAGGCGTCCTCCGGACGCTGCCTCGCAAAGGCGTCGAGCGTGTTCGGGTTGGCGTCCACACAGAGGCCGCGCCACCCGCGCTCGTAGAAATAGTACGTGTTCGATGAGACCACCGGGTAGCAGGCGCCGACGTCCACGTAGGTGCCGCGGTAGCGACCCTTCGGTATCTTCCGGTTCTTCTGCAGAAGATAGTGGACGAGAATGTCCTGCCCGGTCTGGGCGTGGGAAATGCGCTTGGGCATTGCAGGTCCCCCTGACCGCAGGCCACGACCAGGGGATCATGCTTGCTTGGAGGGGTTCCAACAAGCCGGCGGGTCGCGCCCAGGAGGCGCGGCTTCGTCAAATTTCCGCCACCACCCAGCGGATGAGCTCGTCCAGCACCTGCTTGAGGGCAACGTCCATCGCCGCCACGGCGCTGTCGACGCCGTCGCCGGAGGAGCGGGCCTCGGCGCGGAAGACGCGGGTGGCCACCACGCGGCCGTTGCGGTCGTCGAGGATCTTGGCAGCGATCTCGATGACGGCGGTCGGCGCGCCGCCGCTTTCGAGCTGGAAGTTCCGGATCTCGATCGGCAGCTGGTAGTTGATCAGCAGCCCCTCGCCGGGGAAGCCGACCGCATGGACGCGGCCGGTGTCCTCGAAGGACTGCACGATCCGCGTCTGCAGGACGCGCGGCAGCCGGTCGGCCCACTGGACCTGGCCGTAGTAGCTGATCGTCTGGGGCGTCGGCTTGACGGCGATCGAGTTCGTGTTGAGGGCCTGGAGCGCCCGGGGCTCGGGCACGAGGATCTGCACGCCGGCGCGGCCGCGGCCGACGCCGGCATCCGTCGCGGTGGCGGTGAGATCATAGATCGCCGTGGTGGCCGCGCCGCCGCCACAAGCAGCGACCAGAAGGGCGACGAGCATCGCCGCGAGCACGCCGGCGCCCCGCCGGCCTTCCCCGCGCCCTTCGAAGCCTGCTCGCACGCTCTGCCCTTCCCTGTTCACGGCCGTCAGCGCCGCTGCGGCTGGTAGGTCGGCTGGCCGGAGCCGCCGTAGATGACGCGGCTCGGATCGCGCTCGATGGAGTTCACCGCCGCCTCGATGGCCGAGAGCGTCTGGCGCGCCTGCTGGATCGCCGCGGCGAGATCGGAGAGGCCGGTGGTGGAGAAGCGCGACAGGCCGCCGGCGATCTGGCCGGCGCTCGGCTGGAAGCTCTCGAAGACCTGGCGCACGGCCCGCGCGGCGCCGGTCGCCTCGGAGACGAGGCCCTGGCCGTCGCCCTCGACCATCGTCTCCACCTTGTCGATGAGGCCCGCGATGCGCGAGGAGGCGGCGTTGAGCTTCTCGACCATCTCGCGGGCCTGCGTGGCGATCGCGTCGACGTTGCCGCTCTGGCTCTCAACCTCGGCGGCGAACTTCCGGGCCGATTCGGCGGCGGCGCGGATGTCGGCGACGATGACGTCGATGTCGCCGCCCTTGGTGGCGAGGTTGGCGGAGAGCGATTCGACGTTCTGGACGATCGTCGAGACGCGCGTCGGGTCGACCGCCTCGAGGATGCGGGCGAGATCGGCCACGGCCGGGGACAGGCTGGCGGCGAGCGCGTCGATGCGATCGGTGGCGGTGCGCACGTTGGTGATGATGACGTCGAGATCGTCGCTGCGCTCCGCGATGCGCGTCGCGATGGTGTCGATCGAGGCGGTGGCGCCGCGGGCGCTGTCGATGAAGGCCTCGATCGCCGGCATCCGCCCGGCGAAGCCGGCGGTGATGGTGTCGACGTTGGTGACGATGCTGCCGATCCGATCGGCGGGGATCGCGGCGATCAGCCGGTCGACGTCGGCGAGGCTGTTGTTGAGGCCGGTGGTGAACTCGCCGAGGCGGTCCGCCGCCGCGCGCACCGTCTCGACGACGGCCTGCACGTCGTTGCCGACGCCGCTGAGGTCCTCGGAGAAGGTCACCGCGTTGTTCACGATGGTGCGGACCGCCTGCGGGTCCACCTCCTGCACGAGCTGCTCGACGCGCGTGACGATGCCCTCGAGCCGGTTCGACAGCTCGGCGATGGTCCGCGCCGCGTTGCCGACGTCGGTGAACATCGTCCGGACCTCGTCCGAGTTGGCGGCGAGGGCAGCGGTGAACTCGTCGACGTTCTGCAGCGTCCGCGACACCGCCGGGGCGTTGTCGGTGACGAGCTTCTCGATCTCGTTGAAGGTGGTGTCGGCCTTGCCGAGGATGTCGCGCGCGCCCTTCAGGAGGTCCTCGAAGGCGGAGCGGTCGGCGGCGATCAGCGGCACCTCCTCGTCCTCGAACAGGGAGGGCGCGTTCGGGGAGCCGCCGGTCAGCGACACGTAGGCGATGCCGGTGAGGCCGGAGAAGCCGAGCTCGGCGCGGGTGTCCTTCTTCAGGGGCGCGCTCGGGTCGACCATGGTCGTCGCCTGGACGGCGGTGGAGCCGTCGCCGGCGAAGCGCAGGCGCGTCACCTCGCCGATGCGGATGCCGTTGAAATAGACCGCGCCGCCGACGGCAAGGCCGGTCACCGAACCCGGGAACAGGATGTCGACCTGGGTGCGGTTGGTCACCGAGCGGGAGGAATAGAGCCAGTAGACGAAGCCGAAGGCACCCGCGAGCACCATCAGGACGAACACACCGACGGCCACGTAGTTGGCGCGCGTCTCCATGCCCTCGGCTGCTCCTTCAAGCCTTGATCGTGGCGGCCAGACGGCCGCCGCGGACGCCGCGGAAATAGGAGCGGACCCAGGGGTGATCGAACGCCAGCATCTCTTGGAGAGTTCCAGCCACGAGAACGCGCTTTTCGCCGAGGACGGCTATTCGATCGCACACCGAGTAGAGGCTGTCGAGGTCGTGCGTCACCATGTAGACGGTCAATCCGAGGGTCTCGCGCAACTTCGCGATGAGATCGTCGAAGTCCGCCGCGCCGATCGGATCGAGGCCCGAGGTGGGCTCGTCGAGGAAGACAAGGTCAGGATCGAGGGCGAGCGAGCGGGCAAGGCTCGCCCGCTTGATCATGCCGCCGGAGAGTTCCGAGGGGAACTTCTCGGCGGCGTCGCGGGCAAGGCCCACCATCTCGATCTTCAGGAGCGCCAGTTCGTCCATCAGGCGCGGGCTGATGTCGAGGTGCTCGCGCATCGGCACCTGGACGTTCTGCTTCACCGTCAGGCCGGAGAACAGTGCGCCCATCTGGAACAGCACGCCCCAGCGCTGCTCGACGGCGGCGCGGTCGCGGTCGTTCAGCGAATCGAGGTCCTTGCCAAAGACCTCGATGGTGCCGCCCTGCTTCTGCACGAGGCCGAGGATGGTGCGCATCAGCACCGACTTGCCGGTGCCCGAGCCGCCGACGAAGCCGAGCACCTCGCCGCGGTAGATGTCGAGGTCGAGGCCGTCGAGGACCGTCTTCGAGCCGAAGCGGACCGTGATGCCGCGGGCGCGGATGATCGCCTCCCGCTCGTTCGGGCGGGGGGCCGGCGGCGGCGGGGCGGACCGGGGGGCGCTCATATGCCGACCGTCGCGAAGAAGACGGCGAAAATGCCGTCGACGACGATCACCATGAAGATCGCCTTCACCACCGAGGTCGTCGTCTGGCGGCCGAGCGATTCGGCGCTGCCCTCCACCTTCAGCCCCTCGACGCAGGCGACGAGCCCGATGATCAGCGCCATGAACGGCGCCTTGACGATGCCGACCATGAAGGTCTCGAGGTCGATGGCGTCGAGGAGCTGGATCATGAAGGCGTCGGGCGACAGCCCGACATAGCTGATCGCGACGATGGCCGCCCCGAACAGGGCCGCCATGTCGGAGATGAAGGTGAGCGCCGGCAAGGCGAGCATCAGGGCGATCAGCCGCGGGATGATCAGCACCTCGAGGGGCCGGACGCCCATGACGGTGAGGGCGTCGATCTCCTCGCGCATCTTCATCGAGCCGATTTCGGCGGTGAAGGCGCTGCCGGAGCGGCCGGCGAACATGATGGCGGTGAGGAGCACGCCGAGCTCGCGCAGGGCGAGGACGCCGACGAGGTCGACGACGAAGACGTCGGCGCCGAAGCGCTTGAGATAGAACGCCCCCTGCTGCGCGACGATGGCGCCGATCAGGGTCGACATCAGCACCATGATCGGCACGGCGCCGCGGCCAGTGGTGTCGATGTGGTAGAGGATCGAGTTCCAGCGCAGCCGCGAGGGATGGCGCAGGCAGCCGAGGAGGCCGATCGAGAAGGCGCCGAGCACGTTGAGGACGGCGACGATGTCCTCGCCGATCATCACCGTGCGGCGCCCGACGATCTCCGGGATGCGCGTCCAGGTCCACGGCTGACGCCGCGGCGCCCAGGGCTCCGGGACGTGGCCCTCCACCTCGGCGATCAGCGTGCGGCGATTCTCCGGCAGGCCCGTGAGCTCGACCCGGGCGCCGGCAAACTCCAGGGACGCGCGGAGCCGGTGCAGCAGCCAGGAGCCGGCCGTGTCGAGGGCGGTGACCTTCGACAGGTCCATGACGACCCGCCGCTTCTGCCCGAGCTTCACGGCGTCGACGAGCTTCTCCGCCGCCCGTCCGGTGGCCAGATGCCAGGGGCCGGCCGCCACGAGGCGCGCCTCGTCGCCCGTTTCCTCGACGTCGAGCCGGGGCGCGTCGTCAGCTTGCGTCCGGCTCATCGCCACCGCTTTCGGTCTCTTGTCGCTCGACCCACTTGATGCCTATTACTTGGTCGGCGCCGCACCGTCGAGGGACCGTGGCGCCCGTGGGAGGCTCGCCCACGCCGATTCCTCACCCGTCTCCCCCTCCGTGGCCGGACCGACGAACAGCGGGGCGCTCCCGATGGACATTCCACGTCCCTATCTCATCTTCCTCGGCGACGTTCCGGACGCGCTCGCCGCCAAGACCGGCCTCGGCGTGGTCGACTGGCGGCGCGACTGGTGCGTCGGCCAGTGGCGCCTGCCGGGATGCAAGGCGGACGCCAGGCTCCCCGAGATGAACGCCGCCGAGGCTGCGGCGAAAGGGGCGAAGACGATGGTCGTCGGCGCGGTGAACGCGGGCGGCGTCCTGCCGGAGCACTGGGTCTCCTCGATCCTCGCCGCCCTCGATGCCGGCCTCAACGTCGCCACCGGCCTGCACAGCCGCCTCGCCGACGTGCCGGCGATCCGCGAGAAGGCCGCCGAGAAGGGCCTGTCGCTGTTCGACGTCCGCCACTCGCCCGTGAAGTTCGCCACCGGCAAGGGCCACAAGCGCACCGGCCGGCGCCTGCTGACGGTCGGCACGGACTGCTCGGTGGGCAAGAAGTACACCGCGCTCGCCCTCGAAAAGGGCATGCGGGACAGTGGCTTCGACGCGGACTTCAAGGCGACGGGTCAGACCGGCGTGCTGATCTCCGGGCGCGGCGTCGCCATCGACGCGGTGGTGGCGGACTTCATCTCCGGCGCCGTCGAGTGGCTGACCCCGGACGCCGATCCGAAGCACTGGGACCTCGTCGAAGGCCAGGGTTCGCTGTTCCACCCCTCCTTCGCCGGCGTGTCGCTCGGCCTCCTGCACGGCGCCCAGCCGGACGCCTTCGTCGTCTGCCACGAGCCGACACGGACCAACATGCGTGGGGTGAAGACGCCTCTGCCGACGATCCGCGAGGTGATCGACCTCACCGTCACCTGCGGGAAGCTGACCAATCCGGACATCCGCTGCGTCGGCATCGCGGTCAACACCGAGCACCTTGACGACGCGGCCGCGCAGAAGGTGCTGGCGGAGACATCGGCGGCGCACGGCCTGCCGGCGGTCGATCCGATCCGCACCGGCGTCGGCCCGATCGTCGAGAAGATCGCCGCCGAGTTCGGGCGCTGAGCGGCGGCGCGCCGATGGCTCCCCGTCTCGTCACCCGCATCGAGCGCTGGCCAATCGCCGGCACCTTCACGATCGCCCGTGGCTCGAAGACGGAAGCCGTGGTGGTGATCGCCGAGATCACCGACGGACCACACGTCGGCCGCGGCGAGTGCGTGCCCTACGCGCGCTACGGCGAGACGGTGGAGGGCGTCGAGGCGGACGTGAAGGCGATGGCGGACGCTGTCGCCGCCGGGCTCGATCCCGCCGCCCTGCAGGGGACGATGAAGGCGGGCGCGGCGCGCAACGCCCTCGACTGCGCCCTCGTCGACCTCGCAGCGAAACGCGCCGGGACCACGGCGGCCGCCCTCCTCGGCCTGCCGCCGCTGCGGCCGGTCGTCACCGCCTACACCCTCAGCCTCGGCACGCCCGAGGCGATGGGGGCCGCGGCGGCTGCGGCCTCGGCGCGGCCGCTCCTCAAGATCAAGCTCGGCGGCGCCGGCGACCCGGAGCGGCTCGCGGCAGTCCGTGCCGGGGCCCCGAATGCGACGCTGATCGTCGACGCCAACGAGGGCTGGACCGACGCGCTGTTCGCCGAGAACATGGCCGCCTGCGCGGACGCTGGCGTGGCGCTGGTGGAGCAGCCGCTGCCGGCGGGCGCCGACGGGATGCTGGCCGAGGTGCCGCACGCGGTGCCCGTCTGCGCCGACGAGAGCCTGCACACCGCCGCCGACATCCCGCGCCTTGCGGGGCTCTACGACGCGGTGAACATCAAGCTGGACAAGGCCGGCGGCGTCACCGAGGCGCTGGCGATCGCCACCGCGGCCCGGGGGCACGGCCTCAAGGTGATGGTCGGCTGCATGCTCGGCTCCTCGCTCGCCATGGCGCCGGCGGTGCTCGTCGCCCAGGGCGCGGACTTCGTCGATCTCGACGGCCCGCTGCTGCTCGCCCGCGACTGCGAGCCCGGGCTGGTGTTCGACGGCTCGACGCTGATGCCGCCCCGCCCGGAGCTGTGGGGGTAGCCCGAAGTCGGCGCCTCGCTGGCGCGCTCCCCCTTCTCCCGGCCGCAGGCAGGGAGAAGGTGCCCGAAGGGCGGATGAGGCCGCGCGGCGGCGCAACAAACCGAAGCTCGGCGCACTTCGTGCTCCGCCCTCATCCGGCGCTGCGCGCCACCTTCTCCCGCTCGCGCGGGAGAAGGAAAGCCGCACCCTCACCTCCCCTCCCGCACCATCACCCATGCCGCGATGACGAGGCCCGCCGCCGCCGGCACCGTCATCGTCAGGAAGGCGGCCGAGCCGAGGGCGCCGTAGAGCGGGCCGGAGAGCGCCGTGGCGCTCGCCATCACGAGGGCGATGACGCTCGCCGCCAGCGACTGCACGGCACCGGCTCGGCCCGGCGAGGAGGTCTCCGAGACCCGTCGAACGAGGGCGATGTGGGTGGCGGCGAAGGAGAACGCGTGCAGCCCTTGGGCGGCGAGGAGCACGGCGAAGCCCGGTTCCGCCGCGATCGTGACCCACCGCGCGATCGCCGCCACCGCCGCGACGACGGCAAGGAGGGCGGTCGACGGGCGTGCGGTCCAGCGGTGCGGCAGGGCGAACAGGATCACCTCGCCGATGACGCCGATGCCCCACAGCATCCCGATCTCGGCGCCGGAGAAGCCGCGCGCCTCGAAGGCGAGCGAGCCGAAGCCGTAGACCATCGCGTGGCTGCCCTGCACGAGGGCGCAGGCGAGCACGAGCGGCAGCGCCGGACGGATGGCGAGCACGGCGTCGGCGAAGCGCGGCCGCTCGGCCGGACGGGCCGCGCCGTCGCCGCGCGCGCTCGCGGCCATCAGCGCGGCGGCGAGGACGGTGAGGGCGAGCGTCACCATCATCATCGGCCAGACGGCAGTGGCCGGCAGCACGCCGAGGAGGGCACCGGCGGCGAGCGAGGCGGCGATGAAGGCGGCCGAGCCGCAGAGCCGCATGCGGCCGTAGCTCGCCCGGCCGGCCCGCGCCACCGCCATCGCCGCCGCGTCGGCGATCGGCAGCTGCGTCGTCCACACCGCCGTGAAGGCGAGGCTGACGGCGAGGAGCGCAATGACACCCGACGAGACCCAGACGAGGCCGAAGATCGCCAGTGAGGCGACGGCATAGGCGAGGATCGCGCGGGGCAGCGAGCCGATGCGGTCGGCAAGCCCGCCCATCACCGCGAGCGTCACGACGCGCGCCGCCATCGGGACGGCGAGCACGAGGCCGATTTCGTCCGGCGTCAGCCCGACGGCCGCGAGATAGACCGGGTAGTAGGGCAGGTGGACGCCGACCGACAGGAAGATCGCGGCGAAATAGAGCGAGATCGTCCAGGGAGCCGGAAGGCCCGCGGCGGCCGTGACCGTCGCCGGGCGGTCCCCGGTCGGGCTTTCCGCCGTGGGTCGCTCCGCCCGCGGGGCTGCGGTCAAGCAGGGTTCTCCGCGAGCGCCCGGGCGAGCACGGCCTCGTCGACGTTGCCGCCCGACAGCACCACCACCGACGTCCGGCTGCGGCCGTCGATGCGGCCCGTCAACAGCGCGGCGAGCGCCACCGCCCCGCCGGGCTCCAGCACCAGCTTCAGCTCCCGGAAGGCGAAGGCGACGGCAGCGAGCGCCTCGGCGTCGCTCACCGCGACCGCCCCGGCGAGGGTGCGCCGGTTGACGGGGAAGGTCTTCTCGCCGGGCGCGTTGGACATCAGCGCGTCACAAAGGGAGCCGCCGAGGCGCTCGTTCGTCTGGCGCGCGCCGCTTTCGAGCGAACGCACGTGATCGTCGAAGCCTTCCGGTTCCACCGCGTAGACGGCGACGGCGGGGAAGGCGTCGGTGAGGGCCGTCGAGAGGCCGGCGACGAGGCCACCGCCGGAGGCCGGTGCCATCGCCTGGTCCGGCACTATGGCGAGGCGGCGGCACTCGGCGGCGACCTCGAGACCGACGGTGCCCTGCCCGGCCATCACGCCGAAGTCGTCGTAGGGGTGGACGAAGGTCGCCCGGCGCTCGGCGGCGATGGTGCGGGCGATCGCCTCGCGGTCCTCCGTGAGGCGGTCGTAGAGCACAACCTCGGCGCCGAGCGCGCGGGTGCGGGCGATCTTCATCGCCGGCGCGTCCCTCGGCATCACGATAACGGCCGGCATGCCGAGGAGCGCCGCCGCGGCGGCGACGCCCTGGGCGTGGTTGCCGGACGAGCAGGCGACGACGCCGCCCTTGCGCTCCGCTTCAGGGATCATCGACAAGCGGTTGAAGGCGCCGCGGAATTTGAAGGAGCCGGTGCGCTGCAACGCCTCCGGCTTGAGGAGCACCCGGCCCCCGATTCGGGCGTCGAGCACGTCCGAGGAGAGGAGCGGCGTCACCACCGCCTGACCCGCGATTCGCTCCGCCGCGGCCGCGATGTCGGCGGCGGAGAAGCCGGCGGAGAGGGAGGCAGACGGGGCGGAGCTGGCGGTGGAGGACATGCGGACTCGCGGCTGGGGGTGAAGGCGCGCGTATCCCGCCGGCTTGCCCGAGCGCCGGGTCGGCGTCAATCGGGGGCGGAGCTTCGACCCGTCGACGACGCGATCGCGCCGACGCTGCCACGCGTCCCCTCTCCCAGCCCTGCTGGGAGAGGGTGCCCGAAGGGCGGGTGAGGGCCGCGTCGCGCAAGCTGCGCGGAAGCGGCGGAGCGCAGAGCACGCGGCTTCGGCAGGAGCAGAGCACCCAGCACGCGGCTTCGGCGCGCTCCGCGCGCCGCCCTCATCCGCCCTTCGGGCACCTTCTCCCGCGAGCGGGAGAAGGGGGGCCACCGCCGTTGTTCATCACAGCCGCCGCAGATGGTTGTCCCAGGCCACGTCCGCGTGTCCGACACCGGCATCGTCGCCCGCGCGGCGGACGACGACGTCGCCGTCGCCGCTCGTCAGCACGAAGCCGCCGTCGATGGCGGGGGCGGCGCCGCAGCCGTCGTGGAGGGGGCGGCGGTCGACCACCGTCTCGGTCTCGGTGTCGACGACGAGCACGATGCCGCCGCGCGGACCGGAGACGGCGAGCCGGCGGCCGTCGTCGGCGATGGCGAGCGAGCCGACATAGTGGCGGAGCGCCCGCCGCGCCTCGTCCGGCAGGGCGACCAGGCGCAGGTCCTCGCCAGGGGCGTGGACCGCGAGGAGCGGAGCGGCAGCCTCGTCGGCCCCCTCCCACTGGCAGCCGAGCCAGGACCGGCCGCGGGCATCCACCGCGAGATGCCGCGGGCTGAGGCTCTGGAGGGCCGCGGGTGGCGCGACGCTCTCGACGAGGTCGCCGGTCTCGCTGTCGACCCGCGCGAGCGAGGGCTCCATGTCGGCGAGGTTGAGCGGCGCGCGCGGGTAGTCCGGGTGGGTGAGGATGCCGCCGTTGGCGACGACCAGCGTGCGGCCGTCGGGCGCGAACAGGATCTCGTGGGTGCCGACGCCGTGGCAGGGAAGCTCGCCGATGCGCGCGAGGCCCTTCTCGACATCATAGACGCCGACGACCCCGGCGCCCTCCTCGTAGGCGTTCTCGGCGGCGTAGAGCAGCCGCCCGTCGCGCGAGAACTGGCCGTGGCCCTCGAAGTGGCGGCCCTCGGCCGCCTCGATCACCCGGTCCGGCGCCGCGCCGGCGCGGTCGAGGACGATGGCGAAGGTGCCGGGGCGGCGCGCGAAGAGGACGAGGCGGCGGCCGCTCGGGTCAATGGCGGCGCAGTGGCCGCGGGCCGGGATCTCGGCGGTGCGGACGAGGCCGCCCCGCTCGTCAAGGAGGGCGACGGCGAAGCGGCCGTCCGGGAAGCGGCAGGCGGAGGCATAGAGCGCCCCGTCGCCCTGCCCTGCCCGCGCGAGCGGCGCCACGGCGGACGAGAGCACGAGGCCGGCAGCGGCGGCGAGGAGGCCGCGCCGGCTCGGACCGCCCGGCCGGGGCTCAGTCGCCGTCGAGCGCATTGAAGCCGACGCTGAGGCCGAGATCGGCGGCGATCGTCGTCGCCATCGTGGTGCGGACGCTGGCGAGGGCGATCGTCACGTAGTCGAGCTTGCCGCGCAGGGGCGGCTCGGTGGCGATCGCCGCGAGGTCCTTGCCGGCGAGGCCGGCGACGGTGCGCTCGGCCTGGCGGAGCTCGAAGTCGACCGAGCGCTCGGCCCAGGCGTCCTGTTCCGGCAGGCCGGCGGCGATGCCGCTCTCGTCGATGAGGGCACGCTGGGCGGCGATCGCCGCTTCCAGATAAGCGACGGTGTCGCCGGCCTTCGCATAGGGGAAGCGGTTCGGCTTCGCCTTGTCCGGCGCATCGCCGAGGGCCGGGCGGAGGGCGAGGTCGCGGATCTGCTCGAGGCCCGTCAGCGAGGCCTTCAGCACCTCGTTCGCCGCCTCGGCCCAGGAGCGGTAGGCCGGGTTCTCGGGGCCGGGCGTCAGGATCAGGAGGTCGTCCCGCTTCCACGCGGCGTCAAGCTCGGCGGCGACCGCCGCGACGTTGCCGGCGGCGGCGCGGGCGACCGGGCAGCGGCGGTCGAGGTCGGCGGGCGGTGCGCCGGCGGGAAGCGCCACGACGAGGCGCTCGATCGCCGGCAGGCCCTGGACGGCGGCGCTCTGGCCGGCGATGCGGGCGGCGTCGAGGGTGGCGACGTCGTCGGCGGCGAGGAGTTGGCGCAGTTGACGCTCGACGATGCCGCGCGGGTCGGGCCAGAAGGCGACCCGTTCGAGCCGCGCCTCCGCCGCCGCCGGGCCGAAGCGCAGGAAGTCGAGCCGCGCCCAGCCCTCCACCGCGTCGCGGAAGGCGTCCGCGAGGGCGGCGTGGGTGTCGGTGCCCGGGGCCGCACAGAAGTCGGCGACGGCGTCGTCGAGGAGGTTCGCCCGGTGCCGGAAGTCGGCATAGGACGGGCGGAAGTAGCGCTCCACGGCCTGCGTCACCACCGCCTGCTGGCGCGCCGCCAGCGGATCGGCATCCGCGGCGGCAGCCGGGCTCGAGAAGGCCGCGAGGATCGCCACCGCCGCCATTACGAAAGGTGATTTCATAGCGATTCCAGATACCTAAGGAGCGTCGCTCGATCCTCGTCGGAAAGCCCGCCGAAGGCGTCGCGCGCTGCGGCCGCCTCGCCGTCGTGCCAGGCGATCGCCTCGGCGAGGGTAGCGGCCCGGCCGTCGTGGAGGAAGCGGCGACTGTCGGCGCGGGCGCCGGCGAGGCCGAGGAGCGGCGCCGTCCGCCAATCGGAGGGGGCGACGTCGTCGTCCGTGGCCGGGTCGGCGAGGCCGGGGCCGAGATCGTGGAGGAGGAAGTCGGTGAAGGCCGGCACGCTGCCGCCGCCGACCGCCGGCAGCGCCGGCATGTGGCAGGCGGCGCAGCCCGCGGCGGCGAAGAGGGCGGCGCCCTCCCCGGCCGCCGGCGCGGCGGGGCGGAGGCCGGCGACGTAGGCGGCGATGACGGCGATCATCGGGTCGCCGACCTCGGTCTCGCCACCCCGGTCGCCGCCGCCGTGGCGGGCCTCGCGGCAGGCCGGCTGGGAAGCGGTGCAGTCGCCGGCCGGGTCCGGGAAGGCGGCGGTGGAGAGCCCGAGATCGACCGAGAAGGCGGCGGCGACCTGCCGCTCGAGGCGGTCCCCGGAGGCACGCCAGCCGTAGCGGCCGAGCACGCGGCCGCCGGCCCCGTCGCCGACGAAGCGGGCGCGGCCGGAGATGCCGTCGCCGTCGGCGTCGTCCGGGTCGGCGAGGGCGAGGACGGCGGCGGGGTCGACGCGGTCGAAGGCGCCGCGGCCGACCAGCGAAGGCGCCCGCCGCACCCCGACCGGCACCGTCGGCGGGCCGAGCACGGGGTCGTCGAGCGTGACGGCGACGCGCGGGCCCGGCTCGCCGTCGCCGTGGACCGCCGCGAGCCGGACGACCGCCTCGGCCGGATGGCCGGGCAGCGCGCGGGTCTGGATCTGGTGGCCGTAGACCGGGTCGCCCCGGGTGCCGCCGAGCCGCACGACGAGGCCGGGCCCCGTGAGCGCGCCATCCGCATCGACTTTCACCGCGGCGCCGCCGCCGCCGAGGTGGCAGCCGGCGCAGGAGCGGGCGTTGTGGAGCGGTCCGAGGCCGTCGGCGGAGCCCGTCGAGGCGCCGGCGGCGACCCAGACGCGCTCGAACACCGCCTTGCCGACGACCGCGTCGAGGCCGCCGGCGGCCACGGCCCCGCCACCCGCCAGGACGGCGGCGACAGCGAGCGATGCGGCGAGAGGCTTCACGGCGCCCATCCTCACGTGACCCGCACGAAGCCCATCATGCCGGTCTCCTGGTGCTCGATGATGTGGCAGTGGAGCATCCAGTCCCCCGGATTGTCGGCGACGAGGGCGAGGTCGAGCCGCTCCTTCGGCGTCAGCAGCACCGTGTCCGCCCAATGCGGCATCACCTCGCGGCGGGTCGAGGAGAGGACGCGGAAGAAGTGGCCGTGGATGTGGATCGGGTGCGGGTGCGGCGTGACGTTGTGGAGCGTCAACCGGTAGGTGCGGCCCCGCTCCAGCGTGGCGAGCGGCGGCGGCAGCACGGCGTGGCCGCCATCCGGCCACGGCGCCTTGTTGATCGCCCAGAACGAGCGGCGGGTGACGCACAGCGGCCCGAGCGGCGGCGAGGCGGTGTCGTTCGCGATCTCCGCCACCGACAGCCCCGTCGCCGTGGCGCTGAAGGTGAGGGTCAGCGGCAGGGCGTTTTCGAGGTCCGGCTCGGCGAGATCGGCCATCAGCAGCGGCGCCGGCTGGAAGGCGGTGGCGCGGCGGGTCTCTCCGGTGCCGGCGAGGGTCGCGAGCGTGACGGGCTGCGGCGCATGATAGTCGACGAGGCGGGCTTCGCCGCCGTCCGCCGGCGTCCGCACGACGAGGTCGAGCCGCATCGCCGGTCCGAGGCGCCAGGAGCGCAGCGGCACCGGCGGCACGGCGACGCCGTCGATGGCGACGATCGCGGCCTCGGCGCCCTCGACGCCGATCTCGGGGATGCGTGTCGGGTCGACGTTGAGGATGCGGAGCCGGCAGTCGCCGCCGGCCGGCAGCGGGATCCGCAGCGCCCCCTCCCCGTTCGCCGAGCGCACGGTGCCGAAGCTGCCGGCCCGCGACGCGCCCTCGTCGGTGAGGAAGGGCAGGAAGGTACCGTCCTCGCCGATCCGCCAGTCCTTCAGGCAGACGAGCACGTCGGCGTCGTAGGGTTCGCTCTCGTCGCCCTCGACCACGAGCACGCCGAGGAGGCCCCGGCCGATCGTCTCGGCGGTGTTGCAGTGGGTGTGGAACCAGAACGTGCCGGCGTCGGGCGGGGCGAAGCGGTAGCCGTAGCGCCCGCCGACCGGCACCGGCTGCTGGGTGAGGTAGGGCACCCCGTCCTCGGCGTTCGGGATGCGCAGGCCGTGCCAGTGGACGCTCATCTCCTCGAGGCCGGGCGGGAGACGGTTCTCGAGCGTCGTAACGAGCGTGTCGCCGCGGCGGATGCGGACGACATGCGGGAAGGCGTCGCCCTCGAAGAAGGTGAGGAGCGGCATCGCCCGCCCGCCGAAGGCCGGCAGGGCGACGGGACGCTCGGCGGCGACGAGGGAGAGAGGCACCTCGCTGCCGGAAGGGAGAGCGCCGACGCGGACGAGCGGCGCCGGGGCCTCGGCGCGGGTACCGCGCCAGGCGAGGACGCTCGCCGTGACGCCGGCGAGGCCGCCGAGGGCGACGGTGCGGCGGGTGGGGGTCATATGGTGCAGCCCTCCCTTCTCCCGCACCGCGGGAGAAGGTGGCGCGCAGCGCCGGATGAGGGCGCGCCGCGTGGGCGGCGCGGAGGCGCCCTCACACCGTCAGCGCGAGGCACCCGCGCGGCATTGCCGCGCGGGCCCTCATCCGCCCTTCGGGCACCTTCTCCCAGCGGGGCTGGGAGAAGGGAACGCGATGGCACGCGGTCGATCCTCAGTTGGCGCCGACCGCCGCCGGGTTGTCGAGGCTGTCGGAGCCCTCGACGGAGATGGAGAGGCCAAGCGCCGTGACGAGGCCCTCGACGGCGCGGGTCTGGGCGACGAGGGCGGTGACGACGTCGTCGACGATCTTGTTCCCCTCGGCATTGTCGGGGCCGATCATCTGGTCGTAGGCCATCTTGCCGCTGTCGGCGGTGTCCTTCATCACCGTCATCTTCTGGGTGGTGTCGGCCAGCGCCTCTTCGACGCGGGCGGCCGCCTCGGGCGCGGTCGCCGCGGCGTAGGCAGCGAGGCTCGGCCCCTCGACCTTGGAGCCGTCGGTGCGGGTGTAGGTGCCCGTGTAGAGCGCCACCATGCCGGCCTGGTCGTAGAAGTGAGAGTTGTGGGTGTTGTCGGAGAAGCAGTCATGCTCCTCCTCCGGGTCGTGCAGGATGAGGCCGAGCTTCATCCGCTCGCCGGCGAGCTCACCGTAGGACAGCGAGCCGATGCCGGTGAGGATGGTGGCGAGGCCGCCCTCGGGACCCTTGCCGATCACGTCCTTGCGGGCCGCACCGTCCGGCCCCCACTGCTGCGCCATGTCCTCGAGGTCGTCGACGAGGAGCTGGGTGGCGACCGTGAGATAGGCGCGGCGGCGTTCGCAGTTGCCGCCGGTGCAGTTGGCGACGTCGAAGTCGGTGGCGGGGCGGTTGCCGGCGCCGGGGCCGGTGCCGTTGAGGTCCTGGCCCCAGAGCAGGAACTCGATGGCGTGGTAGCCGATCGAGACGTTGGCCTCGACCTCCTGGGCCTCCTGCAGGCCGGTGATGAGATCGGCGGTGATCGTCGTGGCGTCGATCTCGTCGGGGCCGACGCGCAGCTTGGTCGAGCCGACGACGTTCAGCGTGTAGAGCGGATTCTCGTCGGAGGCCTCGCCATAGGAGCCGCCGTCGACATAGTCGATGAGGCCCTCGTCGAGCGGCCAGGCGTTGACCTTGCCTTCCCACTCGTCGACGAGCGCGTTGCCGAAGCGGAGCGCCTCGGTCTGCTGATAGGGCACGCGGGCGGCGATCCAGGCCGTGCGCGCCGCCGCGAGGGTCTGATCCGACGGCGAATCGAGCAGGTCGCCGATCGCCATCTGCAGCGTCTTGGCGGTGGTGACGCTGTCCTCGTACATCGCCTGGGCGACGTCGGCGTAGTGCGACACGACCGCTTCCGGCTTCGGAGCGTCGGCCGCCGAGGCGGAAGCGACCGCCGCGACGGTCAGGGCGACGGCGGCAGCCGTCGCCGCGAGGAGAGGAAGTCGGCGCATCGTTGAGCTCCATCCTGCCGCGCCCGGAAACTGCCGGGGCGGGCCGTTCGGAAGCGGCGCGGCGGGGCCGCACCACTCGTCCAGTCGAAGGGCGCGGCCGCCAGGGCCGCGCCGGAAGTGTCCTCAGGAGGACGGGCCGTCGTCGTAGCCGACCTTGTCGACGATCTCGCTCGCTTCCTTGCGGTCGGCGGCGATGGTGGCGAGCGGCAGCGGATCGGGCTTCAGCTCGCCCCACGAGGCGACGATCTCGTTCACCTCGAGCCCCGGCTTCACCGGGTACTCGAAGTTGGTGTTGGCGTAGATCTCCTGCGCCTCGTCGGAGGTGAGGAATTCGATCAGCTTCACCGCGTTGTCGCGGTTCGGGGCGTTCTTGGCGAGGGCGGCGCCGGAGATGTTGACGTGGGTGCCGCGGCCCTCGGCGTTCGGGAACAGGACCTTGATCGCCTCGGCCCACTCCTTCTGCTCCGGCTCCTTCTCGTTGGTCGCCATCAGACCGACGTAGTAGGTGTTGCCGAGGGCGAGGTCGCACTCGCCGGCGAGGATCGCCTTCGCCTGGTCGCGGTCGCCGCCGGCCGGCTTCACGGCGAGGTTCTCCTTGATGCCCTTGATCGTCTCCTCGGCCTTCTCGGCGCCGTCGTTGGCGATCAGTGAGGCGAACAGGCCGATGTTGTAGACGTGCTGGCCGGAGCGGGTGCAGATCTTGCCCTTCCACTTCGGATCGGCCAGCTCCTCGTAGGTGATCGTGTCCTGGGCGACGCGGTCCTTCGAGGCGTAGACGACGCGGGCGCGCATGGTGAGGCCGATCCAGTGGCCCTCCGGGTCGCGGTACTGCGCCGGAACGTTCTCCGTGATCACCGCGCTCTCGACCGGCTGGGTGATGCCGAGCTGCTTGGCACCGTCGAGGCGGCCGATGTCGACCGACAGGATGACGTCGGCGGGGGAGTTCGCCCCCTCGGCGGCGATGCGCTCCTCGAGGCCCGAGCTCGCCGAGACGACGTTCGTGGCAATGCCGGTCTCCTCGGTGAACTTGTCGAGCAGCGGCTTGATGAGGTCTGGCTGGCGGTAGCTGTAGATGTTGACCTCGCCGTCGGCGGCGGCCGGCAGCGCGCCGAGCGTGAGCGCGAACGCCGTGGCGGCGCTGGCGAGGAGGGCGTGGTCGAACATCTTCCGCATGGCTGGCCTTCCCGTTTGTTCGGCGTCAGCGGCCGCGTCCCTCCCCTTCCGCCGGTCCGCGACCCGAACGGTGCGACTGCGCAAGGCAAGGTGGCACCGACGCGGCCGGCACCTGTTGACTGTATCGGACAAGAAACGATCGGGGGCGGCGCTGTCAATTGACGATTTCGTCACAGACGCAGATAAGAATCATTTCAGATTGAAGATAATCAATGAAGAATTCCGAAGTGGCGGACGAGAGACTGTTTTGAATTAAAATGATTCAAATCTGTTCAGCCGTACGTCCGCGGTGACCGCGAGGGCGGGCGCGGGAACGGGCGGCGGCGGTCAAGCTTCGCCTCCGGCGCGCAGGAGTGCTGCACGCGACCGCCGAGCCGAAGGCAGGAAGAGGCCGGCCCGGGCCGGCTCAGGGGACGATGCGGACGTCCGTCTCGGTGTGGAAGACACCGGACTGGCCGAAGTCCTCGGAATACTTCGTCTTGATCTCGGCGATCCTGGCGGCGTGGGCGTCATCGTCGGGATGGACGATGATCAGCACCTTGGTCATCTCGGCGAGCACGGCATCGGATCCAGGATTGGTGCCTTGGCCGTAGGCGGTGACGACGGTAAGGCCCTGCGGAAAGCGCGGCGTCACCTCTTCGGCGAGGAACCGCGTCCAAGCCTGCTCGCTGACGCCGCGGCCGTCGGCGGTCTTCAGGCCGAAATAGAGCGTCGTCTGGACCGCGGCGATCTCTTTGCCGCTCTCCTGCGACCGTGCCGGACCGCCTGCGCCGACAACCAGCACAAGGAGGAGACAGGCGGCGGCGAAACGGTGGATCGGACGGGCTCTTCTCACGGTCGCATTTCCCCTTTGCGGGCCGCGCGGCGCACGCCCGCGTTTGCTTGACTTCCCTAGGCGGCGCCCCTTATATCCGCGCCACCCGCGCTTCGCGCACCGGGCGGTTAGCTCAGCGGTAGAGCACTGTCTTCACACGGCAGGGGTCACTGGTTCAATCCCAGTACCGCCCACCATCCCGTCACTCCCCTTCGACCTGACACCCCTCGTCGACCTCACGACGTGCCGCCGAAGACGTCGGCCTCGACGCGCCGCGTGCGGTTCCGGCCGTCCTCCTTCGCGGCATAGAGGGCGCGGTCGGCGGCGGCGACGAGGTCGGCCGGCGTCGCCGCGCCCTGCCCCGCGAACGTGGCGATGCCGATGGTGATCGTGGTGCCGCCGCGCTCCGGGAACGGATAGGCCTCGACGCGGCTGCGGGCGCCCTCGGCCACCACCTCCGCCCCCGCGCCTGCCGTTTCCGGCAGAAGCACCGCAAACTCGTCGCCGCCAACCCGCGCCGCCAGGTCGCCAGGTCGCCGCACGGCCTCCAGCAGGCGCTCCGCGACGGCGCGCAGCACCTTGTCGCCGGTGGCGTGGCCGAAGCGGTCATTGATGAGCTTGAAGCGGTCGATGTCGACGAGGAGCAGCGACAGCTGCGTCTGTCCCCGCCGCGCCCGCCGCATCTCGATCTCGATGACGCGCTCGAAGCGGCGGCGGTTGGCGAGCCCGGTCAGCGGGTCGGTCTCGGAGAGGAGCCAGAGATCCTGCTCGGTCGCCCGCCGGTGGGCGATCTCCCGCCGCAAGAGGAGGGCGATCCCGAACAGGGCCGTGCAGAGGGCACCGGCCACCGTCAGGCTGGCGATCGATTCCCGCCGCCACTCCGTTTCGAGTTCGCTGTCGCCGATGCCGACAGACAGGACGAGCGGAAGATCCGGCAGGGCGCGGAAGGCATAGAGGCGGCCGATGCCGTCGAGGCTGGAGACGCCGCGGTAAGTTCCCGCGGCGCGCCCGAGATAGTGATTGGCACCCGCCGTGCCGCGGACGATCCGGTCCGGGCCGAGGCCGTCCCCCGGATGCGGCCGCCGGAGCACCAGCGTGTCGGTTCCCCACAGCAGCCAGACGACCCCCTCCGGCCCGAGATCGAGTGTCCGGAAGGAGTCCTCGAAGGCGCTCACCAGAAGCTCCGCCATGACGACGGCGCGGACGCCGTCCGCCCCCGCGACCGCACGGGCGATGGGCAGCACGGCCCGTCCGTCCGAGAGGCTGCGGGCCGGCGCCCCGACGACGAGGGCGCCCGGCCGCGCGATCGCCTCGGCGAACCACGCAGCCGAGGCGAAGCCCTCCGGCGGCCAGGCGGCGCCCTGATCCGGAACGGCGATGACATGGAGGGGGCGGGCGGCCGGGTCGAGGATCGCGATGGCGCCGAAGCGCCCGTCCTCGCCGGCGATCGCGGAGAGAACGGCGAACTGCGCCGCCGAGAGCCGCGGCGGCCCCTCCCGCGGCAGGACCGAAATGAGCGCCCCGAGAAATGAGCCGGTGGCGGCGACGTCGGCTTCCGCCTCGTGGCTCGCCAGCCGGACGAGGTTCTCCACCGTCCGCTCGGCGGCAACCTCCGCGGCCTGGCGGGCGATGAGCACGGTCCAGCCGACGAGCGCGAAGACGGCGACGCAGAGAACGGCGACGGCGACGACGACGAAGGTACCGCTGACGACGGATGATCGCAGTCGCTGGCGCACCGATTCGAGAGGCGGGGCGCTGACGCGCCCGGCCGGCCGTTCCGCCGCTGGAGTTCCGTTCGTCAAGGCCCCCGCCCCGCTCGCGACCCGTGCCGCCCCCCGACGACAGCCCGAACAGGCGTGACTGACTCACGCAATCCCGGCGGAAGGCACTCTAGACCGGAACGCGGCGGCGGACTTGAGATGTGTCAAGTCCGCCGCACACTTTCGTCAGGCCACCGGAGCCGCGCCGTGACCATCCTTGCCGGCGTCGCCACGCGTCTTCCACAGGGAGAAGACCACGCCGGCGGCGAGGATGAGGAAGGTGATCCCGAGCGACCACTCCGCCGGGAACTTCCCCCAGCCGAGGAGGTCGGCGATGAAGATCTTCGAGCCGATGAAGATCAAGAGCACCGCCAGCGCCTGCTTCAGGTAGGCGAAGCGGTGCATCACCGCCGCCAGCGCGAAGTAGAGGGCGCGCAGGCCGAGGATGGCGAAGATGTTGGAGGTGTAGACGATGTAGGGATCGGTGGTGATGGCGAAGATGGCCGGCACCGAATCGACGGCGAACACGACGTCGGCGATCTCGATCAGCACCAGCGCCAGGAAGAGCGGCGTCATGAACAACACCGCCTTGCCCGTGCGCGGGTGGGGCGCCCGGACGAAGAAGCGCTCGCCGTGCAGCTGCTCGGTGACGTTGAAGCGGCGCTTCATCAGCTTGAGCAGCGGGTTCTGCGCAAGGTCGCTCTCGTGATCGCCCCACCACAGCATCTTCACGCCGGTGAACACCAGGAAGGCCGCGAAGATGTAGAGCACCCAGGCGTATTCCGCCACCAGCGTCGCGCCGAGACCGATCATGATCGCGCGCAGCACGATGACGCCGAGAATGCCCCAGAAGAGGACGCGGTGCTGATACTTCCGCGGGATGGCGAAGAAGCCGAAGATCATCGCGATGACAAAGATGTTGTCCATCGCCAGGCTCTTCTCGACGACGAAGCCGGTGACGTACTCCACCGCCGGCTGCGCTCCGAGCTGCCACCAGACAAAGCCGCCGAAGGCCAGACCGAGCGTGATGTAGAAGGCGGAGAGCAGGATGCTCTCGCCGACCTCGATCTCCTTGTTGCCCTTGTGCAGGACGCCGAGGTCGAGAACGAGCAGCGCCACGACGAGCGCCATGAAGCCGAGCCACATCCACAGTGGCTTGCCGAGAAACAGCAGAAACAGGAATTCCACGCGCGACCTCCCTCTCCAGGAGGGCGGCTCGACGGGGCACGCGCGGGGCTGGCGCGTTCCGGACCCAGACATCGAGCTCACCCGATGCGGTCCGACATCACGATCTGCGATCGTCAGAGGGGCCCGGCCCGCCGCGGCGAAGTGGGTGCGGCGGGCCCCGACGACAAGGGGCACGTCCGGGCGCGCGGCCCGCGGCAGGCGGTCGCAGGGAGTTCGATCCGGAGAGCCACCGCGCGGCGGGGTCCGGAAGCGACCCTGATGTGTTCTCCGTCACAGCGCCGTCGTGAAGCTCGCCGATAAGGTTCCTGTCATTGCTTCCCAAGGCAATTGCGGTGTCGCGTCAGGCCCGCCCCGGTCGATCCGGGGCGGGCTTTTCTTTGCCTGGCGACGCGCGCCGGCGGATCAGCGCTGTTTCAGCGTTGCGGAGAAACTGACGACGCAGCCGGGAACGTCGTCAAAGCCGCGAATCTCGCCCTTGATCTTCACCTTGGCGCTGGCCTCGGTGATGGTGCTCGGCGACAGTGAGGTGATGCGCACCTCGGCGCCGTTCTCATAGCCGTAGGTGCCGCTGCCGGTTGCCGCGGCATAGACCGCCTTGAAGCTCTGGCCGAGCGTGCCCTTGTCGAGGACGAAGCTCGTCGCCCAGAAGGGGTAGAACACCGACAGCGTCGTGCGCTTGCCGTTGTCGCCGACCTTCGGCGGGCGGAACCGCATGTTCGGCTTGGTTTTCTCCCCAACCACCCAGCCGGCTTGCGTGCAGGCTTTATTCTTGGCGGTGACGGTCGCGACGCCGCGATACTCGACAACCTCTGCGGCCGCCGGGCCCGCGAGGACGCAGAAACCAGCGACGACGGCCGCACACGCACCCAAGGCACGTCCAGAAAGCACATCAAACATCAGCCACACCTCCTTGTTGCGGAGGGAAGCCTAACGTCATCGATCCGGTGAGGCGACCCTTGATGGGCCGAAGCGCGATGTCGAGCGTTCCCGAGAGAACGTTCCGAAGCATACAGCGATTGATGGAGGATGGTGGGCGGTACAGGGATTGAACCTGTGACCTCTGCCGTGTCAAGGCAGCGCTCTCCCGCTGAGCTAACCGCCCGGGACGCGGCAGGTCTATAGCCGCCTTGCCGGAGGTGCGCAAGGAGGTTGCCGCATCGGCGTGGCCACCGGCCTGTGGACGAGGCGGGCCGCTCCGCCCGGCAGGCCCGGCCGCCGCAAGAGGTCCGGCGGAGGCCTCCGCCGTGGGGCAGGCAGCAGCGCGTCGCCCGGTCCGCCGGTGACTGCCCGCAGCCGGGAAGACGACGCGGTTTCCCCCGCGATCGGCGATTCCCTCCGCCCCGAAAGCCGACTAGAACGCGGCCATGAGCCAGCGCCCTCCCCCGTTCCGCCGCCCGCAAGGCCGAGGCCGTCCGCCCATGCGCGCAGAGGAGCCGTACGCCCTCTACGGCCTGCACACGGTGGCCGCCGCCCTCGCCAATCCGCGGCGGACGAAGCACCGGCTGCTGGCGACGCGGAACGCCCTCGCCCGCCTCGGCGAGCGCACCGGCGACGCGCCGCTGCCGCTCGAGGCGGAGATCGTCGAGCCGCGCGTCCTCGACCGCATGGTCGGCAGCGACGCGGTCCACCAGGGTGTCGTCCTCGTCGCCGATCCGCTCGACGACGTGCCGCTCGACGACCTCGCCGAAGCCCGGCTGATCGTGGCCCTCGACCAGGTCACGGACCCGCACAATGTCGGCGCGGTCCTGCGCTCGGCGGTGGCGCTCGGGGCCGGCGGGCTGCTCACGACGACACGCCACGCGCCAACGGAGGGCGGTGTCCTCGCCAAGGCGGCCTCGGGCGCCGTGGACCTCCTGCCGATCGCCGCGGAGACGAATCTGTCCCGGGCGGTGGCGGCGCTGCGCGAACGCGGCTTCACCGCCATCGGCCTCGACAGCGAGGCCGGTCACGACCTCGAGGACGTGCCCGTCGGCGACAAGGTGGTGCTGGTGCTCGGCGCGGAGGGCAAGGGCGTCCGCCCGGGCGTGCGTGCCGGCCTCGACGCGATGGCCCGCCTGTCGGCGCCCGGGGCGATCGCCTCGCTCAACGTGTCGAATGCGGCGGCAATCGCCCTCTACGCCATCGGGCGGCGGCTGCGCACCGCCAGCCGCTGAGGCCGGGCACCATCGCCCGGCCTCAGCGTCAGCTCAGGACCGGGATCACGTCAGCGGCAGAAGACGAGGCGGCCGCTGTAGGTCCGGTAGTAGCCGGTGCGCGGGTTGAACGAGCGGTAGCGCTTGGCGCAGGAGCGGTACCACGCCCGCGTCCACGGCCGGCGCACCTTCACGACGCCCCGCGGGGCCACCACGACGGCCCGCGGCGCCACCACCACCGGTGCGGCGCCGACGACCACCGGCGCGCCGTAGCCGTAGTAGCCGCCATAGTAGCCCGGCCAGTAGCCGCCGCCCCAGCCCCAGCCCCAGCCGCCGCCGTACCAGCGGCCGCCGCCCCACCCGCGCCCGCCGTGATAGTGATGATGGTGCCGGCCGCCGCCATTCCAGCCGCCGCGGTGGGGCGGGCCGCCGCGATAGGGACCGCCGACCGGCGCGATGCGCTTGCCGCGCGACTGCACGGTTTCGATCGGCAGTGAACCGGCCGACGCCACGGCCTTGGCGCCGCCGACATTGGCGACGGGCGCGGCCACGACTGGCGATGCGAGAAGCGCGAGGCCCGCGGCGAGGGCAATGAGGGTCTTCATGGGTCAACACTCCGGAACAGGCCGCCCGGTGGCGAGGAGAGCACCCCGCGCGGAAGCTTTCCGGACCGTGGACCCGGCAAGCTGAACACCGCCTGAATGGTCCGTGGCCGCCCCCGGTTCCGCTGCCGACCGTGCGTGGCCCAGTCCGGGTCGTCCGGAACCCGCCCGGGCCCCTCGGCGCTCCGGCGCAAGCCCGGGTGCAAGGCCCGCCGCCGTGTGCTATGGAGCGCCGCCCATGGGGCCGGCTGCCGGGTTAGCACAGCGGTAGTGCAGCGGTTTTGTAAACCGAAGGTCGGGGGTTCGATCCCCTCACCCGGCACCAACAAGTCGGCCCATGACGGACCAGAAGGCACCGCCGAGCCACGGCCAGCCTAGAGATTGACGGCACTCGCCGGCCCACGACGGACCACCGCGACCCTAGGCACCTCGCATTTTCGTTGGTATCCCTGTTGGTCTCGCTTCTGGCGTGGGGAGCCGATACCAACATGGCCTTGACCGACACCAACTGCAGGAACGCGAAGCCGAAGGCCGCGCCCTACAAGCTCAGCGACGGCGAGGGCCTTCACCTTCTCGTGCAGCCGACCGGCTCGCGCCTATGGCGTCTGGCCTACCGGTTCGGGGGGAAGCAGAAGACGCTGGCCTTCGGCGCCTATCCCGCTTTGCCCCTGGCGGCGGCCCGGAAACGTCGCGAGGAAGCCCGGAGCCTCCTGGCGCTCGGGATCGACCCCGGCGAGGCGAAGAAGCAGGCGAAGGCTGCCGAACGCGCCGCGTCCGTCAACACGTTTGGCGCCATTGCCGACGAGTTCGTAGCGAAGCGCTCAAAGGAGGACTATCGCGCCAGCACGCTGAGCAAGCTCGAGTGGCTGACCGGGATGGCGAAAGCCGAGCTCGGCGCACGGCCGATCGACAGCATCAAGCCGGCCGAGGTGCTCGCCGTCCTTCGGCAGGTCGAAACGCGAGGGCGGCACGACACGGCCATCCGCCTTCGGTCGACCATCAGCCGCGTATTCCGCTACGCCATCGCCACTACGAAGGCGGAGACGGATCCCACGGTCGCCCTCGCCGGCGCGCTCGTGACGCCTACCGTCGCCCCGCGCGCCGCGCTCACCGATCCGAAAGCGCTTGGCGCTCTGCTGCGGGCAATCGACGGCTTCACCGGGCAGCCGCCCACGCGGGCCGCCCTCAGGCTCATGCCGATCTTGTTCCCGCGGCCGGGCGAGCTCCGGGCGGCTGAGTGGTCGGAGTTCGATCTAGAGGGCGCGGTGTGGAGCATCCCGGCGGAACGGGCGAAGATGCGCCGCCCCCACCGGATCCCCCTCCCCCGCCAGGCGATCGCCATCCTCGAGGAGCTTCACGCGATCACCGGCCGCGGCAAGCTCGCGTTCCCCTCCGTCCGCACCGTGCTGCGGCCAATCTCCGAAATGACCATGAACGCCGCGCTGCAGCGCCTCGACTACTCGCCGGCCGAGGTCACCCCCCACGGCTTCCGCGCGACCGCGTCGACGCTCCTGAACGAGTGCGGCCTATGGAACCCCGATGCTATCGAACGGCAGCTCGCCCACGTGGAGGCGAACGCCGTGCGCCGCGCCTATGCGCGCGGCGAGCACTGGGATGAGCGGGTGCGAATGATGCAGTGGTGGGCGGATCGGCTGGATGCACTTTGTATGTCCACGCACCGATGAACTCGATACCAGAAGTTCTGAATATCACAAAGTTAATCATCAGTGACTGTTGGCGATTCCAATTTTTGCAACAAGTTCTATTATTCTGGACCTTAAGTCCAATACGTCCAAAACCGGCGGCTTATTCGTTACTCTCTGCGCCACTTTTACCTTATCGACGTCTTTGAACACGAGAGACGGCGCCCCACTTCGGCCCCGCGTGTTAAAATGCAGGGCATTGGAGTACTGGGAGTATGGCGGCCGATCCCTGTATTTCGTCGAGTACATTTCCGACAGAATTCCCTCAAGCAGTTCATGGTCAATGTAGTTCTCAATCTCACGACCCTTTGTTATCCACACCATTGATCTACGATTATCCCCGATCTCATCAACTATTCTTTGCTTCGTATCATTGATACGGGCACGCTGAGCCCTCTTATCACTGTCGATGACAACGGCAATATTCCGGTTGAGACTCTTTAGCTTAATGAAGCTATTAACCTCATCATCGTGTGCACTTAGGTGACTCAATAGTCGACCTCCATAGAACATAATTGAATAATGAATTCCTTCAATGAGCTCCTCTGACAGCGCTGAAATCCAGTGGTTCAAATAGTAACGATCAGATGGCCCCTCGACCCAGATAACAAAGTTTGATTGCAATATGTCGGACGCTCTATATCCAAGCTGCTGACATATAGTAATACGGTCTTTGACAAGTACAGTTTCCCGTACCCGCGTGTCGCCATGCTCATTAGACACATGGAATATAGCGGCACCTTTCGTGTCTATAAAGCTTGCAGAGTGCGTCGCAATGAAGTATTGATTCGTTGTGTTCTCTTCAAGGTATTTAATTAACTTGCGCTGAAGAATCGGATGAAGATGTAACTCTGGCTCCTCAACACACATTATTTCATTATCTGACATTATACAGAAAGCACCAATCATAATGATTTCTTGTATTCCAGTTCCAAGACTAGATAAGGGAAGTACTTGACCGCCGATGTTCACAAGGACGTGGGCTCTGCTGTAAGGGATTTCAACGACGGCGTCATCTCTTCCAATAACGTTCTGCAGTAGCCCATTTATTCTTTTGAAAATTGATCGATCTTTCTCGATGGTCTGATGGCCTGGATTTTGAAGCGCCGCAAGGCGGTCTATGACGCCACGGCCGCTGTAGTCGCTGAATTCTTCTCCTGTGGCTCCAATTTCACGGATGGCCGGAATCAGGCGAGCATTAGGATATTGGATGGGCGCAGCATCCAGAACCATCCTTAAAACTTCGCTAATCCAACTTTGGACAGAACCACCCGACTGCTGGGGGAAAAGGGATCTCCATACGGCGCCCCAATCTTCCGAATTCATTATAGCGAATGCTGAAATCGAGGTTAGTTCCACCTGCAGCTTTTTCTGTCGCCGCTCGAAGGGCAATCCCGTTTCCACCCAAATCAGCCCTCCTTTAGAGAGCCCGCGCATGAGGCTAGACATCCTATCTTCGAAATGCCGGAATGATGGCGTGCGTCCGAGGCCGTCAATCAAAGTTCGCAGTAACGCATCCGGCTTGAATCCAAACGCGATGCCTGGCTCGCCTCGGCTCCCCAAATTGTACTTTTCTAGTGCGTCTAGAGAGTCTTTGTTTAAGTTTTTGGCAAAATGCGGCGGCAAGTGTCTAGATATTAGTTTTAATATTGTTGACTTTCCAGAATTGTTCGCACCAATAAAGAAATTTGTCCGCCGAAATGGGCCGAGATGCTGCCACTCATCTGCAATGCCCATGTATAAGCGCCCGGCGATGCCCTCCAGGAAAATCCCCATGATCCCCTCCGGTTTTGTCGGTTACACGTCTAAGACCCCGCGCGATGAGATGCAAAGAGTGCGGACCTTGGCCGGCGTGGAAATGCATAACCTGTCCACCACCCCAACTGCTGCACTCGTTCCCGGCAATTCGCACTGCACCACCACGCGCTATGAGCCGCATGCTAGGCATCGGTGGCCTTAACGTGTGTTCCATCGTCCTGCCAAACGTCACGGTCGGCACGGGCCTCAGAGATTGAGCCGAACGCGTTCCGGCCAGTCAGGATCGACGAGACGGGTGCGGGTGGTGTTGGGGTAGCCGCCGGTAACTGTGCGCGTCTCACGCATGGTCGGATCAGGGCCAGCACATCCGACGAAATCCGTCCGATGTGGCGCCAGCGGGCGGACGAGATAGGCCGATGAAAAACGTCGGGCTGGTCTGCCCGAACGAAAGCCCGCCCCGACGGGGGGAGTTGCCGAGGCGGGCCCAGTGCCGCGCCGTGTGGAGGAGGGCGCGATGGCGCCGGCATGCCACGATCGCGAGCCCCCGTCGAGCGCCCCTGCCTGATTTCCTCAATTCCGATGTCTGCCGAGCGTGCGACCTGCCGCCGGTCCGATCGAGGCCGAGGACGTCCGTGGGCGCCCCCAGGGGGTACTCGCAATCTGAGTACCCTTCGTCGGCAGAGGGTGGGCAGACTGTGCCCACCCTTCAGCTCCGCCGGTTTCGTCCACGGAAGTGGCAGGGGTTTCCCGTGTCGTGCGGAGAACTCTGAAAGCGCATGGGTTTCGGCCCAGCACGGATCCGTGCCGTTCGCCCGCAAGGGGTCAGGGGCGGCGCTGCCGCCGCCCCATCGCGATAGGGCCCTACTTCGCCGCCCACCCGGTGTTCCCGGTGCCACTCTCCTTGACGTAGAGGCTTGAGCCGGCGCCGCCGTCTTGCCGCATGTAGAGCGACCCGACGTCGGCAGAGACGGCGTCCTCCGGGCTTTCGGTGCCATTTGTGGTCCAGACGAGCCCACAAGGATAGTAGCAGGCTGGCGGCGATCCAGATGAGCGAGGACACGCTGCGAGCGTTCAACTATGGCAATGAGGTGAAGAGCCCCGCAGCGAGGGCCGCGCAGCGTCAGAAGGGGAAGAGGATGCGGAACACCGCCGCGAGCTGGGAGGAATTCGACGTCGAGGGCGCCGCGGTCGACGTGCCGGCGACGCAGGCGGCGCTCGCGAGGGAGAGCCGAGGCGTCATCGATTCACGCCCGTCCGTTGTGCTCGCCTACGGGTCGGGCGAACGAGAGTATGTCCGCGTCTTCCCGGCTGCCAATGCAGCGGCGCCGATCATCGCTCTGGTGCACGGTGGCGCGTACGTGCGGGGCCATCCAGACGACCGCTGTTTTCCGGCGCCGGCGTTCAACGCGGCGGGCTGCACCTTCGCCTCTATCGGCTATCCACTCGCGCCAGATGCATCGCTCGAGGTGATGGTGGGCGCCGTCGCCTCCGCGGTGCGCACGCTCGCGGCGGGCGCCGGCGACTTCGGCGGCGATGCCGGGCGGCTACATCTCGTTGGCCATTCCGCCGGCGCCAATCTTGCCGCGATGGCGGTCCGGAACGACGACATCCGTCGGCGCGTCCGCGGCCTGACCGTGGTCAGCGGTCTGTACGACCTCGCCCCACACCTCGAGCGTGGGACGGCGCCGGATCTGAAGCTAACCGAAGAGCTCGTGCAGCGCTTCAGTCCGCTTCGGCTCGGCGCGGCGCCGCTGCCGACGCTCGTCGCATGCGGTGAACGCGATCCGAGGGGCTATCAACGGCAGGCGCTTCAGCATTTCCTCTCGATGGACGCCGCCCAAGCGCACCTCGTCTACGCCGAAGACGAGGACCACTTCACCATCCTGCGGCAGCTCGCGAAGGAGGAGAGCCCGATCTTCCGGGCGATCATCCGCCAGGTCGCGACCCCGCCCTGAGGGCGCCGCGCCCAAGGCGCACGGCGTCGCCGGTACGTCCGCGCCCGCGGGGCGGCAGGAGCGCTAACCATCTGGAACTGGTGAGCACAAGCGCAACCTTCGGAGTAAGGTGAGCCGAGTGAAGTTCACCGCAGGGTTTTTGCTGCAATGTCTCGTCGCGGTTGGCGCGCATTCGGTGCGGCTAGAGGATTTCTGATTGCCCTTTTAGTCGCGGCGGCATCGTTAGCCGTTGCCCAGCCAGAACTTCCAAGGGTGGGCGAAGCCGGCCCAAGCGTACCAGTAGCCGGTGCCAGCACAGAGAACCGGGCCGAAGATCGCGGCCAGCCGCGCGCCATTCCTGCGCTTCCGATACGGATTATAGAAAGCCCAGAAGAGGCAGAGCACGCCCGCCAACGCGAAGAGAAATCCGACGCCCATGAGGCCAACGATCTGGCCGCCCAGCGCAAAGCTGCCGAAGCCGCCGATCGTAGTGCCGCAGCCGCTGAATGGCAGAAAGTACCGACATGGGTCGCTATCGGCGTAGCCGCCGTCGGCACGATTGTCGCCATCGCCGGCACCGTGATGCTCGGGCTCACGTTGCACTGGACGCGCAGGACAGCGGAGGCCGGCATCCGCTCGGCCGACGAAGCGGCTAAATCCCACCGCGCGCAATTTCGGCCGCGCATCCGCGTTGGCCTCGTTACTGCGGAGCATCAAGGGGAAAAGAGATTTACTGCGGGCCGCGCCGTGTCGACTAGTGTAGACATCATCAACTACGGCGGTTATGCGGCCAAAATAATAGGGAGCCACTCCCAGATTTGGGTCGGCGCAAGACTTCCCATGATGCGGCCTTATTTGAAGGCGCGCCCTAACGACATTTATGGCCAACGAATTCTGCAGGCGGGGGTTAGCTGTCGCGGACCATATGTTCACGATTGTGGGCTGACAGCCGCTGAAGCCGAGGCCGTCATGAATGGGACAATGAAACTGTTCGTCATGGGATGGGTTCAGTACGAGGACGCAGACGGCATTCCTCGTCGAACGATGTTCTGTTACGCCTACTGCCGCGTATGCGACAGGTTTTTCCCAACCAAAGACCCCGACTATGAGGTTGAGAACTAGGGCGACTACGGCCGCGCCGCTCCTCACGGCAGCCCCTCGCGGGATGATGTACTGGACGCCTGAGGCCGCTCCCTCGTGTCCATTGCAACCGTGGATGCCCCGCCGGTCGCGGACGAGAACCTTGACGACGCAGACGTCAGCAAAGGGCATTGGTCCTGTCCATTTGGGGATAGCGCGTCGTCCAACGGGCGCGGGTGGTGGGCGGCCGGCCGGAGCCGGCCGCCCTTCTTGAGGAGCGCCTAGGGGATGGAGGACCCATCGCGCTCGCCGCGTTGACCTTCAGCGTCCGCCAGGCCGCCAGAGGTCCCCGAAGCCGAAGCCTCGTCGGTCGTCACCGCTCGATTGGCGGCCGCGGCGACCCACGGCTGCGGAGATCCTTGTCGGCGAGTCCGCCGGGGCGATAGCTCTTGCCGATCTCGTCGCGGATCGTGAACCGCAGCACTTCCTCGCCGGAGGGCCCGCGTTCCCGCTTCTGCTCGACCTTCGGCGCGCCGCGGCCGCGCTTGTCCTCGATGACGACCATCGGCCGGCCACCGCCTTCACCACCACCCCAGCCGCCGCGGCTGCCGCGCATGGTCTCGAGCGCATAGCCCGGGATCCGCCCGACGCGGCCACCCTCGGCGTAGCCGACGATCATGCCGCGGTTGATCGCCTCGAGCAGACCACGGTGCTCCCGCGTCGCCTTCGCGTTCACCACGAACTCGCCGTCGGAGAGCATGGCGAGGATGGAGTCCGATGTCTCGGTGCCGGGACCGCGGACCGGACCACCGCCGCCGGCCATCGCCGGGATCGGAGCCGGCGAGAACAGTGAGCCGAAGAAGTCGAAGAGGCCGCCGCCGCTGCCCGCTCCCGGGACAGCCGGTGTCGAGAACGCGCCGGCGATCGCCTGCCCCAAGGCTCCGGCCTGTGGCGTGGCGGCGCCAAGCGCACCGCCGAGCTCCCCAAACGAACGGGTGGCGGTCTGCGCTGCCGCCGCAGCCTCGGCCATTGCGACGGACGGATCCGCCCCCATGCCGATCGACTGAGCGCCGGGCCAGAGCCGGCGCTGTGCCTCGGTGAGGCCGTGTTCCCAGGAGCCGCCGCCCATTCCGACCCGGCCGCCGCCAAGGTCGAAATGCATGCTATCGAGGGCGCCGTAGTTCCCCTTCGGCCCGCTGAAGTACCCGCCCCACCTGAACTCTTCGGCGAGGTCGGGGTACTGCTCCATTTGAATGAGGCGCGCCCGCTGCGCGAACTCCTCGTATGCGCGGAAAGTCGACGGGTCCTGATAGTTGTCGAGCATCTGGCCGGTGATCGGGTCGACGAGCCCGACGTCGGTCGCGAGGCCGCGGCCGTGGAACCGCTTGTCCCCCGGCCGAAGGCCCGACGTGAAGCGGACGTCATACGGCGAGCCGGCCGCCGCCTGCTGAAGGATGTCCAGAAGGCGCGGGTCAACCGCGCCGTTCCAGTTCTGGCCGTAGGACACGTCACCGCCCGGGCCGACGATCGACGACGGGAGCGCGGCGCCGCCGGGCATCGTGAACGTGCGCGGCACAAGGGAGTCGCCCACGACACCAGAGGGAACACCAGGCGCCGCCGCTGAAGGCATGCCGGCCGCATCCCCGAAGGGCGGGAAGGCGATGCCGCCGTCAGTAGGCGCATAGCCGAGGACGGTGACGGATCCGGCCGTGATCGTGGCGGTGCCGATCGCGAGGCCGCGGGCCGCTTCTACCGCGGCGCTCGCCGCGTCTTGCGCCTGTGGCACGCCGAGAATGTTCCCGAGGAAGCCGCCGAGCTCGTCGCCGAACAATCCGCCGCCCGGCTGGCCGCGGCGGCCGAACAGGCCTTCCACTCCGGCCGCGATGCCATGATCAAGCGTGCGCTCGGCCGCCTCGCCGAGCGCGTTCCGCAGCGCCTCGGCGCCGTCCTTGCCGGACATCAAATCCTTGGCGATCCCGCCGAACGTGGACGACGATGCGGACCTCAGCGCGTCCATCGCGCCCACAAGCTCTTCTTGCCGTTCTGTGAGGTCGGCCGCCGCTTGCGCCATGCGGCCGACGGCGTCCGCCATCTGCCGGAACTGTTCCAGCAGCGGGTGGGTGACCTCGAGGTTCCGGCGCTGGGCTTCGGTCAAAAGGCGCTGCAGCTCTTCCGCGCGAGCCACCTCGCCGGCGGATTTTCCGAACGCGAACGCCTGCATCTCGAGCGCCGCGGCCTGCTCCTCGAGCGCGGACCGCGAGTCGCGGAACAACTCGGTCTGACGCGGGAACGGGTCCTCGGCGAGCGACCGGAGCGGCGAAGGCGACGGCAGGGGGATGCCGAACCCGGCCGCTTGGTTGGCGGAGCGCTGGCTTTGATATCGGTCGATGATCGACTCGCGGCGGTCATCTGACGGAATCGCCAGACGCTGCGCATCCCGCAATGACCGCAGACGGGCTTCCGCCTCTCGCGCCCCTTCGATGACGGTGAACAAGTCGAGCGCGACGCGCGTCAACTCACTGTTGCCCGGCTCGGCGTTCGCCCGGCCGGCGACGGCGTCGTAGAGCTCGAGGAACGCCGGTTTCCCCTCGAGCGCGAGCTTGCCGGCGGCTTCAATCTCCTCCCGGAACACGGCGAACGCCGAGTGCGGCGAGAACCGGTCGCGGCTTCGCATGCCCAACTCGCCGAGGACGTCAGGAACCAAGAGGTCGTATCGAGCCTGCTCTTCGAATAGGCCGCCGCGGATCTGCGTGCTCAATACGGATTGGGTCGCCTGCGAGTAGTCGCGCAAGCTTTCGGCAGCGTCGCCATAGGCGTCGCGGAACGACCGGATGAGGTCCGCGTGCCGCTGCAGCGCGTCCTCGCTCGACTCGCTCTCATCGGCAATCGTGCTGAACAGCAACGAAGCGGCGCCGGCTGCCGCGGCGAGCCCGACGACGGTGAGGTTGATCGGCGACAGCATCGATGCGAAGCCGGCGGCGATGGTCGCACCGGCGGACCGGAGCGACGTGCCGGGGCCGAACATCTGGCTGACCTGCATGCCCTGTTGCATCAGGACCATGAAAGGGCTTTGACCGCTGGCGAGGGAAAGCGCCACGTCGTTCAACTGATATTGCAGCCCGACAATCTGCTGTGTCGTGGCATCAGTCGCTTTTCCTGCGCCCGCGATATTGTTCAGGGCTTGTACATATCGCGCCCTATTGAGCTCAGACAGTCGCTCAAGGCCGGTGACACCTTGCAGTGCCGCCATGTTGATGTCGCGCTGCACACGCTCGTACCGCATTTGGGCGGCGAACGTGGTGTCGAGCGAGCGGCGATGCCTGTCAATCGCGCTGGCGAGGTCGACTTCCCTCCGCGTCGCCGTGTCGGTGGTGATGGCCTTCCGCTCGGTCGCACCAGCGGCAGCCGTGGCGCCGGACGCAAGGTTCTGCTCCGCTGCGGCGAGCTTCTCGCTCGCGGCTGCGAGGCGTTCCACGCCCTCGGCGCCGGTGACCTGGACGACGACGCGCCGGATGGTGTCGAGACTCGCCATCAGTGCGCGCCCCCGCGCTCAGGGGGCACCGGAAAGCCGCCGACCGCGCGCTTTGCCACCTTCTTGGCGTAGGCTTCATCAATGCCCGGGCCGCCATCGAGCGCGGCGACGCGATTGGTGAGGTCGCCCACGAGTTCGAGCAGGAGCGCAACGTTGCGCATGGTGTCGATCAGCCCGCCGCCCGCAATGATCGTCTCGAGCGCCGCAACGCGCTCCTTCAACAGGCGATGTGGGCCTTGCTCGTTCATCGGATGACTCCTTGGGGCAGACGGCGGCCGGCCGGAGCCGGCCGCTTTAGCCGATCACGACTGAACCTTGAGGAGCTTGATCGCTTCCGAGTTCGCGATGCCGCCGCCGATGCGCTGGTACGCATAAAACAACACGTGCGGCTTCGACGAATACGGATCGCGAAGGAACTTCAGGCCCGGAGACCGGATCATGGTGTAGCCGAGGCGGAAGTTGCCGAAGGCGATCGGCGTGGCGTTGGCGCCGACGTCCGGCATCGTCTCGTCGATCTCGATCGGGTAGCCCAGCAAAGTCGTCGGCGCGCCAGCCGTAAGGCCGGGGCGAAGCAGGTACTGGCCCGTCGAGTCCTTCATCTGGTCGATCGCGGCCATCGTAAGGGAGGACATGAGCCAGGCCGCGCCGTTGCGATACGGCGCCCTGAGCCCCCAGACGAGGTTCTTCAGGCAGTCGGCCGGTCCCGACGTCGGGAAGCCGTTCGCGTCGCCGCTCTTGATGGTCTGGAGAGTTCCCCACGGACGAGCGGCGTCAGCCGCGGTCGACTGCGGCGCAGCGAGAAGACCGCGGGGCTTGTTGATGCCGTCGCCCGACAGCAAGGCCGCGCCGATCGTTCGCGTGAACTTGTCGGAAATCTTGTCTTCGACCCAAGCGCCGAGGTCGAAATTCGCGGTATCCAGCAGCTTCTGAGTCACCGGCAACAGCGCGTCGATCTCGTGCAGCGGAATGTTTAGCATTCCGACCGTGGGGCTCGAGGTGAGGTCGCGCGTCTGGCGTTCGCCCGCCCACGAGGCGCCCGCCTCGCCGATGTCCAGTGGCTCGGTGAAGCCGTCACCGCTCGTGATGACGACGGTGCGAGCCAGGCGCGGCATGGCGGCGCCGTCGAAGAGCTTCCTGGTGATCGCGTCCGACATGGTCGGCATCGCCCACACGCCGCCGTCGGGATCGGAGTCCACTGACATGCCCGCCTGCGCACGAAACTCGCCGGCGCCGCCACCTTTCGCGAAGGCCGCGATCGCCGCACGCTCGGTCGCGAGGGCATTGGCGCCCCGGCCCTTCGCAGGGTCGCGCGTGGCGTCGCCCCCGATCGAGGCCGCAGCGAGGGACTCGCTGAGGCGGTCAATGTCCTTCGACATCTCCGCCACGTTGCTGGCGAGCGCGGTGACGGCGCTATTGTGGGCCTCGAAGGAAGCGGCGAGCGCCTCGAGCGAAGCCGGGGGCTTGGTCTCGCAACGCACCGAACTACGGATGGCGCGCGGGACCGGCCGCGCGGCCAGGGCAGCGACGTCGATCTGAGGCATCAGCGCCTTCCTGAAGGGCGGCGGCGAGTCCGGGGTGCTGAGCAGCGCCTGCAGGGTGCTGATGTCCGTCTTCGGCGAGGGGGTGCGTTCGTTGGTCATGAGATAGCCTTTCGAAGGTCGGCGGCAGCCTGATTGACGCGTGCGGCGAGCGCGGCGGCCGCCGCGGCCGTCTCGTCTGCGGAAGAGGTTGTGGCGGACGTGGCGGAGAGCGCCGGCCAGCCGCCGGCGGCGATCTTGCGTGCAGCGGCGCCGGCTAGGCCGGATTGTCGGAGGATCTTCTCGATGTCCCGAGCTCCGCCGATCTGCGGTGCGGGAGGCTTGGGGTCGGCCGGCGCCGCACTGGCGAGCGCGGCCACGGCGAAGGCGGGGTCTTCAACGATGTCGGCATCGTCCAGCATGCCGTCACCGAAGCCGCGGGAGATGGCATCGGCCGCCAACATGAACGTTTCGGCATCCATCCACTTCGCCACGTCGGCCGGCTTCTGGCCGGAGCGGGCGGCGTAGATCTCAGAAAGAGAGGCGTCGGTACCCTCAAGGTAAATGATCGCCTCTGCGAGGTCGTGGCGGTTACCGATGGCGAAGACCCACGCACAATGGATCATAATTTCCGCACCGCGGCCAAACAGGATCTTGTCCCCAGCCATCGCAATTACAGACGCAGCGGACGCTGCCATTCCCATGACTTTGACAGTGACGGCGCCGGGATGCTGGCGGAGCAGGTTGTAAATTGCGATGCCTTCGAAAGCATCGCCGCCGGGCGAGTTGATGTGCACCTCGACGTCGCGGTCGCCGATCGCGGAAAGTGCGGCACTCACGGCAGGTGCGGTGAGGGTCCGGCCCTCGCGATCGTCGCCGACCACGCCGTAGAGCTCGATAACGGGCGAGGATGCCGCGCGGGCAGCTCTGAGCCCCGGGCGCCACGCCTTGAGTGCCACGGCCGGCGGTGCAGATTTGGCGAGGTCACGTCGATCCGGAGCCAGCGCCAAAGGGACGGCGTCGGGCCGCAGGGATGCGGAAACTCGCGGAAACGCTGATGATTTCGTCGTCACGGCTACCTCGAATGCGCAAGGGTCGGGCGTTCGCCCGTTCGCCTTCTGCCCGCCGTCGCGGCGGTGCTCGAGGTGCCTGCCTGCGGTCCGTCCCTGCGTCACGCAGGTGGCCGACCGCCGATCGACACCGCGAACATAGGCGGAACAGATGCCGGTGTCAATGGCGTCGACCGGTCTCCTCATCGTCGAGCGGCGGGGCGGTCCGCACCATCTCGGCGAGCGCGGCGAAGAGTTCGACCGCGGCGCCCCGGCCGCTCTCGGCTTCGACCCGACGTGCCAGGTGCGACGTCACCGCCATCGCGAGCGAGGCGGGCGACCCCCCGCCTAGCTCCCAATCGGCAATTGTCCTCGCGGCGTGCTCCGCGGCACCCTCGAGCTCGTTGGGCTCTACGGCAGCCGGCGGCACCCGGACGGTCCGGGCGCGCTCCGCCATCCGGCGGAGCGCCTCAGCCAGTCGCATCCAGTCCTCGCTGGCCGCCGAGAAATGATGGGTCCCCGTTAGCGCACCCGTGATCGTCACACACAAGAAACCGCCGCGAGTTGCATGAGGTCCGATGCCAGCTTTGACCAAGGGATCAACGATCTCTTGCGAAGGTCGAATGGTTTCGTCTGTCAATTTTCGCTCCATAGCAGTTGGAGATCCTGTGACAGGCGACGAGCAAGGCCCGTCGCTACGTTGATCTGCGCCGAGATGCGCCCGACGAGGAAGTGATTATCGGGATGCTCCATCATCGACGCTCGCAAAAGGTCAATCCGGGTACGGGCGTCGATGAGATCAAGGAGGGTGTCGATTTCCGCCGCTTTCAGAGGCTTTCCAGCCTCCAAACGCGCATCAACAGCCCGCTTCCATCGAATTTTCTCGGCGCTGGAGAGCCTTGCAGGGGCTCGGATCTTCAGGGTTTCCGCCATCTCGTTACTCCTGCCATCGGGAAAGATGATTTCGGCACCGTCCCAGAGAAAAAATGTGCGAATGAGACCCCATGCGGTCGGCGGCCCAAGGCCGGCAGGGATTTCAATCCCCCCACCCCCTCGCGGGTCGACCTCGAGGCGGCGACGTCGGGCTCGTCGGCGGGCAGCGCGCGCCCCGGAGGCGCGCTATGGTGACGGGGAGCGTCATGCTGCTGCACGTCGGAACAGCGGTGCGTCGTCCGCAGCGAGCTTCCGTCGCAGCGTGCCGACCGTCGTCGGGCTGACGCCATGCCGCCGAGCGATCTCCCGGTCGGTCGCGTCCGGTGTGTCCTTGAGCGCCTGAATCACAAGCCGGCGGCGCTCGGTTGCCGTGGTCGGTGGTGTCGGCGCGGCAGCGGCGGGGCGTTCGCCATCCGTCGCCCCCCGCCGGAGCAACTCGGCGACCTTCGACAGTCGAGCAAGGTCGAGCGCGGCGGTCACAGGAGCCACCCCCCATGGTTAGCTATAGAGTGGCCCACAGGTGAGACCGTGAAGGGGGCAACTCCGGTCACGACGGTGCCACCCGTGACACCGTCAGCGGTAATTTTGTTTCGTGTGTCCCAAGGGTGAGACCGTCGACCACTGAATTTGGGACCGTGGATTTTCTTTCCGGCGCCGGCGGCACGAACCTGAGAAAGGCGCGCGAGGGGACAGCTCCACTACGGTCGCACCGGTGCAGGGTCGTCCTCCACTCGGTCGCGCGCCTGTCCTTTCGGTCGAACCGCGCATCTCGAGAGACCTCAAGGAAGCCTCGCGCGACGAGTTCGTCGAAAGCGCGGGCTGCCGTCGACTTTGAGCAACCCAGAGCCTCGGCGGCCTGGCGCGCGCTGAATCCGAGGAAACCGTTGTTATTTCCCTTATAGAGGGCGAGGACCTCCACCAAGAGGGATCGCGCCATCGGACTCATGGTCGACCACGCCGCTGAGTTCAGCATGTAGAGCGGGAGCCGGACGAACGGCTCAACGGTCGACCTTCCTTTGGCGTTACGTCCTTTTGGCAATGCCGCCTCCCTGGCCGCGGGCTGCTGCCCACAGTTCCATGGCGCGGCGGCGAACCGCCACATCGAAGGCAGCGACCTCCCTTTCCACCCGGGCCGGCGACACACCGGCACCCGCCAATTCGCGCCGAAGCTGGCGCTTCACCGCGGAGAGGCAGCGCTCAGCGTTGTGCTGCCCGGCGGCGAGCCTGGCGGCGTAGTCGTCGACACGATCCCGGCGCCGCGAGGTTGGGAAGGCGATGATGACGGCGGGGCCCCGCGGGGGGCGCCAGTCGAGTAGCGGCAAGCCGGTGTCCATTATGGTCACTCCCACTCGTCGCCGTCGGGAATGGCGAAAACGTCATCAACCACCTCGTCCTCGGCCGGCGCGGGTAGCGGCCTGCCGAGAAGGATCGCAAGCTCGGCGCGTGCGCGGTCGAGTGCATCAGCAATGGCGATAGATGCGGCGGCCGGACACGCTGGAAGCCGCCGGCTCGCGGCGTCGAGGTGGCCAAGCGCGGCCTCGAGCCGCTCGGCATGTGCGGCGGCGATCACTGCCGCGCCCCCTGTTCGAGGAAATCCGCCACCCGTTCGAGCACGTCGGCGAGGTCCTCGCCGAGGTCGTCCCCGGCGACTTCCAGCACGAGGCGGACACTGGCCGCCGCGCCAGCGGGGGTCGTGGGAGTGGTGGTGGCGAGTTCGCCCTCAATGGTGCAAAGGGCCGCGACGGCCTCGTTGAAACGCTGCTCCTGCCGCTCCCGCTCGTCACGGGATCCGACATTGTCGACATTGGGAAGTGCAGCGTGCGCCGCGCGCCACTTGGCGACGATGGCGAGAGAGGGGTCCGTGGACGTGACTGCATCGGTGGCGTTCATCGGCTGGTTCTCCTGTTCGACGCGGGCGCGCTTCTCCTGTCGCCGGGCCCGCGCTGCCTGGCGTCGTGGTCGTCATTGCTGTTGCTGTCTCGCGCCGTTTCGGCGGTTCGTCTGTGCTATGCCCGATGGCAGATCAGATCTGCGAAATCTGTGCGCGAATTTGCTCAGTCCTTGAGTGAATCGGTACCAATTGCGGCTGTTCGGATCTGGGAATTCGGTGTTCAGATCCGAACTTTCACGCCGCCTTGTCGCGCTCCGCGACACGGGCCTCGAGCCACGCATCGACTTCATGGGCGAGCCAGCCCTTCGCCCTTCCGGTGTCCGCCGGCGACAGCTTGATGGGAGCCGGGAAGCGCTTGGCTTCCACCTCTCGATCGAGCCAACTCGCCGACGTGCCGAGCATGGTGGTGACGTCGCGCTCTCGATAGACCCGGGGACGGATCGCCTGTTCATGTTTGGCTGCCATCTAACCCTCTTGTTGCCCATATGAGCTAACCATGGACCATATTTAGCAACGCACATCGCTGGCGTCAAGAGTGGTTATCGGAGTACCATAATGGCTAACAGCCGCGAGTCGCGCGCTAGGAGACGAAATTGAAGACAGCTCAGCTAAGGGCAGCGCGCGCGCTGGTCGGGTGGTCGCAGACGGACCTCGCGAAGGCCGCCGGCGTTTCCATGCAGACTGTGAAGCGCTTGGAAACCGAAACTGGCCTTCTGTCGGCGAATGTCGATACCGTCGATCGGGTCGCGCAAGCATTGAGGCGCATGGGAGTTGAGTTCATCGACCCAGGCGCGCGCTCGGGAGCTGGCGGCGTCGGAGTTCGCTTGCGCCACGCGGATCAAGTCGCCGTGTCACTGGAGCTAATAAGAAAGCTCGACGATGCGATGGAGCAGGTCCGCGAATTGGGCGCGCTTGATTTCGATGAAACACGCAAAGAAATGTACGTCAATGCTGTCAAATTGCTGATGCTGGCAAACAACAGTATAGTGAGTGATCTTCCAGAAGATCGGGATCTGCTCTAGCTGTCCGTTGGTCTTTTCGTTGGCATCGCCTACCAGCATCAAAAATAAAGTCCGCAAAAACAATGTCTTATGGACAGAATCAGGCGCCCTCACCCGGCACCACTTCCAGAGAATTTCTGGATATGCTGCAGTGATTTACGTTGCGTTGGCCAGAACTGGTCCACCCATTGGCCCACCCGAGCCGCCGTGTCGGGAAGCGCACGCGGATGACACAAATCCCGCGAAAAAGGGGGACCCGGCGCCGAGCAACGCGCAGGCCGTGAGCACGTATGGCTCGCTCCCTTGCGTTGCCCTAGACCAGGCGCTGCCTGCCGTGGGGTACGGAATGGGGGACGAGGCCTTCCGTCCTGAGCACATCGCACGGGCAGTGATCGACCACTGCATCACGATGCACGGTCCGCTGCACCGATCCTGGAACATCGATGACGAGGCGAGCGTGGCCAGGCGCAAACAGATCCGTCGTTACGACTCGGCACCGAGGCGACGTGCGTAGCCGATCGCCTCCTCGAGCCGCGCCCGAGACGTCGCGACGAGACGACCCACGCCGAGGAGGCGGGCGAGCGCAAGCGCGGGATCGGGGTCGCTGTCGAGCGAGGGGTTGGACAGAACGAGTCCCGCGAGTTCGGGCAGCGGAATCTCCGTCACCGACCGTCTGAACGCCTCGTCCGTCACGGCGCGGTGCGGAATGGCTGGAGCGACGGTACCGTTCAGCCAGATGAAGTCACCGACGCTCTCGCTGGTGCGCTCGTAAGCAAGGGTATGCGGCTCGAGGCGTTCGCGGATCCTGTTGCCTGTCCGCAGCCAGCCGTGCGCCCGCGCCACGCGCTGAGCGACCAGATCGTTGCGAATGGGCGCCTCGGCCTCCAGGATCACCTGCACCATGCGCTGTAGCGTCGGCTGATAGTCGGCGTCGTGAAACCGCTCGGGGTCCGCCGGGATCTGCGAGATGTCCGCGACGCGATACGGTGCGCCTGCCCCGACGACCACCGTCGCAGCGGGATGGGAAGCGTGGCCCTCGGCCTTCACCTCGGGGGCGGCGTTGCGGACGAGAACGGGGGCTGCGTCCCACGCCGCAGCGGGCGGTTCGGCCGCCAGTAGGATGGGCGCGTCATCCTGGCGGTATTCTCCGCCGGCGTCTTCCGCCGGCTCGTCGGAGGAGGCTGGAAGCTCCGCCGCCTGCCCCGGATCGACCTCGTCACCCAGGTCCCAGTGCTGGGTCTCGGCCTTTGCCGGGTCGGGCGCCGCTTGTCGACTGTCCTGGAGGAGGGTCGTCAATGCCTCGTGCAGACGCGCGGTCGCTCCGTTGGCGTCGAACCACCAGTCGGTCGACCAGACACGGAGGATGTTCCAGCCGAGGCCACGGAGCACCTGCTCCCGCACCTTGTCGCGGTCCCGCGCCGTCGCCGCGCTGTGGTAGGTCGCCCCGTCGCATTCGACACCCGCCAGGAACGCCCCGGCGCGGTCGGGGTGGCGGATGCCGATGTCGATGCGGAAACCCGACATGCCGACCTGCGGCACGGTTTGCCAGCCGAGGCAGGCCAGGGCCTCCGCCACTGCCTCCTCGAACGGCGAATCGTAACCCCCGACCGACCCCTCCGCCTGACCGGCAAGGGCGACCGCTCCCCGGTCGGCGAAGTCCAAGAAGGCCTTGAGATGGTGGACGCCGAGCGCCTTCGTCCGCTCGGCGATGACGTCGTCGGCCCGGAACCCGGAGAAAATGACAAGTTCCTGGCGCGCGCGGGTCACCGCCACGTTGAGGCGGCGCTCGCCGCCGTCGCGGTTGAGGGCGCCGAAGTCCATCGACCGCTTGCCGGCGGCGTCCCTGGAAAAGGTGATCGAGAACAGGATGACGTCCCGCTCGTCACCCTGGACGTTCTCAAGGTTCCTGACAATCGTTGGTTCGACCCGATCATCGCTGAAGAACCACTCCAGCTCCGCCTCACGGCGGCGGGCTTCGTCTAGGAGGTCGTGAATGAGGCTCTGCTGCTGGGCATTGAAGGTGACGATACCGAGGGTCGGGCGGACGGCCTCGGGCAGCGTCAGCCAGTGCCGCATCCTGCGGACGGCGTCATCGACGAGGGCCTGCGCTTCGGTCCGGTTCGTCCGGCTCTTGCCGCGGTCATAGACGCCGTCGACGTGGACGACCCTCACGGCGCGGTCAGACACCGTCGGCGCCGGGAACGTGATCAGGCGGTTCTGGTAGTAGTGCGCGTTCGAGAAAGCGATCAGCGACTCGCTGCGGCTGCGGTAGTGCCAGCGCAGGTCGCGGACGGGGATGCCGGCCGCCTTCGCCTCGTCGAGAATGCTCTCGAGATCGCGCTCGTGGTCGGCGACATCCTCCTCGTCCTCGTTGCGGCCGAAGAAGTTCGTCGGCGGCAGCTGCTTCGGGTCGCCGACGATGATCGTCTGGCGACCGCGGGCGATCGCTCCGACGGCGTCCCAGGTGGTGATCTGCGACGCCTCGTCAAAGATCACCACGTCGAAGAGCGACTGCGACGCAGGAAAGTACTGCGCGATCGAGAGCGGCGACATCAGCATGCACGGCGCGAGCTTGGCGAAGCTCTGCGGCAGTGCGCCGATCATCTCCCGGATCGAGCGGCTCGGCCTCTGCAGCTCCATCTGATGGCGCAGGAGTCCGAGCTCCGAATTGCGCGGCACGCTCTGCACCGCCGGGAGGCCGTGGGCGATGGCGCTCACAACCCGCGCCGTCGCCTTCGCGCGCACGAGGTCGTCGATCTCGCGGAACTCTTCGATCGCATGCTCATGCTGGAAGCGGCGGAAGTCCCGCAGCGTCCCGTCGGCGTCTATCGTCGGCGGCAACCACCAGCGCGCATAGGCGAGCTCGAAGGCGGCCTGTGTCTCGCCGGGCGCCACGGCGCCGCTCTCGAGGTCCGCGATGAGCGGCGCAAGACCCTGTTCCTCGGCGCGCCTGCGAACCCCACACCAGCTCGTCCAGTCACGCAGCAACGCGGCCGACGCACCGATCTGTTCCGTTACCGTTGTGAGGTCGTGCAGCAGGGTCTCGCTGTCGAGCGTGCCGGGATCTCCGCACCCCGCCACCTCCGCGAACCGCGTCATTGCCGCGAGGAATGCGGCATACGCCTCCCGGTACGCGCCCGCCTCGAGACGAAGCGCATCGTCGGCTTCCCCCGGCATCAAGGCGGGCGATATCGCCTTGGCGACCGTAGCGATCGCCTCGGCCGTTCGTCCGAGGCCCTGCACACCGTCGCGGAGACGACCCGCGTCGGCGAGGTGACGCTCGAGGGCAGGGACGTCCGTGTCCAGCCCCGCGAAGGCGACCGGCTTGCCCGAAAGCCCGCTCGTGTCGACCGCCTGCCGAAGTGTTTGCAGGCGCGCAAGTATGGGCAGATCGTTCTGCGGGTCCGGCCGTCCGGCGCTCGCATAGCTCTCCAGGAGTTTGCGGACACGGCGGCGGCGGAACCAGCTCAGCGGCCAGATCGAAGCTCCGGCTTCACGCCAGTCCCGCGCAAGCTGATCCGTCGGGATGCCGTCGATCGAGTCACGCACGAACGAGGCCGACAGGTCGGTTTCTGCCTTGCGGTAGGCGGCAATCGCGGTCTCGAGCTCGGCGAGCAGACCCCGCAAGCGCGCGAAGTCCGGGTCTAGGCTGACCCGACGATCGCGACCCGCGGTCTCGCACAGTGCCACGGCGAGCGCGGCGAACCGATCGAGGTCGGCGCGCGATCCATCTTCACGACTTTGCAGGCCGACTTGGCGCGACAGGGCGGCGAGCGCCTTGCGCAGGCGGCTAATCGACCGCGCGAGTTCAGCGGCCGATGCTAACAGAGCCTCCTGCCAGGCCGACGACCACTCGGGCCGGTCGACCCATGCGAGCACCGGCTCGCGGCGAACGGATTGGTAGATACGACCGAGCTCGGCGGCGAGATCCATCAGCCGCAGGCGGTCCGTCTCGTCGTGGTAGTCGCGGTGTGGCCAGGAGAGCGCCGGTGCGTGGCGCTCGCGCCCCCGCAGCGCCACGCCGAGGGCGACATAGGGCGTAAGCCCGTTCGCGCCCCGGCGGTGCAGCGCGTCCACATAGGCGTTAAGCGCATCGCGGTGGAGCTTGAGCCGGTTGTTGACTGCGACCCAGTCCGCCATCGACGCGCTGCGCCCATTCTCCCAGGAGTTGCGCAGCTGCGTCAGGAAGGACTTGCGGTCCGCCTTGTTGGAGTGGAGTTCGAGACAATGGTCGCCGAGCCCATGGGCGCGCAGGCGCCGGTGCACGACGTTGAGTGCCGCCGTCTTCTCGGCGACGAACAAGACGGTTTTCCCGGCGGCGAGACAGTTGGCGATCATGTTGGCGATCGTCTGGCTCTTGCCCGTGCCCGGCGGCCCGACGATGACGAAGTCGCGTCCCTCAGCCGCCGCCATGCTGGCGGCGATTTGCGATGAATCTGCCGGGAGGACCGACACGATGTCGGCTGGTGCGTATCGCCGGTCGAGGTCGCGCTCGTCCGTCGGTACGCCGCCGTCACCTGCGAACACCTGCTCCGGCGTATCAATCAGGTGCCGGACCACACGGTTCTGCCGAAGGGCGTCCGTCCGCTCGACGAGATCTTTCCACATCAAGTACTTGGCAAAGGAGAAGGTCGACAGCGCAACGGCGTCGACGACCTCCATGCCCGGCACGTCCCGGACCGCACGCCGCATGCTGGCGAGCAGGCGCGGCACGTCGATGCCGTTGTCGTCCTGGGGCAGGTCGCCGGCAAACTCGGGCAGCGTGAGCTCGAACTCCCGCTCGAGGAACTGCAGCAGGGTAGCGTTGAAGCGGGGCTCGTCCTCGTGGAAGCGAAGCGAGAACTGCGAACTGGCGCTCCGGCGCTCGAGTTTGACGGGGACCAGCAGCAGAGGCGCGCGGTAGCCACGTTCGTCCGTCGGCTTGCGCTTCCAGCGCAGGAATCCGACCGCAAGGAACAGCGTATTCGTGCCGCCCTCGGCGAAGTCGTTGCGGACCTGCCTGTAGAGCTCGATCAGCCTCGCTTCGAGGGCTCGCTTGTCGAGCGGCGACGCGAGCTCGTCGCGGGCAAGCGCGTCGGCCGCGTAGCCGCGTTGAAGGTCCTCGCCACGTGCCTCGCGATAGAGGGCGGCGTCGCGTTCACCCAGAGGGTTCTGTTCGGGGAGCGAGATCAGGCGCATCGCGGCGCCCTGCGAGAGCCGGTCCTCCAGCCTGGCGACGTCCGGGCACAGGAAGGGGATCGTCTTCTTCGACTCGGCAAAGTTCAGCAGGCGGTTGCGCAGGGTGAGGTCGAGAAGCTTCTTCTGCCAGCGGTCGATGCGGCCGGCGGCGGTGGTCGGCTTGACCTCCACCTCCTCCGACGGGTGCACGGGCAGGTCGACGTCGTCGAGCAACGGCAGCGGAGGTGCGATGGCGCCCGGATGATCGCTGGGTTCCACGCGCTCATGCGACGCGAGCGGCCGGATGCCGCCGCTCCGTGAGCGCGCGATGTCGATCGCCGCCACGAAGCCTGCCGCCTGATCCTCCTCCAGTCGTGGCAGCAGCGCACTGCGGGCGTGCTGGAACGGCATCGCCGGCCGATGCGTGACACCGGTCGTCTCGAAGACTACGAGCTCGTGGCTGGCGATGGCCTTGCGGACCTCCGCTAGGTCGGTCGTAACCGCATTCGGCAGGGTCTTCTTCACGACCCAGGCTCCGACGGCGGCATGGTCCCTGAAGAGGAGTACCACCGCGTGCAGGCCGCATCCCTCGAGCGCTGCTGCGAACAGAAGGGCGGTATCGAGGCAGGTGGCGAGGCGATCCTGTGCGATGGTCGATGGCCGCCGCACCTTCTGGCCGCGCTGCTCGAAGCTTGCCGGTGGCTCCGCATAGAAGACGTTGAGCCCCGCGACAGCGGAATAGACTGCCGATGCCATGAGGAGGGTACGTTTGGGGTCGGCCGCCTGATAGCCGTCGAGACCAGCCGGGTGACCGTGCGCCGCCAGCGCTTCCGCCGCCGCCAGGAGGACCTTGGCGACGGCGGGATCGTTCGGTAGCACGAAGGCCGGCAGCAACTGCGCCATGTCGCCGACGCCGCCCCATTCGTCGCGGGCCAGCAGGCGCACCGCCATCCGCTCTTCGAGGAGCAACTCGTCGCCTGCCCCGCGCAATTGGAACGTGACGACGCCACTTTCGGCCTCGTCCAGTCCGGAAAGGTATTCGGCGTCGAGATCAATGCGGCGGTCAGCCAGCGTCAGCACATCGCCGGGGACGAGACGGTCGATGGTCCAGACCTTGGGTCGAAGGAAAGCCGGCGCCGACGTCATCGTGAGCCGGCAGGTCTCGAAGTGTGCGCGCGTGGCGTTCTCGATTGCGATCGAGCGGATCACCGGGATTGCGTTCTGGAAGGAGGCGTAGGTGAAGCTGCCGGCAACCGCCGCGATGAGCCGCACGCACTCCGGCATCCCGGCCACCCCCATGGGCGCCTCAGCGCTGGTCTCAGTCAAAGCCTTCCCCCCGCATCTTCTCGAAATTAGACGGGGCGGGCCGCCTGTGCAACGTCAGGTACTCATCGTGTCAACTGTCTTCGGGTGGCAGGTGCATTGGAGTCTGAAGCGACAGGAGGTGCGGGTTGTGGGTGGAGTGCTTGTCGTCAGCGTCTATTGAACGCTTCGAATTCGGGCCTGGCTGCGGGCGTGGCAAAAACAAGCTCACCCTCGACGTGTTCCGGCTGAACGACGCCCCACACTACAATCCCGACCTGTTGCCGCCGCCGGACAAGGTCGCGGCCGCGATCGTGGAGAGCCGAGTGAAGGCGATGCCGTCTACGATGCCAGTGCCGTGCCCGGCAAAACGGGCCGGCCCACCCGCCGCTCGCCGAACACCTCGCTCGTGAGCAGCGACAGCGACGTCGTCCACTGCCGGAGGGTGAGCTTGGCCGGGGCGACCTGAATTAGGAGGTCGTCGACCAGGGGCAGCAGCGGGTCGGCGTCGAGGGAAACGGCGATCTCGCGGGGGCTGCCGACGAGGACGGCCTCCTCGAGGCTGTAGGGCTCCGTCGGCGAGGCGCGGCGGGCCCGCAGTTCGGACGGCAGGGCTGCCTCGAACTGGCGGCGCGCCTCGGCGCCGTCCGCGTGGACGAAGAGGTGGCGGGACAGGGCGATGCGCTGGTGGTCGCCCGCATGCTCGCGGAAGGTCGCGATGACGGCGGCGTGCTGGCGGCGGTTCTCGGCCAGCGTGCGCCTCTTCGAGGTGCCGACGAACAGGTGGTCGCCGGCCTCGGCGATGGCGCGCACATCGTCGCGTTCGGTGCCGACGCGCCAGATCTTGTCGAGCAGCGCGCTGCCCGGCGGATGCAGCACCCTGCCGCCGCCGAGATCCGCGCCGGACAGCGCGTGCCGGAGGGCGTGGAGATGGCGCTCGAAGACGGCGTGGCGGTCGTCCCAGGCGACCCCGAAGGCATCGAAGGCCCAGTTCTCCAGGCCCGTGCCGACGCCGAGCTCGAGGCGGCCGTGGGCCAGGATATCGGCGATCGCCGCGTCCTCGGCGACGCGGATCGGGTTTTCGAGCGAGAGCACGACGACGGCCGCGCCGAGGCGGATGCGGCTGGTGCGCTGGCTGGCGGCCGCGAGAAAGAGCAGCGGCGAGGCGATGCTGCCCTTGTCGGAGCCGAAATGGTGGGAGGTGATCCAGGCGCTGTCGAAGCCGAGCTGCTCAGCCGCCTCTATGAGTTCGAGCCCGGCCTCGTACTGCCCCGCCGGGTCGGCAGCGCGGTCGTTGAGGCGGAACAGGATGCCGATCTCGGGCACGCGTCGTCCTCTTGTTCAGGCGGGGACCGGCGACCCCGGCCGCCGGTCCCCCCTCCCCCGTCACTGGCTCTGCTGATCGATCCAGGTGTTGTAGGCCCAGCCGTTGAGGAGGCCGCGCGGCGGGTCGATGAACGCCGTGACGTCGTGGACGCTGTCGAGGGCCGCGACGTTGTAGCGGTCGAGGTAGAGCGGCAGCGTGATCGCGTGGTCGATGAGGACGTACCGGGCGATCTTGTCGTAGGCGGCCTTGCGCGCCTCGTCGGTGAGGGCGTTGCGGCCTTGCTCGAGCCAGAGGGTGACCTCCGGGCTGTCGAGGCGCGGGCCGTTCACGGTGCCGTCCTTGGTGTAGACCTTGTCGAGGATGACGCCGGGATCGGTGCCGCCGACGGAGCGCGGGAAGATCTCGTAGGCGTTCGCCTCGCGGACCTTGTCGACGGTACCCTCGTCGCGGAACTGCAGGTCGACCTCGACGCCGACATTGCGGCGCAGCTCCGCCTGGTAGGCGGCGAGGACGGTGTCGAGCGGCGCCTTCGGCGTCGTCGCGATCAGGCGGACGGTGAGCCGCTTGCCGCTGGCGTCGGTGCGATAGCCTTCGGCGTCGCGGCCGGTCCAGCCGGCTTCGTCGAGCAGCGTGTTGGCGCGCGCGACGTTGCCGCCGTAGGCCTTCTCGACGCTCGCGTCATAGAACTTGCTCTGCGGCTGGACGATGCCCCAGGCGCGCTCGCCGTGGCCCTTCAGCACCGAGGCGACGATCGCGTCGACGTCGGCGGCGTCCTGCAGGGCGCGGCGCACGCGCACGTCCTGCGTCGGCCCGCTGGTGGTGTTGAAGTAGAGCGATGTCGGAGCGACGTTCGAGCCCTTGAACTCGAACTGGAAGCCGTCGACGCCGTCGAACAGGTCGATGTCGTTCGGCGCGATGTCGACCGCCGCCTGGACCTCCCCGGACGCGAGCAGGCCGGCGCGCACGGACGGCTCGCTGACATACTTCACCACCAGCTCGTCGAGATAGGCTGGCCCGGTATGGTGGGCGGTCGCCGGGGGCGAGGTGTACCCGTCGTTGCGCTTGAAGACGAGCTCCTGCCCCGGCACGACGGCCGTCAGGATGAACGGGCCGGTGCCGGCGATGCCCACGCCGCCCGCCCGGACCTCCGGGTCCTCGAGCGACTTCGGCGAGACGATCGCGCCTTCCAGCGAAGCGAGGGTGTGCAGGAAGTTCGCCGCCGGCTTCTTGAGAGTGAGTTGCACGGTGTGGTCGTCGATCACCTTCGTCTCGGCGAGCGCGCGGAAGGTGTTCTTCGCCGCACCCGGCGCGTACTTGCCGTCGGTGACGCGGTCGAAGTTCGCCTTCACGGCCTCGGCATTGAAGGGCTCGCCGTCGGTGAAGGTGACACCCTGGCGGAGCTTGAACGTGTAGACGAGGCCGTCGTCGGACTTCGTCCAGCTCTCGGCCAGCCAGGGATGGAAGCTCTCGTCATAGTCGGCGGCGACGAGGCTGTCGTAGACATTGCGCATCACCTGCGTCTGGCTGATGGCGCCGCGGTGATGCGGGTTGAGGCCCTCGTCCGGGAAGAACGGCAGCGCGATCGTCAGCGTGCCGCCGGACTGCGGGTTGCCGGCCGGCGCGTCGTCGGCGACGGCGGGGGCGAGGGTGGTGAGGCCGGCGGCGACGGCGATGACCGCGCCGCTCAGCCACGAGCGTCGGAGCTTGCTTGCCATGGTGAGATGTCCTCGTTCAAAGATGCGGCACTGCCTGCATCAGTTGTCGTGTATAGTCGACGGTTGACGTTCCGAATAAGGATTCGGACGGCCCCTGATCGACGATCTTCCCCGAGAGCATGACAAGTGTCTTGTCACACAGATGATTTATTACTCCGATATCATGAGATATGAACAGGAATGATGCGCTGTAGACGCTCCTGATATCGACAAATAAATCCAATATCTGCGCCTGCACGGAAACATCGAGTGCCGAGACCGGCTCATCGCAGACGAGGACCTTCGGGTTGGAGCCGAGGGCACGGGCGATGGAGACGCGCTGGCGCTGCCCACCGGACAGTTCGCGGGGATGGCGGTCGATCGTGCCGGCCGGGAGCTGCACGAGATCGAGGAGCTCGCGGATCCGCGTCTCGCAGCCCTCGCGGTCGCGCTGGACGAGGGCGACGCTCTCGGCGACGACCTCGCGCACGGTGTAGCGGGGATCGAAGGAGCCGAGGCTGTCCTGGCCGATCAGCTGCACCGTGCCGACGCCGGCGCGCCGGGCCGCCTTCGTCTCGCCGGGCCAGGGGGCGCCATAGATGGAAATCGACCCGCCGTCCGGTGCCAGCAGGCCGGTGACGAGCTTGGCGACGGTCGACTTGCCGGAGCCGGATTCGCCGACGAGGCCGACGATCTCGCGGGCGCGGATGGTGAAGGAGACCCCGTCGACCGCCTTGAACTCGCGCCCGCCCTCGCCGCGGTACCACTTCACCAGCCCCTCGGCGCGCACGACGGTCGGGCCGGCGTCGATCGCGACCGGGGTCACCTCGCCGGCAGCCGGCCGCGGCAGTGCCGACAGCCGCTTGCCGCGCGACTGCACCCCGGGAATGGCGGCGATCAGCTGGCGCGTGTAGTCGCGCTGCGGCCGGTAGAGCACGTCCTGCGCCGGCCCCGCCTCGACCACCCGGTCGCGGTTAAGCACGATGACGTCGTCGGCGATGTCGGCGACAACGGCGAAGTCGTGGCTGATCAGGATGAGGCCGCGGCCGCCGCCGACCTTCTCCTTGAGGAGCTGCAGGATGCGGGCCTGGATCGTCACGTCGAGCGCCGTCGTCGGCTCGTCGGCGATGATGACGTCGGGATCGCCGGCGATGGCGGAGGCGATCAGCGCCCGCTGCCGCTGGCCGCCGGAGAGCTGGTGGGCGTACTGCCGCCGCTTCAGGCCGGGGTCGCGGATGCCGACGGAGGCGAGCAGCATCTCGATCTCGTCCGCCGCGCGCCGTCGCGGCCACCAGGAGCCGTCGGCGGCGTCGAGCGCCTCGCTCACCTCGGCGCCGATGGTGCGCATCGGGTCGAGCGAGGTCAGCGCATCCTGCAGGACGAGGCCGATGCGGCGGCCGCGCAGGCGCCGCCAGTCCGCCTCGCCGAAGCCGCGCGCGTCCCGGCCGAGAACGTCGAAGCGCTCGGCCGCGACCCGGGCGCCGGCGCCGGCGAGGCCGAGCAGGCTGCGGGCGCTGACCGACTTGCCGGAGCCCGACTCGCCGACGATCGCGAGCACGCGGCCGCGCCTGAGCGACAGGTCGAGGCCGTCGACGACCGGCGGCGCTCCGGCCGGCGCGCCCTCGAAGGCGACGCGCAGGCCGCGAACGTCGATGAGGAGCTCGCCCGCGCCGGCGGCGGGGGCCTCCTGGCAGGGCCGCATGTGAACGGTCATCGCCCGCTCCGGCGCTCGAAGGACCGCTGGAAGTGCCGGCCGACGACGGTGACGGCGATGGCGGTGAGGGTGATGGCGAGACCCGGGAAGACGCCCGCCCACCAGGCGACGCGCAGGTCGCCGCGCGCCTCCGACAGCATCGAGCCCCACTCGGGGATCGGCTGCGCCGGCCCGAAACCGAGGAAGCTCAGGCCCGCCGCCCCCAGGATGGCGCCGCCGACGCCGAGGGTGGCGAGCACCGGGACGGTGCCGAGCGCATTCGGCAGCACGTGGCGGAGCACGATCCGCGCCGGCGAGGCGACCGACAGCCGCGCCTGCTGGACGAAATCGGAGTGGATGACGGCGAGCGTCTCGGCACGGACGACACGGCCGTAGCGCGGCGCCGAGGCGACGCCGATGGCGAAGATGAGGTTCCAGGTGCCGGGGCCGGTGAAGGTGATCAGCACCAGCGCGAACAACAGGTCGGGGAAGGCGCCGATGACGTCGAAGGTGCGCGAGATCAGCTCGTTGCCGAGCCGCCCGGTGACGCCCGCGAGCAGGCCGAAGACGACACCGAGGGACACGCCGAGGACAGTGGAGAGGACGCCGATGAACAGCGAGTACTGCGCGCCGTAGACGATGCGGCTGAACACGTCGCGCCCGAGGCCGTCGGTGCCGAGCAGATTCTCCGCACTCGGCGGCGACAGTGTCTGGCCGAAGTCGGTGAGCAGCGGATCGTGCGACGCGATGAGACCGGGCAGCGCGACGACGAGGGCGAGGAAGCCAAGGAAGCCGAACGAGAGCGTGACCTCCCAGCGCGGCAGCCGCGGCAGCCGTCGTGGCTCACGCAGGTCGGTTAGTGAGAGCGTCATGGATCACCTCGCCCGCAGCCGCGGGTCGGCCCAGAGGTAGAGGATGTCGACGAGCGTATTGACCGCGACGTAGATCACGGCCGACAGCAGCGCGACGGCGAGGACGACGGGGATGTCCTGCAGGGTCACGGCGACGACGGTCGCCTGGCCGATGCCGGTGCGGCCGAACACCTGCTCGACGACGACGGTGCCGGTCAGCATCCCGCCGACCGCCCAGCCCGACAGCGTCATCGCCGGCAGCAGCGAGTGGCGGAGCGCGTGGGCGTACTTGAGACGGGTGAAGCCGATGCCGCGGGCGCGCGCCGCCACCGAATAGGGCTGCTCCAGCGAGCGCTCGATGCCCTCACGGATGACCTGCGACAGCACGGCGGCGAGCGGCAGCGCCAGCGTCAGCCCAGGAAGGATGAGCTTCTTGAAACCCGAACCCGCCGTCACCGGCAGCCAGCCGAGGTTGAAGGCGAAGATCGTGATGAGGACGATGCCGAGCCAGAAGGACGGCATCGACGCGAACACCAACTCGGTCAGCTGGGAGACGCCGGCGACGATGCCCTTACGTCCGGCAGTGGCGACCGCGATGACGATGGCGAGCACCAGCGCGGTGACGACGGCGAAGGCGGTGAGCTCGGCGCTCGCCTTGAGCCTCGGCCCGAACAGGATGTCGTTCACCGGCGCGTTCTGGGCGTAGGAGAAGCCGAAGTTCCCCTGCACGACGTTGCCGAGATAGTCGGCGTACTGGTCGAGGAGCGGCCGGTCGAGGCCCCAGTCGCGCTCCACCGCGGCCCGGAGTTCCGGGGTGGCGACCTCGCCCATCAGCAGCGTCACCGGATCGCCGGGGGCGAAGTGTATGGAGAGGAAGCTTAGCGTCACCGCCGCCCACAGCACGAAGATGGCGGAGGCGAGCTTGCCGCCGATGTAGCGGATGACGAAGCGGCGCCGCTCGAGGCCCCGGGCGGCAGCCTCCTCTTCCGGGCGGCCTCGCCGGAGGGCGGGGCCCGTGTCGGACTGGACGGTCATCGGAGGACGTCGAAGCTCAGCTGAACGAGGCTTCGGCGCGGCGGACGCGCTTGATGCCGTAGTTCTCCGAGAAACCGTCGCCCGGCCGCTCGAGGCCGTAGGTGTCGCGCAGCGTCGTGCCGGGGTACTCGGTGCGGAACAGGCCGCGCTTCTGAAGCACCGGCACCACGTGCTCGATGAAGTTCACCGCCACCTCCGGCAGGGCCGCCGGCATGACGTTGAAGCCGTCGACGGCGCCGGCGCGGTACCAGCTCTCGATCAGGTCGGCGATCTGCTCGGGGGCACCGATCGCCGCCACGTGGGTGAGGCCGCCGCCCTGCCGGGCGAGGATCTCGCGCACGGTGAGCCTCTCGCTGCGGGCGGTGGCGACGAGCGCCGCGAAGTGACCCTGCTTGCTGCCCGAGTGGCCATCCTCGGGGATGAGGTCCCAGGGCAGCTCCTTGTCGAGGACGAGCGCCTCCACCGGCACGCCGAGCTGCAGCGCCAGCGCGTTGATGGCGTAGTGCTCGGTGTGGAGCGCCTGCAACTCGCGTTCTCGGCGCCGGGCCTCGGCCTCGGTGGAGCCGACGAGGGTGACGAGGCCCGGCAGCACCTTGACGGTCTCCGGATCACGGCCCCAGGCCTTGGCGCGGTCGCGCACTTTCGTGCGGAAGGCGAGCGCCGAGGCAAGGTCGTGCTGCACGGTGTAGACGGCGTCGGCGAACCGCGAGGCGAGGCCGACGCCGTCCTCAGACGAGCCGGCCTGCACGATCACCGGATGGCCCTGCGGCGAGCGCGGCAGGTTGAGCGGCCCGACAACGTTGACGTATTCGCCGACGTAATCGATCTCGCGGATGCGCTTCTCGTTGACGAAGACGCCGGTCGTCTTGTCGGCGACGAAGGCATCGTCGGCCCAGCTGTCCCACAGCTGGATCACCGCCTCGACGAACTCGTGGGCGCGCCGGTAGCGGGCCGCGTGGTCGAGCGTCTTCGCCTGGCCGAAGTTCTGGGCGACGTCGTCGCCGGTCGTCGCGACGACGTTCCAGGCGGCGCGGCCCTTGCTGACGTGATCGAGGGTCGAAATGCGGCGGGCGAGGTTGTAGGCAGAGTTGTAGGAACTCGAGGCGGTGGCGACGAGGCCGATGCGGCTCGTGTGCTGCGCCACGGCGCCGAGCGCCACCGTCGGGTCGAGGCCCCTGAACGGCCGGTACTCGCCGCGGTAGCGCCAGACCGGCGTATCGGCGAGGAAGACGGCGTCAAGCAGCCCCTTCTCGGCGATCTTCGCGACCTCGATATAGTGCTCGAGGCTGCTGTAGTGCTGCCCGTCCTTCTCCCCTGCCCGCCAGGCGCCTGGAAAGACGCCGCCGGGGATGAGATTGATATTGAGGGTCAGCGACTTCGGCTTCGGCTTGGTCATGGTCGGATTCCGTTGTGAGCCGCGGAGCGGGCCAGGTCGGTCGGTCCTGCTGCGGGCGGTATCGACGGCGCCCCGGGACGGGACGTGAGCGGCGCCGGCCGGCGCCTATTCGCCGAACGAGCCGTAGCGGCCGTTGGCGTAGACGAGGGAAGAGCCGACCCCGAGCGTGATGGCGACGACGCGGCCGAGGATGATCGCGTGGCTGTGCCGCTCGATCGCCTCCTCGAGTTCGCAGTCGATGACCGCGAGCGCCCCGACGAGCCCGAGGGCGCCGGTGGAAAGCTCAATCCAGTCGGCCTCCGCGTAGCGCTCGGCTCCCTTGACGCCGCCCCTGCCCGCGAACCGGTCGGCGACGTCCTGGTGGTGGCGACCGAGAACGTTGACGCAGAAGTGGCCGTGCCGCTGGATGGCCGGCCAGGTGGACGACGACAGGTTGATGTTGACGATCATCGTCGGCGGCTCGACCGACAGGGCGGTCGCCGAGGTGACGGTAGCGCCGGTGCGCGCCTCGCCGATGCCGGCCGTGATGACGCTGACGCCGCCGGCAAGTGCTCGCATCGCCTGCTTCAAGGCGTGGGCGTCGGCGGCAGGGTGGCGGACCGGGTGGGGGAAGGCGACGTTCATCGGCTGCGCGTCCTGTGCTTCGGATAGGAAGGTGGCTCCGGGGGTCGACGCACCCCGGCCACGACGTCGGCGGCCCCGAGGGAAGCGGGGCTACTGACGACAAATCTCCACGGCAATCCCCGTGCCAGAGATTTTCCTATTTTGAATCAATAACTTGCGCGAGTGGTGAGGCCCGGGCTGTGGCGGCTTCGCCGCAGCATGCGGGCGGGACTGCGGTCAATCCGTCAGGCAATCTGCAAACGTCGGGGCAGCTGTCTTCGGGCAGACGATCGTCTTCCGAAATAATCATCCTGCTGGAATGACACCACGAAGTATGAATTGCCTGCATCCATCGCAACAGATCGCTCAGCTGAAGGAGCGAAGACGCTGGCTGTACCAGCCGCTGTACTGGTGGCACGGATAATGCTGACTGCCGGTCGCTTCACACGTCATGACGAGAGGCAGATCATGCAGCGCATGCACGACGACCATCTGGAGGGGCTGCGACGCCGTCCTGCGAGGCGGAAGGCCGGCGGAGGGCGGCCGTGAACGGCTCTCGCAGTGCGGTCGTCCGGCACCAGGTGGTGATCGTCGGTGGCGGCTTCTCCGGCGCCGCCGTGGCGTGGCACCTCGCGCGAGCGGGAACCCGTGAAATCGCCATCACTGTGGTCGAGCCCCGGTCGCGACTGGGCGCCGGTCTCGCCTACGGGACCGACGACCCGTCGCACCGCATCAACGTGCCCGCCGCCAAGATGAGCCTCGATCCGGGGGATCCCGGCCATTTTGTGCGGTGGGTGGAGGCGCGCGAGGCTGTGCGGGACGACCCGGACGCGATCGGGCCCGGCGGTCAGCTCTTCCCACGCCGGTCGGTCTTCGGCGCCTATGTCGGCGAGCAGCTCGATCCGCTGATCGCTGCCGGCGTCGTCAGGCACGTTCGCGGCCGGGCCGTGGACGTGACCCCCTCCGGACAGCGTCTTGCGGTCGCGTTAGAGGGAGGAGAGACCGTCGTCGCGGACCTCCTCGTCCTCGCCGTCGGCCACACCGAGCCGCAGGCCCCGGCGGGCTATGCCGAAGCTCTCCGCGGCCATCCGCGCTTCATCGCCAATCCGTGGGCACGAGAGGCGTTCGCGCCGCTGCGGCCCGACGACCGCGTGCTTGTCGTCGGCACGGGGCTGACCATGGCCGACGTGTTGGCGAGCCTCGATGCCGTCGGTCACCGGGGTCCGATCACGGCGATCTCCCGCCGCGGTCTCGCCTCGCGCGGCCACGGCCCTGCGGGCTCCGCGTTCGGCGACTTCTCGTCCACCCCGGCTCACACGAGCCTCGCACTGCTGCGGCGCATCCGCAGGACGATCAACGAGGCCGCCGAGGCGGACCGGCCGTGGCAGCATGTCCTCGACGCCGTGCGCGAGCAGGGCTTCGCCATCTGGTCCGCGCTGCCGCACGAGGAACGCCGCCGTCTGCTGCGCCACCTGCGACCCTACTGGGACAGCCACCGCTTCCGCGTCGCGCCCCAGGTCGCCGAGACGATCGCCCGCCGGCTCCGCGCCGGGACTCTCGCGATCCGCGCAGCCCTGACGCGCGACGTCGTCCGCGACGGCGATAGCATCCACATCGACCTGCAGGATCGCTGGAGCGGCGCCACGACGCGGCGGACGATGGATGCGGTGATCCTCGCCACCGGGCCGGCAGCTGGACGACTGTTCGAACGCTTGCCGGTGCTGGACAGCCTGCAGCGTCTTGGCGTGATCCGGCCCGATGCCCTGCGTCTCGGCATCGACACCGACCGGAAGGGCCGCGCGGTCGGCGCCTCCGGCGATCCGGACCCACGGATCCTGGTGGCAGGTCCCCTCGCGCGCGCAACGTTTGGCGAACTGATGGGGCTTCCCGAAGTGGCGATCCACGCCGTCCGGGTGGCCGACGCGGTCCGGGCGGCCCTGGCAGAGACGGTATCGCTGGCGAACGCCTGACGACCCTGCCCGTCCCCCGGATCGCGGCGATCCGGGGGACGGAGGGCTCACCCACCGCGGCCGAGGCGTTCGCGCCAGGCCGACGGCGCCGTCCGATCGGCCGCGCTATCGCCCTCCGGCGACCCTGACCTGCCGGTAGTGCCGCGCGAAGGCGTCGGCCGCGATCCGGGCCGCGACGTCGGCGCACTGCTCGCGGATCTCAGGAACGGCGACGATCTCCCAGAGGCGACCGGTGCCGAGCGGGCCGAGGGCGAAGAGGGCGTTGTCGGCGCGGCCGTGACGGTCGAGCACGCGGCCGTCAGCGTCGATGTCGACGCCGAGGCCGGCAGGGTCCTCGCGCAGGAGCCCTGACTGGGCAAGGTCCCGCAGCACGGGCTGCGAGCGCACGGGCGCGCCGCGGTCGAGCCCGGCGCAGTTGAGGACGCGATCAAAGCGCATCTCCACCGCCGAAGCGTCGCCACGCGGGCGCACCGTGACCGCAACGCTGTCGTCCGCGGTGCTGCGCCGGAGGGTCAAGACCCGGCCACGCACGACCTCCAAGCGACCGGAGGCCCGCCACTCGGCGACGCGGGCCGCCACCTCGGGTGCGAAGCGGTGGCGGTGGATGTTCCAGAACGGCGCGAGGTGTCGCAGGAAGCGGCGCCGGTCTTCACTGCCGAGGCCCTGCCAGAGTTCCTGCAGGCGGGGGCGCAGGCCATCGACGACGGGACGCCAGTCGCGCCCGGCGGCGATCTCGGCCTTCGCCTTCGTGCGCACGAGCCGCGTAAGCTCCACGAGCGGCGTAGCCGCCTCCACCGTGGCGAGCGCCAGCGGCGGCTGCCGCGGCTCGCGGTGGGCGAGCGGCAGCAGGCCGCGGCGCGACACCGCGACGATGCGACCGCGGTGCCCGCGGCCGGTCAGCGTCAGCACCTGATCGATCATCGTGAGGCCGGTGCCGATGAAGAGGACGTCCTCTTCCTCGCCGACGGCGTCAAGGGCGCGCGGTTGCCATGGGTCGAGGATGATGCGGTCGCGAATCCGGCGGTCGACGGCGTCGGCGGGGACCGGCAGGCCGGTCGGAATGTTGCCGAGGCACAGCGCCGTCGCCTCTGCGACCACCGGACCGCCGCCGTCGAGATCGATGCGCAGCCCTGCGGCCACAGGCATCGCCGCGAGCGCCGCGCGCGGGAAGCGCAGCAGGATCACGCGGCCGGTCGCTTCCCGTTCGGCCGCAGCGAGCCTGTCGGCGACGTAACGGCCGTAGGCATGGCGGGGAGCGAAGGTGTAGGGCAGCGCATCGTCGGCGACCCCCTGCCCTTCCGGCTCAGCGCCGAGCCAGCGGACGAAGTCTCCCGGGTCCGTCGGAAACAGGCTCATTCGGCCGGCCGGGACATTCAGGCGATGGTCCGGGTCCGGTGTGCCGTAGGCGACGCCGCGGCCGGCGTCGTCACTGGTACCGATGAGGGCAATGCGGGAGCGCGGCGGCAACCGGCGGAGAAGGTTCACCGCGAGCGCCGCCCCGGAGAAGCCGGCGCCTATGATGGCGACATCGACATGGTGCATGGAGCTCTCCACAGGTCTTGCGGTGGCACAGGCCACCAAAGGGATCGTCGCAGCGCGGCCGGCGCGGTCGTGGTGCCCCGGCCGCGACGCGTTCAGCGCTGCATCCCCCAGCGACGGACGGTCACCGCCTCGATGGTGCGAAACAGCACCACCTCCACCACCAGCCCGATCAGGATCACCGTCGCGAGGCCCGCAAATACCTTGTCGGTGAGGAGCTCGTTGCGGTTTCGGTAGATGAACCAGCCGAGGCCGCCCTGGCTCGAGCTCATGCCGAAGACGAGTTCGGCTGCGATCAGCGTCCGCCACGCAAACGCCCAGCCGATCTTCAGCCCCGACAGGATCGAAGGCAACGCCGCCGGCACGAGGATGCGCAGCACGTAGGACGGCCCCCTGAGGCCGTAGTTGCGGCCGACGAGGCGCTGCGTTTCCGGCACCGCCTCGAAGCCGGTGAGGAGCGCCAGTGCGAAGGGCCACAGCACGGCGTGGATCTGAACGAAGAGGAGGCTCTTCTCGCCGAGCCCGAACCACAGGAGCGCGATCGGCAGGAGCGCGATGGCGGGCAGCGGGTTGAACATCGCCGTCAGAGTCTGCAGCACCTCGCGGACGAAGCCGCTGGCGACCGCGAGCGAGACGAAAACGAGGGCAATGGCGATGGCGACAACGTAGCCCTTGAGAAGCACGCCCAGCGAGGCGGCGGCCGCCTCCATCAGCTGGTCGCTGCGCACGGCGTCGACAAAGGCCGCGGCCGTGTCGAGGAAGCTCGGCAGCATCAGCGGGTTGTTCTGCCACACCGCTGCCGCCTGCCACGCGGCGGCAAGCAGCACGAGGACGAAGACGCGGCGGACGAGGGTGTGGGACGCGGCCGCCTTCACCCAGTCGCCAAGGTTGGAGCCGGGCGCGGCGGGCCCGGCCTTGCCGGTGCCGGCGGTCAGGTCAGTCATGATGGTGGCTCCCGGGTCGGGCGAACAGCAGGGTCTCGACGTCGCGCACCACCGCCTCGAAGCGCGCCGTGCCGACGTCGGCGAGGCCAAAGCCCGCGGTGTCGTAGGTGGCGATGGTGCGGCCCGGGTGCGGGCTGAGCAGGTGGAGCGACGTGCCGATCAGAACCGCCTCGTCGATTGCGTGGGTGACGAACAGCAGCGTGAAGCCGAGTTCTTCGGCGAGCTGCAGCACGTCCTGCTGCAGGCGTCGGCGGGTGAGCGCGTCGAGCGCGGCGAACGGCTCGTCCATCAGCAGCACGTCGGGCTCGGTCGCGAGCGCACGAGCGATCGCCGCGCGCTGCTTCATGCCTCCCGAGAGGGTGTGCGGATAGGCGTCGATCGCCCGCTCCAGCCCGACCTTGCCGAGCGCAGCAACGGCCCGCGCGCGCGCCTCCTCCGGCGGCAAGCGGCGCGCGACGCGCAGCGGGAACATGACGTTCTCCGCCACCGTCTTCCAGGGGAGCAACTGGTCGAACTCCTGGAAGACGACGATGCGCTCTGGGCTCGGTCCGCTTACCAGCTTGCCGCGCGTGCTGATCGTGCCGGCCGTTGGCCGCTGGAAACCGGCGACCATCCTGAGGATCGACGACTTGCCGCACCCGGACGCGCCAATCAGCACCAGCCTCTCGCCCTGCCGGACGGTGAAGCTGACGTCCTCCACCGCCCGCACCGTGCCGCGGCCAGTCGCGTAGTCGAGGACGAGATCGTCGGCCTCGAGAACGGCGGGCGCGGTCGCGGAGCGCGGAGCGGCCACTGCGGTCGCATGCAGCATCGGTTCAGCTCCCCGGCTGCGCGTGCAGCTCTTCGAAGGTGTAGTCGGTCCGGCTCTTCGCCTGCGTCTTGATCGCGCCGGTGCGGTAGAGGAAGTCCGCGAAGACCTGGGTGCGCTGAGGCACGGTGGTGTACTGCACTTCCGGATTCTCGAGCACCTCGAGCACGAAGGAAGGGTCGAGCTTCGACTTTTCGATCCGCACATAGGTCTCGGCGGCGGCCGGCTTGTTGGCGGCTATCCATGCCGTCGCCTCCTGGAAGGCGTCGTAGAAGGCCTTGTAGGTCTTCGGGTTGTCCTCGCGGAACTTGATCGTCGTGTAGACGAGAGTCGGCGTCGCCGGTCCGCCGAGAATGTCGTAGGAGCTCAGCACCCTGTAGACCTTGCCGCTCGCCAGCGCCTGTTCCTGGAACGGCGAGTTGGAGATGTGGGCGGTGATCTCGGTGGAGCCGGACAGCAGGGCGGCGGTCGCGTCCGGGTGCGGCAGCGTGACGGTCAGCCCGTCGAGCTGCTTGTGGTTGCCGACGCCGAACTCCTTCTCGGCGGCGATCTGCAGGAGGCGCGCCTGCACCGACACGCCGACGGCCGGCAGCGCGATCTTGTCGGCGGCGGTGAAGTCCTTCAGCGTCTTGATCTCGGGCTTGTTGGTGACGAGGTAGTTCGGCTGCGCGCCGAGCGCCCCGATGATCTTCACCGAGCCGCCGGTCTTGTCCCACAGCGTCAGGAACGGCCCGATGCCGGCGGCGGCGATGTCGACGTTGCCGGAGAGCAGCGCCTCGTTGATGGCGGCACCCCCGGAGAGCTTCGCCCACTCGACCTTGATGTCGAGCCCTTCGGCCTTGCCGTACTTCTCGATCAGGCCCTGGTCGCGGATGACGTGGAGCGGGAGGTAAAGCGTGCCGAATTGCTCGACGATGCGGATCAGCCCTTCTGCCTTCGCGGGGAGGCTGGCGACAACGAGCGAGGCTGTCAGCGCGGCGGCGGTCGCGGCCTTTGTCAGTGTTTTCATGGCATAACTCCTTGCTGAACGGTGACGTGAATGGCCGGCGCCAATGTAGTAGTGGTCAGTCGCCGTAGATGAGACGCGGCAGCCAGAGCGCGATGCTGGGGAACAGGATGATGAGGACAAGGCCGAGGACTTGCAGTCCCATGAACTGCAGCATGCCGGCGTAGATGTCGCGCAGTGGCCATTCGGGGACGACGCCCCTGAGGAAGTAGGCCGACAGCGCCACAGGCGGAGACAGCCAGGCCGTCTGCAGATTGACGGCGACGAGGATGCCGAACCAGGTCAGGTCGAAGTCGAGCTCGCGCATCAGCGGCAGCACGAACGGCACGACAATGAGGACGATCGGCACCCACTCGAGCGGCCAGCCGAGCAGGAAGATCAACGCCATCACCAGCGCCAGGAGGGCGTAGGGGTGGAGGTCCAGGGACAGCAGCAGGTCGCTGAGGTAGGCCGGCGTGCCCAGGCGCGCGAACACCGCGCCGAAGAAGTTCGACGCTGCGACGAGGAAGAGAATGAGGACGGAGATCTCAAGCGTCTTGATGAGGGCGTCGGTCAGGCCTCGCAGCGTCAGGCGCCGGTAGAGGATAGTCAGGAGCAGCGCTCCGAGCGCACCACAGGCGGCGCCCTCCGTGGGCGTCGCGACGCCGAGGATGATGCTGCCGAGCGAGAACGCCACGAGGGCGACGGGCGGCACAAAGCCCTTGCCGAGTTCGAGCCATAATGCCCCAAGGTCGGCACCGGCCTGCCGTGCCGGCGGGAGGGGCGCCAGACGTGGATCGAGTCGGCTCCGCAGCAGGGCATAGCCGGTAAACAGGCCTGCGAGCATGAGGCCCGGGAGGATCGCCGCCACGAACAGGGTCGTCACCGGCACCTCGAGGACCGGTCCCATCACGATCAGCATGATTGACGGGGGAATGAGAATTCCGAGCGTGCCGCCGGCCGTGATCAGTCCGGACGAGAGGCGCGTGTCGTAACCGGCGCGGATCATCGGCTTGCCGGCCATGATGCCGAGGAGCGTCACCGAGGCACCAACGATGCCTGTGGCGGCGGAAAAGATGGTGGCGACGAACATCACCGCGATGAACAGCGCGCCCCGCAGGTTGACGAGGAGACCCTGGGCGGCGTCGAACAGACGCTCCATCAGGTTTGCCCGCTCCATCAGGAGGCCCATGAAGACGAACAGCGGGATCGCCGTCAGGGTCTGCTCCATCATCGTGCCGTAGAACTGCAGAGTTAGGAGGTAGAAGACCAGCTTCCCGAAGCCCCAGTAGCCGAACACGAGGCCGAGGAAGATCAGCGTGAAGGAAATCGGGAATCCGACAAAGATGCCGAAGAGCATCCCTGCCAGCATCAGGAGGCCGATGATCTCGCCGCTCATGCGAGCGGCCAGCGGCCGCGGATGGCGGCATAGAGGCTCTTCAGGAACTCAGAAATGCCCTGCAGCACGAGCAGCGCGACCGCGGCCGGCAGCACCGACTTGATCGGCCCGAGCAGCGGCATCCACGCGGTGTCCATGCCGCGCTCGCCCCGGACGACGGACGTCGCAGCGTACTGCCAGGCCAGCACAAAGAATACGGCCATCGCCGGAAAGTAGAGAAAGAGGTAAAGAGTGGCGTCGAGGCGGCCCTGCGTTCGTGGCGAGAGCTTACCGTAGAGGAAATCGGCCCGCAGGTGCACCCCCTTCGACTGAGCGTAGGCAGCCCCAAGCATAAAGTAGGTGCCGTACAGCATCCGGCTGATGTCGTAGGCCCAGACGGTCGGAGACGCGAAGAAGGTGCGGCCGGCGATCTCGTAGATCATCGCGCCCGTCAGCGGCAGGACCAGCCAGGACACGATCCGGCCGATCCAGCGGTTGAGACCGTCGATGGCGCGGATCGGCACCGCCATCCAACCCGGCATGTCCGCCGGCAGGATGAGACGGTCGCTGCGGCGAGCGGCGAGCAACTCGTCCGGCACGTCGACGATGGTGTCGGATGCAGACATCGGTTCCCTTGCAAGTCGGCATGCCTCCGGGACGACCCCGGAGGCGTGGGGCACCTGTGCGAGATCAGTTGCCAGCGGCCAGGACATCCGCGTAAGCGCCGGTCAGGCTCGCATTCGCCCTTTGGGCATTCGCCCAGAACGGGATCGCCACGTCGGCGAAGGCCTTCTGGCTGTCCCACACCTCCTTGAAGAAGGCGTTCTCCGCCGCGTGCCGGTCGAACACGGTCTTCGCCGCGTTGGCATAGGCGACGAAGTAGTCCGGCGGCGTCTCGTGCAGGATGACGCCATCCTGCTCCACGAGTTGCTTCAGAGCCCTGCCGTTCTCGATGATGCGGTAGCTGTGCGCCTTGATGAGTGCCGCATTCGCCGAAACTTCAATCGCCTTCTGCTGCTGCGGCGTCAGGCTGTTCCAGACGTCCTTGTTGATGTAGATGTCGGCATTGACGACGTTCTGGTGCAGGCCCTGCAAATAGTAATGCTTCAGAACCTTCTGGAAGCCGAAGACGCTGTCGGGCTTCGGGCAGCACCACTCGGCAGCGTCGATAACGCCCTTCTCCAGCGCCGGCAGGATCTCGCCGCCGCTCATTGCCACCGCGGCGACGCCGATCTCGTTGTAGATCTGGCCTGGAATGCCGGGAGGCGCGCGGAAGCGGACGCCCTTCATGTCCTCGACGCTGTCGATCGGCTCCTTGAACCAGCCGAGCGCCTCGGGCCCAACCGGCTGCAGGAGGAAGCCCTTCACGTTGACGCCCATCTCGTCCCAGAGACGATCGTAGAGCTCCTTGCCACCGCCGTAGAGGTACCAGGAGACGAAGGCGAGGTTGTCGAGGCCGACGCCCGAACCGGCCGCTGGCGAGCCGAACAGGGTCGCCGCCGGGTGCTTGCCCGACCACCAGTGCGTCCAGGCGAAACCGGCCTCGATCAGCCCGGCGTCGACGGCGTCGAGCGTCTCGTTGATGCCGACGACGGCACCCGCCGGTAGCACCTCGAACCGAACCTCGCCGTTGGTCAGCGCCGTGACGTCCTCGCCGAAGTCCTTCAGCATCACGACCTCGTCGGCGTTGATCGGAATGACCGACTGAACGCGGATGACGGTCTCGGCTTCGGCTTGAAGCGGCAACAGCAGCGCCGCCACTGCCGTCGCCTGCAAGGCGAGCCGACGGATCAGGCCGCCAGCCGAATGTGAGCAGAGGGGGTCGGTCGACAGGCGGGTCATCATCATGTCGGGTCGCTCCGTTGGCGAGGGATGTGTCGACCTGATGGACTGCAGGGCATGTGCCATGCAGGTCATTTAATGATTCCAATTAGTTACGCGATTGATCTCTGGGCCGGCTGTTGCCATTCCGCCTGCGCGGAGCTGCGGGTGTTGCGGTGGCAGGACGCGGTGCAGACGGCAGGCGGTCGTCGCGCGATCGGATCGCGCGCCGTCACCGCCTGCCGCCTGCCTCCCCCCTCAGCTCCAGGCGTGCAGGGGCGGTGCGATGCCGTTGAGGGCGTAGTTGCCGAGGATCGCGTATTTCCAGCGGACGGGGTCGTGAAGGGTATGGGTGCGGGCGTTGCGCCAGTGGCGGTCGAGGTTGTGCTCGGCGAGGGTGGAGCGCGTGCCGGCGAGTTCGAACAGCTTGTTGGTGGCGGCGATGGCGATCTCGGTGGACAGCACCTTCGCCTCGGCGACGGCGATCTGCGCGGCGGCGACCGTCTCCGCCGTCGGATCGGCCACGGCGCGGTCGACCGCCTCGCCGGACTTGTCGAGCAGCGCCTCGGTGGCGTGCAGGCGCAGCGTCAGGTCGCCGACCGCCTGGATCGTGTAGGGATCCTCCCAGGCGTGCTCGAGGCCGCTGTCCACCCAGGCGCGCGCCTTGGTGCGGACGAAGCGGATGGTGTCGTCGATCGCCGCCTTCGCGATGCCGGTGTCGACGCCCGCCTGGATGATCTGGAAGATCGCCCCGTCGGCCGTCGGCTTATCGTAGCCCTTGTAGCCGGGCACGAGGTGCGTCTTCGGCACCTTCACGTGATCGAGGATGACGGTGCCGCTCGAGGTCGTGCGCTGGCCGAAGCTCGACCAGTCGTCGACGACGGTGAGACCCGGCGCATCACGGTCGGCGATCGCGTACCAGGCGCGTCCTTCCTCATCGAGGGCGACGATCGGCACGAGGTGGGCGAGCAGAGCGCCGGTCGAGTAGAACTTGCGGCCGACGACGACGACATGGTCGCCGGCGTCGGTGAACCGGGTCTCGAAGTCCGCGGCGCGCTTCGAGCCGAACTCGGAGAAGGCGTTGCCGAAGCGCACGCCCTTCAAGACCTCGGCGAAGAGCCGCCGCTGCTGCGCCTCGTCGCTCACCGTCCGGATCGCTGCGACGACGCCGAGATGGTTCTGCGGGATCTGGCCGATCGAGGGATCGGCGGCGGAGATGATCGCGATCACCCGTGCGAGCGTCAGATAGGAGACCTCGGGGCCGCCGAAGCGCTTCGGCACGTTGATCGACCAGAGGCCGCTCTGGGAGAAGGCGTTGAGCTCGGCGAGCGGCAGGCGGCGGTGGCGGTCGCGCTCGGAGGCACCGACGGCGAAGTCGGCGGCGAGCTTCTCGGCGACCGCGATCGCCTCGGCATCGTCCCGGATGACGTGGGCCGGCGCCTGCGGGCGCGGCACGCCGCGGACGCCTTCCAGCTTGGGGGTAGCGAGAGACAAGGCGGACATGGCGGATCCTCTGCAAGATGAATCGGGTGCGCGGCTTCAGCCAGCGCGGGCGATGGGGGTGGTCTCGTCGCGATGGGGTGTGGCGAGGCCGAGATAGAAGGCCTTCACGTCGTCGCGTGCGGCGAGTTCGGCAGCGGTGCCGTCGAGCACGACGCGGCCGTTCTCGAGCACGCTCGCGCGGTCGGCGTGGCGGAGGGCGACGGTGGAGTTCTGCTCGGCGACGAGGATCGACAGCCCCTCTTCGCGGTTGAGCCGCTTGAGGGCGCGGAAGATGTCCTCGACGATGAGGGGCGCGAGGCCCATTGAGGGCTCGTCGAGCACCAGAAGGCGCGGGCGCGCCATCAGGGCCCGGCCGATCGCCGTCATCTGCTGCTCGCCTCCGGAACAGAGGCCCGCGGCGCTCCGGCGACGTTCGGCGAGGCGCGGAAACAGCGCGTAGATGCGGTCGAGATCCCGTCGGATGTCGGCGCGCGAGCCGCTGCGCCCGAGGCCGCCGGTGACGAGGTTCTCCTCAACGGTGAGCGACTTGAAGCAGTGCCGGCCCTCGAGCACGCCGACCAGTCCGCGCCGTACAAGATCGGCCGTTGCGGTTCGGGCCACGTTGACGCCGTCGTAGCTGATGCCACCGGCGGCGATCTGGCCGCGCTCGGCGGGGAGGAGATTGGTTACGGCCTTCAGCGTCGTCGTCTTTCCGGCACCGTTCGCCCCGAGGAGCGCAACGATCTCGCCCGGGGCGACACTGAGGCTGACGCCGGAGAGCGCCCGGATGCTGTGGCTGTAGGTCGCCTCGAGGCCATCGACGACGAGCAGAGGGCGGCCGTGGTCAGAGGCCATGTGGACGCTCCGGCTGGGGAGCCCGGCGCGTCGGCCGGGCTCCGGTTCGGTCGGTCTTGCTGCTGGCTCAGTTGGTGCTCTGTTCGGCGGCGCAGTCGCGGGGCGTGATGCCCTGCTCCTTGGCGTAGGTCGCCGCCGACTGCTCGATGATCGGGCGCAGCAGTGCCCAGTCTGGCGCGATCCAGTCGGAGACGACCGTCCACTTCTCCCCGTCCCACTGCTGGAAGGTGACGCGGCCGTCGCCCTCGTGGTTGGCGCAGGTGACGTTGATCGAGTGGAACAGGCCCTTCGCGCCGAGGGCCGCGACGCGCGCCTCGTCGAGGCGGAGGTTCTCGAAGCCCCAGCGGACTTCCTCGCCGGTGAGCGTGCGCTTGCCGAACTTCTCCTGGGCGATGCGCACCGCCTCGACGTTGAGGATGCCGTTCACGATGCCGAGGTTGTGGTAGACGCTGCCGATGCGATCCTTGTCGTCGAGGTTGCCCTTGCCGGCCTCGTAGACGGTCTTGATGACCTCCTGCAGCACCGGGTACTCGGCACCGGACGCCTGGGTGGTGATGGCGATGTAGCCCTTGGCGGCGTCGCCGGCCGGCCGCACGTCCTCTTCGGAATTCGACCAGACGTTGCCGATGATGTGGTCGGCGGGGAAGCCGGTCTTCTGTGCCGTCTTCAACGCCACCGGGTTCATCACGCCCCAGCCGCGCAGCACGACATAGTCGGGCTTCGCCCGGCGGATCGTCAGCCACTGCGACTGCTGCTCGTTGCCGGGGTGCGGCACCTCGATCTGCTGCACCTCGAAGCCGTACTTCTCGGCGAGCAGGTCGTAGATCGGGATGGTCTCCTTGCCGTAAGGCGAGCCGTGGTAGAGGACGACGATCTTCTTGCCCTTCAGGGTCTCGATGCCGCCCTCGCGCGAGGCGATGTAGTTGATGATGCCAGACGTCTCGCTGTAGGGGTTCAGGAGCAGCGGGAAGACGTAGGGGAACACTCGGCCGTCGGTCGAATCCGTGCGGCCGTGGTTGATGGTGATCAGCGGCACCTTGTCGGCCGTCACGCGGTCGATCATCGCGTAGGCGATGCCCACCGACAGCGGGTTCCAGGCGGCGATGCCGGCATGGTTCTTCTGGCGCTCGTAGCACTCGACGCCGCGCTCGACTTCGTACTGCGTCTCGCATTCGTCCCAGGTGAGGGTGACGCCGTTGACGCCGCCGTCACGGATGTTGATCAGGTTCATGTAGTCGATGAAGCCACCGAAGAAGCCCGTGCCGCCGGCGGCGTAGGGGCCGACGCGATAGCTCTGCAGCGGGAAGTACTGTTCGTCGGCAACGGCGGGGACGGCGACGGCGGCCAGCGCGGAGGCGAGCAGCCCCGCCCGGAAGGCGGTCCTGAGAGTGTTGGAAATCGACATGGGAGGCTCCAGCGGTTCGTCTTGGGAGAGAGGCTGTTTCGGGGAGACGGAGTCCTGGGGACGCCGGGTCAGCGTCCGGCGAGCGCGCCGGCGAGCCGCGCCTTGAGACGGTCGGCGAGCGCGGCGAGGCCGGCGGGTTCGGCGATGAGGAAGACGATGATGAGGGCGCCGAGCACGATGCGCTGGCTCATCTCGAGCACGCCGGAATCGAACACGCCGCCGAACACGGCCTGACCGGCGCGCGACAGCACCAGCGGGAAGACGACGATGAAGGCGGCGCCGAAGAAGGCCCCGCGGATCGAGGCGAGCCCGCCGATGATGATGATGAAGAGGATCTGGAAGGACCGGTCGAGGTTGAACCCCGCCGGTTCGACGGTCCGCAGGTAGGCGAAGGCCCACAGCACGCCGGCGACGCCGATGAAGAACGACGACACGGCGAAGGCAACGAGCTTGGTGCGTAGCACCGGCACCCCGATGATGCGGGCCGCTGTCTCCTGGTCGCGGATGGCGATGAAGTTGCGCCCGGTCTGCGAGCGCACCAGCCGGACCGCGACGATCGTCAACACCGTGACGACGCTGAGCGAGAACAGGTAGCGGCCGACGGGGCTGCCGAGATCGAGCCCGAAGACGGTGAGCGGCGGCGCGTTGATGACGCCGGACGGGCTGCCGTTCGAGAACCACGAGAACTTCGTCAGCGCCCACTGCACGAAGAACTGCGCGGCAAGCGTCGACACCGCGAGATAGAAGCCGCGCAGCCTGAGGCTCGGCAGCCCGAAGACGAGCCCGACGGCAGCCACCGTGACACCGGCGAGCACCAAGCTGACGAGGAACGGCAGCTCGGGGATGCGCAGGTTGAAGTTGTAGGCGGCGAAGGCGCCGACCGCCATGAACGCGGCCGATCCAAGCGACACCTGGCCGGCATAGCCGGTCAGGAGGTTGAGCCCGAGGGCGGCGAGGGACAGCGCCAGGAACGGCGTCAGGATCGCCTCGAACAGGTAGCCGGTGGCGACGAAGGGCACGACGCCGAAGGCGACGAAAAGGACGCCGACAGTCGAGGCCGCGGACAGCGAAAGGCCGATCGGCGCGGGCGTGAGGGCGGTCATCGTCATCGCTCAGGCCCTCTCGACCAGCTTCTGGCCAAACAGGCCGGACGGGCGGACCAGCAGGAAGGCGAGCGCCAGCACGTAGGCGAACCAGCCCTCGATGCCGCCGCCGAGGAAGGGGCCGACATAGACCTCGGCGAGCTTCTCGGCGGCGCCGATCAGCAGGCCGCCGACGATGGCGCCGGCGATCGAGTCGAAGCCGCCGAGTACCAGCACCGGCAGCGCCTTCAGCACCACCAGCGACAGCGAGAACTGCACGCCGAGCCGGGCACCCCAGAGCAGGCCCGCGACCAGCGCCACCACCCCGGAGGCGGTCCAGACGATCGCCCAGATGCGCGGCAGGCGCAGCCCGACGGAGAGCGCTGCGAGCTGGTCGTCGGCGACGGCCCGGAAGGAGAGGCCGACGCGGGTGTAGCGGAAGAAAACGGTGAGGAGCGCGACCATCAGGCCCGCCGTGGCAGCCGCGAAGAGGTCGAAAGTCGAGACGAAGACGCCGCCGAACTCGAGCGGCAGGTCGTCGATGCCGAGGTCGAGGCCGTGGACCTGCGTGCCCCAGAGCAGCTGTGCGACGCCCTCGATGACGTAGGAGAGGCCGAGGGTCGCCATGAACAGCGTGATCGGAGGCTGGTTGACGAGCGGCCGGAGCACCGTGCGCTCGATGCCGACGCCGAGCAGCGTCATCGCCGCGAGCGTGACCGCGAAGGCGAGCCAGAACGGGGTGCCGTGCTCGACCAGGCTGACGAAGGTCAGCGCCGCGAACAGCAGCATCGCCCCTTGCGCGAAGTTGAGGACGCCTGACGTCTTGTAGATCAGCACGAAACCGATCGCGACGAGCGAGTACATCACTCCGGACAGCAGTCCGCCGACGAGGACCTCGAGGAAGAACTGGAACTCGATCACAGCCCGACCTCGCCGTCGTCGTCGTGGGCGACGCCGAGATAGGCGTCGATGACGGCCTGGTCGGCCCGGACCTCGTCGGGGGTGCCGTCGGCGATCTTGCGGCCGTAGTCGAGCACCGCGACACGGTCGGAGAGACCCATGACGACGCCGATGTCGTGCTCGATCAGCACGATCGTCGTTCCGTAGGTGTCGCGGGCGTCGCGGATGAAGCCGGTCATCTCGCGCTTCTCGGTCAGCGTCATCCCGGCCATCGGCTCGTCAAGCAGCAGCAGCCGGGGCTGGGCGACCAGGGCCCGCGCGAGTTCGATTCGCTTCTGCACGCCGTAGGGAAGCGTGCCGGCGCCGCGGTCGCGCAGGCTGCCGAGGTGCAGGAAGTCGAGCATCGCGAGCGCCGCCTCGCGGTTCTCCGCGTCCTCGCGCCGGGCCGCGGCGAGCCCGAGGACCTGGCCGAGCAGGCCGGAGCGCACGCCCGACGTCAGCCCCATCAGGACGTTGTCGAGCACCGTCAGGCCCTTGAAGAGGGCGAGGTTCTGGAAGGTGCGGGCGACGCCGAGACGGGCGAGCCGTTCGGTCGGCACCGCCGAAAACGTCTCTCCGGCAAGGCGGATGCGGCCGCGCTGAGGCCGGTAGAGGCCGCTGACGACGTTGATGAGGGAGCTCTTCCCCGCCCCATTCGGCCCGATGACGGCACGGATCTCACCTTCGCCGACCGCGAGGTCGATGTCGGCGAGGGCCGTGACGCCGCCGAAGGCGAGCGATACGCCATCGAGCGCCAGCAGGACCGGGGTCGCCGCCACAGGCTCGGGCCTCGGTGCGGCGATCGCTCCGCCACCCGATGGCGACGGCGCGACGTCCAGAGCGACGAGCGCGAGTGAGTCCTGCAACATGAAGGGCCTCCGGCGTTTTCAGGACACGGGTGAGCCGGCTCCGGCGGCGCTGACGCCGCCGGACTACGGACCCTCCCCCGAGGCGACGACGTCAGGCGGCGGCTTCGGCCGGCAGTTCGGCGGCTTCGAGCTCGCGCACCAGCGGCAGCACCCGCTCACCGAAGAACTCGACCTCTTCCTGGAAGTGCAGGAAGCCCCCGAGGATCAGGTTCACGCCGATCTTCTTCAGCGCGACGATGCGCTCGGCGATCTGCTCGGGCGTGCCGATCAGGTTGGTGCGGAAGCCGTCGTTGTACTGGATGAGATCGCGGAACGTTGAGTCCTGCCACATCCCCTTGCGCTCGGGCGAGGCCTGCCCGGCCTGCTTCACGGCGCCGCCGAAGGCGTTGACGGCTTCCGGGTCGGCCTGGGCGACGATGCGCTCGAGCTCGGCCTTAGCCTCCTTCTCCGTCTCGCGGGCGATGATGAAGGCGTTCGCCCCGAAGCGGACGGTGCGGCCGTGGCGGGCGGCGATCGAGCGGACGTCGTCGATCTGCTCCTTGTGGCCTTCCGGCGTGTTGCCGTTCATGAAGTACCAGTCGGAGACGGCGCCGGCGTTCTCTCTCGCCGCCCGCGAATTGCCGCCCTGGAAGATCTCCGGATGCGGCGACTGCAATGGCTTTGGCTTCAAGGTGAAGTCGTGCGCCGAGTAATATTTTCCGGCGTAGTTGAAATTGTCCTTTGTCCAAATGCCTTTCACAACCTCGATGAACTCGCGCGAGCGGCGGTAGCGCTCGTCGTGCTCGAGCCAGGGCAGCCCGAGCGCCTCGTACTCGCCGGCGAACCAGCCGCTGACGACGTTGATCGCCCAGCGACCGTCGAAGATCTGGTCGGCGGTGGCGCCGAGCTTGGCGATGACGTGCGGATGCCAGGGACCCGGCAGGATCGCCGCGATCACCTTCAGCGTCGTCGTGTTGGCGAGGATCGCCGTCGAGAAGGTCGTCGACTCGTGCTGGTACTCGGCGCCGTAGCTGCCGATGAAGCGGATCTGCGACAGGGCGTAGTCGAAGCCGACCCGCTCGGCGATGCGGGCGAGCTTGACGTTGTACTCGAGCCCCCAGTCGGTGCGCTGCGGGATCTTGGAGACGATGAGGCCGCCGGAGACGTTCGGAACCCAGTAGGCGAACTTCAGCGGGACGGAGGCGACGGGCGGCTTCGAATGGACGGTCATGGATCTGCTCCGATCTGTCGGCGCGCTCAGGCCGAGAGGGCGGCGGGAAGACGGCGGGCGGCGGCGGCCGGACCGAACGCGGCGGCCGTGTCGGCCTCCAGCAGCGTCACGACCTCGGTGACGACGCGGTCGATGCGGTCGGCGATGGCGGGATTGACGAGGCGATAGTCGCGGAAGTCCGCCTCGACGGCGTAAATCGTCGTCGGCACCGTCAGCGCGTTGAAGAAGCCAAACATGGGGCGCAGCTGATGCTCGGTGACGAGGCCGTGCAGATGCGTGCCTCCGGTGGCGAGCAGCACGACGGGCTTTCCGGCTAGGGCGTCGTAGCGCACGAGATCGAAGAGGTGCTTCAGCGCACCGGTGTAGGAGGCGCGATAGACCGGCGTGCCGACGACGAGCACGTCCGCCCCCTCGACGGCCCGGACGATTTCCGCGGCGGCCCCCTCGAGCTTGTCGGCGGTCAACGCCGAGAACAGGACCGGGGCAGCGTCCACCAGTTCGACGAGGCGCGGGCGGATGGTCGTGCGGGCCGTGATGCCATCGAGAACGGCCGAGACGAGGGCCGTCGTCCGCGACGGTCGCGTCACGCTGCCGGAGATGCCAAGGACGGATGTTGTAGACATGAACCGTGTCTCCGGGCCGCCGGAGCCGATCGGCAGCGGTGGGGAAATCGAACGCTACACAGGCTAAACACGAGAATGTTGATCAGATAGATCGTGTATTGACGATTGGCCGATATGAAGGGAAAAAACTGCCTCGTTCTGCGATATGGGCGCCAACGGGGTGCAGTCGGACGATGACGATGTCAGCGCGCGCGACTCAGGGCCGCCCCAGCGTGGCCCCCGCGAAGATGGCGGTGCCGCTGTCGCTGCCCGAGTTCGACGCCTTCCTCGTCGACCGCGAGCACGGCCGCGATCCGCGCGCCGAGCTCTATCGCGGCCGCATGGTTTCACTGCCGGTCCTGGAATCTCCCGAAGACGTGCCGTTCGATCTCGCGGCGCGGGCGGCCGACCGTCGCCTCGTGCTGCTGTTCTACCCGGGTGGTTGGTCGGCTTCGGCACGCTCAGCGCTCGTGCTGTTCAACGAGGTCCGGGCGGCATTGGACTCCGCGGCGACGACGCTGTGCGCCGTGACGCCGGAAACGCCGTTTCAGGCGCGGCGGACCATCGCCGCGACCGGCATCGGCTTTCCGGTGGCGATCGACCACATGTGCCGGTTCACCAAGTCCCTCGGCATCGCCTTCAAAGTGCCCCTGCCCCTCCGGCGGATCGTCCGGGACCGGGGGGTGCGGCTGTCGTCCTGGAACGGCGAACAGAGCTACGACCTGCCGATGCCGGCGCTGGTGCTCCTTGATCGTGAGCGCCGTGTCCGTTGCGCGCAGGCCACCTGGACGGCGGCGTACCTCGATCCGTCGATGGTGCTCGAGGCTCTCGCCCAACTGGCTGCTGCCGATTGAGATCGCGCGTGCACGACCGTGTTGCATGGCCGACAACGCAGCCCCGTCCCTGTTGCCTTCGCGCCCGACATTCCGAGCCGCCACTCGTCAACATGCTGAATTTATTCGGCATCGGAGTTGGCATGCACCCTGCTCACCTCGGCGGAATGACCCCGCGGGCGGCCTGCGCTCCGGCCTCCCCCGCGTCGCGCGAGCCTTTGCGGCGAGTCGGCGCGAGGCGCCGCCCGAGGACCGAATCCGTGTCGGCTGCCACAGGCCTTGCCGGCACTCAGACGAGGACACGCGCGTGACCACATCCAACGACCCGATGAACGTTCTCTGGTTTCTGCCGACGCACGGCGACGGCCGCTATCTCGGCACGTCAGCCGGCGGCCGCCCCGTCGACCTCGCCTACCTGAAGCAGGTGGCGCAGGCAGCCGACAGCCTCGGCTACTTCGGCGTGCTCCTGCCGACCGGCCGCAGTTGCGAGGATTCGTGGGTGGTCGCCTCGGCGCTCGCGCCGCTCACCGAGCGACTGCGCTTTCTCGTCGCCGTCCGCCCCGGCCTGCAGTCGCCGACGATGGCCGCCCGCATGACGGCGACGCTCGACCGCATCTCCAATGGCCGCCTGCTCATCAATGTCGTCACCGGCGGCGATCCGCAGGAGAACAAGGGCGACGGCATCTTCCTCAGCCACAGCGAGCGCTACGAAGTCACGGACGAGTTCCTCACCGTCTACCGCGCGCTGCTGCGTGGTGAGACGGTCGAATACACCGGCAAGCACATCCACATCGAGGATGGCCGGATGCTGTTCGAGCCGGTGCAGCGCCCCTACCCGCCGCTCTATTTCGGCGGCTCTTCGGAGGCGGCGAACGCCGTTGCGGCCGAACACGTCGACAAGTACCTCACCTGGGGCGAGCCTCCAGCCGACGTGGCCGCCAAGGTCGCGACCGTCCGCAGGCTCGCCGAGGCGCGCGGCCGCAAGGTGACGTTCGGCATCCGCCTGCACGTCATCGTCCGCGAGACAACGAAGGAGGCGTGGGACGCCGCCGACTCCCTCATCCGCTATCTCGACGACGACACTATCGCGGCCGCCCAAAAGGTGTTCTCGCGCATGGACTCGGAAGGACAGCGCCGCATGGCAGCCCTGCACGGTGGGCGGCGGGACAAGCTCGAGGTCAGCCCCAATCTGTGGGCCGGCGTCGGCCTCGTCCGCGGCGGCGCCGGCACGGCGCTGGTTGGCGATCCGGAGACGGTCGCCGCCCGGATGCGCGAGTACGCGGATCTCGGGGTCGACACCTTCATCCTCTCCGGCTACCCCCACCTCGAGGAGGCCTGGCGGTTCGGCGAACTCGTGCTGCCGCTGCTGCCGCTCTCCACTCCGACAGGGCGCGGCCGCCAGCCGGTCAACACGGGCCCATTCGGCGAGACCATCGCGAACGACTACCGCCCGGCAGAACGCCGCGCCGCACAGTCGTGAGGCTGAGGCGCGGACACGAGCGCCGAGGCCACCCTGTGGGCTGTGTGGCGTGGCGAAACCGCAGACCAGCGTGACCGCGCGCGACGCCACCCACTAACGCTGCGGCGCCATTCCCGTGGTGCCGCGGACGATCAACTCAACGGGCAGCTCGGCGCCGTCGGGCGCCCGGCGAGTGGTGATCCACTCCAGCAGCTTCTTGGCGGCGAGGTGCCCCATCCGCTTGGCCGGCACGCGCACGGTGGTCAGTTGCGGGCGCATGTACTGCGTCACGGGCAGGTCGTCAAACCCGATGATCGAGATGTCGGCTGGCACGCGAAGCCCGGCATCGAGGCATTCGGTCAGCGCGCCGATCGCCTGGATGTCGTTGGCGCAGAAAACCGCACTCGGCGGTTCTGTTCCGTTCAGCATGTGATGCATCGCCGCCCGCCCCTCGATGAAGTCGAAGTCGCGCTCGAAGACGAGGTCCGGATCGAAGGGCACGCCGGCGCGCCGCAGTGAGTCCTCGTAGGCGCGCCGGCGCTCGCGGGCCCGGTCGTTGACGGCACTGCGCCCGCAGACGAGGCCGATGCGGCGATGGCCGAGGTCGAGCAGGTGCTGCATGGCGATCTCGCCGGCACGGTAGTTGTCAAACGAAACGCACGGACAGGCCGCCTCGTCCGTCAGCTTCCAGGTGAGCACGTGGGGAACGTCGTTGTGGCGCAGCATCTCATAGATGTCCGCTGACCGCCCTCCGCCGGTCAGGATCAGCCCGTCGACGCGACGGCCGAGCAGCTGCCGGATCAGCTTCTCCTCGCTGCCGCCATCGAAGTCGCTGACGCCGAGCAGAACAGTGTAGCCGGCCTGCTGCGCGACGTTCTGGATCGCCTGCGTCGACGACGCGTAGATCGAGTTGGTGATCGTCGGGATGATCAGGCCGATCGTCATCGACCGGTTCGACACCATCGACATCGCCGCGCCGTGCGAGACGAAATGGCGGCGCTTGATGACCGCCTCGACGGCCTCGAGCGTGGCGCGGGCAACGAGATCGGGCTGGTTCAGCACGCGCGAGACGGTGGCGAGCGAGACGCCGGCCTCCTCCGCGATCTCCCGCATCGTCGCGCGGCGCTGGCTGGCCGACTCGCCTCGTGGACCGCTCATGCTCGCTCCGTCGCGTGATCCTTCAACGTTAGCGGATCACCCGTCCCTGCTGCAACTGAAACCGTTTTCATTCTGCACTGCAGCAAATGCAGCAGACTACTGCCGTGATTCTAAGAATAATTGGCGTCTTTCAAAGTCACGCTTGACCAATGCGGCGATCTGACAGTAGCCTCCCTTCTGACGGCCGGCCTCGTCCGCGCCCCAATATGAAAGCGGTTTCATAGATTGGATCGCGCTCTCTCCCGCCGTGGCGCTTCGTGCGCCGTGCCGGGCTTCGAGCGAGCGACCGCGAGCGCCCCGGGAGGGTGAATGCCAAAATATCTAAAGCGCGCGGATGCCCCCCGTGACAGCGGCCGGGAGAGCGTGGAGCGGACGGTCCGCGAGATGATCGATGCCATCCGCGCTGAAGGCGACGCCGCGGTGCGGCGCTATGCCGAGCGGCTGGACCGATGGGACTCGGCCGAGTTTCGCGTGCCAACGGATCGCATCCGGGCCGTCTCCTCTCGTCTGCCGGAAACCTTCAAGGACGACTTCGGCGTCTGCCTGCGCAACGTCCAGGCGTTCGCGAGGCGGCAGCGCGACTCACTCAGTGAATTCGAGGCGGAAATCGACGACGGCATCGTCGTCGGCCAGAAGCTCATTCCGATCGAAACGGTCGGCTGCTACATCCCGGGCGGCAAGTATCCGCTGATCTCCGCTGCAATCATGAGCGTCGGGACGGCGAAGATCGCAGAGGTCGGGCACATCATCGGCTGTGCGCCGCCGCGCGACGCCGATGGGATCTTCCCGCACACGCTCTATGCCCTCCATACGGCGGGAGCCGACGAGATCTTCTGCATCGGCGGCGTGCAGGCGATGGCCTCGATGGTGTTCGGCCGCGTCGGCATGCGACCGGTCGACATGATCACCGGCCCCGGCAACGCCTTCGTCGCCGAGGCGAAGCGGCAGCTGTTCGGCGAGGTCGGCATTGACCTGCCGGCCGGCCCGACGGAGATCCTCATCATTGCCGACAACAGCGCGGATGCGGCGCTGGTGGCGACCGACCTGCTTGGCCAGGCCGAGCACGGCCCTGACAGCCCCGCCTGGCTCGTCACCCCATCGGAAGCGTTCGGGCAAGCCGTCATCGCCGAGATCGAGCGGCAGCTTCAGACGCTGCCGACACGCGAGATGGCCGGTGCCGCCTGGCGCCAGCGCGGCGAGGTCGTGGTGGTCGCTGACGACGACGAGGCGATCGCTGTAAGCGACGTCTACGCGCCGGAACACCTCGAAATCCAGACCGCCCGCGATGACTACTATCTCGCACGGCTGAAGAACTACGGCAGCCTGTTCGTCGGCGAAGAGGCGACCGTCGCCTATGGCGACAAAGGCGTTGGCACCAACCACACGCTGCCGACCGGCCGCGCCGCCCGCTACACCGGTGGGCTCTGGGTTGGAAAGTTCATCAAGACCGTCACCTACCAGCGCCTGACCCGGCGGGCGAGCTTCGCGATTGCGCCCACGATGGCCCGCATCTGCGAGGCCGAGGGCATGCTCGCCCACGCCATCACCTGCCACACCCGCCACGACCGCTACGCGGCAGAAGTCACGCAGCCGAACACGGCTGCCGTGCGCGCCGGCCAGTGAGGGACCCTGGATGATCTTCTTCTTCGCCGAGACACCCGACGGCTGGGCCATTCCCGGAGTTCACGGCCCGTGGGCGGATGACGAGCTCGACGGATACGTCCAAGGCGCGGTCTACCTCATCCGCGGCCAGGGCGAGAACATGCTGATCGACACCGGCAACTGGTCCTTGCCGGAGTTCGACAACAGCATGGTTGAGTTTCTCAAGGAGAAGCTCGACCAGGAGAAGAACCCGCTCAAGTACATCTTCATCACGCACAGCCACTACGACCATGTCGGCAACGCCGCCGAGCTGAAGAAGCGCTACGGCGCCAAGGTGCTGGCGCATCCGCTGGAGCGGCCGATCATCGAAGACCCGTTCATCGTGACGCGGGCGGACAACATCACGCGGTTCGGGATGACGCCGGAGCAGGTGCTGGCGGACTTCAACCTGAAGCCGGGCGAGAGCCTCGGCCTCTCCGACCCGAGCATCATTGCCAAGTACTGGAACTTCCCGGTGGAAGTCGACATAGAGGTGAAGGGCGGCGATATCCTCGAAGTGGGCGGATTGAAGCTGCAGGTCGTCGATCTGCCGGGACATGCGGCGGGTCAGGTCGGCGTCTACAACCCGAACACCGGCGCCCTCTACAGCGCCGACATCCTGCACTACCCCTCGCCGCTGGGCCCTTACCCGATCGGCAACGCCAAGGCGCACACCGACACTATCCAGCGCTGCATCGACCTCAAGCCGCAGATGCTACTGGAGGGGCACGGACTGTGCGCCTTCTCGGAGGCGAGTGCCTTCCGCCGCCTCAACCACATGCGCCAGCAGCAGCGCGACACCCGCTTCCGCATTCCGTTCGTGCTGCAGCGCGCGGGCCGGCCGATGACCACGACCGACCTCGTCGCCGAGGTCATGCCGGTGAAGGCGGAACTCGACTACCCGGTTTTCACCGGCCTTGGGATGCGCCGCTGCTACGCCGAGTGCTGCGTGCAGACGCATCTCGTCTGGCACATCGAGGACGGTGCCGTCGAGCGTGTGCGTGACGGCGGCAAGGTGAAGTTCGCCGCCACCGCCAAGGGGCGTGACTTCGCGATCGAGGAATACGAGGCGCGTCGCAGCAAAGACTGGAGCTGAGCGGCGCGAACACCCCCCGCAGGAAAAGTAATCCATCAGTGCCCCGGTTTTCGGAGGACGTCATGACCAAGAAACTCGACCCGCGCTGGTTCCCGGACTACGAGAAGAAGTCCGTCGTCGATGCCCACATGGAGCGGCTCGGCCTCACCGGCTTGTCGCGCCGGCAGTTCCTCGCGACCGCCTCGGCGGGCGCCGTGGCGCTCGGCACCGGCCTTTCGTTCGGCTTTCCGGGCGTGGCGCTTGCCGACACCAAGAACAAGATCGCCCATCTGATGATGACGCTCCGCCTCGAATACGTGGCGAATGCCGATGCCGGCGCCCAGGAGGCGGCGGAGGTGTTCGGCCTCGGCATCGAGTCCGTCGACGGACAACTCGACAGCGGCCGCCAGCTCGACCAGTTCGAGCAGCAGGTGGCGGCGGGCGTCAACGGCGTGATGCTGCACGCCCCGGACGGCGGCTCGATCCGCCGCATCGCCGAGCTCGCCAACCAGAACAAGGTCTGGTTCGACAACACGTGGGGTACCCTGCCCTGGTTCACGCCCTTCGACGCCGGCGACTACTACACGCTCTACGCCGTGCCGGAGGAGTTCTCCGCCCACAAGGACGTAACCGCCGAGGTCTGCAAGGCGATCATGGCGGCGTTCGGCGGCGGCGAGGTGGTGGGGGTCACCGGTGTCTCCGGCAACTCGACCGACCTCATCCGCTCGCGCGGCCGTGACGCCGCGATCAAGGAGTTCCCGCAGATCACGCTCGCCGGCGAACTGCCCGGTAAGTGGAACCGCGAGGATTCCCAAAAGGCGATGGAGGACCTGATCTCGCGCTTCCCGAAGCTGCGCGGTGTCATCGCCCAGAATGACGACGTCGCCGACGGCTGCATCGCGGCGCTCAGGGCGGCTGGCTACAAGCCGGGCGAGGACGTCTTCGTTTGTGGTGCCGACGGCACCAGCGGCGGTGCCGAGATGATCAAGCGCGGTGTTCTGCTCGCCACCAGCGCCAACGTGCCCCAGTACATGGGCGGCCTGTTGTCGTCGCGGCTTTACGACGTGCTCAACGGCTGGCGGCCAAAGGCGGCCGAGCGGATGATGAGCTGGCGCTCGATCACCATGACGAAGGACAACGTCGACGCCTATCTGGCGCGCTATGTCGACAACGGCGACGTCCCGCCCTTCGACTACAAGAAGATGTCGAAGGTCCTGCATCCGGACGACTGGGATCCGCAAGCAGACCTCTTCCCGATGGACATCGACCTTGAGTGGGGCGGCATCCCGAAGCCGGACGGCTGGGACTATCCGAAGGCCTATGTCGACAGCCGCAAGGACGGCGAGGCCGACGCCGTGCGCGCCGAGTATGCGGCCCACTACAAGACCCCGCTGCTCGGCCCATCGCCGATGAAGGGCTGAGGCAACGACCGGGGCCACGACGATGACAGTCGCGCTGCTCGAACTCAGGGGCGTGTCGAAGAGCTTTGGCTCAACGGCCGTCCTCGGGTCGGTCGATCTCGATCTTGGTGCGAACCGGGTGACCGGCATCGTCGGCGAGAACGGCGCCGGCAAGTCGACGCTGCTCAACATCATCTCCGGTCTCGCCACCCCCGACGCGGGGGCGATGCGGCTCGCCGAGCGGCCGTTCGCCCCGGCAAGCTTCGCCGAGGCCTCGGCAGCGGGCGTGTCGCGGGTGTTCCAGGAGCAGGCGCTGATCCCCAACATTGCCGTCTACGAGAACATCTTGTTGTCGCACGAGAGCCGCTTCGTCCGCTTCGGCCAGGTCGTCAAGCGCCGCGCGATGATCGAGCTCGCCCAGGCGATCTGCGACGAGGCCGGTATCGACGTCGACGTGCGCTGCACCACTTCGGACTACTCCTTCTCGAAGCGCCAGCTCATCGAGATCGCGCGGGCGTGCTTCGTGCCGGTCCGCGTCGTCGGTGCCGCGACGCCGATCGTGCTCTTCGACGAGCCGACGGCCTCGCTCGAGAAGGGCGACGAGGAGATCTTCTTCCGCCTCCTCGACCGGCTGCGCACCTTCGCCTCGGTGGTGTTCGTTTCGCACCGGCTGACCGAGGTTATCGCCGTCTGCGACGACATCGTCGTGTTCAAGGACGGCGAGGTCGTCGGTTGCGTCGATCCGGCGGCGGCGACGGAACGATCCCTGCACGCGATGATGGTCGGGCGCGACCGCGACGCGGATTACTACGGGGAGGCACGGCAGCTCGCCGAGGGCGGCCCCGTCGTCTTCGCCGCAACCGGCCTGACGCTTGCCGGGGCCTACCACGACGTCTCCTTCGACGTGCGGGCCGGCGAGGTGCTCGGCATCGGCGGGCTGCTGAAATCCGGCAAGTCGGAGCTCGGCATGGGGCTCGCCGGCGTCGTCCGGCCGGACAGCGGTACGGTGCGGGTCGGCGATGGAGAGCCTCGCCGGCCGGACATCCAGGCGCTGATCACCGAGGGCGTCGGTTACGTGCCGGCCGAGCGGTTGCAGGACGGCATGATCGCCGCCTTCCCGGTCGCCTGGAACATCTCGATGGCGAGCGGCGGCGACCTGTTCTCGAATTCCTTGGGCGTCTGGCGGTCGGCGCGGGAGGTCGAGGTGGCCGAGGGCTCGATCACCCGGCTGGGCATCAAGGCGCGCGGGCCGCTGTCCGAGTGCCGGACGCTGTCGGGCGGCAACCAGCAGAAGGTCGTGCTCGCCCGCTGGCTCTGCCGCGAGCTGAAGGTGCTCATCCTCGACAACCCGACCCGCGGCATCGACGCCGGTGCCAAGCAGGAAGTCTACGCGCTGATCCGCTCGCTCACCGAGCAGGGCATCGCCATCGTGCTGATCACCGACGAGCTGCTCGAGCTCATCGGCCTGTCGAACCGCATCGCCATCATGCAGCACGGCCGCATCGTCGCGGAGTGCCCAGCGCCGGCCGAGGCGAAGCCGAGCGAGCAGGAGCTCGTCGCGCTGATGCTGTCCGCCCCCGCTCCGAAGGGGGCCGCGGCATGACGCAGGTGGAAGCCAGCGGACGACCGGCGGTGCCGATCCGGTCCGCGGGACCGACGGCGGCCGGCGGCGGGGCGGCCGCGAGCCGCTCGCTCACCGAGCAGCTGCGCGGCGGCCTGTGGCTGCCGATCGCTGTCGTCCTCGCGCTCGTGGTGATCTTCTCGCTCTCCAGCGAAGCGTTCTTCACCGTCCGCAACTTCACGGCCATCTCCGGACAGGCGAGCACGCTCTTGATCGCCTGCCTCGGCGCCTCCTTCGTGGTGCTGATGGGCTCGATCGACCTCAGCGTCGGCGCCGTCGTGCTCCTGGTGGGCGCGGTGACGGTGAAGGTGCTCAATCTCGGCGACGTCGGAGCGCTCGCGCTCCTCGTCGCGGTCGGCTTCGGCGCCCTGCTGGGCGCGCTCAATGGGGCGATCTTCGTGATCGGCCGCATCCCCTCCTTCGTCGTCACGCTCGGCATGCTGTCGGTGTTCACCGGCACCGCCTGGTCGATCCTCGAGGGACGCGCGCTGCGCTTCACCTCCTACGACTTCGAGGACCTGGCGATCGGCCAGCTGATCCCGGCGGTGCCGAACATCGCGCTGTTCGCGCTCGGCTTCTGGGCGCTGATGGCGCTCGTCGGCTTCAAGACCCGCTTCGGCCGCTACATGTACATCATCGGCGGCGGCGAGGCGGTGGCGGCCACCACCGGCATCCCGGTGAAGCGCTACAAGCTCTACGCCTTCATGCTGTCCGGCGCGATGGCCGGCCTGGCCGGCGCGCTCGCCGTCGCCCGCCTGGGCGCGGCCGGGCCGACGCTCGGCCAGGACCTCCTGCTCAACACGCTCGCCGCCATCGTCGTCGGCGGCACCTCGCTCTCCGGCGGCGTCGGCGGCGTCCACCGCACGCTGATCGGCGTGCTGATCATCGCCCTTCTCGACAACGGCCTGAACCTGATGGGCGTCGACCAGTACGCCCAGATGGTCATCAAGGGCGCCGTCGTCGTCATCGCCGTTCTCATCGGCCAGGACCGGGGGAAGGTCCGGGTCATGAAGTAGCCGGCCGCCGCCAGAGGCAGCCGGCCCGTGCCTGCGCGTCGCCTTCGTCCGAACGCATCCGACCGAACGCTTGGAGGATACCACCATGACCGACAGAACCCGCCGTCCGGGCGTCGATCGCCGCACGCTCCTCGGCACCGCCGCCGGCGGCCTCGCCGCCTACGCGTTGTCGCCCGCGCTGCTGCGCTCCCGCGCCCTCGCGCAAGGGACCGACCTCGCCGGTGTCGCCGACTACGCCGCCGCGGAAGCCAAGAAGCTCGCCGACGGCCGCCAGGTGACGCTGCGGATCCTGCAGCCGTCCGGCTCGCTCGGCAACGTCAAGCCGGTCGCCGACGTCTTCAGCGAGAAGTCCGGCATCAAGGTCGAGTATGTCGAAGTGCCGATGGGCGAGATCAACCAGAAGGTCCTGCTCGAGGCCGTCTCGAAGTCCGGCGGCTTCGACATCGCCCTGCCCGCCACCTTCGGCGTGCCGGACCTCGCGGAGTCCGGCATCCTCGTCAACCTCGACGACTATGCGACGAAGCATGCGCCGGCCGACTACAACAAGGACATGCTCTACACCATCGGCGACTACTACAAGGGCAGCCTGTACGGCTACCAGACCGATGGCGACACCTATCTGATGTTCTACAACAAGCCCTGGCTCGACAATCCCGACGAGCAGAAGGGCTTCGCCGACAAGAACGGCTACGAGCTCAAGGTACCGGACACCTGGGAGGAGCTCGACGCGCAGCTCGCGTGGTTCCACCGCCCCGACAAGGGCATGTTCGGCGGCGCGCTGTTCCGCACCCAGTACTTCATCGCCTGGGAATGGTGGGGCCGCTTCCACGCCAAGGGCTTCTTCCCGCTCGCCGACGACCTGACGCCGCAGATCAACAATCCGGCCGGCGTCGCGGCGCTGGAAGAGCTGGTCGCCGCCTCGCAGTACCTCTATCCCGGCGCCCGCACCAACGGCCTGTTCGAGAACTTCGAGGCCTATGGCGAGGGCGACAAGTACGCCAACATCGGCTGGGGCGGCACCCAGAAGTTCCTCAACTCCGACAAGTCGAAGATCAAGGGCAAGCTCGCCTTCGGCTCGATGCCGGGCGGCAAGGTGAACGGCAACCTGCTGCGCACGCCCTACTTCAACTGGGGCTGGAACTACGTCGTCTCGAGCGTCTCGCCGGAGCCGGAGATCGCCTACCTGTTCACGCTGTTCGCCTGCAGCCCGGAGATGTCGACCATCGCCGTGCGCGATCCGGCCGGCTACTTCGACCCGTTCCGCGGCGTACACTACGAGGACCCGGAGATCATCAAGGTCTACACGCCTGAGTTCCTGGCGGCGCACAAGCAGTCGATGATCAACTCGATCCCGGACCTCTATCTGAAGGGACAGGGCGAGTACTTCGACGAGCTGCGGGTCAACATCGCCGCGGCGGACGCCGGCACCAAGACGGCGCAGCAGGCGCTCGACGACACGGCGCACGCCTGGGAGCGCATCACCCGCCGCATGGGCCAGCGCAGCCAGCAGGTGCAGTGGCTGTTCCTGAAGTCGATCTACCCGCCGGACATCCGCGGCCAGCTCACCTGAGCGGACCGCCGAAAACTCAACGTGGCGGCGGCGCGGACCTGCGCCGCCGCGAGGCGCAAGCGGAACCGGCTCGGGGACCAGGAACGATGGCGGCGACCCTCGACGAGGGACGGACTTCGGCAGACGGCCCGCCCGCGGAGCGGCGGCGCGGCTTCGTGCCGTTCAACGTCGCGCTGGTGCTGCCGGCACAGCTCACCATCATGGCCGTCGTCATCGTGCCGACGCTGATCGTCGTCTGGCTGTCGCTGACCGACTGGCAGCCGACCCAGAACATCCCCTGGTACGACGCCGAGATCATCTGGTTCTGGAACTTCTACGACCTCTGGTACGACGACCGCTTCGTCAATTCGGTCTGGCGGACGCTGTTCGTCGTCGCCGTCTGCACCGGTGTCGAGCTCGTCCTGGCGCTCGGGCTGGCGCTGCTCTTCCTCGAGGAGTGGCCGTGGAAGAAGGTCGCCGTCAGCGTCATCATCCTGCCGATGATGATCATCCCGGTCGATGCCGCGAACGCCTTCTTCATGCTGTTCAACGAGCACGGCCCGCTCAACCACCTGATCACGCTCGCGATCGGCCGGCCGTTCGAGTTCTCGTGGCTGTCGCATCCGGTGTGGGCGATGGTGCCGATCATGCTCGCCGAGATCTGGCAGTGGACGCCGCTGATGTTCCTCCTGATCCTCACCGGCCTCGTCGCGCTGCCGGAGAACCAGATCCGCGCCGCGGTGAACCTCGGCGCCTCGCCGGCGCGCATCTTCGCCCGCATCATGCTGCCGCTGCTGATGCCGGTGATCGCCATCGCGGTGCTGATCCGCGCCATCGAGACCTTCAAGATCTTCGACGCCGTCTACATCCTGACGCGCGGCCAGCCGGGCGGCGCCACCGAGACGATCTCGATGTACATGTACAACGGCGCCTTCGTTTACTTCCGCTTCGGCTACATCGCGGCGGCCGCGCTCATCGTGCTGGTGCTGGTCGTGTCGATCTGCCTCGCCTTGTCGAAGCCGCTGAAGCGGCACGGGTGAGCGGAATGCAGACGTCCTCCCGCACCGCCACGGTCCTGAAGCGCACCGCCGTCATCGTCGCGATGCTCTTCGCCTTCTTCCCGATCTACTGGCTGATCGCGACGTCCTTCAAGCCGTTCGACGAATGGGCGTCGTGGCCGCCGGTCTGGCTCACCGAGAACCCGACGCTGCAGAACTACCGCATCGTCTTCTTCCCGGAGGCGGCCCGCGCGTTCGCCGCCGAGCAGCAGGGATCGCTCGACTACAAGGTGTCCGGCAGCGCCTGGAAGGCCTTCCAGGATTCCGCGATCATCTCGACCTTCGCGACCATCCTCTCGGTCGTCTTCGGCACTTTGTCGGCCTACTCGATCGTCCGCTTCCGCACCGGCGGCGACAACTACCCGTTCCAGTTCCTCACGGTGCGGATGATGCCGCCGATCGCCGTGGTGGTGCCGATGGTGGCGCTGTTCGCCATCCTCAAGCTTTCCGACACCTATGTCGGCATGATCCTCGCCTACACGGCGTTCACCCTGCCGTTCTCGATCTGGATGATCCGCTCCTTCATCGAGGAGGTGCCGGCCGAGCTCGAGGGCGCGGCGATGGTGCACGGCACGAGCCAGTTCCGCGCCTTCCTCACCGTCACGCTGCCGCTGGTGAAGGGGGGCATCCTCGCCACCGCGCTGTTCATCTTCATCCTCAACTGGTCGGAGTTCCTGTTCGCGCTGGTGCTCACCTCCGGCAAGATCACCACGGTGACGCTGCAGGTGGCGAACTACGTCTCCGCCTCCTCAGGCAAGCTCTACGGCGTGCAGGCGGCGATGGGCACGATCTCGACCCTGCCGGTGATCGTCTTCGGCTACCTGATCCAGAAGCATCTGGTGCGCGGCCTGTCGTTCGGCGCGGTGAAGCGGTGATGGTGCCCCGTCTAGAACTGCGCGACGTGCGCAAGAGCTTCGACGGCGTCGAGGCGGTGCGCGGCTCGACGCTCCGCCTGGAAGCCGGCGAGTTCCTGTCGCTGCTCGGGCCGTCGGGCTGCGGCAAGTCGACGACGCTCGCGATGATCGCGGGCTTCCTCACCCCCGACAGCGGCGACATCCTCGTCGACGGCAGGCGCATCAACGACCTCGCCCCGCAGCACCGCGGCATCGGCCTCGTCTTCCAGGACTATGCCGTGTTCACCCGCCTCAGCGTCGAGGCGAACCTCGCCTTCGGGCTGGAGGCGCGGGGCGTCCCACGCCGGGAGCGCCGTGCCCGCATCGACGAGATGGCCGAGACGCTGCAGCTCTCCCCCCTGATGAAGCGGCGCGGCGGCAGCCTCAATATGAGCGAGATGCAGCGTGTCGCGCTTGCCCGCGTGCTGGTGACGCGGCCGAGCCTGCTCCTGCTCGACGAGCCGATGTCGAACCTCGACGCGGCGCTTCGCGCCTCGCTCCGCAGCGAACTCAAGCAGATCCAGCGGGATCTCGGCCAGACCGTCCTCTACGTGACCCACGACCAGGTCGAGGCGATGTCGATGTCGGACCGCATCGCCGTGATGAGCGAGGGACGGCTCCTGCAGGTGGCGGCGCCGGACGAGATCTACCACCGCCCGGCGACGCGCTTCGTCGCCGAGTTCATCGGCGATCCGCCGATCAACATGCTCCCCTGCGACGTGGTGGCGACCGAGCGGGGCGCGCGGCTGCGCACCGCGCTGCACGACCTCCCCGCGAGCGGCATCGCTGCCGGCCGCCACCTGCTCGCCATCCGCCCGCACGACGTCGAGGCGAGCCGCGAGCCAGGTCGCGACAGCGCGCCGTCGACCGTCGTGCTCGTCGAGAACCTCGGCGCCGAGCACGTCGTCCACGTCGCCTACGGCGAGGACCTCCTCTCCGTCGTCACCGCTCCCGGCTTCGCGGGGATCGGCGACACCATCCACCTGCGGCTTGACCTCGCCCGCGCCCACATCGTCGATCCGTCATCGGGCAGCGTCCTGACCGCTGGCCGGGAGGCGCGCGCCGCATGACCGCTCCCTCGCCCGGTTCCGCCTCGGTCGACGCGCTCCACGTCGCCTTCCCGGGCGTCGTCGCCCTCGACCGCGTCTCGCTCGACATCGCCAGGGGCGAGTTCGTCACCGTCGTCGGGCCGAGCAATGCCGGCAAGTCGACGCTGCTCAAGACCATCGCCGGCCTCCATCGCCCGGCGGCGGGCCGCGTCAGCCTCGACGACCGCGACGTCACGGCGCTCGCGCCGCGCGACCGCGGCGTCAGCCTCCTCTTCCAGAACATCGCGCTGTTCCCGACGCTGACCGGCTTCGACAACATCGCCTTCCCGCTGCGCACCGCCGGCGTCGGCGAGGCGGAGATCGGCCGACGGGTCGCCGAGGTCGCCGCGCTCCTGAAGGTCTCGCACGTCCTCGACCGCCACCCGCGCACCTTCTCCGGCGGCGAGCAGCAGCGGGTGGCGATCGGCCGGTCGATCGCGCTGCCGAGCCGGCTCCTGATGCTGGACGAGCCGCTAACCAACCTCGACGCCCGCATCCGCATCGCGCTGCGCATCGCGTTCAAGCGGCTGCACCAGGAGACCGGCCAGACCGTGCTGTACGTCACCCACGACCAGGTCGAGGCGATGTCGCTGTCGGACCGCATCGCGGTCCTGCACGAGGGCCGCTTCCAGCAGGTCGGCACGCCCGACGAGATCTACCACCGGCCGGCCAACCGCTTCGTCGCCCGCTTCATGGGCCAGCCGCCGATGAACATCCTGGCCGCCGAGGGCGTCGAGGCCGGCGAGGTGCCGGTGCTGGTCGGCCCCGGATGGCGGCTGCCGATCGCCGGCGCTCCGCCCTCGCCGAGGGCCCTCCCCGCGCGGATCGAGCTCGGCGTCCGGCCGGAGGCGGTGCTCGCCGCGCCGGCCGAAGGCCCCGACACCCCGTTCCCCGGCGACGTGGTCTGGGTCGAGCGCCTCGGCGCGAAGCACGTCCTCGACGTCCGCCTCGGCGGCACGGCGCTGAAGGCGGTGGTGCGGCCGAATCATCCGATCCAGGGGCCGGGCCCGGCGTGGTTCGGCTTCGAGGCCCGCGGCGACCGTCTCATCGACGGCGCCAGCGGCCATTTCGTCCGGTAACGACAACAACAGGGAGTGCTCGCCATGTGCGTCGTCTGCGGAACCGGTGGCCCGGGCGGCCCACTGCCCGGCAAGTTCACCTACTCGCACTTCTCGCAGCACCTCGAGCTCGCACCGCAGCGCCGCCTCGCCGAGGTATTGGCGATGTCGCCGGACGAGATGGCGCGCGCCTCCCGCCTCGTCTCGGGCACCTACAACGAGCTCCTGCAGACGGCCGCGAGCCTGGAGGACCCCGGCTACAGGCGGCTGATGACGGAGTGCATCGTCCGCCCGCAGGTGACGTTCCTCGAGATGTATCCCGGCGACGACGACCGCCGCCGCATGTTCGACGAGATGGTGCGGCTCGGCTTCTTCAATCCGGCGGATGATCCCGACCACGTCTGGCCGCGCGGCCACATGGACCCGCAGACCTATCTGACCGCGCCGTCGAGCCACAACGACTTCTACAACGCCCACCCGGGCGGCCTCGCCGTCACCGTCGCCTACAACATCCGCATGGCCGACGCCTACACGCAGAACTACCGGCAGATGTACGGCATCCCGATCAATCGCGACCTGCCGGTCGCGGCGCTGCTCGTCCACGAATACCCGAAGGTCTGGCTCTACCAGTGGCAGACCGACGGCTCGTGGCTGGAGGAGCCGCGCACCGTCTATGACGACACTTGGCACGCCCACTGCATCTACGTCACCGCCGAGCTGATGCACCGCCGCTTCGACGCGCGCATCGTCATGGCGATGGCCGCCGCCCACCAGCTCTCCGCCCTCGACGCGTCGATGGACGGGCGCCGGGTGGTGACGAACTGGGTCGGCCTCGACCGCGTCGCCCACTTCATCGAGGCCGCTGCCGTGCTCGCCCAGGTCGACCCCGTCGACTACGGCCTGCTGGAGCGCAAGGGCGGCAAGCTCGCGCTGGCGCCGCAGCCCGCCGAGCAGTGGGTGACCCACCTCGCCGACATGAACTGGCCCTACGCCATGGGCGCCGCCCACCTCCACACCTGGCCGCTCCTAAAGCAGGTGGCGGAGAGCGATCTCGGCATCCGCGGCAGCGACCTCGACGGCCGGCCCTTCAACCAGCTGAAGAACTATGTCTGGTCGCAGCTCGGCCAGATCACGCTCTACGAGATCCTCGTGCGCGAGGGTTTCGACGCCGCCCGCGCCACCATCAACCGGCTGGTCGCCGCCTGAGGGCGGCGAGAGGAAGCGCTTCATGTCGGGTTTCAAGGTCACGCCGGAGGCGGCCCTCGCCTTCGGCCGCGACGTCTATGTCGGCCACGGCAAGATCGAGGTGATGCCGAAGGTGCTGGTGCACGGCCTCGACGACATCGCCGTCGCCTATACGCCCGGTGTCGGCCACGTCGTCCGGCGGCTGATGGAGCATCCCGAGGAACTGCCCGAGCAGTCCGCCAAGGACAACCTCGTCGCCCTCGTCACCGACGGCACCGCCGTGCTCGGCTTCGGCAACACCGGACCGCACGCCGCCATTCCGGTGATGGAAGGCAAGGCGGTGATGTTCAAGATGCTCGCCGGCATCGACTGCATGCCGCTCTGCGTCTCGGCGCGCGGGCCCGAGCATCTCGTCGACGTCATCGCCGCGCTCGAGCCAAGCTTCGGCGCGTTCCATCTGGAAGACGTCGCCTCGCCCGGCTGCTTCCAGTTGATGGCGGCGCTGGAGGAGCGGCTGTCGGTGCCGATCCTGCACGACGACCAGTTCGGCACCGCGACCGTGATCGCCGCCGGCTTCCTCAACGCGCTGCGCGTCACCGGCCGCCGCCCAGAAGACGCCCGCGTCGTCGTCAACGGCGTCGGCGCCGCCGGCCGCGCCGCCATCACGATGCTGCAGGCGATCGGCATCGGCGACATCGTCGCCGTCGACGTCGGCGGCATCCTCCATCGCGACGACGACCTGCCGCACGCCCACTGGCGCGACGTCGCGCGGGAGACGAACCGCAACGGGCTGCGCGGTGGCCTCGCGCAGGCGATGGCCGGCGCCGACGGCTTCGTCGGCGTGTCGAAGAGCGGCCTCGTCTCGCCGACGATGGTGGCGAGCATGGCGCGAGGCGCGATCGTCTTCGCGCTGGCGAACCCCGAGCCCGAGATCATGCCGGCAGACGCGCTGGCCGCCGGTGCCGCCGTCGTCGCGAGCGGCCGCTTCGACTTTCCGAACCACTGCAACAACCTGCTCGCCTTCCCGGCGCTGATGCGTGGCGCGCTCGACACCAAGGCGCGCCGCATCACGCCGACGATGTGCGCCGCCGCCGCCCGCGCCATCGCCGGCCTTGTGCCGGACGGCGATCTCAGTCCGACGAGCATCCTCCCCTCACCGCTCGACGACGCACTCTACCCGGTGGTCGCGGAGGCGGTGGCACAGGCCGCCGTCGCGGAAGGCCTGGCACGCGTGGTGCCGGCGCCCGGCGCCGTCGCCGCCCATACGGCCCATCGTCGGCGGCTGGTGGCGCTCAGGCAGGCGGGGCTTGCGGCTTTGCCTGCTCTCTGAAGTCAGCGAGAGCACACATCGCAACAGGCAGCCAAACTCGCCGTCACGCACTTCGCGTCCCTTGACCGTCGGCGATGTCCTCACCCACCTGCTTTTGGCGGGGCGGGAGGCGCCATCAACAGGTCGACTGCTTCCGGGTCCGAAATGAGCGCACGCGCCATTTCGCGCCTGAGCGTTGCCGCCCGAGTGTAGAATCCGTGTCGCCAGGCGCCGTTGCTTTCACCCTCAGGCGCGCCCGCCTTTCCGCCGTGCATGCGGCACCGCCGCTTCCCCTTCATCGCGGGGGAGCGGCAGGGGAGCCCGCTCCGCGTCTTCGCCCCACAGCGCGACGCCCGGTGCATGCGGGAGGGATCGCGCTGTTGAGCCCGAGTCTTCGTCGAGTGCATGGGATTGATGCTCCGTTTCTCCCGGGGCCCCACCCCCACCCCCATGACGGACGTTGCCGACGATCGCCTGCCCGCCAGCGTGGACGTGAACATGCTCGACGCGGACGGTCTGTTCCCCGCGACGTCTCAGCTTGGCGAAGGTCTCGACCTGCGCCGCGTAGGTCCGCATCAGCTTCATCGCCAGCGAGCCGTAGGTGGCCGTGTGATCGGCGCGTCGGGTCTGTCGAGCCTGGGCGAGCATGTCCATCGCCAACGTGTGCGCTGCGGTCAGCTGCGCGAGCAGCATCGCCTCCATCTCATTGGCGGGCTCCATGGCGTCGATCGCGGCGAGGGCCGCGTTGAGGTGCGTTCCCTGCGCGAACTCCTGCGATCCGAGTGGACGGGTGGCCGCCTCCACCTGGTCGATCAGCGAGGCGAGGAAGTCCGCAGAGTTGGTGCCGCAGGCGTCGAGCATGACGTGCGACCAGCCGACCACGTCGCTGTGGGTCGGCCCGAGCTTCCTCGTGCCCCTCTCGGCCCGCACCGAGGCTCGCTCCTTGCGGTTCGCGTTCCGAGCGCGTGCGTCTGTGACCCGCGCGGCCGCGCGAGCCGTGGGCGCCCGCAGCGTGTCAGAGCCTGCCGGCAGCAGAGGTTTGAGGTCGTCGTCGCTCATTGCGTCCTCGGTGTTGAACTGAAGCTGCGGCCCCTGGACGGTGCGGAGTGATCGGTGATGGATAGTGATCGGATTCTTGGAATTGCCTTTTCATATGCGCGCGCGTGGCGCCCCAAATGAGAAAGCCGATCACTACCGATCACCTGTCACTCGGCCGCCATCGCGAAGTCTCTGGACAACCGAATGCCGATGTACGTCACTGTCCCACCCGTGCCACGCTTGCTCTCGAAGCCCAGCTTGCGAAGCTTGCTAGAGAAGTCTTTTTTTGATCCGACGTCTCCACCCGTCTGCGCACAGAAGCCCGTCCACGAGGAGAAGAGGTTCGCGAAGGTCTCTTTGGCGGAGCCGTCCCGCGTGACCTCACAGCAGCACTCGAGCCACTGACCGACCACGTCCTGTTCGACGAAATACCGGCGCGTTTCCTCGAGCATGGAGGCCGGGCGGATGAGACCGTTTCGCTGCCAGTCCAGGCAACCGTCAATCGCCCACCGAAGAATCCCCGGCCCTTCGGCTTTCAGCTTCGCCTCCAGCTCACGGTCGGGATTTGTCGGCTTGTAGCCGAAGTGAACCACGTTGAGGCGCCGACGCATTGCATCATCAACGTTCTTCAGATCCGGCTTATGGTTGCCGGCGACGACGATCTTGAAAGTCGGCGTATAGGTAAAGAAGTCCCGGCGCATAAAGCGTGCAGTGATCGGATCTCCGCCAGTCATCTGCTTGACGCGCTGCTCCCCCCAGGCCCGGCCACCTTCGGTCTCCGAGGCCGTCACAAGACGTGCGCCGCGGAGGCCGGCGAGGTCCGTCGGATGCTTGTCGCCTGCGGATGCCGTCAGGGTTTCCATGGGGGCGTTCGCGGCGTATTCGCCGAGGATGCCGGCGATCACGTTGAGGAGGACACTCTTGCCGTTTCCGCCGGGGCCGTGGATGAACAACAGGGCATGCTCGGTGGTCGCGCCGGTGAGGCAGTATCCGAACCACTGCTGGAAGAAGCGGATCAAGTCGGGATCGCCGCCGGTGATCTCCCACAGGAAGTTCAGGAACTGCGGGCAGTCTGCCGTCTTCGCCACGCCGCAGCCGGTCAACTTGGTGATGCGGTCGTCGGGAACGGCCGGACGGCAAATGCCGGTCCGAAGATCGACGACGCCGGTCGGCGTTCCGAGAAGAAAGGGGTCCACGTCGAAGGCTTCTGCCTTGGTGGAGAAGACCGGGTCGCACTGGCAGAATTTCTCCACGCCACTGACGAAGGTTGCGCGGCCTGCCGCCTTCCTGTCCTTAGCGTCCGCGCTTGCCGCCATCTCCGCGGCGACCCGACGGGAGATATCGAACGTTTCGCGCGTGTCGTCCCTCTGCCAGTGAGTCCCAGCCCACCGATACCACTTCCCGTCGTCCACGCAGTACAGCAGCGATCCGCCGTAGCGGGCTGCAACTTCGGTGGCGATCGCCTCCTCCGTGATCAGAAGATCCTCATCCTCCCCCGGACCGTCCTCTTCGGGCTCTCGCTGTACCCCCTTCTTCTTCGCCGGCTTGCCCTGGCGTAGACCGGGAACGCGCCGGGGTTGACCCTTGCCCATCTTGAAACCGCTTTCGATCGTCTTCCGTATGCCCCTGAGGCCGCAATTCGGATCGCGATCCAAGCCCGCCTCGACCGCCGCGGCGATGAGGGCCGTCCGGACATCGTCCTCGTCGAGGAGCTTCGCCTCGAAGAACTGCGCGAGTTTGCGGGACGCCATGTAGAGCCGCTGGTTTCGCGTACCCTCTGTCGCAGTCCGCACCTGCAAACACTCGTCCGCGAGCGCAGCAAGCGCGTACCGCGCATGCCCAATCCCACTGCGGCTGAGGTGATTTCCCAACGGCTGTGCGGCCCAGTCGCTCTTCCGACCCACCACCAGGTCCAGCAGCCACTGCGGCGCTTCCGGCACGTGCGGAGGCCAGGTCGCATCGGCGGGCTCGTAAGCGGCACCGTCCGCCCGGATCGACCCGGCCGCGATCACATAGCCGCCATCACCTCGTACGTCGATGGAGAGGGGCCGGCCATCCGGCCCCGCCAAGGCCACCTTGCTTCCCACCTTCAGGTGAGCGGGGTAGCGGAAGTAGAGGTGGAGCCCGCCGCGGGGAGTCCAAACCCGGTAGCCGCTCGGCAGCTCTTGAAAGTAGTTTTCGAGATCAGCCAGATCAGCGAGTCCGTTCTTGCCCTCGGCCTCATCCACGTCGACGTCCAGCACGAAGATGCCGGTGTCCCTTCCGGTGGCGATGCCGATCATGGCTTTCGGCTTCGCCCCAAAGAGTTCGTTGACGCGGTCAGTGTCAGCCGTCGCGTCTTTGAAGCCGCGGGCCGTCAGAGGCGCCTTGCTGGCCGGCGAGCACGGAAGAACCGCCCACCCGAGCTCCGTGTAGCGGAGCGCGAGCTCGCGTGAGCTCTGCGGCCCACACCCCGCACCCTGCCTGTCGTTGTCGTGTCGCGACATCGCGTGGACCTCGGCGCCGAGCCCACGGCGAGAGGAGCGTTGCAACCGCATCCGCCTACTCCCTCCCGCCGACTTGGCGTAACTAAGAGTTGCGGGCGGCCTTGGCGCGCTCGATGACGGCGAGGAGTTCCGACTGCGGCCAGCGCGAGAGCGCGCCGAACTTGATCGGCCGCGGGATGGTCCCGTCGGCGACGCGGCGCCAGAACGTCGGCACGCTGACGTTCAGCAGCGCCGCTCCCTCCCGGTCCTTCAGGAGGCGATCGACGGCCTCGGTGCTCGGGCGCTTGTGGAGGATCGACTGCGGGGCGACGGAAGACATTGGGAGGCCCATCCATTGATTGGTATGGGCTGAGAGCTACTCCCCCGGCTTTGGGACAATGGCGGGCTATGTCCCAATTTTCCTTCGCCTCGCCCGATAGTACAGTTTCTGATTGGCGTCCGGCGACGAACCAAGGCCCTTCTCGAATGCAAGCTCGGCTGCTCGAGAGATGGAGTGCTTCCGGTCCAGCAGCCTCTTCATCTCTTCCAGGACCTTCTGGCTGGAGGGTGCGGCCGTGCGCCTGCGGAGATCCCCCGCCTGGGCAGCGCCGTGCAGAACCTTCTCGCCACGCACTGCGTGCTGCTCAAAGTCCTTCCCCCAGGCGGCTTGGACATGACGCCCGGCGAGGTAGGCGTCGATGGCTACCTCCGGTATGACTTCGCGGAGCCAGTTTTCCTCATCCGGCCCATCCATCTGACACAGCATCAGGTGCTGGGTCCGGTCGAGAGATCGAAGTCTCTCGACAGCCTCGTCACAGTGGCGCTTCCGCGAGAGTTCGACGTCACCGCTCGTTGCTTCGGCCTTCGCCGACGCCTCATGCAGGAAAGCCTCAACGGCCGCCTGAAGCTCCCTCCATACATCGGTTGGCCGCGGCGGATCACCTTCGACGTATGCCTCGAGCTCACCAAGCATAAGGATCTTCGCTGCGCCCTTGAGTTCTTTCGCGACCTCCTTCGGGAGCGCCCTCCGTTCGGTCCGTTCCATCCCGTTCTCGACGGCCACCATCGGCACAACTGAGCGGATCGCATCTAGGAGATCTGCTGCGTCAGACTGTTCGAGGTGAGGCCACAAATCTTCGCCCCCCGTCCAGTCATAGGCCGCAACGAGTTCGCGCCAGTCCGTCACCGTCGGACATCCTCCTCGCCGCGGGCGACGTGGCGTGCCCAGCGTTCGAGGAGCGACCGCCGCTGCTCGAGGAAGTCGGTACGCCGGTACGCGCGCTCGACTGATCCACCGACGGTATGACCGAGCATGGTCTCAGCGACCTCGTGCGGCGCTTCTGTCGCCTCGGCCAGCCAGTCCCGCAGGCTGGACCGAAAACCGTGGGGTCGCGCTGCGAGCCCCCGCCGCTCCATCAGACGCGCCATCGTCGCGTCGGAGATCACGCCCTTCCGCACGCTTGGAAATAGGAAGCCTTCACGAGCGTGACGGCGCGCTTCACCGATAAGGCTCTGGGCCTCAGGCACCAGCGGCACGCGGAAGTCCGGCGTCGCGTCGCGTCGCCCTTTCATCGCTTCCCCAGGAATGACCCAGACATCCCCATGGACCTGCTCCTCGTGAAGAAACCGAAGGGGAGCAGATCGGACCCCTGTGAGGATGAGCAGGCGCAGGGCGAGGTGCGTGATCGACCCATCGTTCAGGCTCGCATAGAAGGCCGGCACCTCCTGCCACGGCATGGCAGGAATGTTCTGTGGCTTGTGCCTTGACTTGCCGAGGAGGGCGCGAGCCTTGTCCGGCGCCTGAAGGTCGACGTCCAGACCGAGGGCCGCCGCGTGTCGGAGGCAGATGCTCAAGCGATTGAGGGCTTTGCGAGCCGTGTCGGCCTTCTCGTGCCAGAGGGGGGCGAGGCAGTCGCGAATGTCGGTCTGAGTGATCTCGCTGACAGGCAGCCTCCCGAGCTTGGGCAGCACGTGGAGCTCCAGCGGACTGAACCATCGTCCAGCGACTCCATCTCCCTTCAGCTCCGCCTTACGACTGGCAAATGCGTCGACAGCCACGTCCTTCAACAAATGGAGATTCCGGGCTGCCTCGCGGCGTTGCCGCTGACGCTCTTTGATCGGGTCGACGCCACCGCGAACCTGCGACCGCGCAGCCTCCGCCTTCCGTCGAGCTTCTGCCAATGACACCGCAGGAAACGCCCCAAGGCCCATCTCTCGTCGCCGGCCATGGATGCTGACCCGAAGCACCCACTTGCCGCCCCGGACATCGTCCTTCACGAGCCACAGGCCATTCCCGTCCAGGTGCTTGCCGGCGCCAATGGACGCAGCACCCTTGGCACTCAGCCTGTTCATCGCGCGCACGTCGCTACTCCGCGCAGAAATCAGTCCCCCTTTTAGTCCACCCACCATATGTTGTATAGGTTGATGCGCAATGAGAGGCGACGATCCGATCACGGGGTTGATCAGGTTGATATCATTTCGTTTTTCTCCACCGGATGAGTTCATCCGATCGTGCCTGAGAAGTGAATTCAACGCCCTCACCCGGCACCAACGCCTTGAGCCTCCCTCGGCGGATCGCTGCTTCGGCCGCGCCGGACGGTGACCGGCGGCTGCCTTCCTCGCCGTACTTCGCCGGCCTTGGTCGGACGTGCATTCGCACCCCCTGGAGGGTCGCGCAACGGAGGTTCGCCGCGGTGACGGACGGGAGCGCCCTGCCGAGCGTGCTGATCGCGCTCATGTATTTCGGAGACATGGTGTTCGCCTTCAGCGGTGCCGTTGTCGCCGGCCGGCACCGGATGGACCTGCTCGGCATCGTGCTCATCGGCATCGTCACCGGGATCGGCGGGGGCACGTTGCGGGACGTGCTCCTCGGCAATCCGGTCTGGTGGGTCCACAACCCGTTGGAGCTCGTCCTCTGCGCGGGGACGGCCTTCGCCGCCTATTTCATTCGCGGCATTCCCGGCGGCCGCGAGGATGCTGCGGCGTGGGCGGACGCCATCGGTCTTTCGGCCTTCGCCGTGGTCGGCGCGCACATCGCCCTGGCGGCCGGCGCGTCGGCGGTCACGGCGGCCTTCCTCGGCATGGTGACGGCGACCGGCGGCGGGCTCATCCGCGATCTCCTGACCCAGACGCGGCCGATGATCCTCAGCAGTGACCTCTACGCCACTGCCGCCCTCGTCGGAGCGGCCGCCTACGTGCTGCTCGCCGGCCGCCTGCTTCCCCCGCAGGGAGCAGCGTTCGCCGCCTTCGCGCTCGCGTTCGCTGTGAGGGCCGCGGCGATGAAGTTCCACATCCGGTTCGGCGTCATCGGAGAACCGATCATCACGACGCGGCGGCGGGGCGACCCGCCGGCGTGACGCGGCAACCGTGGGGCGGACCCGGCGCCGTCCGCGCGGCCCCGCCGGGTCAGGCGCGAAAGACCCTGGCGCGCACGACCGCGATCGCGCCGTCGTCGCCGGCCGCGGCGTCGTTGTCCGGGCCGACGTCGAGTTCCACCTCGTCGCCGGCGACGGTGCGGGCGACGAGGCGCCGGCTGGCAGGACGGTCGAGCACCCGGACGAGCCGGGCCGGGATGCCGTCGCCCGCGCCGTCCGCGGCGCGCCGCCACGTCACGTCGGCCGGTCGCACGAAGGCCCACGCCGGGCCGTCGGATACGTCCTGCGCCGGCAGCCGGGCGTGGCCGGCGACGGTGGCGAGGCCGCCTTCGACGGTCGCCGGCAGGCGGTGGGTGTCGCCGAGGAAGGTCATCACGAAGGCGGAGGCCGGATCGCGGCAGATGTCGCGCGGCGAGCCGACCTGCTCGATGCGGCCGTGGTCGAGGATCACGACGCGGTCGGCAAGGTCGAGCGCCTCCTCCTGGTCGTGGGTGACGAAGAGGGTGGTGATGCCGAGCCGCTCGTGCATCTCGCGCAGCCAGCGGCGGAGCTCGCGGCGGACGTTGGCGTCGAGCGCGCCGAAGGGCTCGTCGAGGAGGAGCACCTTCGGGTCGACCGCGAGCGCCCGGGCGAGCGCCACACGCTGGCGCTGGCCGCCGGACAGCTGCGCCGGGAACCGCTGGCCGAGGCCGCCAAGCTGCATCAGCGCGAGGAGCTCCTCGACGCGGGCCGCGATCGCCGCCTCCGGCCGCCGGTCGCGGGCGGCGCGCATGCCGAAGGCGATGTTGTCGGCGACCTTCATGTGCGGGAACAGCGCGTAGTGCTGGAAGACGAAGCCGACGCCGCGGTCGCGCACGGGGATGTCGGTGGCATCGACGTCGCCGAACAGGATGCGGCCGGCGTCCGGGAACGCGAGACCGGCGACCATGCGCAGGAGCGTCGTCTTGCCCGATCCTGAGGGCCCGAGCAGCGCCACGAGCTCGCCCGAGCCGATCTCGAGCGTCACGTCGCGGACGGCGGCGACGCCCTCGAAGCGCTTGCCGACCCCTTCGAGGCGGATCCTCATGCGAGCTTCTCCTCTGCACCGGCGGCGACCGGCGCTGCGACGGCGACGCGCGGCCGTCCGGCGCCGCGGCCCTCGAGCGCGACCTTGGCGACGAGCGTGACGAGCGCGATGACCGTCAGCACCGAGGCGGCGGCGAAGGCGCCGACGGCGTTGTAATCCTGGTAGAGCAGCTCGATGTGGAGCGGCAGGGTGTTGGTCTGGCCGCGGATGTTGCCGGAGACCACGGATACGGCGCCGAACTCGCCCATCACGCGGGCGTTGCAGAGGACGACGCCGTAGAGCAGCGCCCACTTCACGCCGGGCAGCGTCACCGTCAGGAAGGTGCGGAAGCCGGAGGCGCCGAGCGAGGTCGCCGCCTCCTCGAGGTCGCTGCCCTGCGCCTGCATCAGCGGAATGAGCTCGCGGGCGACGAAGGGGGCGGTGACGAAGATCGAGGCGAGCACGATGCCGGGCAGCGCGAACAGGATGGTGACGTCGTAGTCGCGCAGCGTCGGCCCGAACAGACCCTGCAGGCCGTAGACGAACATCAGCGACACGCCGGCGACGATCGGCGAGATCGAGAACGGCAGTTCGATGATCACGAGCAGCAGCTTGCGGCCGGGGAACTCGAACTTGGTGATCGCCCACGCCGCGGCGACGCCGAAGACGGTGTTCACCGGCACGGCGATGAGCGCCGTCACCACCGTCAGCCAGATCGCGTGCAGCGTGTCGGGGTGCAGGACGTTGTCGAGATAGACGCCGAGCCCGGAGGAGAAGGCGCGCACGACGATCACGGCGATCGGGGCGACGATGAGGACGAGCGCCACCACCGTCACGAAGGCGATGAGGGCACGGCGCACGAGCGCGCCGTCGCCGATCCGCAAGGTCGGTTCGCGGGCGGCCATGCTCAGCGACCCTTGTCGAGGTAGCGCAGGCCGCGCGCCTGCAGGGCGTTGGTGACGGCGAGCATGAGGAGCGCGACGATCAGGATCACCGAGGCGATGGCGGCGGCGGCCTCGTAGTCGAACTCCTCGAGGCGGATGAAGGCGAGCAGCGCGGTGATCTCCGTCTCGAAGGGCTGGTTGCCGGCGATGAAGATGACGGCGCCGAACTCGCCGAGGCTGCGGGCGAAGGCGAGCGAGGAGCCGGCGAGAAGCGCCGGCGTCAGCAGCGGCAGGATGACGGTCCGGAAAATCCGCCCCTCCCCCGCCCCGAGGCTGAGGGCAGCCTCCTCGAGAGCCGGCTCGAGGTCCTCCAACACCGGCTGGACGGTGCGGACGATAAAGGGAATGCTCGTGAACGCCATCGCCACCATGATGCCGAGCGGCGTGAAGGCGACCTTGATGCCGAGCGCCGCGAGCGGCGCGCCGTACCAGCCGTTCTCGGCGAAGAGGGTGGTGAGGGCGATGCCGGCGACCGCCGTCGGCAGCGCGAACGGCAGGTCGACGAGGGCGTCGAGGAGCCGCCGGCCGGGGAAGCGGTAGCGCACCAGCACCCAGGCGAGCGCGAAGCCGAAGACGACGTTGAACAGCGTCGCCACCGCCGCGGCGGTCACCGTGACGCGGTAGCTGGCGAGCGCCCGGGGCGCCGAGACGATGCGCCAGTAGTCCTCGAGCCCGAGGCTCGCGGCCTTGAAGACGAGCGCCCCGATCGGCAGGCAGACGATGATCGAGACGTAGAGGACGGTGATGCCGAGGCTGAGCGGCAGACCGGGGAGGACACGACGCGACACGGGGACGGCTCCCTCCGGCTGCGGGTGGACACGGGAAATGCGCCGCAAGGGCGCGCGACGACAACGCAGGAGGGCCGCCAATGGCGGCCCCCGGTGTCGCTGTCAATGTCCCGGGCGGGCGCCCGGGCTGATCTCAGCGGCTGCCGTAGAGGCGGTCGAGCGTCGCGTCGGCGGCGAAATGGTCCTTCGTCGCCTGGTCCCAGCCGCCGAACACCTCCTCGACGGTGAGGAGCCGCACGTCGGGGAACTGGTCCTTGAACTCCGCCACGACGACGGGATCGTGCACCCGGTTGCCATACTCGGCGACGATGCGCTGGCCCTCGGTCGTGTAGAGGAAGTCGAGATAGGCCTTGGCGAGGTCGCGGCTGCCGCGCTTGTCGACGACCGTGTCGACGATCGCCACCGGGAACTCGGCGAGCAGGCTGACCGAGGGCGTCACGGTGTCGAACTTGTCCGCCCCGTATTCCTTCTGGATGCCGCGGGTCTCGGCCTCGAAGGTGATCAGCACGTCGCCGATGCCGCGCTCGACAAAGGTGGTCGTCGCGGCGCGGCCGCCGGTGTCAAAGACCGGCACGTTGTCGAAGAGCTTCGAAATGAACGCCTCGACCTTCGCCTCGTCGCCGCCGAAAGCCTCCTTCGCATAGGCGGTGGCGGCGAGATAGGTGTAGCGGGAATTGCCGGAGGTCTTCGGGTTCGGGAAGATCACCTTGACGTCGTCGCGGACGAGGTCGCCCCAGTCCTTGATGGCCTTCGGGTTGCCGGAGCGCACGAGGAAGGCCGGCAGCGAATAGTAGGGCGAGGCGTCGTTCGGGAACTCGGACTTCCAGTCGGCGGAGACAAGGCCGCCCTTGTCGACGAGAACGTCGATGTCGGTGACCTGGTTGAAGGTCACCACGTCCGCCTGCAGCCCCTCGAGGATGGCGCGCGCCTGGCGCGAGGAGCCGCCGTGGGACTGGTCGATGGTGACGTCGACGCCGGTCCTCGCCTTGTAGTCGGCGACGAAGGCCGTGTTGACGGCGGCGAAGAGCTCCCGGGCGATGTCGTAGGAGGCGTTCAGCAGCGTCGTCGGGGCCTGCTGGGCGGCCGCGGGGGCGGCAACCAGCGCCAGAGCGGCGGCGGCGGCGAGTGTGAGACGTCTCATGAAAGGATCCTCGGTCGGGCTGTCGGCATCTGTCGGCCGGACAATAGGGGGCCGGCGGGGTGGGACCGAGCAACGCGGTTGCGTGTCCGGCGCGGGATCGGGATCGCCGTGTGGCCGTGGCGGGCATTCTTGGAACGCTGTTCCGCCGGCGCCGGCCGCGGGGTCCGACGTGCCGATCCGCCTGCGCCGAAACGGAGCGCTGAGCGTGGCCCAGCCTCCGCCGGTCGCTCCCGATGCTGAACGTTGGACGGCGCGAGCAGCCTGTTTCGGCCCCTGACGGCATGGCCGGCATGACAACAGGCGGAAATATTCGACGGGGCGACAGCGCCCCCTCTTGCGCCGCGACTGGAGCTCTGCAAGCTGTGCGCAGGGGAAATCGACACTCGTCATCATCGACATGTCCAGGAACGCTGCCCGGCGTTCGCGCCGTCCTGCGGTCGAATGGCCGACGGTCGGGGTCGCGGCCGCCATCTACGGTGCCTTCATCCTTCTGACGCTGTTCTGGGACGCGCTGCCGCTGTGGCTGCTGGTGCCGCTCGGCGCGTGGTTCGTCGCCTGGCACTCCTCGCTCCAGCACGAGGCGATGCATGGCCACCCGACGCTGAACCGCACCCTCAACAGCGCCATCGCCTGGCCGCCGCTGTCGCTCTGGCTGCCCTACCCGGTCTACCGGATCTCGCACCTGCGCCATCACCGCGACGAGCACCTGACGGACCCACTGGAAGATCCCGAATCGGCCTACTTCACACCGGCCATGTGGGCCCGCATGCCCGCCCCGGTGCGGCTCCTGATGCGCTTCAACATGACGCTCGTCGGCCGCCTCACCATCGGCCCGGCGATCATGATCGGCTTCTTCCTCGTCGACGAGATGAAGCGAGTCATCGCCGGCGAGCCGGGGCGGCGGGCGATCTGGGCGTGGCACCTCGTCAGCGTCGCGGCCCTTCTCGCCTGGGTGATCGGCGTCTGCGGGATGCCGCTCTGGCTCTATCTTCTCGGTTTCGTCTATGCCGGTACGGCTCTGACGCGGCTGCGCTCGTTCGCCGAGCACCGCTGGGCCGACCGGCCGGAGGAGCGGACGGCGATCGTCGAGAACGGCGGGCTGCTGGGGCTGCTCTATCTCAACAACAACCTGCACGTCCTTCATCACGTCCGCCCTGCGGTGGCGTGGTACCGTCTGCCGGCGCTCTACCGGGCCTCGCGCGACGACCTCGTCGCCCGCAACGGTGGGCTCGTGTACGAAGGCTATCGTGACATCGTCCGCCGCTATCTCGTCGCCGAGCACGACGACCCGCTGCACCCCCGCGCCGGCTGAGGGCGGCGCGCCGGCCGCTGAGTTGTGCCGGCAAGCCGCTTCGACATCCGATCAGATTCCGTTCGTCATGCCCCGGCTCGACCGGGGCATCCAAGCTGCGGACACAACAGTTGTTTTCGCGTGTCGCGTGGATCGCCCGGTCAAGCCGGGCGATGACGGGGGGAGAGGTGTTGCACAGGAACCATCTCCGGGTGGTGGCGTCGCATGACGGCGCCTGAGCGCATCGCCGCCCTCGCCATGTACGACGCGCCGGCGGCGGTCGCCGCAGCGAATGACGCACTGTGGACGGGGCTGCGGGACCGGCTGCGGTCTGCAGGCCTCCCCAGCGTGCCGGAGCGGCTGACACGCGGCGGCACCTATTCCGACGCGTGGCTCGACCCGCGCCTGCTCCTCGCCCAGACCTGCGGCTTCCCCTATGTCCGCCACCTCCGGGGCCGCGTGCGGCTGGTGGCGACGCCGGTCTACGGCTTTCCCGGCGGCACGGGGGCGGAGCGTCGGAGCGTCGTCGTCGTGGCGGCCGGCGCGCCGTTCGCCGGCGTCGCCGACCTCCGCGGCAGCCGCGCGGCGATCAACGATCCGGGCAGCAACTCCGGCGCCAACTTGCTTGCCGCGCTGGTCGCGCCGCTCGCGGTGAGCGGCCGGTTCTTCGCGTCGGTGGCGGTGACCGGCGGCCACCGCGAGAGCCTCGCCGCCGTGACGGCGGGACGCGCCGACGTGGCTGCGATCGACAGCGTCACGTTCGGGCTCCTCGCGGCGCACGCGCCGGAGGAGGTCGCCGGAGTGCGGGTGCTCGCCGAGACGCCGGGCGGGCCGGGGCTGCCGCTGATCACGCGGGGCGAGGCGACGGACGACGAGGTGGCGGTGCTGCGGGAGGCGCTGGCGGAGGTGGTCGCAGACCCGGGGCTCGCGGCGGCGCGGGCGACGCTCGGGCTGGTGGGGTTCGACGTGCTGGGGGACACGGACTACGACGTGCTGGCGCGGTATGCGGCGGAGGCGAAGGCGCGGGGGTACCGGGAACTGGCGTGAGCATGTAAGCGAACACGAAAGCAAGCAGGGCGGCATCTGCCCACCCGCCCCCTCAAGGGGCGGGTGATCGCGTACCGCGCGCCCTCAATGCTCGTACGCCACCCCCGTCGCGATCCCCTCGGCCACCAGGTCACCCATCAGGGGGGCGAGCTTGAAGCCGTGGCCTGAGCAGGCGGAGATCACCGAGGCCCGGGCGCCGATCGGCCGGACGACGAAGCTCTCGTCCTCCGTCACCGTGTAGAAGCAGGCCTTGCGCTCGAGGATCGTGTAGCGGTCGAAGTCCGCGAAGGCGAGGCTCGCCGCAGACAGGAGCCGCGCCACGTCGGCGTCGGTGGCGGTCCTGTCGCCGTCGGCGTCGCCGGCGCGGGTGAAGGTGTGGTCGCCGACCTTGAGGCGCGTGCCCGGGCGCGGCGGCAGCGTGTAGGTGCCGCTTTCGAGCCCGAGATCGAGGAAGATCGGTGCCGCCGCCCACGCCGCCGCGAGATCCGTCGGCGGGGCGAGGAACAGCACCGCCTGGCGCGACGGCACGGCCCGGCCGCGGATCTCCGGCACCAGCCGGTCCGCCCAGGCGCCGGCCGCGACGACCACCTGGTCGCCAGCAAACACCTTGCCCCCAGCGATGGTGACCGTGCCCGCTTCGGGATCGACAGCTTCGACCTTCGACAGAGCGTGAAACACCACGCCCTTCGCGGCGAGGTGGACGACGAGGTCGGTGAGGATGCGGATCGGGAAGAGCACGCCGGCGCCGCCGAACTCGACGGCGCGCGTCAGACCGCCGGTGTTGATCATCGGATAGAGCGTCGCGATCTCGGCGACCGGCACCTCGCGCCACGGCACGCCCATCGCCTCGAGATCCTCGATCGAGGCGCCGATCCACGGCGTCGGCTCGCGCTCGAGCACGATCGAGGGCAGCGGCGTCAGATGGCAGGCGCCGATGTCGGCCCAGAGCTGCTCATAGAGGCGGAAGCAGTCCGGCATCAGGCGGGCGTAGCGGTGCATCTCGCCATAGGCGTGACGGGTGATGCGGTGCTCGTCGTAGGACGTCGCCTTGGGGTTCGGGATCGGCCCCTGGTCGAAGACCTCCACCTGAAGGCCGCGCCGCACCAGCCCCCAGGCGGTGGAGAGGCCGGCGATGCCGGCACCGACGACGAGAACCTTGCCCTTGGACATGCGGGACCTTCGACGCGAACGGAAATGGTCAATCAGGATGGAGCGGCTCAGGCGGCGGCGGCGCGGGCGGCCGCGACCCAGCCCTTGTCGGCGGCCCAGCCGTCCGGCACGCCGTCGAAGCGACCGAGGCGGTACTTCTCGATGTCCGCGAACGAGCAGCGGCCGTCGAGGACGAGGTCGCGGATCGCGTGGCCCGTCGCCGGCGAAAGGCCGAAGCCGACCGCAGACATGGTGCAGATTGTGAGGTTCTCCGGCGACGACAGCCGGTCGATCACCGGCCGGCCGTCCGGCGTGTTCTCGATGAGGCCGGCCCACGAGCGGATGACGCGCACGTGCGCCGCCTTCGGCAGGAGTTCGGCGAGCCGGCGGGCGAGATGGGCGGCGAGCGGCGTCGTCGGCCGCGACAGCGGCACGCCGTCCGCCGGCAGGTCGATCCACTCGTGCGGACCGCCGCCATAGGCGAGGTTGCCGCGCAGCGTCTGGCGGCCATAGAGGCCGTTGCCGTCGACACCGCCGTGCGGCATCAGCGGCAGCGGCTCGGTGACGATCATCTCGGCGCGGGCGACGGCCACCGGCAGGCGGACGCCGACGGTCGCGAGCAGCCGGCCGCTCTGCGGGCCGGCGGTGACGACGACGTGGTCGCACTCGATGAGGCCGGCGGCCGTCTCGACGCCGGTGACCTTCCCCGCCCGCTCCACCAACCGGTGGACCGGCGTGTGCTGCAGGATGCGGCCGCCGAGGTCCTGGATCGCCCAGGCATAGGCCTGGACGGTGCGCTGCGGGTTGGCGTGGCCGCCGACCTTGAGGTGGATGCCGCCGAGGGCGCTGTCGCCCGCCAGAGGCACGCGGCGTCGCACCTCGTCGCCGTCGAGCGCCTCCCAGTCGTAGCCGTGGCGGCCGACCTCCTCGCCCATGCGCAGGTAGGCGTGGAGGTGGTGCTCGGTGGTGGCGAAGATGATGCGCTCGCGGCGGTACTCGGTCGGATAGCCGAGGAGCTCGTCCATCATCGGCCAGAGCCGCTGCTCCTCGTGGAAGAGCGCGCTGTTGTAGTGGGTGCAGCCGCCGCCGTTGCGGCCGGACGCCTCCCAGCCGACGATGCCCTTGTCGACGACGAGGACGTCGATGCCCGAGCGGGCGAGCCACCAGGCCGCCGACAGGCCGCTGACGCCGCCGCCGACAACGACCACGCTGGCGCGGAGAGGAGCATCCATCGGCCGGCTCACATGTGCATGGTGAACTCGATCAGCTCCTGCTCGCGCGGGGTGCCGATCGCGTCATAGGGGACCCACTGGGTGGGGATGCCGAACCAGACGTCCCACTCCGCCGCCATCTCCGCCGTCTCCGGCAGGCTGGCGAGGACGCCGAGCGGCAAGGGTCGGACGGGCGCGCGGTAGCCGGCGAGCGGCAGGCCCTCGACCGGCACGCCGGCGCCGATCGCCATCACCATCGCCACCTGTTCCCGGCAGCGGCGGCCCTGGCACGGGCCCATGGTGACGCGTGTGAGCCGCTTCATCTGGTCGTGGCTCGGCGTCCCCTCCCCCGCCATTGCGGCGAGGCTGCGGCGCCGGTTCTCCGGGATGACGGCGCCGAGATAGCGCGGCGGCCGGACGTCGAGGAGTTCGGCGCGCGTCACCTCCTCGCAGGGGCAGACGAGGACGTCGGTGCCGCCGGTCGACAGCAGCGCCTCCATCCAGCGGCGGCGGTGCGGCAGGAGATCCTCGCCCGCCGGGGCGCGCGGCGAGCCGAGCGAGGCGGCTTTCCCCTCCGGGACGGCGAGCCCGCGCGCAGCGATGACCGCGGCGGCCGCCCGGCGACCGTGCGCTGCCGCCTCTTCGGGCGTCGCGAGGCGCCGGCCGATGCCCGCCCCGTCACCGGCGACGAAGACGCCCGGCAGCGAGGTGGTGACGCCGTCGGCCGTGTCCGGCACGTAGCCGCCGCGGGTGCCGTCGAGGACCAGGCGGGCGCCGGCGGCGTCGAGGAGGTCGACGACCGGCACCCGGCCGACCGCGAGGCAGAGGGTGTCGCAGGCGATGGTCTCGTCGGGGCGGTCGCCGTCCACGGCGGCGAGGACGGCCCCGGCAACGCCGAATGGGCCGCGCACCGCCGAGCGTACCACGCTGCCGGTGAGAACACGGACGCCGCGTCCCACCAGCGCCGCGAGGCGGGCGGGATCGCCGAGCGGCGCCTCGGCCAACTCGACCAGCGCCGTGACCTCGCAGCCGTGCGCGAGGGCGCTCTCGGCGGCGGTCAGCGCCAGGTCGTCGGAGCCGAGGACGACGAGGCGGCGGCCGTCGAAGGCGCCGTAGCGCTCGATCAGCGCCGAGAGCGCCACGGCGCCCACGACGCCCGGCTGGTCCGCGCCGTCGAACGAATAGACGAGGTCGCGCGCGCCGGCGGCGACGATGATCTGGTCGAAGGCGCAGAGCCACGCCGCCGTCTCGTCGGCGAGCCCGATGACCCGTCCCGGCAGGGCCTTGAGGGCGTCGCCCTCGACGAAGAGGCCCCAGGCGGAGGTGCCGAGGGCGACGTCGATGCCGAGTTCGAAGGCCTCGGCGAGGCCGGGATTGCTCGCGAGCATCTGCTCGAGCATGCGCTGCGGCGCGCCGATCGAGGCGTCGGCCCGGCCGCCATAGAGGAGCGGCACGTCGAGGCCGACGAGGCCGGGAGCGACCGGGTTCTCGTCGACGAGCTTCACGCTGAGCCCGGCCCGGGCCGCCGCGAGCGCCGCGGCGAGGCCCGCCGGTCCCGCCCCGATCACCACCACGTCGAACCGCTCCCGCGGCGGGGCGAACTTGCCGACCTGTGAACGCGGGTCCTGCCGGGGCTCACCGCCTCCACCGTGGACAGGCGCGGGGCTGCTGTCGTCCATCCGTGGCTGCCCTCCGCTCTCGTCCATCACACCGCCTCCAGGGCCGCGGCGAGATCGCCGATCAGGTCGTCGGCGTGCTCGATGCCGACCGAGACGCGCAGTGTCGCGTCGTCGATGCCCGAGGCGGCGCGCCGCTCCGGCGGCACCGCGTAGTGGGTGGTGCTCGCCGGATGGCAGATCAGCGTCTCGGTGCCGCCAAGGCTGACGGCCATCCGCAGCACGCGGAGGGCATCGAGCATCCGGAAGGCCTCCGCCTCGCCGCCGCGGATGCGGAAGGAAAAGGTCGAGCCGGCACCGGAGCACTGGCGCTCGAAGGCGGCGCGCGCGGGCGTCCCCTCGGGCAGGAAGCCGAGATAGGTCACGTTCGCCACCTTCGGGTGGTCGCGCAGGAAGGCAGAGATCACCGCCGCGTTCGCCGCCGCGCGCTCGGTGCGCAGGTGCATCGTCTCGAAGGAGCGCAGGAGCAGCCAGGCCGAGTGCGCGTCGAGGGTGGAGCCGACGAGGGTCCGGAACATCTTCAGGCGGGCGATCACGTCCGCCGGGCCGCTGACGCCGCCGGCGAGAAGGTCGCTGTGGCCACCGGCATATTTCGTCAGCGAGGTCATGCAGAGATCGGCGCCCTCGGCGAGCGGGCTCTGCACGAAGGGGCCGAGGAAGGTGTTGTCGATGCCGAGCAGCGGCCGGCGTCCCTGACGCTTGCCGATCGCGTCGGCGATCTCCGAGAGGAGTGCGATGTCGGCGACGGCGGCGGTCGGGTTCGCCGGCGTCTCGGCCCAGACGAGGCCGACCGGTCCCGCCGCCATCGCCGTCGCGGCGGCCTCGGCGACGCTCTGCCGGTCGGTGCCGTCGGCGAAGGCGACGGAGCGGATGCCGAAGCGCGGCAGTTCCTGGTGCACGAAGGCGTCGGTGCCGCCGTAGATCGTCCGCCCGTGCAGGAGGACGTCGCCGGGCGAGAGCTGGGTGAAGAGGACGGCGGTGATCGCCGCCATGCCCGAGGCGAAGGCGGCGGCCGCCTCGCCGCCGTCGAGGGCGGCGAGCCGCGCCTCCACCATGTCGAGGTTCGGATGGCCGAGGCGGCCGTAGATGTGGCCGCCCGCGCCATTGTCGACGCCGTCGAAGAAGGCGACGTGGAGGTCCTTCGCCGCCTGCGCGGACGGGTAGACGAAGGTGGAGGTGAGGTAGGCCGGCGGCTTGGCGGCGCCGCCGGCGCTCGCCGGGTCGTAGCCGTGGCCGACCGTCAGCGTCTCGCGGCGCACGCCGTCGTTCCGCCGGCTCATGCGCGCCACCCGAGGCCCGCGGCCGCCCGCGCCGGTCCCATCCGTCCCCTCACGCGACCTCGGCGACGCGCAAGGTGGGCCCGCCGACGCGGGAGCGGACGCGGCTGACATACCAGTCGATGAAGCGCAGCACGAAGGATTCCGCCTCGTCCGAATAGGGGCCCGGCCGGTAGCCGCGGCCGTTGACACCGCGCTGGTTGAGCTCCGCGAGGTCGCGGTCCTGACGGTTGGTGACGTCCCAGGTCTCGACCAGCCGGGTGAGATCGTAGTCGATCCCCTCCACCGCGTCGCCCCGCACCAGCCACTTGCCGACGACGTGCGTCTCTTCCGGCCCGACCGGATAGGCGGAGAAGGAGAAGGCGTAGTCGCCGAGGCAGTGGGTGAAGTTGTGCGGCTCGGTGGCAAAGCGGAACGAGCCGGTGTCGCCACCGTCGACGTCGAGGAGGGGTTTCGCGACCACCGGCTTGCCGTCGCGCGACATGGAGATCATGCCCTCGTTCAGCGGGAAGCGGGCGCACTGCCACCAGGGGCCGTCGCGTGGGCCGACCTCGAGGCCGTGCGCCTCCATGCGCTGGCAGTAGGCCCGCTGCCGCTCGCCCTCCTCCTGGGCGAACTTCGGCGTGATGCCCACGGGGAAGGAGACGCCGAGCTCGGGATGGCAGGCCGCGCAGTGGTAGCACTCGCGGCCGTTCTCCATGACGAGCTTCCAGTTCGCCTTCTCGACGAGCGTCACCTCGTGGACGACCTTCGCCTCCCTCAGCCGGAACGGCGCGAGCATCGGCTCGAGGTCGGCCCGGTAGGCGGCGAAGTCGGGCGGGGTCTCCGATAGGCAGACATAGATGGTGCCGGCCACGGTCTCGACGTGGATCGGCAGCAGCGAATAGGCGGACGGGTCGAAATCCTCGCCCATCAGGCGGGCCCGCATCAGGCTGCCGTCGAGCTCGTAGGTCCACTGGTGGTAGGGGCACGACAAGCGCGTCGCCTTGCCGTGACCGTCTGGACAGATCTGCGCACCGCGGTGACGACAGGAATTGAAGAAGCCGCGGATGCCGCCGGAACGGTCACGGATGACGAGGATGGGTGTCCGACCGATGGTGAGGGCGAGATAGCTGCCGGGCTTCGGCAATTCGACCTCGAAGCCGACCATCAGCCAGCTCTCGCCGAAGATCGCCTCCACGTCGAAGGCGTAGAACTCCGGGTCCGTATAGAACTCCTGGGGCAGCGTGTGCCCCGGCCGCCACGTGTCGAGACTGTCCCTGATCCGCCGTTCGTCGCGCATGCGAGGCCTCCGTCAGCGCTGCCAGCATGACACGGCCGCCGGAGGACGAGACAATGTTGATTACTCATGGTCCAATTCGAAAAAAGCAATTGAGGCGGCCGTGCGCAAACCTCATCATCCCATGCAAGAAAACGATGGTCTTCCAGACCGGTGACAGTCCCGAGCCCGGCCGCGCCTCCGGCGTCGACCGGCCCGATGATTCAAGTCGAGGGGCGGGTGATCGACCGAAAGTGGCTGCCGCTCAACGCGTTGCGCGCCTTCGAGGCGGTCGGCCGGAGGCTCAGCTTCACCGGCGGGGCGCAGGCGCTTCATGTCAGCCAGAGCGCCCTCTCCCGCCACGTCATCAGCCTCGAGCAACTCCTCGGCAAGCGCCTGATCGATCGCCGCGGCCACGGCATCGCCCTCACCGAAGCGGGCGCCAAGCTCCTGCCGGTCCTCGAGAAGAGCTTCGACCGCATCGAGAAGGTGCTCGACGAGATCCGCAGCGAGGAGCAGGTCGGCCGCATCCTCAAGGTCCACATGCCGCCGACCTTCCTGCAGCGGGTCGGTCTGCAGATGCTGCACGAGTTCCGCGGCGAATATCCGAACATCGCCATCGACGTGTCGAGCGCCTATGGCAACGGCCTGCCGGCGCGCGAGGTGGACGTGGCGGTCGTCTACGACAAGCCGACGGTGAGCGACGACATCCTCGACCTCCTGTGGATGGAGCGGGTCACGCCCGTCTGCTCGCCGGCGCTCGCAGCCCGCTTCGCCGGCCGGCCGCTCGCCGACCTCCTCGCCGCGAGCGAGCTTCTGCATGTGCGCGTCGAGGGACAGGCGCCGAGCCACCTGTGGTCGCAGTTCGGCCGGGTCGCGGGCCTGCACGTCGACCCCTCGCGCGGCATCACCTTCGACACCCTGGCGCTCGCCGTCCAGTACGCAAAGCGCGGCCACGGGGTCGTACTCGCCGACATCGATCTCTTCATCGAGGAGATGAACGATGGAAGTCTCGGAGTTCCTTCCCGTAACCTCGAGTACAAGGATGGATACGGTTACTTCCTCAGCTTGCATCCGGAGGATCTCGACGATCCGCTGATCGCACTATTCCGGACGTGGGTGATTTCCCGGGTGTCCGGTGTTGACCGCAGCTTTCCTTCCGCTACTTTGGGTGCTGTGGCAGAAGCGGGGCCAGGGATGCGCGGCGAGGTGTCCCCGACTCCGTCGGACTGAAGGCGCTGACGGGAGACGGAGAGCGCGGTCGATTTTTGGCGTGGGCGGCACTGGAGGCCTTCCAAGATGTCGCATTCGTTCAAGGTAGCCGCCGAAAGAGTCCTCGCGCTGCGGGCGCCGGCGCCGCATCATCCATCGTCGTCCTGGGTGGGGCCGTCGCACCGATGCAGAAGTTCTCTGCTCTCTTGCTCCCCGCGAATGCGCTCGGCGGCCACAAGGGCTGGCGGCCTCAACGGCGCTCGACGGATTCAAACCCTGCCAACGCCACCGCCGGTGCCGACCGGTACGGGGTCGCCATCGCTTTCTGCGCCGCGAATGAGCACGACGTGTACGGCGTCACCGTCATCGCGAAGGGCTGGCCCAGCGGCGGCAACACCCGCCGCAACGTTCCCGTCGCATGGGCCAGTCGACAGCGGCGCGGCCGCCCGCGAACACCAGACAACAGACCGACCAGAGTGGGAGCCCTGACCTCATGAACAGACTTCTCGCCTCGACCATCATCGCCGCGGGGATCGCCGCCGGCGTCACTCTCGCGGCGCCGGGCACGGCGCGTGCCGCCGAGTGCGGCACCGTCACCATCGCCAACATGAACTGGGCCTCGGCCGAAGTGCTCGCCTGGATCGACCAGATCATCCTGTCGAAGGGCTATGGCTGCAATGCCGAGCTCGTCCCGGGCGACACCACCCCCACCCTCACCTCCATGATGGAGAAGGGCGAGCCGGACGTGGCACCGGAGGGCTGGGTCAACGCGGCGCGCGAGCCGCTCGACAAGGCCGTGGCCGAGGGCCGGCTCTACTTCGCCTCCGAGGCCCTGCCGGACGGCGGTGTCGAGGGCTGGTGGATCCCGAAGTTCATCGCCGAGGCCCACCCGGACATCAAGACGATCGACGACGCGCTGAAGCACCCCGAGCTGTTCCCGGCTCCGGAGGATGCCTCCAAGGGGGCCGTCCACAACTGCCCGACCGGCTGGGCGTGCCAGATCCTGACCGCCAACTTCTTCAAGGCCTACGACGCTGCCGAGAAGGGCTTCGTGCTCGTCGACACGGGCTCGGGCGCCGGCCTCGACGGCTCGATCGCCAAGGCGAACGAGCGCAAGGAGGGCTGGCTCGGCTACTACTGGGCGCCGACCGCCATCCTCGGCAAGTACGACATGGTCAAGCTGTCGATGGGCGACGGCGTCACTCACAACAAGGAAGAGTGGGACCGCTGCAACGCCGTGCTCGACTGCCCGGACCCGAAGCCGAACGCCTGGTCGAAGTCGGAGATCTTCACGGTCGTGACCTCCCGCTTCAAGGACGCCGGCGGGCCGGCCTACGAGTACCTGGAGAAGCGGTCGTGGAGCAACGACACCGTCAACAAGCTGCTCGCCTGGATGGTCGACAACCAGGCGACCGGTGAGCAGGGCGCCATCCACTTCCTGAAGACCCAGCCGCAGGTCTGGGAGAAGTGGGTGAGCCCCGAGGCGGCCGAGAAGATCAAGGCCTCGCTCTGAGGCGCGAACCGGCGGAGGGCGGCGCGCCGTCCTCCGCCACCGGCGCGGCCGGCCGGCGGGACGGCGGGCCGCGTCCTCCTCCACAGCGGGGCACCGGGAAGGGAGCACGCCGATGGACTGGTTCACCACCTTTCCCACGATGGACAACGAGAACCTGACGGCGCTGAAGAAGGCCATCGACGAGGGCTTCCGAAGTTTCACGCGCGCCTATGGCGAGAGCTTCGAGATCGCCTTCGAACCGCTCAAGATCTTCATGATCTGGGTCGAGCGGCTGATGACGACGACGCCGTGGCCGATCGTCCTCGCCGGCATCCTCGTCCTCGCCTGGCTCGCCAGCCGAAGCCTGAAGATCGTCGCCGGCGCCGCCCTCGCGCTCTTTGCGATCGGCTATTTCGGCATGTGGGACGATACGATGAAGACGATCGCGATGATCGTCGTCGCAACCCTCACGGCCCTCGTCATCGGCATCCCGATCGGCATCGTGATGTCGTTCTCCAAGCGCATGCGCGGCCTCGTCACGCCCGTCCTCGACGTGATGCAGACGATGCCGAGCTTCGTCTATCTGATCCCGGTGGTCATGCTGCTCGGCATCGGCAAGGTGCCGGGGCTCATCGCCGTCGTCATCTATGCCCTGCCGCCGGTGATCCGTCTCACCGACCTCGGCATCCGCCTCGTCGACCGCGACGTCATCGAGGCGGCGGACGCCTACGGCTCGTCCCGCTGGCAGCGGCTCGCCAACGTGCAGTTGCCGCTCGCCCTGCCGACCATCATGGCCGGCGTCAACCAGACGATCATGATGGCGCTCTCGATGGTCGTCGTCGCCTCGATGATCGGCGTCCAGGGTCTCGGCCAGCCGGTGCTGAAGGCGATCGCCAACCAGTACTTCACCCTCGGCGTCTTCAACGGCTTCGCCATCGTCGGCATCGCCATCATCTTCGACCGCGTCAGCCAGGAGTTCGGCCGGCGGCTGCAGAAGCACCGGGAAGTCGTGCATGGGCACTAGGATCGACGGCATCAAGCTGCGCCACGTCTACAAGATCTTCGGGCCGGAGCCGGAAGCCTATGTGGAGCGCGTCCAGGCGGGCATGACGAAAACCGAGTTGCTCGAGCACAACCATGTGCTCGGGCTGCGCGACATCTCGATCGACATCACCGGCGGCGAGATCCAGGTGATCATGGGGCTCTCCGGCTCCGGCAAGTCGACCCTTATCCGCCACATCAACCGCCTGATCGAGCCGACCGCCGGCGAGGTGCTGGTCGACGGGGTCGACGTCGTGAAGATGACCCAGGCGGAGCTGCGCGAGTTCCGCCGCACGCGCACCGCCATGGTGTTCCAGAAGTTCGGCCTGCTGCCGCACTGGACGGTGCTCGACAACACCATGTTCGGCCTCAAGGTGCGCGGCACGGCGCCGGCCGAGCGGCGCGAGACGGCGATGCGCTGGATCGAGCGGGTCGGCCTGAAGGGCTTCGAGGAGAAGTATCCGAACCAGCTCTCCGGCGGCATGCAGCAGCGCGTCGGTCTTGCCCGGGCCCTCGCCAACGATGCGCCGATCCTCCTGATGGACGAGGCCTTCTCGGCTCTCGACCCGCTCATCCGCGTCGACATGCAGACGGTGTTGCTCGACCTGCAGACCGAGATCCGCAAGACCATCGTCTTCATCACCCACGATCTCGACGAGGCGCTGCGGCTCGGTGACCGCATCGCCATTCTGCGCGACGGCGAGCTCATCCAGAAGGGGACGGCCCAGGACATCGTCATGAGCCCGGCCGACGACTATGTCGCGAGCTTCGTGAAGGAGGTGAACCGCGGGCGGGTGATCCTCGTGGAATCGATCATGACGCCACTCGCCGCAGGTTTGCCGGCCACCGAGGGCCTGCCGCGTGTCCGTGCCGAGGAGCCGATCGAGGTGGCGAGCAAGGTCATGTCGGACGCCGGGGCCGCACAGGCGGTCGCCGTCGGCGAGGCGGGCCGGCCCGTCGGCCTCGTGTCGCTGCGGGACGTCATCACCACGATGACGACCCCGGCCACGCGGACGACCGAAACGAGACCGGCCGTCGGCGAGATCATCGCCGACGTCGCCTGAGAGGCAGGCGGGCCGTCGGTCCGGAGACGTCTGGGGCTTCAGGCCGCCGGCTTGCCGGCGACAGGAGCGACCTCTCCGCCCGCCGCGCGCCAGGCGCCGAAGCCGCCGGCGAGGTGGCAGACGTTCTCCATCCCCATGTCCTGTACGGTCTTCGTGGCGAGCGCGGATCGCCACCCACTGGCGCAGAAGAAGACGAAGCGCTTCGGCTCGGCGAACACCGGCTTCGCATAGGGGCTTTCGGGGTCCACCCAGAATTCGAGCATGCCGCGCGGGCAGGAGAACGCTCCGTGGATCGTGCCCTCGCGTTCGCGCTCGCGCGGGTCGCGCAGGTCGACGAAGACGACGTCGTCCCTCCCCCGCAGTGCCAGCGCCTCCACCGGCTCGATCGCCGTCACCTCGGCCGCCGCCTCGGCGAGCAGTTGCTGGTAGCCCTTCTTCACCCTCGTCGCCCTCGCGTGCCGTGCTGCCGACAGTCTAGCCGCGCGCCCGCCGCCGCGACAGGGGCGCAGTCCCTCGGGAACGAGTGCGCCGCGCGGACCGTTTCGCTGCAGACGCCGACCGTCCAGGAGACACGCCGTGCATCCCGAACCCCCCGCCTCGCCCGGCAACTCGCCCGGCATCCGGCCCCCACCCGGACCTGTCGATCCCTCCGATCCGCTCGGTCCGCCCCTTCCGCCGATCGGCGAGCCCGAGCCTGACGATCCGAGCGATGTTCCGCCCCTTCCGAATCCCGACGAGCAGAACCCGCCGGTGATCGCCGCTGCCGGCTGATCGCCGCTTCGGCATGGATCGGATCACGATGCGCCAGACCTCCGCTTCCACCCACAGCCGCCCCGCGCCTTCCCCGCGCCTCAGGGAGATGCCGCCGTTCGGCGAGCCGGACGATCGCTACCCGCCGCCACCGGCGTGCGACGGAGGTCCGAGCGACGATCCGCGAGGCGTCTTCCTGCCGGCACCGGAGGAGCGTCGCCCGGACTGACGGCATCGGCGCTGGAACACCTCTAAACGGAATCGACGCGCCGCCATTTCCGCGTCAGGATCACCGCTGGAGCAGGGAAAGGTGCCATGGCCGACCCCGCCGGGTTCACCGGTGGGGGGGAGTCGGACCATCAACGGGCACCATGGCTCCGGGGGAATGCCATGACGACAACGGGGTATCTTCGTCTGCGGCGGGCCTTTGTGCTCGCCGCAGCGGCGGCCGCGACGGCCATGTTCGCACCGAGCGGGCCTGCCGGCGCCCAGACCATCGGCTATGCCGAGGCCATCGACATCCTCGCCGACAGCTGCGGGGAGGACATCCTGAAGCACTGCAAGGGGATCAATCTCGGCGGCGGCCGTATCGAGGGCTGTCTCACCCAGAGCCCGAAGGTCTCGCAGACCTGCAAGACCGATCTCGTGCGGGTTCAGGGGCTCCTCGCCGCCCGCGCCGCCGCGCAGGCCGCGGTGGGCCAGATCTGCAACCGCGACGCCCAGCAGTTCTGCAAGATGACGAAGCCGGGCAAGGGCCACATCCTCAATTGCCTGCTGAAGGCCGCGCCCAGCGTGAGCGCCAACTGCAACGCGGCGATCGACGCCGCGGGCTATCGCTGAACCGCGCCCGGCAGAGAGAGACCGCACCCATGTCCACGCGAATCCTGACCGCGCTCGCCGCGGTAGCGCTGCTGTCGCTTCCGGCCGCGGCCCAGACCAAGCTCGACCGCAACGAGATCATCAACAGCCTCTCCGGCCTTCCCGCCGCCGGCCACGGCGTCACCGCCGACCTCCTCCGCCAGCAGGCGCTCCAGAACATCGCCGCCCACCCGGGCGACGATGCCACGACGGCGCTGCCGCTCGCCGCCCAGCTCGCGAAGCTGCGGCAGTTCAACGTCGAGATCGTCTTCGACTTCAACTCGGCGACGATCCGGCCGGAGTCCTACGAGACCATCGGGCTGATGGCCGACGCCCTCCACCATCCCTACCTCCTGCAGTATCGCTTCCTGGTCATCGGCCACACCGACGCCAAGGGCGACCGCAAGTACAACCTCGAGCTCAGCCAGAAGCGGGCCGACTCGATCCGCGAGGCGCTGACCACCACCTTCCGCGTCGATCCCGCCCGCCTCGATGCGGTGGGCCTCGGCGAGGAACAGTTGCGCGATCCCGCCGATCCCTACGCCCAGGTGAACCGCCGGGTGCAGCTCATCAACATCGGCGAGTGAGCCGGCGCGCGCGGCGGGCGGTCGCCCCGCCGCGCGCACCACGCGCCGGCCATCGGCGCGCCGGCTCGTCACCGTCACTGGCGGGCGTCGCGTCCTGCGCTATCCTGACGGCTCCTCTCCTGGAGCCGTCCCCATGATCCGTGGTCTCGCCGTGCTGCTCGTCTGCCAGCTTCTCGGCGAGGCGGCGGTGCGCGCCGCCGGGCTTCCCCTGCCCGGCCCCGTGCTCGGGCTCGTCCTGCTCTTCGCCGTCCTCCTCCTCGGCCGCGCCCGCGCCCGCCCGGACGGCACCGCCTCGACGACCCTCGATGACACCGAGGCGACGGCCGACCGGGTGCTGTCCGTCCTCGGGCTGCTGTTCGTGCCGGCGGGCGTCGGCGTCGTCACCGAGCTCGACCTGTTCGCCCGCCACGGCGCGGCACTCGCCCTGGTGCTCGCCGTCTCGGTCGTGGCGACGCTCCTCGTCACCGTCTTCACCTTCCTCGCCGTCCGCCGCCTCCTGCCGGCACCGACGGACGGCGGCGCGGCGGAGCGGGCCGATGGCTGAATCGCCCTTCGATCTCTGGGCCTATCTCTCGACGACGCCGCTCCTCTGGCTGACCGTGACGCTGTGCGTCTGGGTGCTGGCGGACGGGCTCGCCGCCCGCACCGGCCGGCACCCGCTGGCGAACCCGGTTCTCCTGTCGATCCTCGTCGTGGCTCTCGTTCTCGGCATCACCCGCACGCCCTATGCCGTCTACTTCGAGGGCGCGCAGTTCGTGCACTTCCTGCTCGGCCCGGCGACGGTGGCCCTCGCGGTGCCGCTCTTCCGGGCCCGTGCGAGGGTGCGGCGCACCCTCCTGCCGATCGGCGCCGCCCTCCTCGCCGGATCGCTGACCGCGATCCTGTCGGCCGTCGGCGTCGGCATGGCGCTCGGGCTGCCGCATGAGGCGCTGGTGGCACTGGCGCCCAAATCGGCGACGGCGCCGGTCGCCATGGGCGTAGCCGAGGCCCTCGGCGGCGACCCGGCGCTCACCGCCGTCCTCGTCATCCTCACCGGCATCCTTGGCGCGATCGTGGTGACGCCGCTGATGAACCGCCTCGGCATCCGCGACTATGCGGCCCGCGGCTTCGCCGTCGGCCTCGCCTCGCACGGCATCGGCACGGCGCGGGCCTTCTCGGTCGACAGCCTCGCGGGCACCTTCGCCGGCATCGCCATGGCGATGAACGCGGTGGCGACCGCCCTCCTCGCCCCGCTCGTGATCCGCCTCCTCGGCTTGTGAGATGATCCCGCCATGACCGATTCGACCGATCGCGCCGCAGCCACCCGCGCTGCCGCCGCAGCCTACTGGGACCGTCCAGCCCCGGTCCCGAAGCTTGCGCGCTGGTGGGCCTGGCCGCGCATCGTCGCCCACCAGAACGCGCTCATCTGCGGCGAGCCGCTGCCCGAGTGGGGCGCCGGGCTCCTCCGCGAGATCGAGCGCCGATGGCCGGGCCGCCGCTTCCGGCGCGCGGTGTCGGTCGGCTGCGGCAACGGCGCCAAGGAACTCGAGCTCCTGCGCAGCGGCCTCGTCCGGCATTTCGATCTCTACGAGATCAGCGAGGCGCGCATCCGCCACGGCAAGAAGCTGCTCGCCAAGGCCGGGCTCACCGACCGCGTGACCTGGCACACCCACGACGGCGTCGACGCTCTCGAGCTCGGTGCCCGCTACGACCTCGTCACCTGGGACAACGGCCTCCACCACATGCCCGACACCGCTCGCGCCGTCGCCGCGAGCGTCACGGCGCTGCGGCCCGGCGGCGTCTTCCTGATGAACGACTATGTCGGGCCGAACTACTTCCAGTGGAGCCAGCGGACGCTCGCCTTCGCCACCGCCGTTCGCCACCGCCTGCCGCCCGCGCTCCTGCGCGATCCCGCCGACCCGGAGCGGCGACTGCCGATCACCTTCACCCGCCCCGGCCGGGACGCCATGATCGCCCTCGACCCGAGCGAGGCGGCGACGAGCGAGGACATCCTGCCGGCGATCCGGCGCCACTTCCCCGACGCCCGCATCTGGATGCTCGGTGGCGCCATCTACCACCTCGCCCTCAACGACGTGCTCGCCAACCTCGACCCGCCGCGCGACGGGCCGCTGCTCGAATCGCTGCTCCTCCTCGACCTCGCGCTGGCCGAACTCGGCGAGAACCAGTACGCCGCCTGCCTCGCCTCGGTGCCCTGAAGCAGCCCGCACCCGCGCCATCACCGCGTCGTCACACGTCCGCGCCACCGTAGCGCGAGAGGCTCACCCGCTGTACGGTCCGCCGCGGGGTTGGGGCCTCCAATGGTGCAGTTGATCGTCGGCGCCGCCGGCGAAAGCGAGGGGATTACTCCATGGTACCTGTCGTTGCGTCCACCAGCCTCGAGCGCCTCCACGTCCAGGGGGCCAAGGACAAGACGGTGAACTGGAAGGGCGCGTTCGCGTCCTGCGGTGGCAACAACGCCGTCGCGTCTTCGACGATCGTCTACGAGATCGAGCCCGGTAACCACCTCGGCTGGCACACCGACGCCACCGAGGAGACGCAGTACATCATCGCCGGCACGGGCACGCTCTACATGGAGGACGGCGAGCATGCCGTCGGCCCCGGCAGCGTCTTCGTGCTCCCGGCGAACATCCGCCACGATCTGGCGAACACCGGCAGCGAAACGCTGCGCGCCGTCGCCTTCTTCTCGGCGGCGATGTTCACGCAGACCTTCGACGAAGTGATGCTGCCGCCGAACACCCACGTGCTCGGCACGCCGAACCGCAACGGCTGATCCGAGCGGGATCATTCTGGCCGGCGCCTCAGGGTGCCGACGATACCGACGACCCTTGCCGGCGCCTTCGGGCGCCGGCCTTCTCGCCTCAGGCGGCGCCGACCTTGAAGACGCGCTTCTTGCCCTGCTTCACCGGCACGATGACGTTCACCCGGCTCGGGCCGTTGCGCAGTTCCGCCGCCGTGGCGGCGAGTAGGCGGCGACGCATCCCGGCGAGCGCCGCGTCCGCCTGCATGGCGGTCTCGAGTTCCGCAAGGTCGGTTCCGGCGTGCTTCTCGCGCAGTGCCCGGTTCGTCTCCTGGGTCAGCTGCGCCCGCCGGACCGCGCCGAACGAACGCGACTTGGCGTGGAACACGTAGGTGTCGGCGGCGACGAGCAGGCGATGGCCGGCGGCGCGCAGCCTCAGGCAGAGATCCGTCTCCTCCCCGTAGCCGTGCGGGAAGTTCTCGTCGTCGAGCCAGCCGAGGTCGGCGATGACGGAGCGCCGGAACAGCCCGCAGAAGCCGTTGAGGAGCGGGAACGGCACGGTCAGTCCGACGGCCACCCGTTCGACGAGCTCGGCATAGCTGTCGATCGTCCAGCCGACCGGCACGGCGTTCACCGCCCATTCCCCCGAACGCGTCTTCACCTTTGGCACGGACTGCCATGTCGCGGCGTTCGACACCGGCCCCACGCCTGCGACGTCCGGAGCGGAGACGAGCGCCGCGTGCAGCTTGTCGAGCCAGCCGGCAGTGACGATCACGTCGCTGTTGAGGATCACCACCGCCTCGGCGACAGAGCTCTGCAGGCCGATGTTGACGGCGCGGGTGTAACCGAGGTTGCCGGGGTTGGCGATCGCCCGGATGCGCGGATCGGCGGCGCGGAAGGCAGCGATGCGGCCGCGCGTCGCCGCCCCCGAGCCGTCGTCGACGAGCAGGAGCTCGAACGGCGAGTGCGTGTGGCGCACAACCGATTCGACGAGCGCATTGAGGTCGCGCACGGCCTCGTAGACCGGCACGACGATCTGCACGAACGGCGTCGTCGTCGCCGCCGGCACCTGCGGGCGCGGCACGGCGGCCACCCCGCCGCCGGGGAGCCGCGTCGGATTGCGCGCCACCACGCCGTCGCGCCAGAGGCCGGAGAGCTGCAGAGCCTCCACCTGGTCGTGGATGGTCTTGTCCTCGAAGCTGCCGGACGCCGCCGCCGGCGCCGCCGAGAAGGTCGAGCGGGTCGTCACCTGCGGGGCGAAGATCACGCACTCGCCCAGGCCGGAGAGCTCGAAACAGAGGATCAGCTCGGCCCCCTCAGGCACCGGGCCGCGGAAGCGCTCCGGGATCGCCACCGGAACCGCGTGCAGGCGTACGACGCCGGAGCCGAAGATGCGCTTGCGGACGGTCGCCACCTTCTCGATGTGGTTCCCCTCGCGCAGCAGCCCGACGAACAGCTCGCCGACGCCGATAGGCGAGGACTCGACCGTCCGGCGCAGCAGCAGCCCGACGTCGACGAACAGCCACTCGCCAGCGATCTCGGTCAGCCGGATCCGGCCGAAGACGCGGAGGTAGCCACCCGAATGCCGCCGCCGCACCCGGACCGCGAGCGCGTACTGGTCGTCGGCGAGGGCGAGGCCGTGCGGCCGCTCCGCCCGCACCAGCGCCCGGACGGGCGAGGCGCCGCGATAGTCGAAGGACCAGCTGGCGGCCGTCTCGCAGGGAAGCTGCTTCGGCACCACCGTCAGTCCGTGCGGCCAGGAGCGGAAGTCGGCGTTGCGCAGGCGGTTCTTCGGTGGCGGCGGCTCGGCCGAGCGGTCGCGCGCCGCTGTCGGCGCGATGTGGATGGGCGAGCCGGGCAGCGGGTCGCCGTCGACGATCCGGGCCTCGACGAGATGGGCGCCGCCGTCGACGCACTCGTCCGGCAGCGGCACGACGAAGCCGCAGGCCGCGTCCTGCAGCTGCGGCGAGACGAGGTCGCGGCGGAACTGGTCGGCGGCGACGACGATGATGGCGGTGCCGTCGACGAGGATCTCCACCTCGAGCTTCCGACCGGCCGGCATGGTCGTCGCCCAGCCGGTCAGCATGCCCGTCGGCGCCAACCCCTCGAAATGCCCGATCACCGTCATGGAGCCCGTGCCCGTCCCCGATCGCCGCGGCCGGGCCCATCGGCCCCGCCCCCCGTGCGGCCGCCGACGACGGCCGCCCGCAGCTTCCGCGAGGGAGGGGGCGATGGCAAGGTCAGCCGCTCATCAGCCCTAACGCCCTGCGGCCGCCCGGGATTCATCATGCCGTGAAGTGGCGTCCCCCGCCTCTTCCGCCGCCGTCGCGGCTCGCACTATCATGACCGCCCGCCACCCGGGGGTCTGCCATGCCGTCGCCTCTCCGCCCGCGCGCCCGCTTCAGCCGATGAAAGTTGCGCGATGACCGTCGCGGCGGAGAAGATCATGTTCGTGCTGCCGGTCTCCGGCGGCAGCGGCGGTGCCAACTCGGTGTTCCAGGAGGCCGACGCGATCCTGCGCTTCGGCGTGCCGGTGCTGATCGCCGCCAACAGCGGCAACGTCATGAGCCTGCGCGAGAGCTATCGCGAGTTCCAGGCCCTCGCCGGTGCCATCGTCGGCTTCGACGGACCGGAAGGCCTCGCCGCCCTCGCCCGCCAGCACGATGCGACGACGCTGGTGGCGACCACCAACCAGTCCGTCCACACCGTCGTGCTCGCCCGCCGGGAGCACCTCGCCGACCGCGACGTGCGGATCGCCTACTACGTTCAGGACTACGAGCCGCTGTTCTATCCCTACGGCAGCGCCGAGTGGAACGCCGCCCGCGCCTCCTACGCCGCCGATCCCGACCTCATCCTCTTCGCCAAGACCCACTGGCTGCAGGAGGTCGTCGAGGCGAACCACGGCGTCACCGTCCACAAGGTGGAGGCGAGCATCGACCACGGCGAGTTCTTCCCCGACTTCGCCGTCCGCGCAGACCCGACCCGCCCGCTCACCATCGCGGCCATGCTGCGGCCCTCGACGCCGCGCCGCGCTCCGCGCCGCACCGCGCGCATCCTGTCCACACTCGCCCACGAGTTCGAGGGCAAGGTGCGCTGCGTGTCCTTCGGCTGCGAGTGGCAGGACGTGTTCCGCCACGGCCTCGTGCTCACCGGCGTCGACCACCGTGGCCGCCTCAGCCGCGCCGCCACCGCCCGCCTCCTGCGCGGCGTCGACCTCTTCCTCGACCTGTCGGACTATCAGGCCTTCGGGCGCACCGCCCTCGAGGGCATGTCGTGCGGCGCGGTGCCGGTGGTGCCCATCCATGGCGGCGCCCGCGAGTTCGCGGTCGATGGCGACAACGCCTTCGTGGTCGACACCCGCCACGACGAGGCGATCCTCGCGGCCGCGCGCGGCTTCATCGCCCTGCCCGAGCGCGAGCGGCGGGCGATGGCGCTGTCGGCCGTCGACACCGGCTACCGCTACACGCCCGAGCGGGCCGCCCTCTCCGAACTCCGCCTGCTGTCGACCGGCTTCGCCGCAGCCTGAGGCGGTGTCCTCACTCGCAGGGCTTCTGGTCGAGGTACTCGATCGAGGTCAGCTTGCCGAGGATGGTGAAGTCGCCATAGTCGAGCTCGAGCTTGCGGGTGACGCCGTTGGCGTAGACGAGGAAGGACAGCTCGTACATCGGCGTCTGCTCGGCGCGGCTGCCGCCCGTCTCGAAATAGGAGAGACGCACCGGCCAGCGGGCGCCGGCCCCGAGGGTCTCGACCGCCTTCGCGTCGTCGCCCTCCGCCTCGTCGGCCCCCGCCTCGGCCTTGCCGATGACGGCCGTGGTGGCGAAGACCTTCTGGCCCTTCTCGGACCCGTCGTAGAGGTCGGCCTGCAGGATGAGCCCCCCTGCCTCCGCCGTCTCGATCACCTTGACGAGGTGCTGGGTGGGGAACAGCGGGCCGCTCGGGAAGGTCTCCTGGGCGTTCGCCGGCTTCGTCAGGTCGACGACCACCTTGTCGCCGTCGCGGGTCGCCACCCCCTTCGATTCCTCGGAGAGCTTCTGGTCGACGAAGCTCTGGGTGACGAACTGGAAGGTGTCGCCGACGGCGTCCTCGTAGCTCGTCGTCCGAAGGTCGGTGAGGCGCGAGCCGCCCTCCTGGTCGTCGATGCGCGAGACGAAGCGGAAGTTTGTCGTGAAGCCCTCGCAGGCGGACCCGGTGAACTCGGTGACGATGCGCCCGGAGACAGCCGCCACCGACCCGCTGTCGCCGCTCTCGCCGAGCGTCATGTCGTAGACGGCCCGGTGCGGCTGCAGGCCCGCGGCGACCTTCGGCACCGGCGCCGTCGTGGCGGCGGCGGGCAGCGCGGCGACGAGCACGGCGCCGGCGAGGAGGGTCGCGAACGGACGCGGAGACGGCATCGACAGTCCTCCAGAAGCGGGCGCCGCGGTCGCACCGGGGAAGGCCGGCACGGCGTTGCGGCGCCGGGCGAATTCGGCCATGAGGGTGGCACGCCGCCGACCCGGCGGACAAGCAGGCTCGCAAGCGACGAGGACGACATCATGGCCGAGACCGTGGAAGACCGCCTGAAGGCGATGGGGCTGACGCTGCCGGAGGCGGTGGCGCCCGTCGCCAACTACGTGCCGGCGGTGCTGGCCGGCTCGCTGCTGCACGTCTCCGGCCAGCTGCCGATGGAGAACGGCAAGCCGAAGCTCGTCGGCAACCTCGGCGACGGCGTCTCCGTCGAGGACGCGGCGGCCTGCGCCCGCGTCTGCGCGCTCCACGTGCTCGCCCAGGTGAAGGCGGCGGTCGGCGACCTCTCGAAGGTGAAGCGCATCGTCAAGGTGGTCGGCTTCGTCGCCTCGGCGCCTGGCTTCACCGACCAGCCGAAGGTCGTCAACGGCGCCTCGGACCTCTTCGTCGCCGCCCTCGGCGACGCGGGCCGCCACGCCCGCTCCTCGGTCGGTGTCGCCATGCTGCCGCTCGGCGTGCCGGTCGAAGTCGAAGCGATCTTCGAGATCGCCTGAGGAAAGGCGAGCCGCGGTGGGAGACGGGGCGATGGCGGCACCTTCCTGGCTGACGGCGCGCCCGGTCGCCCACCGCGGGCTCCACGACGCGGCGCGGGGCATCCTCGAGAACACCTTGCCGGCGGCGGTCGCCGCCGCCGAGCGCGGGTTCTCCATCGAGGTCGACCTGCAGCTGTCGCGCGACGGCGAGGTGATCGTCTTCCACGACGACACGCTGGAGCGCCTGACGACCGACAGCGGCCCGGTCGCCGCCCGGACGGCCGCCGAACTCGCCGACATTCCGTTCAAGGGCACCGACGCCCGAATCCCGACCCTGCACCAGTTGCTCGACACCGTCGCCGGCCGCGTGCCGCTGGTGCTCGAACTGAAGTCGCAGTGGGTCCGCGACCCCGGCACCCGCCTCGTCGCCGGCGTCGTCGCCGCGATCGAGGCCTACGATGGTCCGGTCGCCGCGATGAGCTTCGACCCCGACATCGTCGAGGGCCTCCGGGAGGCCATGCCGGGCCTGACGCGGGGCATCGTCGCCGACATCGCCACCGACCCGCACGAGTATGGCCGGCTCACCACCATGGAGCGCTTCGCGCTCCGCCATCTCCTGCACGCCCCGCGCTCGCGGCCGGACTTCGTCGCCTACGACGTCCACGCCTTGCCGATGCCGGGGCCGGTGATCCTCCGCCGCGTCTTCGGCAAGCCGCTGCTGACCTGGACCGTCCGCACCCCCGACGAACTCCGCCACGCCCGCGCCCACGCCGACCAGATCATCTTCGAGGGCTTCGTTCCGGCGTGAGGCCTCACCCGCCCTCGACCAGCCGCTGGTGGTCGAGGCGGCGGCGGACGGCGTCCTCGGAGAAACCGAGGCCGACGAGGACGCGGCCGGCGAGCTGCAGGCTCGCCTCCGTCGGCAGCGGCACCGCGACGGTGGCGCCGGCGGCGACGAGGCGGGCGGCGTGGGCCGCCTCACGCGCCCGGGCATAGATCGGGATCGCCGGCCAGGCGCCGTGGACGGCGGCGACGATCCGCTCGGCCGAAACGGGATCGTCGAGCGTCACCACCACCGCCCCCGCCCGCTCGACGTGGGCCCGCACCAGCATCTCCACCCGAGAGGCGTCGCCATAGAAGACCGGCCGCCCGGCGGCCCGCTCGCGCGCGACCGCCGCCGCGTCGTTGTCGAGGGCGAGAAGGGCGATGTCCTCCGCCTCGAGCGTCTCCGCCACGAGGCGGCCGACCCGGCCGAAGCCGGCGACGACCACATGGCCGTCGATCCCCGCCACCGCCGCAAGATCGCCCCCGTCCGCCACTGGCGCCTCATCGCGGGCGAGCCGCGCCGCGAGGCCGGCCGCGGCCACGGCGACGAGCGGCGTCGCGAGCATCGTCAGGCCGGTGACGATGAGCATGTACTGGCCGACCTCGGACGGCAGCAGCGCGAGGCTCATGGCAAGGCCGACGACGATGAAGGCGAACTCGCCGCCCTGGCCGAGCAGCAGCCCGGTTTCCACAGCCACCGCCCGCGGCATCCCGAAGGCGAGGCAGAGACCCGCCGTGATCGCCGCCTTGATGGCGAAGAGGCCGAACACGGCCGTGGGGATCCAGATCGGTTCGTCTGCGACCACGCGCCAGTCGATGCCCATGCCGACCGACATAAAGAACAGCCCGAGCATCAGGCCCTTGAAGGGTTCGATGTCCACCTCGATCTCGTGCCGGAACTCGGTTTCCGCCAGCAGCAGGCCGGCGAGGAAGGCGCCGAGCGGCATCGACAGGCCCGCGAGGCCGGTCAGGGACGCGATGCCGACGACGGCCAGCAGCACCGCCGCCATGAACATCTCCGGGCTGCGCGCCTGGGCGACGAGGCGCAGCACCGGCCTCAGCACGAGGCGCCCGGCGAGGTAGATCGCACCGATCGCCAGCACCGCCTTGCCGAGGGCGAAGGCGAGCGCCGGGCCGATCGCCCCGTCCACCTTCGCGCCGAGCACACCGACGACGAAGAGGATCGGCACGACCGCGAGGTCCTGCATCAGGAGGATCGAGAAACTCGCGCGGCCAAGTGGCGTCGACAGGCGGCGGCGGCGCATCAGGATCTGCATGACGATCGCCGTCGAGGAGAGGGCGAGGCAGGCGCCGAGCACGATCGAGGCCGGGACCGAATTGCCGAACCGCCAGGCGATGCCACCGATGACGGCGCCGGTGATCAGCACCTGCAGGCTGCCGAGGCCGAACACCAGCCGCCGCATCGCCCACAGCCGGTCGAGCGAGAGTTCGAGGCCGATCGTGAAGAGGAGGAACAGGATGCCGAGCTCGGCGAGCGCCTTCACGCCGTCGAGGTCGGCGATGACCACCGCCCCGAGAGCGGGGACCTCCGGCACCAGCAGCCCGAGGCCAAACGGCCCGATCACCCCGCCGACGATGAGATAGCCAAGCACCGGGCTGACGCGCAGGCGATGCAGCAGCGGCACGACCACCCCGGCGGCCACCAGGAAGACGATCGCCTCGCGCAAGTAGGGGATGCCGCCGCCGTGATCCTCCACGCGTCGCCGCCTCTTCGCCCGAATCCCGGTCGCACGATGCGGCACGGGACGCCCTCGCCGCAACCGGGCGCGGCGATCGGTGCCGGCCCCGCCCTCTCGACAGACGGGACCACGGCCCTAGACTTTGCACGTCGTGCCGCACGCCTCCCCCCGGCCCCGCGCCCCGGCGATCCTCCGGCGGGACCGCCCGCCAACCCCTCAGGTCCGATGCCGTCACCTTCGTCCCGCGACACCGTCCGCCTCAGCGTCGCCGCGGCGATGGCAGACGTCGACAAGGCGGCCTGGGACGCCGTCGCCAATCCCGGCTGGAAGGTCGGTCCGCGCGGCACCCTCGCCTGCGAGGAAGCCGCAGCCGAGCCCTTCAACCCCTTCGTCTGCCACGACTTCCTGGCGATCCTCGAGGAGGCGGGCACGGTCTCGGCGCGCACCGGCTGGCTGCCCCGCCACCTCCTCCTCGACGGGCCGTACGGCGGCCTCGCCGGGGCGGTGCCGGCGTACCTGAAGAGCCATTCGCAGGGCGAGTTCGTCTTCGACCACGGCTGGGCCGACGCCTTCGAGCGGGCGGGCGGGCGCTACTATCCGAAGCTGCAGGTCTCCGTGCCCTTCACGCCGGCGACGGGGCCGCGCCTCCTCGCCGCTCCGGGTCCCGAGCGCGAGGCCGTCCGCGCCGCCCTCGCCGAGGGGATCGTCGCGCTCGAGCGCGAGAGCGGCGCCTCCTCCGCCCACGTCACCTTCCCGACCGAGGAGGAGTGGCGGCTCCTCACGGCACGCGGCTTCCTCGCCCGCACCGACCGGCAGTTCCACTGGTTCAACGAGGGCTTCGGCAGCTTCGACGACTTTCTCGAGACCTTCGCTTCCCGAAAGCGCAAGCAGGTGAAACGCGAGCGCCGCGAGGCGGTCGTCGCCGGCATCGCCATCGAGCGGCTGACCGGCGCGGCCATCACGGAACGGGACTGGGACGCCTTCTTCGCCTTCTACATGGACACCGGCGACCGCAAGTGGGGGCGACCCTATCTCAACCGCCGCTTCTTCTCGCTGCTGGGCGAGCGCCTCGCCGAGCGCGTCGTCCTCGTGATGGCGAAGCGCGAGGGCCGGCCGATCGCCGGCGCCCTCAACATCGCCGGCTCCGACACCCTCTACGGCCGCTACTGGGGGGCGGTCGAGCACCACCCCTTCCTGCACTTCGAGGTGTGCTACCACCAGGCCGTCGAACACGCGATCGAGCACGGCCTCGCCCGCGTCGAGGCGGGTGCCCAGGGCGAGCACAAGCTCGCCCGCGGCTACCGCGCCGTGCCGACCTTCTCCGCCCACCACATCGCCCACCGGGGCCTCCGCGACGCGGTCGCGAACTACCTCGAGCGCGAACGCGAGATGGTGGCGGCGGAAACGGAATTCCTCGCGGAACACGCGCCGTTCCGGAAGGGCGGCGAGGAGACGTGACAGCGGCGCCCTCGCCGGACGCCGCCGCCCTGGCAGTTGGCTTCTGGCGCTACTGCTTCGTCAACGTCCAGCAGGCGACCGCGCGGGTGTTGGGGTAGAGGTGCGAGTAGCACACGTCGATGGTGGTCGGGTCGCGCAGCGTGAAGTCGTAGTGGCCGTCGACGTCGATGAAGATGCCCGCGTTGTAGGCCGGCGGCTTGAGGGCGCCGATGAAGCTCTCGGTGAACTTGCCGCCCGTGAGGGTGCCGGCGAAGCGTGTGCCTTCCTGCTTCGTGATCTCGTAGGTGAAGGTGATCTTCGCCTCCGGGAAGTTCGGCCCCTCGCCGTCCGGGATGCGGTAGGGATTGGGTCCGATGATCACCGCCTGGGCCTCTCCGGACCACGTGCCGACGAGGTTCGGGACGTCGGCAGAGAGCGCAGGTGTGGCGGAGAGCGCGATCGTGGCGGCGAGTGCGAGACGGATGTGCATGGGCTGAATTCCCCCGGTTTCGGTCGACCCCGACGGAAAGCTGCCACAGGGGCGGTCCGCTCGACAATCGACCGGGGGGTGCGACGCGCGACGCATGGGACGGCACCGGCAACGATGCTATATCGGGCTCCGACATGACACGCGCATCCTCCGACCTCATCCTCTCGGTCCATATCCCGAAGACCGGCGGCACCTCGTTCGCCGAGGTGCTGCGGCACGCCTATGGGCGCCGCGTCGCCTTCGCCTACGGGCCGCACCACGCCCACACGCACCCGCTCTTGCGCGAGCTTGGCAAGAAGGTCGACCGCTCGGTGGTGGCGCGTCTCGCCGAGGAGGGCGTGCGCGTCGTCCACGGACACTTTTCCGCCAGCGTCTTCGCCGACGCCGTGCCGGACCCGGCGCGCTACTGGATCTGGCTGCGGGAGCCGGTCGAGCGGACGATCTCGCACTTCCAGTTCTTCAAGGACAAGCACGCCGCCCGCGGCGCCCTCGGCACCCAGGTCGCCGCCGGCACGCTGCCGCTCACCGCCTTCTCCGCCCACCCGGCGATCCGCAACCTGCAGGCCCGGCACGTCGGCCCCTTCGCGGTGTCGGACTTCGGCTTCGTCGGCCTCACCGAGCACATGGCCGCCGGGCTCCGCCAGCTCGGCCTCTCCGCCCCGGTCGGCCGCACCCCGGCGGCGAACGTCAACCGCGACAAGCCGGAGTTCGACCGCCAGACGCGTGCCGCCATCGCCGCAGAGAACATCACCGATGTGGCGGTCTATTCGGAAGGGCTGCGGATCTTCCTCGAGCGCGAGCGGCGGCCGGGCTCGGTGCGCGCGCCGCGGGCGCTCGGCTTCGTGACCCGCACCCTCGATCGCTGGCGCTCGGTGCCGACGCCCGAGCGCACCGGCTAGCCCCCATCCGACCACCCGAGGGAGCGCCCGATGGCCGCCTACGACACCGACAACGTGTTCGCGAAGATCCTCCGCGGCGAGCTGCCGTCCGCGAAGATCTACGAGGACGAGGCGACCATCGCCATCATGGACATCATGCCCCGCTGCGACGGCCACGCCCTCGTGCTGCCGAAGGCGCCCTCGCGCAACCTCCTCGACATCGCCCCCACCGACCTCGCCGCCGTGATGGCGACAGCCCAGAAGATCGCGCGCGCCGCCGTCGCCGCCTTCGGTGCCGACGGGGTGACGGTGCAGCAGTTCAACGAGAGCGCCGGCGGTCAGGTGGTCTTCCACACCCACGTGCACGTGTTGCCGCGCAAGGAGGGCGTGGCGCTGCGCCCGCACACCGGCGAGAGGGCCCCGAAGGACGTCATCGCCGCCCACGCCGAGGCCTATCGCAAGGCCCTAGCGGGCGCCTGACGCCCGTCGCGGCGAACTATCGCGGCCCGTCAGGGATCGAGCGCGAGCCATCCGGCGATCAGCACCGCCTCGGCGGCAGCGACACCGACGAACAGCCGCCGCCCGAGGGCCAGGTAGGCGGCAAGGCCGATGCCGGCAGCGACGATGCGAAGGGCCGCCGGCGTCGTGGCGAGGGCACCGCCGGGCGACAGCAGCATCTTGGCGATCACCCCTGCGACGAGCGCCGTCGCTACCGCCCGCACCCAGGCAAGCGCCGGCGAGGCCTCGTCGAGGCGGGCCCCGACGAGCACGCCGATCCAGCGCCACATCTCCGTCGCCAGGAACCCGGCGACGAGGATGAAGAGGTAGGGCCAGAGCGGCCCGAGGTCGCTCGCGAAGCTCGGTGTCACCGCGCCCTCCCGACGAACCGGCCGATCAGGAAGGCGAGCGTGCCACCGACGAGACCGCCCCAGAGGAGGTCGGTGGCCGTGTCGAAGAGCCCGACCAGCGGCGTCAGCACGAGGCCGATGGCGAGGGCGAGGCGCTCCGTCAGGCTGCGCGCCGCCCCGGTCATCGAGACGAGGAAATAGACCGGCGTCATGAACACGAGCGCGCCGGAGAGGACCGGCGGCAGTTCCCCCGCCCCCCAGTAGCCGAGCCCGGTGGCGGCGACGCTGCCGGCGGCGAGCGCCATGCCGAGCCCGGCGAACCACGGCGCCCTCCCCTCGCGCGGGAGGGACTGCAGGCGGCTCATCGCCAGCACCCAGGCGGTGACCGCCACGAAGTGGCTGAGGGCGAGGAGGCGGAGGCGCGACGTCCGCGGTCCCCGCAAGAGGGGCATGATCGCCGCCGTCATCGGCATCAGCCGGACGGCGGAGAGGGACACGGCGACGAAGGCGGCGACGATCGAGGACCCGGCCCCGATCGCCCCGGTGAGGACGATCTGGCTCGGCAGCGCCCAGATGCCGCCGGTCATCAGCAGCGTCAGCCCAAGGGGCAGTCCCGCCTCGCGGGCGAAGCCGCCAAAGCCGACGGTGGAGGCGAACAGCACGAGACCGGGCACCCCGACAGCGGCCCGCGCGCCGGCGAGGAACCAGCCGCCGCGAGGGTGATGGGGGGTGACGGAGACGGGCGGCGGGGGGGCGCCGGAAGACGGAGCGGACACGGCAGACCGGAGCGGCTGGGGGAGGCGGCCGTCCGGGAAGCCCGTCCGGCGGTCCGAGACATCGCCCGGCGGCCAAGGGACGCCGCCGGCGGTCGAAATCTGCGCCGGCAGCAGGCCGCCGGTTGTCAGGATCGCGCCGGCGGCGGGCCGCCGGCTGTCAGGATCGGCGCTGGCGGCAGGCCGCCGGCTGTCGGGAACTGCGCCGGCGGCGGACCGCCGGCGCATGGGTCGCGGGACGTCCCGCTCAGTGGGCGAGCGGCACCTTCGGCACGAGGCTGCGCTTCACCGGCTTCTCGGGCGCCGGCTTCGCCTTGGCCTTCGTCGGGCGGCGGCGGGGCTTGCGCGCCTCCTTCGGCGGCGCCGGCCGCGGCCGTTCGCCCGTGTCGGCGACGAGGTCGAGCTTCAGCCCGTCCTTGCCGTCGTCCTTCGTCTCCACCGTCACCTTGACGGTGCCGCCCTTCATCAGCGTTCCAAACAGCACTTCTTCGGCGAGCGGCCGCTTGATGTGCTCCTGGATGACGCGGGCGAGCGGCCGGGCGCCCATCCGCTCGTCGTAGCCCTTCTCCGACAGCCACTTCACCGCTGCGTCGTCGAGCTCGAAGGTGATGTTGCGGTCCGAGAGCTGGGCCTCGAGCTGCAGCACGAACTTCTGCACGACGAGGTGGACCACCTCCGGCGGCAGGTTGCGGAAGGCGACGATGGCGTCGAGGCGGTTGCGGAACTCCGGCGTGAACAGTCGGTTGATCGCCTCCGCGTCCTCGCCCTCGCGCTTCGTCCGGTTGAAGCCGATCGGCGCCTTGGCGAGGTCGGCCGCGCCCGCGTTCGTCGTCATGATGAGGACGACGTTGCGGAAGTCGACCTGCTTGCCGTTGTGGTCGGTCAGCTTCCCGTGGTCCATCACCTGCAGGAGGATGTTGAACAGGTCTGGATGCGCCTTCTCGATCTCGTCGAGGAGGAGCACGCAGTGCGGATGCTGGTCGATGCCGTCGGTCAGGAGGCCGCCCTGGTCGAAGCCGACATAGCCCGGAGGCGCGCCGATCAGCCGGCTGACGGTGTGCCGCTCCATGTACTCGGACATGTCGAAGCGCAGCATCTTCACGCCGAGGATCTCGGCGAGCTGGCGGGCGACCTCGGTCTTGCCGACGCCGGTCGGGCCGGAGAACAGGTAGCAGCCGATCGGCTTCTCCGGCTCTCGAAGGCCCGCCCGGGCGAGCTTGATCGCCGAGGACAGCGTCTCGATCGCCGCGTCCTGACCGTAGACGACGCGCTTCAGGTTCTCGTCGAGGTGGCGCAGCACCTCGGCGTCGTCCTTGGAGACGGACTTCGGCGGGATGCGCGCCATCGTCGCGATGGTGACCTCGATCTCCTTGACGCCGATCGTCTTCTTCCGGCGCGATTCCGGCAGGAGCATCTGCGAGGCGCCCGTCTCGTCGATCACGTCGATCGCCTTGTCGGGCAGCTTGCGGTCGTTGATGTAGCGGGCCGACAGCTCCACCGCCGTCTTGATGGCGTCGGTGGTGTAGCGGACGCCGTGATATTCCTCAAAGTAGGGCTTCAGCCCCTTCAGGATCTCGATGGCGTCGGGGATGGACGGCTCGTTGACGTCGATCTTCTGGAAGCGCCGGACGAGCGCCCGGTCCTTCTCGAAGAACTGCCGATATTCCTTGTAAGTGGTTGATCCGATGCAGCGGATCTGACCGGAGGCGAGCGCCGGCTTGAGGAGGTTGGAGGCGTCCATGGCGCCGCCCGAGGTGGCGCCGGCGCCGATCACCGTGTGGATCTCGTCGATGAACAGGACGGCGCCCGGATACTCCTCGACCTCCTTGACGACCTGCTTCAGCCGCTCCTCGAAGTCGCCGCGGTAGCGCGTGCCGGCAAGCAGCGCGCCCATGTCGAGGGCGAAGATGGTCGCGTCGGACAGGACCTCCGGCACCTCGTCGTTGACGATGCGGCGGGCGAGGCCCTCGGCGATGGCGGTCTTTCCGACGCCGGGATCACCGACGAACAGCGGGTTGTTCTTCTGGCGCCGGCAGAGCACCTGGATGGTGCGCCGGATCTCCTCGTCGCGGCCGATGACGGGGTCGATCTTCCCCTTCTTCGCCTTCTCGTTGAGGTTGACGCAATAAGCCTCGAGCGCATCGGTCTTGCGCTTCGTCCGCTCGGTTCCGTCCACGGTGGCCTGCTCGTCGTCTGCCCCACGCGCCGCCCGCGGTTCCGCCATCCCGACCCGCTTGGCGATGCCGTGACTGATGTAGTTCACGGCATCGTAGCGCGTCATATCCTGCTCCTGCAGGAAGTAGGCCGCGTGGCTCTCACGCTCGGCGAAGATGGCGACGAGCACGTTCGCGCCGGTCACCTCCTCGCGGCCGGACGACTGGACGTGGATGACGGCACGCTGGATGACCCGCTGGAAGCCCGCGGTCGGCTTGGAATCGTCACCGGCGTCGGTGACGAGATTGTCGAGTTCGGTGTCGATGTATTCGACGAGGTCGCGCTTCAGCTTCTCGAGGTCGACATTGCAGGCGCGCAACACCGCCGCCGCATCCTGATCCTCGATCAGCGCCAGCAGCAGGTGTTCGAGCGTCGCATATTCCTGATGCCGCTCGTTCGCGAACGCGAGGGCCTGATGCAGCGCCTTCTCGAGGCTACGGGAGAATGACGGCACGGGTATCCCTCACTTCTTCTCCATGACGCACTGCAGCGGGTGCTGGTGCTTGCGGGCGAAGTCCATCACCTGGGTCACTTTCGTCTCGGCCACCTCATAGGTATAGACGCCACATTCGCCCACACCGTGGTGGTGGACGTGCAGCATGATGCGCGTCGCCTCCTCGCGGCTCTTCTGGAAGAACCGCTCGAGCACGTGAACGACGAACTCCATGGGGGTGTAGTCGTCGTTCAGGATGAGGACGCGATACATGTTCGGCCGTTTCGTCTTCGCGCGGGTACGCGTGACGACGACCGTCCCGTTCTCGTTCTCGTCCCGACGATCGTCGCCGGCGCTCATGCTCGGTTCGTGCCGCATCGCCTTCCACGCGGCGCTCTCGCACCGCATCGCTTGTCAGGCGACACCTTCGCGCCGCCTGCCGTCCCGGGGCCGGCGTACCGCCGCCCCCCTCCGCCGGACAAGCCGAACACCGGCCGCCGGTGGCTCATGTAGGTGCCGTCACCGACATTGTAAGGCGATCCACCGCATTCGCAACGCGGATGCGTGCCTCACGCAAGGCCCGGCCCGCACGAGGGGGGCGAAAAATGCAAAGAGCCCGGCGCAGGGCCGGGCTCCTTCGGGGCCGCGTCGAGGCGACCCGGTGGGCATCGCGCCGAACCGTCGCAGGCGCGGGTGAACCCGCCGCCGCGCCGGGGCGCGCCCGCCTCACCTCACTTCGCCGACACCTTCGCGAAGATCGACTCGTAGGGCTTGTAGGCGTCCTTGGCGAGGTCGACGTACATCTCGCCGAGCTTCGACATCTCGGAGACCATGCCCTCGTAGGCGGTCTTGAGGTACTCGGTCTGGACTTCCATCGCCTTGTCCAGCGACTTCACGCCCATCAGCTTCTCCAGGGCGGCGGTGCCGTCCTCGTAGCTCTTCTTGGAATAGTCGGCCACCTCGACCGCGATCGCCTGCATGCCCTTCGAGAGCGTGCCGAACGACTTCATGGCGGTGTCCATGCCATCCTTGTTGAGCTTCTGGAGCTCTTCCACGCCAGTAACCATTTGTGTTGATTCCTTCTTTGGCAGGGGCGGACCGAGCGACGACGCGGGACACTGTCGCCAGCACCTGCGGACGGTTATATGCACTGCACAAAAATTGTCAAGATCATCCCGCATTGCAACAACGTGACGGTGGGCGTCGCCGCTTAACCGTCCGCTAACCGCCACTTCATAGCCTCGGTTGCGTCACCCCTCGTCCGCGGGGCAGGGGTCCGAACGGACCGAGCCCCCCGCTCCTCCGCCACCCGAGAGCCGAGGCCGATCGCCCATGCCCCTGCGTCCCGCCGTCCGCCGCCTGTTCGCAACGCTCGCCCGTGCCGGAGCGGTCGCTGTCGCGGGGGTGGCCCTGACGGTGCTGGCCGCCGGGCCGGGCGCCGATCCCGCTCTCGCGGCGAAGAAGAAGACCCAGTCGGCCAAGGCGAGCCCCGCGGCCGACAGCCGTTACGCGGCGATCGTCGTCGATTCCGCCACTGGCGAGGTGCTCTTCGCCAAGAACGCCGACGCGCGGCGCTATCCGGCCTCACTGACCAAGATCATGACCCTCTACATCCTCTTCGAGGAGATGCAGAAGGGCCGCTTCACCGAGAGCTCGAAGCTCGAGGTGTCGGCGAAGGCCGCCGCCCAGGCGCCGTCGAAGCTCGGCCTCAAGGCCGGACAGACGATCACCGTCGGCGAGGCGATCCGCGGCCTCGTGACGAAGTCGGCGAACGACGCCGCGATGGTCGTCGCCGAGAACGTGTCGGGCAGCGAGGACGCCTTCGCCAAGCGCATGACGGCGACGGCCCGCCGGCTCGGCATGCACGGCACGACGTTCCGCAACCCGAACGGCCTGCCCAACCCGGGCCAGGTGACCACCGCCCGCGACATGGCCACCCTCGGCCTCGCCGTGCAGACCCGTTTCCCCGAGGAGTACAAGTACTTCTCGACGCGCAAGTTCGTGTTCCGCGGCGCCACCTACGGCAACCACAACCGCCTCCTCGGCACCGTCGAGGGCGTCGACGGCATCAAGACCGGCTACATCCGCGCCTCCGGCTTCAACCTCGTCACCTCGGTGAAGCGCGACGGCCGCCAGCTGGTCGCCGTCGTCATGGGCGGCGCCACGGGCCGCTCGCGCGACGCCCACATGGCCGAGCTCGTCCGCACCTATCTGCCGAAGGCGACCCGCACCCGCGCCACCCAGCCGCTCGTCGCCTCCGTGCGCGGCGGCTGGAAGCTGCCGCAGGCCGAGGCGGACGTTGCGGCCGCCGATGCCGCCCCGGGCGCGCCGATGGAACTTGCGACCACCACCCGGGCCGTGGCTGCCACCGCGCCGCGCGATTCCACCGGCCAGGCTGCCGTGGCCGCCGCGGCCCGTGACACCGTCGTCGCGCTGCGCCTGCCGGTCTCCGCCCCGGCCCGTCCGGCGGCTCCCGTGGCCGTCGCCGCCGTCATCGAGGAGCCGGTGGCGCCGCTCGCCTTCGCGGCCCTGCCGTCCCCCGCCCCGGTCGCCGCCGCCGCGCCCGCCGCGCCGGCCCCGGCCGCCCCGATGCAGCTCTCCGGGCCGTCCTCGGCCGACGTCGCCGCGGCCAAGGCGCAGCTCACCGCGATGCTGCAGCAGTTCGAGGAAGAGCAGGGCGACGCCGATTCCCCGGAGGAGGCCGTGGCCGTCGCCTCGACCGCGCCGATCGCCGCCCCCGACGTCGCCGCCCGGGCGGTCGCCGCTCCGGCGCCCGTCGCGAGCGCCCCGTCCCGCGACGGCTGGAAGATCCAGATCGGCGCGCTGCCGAGCCAGTCGGCCGCCTCCGAGCGGCTTGCCGCGGCCCGCGACCAGTTCGCCCGGCTGCTCGCCCGGGCCGAGCCCTACACCGAGCCGGTCGCAGCCGGCTCGACCACGCTCTACCGCGCCCGCTTCGCCGGCTTCGAGACCCAGGCCGACGCGCGGGCCGCCTGCGCCCAGATCAAGAAGCGTGCCTACGACTGCCTGCCCGTGCTCCAGTAACGCCGCATCACGGATCGCGACGATGACCGCCCAACAGACGTTCCTTCGCTTCGTTGATGCGCGCGGCGAGCGCCGCGGACCCTCCCATGTCGGGATGGACGCGCTTCATCAGGTTGCGGTGCGCGGCGCGGACCTCGTCCGCACTCGCGCCCTGCGGAAGCCCCAGGATCTCGTACGCCTCCTGCTCACTCATGCCGCGCGGTCGCGGCGCGGCGCCCTGCCCCCTTGCCGCACCGTCGTTCAGGTGTTCACGCCAGCGGGGCTCCCGGCGGTCGAGATACACTTCGAGGAGCGACCGGCTCTCCCGGTCGCCGGCCGCGCCCGCCCATAGGCCGACCACCGCCTCGAGCGACAGCGCGTTGAGGGACTGGCCGGCATAGCGGCCGGAGCGCACGGTGCCGCGCACCGTTCCCTTTTCATGATCGAGTTCGAGCTCGACGAGGGCACTCGCCGCTCGCGACGTCCGCGGCCCCTGCCCCGCTCCACCGCGGGCGCCGCCGCCCCGGCCGGGGCCTCCGAGACCTCCAAGGCCGCCGAGGCCCCCGAGCCGGCCAAGCCCCGTGTTCCCGCCGAAGCCGAACAGCGACAGGCCGAAGAGGCCGATCGGCATCGCCGCCGCCCATTTCCCGGTGGCCGCCAGCACGATGGCGACGCCGACGAGCACGATGCCGCCGATGCGCGGGAGAGAGCGGGCGAGCTTCTTCGGATCGGCCTTCACGTAGCCGCGGCCGAGGGCCCACAGGGCGAGGACGATCAGCCCACCGGCGAGCAGGAAGATCACGACAGCCTGCCGAGCAGCAGGCGGGCGCCGGCGTCGCCACGCTTCTCGAGCGCCGCGAGGGCCGCCCGGCCACCGGCGGCATAGGCCGCGACGGCGCGCAGCAGCTTCGCGAGCTCCGCCCCCGCCCCGGCCGTGAAGCGCACATGCGCCCCGCCGGTCAGGCGGGCGATCTCGGCGAAGGCGGTGGAGGCGACCGGGTCCGCCCCTTCCTGGAACAGGAAGGCCGGCACGCCCCGCAGCGCCAATTCCCCCGCCCGGGCGGCGAGTTCGTCGACCGGCTCCTCGCAGGCGTCACCCACATAGACGAGGGCGCCGACGCGGCTCTCGCGGGCTTCCGCCGCGACGTGCGACAGCACCTTGCGGATCTGCGTGTAGCCGCCGCGGCAGTCGATCTTCGCCATCAGGGCGCCGAGGACGTGCGGGTCGGCCACCCAGCGGCTCGCCCGGCACTCGCCGAGGCCGCGGAAGTAGACGAGCTTCACCGACAGGCCGCCGAGGGCGGCCGCCGCGTCGAACATCTCCGCCTGGATGACGCAGGCGCGGTCCCAGGTCGGCTGCCGGCTCATGGTGGCGTCGAGGGCGAAGACGAGGCGCCCCTGCCCTTCTGCGCGCGGCGCCATCGTGCGGGCCCTCTCGACGAAGGCGTCGATCTCGGAGGCGGAGGAGCGCGCGGGTGCGGCCTCGCCGGCCCCGGCGGGAACGGTGGCGGTCTTGGTCGAAGGGCGGTCGCGGTCGCTCACGGGCCTTAAGATGAAGCGCGCCGGCGATTTCGCAATGGCACCGTGACGATCCGGTCGACGACGATCGGTCTGCTGCCGCGCCGGCTGCTCACAGCAGGCAGAGCTCGGCGAGGGCGAGGCGGAGGTCCGCCGGCAAGGCGTCGCCGCCGCCGCCCTTCTGGCCGATGTCGCGCGGCGCCTCGGCGGCGGTGAGGTAGCGCCAGCCCTGGAACGGCCGCTTCTGCCGCCGCTCGGTCGGCACCAGCACCGGCTCGAGCACGATCTCGCAGCGCTCGATGCCGTCGTCGCCCTTCACCGGCCGGAGGTCGCGGATCGGCTGGCGCACCTGCAGGACGCCGCGGATCACCCAGTAGAGCGAGCCGCCGTCGAGCACCTCGTCGCGGCGCCGCGGCGTCATGCGGGTGGTGTGGACCTGCTCGGCCGGCCGCCCGAGCCGCCGGCGCTCGGCCTGCGTCTCGTCGATCCACTGCTGCAGGTCCTCGATCGAATCGGCGCCGACGCAGAGCTTGATGATGTGGAGCGGCATGGCGGGAGGGTGGTGCGGCGGCGTTCCGGAATCAATCGGGCCGATCGGCGCGGCTGGGGAAAACGGAAAACCGTCGTCAGAGTCCGCGACCCGGCCGTGTCCGGCCCCCCTTCCCTTCTCCCGCTCGCGGGAGAAGGTGCCCGAAGGGCGGATGAGGGCGCGCCGCGGAGCGGCGCGGTGGTCCGATCGATGCGGGGGCGTGTTGCTTCGGCGCGCGCCGCGCGCCGCCCTCATCCCCCTGCCGGGACTTTCTCCCAGCGGGGCTGGGAGAAGGGGGGCCTCGGCCGACCGAGGAGCATCACCCCCCTCTCGTCCCCTCCCCCTCCGCCAGCACCACGATCGCCGCGCCCTGGGCGACCTGCGCGCCGACGGCGGCGCGGACCTCGGCGATGGTGCCGTCGCGCGGGGCGGGCACCGTGTGCTCCATCTTCATCGCCTCAACGGTGAACAGCGGCGCGCCGCGGGCCACCGTGTCGCCAGGCGCGACGCGCACCGCCAGCAGCCGGCCGTGCATCGGCGCGCGCACGACGCCCGAGCCCTCGAGGTCGTCGGCGGTGCGGGCGAGCTCGTCGACGAGTCGCACGGCAGCGGCGCGGCCGCCGTCGAGGGCGTAGGCGGCCTCGCCGGCGCGCACGAAGGCCTCCTCCGGCACGCCGGCGCTGGAGGCTCGGCCGACGAAGGCCTCGACCTCGCCGTGGCTCCAGCGCAGCCGCGCCGTCTGCGGCGCGCCGCCGTCCACCGAGAAGCGGTAGCCGACCTCGCGCGCGGGTCCGAGGGCGAAGCCGTCGAGGGTCGACCACGGGTCGCTCCACCCGTCGGCGCGCGGCACCGGCGGCGGCACATGGGTGGCGGAAACCAGCCGGACCACGGCGGCAGCGACGACGCCGTCGCCGACGCGGCCGCCGGCGATCGCCGGACCGGCCCGCTCGACGAAGCCGGTATCGACGCCGCCCGCCCTGACGTCCGCGTGGCCGACGACGGCGCGCAGGAAGGCGAGGTTCGACTTCGGCCCGGCCACCACCGTCCGCGCGAGCGCGGCCGCGAGCCGGTCCAGCGCCTCGCGTCGGTCGGCGCCGTGGGCGATGATCTTGGCGATCATCGGGTCGTAGAACGGCGCCACCGTGCCGCCCTCCTCGACGCCGGAATCGACGCGGATCCCCTCGCCTTCCGGCAGGCGAAGGACGTCGAGGCGGCCCGAGGACGGCAGGAAGCCGGCGTCCGGGTCCTCGGCATAGAGGCGCACCTCGACGGCGTGGCCGTCGATCGGTGCCGCCTCGGCCGGCAGCTTCTCGCCCGCGGCGACCCGCAGCTGCCACTCGACGAGGTCGAAGCCGGTGATCGCCTCCGTCACCGGATGCTCGACCTGCAGGCGGGTGTTCATCTCCATGAACCAGAAGCCGTCCGGCCGGAGGCCCTTGGCGCCGTCGACGATGAACTCGACCGTGCCGGCTCCGACGTACCCGACGGCCTTCGCCGCGGCGACGGCGGCGGCGCCCATGGCGGCCCGCACCTCCGGCGTCATGCCGGGCGCCGGCGCCTCCTCCAGCACCTTCTGGTGCCGGCGCTGGATCGAGCAGTCGCGCTCGTTGAGGTGGATCGCGTTGCCGTGGGTATCGGCGAACACCTGGATCTCGATGTGGTGCGGGTCGCGCACGTAGCGTTCGACGAGCACGCGCGGGTCGCCGAAGGCGGACTGTCCCTCGCGGCGGGCGGCGGCGAGCGCTTCGTCGAACTCGATCGCCCGGTCGACCCGGCGCATGCCCTTGCCGCCACCGCCGGCGACGGCCTTGATCAGCACCGGATAGCCGATCTCGTAGGCCTTCTGCTTCAGGAACTCCGGGTCCTGACGCTCGCCGTGATAGCCCGGCACCACGGGCACTTTATTTTGCTCCATCAGCGCCTTGGCGCCGTCCTTCAGTCCCATGGCGCGGATCGCCGACGGCGGCGGCCCGACGAAGACGATGCCGGCCGCCGCGCACGCCTCGGCGAAGGCGGCGTTCTCTGACAGGAAGCCGTAGCCGGGGTGGATGCACTCGGCGCCGGTCGCGCGCGCCGCGGCGAGGATCCGCTCGGCCGACAAGTAGGACTGCGCCGCCGGCGCCGGGCCGATCGGCACGGCCACGTCGGCGAGACGCACGTGGGGGGCGGCGGCGTCGGCCTCCGAATAGACCGCGATCGTCCGCAGCCCCAGGCGGCGGGCGGTGCGGATGATGCGGACGGCGATCTCGCCGCGGTTGGCGATGAGGATCGAACGGAACACGGCGTCTCCCGGCGTCGGCGCGGCCGGCCGGAGGATGGCACGGCGGACGGCCAGAAGGCGAGAGCGGTGCGGCCGTTCAGTGCAGGACGCGCGGGCCTTCGGGCGGGGTGACCGGCACCGGATGCGGCGCGCCGGACCCGGCGCCGGTCGTCCGGTCCGCGGAGGGGGCAGCGAACACCGGGGCGCCGAACATCGGGGCGCCCTCGCCGAAGTCGAACTCCACCGCCGGCCGCGGCTGGGCGAACAGGAAGCCCTGCAGGGCGGCGGCGCCGGTGGCGAGCGCGACGCTGCGCTCCGCCTCGGTCTCGATGCCCTCGATAATCACGAACAGCCCGAGCGCGCGCCCGAGGTCGGCGATGGCCGAGAGGATCGCCGAGCCGTTCGGGTCGCCGGAGACGTCGGTGACGAAGGCGCGGTCGATCTTGATGCCGTCGACCGGCAGCTCGCGCAGGCGCGACAGGCTGGAATAGCCGGTGCCGAAGTCGTCGAGCATGATCCTGACGCCCATCGCCCTGAGCTGCGAGAGGACGGCGAGCGTCTCATTGTTGTCGCTGCCGAAGGCGTGCTCGGTCACCTCGATGCAGAGCCGCTGCGCCGGGAGGCCGGAGAGCGCGAGCGCGCTCCGCACGCCGTCGACGTAGGCGATGTCGGCGAGTTCGGTCGGCGAGGCGTTGACGAAGAGCCAAGCGCCGTCCCAGGCGACCGCGTCGGCGCAGGCCCGGCGGAGCACATAGGTGCCGAGGCGGACGATCTGGCCGTTCTCCTCGGCGAGGCGAACGAAATAGGGCGCCGGCACGTAGCCGCGCTCGGGATGGCGCCAGCGGGCGAGCGCCTCCATTGCCTGCACCCGCCCGGTGCCCGCCGTGACGATCGGCTGGTACCACACCTCGAGCAGGCCGGCGTCGAGGGCGTGGGAGAGGTCGGCCTGCAGGCGCGACTGCAGCCGCATGGAATCCTCCATCGCCTGCTCGAACATGGTGTGGCGCCGGTCCCGGTTCTCCTTCGACCGGTAGAGGGCGAGGTCGGCGCGGCGGAACAGGTCGTCGGCGCCGATCGAGCGGTCGAAGCTCACGGCGGTGCCGACCGAGCCGGCCACCGCCAGCCGCCGGATGCCGACGAACATCGGCTGGCAGAGCGCCTCGCCGATCCGCATCCCGAGCGCCTCTGCCTCGCCGGCGGCCGCCAGCGCCGATTGCAGCACGACGAACTCGTCGCCGCCGAGCCGGGCGACGAGGTCGTCCGGGCCGATCAGCCGCTCGAGACGGCGCCCCACCTCGACGAGCAGCTGGTCGCCGGCGCCGTGGCCGTGGGTGTCGTTGAAGGTCTTGAAGTCGTCGAGGTCGACATAGTGGACCGCGACGCCGCGGCGGCCGTCGCGGGCGTCGAGGGCGGCCTCGAGGCGCGCTTCGAGCAGGCGCCGGTTCGGCAGGTCGGTCAGCGGGTCGCGCTCGGCGAGGCGGTCGATCTCCTCGCGGCGCCGGGCGTCGGCGGTTGTGGCGGAGCCGAGCTTGGCGAGGAGGAGCGCGGTGGCGGCCGCCACCGCCGCCATCGCCACCACGGCCGTCGGCAGCACGTGGGTGCGGATCCAGTCGCCGGGCCGGTCGGGCCGCCAGGTGAGGAAGCCGAGGGCGGGGCCACCGGCCCGTGCCGTCAGCGGCTCGACCGCCCAGCCGTCCTCCGCCGGGGGCGTGGGGCGAAGATGAGCGCCGTTCAGTTGCAGCCCGCGGGCGATCTCGCCGAGGAGGTCCGCGTCGAGAACGTCGAGGCTGACGAGGAGCGGTCGGTCGCCGCTTTCCACCGCCGGCCCGACGGGCGCGACGGCGGCAAGGGCCGGACGGCCGTCAGTGACGACCACGTCGGCGGCGCCCGCGGTGGTTTCCCCAGGCGGCGCCACGAGCGCCCCGGGCAGCGCCGTGTCGGCTATCGGCGCGGGACCGCCAAGGGCGGTCCGCGCGGTGTCGAGAAGGCTGGAGACGGACGCGCGGATCGCTTCGAACTCGCCCGGCTCCACCATCGCGCCGGCCTCGGCGGCGTAGACCGGACGGCCGATGGCATCGAGCAGGACGACAACGTCGTGGCCGTCGTGGGGGCCGAGCCACCGTCCGAGACGCTCGTGCAGGCGGTCGCGCGCCTCCCGGTCAAGGGCGGCGGCGTCGACGCCGTCGGCGGCAACGCCCTGCTCGCGCAGCATGTCCTGCAGACGATTGTCGACGGCCTCGGCGAACAGCGCGCCCTGCCGCGACACGGCGTAGTCATCGGAGAGGCGGGCGGCCCAGACGATGGCGAGCACGACGAGGATTGCCGCGACGAGAACCGTCACGGCGACCGGCAGGACGACAGGCAGGACGGCGCGTCTCGCCCCCGCAGCGCTCATGCTTCCCCCAGCCCTCCGGCTCGACCGAGCCGATGGGGTCCCCCCGACCGCCTTGTCGCACGAAGAGGCGGCCGTGGCGGTTCACGAATCGTGGAGCGCCCGACTGAACGGGCGACTCTTGCCCGATGGTTAACAGAAAAATCCCCGGTCGCCGAGGCGACCGGGGCTGAAGGGGAGATGAGGAAACCGCATTGGCGCCTCGAAAACGCGGCGCCGTCAGAAACGTTCCGCAACCTCAGCCGGCGGGGCGGATCGACTGGCCGAAGCGGAAGACGTCGTCGGGGTCGACGGCCGCCTTGACGCGGCGGAGGCGCGCGAGGTTCGCGCCGTAGTACTGGTCGGCCCAGTCCTTGAGAGCAGGGTCCGGGAAGTTCTGGAAGGCGCCTTGCCCGCAGAAAGGCACCATCGCCGCATAGGTCTCGTCGAGCCAGTCGGTGGCGGCGGCGACGGCGCGGCGGCCGTCGCTCTCCTCGAAGGTGAATGCGGTGGAGAACAGCCACTCGCTCCGCCGATGGACGAAGGCCGTCGCCTTCGGCGCCATGGCGTTCACAGCCTTGCCGGTCTGGAACAGCTTCAGCGACGCCGAGCCGCCGGTGCCGGGGAAGCGCCGCGCCTGGCGGAAGGCGGTGTCGAGGGCCGCGCCGCCGAAGGTCTCGGCCACGAAGCGCGAGCGCTCCCTGTAGTGCTCCGGACCGCCCTCCTCCGACAGCATCGCCTGCTCGTCCCAGTAGGGGCCGGTGCGGATCGTCTGCTTGAGGGGCGGGGCCACCGCGAAGACCGGCGCCAGGATGTCCTTGAGCTCCTCCCGCGGGCCATGGACCTGGCCGAGCAGGTTGACGCGCACGTCGCGCCCGGCCCGCCGGTCCTCCGGCGTCACGGCGCGCAGGGACACCTTCGAGCCGAGCCGGCGCGTCGCGACCGAGAGGGCCGCGAGCAGCGCTTCCATCACCGCCTCGGGCTTGCGCGACCAGGTGATGTCGAAGGCGGTGACGTCGTCGACGTCGAAGGTCTCGAGCACGAAGCGCGTGTTGATGCCGAAGTTGCCACCGGCGCCGCCGCGGCAGGCCCAGAACAGGTCCTCCTCGCGGTTCGCCCGCGCCGTCCGGATCCTGCCGTCGGCGCCCACCACCTCGGTCTCCATCAGCTTGTCGCAGCCGATGCCGTGCAGGCGCATGTCGAAGCCGATGCCGCCGCCGAGCAGGAAGCCGGCGACGCCGACGCCGTAGCAGCGGCCGTGGGTGATGGCGACGCCCGCCTGCGGCAGGGCCGCGTAGAGGTCGCGGTTCTTGATGCCGGCGCCGACCGTCACCCGGCCGCTCGCCTCGTCGAAGGCGAGGTCCCGGAGGAGGCCGACGTCGATCTGCAGGCCGCGCGTCGTCGAGTAGCCGGCATAGTTGTGGCCGCCGGCGCGGGCGGCGAAGCGCACGTCGTTCTCGCGGCACCAGAGGATCGCCTTCGCCACGTCCTCGGCGGAGCGGCAGCGGGCGATGCCGGCCGGCAGCCGGTCGGCATAGACGAGGTTGTTCGGCAGCGCCGCCGCCTTGTAGCCCTTGTCTCCCGGGCGCAGCAGCGGCCCGGAGAGGCTGCGCGCGAGGTGCTTCCAGGCCTTCTCGGAGATCTCCGGCGCGGCTGCGACGGGGTTCGCGCGGCCGAGGACGACGAAGCCGCCGAGGGCGGCAGCGGCGCCGGCAAGGACGCTGCGGCGCGTGGGACCGTGAGCCGCGGCCATCGGCGGGCGGGGGACGGAGGTCGAGGACTCGGACATGCGGGCTCCGGCGAAGGTGGCCGCCTCAAGGCGAGCGCGCCACGATGTCACCGCCGAACGCCTGCCGCAATCGCCGCCGAAGACGCTGCTTGCCGGGTGCCGGGAGCGTGCCGCCGAGTGCTAGCCGCGGCCTCCCGCCGCCTCGACGATGACCCGCACGGCGATCGTCTCGCCCTCGCCGCCGGAGCGGGCGCCACGGAGCGGCGCGGCGCCGAGCCAGTCGAGGGCGGTGGCGACCCGGACGTGGGCATCCGCCGGACAGAGGCCGAGCGAGGGATCGAAGCCGATCCAGCCGATGCCGTCGACATGCGCCTCCGCCCAGGCGTGGCCGGCATCGCTCTCGCGCCCGCCGGCGTCGCTGTAGAGGTAGCCGGCGACATAGCGGCAGGGCACGCCGGCGGATCGGGCGGCGGCGAGGAAGACGTGGGCGAGTTCCTGCGCCGTGCCGCCGCCGTCGGCGAAGATCTCGGCGGCGGAGCGCACCGGCGTCGCCGAGGGCGGGTCGCGGCGGAGGCGGTCGTGCAAGGCGCGGTTGAGGGCGTGCAGGAGATCGAGCGGATCGTCCGAGCCGAAGGCGGTGGTGTGGGCGAAGTCGGCCAGCGCCTCGTCGGCGACGGTCAGCGGCGTCTCACGCCGGTAGACGGCCATCGGCAGGCGCTCGATCGCCCCGCGGACGATGCCGGCGGTGTCGTCCGAGCCGACCTCCCCCGAAGCGGTGATCGTCAGCGCCTCGAGCGGCCCGTCGGCCGAGAAGGCGTGGGCGCTGTTGCCGAAGGGATCGTCGATCGGCGTCAGCCGCCCGTCGGCGGAGACGTCGAGCCGCCAGTCGGCGACGAACTGACCGTTGTGGTTCTGCGGGGTGAGCCGCAGCACCTGGATCGCGCGGGAGACCGGTTTCACGTACCGGTAGGTCGTCTCGTGGGTGATCCGAAGCCGCATCGCCGCCCCGCCGGTCCTCTCGGTTGCCGCCTCAGACGAGATACTGCTCGGTGACCGCCTGGCCGAGGCGGTTGTTCTCGCCGATGAAGTCGACGAGGAAGGCGTGCATGCCGGTCGAAAACACGGTGGTGATCTCCATGCTCTCGAGGCGGGCGTAAGCGGCGCGCGCCTGGCGCTGGCTCGGCCCCTGGCGGCCGTAGGTGCGGGCGAGATAGTCGAGGTGGCGCGTGGCGTTCTCGTAGCAGCTCGTCAGCGAGCGCGGCATCTCGCGGCGCAGGATGAGGAGGTCGGCGACGAGGCGCGGCCTCAGGCTCTCGCGGTAGACCCAGTGGTAGGCCGTCAGCGCCGAGACCGAGCGGAGGATCGCCGACCACTGGAAATAGTCGAGGCCGCCGCCGACCGACTGCCCCTCGGGCAAGAGGATGTGCGACTTCACGTCGAGGATGCGCGCCGTCGAATCCGCCCGCTCGAGGTAGATGCCGATGCGGAAGAAGTCGAAGGCGTCGTTGCGCAGCATCGTCCGGTAGGCGGAGCCGTCGAAGCGCAGCGCCGCCTCCTTGACGAAGGAGAGGAACTCGCCGAGCCGAGGACGCGACATCGTCGCCCCGTCGAAGCGCTTCATCTCGAGCCAGGCGCCGTTGATCGCCTCCCACATCTCGATCGTGAGCGCGGTGCGGACGGCGCGGGCGTTGTGGCGGGCGATCTCCAGGCAGTTGCGGATGCTCGAGGGGTTCGCCGGCGAGAAGGCGAGGAAGTCCACCACCGTCGCCTGGGTGGCTTCGTCGTAGAGGCTGCGGAAGAGGTCCTCGGCACCGGTGGCGGCCACGGCCGATTCCCACTCGTTGGAACTGCCGCCGTAGCCGGCCGGCAGCGTCGCGAGGCGCAGCGCCGCGTCGAGGATGCGGGCCGTGTTGTCGGCACGTTCGACGTAGCGGGCGAGCCAGTAGAGGGTGTCGGCGGTACGGGAGAGCATCGGGAGAGGCTTTCTCGGAAGGGAAGGCGCGCTGGCGAGACGGCGGCAGGACCGTCAGTCGACGACCCAGGTGTCCTTGGTGCCGCCGCCCTGGCTCGAGTTCACCACCAGCGACCCCTCCTTGAGGGCGACGCGGGTGAGGCCGCCCGGGACGATGCGGACGCGGTCGGAGCCGGTGAGGACGAAGGGCCGGAGGTCGACGTGGCGGGGCGCCACGCCTTCGCCGACGAAGGTCGGACAGGTCGAGAGGGCGAGCGTCGGCTGGGCGATGTAGTTCGTCGGGTGCGCCTTCACCTTCTCGCGGAAGGCGGCCACCGTGGCGGCGTCCGACTTCGGGCCGACCAGCATGCCGTAGCCGCCCGAGCCGGAGACCTCCTTGACGACGAGGTCGGCCATGTTCTCGAGCACGTAGGCGAGGGCATCGGGCTCGCGGCAGCGCCAGGTCGGCACGTTGTGCAGGATCGGCTCCTCGCCGAGATAGAAGCGGACGATCTCCGGCATGTAGGTGTAGACGGCCTTGTCATCGGCGACGCCGGTGCCGACTGCGTTGGCGAGGGCGATGTTGCCGGCCCGGTAGGCGGCGAGCAGCCCGGGCACGCCCAGCACCGAATCGGGCCGGAAGACCAGCGGGTCGAGGAAGTCGTCGTCGAGCCGGCGGTAGAGCACGTCGACGCGCCGCGGCCCCTGGGTCGTGCGCATGTAGACGACGTTCTCGCTGACGAAGAGGTCGCTCCCCTCGACGAGCTCGACGCCGAGCTTGTCGGCGAGGAACGAGTGCTCGTAGTAGGCGCTGTTGAAGGGGCCGGGGGTGAGCAGCGCCACGGTCGGGAAGCCGGGCGCCGAGGCCGGCGCGAGCGAGCGCAGGGTCGCGAGCAGCTCGTCGGGATAGTTCTCGACCGGGGCGATGCGGTGCGTCTGGCAGAGGTCCGGCAGCAGCCGCATCATCACCTCGCGGTTCTCCAGCATGTAGGAGACGCCGGAGGGCGTTCGTGCGTTGTCCTCGAGGACGTAGAAGGTGTCGGCGTCGACGCGGACGATGTCGATGCCGGCGATCGGGACGTAGACGCCGTGCGGGACGGCGACGCCCGCCATCTCGGGCCGGTAGTAGGGATTGCCGTAGACGAGGTCCTCCGGGACGACGCCGGCGCGGACGATCTCGCCCTTGCCGTAGACGTCGCCGAGGAAGGCGTTGAGCGCCTTCACGCGCTGGACGAGGCCGGCGGAGAGGCGGTCCCATTCGGCGCGGGTGAGGACCCGCGGCACGATGTCGAAGGGGATGATGCGCTCCTCCGCCTCGGCGTCGCCGTAGACGGAGAAGGTGATGCCGATGCGGCGGAACAGGAGTTCCGCCTCGTGCTGGCGGGCGCGCAGCTGCTCCACGTCGGTCTCGCCGATCCAGGACTTCACCCGCTCGTAGCCCTGGCGGACGTCGGCCCCGGACCCACTCATCTCGTCGAAGGCGCTTGCCGTCATCGTCCGTCCCGTTCCCCTCGCCGCGCCGACGGCGCGCCTGGGGATTTAACCGGGAAATCGCGGCGCGCCGCAAGCGCCCCTTGCCTTCATCGTGTGCAGACAAGGGGTCGCGGGCCGGCTTGCCGCGATTTTGAGCAGGCCCGGAAGGGGCCTGATCCGTGGGCGGGCACAGCCAACGGACCGTCGCCAAAGCCAGGGGCGTGGCGGGATGCACGCCTCGCGAAGTGTGCGGTCAGAGCGCGAAATCCGCGGCCGAGAGAGCGTGGTTGCCGAGGAGCTTCAGAGAGAAGTCCGCCACGCCGTCGCCGTCGAGGTCGCCCTCGACGAGGGTCCGCGCCCCCTCGCGACCGACCTGGAAGCGCAGTTCCCCCGCCGTGCCCCCGAAGGCCTCCGCGCCGATGAACACGAAGGCCTGGTCGCCGTCCACGACAGTGTCGGCATCGAGACCGGCGAGGTCGATCCGGTCGGCGCCGGACCGGAAGTCCTTGATTACGTCGCCGGCCCCCACCTCGCCGATGTGACCGGCCTCGGCGAACACGAAGCGGTCAGCGCCGGCCTGGCCCCAGAGCTTGTCCGCGCCTTCGCTGCCAGTGATCACGTCGCGCCCGCCGCCACCCTTCAGCCAGTCGGCGCCGTCGCCGCCGGAAACCGTGTCCGCGCCCTTCGCGCCGGCGAGCCAGTCGCGCTCGCCGGCCCCCTCCAGGATGTCGTCGTGGCTCGTGCCCTCGAAGACGTCGGCGCCGGCGGACCCGATGAAGTGCTGCGCGTCGGCGTCGAGGGCGTCCGCGTAGAGATCGAGCCGCGCCTGCTCCGCCGCGGACCCGTACATGTGGGCGACCGCGAAGTTGTGGACGGGGCCGTTCGCCTCGATCTCCGCCTCCTCGTCGGCGCTCGCCGGCACGCCGTTCACGAGGTCAAGCCCGGTGATCCTGAGGAGCGCGTCACCGCCGACGAAGGAGCCGTCGGCATCGTAGGTCCCCGTCCCGCGCGTGCCGTACTCGATCGTGTTGATCTCGCCGGCCACCGTGTGGGTGCCGAAGTTGTAGGAGAGGTCGCCGTGGGCGAGCACGTACTTCGAGGACGCCTCGCTGCCGAAGCCGATCATCATCTCCTCGCCCGCGAAGGCGGAGGAGTTATCGAAGACCGGCATGCCGCCGCCGCTGGTGTCGGCGAGGAAGCCGCCGCGGATGAAGGCTTCGAAGTCCATGCCGGTCGAGCCGGACGCGTCGATGGTGATCATGGGTTGGGTCCTCGAGGGGTCCTGCGTCCGCCAAGCGCCGGATCGGCGCCTGTGTCCCGGCCGGGCGGCCAGACGACCATCGCGGGCGCGCTCCGGGCGGCGCCCCGCCCGCCACACCGGAGGCGGCGCTGCGCCAATCGCGAACTGTTACAGTTTGCAAATGCGTTTGAGAGTCACTTGCATTTCTGAAGAAGCACGGTCACTCGGTTCGGTCAAGGGCGCATGGCGCCGGAAGCGGCGCGGCGCTGCCGACCGGCGCCCCGCCCGCTTCAGATCAGCTGCAGCCCCTTCAGGGAGGCGTGGCCGTCGCGGCCGACGATGATGTGGTCGTGGACGACGATGCCGAGCGGCTTCGCCACGTCGGCGATGTGGCGCGTCATGTCGATGTCGGCGCGGGAGGGGGTCGGATCGCCTGAGGGGTGGTTGTGGACGAGGATGAGCGCCGTCGCCGAGAGCTCCAGCGCCCGCTTCACCACCTCGCGGGGATAGACCGGCGTGTGGTCGACGGTGCCGGTCTGCTGCAGCTCGTCGGCGATGAGGGCGTTCTTCTTGTCGAGGAAGAGGATGCGGAACTGCTCGCGCTCGGCGAACGCCATCGCGGCGCGGCAGTATTCGATCACCTGGCTCCAGGAGCCGAGCACCTGCTTTCCGCGCACCCGGCCGCGGGTGATGCGCTGGGCAGCGGCCAGCACCGTCTTGAGGTCGAGGGCCACCGCCGGCCCGACGCCCTCGACCTCCGCCAGATGCGCCTCCGGGGCGCCGAGCACCTCGCCGAACGAGCCGAAGCGGGCGATCAGCCGCTTGGCGACCGGCTTGGTGTCACGCCGCGGAATGGCGCGGAACAGGATCAGTTCGAGGAGTTCGTAGTCGGCGAGCGCCTCGGCCCCGGCGCTGCGGAAGCGGGCCCTCAGCCGGGCGCGGTGGCCGTCGAGCCCCTCCCCGTCGGCCGCGGCCGGCGGGGCCGCCGCCTTGGCGGCGCGGCGAGCGGGGCGGGCATCCTCGAAACCGTCCCCCTCCGCCATCGTCGCCGGCCCTCCCCCGAGCGCCGAGCCGGTCAGGCCGCGGAGCGCGGCCGGTCGAGGCCGGCCGGCGAGAGCGTGAAGATCTCGTGGCCGCTCTCCGTCACCGCCACCGTGTGCTCGTACTGGGCCGAGAGCGAGCGGTCGCGCGTCACCGCCGTCCAGCCGTCGGAGAGGATCTTCACGTGCGGCCGGCCGAGGTTCACCATCGGCTCGACGGTGAAAATCATGCCGGGGCGGAGCTCGATGCCCTCTCCCGGGCGGCCGTAGTGGAGGATGTTCGGCGTGTCGTGGAACAGCCGGCCGACGCCGTGGCCGCAGAAGTCGCGCACCACCGAGCAGCGCTCCGCCTCCACGTAGGTCTGGATGGCCGCACCGATGTCGCCGGTGGTGGCGCCCGGGCGGATGACCGCGATGCCGCGCATCATCGATTCGTAGGTGACTTCCAGAAGCCGCTCGGCCGCCCGCCGCAGCTGGCCGACGCCGTACATGCGGCTCGAATCGCCGTGCCAGCCGTCGAGGATGAAGGTCACGTCGATGTTGACGATGTCGCCGTCGCGCAGCGGCTTGTCGTTGGGGATGCCGTGGCAGACGACGTGGTTGATCGAGGTGCAGGTCGAGCGGCGATAGCCGCGATAGTAGAGCGTCGCCGGCAGGGCGCCGTGGGAGACGCCGAAGTCGTAGACGAAGGCGTCGATCTCGTCGGTCGTGAGGCCCGGCTGCACCATCGGCGTCAGGGCATCGAGGCACTCGGCCGCCAGGCGGCCGGCGCGTCGCATGCCGACGAAGGCGTCTTCGCCGTAGAGGCGGACGTGACCGGTGTTCTTCGGCGGCGCCGTCGCCGCGTCCACATAGGTGACCATTCGCTTGTCCCTGCCGCCGCCCGCGCCGCGGCGTTTCGTTCCCTGTCATATAGACCCGATCGGCCCCGAGTGCAGCGCCGATCGCAACCGCCGGGCGCACTCAGTCGAGAATCGGGACCGAGCGCTCGACGCCGATGCCCTCCGGCGTGACCCGGCAGGCGTAGGCGATCGCCTCGACACCGGCCCGGCGCGCCGCCGCGAAGGCCCTCGCATAGGCCGGATCGAGGTCGGCGGCGAGCGAGAGGCGGTCGCACTCCCCTCGTTGCACCACGAACGCCATCACCGCGCGCCCGCCGCCGGCCGCCACCTCCGCGAGCTCGGCGAGATGCTTCGCCCCCCGGGCGGTGACGGAATCAGGGAACTCGGCGAGGCCCGGCCGCCGCATCAGATGGACATTCTTGATCTCGACATGCGCCGGCGGCCGGTCCGGCCCCTCGAGCAACAGGTCGATGCGGCTCGACCGCCCGTAGCGCACCTCGCGGCGAAGGCTGGCGTATCCATCGAGCTCCGGCACCGTGCCGGCGAGGATCGCCGCCGCGAACAGGGCGTTCGGCCGGTTCGTGTTGATGCCGACGAAGGTGCCGTCCGCCTCGACGATCTCGAGCGTCAGGGGCAGCTTGCGGGCGAGGTTCGGCGAGCGCGAGACGAAGGCGCGTGCGCCCGCGGTGTCGAGCCCGAGCATCGCCCCCGGGTTCGGGCAGTGGACCACCTCGACGCTGCCGTCCGGGAAGGCGACGTCCGCGAGGAAGCGCTTGTAGCGCCGGAGAAGACGGCCCTCGGCCAGCGGCGCGTCGAACGGGATCACGATGCCGGCCGGCAGGCGAGCGGGCCCGGCACGATGGCGCAGGTCGCGAGAGTCTTGCCGGCCTCGCCGATCACCCGCCCCGTCCACCCATCGCCCGTCCGCTCCATCAGAAACGAGCCGAAGGCATGCAGGGCGAGCCCCTCGGCGACCGTGCGCTCCGCGGTCGCGGTGCCGGCAAGGTCCTCCGGCAGCTTGCGGTCGAGGATGGTGCCGCTGTTGCCGATGACGAGCTGGCCGGGTCCGCCGTTGGTGAAGGTGAGGCTCTCGAAGAGGTGGATGTGGCCGGAGAGGACGACCTGCAGCGCCTCCGGCAGGCTGTCGCCCGCCGCGGCCGCATAGGTCTGGCTCGAGCCGTAGACGCGGTTGTGCGGCCCGCGCATCACCCCCCAGGCCGGCTTGTGGGTGAGGAGCATGGTCGGCGCCTTCTCCGCCGCCGCGCCGATCGCCGCGAGTTCCTCCCGCAGGATCGCCTCCATGGCCGGGTCGACGCGCGCATCCGGCGGGAACGACGTGTCGAGCACGGCGAAGCCCTGGCCGGCGATCGTCACGGAGTAGGTCGGGTCCTTCTGCGGGCACGGCATGTCCGGGTCGAAGGCGTCGGGCGACAGGTGGCGGCTGTAGCCGACGCCGGCGCGGCTGCACGTCTCGTGGTTGCCGCGCACGACGATCATCGGCGCGGCGGCCAGCAGGGGCGCCGCCGGGGTGAAGAAGTCGGCCGCCCAGGTCGGCCAGTTGTCACCGGACGGCGTGCCGACGCAGGCCGGCTGGATCAGCGTCGGGCACGGCTTCTCGCGATAGATGTAGTCGCCGACGTGGATGATGAGATCCGGCTTCTCGGCCGCCGCCGTCGCCGCCACCTCGGCGAACGCCCACTTCGTCGGGTCGTCGCAGGCCTGCGCCCAGTTCGGCTCGACCCGGCAGCCGGTGTCGCCGACGACAGCGATACGGTCGAGCCGCTTGGCCGGCGCCGGCACCGGAGCGCCGGCCACAGTGACCGCCGTCGCACCTTCGGTGAGCGCCAGCGCGCAAACGCGCTCCGGGAAGCCGTCCGCCGGCGCCGCGCGCTCGGTCATGGCGATCGCGACGCCGTCGACGGTCGCCTCCGGACAGGCCGCATCCGTCACCACCGCCCGTGCCTCGGCGCCGCCGCCGGCGACATACTGCGTCCAGCGGGCGAGCACCTCGGCAGAGGCGGAGGGCGCCCACAGCGTGGCCGTGACGAGCGCCGCCACGCCGAGCGCCGAGGAAAGCCCCGCGCCAGTCTGGTGACGGATGATGGCGAGCGTGATCATCTGGAAGGCCCCCCGGGTGGTCTTCTTGTTTCCCGGGCACAGTCTTTCGCAGCCGGGGCCGCACCTCAACGGGGTTCGCATCTTGTTGCCACATCGCCGCAGCCGGCCGTAACGCTTGGATAAGCGGCAACGCACGCTTGCGGCGGCGGCTGCAGGCGAGTGACACTCCCGCGCTCGCGACTCCCACCCCATGATCGAACGGCTCGCCCTCATGACCTACTGCGTCGGCATCTTCGTCCAGGAAGGCCTGGTGATGATCGCCGACACGCGCACCAACGCCGGCCTCGACAACATCGCCACCTACCGCAAGCTCCACATCTTCGAGAAGCCGGGCGAGCGCGTGGTGGCGATCGCCACCTCGGGCAACCTGGCGGTTTCCCAGGCGGTGCTGAGCCTCCTGTCGGAAGGCGTGCGCGATCCGGCGACGGGCGAGATGGAGACGATCTACGACACGCCCTCGATGTTCCGGACGGCGCAGCTCGTCGGCGAGGCGATCCGCGAGGTCTACCGGGTCGACGGCCGCGCCCTCGAGCAGAACGCCGCCGGCTTTGACGTGACGATGCTCGTCGGCGGCCAGATCGCCGGGCGGCGCCTGCGCCTCTTCATGGTCTACCGGGCCGGCAACTTCATCGAGGCGACCGAGGACACGCCCTACCTGCAGATCGGCGAGCACAAGTACGGCAAGCCGATCCTCGACCGGGCCGTCACCTTCCGCACCAGCCTGCGCGAATCGCTGAAGCTCGGGCTGATCTCGATGGATTCGACCATCCGCTCGAACCTCTCGGTCGGCCTGCCGATCGACGTCCTGACGATCCGCCGCGACGTCTTCGCCTCCGAGCTCCGCCACCGCATCGAGGCCCAGGACGGCTACTTCCAGGACCTCCGCCAGCGCTGGTCGGCGGCCCTGCGCGAGGCGCACGCCGCCATCCCGCCCCCGCCCTACGGCTCCGGCTTCAGCTGAGGCCGGAGCGGGCAGCCCTGCCCTAGCCCGCCTGCGCCTCGACGCTCGCAACGGCGAGCATGTTGGCGACGCCCCGGCTCGTGGAGGACGGCAGCAGGATGTGGGCCGGCTTCGCTGTGCCCATCAGGATCGGGCCGACGTGCAGGCCGTCGGCGATCTCCTTCAGGAGCGTCATGGCGATCGAGGCGGCGTCGAGCGTCGGGAAGACGAGGAGGTTCGCCGGTCCCGAGAGCCGGCCCGCCGGCATCGCCCGCTCGCGCACCAGCGCCGACACCGCCGCGTCACCCTGCATCTCGCCGTCCACCTCGATGTCCGGGCACTCCTGCCAGAGAAGGCCGGTGGCGCGCCGCATCTTCTCGGCCGACGCGGTCTTCTGGGAGCCGAAGTTCGAGTGCGAGAGGAGCGCCACCTTCGGCTCGAAGCCGAAGCGGCGCTGGTGAATGGCGGCGAAGCGCGTCGTCTCGGCGATCTCCTCCGCCGTCGGGTTCTCCCGAACCGCCGTGTCAGTGAGGAAGTAGGCGCCCTCGTTAAAGATGAGGAGCGAGAGCGTCGACAGGCCGCTCGCCCCGGGCTTCAGGCCGATGACCTGGCGAATGTCGCGCAGGTGCCGGTCGAAGCGCCCGTCGAGGCCGCAGAGCAGCCCGTCCGCCTCCCCGCGCAGCACCGCGAGCGCCGCGATGACGGTGGTGTTCGTCCGCACGATCGCCCGCGCCGCCTCCGGGTTCACCCCCTGGCGGCCGACGCGCTCGAAGTAGAGGTCCACATAGTCGCGGTAGCGCGGGTCGTCCTCGGGGTTGATGAGCTCGAAGTCGCGCCCCGGCCGGACCGACAGGCCGTAGCGCTTCAGCCGCGTTTCGACCACCGCCGGGCGGCCGACGAGGATCGGCCGGGCGATGCCGTCCTCGATCGCCACCTGGGCGGCGCGCAGCACCCGCTCGTCCTCGCCGTCGGCGAGCACGATGCGCTTCAGCGCCGCCTTCGCCGCCGACACGATCGGCTTCATGGCGAGGCCCGAGCGGAAGACGAAGCGCTCGAGGCCGTCCTCGTAGGCCTTCCAGTCGGCCGGCGGGCGCGCCGCGACGCCGGTCTCCACCGCTGCCTTCGCCACCGCCGGCGCGATGCGGAGGATGAGGCGCGGGTCGAACGGCGACGGGATCAGGCTCGTCGGCCCGAAGCGGTCCTGCTCGCCGCCATAGGCGCGCGCCGCGACGTCCGAGGGCGGCTCCTTCGCGAGGGCCGCGATCGCCTCGACGGCGGCGATCTTCATCTCCTCGTTGATCGCCGTCGCGCCGACGTCGAGGGCGCCGCGGAAGACGTAGGGGAAGCAGAGGACGTTGTTCACCTGGTTCGGATAGTCCGAGCGGCCGGTGCAGATCATCGCGTCCGGCCGGACGGCGAGCGCCACCTCCGGCAGGATCTCCGGAACCGGATTGGCGAGCGCCAGCACCAGCGGCTGCTTCGCCATCGCCGCCACCATCTCCGGCTTCAGGACGCCGGGTGCCGAGACGCCGAGGAAGACGTCGGCGCCGCCGATCACGTCGGCGAGGGTGCGGGCGTCGGTCTCCTGGGCGTAGACCGCCTTCCACGGGTCCATGAGCTCCGTGCGGCCGGCATAGACGACGCCGCCGAGATCGGTGACCCAGACGTTCTCCCGCCGCGCGCCCATGCGGACGAGCAGGTTGAGGCAGGCGAGGCCCGCCGCGCCGGCGCCCGAGGCGACGATCTTGATGTCCTCGATGCGCTTGCCGGAGAGCTCCATCGCATTGACGACGGCGGCCCCGACGATGATCGCCGTGCCGTGCTGGTCGTCGTGGAAGACCGGGATCTTCATGCGCTCGCGCAGCGCCGCCTCGATGGCGAAGCAGTCCGGCCCGCGGATGTCCTCGAGGTTGATGCCGCCGAAGGTCGGCTCGAGCGCCGCCACCACGTCGACGAAGCGGTCGACGTCGGTCTCCCCCACCTCGATGTCGAAGACGTCGATGCCCGCGAACTTCTTGAAGAGCACCGCCTTGCCCTCCATCACCGGCTTCGCCGCGAGCGCGCCGATGGCGCCGAGGCCGAGGACGGCGGTGCCGTTCGAGACGACGCCGACGAGGTTCTGCCGGGAGGTGTAGAGGGCGGCGGTGGCCGGATCGGCGGCGATCTCGCGGCAGGGCGCGGCGACGCCCGGCGAGTAGGCGAGAGCGAGGTCGCGCTGGTTGCCGAGCGGCTTCGTCGGCCGGATCTCGAGCTTGCCGGGCCGCGGGTGGCGGTGGAAGTAGAGCGCCGCCTGATCGAGGCTCGCGTCGCTCGTCCGCTCCGCCCGCTTGCCCTCGTCCTTCGTGTCCTCGCCCATCGTCGTCCCCGCCGTGATCGCCGCGAACCGTCGCGCCTCCCCGGCTCTTAGCAACGCGGCGCCGCCGATGCACCCCTGATGGCGAGCGACGCGGCGAGCGGAGGGCGTTCTCTAAGAAAGTACGGGACTTTTCCAGAATAAGGCTTTCATAAGTTGATCTGGTAAAATCTCCTGCGAAACCGTGATCTCAGCCCGCACCGGACGGGCATCTTCGCCAATTCAGGGTGGCGCCCCACAAGAAAATCCGCTTACCTGTGCTCACCGCGGGCGTTCCCCGGGCGGACCGGAGACGGGTTCCGCGCGGCCAATGGGCGCCTTGTCGACGGAGCGAGCCAACCTTCCGGGAGGAATTCCATGAAGCCACTTCACGTTGCCGGCGCCGCGCTGGCCCTTCTCGCCGCCGGCAGCCTCGCCACGGAGGCGGCTGACATCGCCAAGGGGCGCAAGAAGCTCGGCGAGATCGTCCTCGGCGCCCAGGGTGGCAGCGACTTCGCCGTCGAGGGCAAGGAGATCAAGATGGAGGGCGGCAAGTCCTACCGCCTGCTCATCACATCCAATGGCGGCAAGGAATACAAGTTCATGGCGCCGGAGTTCTTCCGCAATGTGTGGGTGAACCAGATCGTCATCAACAACATCGAGATCCACCCGTACGGAGCGCCGCACGCCCTCGAGTTCGACGTGGCCGGTACGGTGGAGTTCGACTTCGTGCCGATCCGGACCGGCACCTACGAGTGGTACATCTCCGGCCTCGAGGAGCAGGGGATGACCGGGACGCTCATCGTCGAGTGAGCGCGCCACTTCAACGCGATTCCCGGCACCCGGCCCCGCGCCGGGCGCCGGCCTGATCACGGCAAAGACTGCAAAAAGGGAGGCTGAAGACCGATGAAGCACACCATGATCGCCGCCGCGCTCGGGGCCCTCGCCCTCGCCGCCACCCCTGCCCTCGCCGACGAGGCGGCGGACTGCACCGCCGGCATCCAGTTCATCGAGGCGGAACTCGCCAAGAACCCCACCGGCAAGGTGCTGGAGAACCTCAACGAGGCGCTCGCCGACGCCAAGCGCGAGCAGGGCGAGCAGGAATATGACGAGTGCCTCGAGGCGGTCGACGAGGCGAAGGACGCCGTCGGCGCCGGCTGACGCGGCCGCCGCACGACCGGACGACGTTGCACGGCCCGCGGCCCCCGCCGCGGGCCGTTCCATTGGGGCGCACACGCGAAGCTGCCGCGGAGCTTGCGTCGCCCGAGGGTGACGCTTGCCGCGAGCCCCGACTCCGGAGATTCTCCCGGCGCCGCCGGGGGACAAAGGCTGCAACGCCGGCGAAGCCAATCTGGAGACGTCTCGATGAAGGCCCTTTCCACCACCGCGACCCGCCTCGCCGCCGCCGGTATCGCCACCCTCGCCCTCGCCGCCCCGGCCGCCGCCGCCAGCTGCTCCACCTCCGCCCTCAAGGGCAACTGGATCATGGCCCTGACGACGCCCGACGGCCCGCAGTACTGCAAGCTCACCTTCAACAGCAGCGGCGAGCTGACCAAGGGCGACTGCTACGAGGCCCTCCGCAGCAGCACCGCCTACACCTTCTCCGGCACGCTGACCGTCAACAGCGACTGCTCGATCAACGATCAGCTGACGCAGAAGATCAACGGCAACAAGTACAAGGTCACGTTCAAGATGACGCTGACCTCCGGCAACATGCTGATGACCGGCCTCGCCCAGCCGAACGACAACAAGACCAACTTCGCGCTGGTGACGACGACCTTCCAGCCCTGACGCCGAAGCCCGGCGGTGCGCGCGTGCGCGCCGCCGGATGGTCTCCGGCGGCGAACCGCCCGCCGCCGGCCCCCGCTCGCAGTTCGGGTTGGCGACCGCCGCCGGAGCGTCTAGATACGGAGCGATCCGGTTCGACGGTCTGGAGTGACGGTGATGTGCGGCGCCTGCGAGGACGAGGTCTTCCTCACCACCCCGAACCCGCACTGCGTCCTGCGGGGCCTCGCCCCGGCGCCGACTGCCGCCGCCCCGACCCGCTCCCGCTTCGCCGCCACCGCCGTCGATGACGAGACGGCGCCGGGGGCTCTCGCGGCCGCCCTCCCGCCGCTCCTCTCCCTCAGCCGCGGCCGGGCCGCCGGGATGCTGGCCGCACGCACCTGATCCGCACCGGCCGCGAGTGTCGGCAGACGCGTACGCTGCGAGGAGGTGCGACCGTTGGCCGACGTCCGCAACTGGCTGATCGACCACACCGGCATCGGCGTTTCGGACGTCGCCGCGTCCTCGCGGTTCTACGAGGCGGCGCTGGCGCCGCTCGGCGTGCGGATCGTCGACCGGATCCGGACGGACATGAGCACGGCCGAGGCGGGCGACGCGGACCTTGCCGGCGTCGCCTTCGGCATCGACTACCCGATGTTCTGGATCGACGTGTTCCACCCGGCGAAGGTGAAGCAGCACACCGCCTTCCGCGCCACGAGCCGCGCCGCGGTCGAGGCGTTCCATCGCGACGGACTTGCCGCCGGCGGCCGCGACAACGGCGCGCCGGGCCTCCGCGCGACCGGCTACCCGCCGGGCTACTACGCGGCCTTCCTCATCGATCCGGACGGCAACAACATCGAGGCGGTCTACCGGGAGGACGATGGGACGGCGGCGTGAACCGGGGGACGTCGAGACCGTCCCCCGACAGGTTCGCTTCGATCAGCCGTCGTCATCCCGCCGCGCGAACCGGCGAGGCCGCCGGCGTCCACACCCCGCTCGCCGCCGTGCGCTCGACATAGCCCGCGAAGTCGCGCGGCTCGCGGCCCAGCACCTGCCGGACGTCGTCCGTCGGCCGGCTGTTGCGACCATCGAGCAGGCTGGTGAACAGGTAGACGATGAGGTCGACGAGCGCGGGTGGCAGGCCGTCGGCCCGCAGCGCCGCCGCATAGGCCTCGGGCGTCACCGTCTCGAGGCGCAGCGGCCGGCCTGTCGCCGCGGCGATCTCCGCAAATGCCTCGGCGAACGTCATCGCGCGCGGCCCGGTGAGCTCGTACTTCCTGCCGGAATGGCCCGGCTCGGTGAGCGCCTTGAACGCCACGTCGGCGATGTCCTCGGCGTCGATGAAGGGCTCCGGAGCGGCGGCCGCCACCGGCAGCGCCACGTGACCGGCTCGGATCGGGTCGAGGTAGAAGTCCTCGCTGAAGTTCTGGAAGAACCAGGCGGCGCTCAGCACCGTCCAGTCGGCGCCGGACGCCTTCAGCGCCTCCTCGGCCGCGACCGCCTCCTCCTCTCCCCGCCCCGACAGCAGCACGAGCCGCTTCACGCCGTGATCGCGCGCAGCGGCGAAGAAGGCCGTTACCGTGGCGAGCGCGCCCGGCATCGCAACGTCCGGCTGGAACGTCACATAGGCCGACCGCGCCCCGGCGAGGGCCGGCCCCCAGGTCTCCGCGTCGTCCCAGTCGAACCGCGGCGTGCCGGAGCGCGACCCGGCGCGCACGGGAACGCCCGCCGCCTCGAGCCGCTGGCGGACACGCCGCCCCGTCTTGCCGTTGGCGCCGAGCACGAGCACCGGAGCGGCGGCCGTTTCGATCATCGGAGTGGTCATGGTCATCCCTCACCTCCAAATGTGAGACAACCTCACATTTGCAGAAAGTGATAGATGCTCATATTTTCGCTGTCAAGCGAACGGGCGGAGGCGACGTGACGGACTCGATCACCGATTTGGCAACAGCGACGGGCGGCCCGGGGATTTCGGCGACGGCCCCGGCCACCGGCGGCCGCGTGCCCTCGCAGCGGCGGGCGCGCGAGCGGGTGGAGCGCATCCTCGCGGCGGCCTCGGACCTCATCGCCCGCGACGGCAGCGACCAGTTGAAGATGAGCGAGGTCGCGGTGGCGGCCGGCGTCTCGATCGGCTCGCTCTATCAGTACTTCCCGGACCGGAGCGCGCTGATCGCGGCGCTCGCCGCCCGCTACTTCGCCGGCTGCCGGCAGTGCATCGCCGAGGCGCTCGACGGCGTCGACAGCGTGGAGGCCCTGCGGGTGGCCTTTTCGGCGCTCTATGACCTCTATTTCTCGATGTTCCAGGCCGAGCCGGTGCTGCGCGACATCCTCGCGGCGACCCAGACGGACCGGACGCTGCAGGCGATGGAGGAGGCGGAGAGCCGCGCCAACGGTCGCCGCCTCGCCGACGTGCTCGCCCGCCTCGACCCCGCCCGCGACGCCCGTGCCCTCGACGACGCCGCCTATCTCGTCTGGCACCTCGGCGAGTGCACCATGCGCCTCGCCGCCCGCCTGCCACAGGACGAGGCCCGCCGCCTGGTCGACACCTACAAGGCCCTCGCCCTAGGCGCGCTGCTGCCGGAGGCGCGTTAGCCCGCCAGCAGTTCCGCCGTCGCCGCCAGCACGGCGCCGCCGCCGCCTTCGACGATCGCGCGCAGGCTCGCCGTCTCCGGCAGATGCGCCTCGGCGAAGTGGCGGGCGATGAGGGCGCGGCCCGGGCCGCGGCCGTCGTCCGCCTCGGCGAGGGCCGCCGCGACGAGACCGGTGCCGCCGGCGGCGAGGCCGAAGAGCTTCAGATAGGGCGTCGCGCCGGCGAGGGCCGCCTCGCCGCGGCCGTCGGCCTGTGCGGCGAGCAGCCACTCGGTCGCGGCCTGAAGGTCCGCGAGCGCGGCGGTGAGGCGGCGCGGTGCCTCGCCGAGCTCCGTCCGGTTCGCCCCGCGCGCCCGCTCCGCAACGGCGGCGAGCTCGGCGATGTAGCCGCGCACGGCCGCCCCACCCGACTGGGGCAGCTTGCGGACGACGAGGTCGATCGCCTGGATGCCGTTGGTGCCCTCGTAGATGGGCGCGATGCGGGCGTCGCGGAGGTTGCGGGCGGCACCCGTCTCCTCGATGTAGCCCATGCCGCCGTGCACCTGGATGCCGAGCGAGGCGACCTCGACGCCGATGTCGGTCGGATAGGCCTTCGCGACGGGCGTCAGGAGGTTTGCCCGCTCCTGCCAGTGGCGCTTCTCGTCGCCCTCCGCCGCGCGAGCCCGGTCGATCGCCACGGCGCAGGCGTAGGCGACGGCGCGGGAGGCGTTGGTCAGGGCCCGCATCGTCAAAAGCATGCGCCGGACGTCGGGGTGCTCGACGATCGGGCTCATGCCGCCGCCGTCCCAGCGCGGCGACCGGCCCTGGCGGCGGTCGCTCGCATAGGCGACCGCCTGCTGGGTGGCCCGCTCGGCGATCGCGACGCCCTGCAGCCCGACCTGCAGGCGGGCGTTGTTCATCATCGTGAACATGCACTTGAGGCCCTGGTTCGCCTCGCCGACGAGGAAGCCGACCGCCCCCTCCCCGCCGTCGCCGAAGCCCATCACGCAGGTCGGCGAGGCGTGGAGGCCGAGCTTGTGCTCGATCGAGCGGCAGGCGACGTCGTTGCGCGCCCCGAGGGTGCCGTCGCTCTGGACGAGGAACTTCGGCACGAGGAACAGGGAGATACCCTTGGTGCCGGCCGGAGCGTCCGGCAGGCGGGCGAGGACGAGGTGGACGATGTTGTCGGTGAGGTCGTGCTCGCCGAAGGTGATGAAGATCTTCTGGCCGAACAGCCGGTAGCTGCCGTCCGCCGCCGGCTCGGCGCGGGCGCGGAGCGCCGCGAGGTCCGAGCCCGCCTGCGGCTCGGTGAGGTTCATCGTCCCCATCCATTCGCCGGAGACGAGCTTGTCGAGGTAGGTGCGCTGCAGATCCGGCGCGGCGTGGGCGGCGAGCGCCTCGATGGCGGCGATCGTCAGCGTCGGCCCGAGCCCGAAGGCGAGCGCGGCGGAGTTCCACATCTCGAAGGTAGCGGCGCCGAGCGCCACCGGCAGCCCCTGGCCGCCGTGCTCGGGATCGGCGACGAGACCGTTCCAGCCCGCCTCGCACCAGGCGCGGTAGGCCTCCTTCCAACCCGGCGGCATCGTCACCGCCCCCGCCTCGAAGCGGGCGCCGGTCCGGTCGCCGGTGGCATCGAGGGGGGCGACGCGGTCGGTGGCGAAGCGGCCCGCCTCCGTCAGCACCGCCTCGACGAGGTCGTCCGACAGGTCACCGAGGGCGCCTGCCTCCATCGCGGCGCCGAGGCCGGCAACGTGGCGGAGCGTGAAGGCGATCTCCTCGACGGGTGCCCGGTAGGCCATGCGCGCGTCTCCCTTCTGTCCGGACCGGCTTGATTCTCCGGTCGCGATCCCCGACAGGTGCCCGCGGCCCGTCGCGTCTCTTCGCGACAACTCTAGGCGAGCCCATGTCCCCATCCAATGCGGCGCCGACGCCGGCGCCCGCATCCCCGACCAAGGTCGCAACCGCCCGAATGGCGGCGGAGGCCGTGCTGTCCGATCCGGCGCGGCTCGCCGACGCGGTGGCGGTGCTCGCCCGCGGCGGCCTCGTCGCCGTGCCGACGGAGACCGTCTACGGCCTCGCCGCCGACGCGACTGATCCGGCCGCGGTCGCCGCCATCTACGCCGCCAAGGGCCGCCCGGCACGGAACCCGCTGATCGTCCACTGCGCCGATCTCGCCGAGGCGGACCGCCACGGCGTCCTCGAGGGCGGCGCGCGGCGGCTCGCCGAGGCGTTCTGGCCGGGGCCGCTGACGCTGGTGGTGCCACGCCGCCCCGGCTCGCCGGTGGCCGAGGCGGCGACCGCCGGGCTCGCCACCGTGGCGCTCCGCGTGCCCGACGCCCCCGTCGTGGCGGCGCTCGCCCGCGCTCTCGGCCGGCCGCTCGCCGCGCCGAGCGCCAACCGCTCCGGACGCGTCAGCGCCACCGACGCCGAGGCCGTGATCGCCGAGCTCGGCGGCGCGGTCGACCTCGTGATCGACGGCGGCCCGTCGGCGATCGGCGTCGAATCCACCATCGTCGCCGTGGACGAGGCCGGTGCCCGGCTGCTGCGCGCCGGCGGTCTGCCGGCCGAGGCGATCGAAGCCGTGCTCGGCACGCCCCTCGCCCGGCCGGAGGCCGACACGGAGCGGCCGAGCGCGCCGGGCCAGCTCGCGTCCCACTACGCCCCCCGGGCGGCGCTGCGCCTCGAAGCCATGGATGTGCGGCCGGGCGAGGCGCTGCTCGCCTTCGGCCGCCGACTACCGCCCGGCGCCGACGCCGCCGTGGCGGTCTTCCAGCTGAGCGAGCGCGGCGACGTCACCGAGGCGGCGCGCACCCTCTTCGCCGGCCTCCGGGCACTCGACGCCAGCGGCGCCGCGACGATCGCCGTGATGCCGCTGCCGGCCGGCGGCCTCGGCGAGGCCCTTGCCGACCGCCTCGCCCGCGCCGCCGCGCCGCGCCCCGGCACGGACGGCGAATCGTCTTGAGCGGCCCGCGGCCGCGCGCTAGACGAGGCCTCCTTTCGCCGGAAGGCCGCCGATGACCGATCCCGCACCGTCCCAAGCCACCCCGGCCGAGACCGTCACCGCGGCGATCCTCGTCATCGGCGACGAGATCCTGTCGGGTCGGACGAAGGACAAGAACATCGGCTATATCGCCGAATACCTCACCGCCATCGGCATCGACCTCTCCGAGGTGCGCGTCGTGCCGGACGTCGAGGCGCGCATCGTCGAGGCGCTGAACGCGCTCCGCGCCGCCTACGACTACGTGTTCACCACCGGCGGCATCGGCCCGACCCATGACGACATCACCGCCGACAGCGTGGCGAAGGCCTTCGGCGTGTCGATCGATGTCGACCCGCGTGCCGTCGCGATGCTGAAGGAGCGCTTCAGCGACGCCGACCTCACGCCGGCGCGCCTCCGGATGGCGCGCATCCCGGCCGGCGCGGATCTCGTGCCGAACGCCGTCTCGAAGGCCCCCGGCTTCCGCATCGAGAACGTCATCGTCATGGCCGGCGTGCCGTCGATCATGCAGTCGATGCTCGACGCGGTGGCGCCGTCGCTGCGCACCGGCGTCCGGATGCTGTCGGAGACGATCGACGCCGGCCTGCCGGAGGGGGCCGTCGCCGAGCCGCTCGGCGCCATCGCCAAGGCCAATCCCGACGCGATCATCGGCTCCTACCCCTATTTCGACGGTGCACGCTACGCGACGCGCCTCGTCGTGCGAGCCCGCGACGCCGGCCGCCTCGCCGCCGTTGCCGCCGAAGTCGAGGCCATGGTCGCGAGCGTCCGCGCCGCCCAGGGCCTGCCGCCCGCCCCCGCCGCTGGAGAGACCGCCCGATGACGCCGATGCTGCCCGGGGCCGAGAAGGCCTTCCCGGTCTCCTGGGACCAGTTCCACCGTGACGCCCGGGCCCTCGCCTGGCGCCTCGGCAGCCAGGGCAACTGGCAGGCGATCGTCTGCGTGACGCGCGGCGGCCTCGTGCCGGCGGCGATCATCGCCCGCGAGCTCGGGATCAGGCTGATCGAGACGGTCTGCATCGCGAGCTACCACGAGTACAAGGAGCAGGGCGGCCTCGTCGTCCTGAAGGACGTCGCCCCGCAGCTGATCGAGCTCGCCGGCGGCGAGGGCTCGGCGATCCTCGTCATCGACGACCTCGTCGACACCGGCCAGACGCTCCGCGTCGTCCGCGAGATCCTGCCGAAGGCGCACATCGCAACGGTCTACGCCAAGCCCCAGGGCCGGCCGCTGGTCGACACCTTCATCACCGAGGTGTCGCAGGACACCTGGATCTACTTCCCGTGGGACCTCGGCCTCACCTTCCAGGCGCCGCTGTCGGGCTCGAAGGCCTGACGCGCCGATCGTGATCCGGGATCACGGATCACGAACCGAGCTCTGATGATGACGACGGCCCGGATCACGGCTTCCTGATCACGGATCACGTTCGCGCGCGCACGACCCACCCGCGGTTGTCCCCCTCTCCCGTCCGACGCACAGTCACCGCGCGGCATTCGCACGGGGGATGACGCGCGTCACAGCGGTTCCGGCACAACCCACGCCAGTCTGGCGTGCGGGCCGGAAGTCGGGCCGTGACGGCGCAGGCGGCGCCGATCCGACAGTGACGCGTGAGGGATGTGATGCCGACCAACCCCGAAGTGACCGCTTTCGCCATTCGGCCCGCTTTGCCGGCCGTTGCCGCCGCACTCCTTGCGAGCGCCATTCTCGCCGCACCGGCGGGCGCCGCCCCGAAGGACGAGGTGCGGGTGCAGAAGAAGACGATCAACGGCGTCGTCGCCGACGTCTACAGCTGGTACGATTCCCGTGGTCTCCTGCGCACCGTTGCCCTCAAGCGGCAGGGCGAGGGCAATCCCGGCAACGGCGGCTACGCCGTGCAGATGACCTACCGGCCGAACAAGAACACCACCGTCCGGGCGAACGATCCCGGCGGCAACGACGGCGGCTTCGGCTACTTCGTCGGCCACGAGGCCTACCGGACCTTCACCAACGACGCCTACGGCACGATCGCCGGCAAGGTCTTCGGCGCCGACGACAGCCCGCTCGGCCGCGGCTTCCCGGTGAACGGAACGACCAAGGTGGCGAAGAACAAGAAGTCGGCAGCGCATCGCTTCACGATGGTCTATCCGCGCTACGGCACCCGTACGCCGATCCCGAAAGACAACAACGGCGAGTTCGCCCAGAAGACGCCCATCGACCAGGCGGCCAACCAGAAGTACGAGACGCCGGTGACGATCACCTGGACGTTCCAGGCGGGGCGGGACTTCCCGCGCATCGACATCGCCGTCGACCTGTCACAGGTGGGCGAGCCGGACCGGGTGAACTTCGACCTGCGCGGCCCCTACGGCGTCCTCGACTTCGACCACGGCAAGGGCCTGCCGGTCGACAAGGTGATGTGGGGCGACCGCTACCACTTCCAGACGACGCAGTCGCCCGTCGTCCGCAACACGCCCTGGACCTGGAACGCCCCGAACGCGGGTAACCGCTACACGGCGCTGATCGCCGGCAAGTATGAGATGGGCCTCTACGAGCCGCGCAAGTTCACCAAGTCGATGACCGTGGACGGCTATGCCAACGCGCGCGGCAAGACGTCAGACAACTACCGCTGCAACGACGCCGACTGGGCGCTGCCGTGCGACTGGGAGTGGCCCTATCAGTCGCTGCAGTACAGCCTCCCCTACGACAACCCGAACCAGCCGACGACCGGCAAGAAGATGGCCTGGGGTTCCACCGCCTTCTACGGCACGGGCGATAGCCTTCAGGAGGTCTTCGACGGAACGACGGGCGACGCCTTCGTCGGCTGGCCGGAGAAGGAAGTGTTGAAGTACAGCCTCTGCGTGGTGCTCGGCATCACCAAGGGCGAGGGCCTGACGAAGGCCGCGGCGGCGCCCGACAGTGCGCTGACATGCGCGAAGCAGAAGGTCTTTGACTGAGCGCCCGGACGCGGCTCGGAAGTGGAGACACCTGATGAAGCGCCTCGCCATTGCAACTGTCGCCGCCGCCGTGTTCCTGGCGGCGGCGGGCCCACTGCCCGCCCGGGCGCAGTCGGAGCCCTATATCGGCGAGATCATGTTCGTCGCCTCCTCCTACTGCCCGCCCTCGTTCATGGAAGCCGACGGCCGGACGCTACCGATCCACCAGTACGTGGCGCTGTTCTCGCTGCTCGGCACTCGCTACGGCGGCAACGGCCAGACGACGTTCAAGCTGCCGAACCTGCGCAAGCAGGTGGTGGCCGAGGAGAAGCGCACGGGTGGGAAGATGGTGACGCGGCCGCTGACGGCATGCATCGCGATCTACGGAATCTTTCCACCGCGGCCGGAGTGACCGCCGGCCGCCCGCGCAGCCGTCAGAACAACACGCCATAGAGCGCGCACTGGGCGGCCGCGTCATGGTCCTCGAGCTGGGCGATCTCGCCCCGCTTCACGCCGGTGAAGCACTCGAGGAACACCGGCGCGAACCAGCCCGTCACCACCGGATCGGCGGCGAGCGCGTCGAGCGCGGCGGAAAGGCTCGTCGGCAGCCGCACGAGGCCGAGGGCGCGGCGTTCCTCCTCGCTCATCTCCTCCGGGTCGCCGGTGATCAGCGGCGGTGCTTCCGCATGGCCCCGCAGCCCCTCGAGGCCGGCCCGGACGATCGCCGCCAGCGCCAGATAGGGGTTCGCCGTCGCGTCGGCCGCCCGGAACTCGATGTTGTACTGTCCGGCGGGGTTGCGGCCGCCGATCGTCGTCACCGGGCAGATGCGAAGCGTCGCCTCGCGGTCGCGCACCGCCAGCGAGGTATAGGACGCACTCCAGGTGTGCGGCTTCAGCCGGAGATAGGACGGCACGCTCGAGGCGGTGAAGGCGGTGATCGCCGGCAGGTGGCGAAGCACGCCCGCGCAGAAGGCGCCCGCCGCCGCGGAGAGGCCGCCCGGCCGGTCCGGATCGTAGGTGACCGGCCGGCCGTCACCGTCGGCCAGGCTGAAGTGGATGTGGACGCCGTTGCCGACGCCGTCGGGCGCCGGCTTCGGTGCGAAGCTCGCCCGCCAGCCGAAGCCCGCCGCCACCTCGCGGGTGATCTCGCGGATCGCTACCGCCCGGTCCGCTGCGGCGAGGCCGCCGCAGGGCCCGTGGGTGATCTCGAACTGGTCGGTGCCATATTCGGCGATGACGACGTCCGGCTCGACGCCCGCCTCGTCGAGCGCCGCCATCAGGCGCGGCGCGAACGGGTCGGTGCGGCGCAGGGCCGCGAAGGCGAAGGCGTGCGCCGGCGGCAGCCCCGGGCCGGCGAGGCCGAACTCGTGCTCGAAGGCGGCGGTGAGCCGGAGACCCGTTTCCGCCTCGAGGTCCGCGAGGGCCTGCCGCAGCATCGTCCGCGGGCAGCAGCACCAGGGTGAGCCGTCGAGTTCGACGAGGTCGCCGCAGACGAGGTCGAAGGGTGTCGTGGTGCCGGTGAGAGACGTGCGGAAGCGGGCAGAAAGGTCCGGGACGAGGCGGAGATCGCCGGTCGAGCCCCAGGGGTTCGGGTGGACGATCGAGTTGAACGGCGTCAGCGACAGGTCGGCCTGCAGCCAGCCGACGCCGGTGGCGGCGATACGCTCGAGGCGGCGGGCCGGCACGAAGCGGCCGCGGGTGATCGCGGCGAGGTCGGTCGTCACCACGCCGACGAGCGGCTCCAGGCTCACCCCGGACACGTCACCTCCCGTCGCTGTCCCGTCGGACGCCATCGCTCTGTCCCGTGTCTCGATCGAAGGGTGTTTTGCCGGCCGCCTCAGCGCGCCTGGTCGAGCAGCCGCTTGCATTCGAGCAGTTCGAACAGCGTCGCCTGCAGGCTGCGGATCTCGTCGCGGCTGAGGGCCCCCTCGCCGCGGGCGACGTCGCCGCGCAGGCGGTCGAAGAAGCGGAGCGCCGAGGAGCGGTGGCCGCCGTCCTCGTCGTCGGTGCGGATGCCCTTCGGCACCGGGCCGTCGAGGTCCGGATCGCCCAGTGTCAGTTCCCGGCGAGCCGGCGGAGCCGGATCAGGCGCACGGCGCCGCGGCGCGGCGACGGGCTCCGGCGCCTCGTCGTCCTCGGCTTCCGCCTCCTCGGCGGCGTCGACGGCGCGGGCGGCGAGCACGGCGCGGCCCGGCCGCACCGGCGGCGCGTCGTCCTCCTCGTCGTCCTCGAAATCGAAGCGGGGTTCGTCGCGGGGCGCGGGATCGTCCGCGGGGATGTCGCTGAGAGGTTCACCACGGGCGAGGCCGATGACCTTTCGCGCCCCCTGCTCGCGCAGGATGCGCTGCACGCCGCGGATGGTGTAGCCCTCGCCATAAAGGAGACTGCGGATGCCGCGCAGGAGCTCGACGTCGCCCGGCCGATAGTAGCGTCGGCCGCCGGCGCGCTTGATCGGCTTCACCTGGGTGAACTTCGTCTCCCAGAAGCGCAGCACGTGCTGCGGCAGATCGAGCTCCGCCGCGACCTCGCTGATGGTGCGGAACGCCTCGGGCCCCTTGTCCACCGCCGTCCGTCCGCCTCCTCGCCGAGTGCTTCGCCAGAGCCCTGTCTGTCAGAGTCGCGGCGGCCCTTCAATGGCTTGCGCCGGGCGGCTCGCGTGCTCAGCCGCCGCCGAGCAGGCCGTGGTTGATGCGGTCCTTCAGCACGTTCGACGGCTTGAACACCATCACCCGCCGCGGCTCGATCGGCACTTCCTCGCCGGTCTTCGGGTTGCGGCCCATCCGCTGGCCCTTCGAGCGCACGAGAAAGGAGCCGAACGAGGAGAGCTTCACCGCCTCGCCGCGGGCGAGGCAGTCGGAGATCTCCTGCAGGACCATCTCGACGAGTTCCGAGGACTCGGCCCGCGACAGCCCGACCTTCTGGTAAACGGCTTCACACAGGTCGGCTCGTGTCACGGTCCTGCCCGACATGGCTCGTCCTCGCTGGCGCGCTGGGATGCGTCTTTCGAAGGCCTGACGAACGCGCGCCGGCAGCGGGGAAAACACCGAGCTGTCCTGCCGATCGCCTTGGCGCAGAACGGTATTGTCTCGACGCGGCGGGGTCAACCGCGGGTCGCGATCACCATCGGATGAGGCAGGCGCCCCAGGTGAATCCACCGCCCATCGCCTCGAGGAGGACGAGGTCGCCCTTCTTGATCCGGCCGTCACGGACGGCCACGTCGAGGGCAAGCGGGATCGAGGCGGCCGAGGTGTTACCGTGCCGGTCGACGGTCACCACCACCTTCTCGTCGGGGATGCCGAGCTTGCGGGCGCTCGCATCGATGATGCGGCGGTTCGCCTGGTGCGGGACGAACCAGTCGACGTCCGCAGCGGTGAGGCCGGTCTGGGTGAACACGTCCTCGATGACGTCGGTGATCATCGCCACGGCGTGCTTGAAAACCTCGCGGCCGTGCATCCGGAGGTGGCCGACGGTTCCCGTCGTCGAGGGTCCGCCGTCAACGTAGAGCTTGTCGCGGTGGCGGCCGTCGGCGCGCAACTTCGAGGCGAGGACGCCGCGCTCGCCAGGACCGCCCTCGCTCGGCCGCGCCTCGAGGACGACGGCACCGGCGCCGTCGGCGAACAGCACGCAGGTGGTGCGGTCCTCCCAGTCGACGATGCGCGAGAAGGTTTCCGCGCCGATGACGACGGCGCGCTCGGCGAGGCCGCCGCGCAGGTAGGCGTCGGCGGTGGCGATGCCGTAGACGAAGCCGGAACACACCGCCTGCATGTCGAAGGCGGCGCCGCGGGTGATGCCGAGCTCGGCCTGGATGCTCACCGCCGTCGCCGGGAAGGTGTTGTCCGGGGTGGAGGTGGCGAGGAGCACGAGGTCGATGTCGGCCGGGGTGAGCCCGGCAGAGGCGATCGCGACTCGCGCGGCCGACAGGCCGAGGGTGGAGGTCAGCTCGCCTGCGGCGGCGATGCGGCGCTCGCGGATGCCGGTGCGCTGGACGATCCACTCGTCGGAGGTGTCGACGCGGCGCGCCAGATCCTCGTTGGTGACGACGCCCGCCGGCAGCGCGCTGCCGGAGCCGAGGACGACGGAGCGCACGCCGCTCACGGGGCCACCGCGGCGGCCGGCGCGTCGACCCGCTGCCGGTCCTGCCGGAAGCCGCGGATGTCGTCGGCGATCTTCGCCTGGAGGTCGTTGCGGGCCATGTCGAAGGCGAGTTCGACGGCGCTCGCGAAGCCCTCGGCGTCGGTGCCGCCGTGGCTCTTGATGACGAGGCCGTTCAGTCCGAGGAACACGCCGCCGTTCGCTGATCTGGGGTCCATCTTCTCTCTGAGCTGGTCGAACGCCCGCTTGGCGAGCAGGTAACCGAGCCGCGACATCAGCGAGCGGCTCATGGCGGCCTTCAGATAAGCGCCGATCTGGCGGGCGGTTCCCTCCGCCGTCTTCAGCGCGATGTTGCCGGCGAAGCCCTCGGTCACCACCACGTCGACGGTGCCGAAGCCGACGTCGTCGCCCTCGACGAAGCCGTGGTAGGACATCGTGGCCGGGGCGGACTCGCGCAAGAGACGGGCCGCCGCCTTCACCTCCTCGACGCCCTTCACCTCCTCGACGCCGACGTTGAGGAGGCCGATCGTCGGCCGCTCGACGCCGAGGACCGCCCGCGCCATGGCGCCGCCGAGCACGGCGAAGTCGGCGAGTTGGCCGGCATCGGCGCCGATGGTCGCGCCGACGTCGAGGACGATCGATTCGCCCCGCATGGTCGGCCAGATCGCGGCGATCGCGGGACGTTCGACGCCCTCCATCGTGCGCAGGCAGAACTTCGCCATCGCCATCAGCGCGCCGGTGTTGCCGGCCGAGATCGCCGCGGCGGCCTCCCCCGTCTTCACCGCCTCGATGGCCCGCCACATGCTCGACCGCCAGCGGCCGTTGCGAAGGGCCTGGCTCGGCTTGTCGTCCATGCGGACGGCGACGTCGCAGTGGCGCACCTCGCTCGCCGCGGCGAGCTTCGGGCGCGCGGCGAGAAGAGGCGCGATCCGCGCCTCGTCGCCGAACAGGATGAAGCGGATGCTCGGGCAGCGCACGAGGGCGATCTCGGCGCCGGGCAGCACCACGTCCGGCCCCCGGTCGCCCCCCATGACGTCCAGAGACAGGGTGACGGGCTTCGTCATCGCTCAACAACCTCGCCGCCGGACGGTGCCGGCGAAACCGTCGAGCGGCCCTGCCCACGGCGGCAGGAACATACTCGTTTCGGATGACGGCACAACCGCTTTGTCCGGCTCCGCATGCGCGGCTCAGGGCTTGCGCACGAGGCCGGCGAGACCGGCGAACGGCGAGGGGCGCGCCTCGTCCTCGGGCGCCTCGACGATGTCCTCGAAGGTCACGCCGGGCTTGCGCGGATAGAGGTCGAGACCAAGGGCGAGGTGCTCGGCCACCAGCGCCCCGACATCGATGATGTCGCCCTCGAGCGGCTCCGGGCCGTCCTCCGCGACAGCATCGAGATCGATCTCGGCCCCCGGTGCGGGCGCCTTCTGGCGCCGGTAGCGGACGTCGATGTCCTCCTCCACCGCCGCCTCGAAGGGATCGAGGCTGACGACGCAGGTCTGCACCACCCTCGCGGAGACGTGGCCGCGGACGCGCGCGCCGCCGCGCGCCGGCGTCACCGTCAGCGCGGCCTCGAGGCGCTCGATCGCCGGGATGCCGAGCTCGCGCGCCAGCGCCTCGCGCTCCGCGGGGCCGGGGTCGATGGTCACGGTCTCGCCGTCGCCCGGCAGGCGCCGCACGTCGACGGGACGCGAGAGGGCGGGGCCTGTCATGGCGCGGCACCCGGAGCGAAGGCGGCGGGATCGGGAAACTCCGGCGTTCCCGCCAGGATCGCCGGCGTCGGTGTCGCCGCAAGCGCCGCTTCGGCGGCGAGCGCGTAGGCCGCAAGTCCGGCCGGCGCTGCGCCGCCCTCACCGCCGGGAAAGAGGTTGCGCCCGATCGCCTCGCCGAGCGCCGCCGCGTCGCGCGCCTCGAGCGCCGCCCCGTAGGCCTCGAGCCGGCCGTAGAAGGCTGCCGCCATCACCTTCATCCGCTTCGGCACCGTGAGATCGCCGACCCCGAGCTCGCGGAGCGAGCGGTCCATGTCGGAGATGAAGAGATCGAACAGCGCTTGCTGCTCGGAGGCGGCCTCGCCCCGCAGCCGGCGGGTCGCGAGGACGACGTGCAGCACCACCATGTCGAAGCGGCCGTCGAGGGTGTCGGGGACGCCGAAGTCGGTATAGAAGGCCGGCTGCCGCGCCTGTGCCACGATCGCGCCATAGAGGGCGAACGGCCGACGATCCTCGCGTCTGAAGATGCCCAAGACCATCGGATGCCGAAGTCCGTTTCTCTGACCAAGCCTGCCGTGCCGGCTCCCGATCACCGGCCGCCCCGGGAACGTCCGGGACCGTTGACGCCCCGTCCTCGCCGCCGTCTGCTCCGGCGGTCGTCGGTGGGGGCGATTCGCCACCCCGGCGGGTGGGCCACGCGGCCCGGCCGTCCGGACGACTAACGCTTTTGCCGGAGGATGCCAAGGTGGGCCGACTGACCGACGCCGTGCAGCGAACCGAGCCTCATTCCGCCGGCTCGCCGCGCCGCGCCCGCGCTCTCGCGCCGACGGTGGTGGCACTCGCCGCCTGTCTCGCCCTCGGGGCCTGCGTCGGCGAGACGCTGAACCGCGGCTACGTGCTGACGCCCGAGACGCTGGAGCAGATTCCGGTCGGCTCGAGCCGCGAGCAGGTGCTCCTCGCGCTCGGCTCGCCCTCCACCACCGGCACGCTCGGCGGCGAGGTCTTCTACTACATCAGCCAGAAGGCGAGCCGGCCAGTGGCGTTCATGAACCCGGAGATCACCGACCAGCGGGTTCTCGCCATCTACTTCGACACGGACGGCCGCGTCACCGAGGTGGCGGAGTACGGGATGAAGGACGGCAAGGTCTTCGACTTCATCTCCCGCAAGACGCCGACCGGTGGCGCCGACTACGGCTTCATCGGCCAGATCCTGCGCGGCGCGACGACGGTCGGTCCGAGCCTCTGAGGCGGCGAAGCGCACCGGGGCCGGCCGGCTCCGGTGCGGTCCCGGCGCGGTGGCGCCAGAGCGCGCTCAGTTCGACTTCGCCGCCCCCTTGCGCGCGGGCGGCCGGCCGGCGAGCCTTCGTCCGAACCGCGCGACACGGCGCTGCACGCGGCGCATCAGGCTGGGCCGGCGCTGCCCTTCAGACGTCGCCGCGGGCTCGCCAGACCGCGCCGTTCCGTCGCCGGCGCCGGCCGCCGCCAGACGTGCCTTCTGCGCCCGCCTCGCAGCCACGAGCGCGGCCTTCTGGGGGCTGAGCCCGCCCCCCGCCGGTTCGGCGGGGCGGCCGGTCAGAAGCGCCACCATCCTCTGCAGGATCGACGGCCTCCTCAGGCGCTTGCCCCTGAGCTTGACGCCGAGGGTGTCGGCGATGATGCCGACCACTTCGGGCGGCAGCTTCTGGATCGCCCGCGACGCGAGGATGCGGTTGCCCAGCCGCGCCCGCTCGGATTCCGGGATCTCGGAGAGCTGCGGAAGAAAGGGCCGTTCCGGGGGCGGCGTCATGGGCGGCAGGGGCAGGCTGCGCTCGCCTGGCATGTGCGCGTTGACGCGCTCGATCTGGCGGCAGTAGAGCGCATGCAGGGTCATCCACTGCTCGCGCTTCAGATAGGTCGCAGGCCTTCCGGCGATCCCGAGATCCTGTGCCGCTTCGGTGCAGACGTCGACCAGGCGCGCCACGCGCATCGATTCGATCGAGGCGTCGGCCGAGACCTTGGCCCGTGTCCGCTTGATGCCCTTCACCTGCTCGTCGGGCGCCCAGCCGAGATTGGCGTCGACGAGGCGCTGGTTGACTTCGCGGACCACCTCCAGCGTCACCCAGGGCGGTGACACGTTGATCGGCTCGAGCGACTGCGGATCGCATCGTGCGAAGGCCTCCGCCGGCAGGTCGAGGAGGTGCCAGGCGTCCTTCAGGAGGTCCCCGCCGACGAGCGCATCCCGCTCCAGCAGCCGCACATGGATCGCCTCCCAGCCGAAATGCTCGGCCCAGTGACTGGCGATCTTGGCGAAGCCCAGCGCCCGCATCTCCCGGGCGATGTCGAGGAAGTCATCGAAGTTCCGCAGGTTCCCGCCGGTCTTCGTCCTCTGCGCGTACTTCGAGGGAATCTGGCGGGTGAAGTCGCGGACGTAAAAGATGATCTTTGCGTCGTGCGGCGCGATGGCCTCGGCGATATCCTTGATCCCCGGCTGGCGGACGTACTCGAAGACCTCCGAGCTGAGCAGGAACCGCCTGTCGGGATAGTCGCGCGCCAGCCGCGCGAGATCCGCGCGCAGCTCATCGCGATTGGTGATGTCCTTCGTGCCGGTATAGGCCTTCGCCAGCGGGTGGTGGGCGAAGGGCCCCCTCCCGACATCCGTGTAGAAGAGCCCGTGCTCCTCCAGGAGGCCTGCATTCATTGCGAACAGACGCTGGAGGCTCGTGCTGCCGACCTTGTGCGCGCCGATGTGGATGTAGAACACGGTACCCGCCACTCCACGACCATGCGCCCGGGCCGACCTCCGCCGGGGCGGCGGGCACAAACCTCCAGGGCACGTTTATGGGCGCAGGCTCCTGCTGACAAGGTTGGAACGGCAGCAAGCTGCGGCGCCAGGCGCTTCCTAGGCCGCGCTCAGCCGGCTCCGGATGATGTCCGCAACGTCCCGCGGAAGCCCGGCAACCACCGGCCCTTCGGCGACGGCAGCGCCGAGGCGGCGGCGGACCTCCGGTGCGATGGCGTCGAACGCCGGCAGGAACGGCCTCGGCTCGGGCGCCACTTCGCCCGGCATCCGCAGCGGCTGGTCCAGGTGGACGTTGAGGCGGCCGATCTCCTCGGCGTAGAGCGCACGCAGCGCCGTCCACTGCTCGGGCGTCAGATACTGGACCCGACCGCCGCCCCCCGCCTCCAGGGCCGCCTTCGCACAGGCGTCCTCCAGCCGGTTGATCTTGTAGACGGCTCCCTTGCCGGCTCCCGGTTCGTTGAAGGTCTTTCTCTGCAGGCGCCGGTTCCGTCCGAGGCGGTCCCAGTCGAGGTCGGCGGCGTCCACCGCCGCGTAGATCGCCCGCAGGGTCTCGACGGCCTCCCAGGGTGGTGAGGCGTTGAAGGTCTCCCGCGTCGCTTCCGGAGCCTCGGCGATGATCTCGGACGGGAGCCCGAGCGCCGCGATGGCGTCGCCGATGAGGTCGCCGCCGACGAGGGCCTCGCGATCGAGGGTCCGCACGCGCACCTTGTCCCATCCGAAGATCTCGCCCCAGGGCGTGATGATCTCGCTGACGCGGAAGCGCTTCCAGTCCTCGGTCATGGCGAAGAAGGTGTCGATGTCGCGGAGGTTCCGGCCCTTCTTGGTCCGCTGGGCATAGACCGACGGCATCAGCCGCGTCAGGTCGCGGACGTAGGCGAGAATTCGGACGTCGTGGCGGCGGCGGATGCGCTCGGCGAAGAGCTCGATGCGGCTTCGACCCATCAGTTCGAAGTTCTCGGTCGAGAGCAGGTAGGAGCGGCCCTCGACGTCGGCGAGCCGGTCGATGGCCTCGAAGACGGCCTCGCCCGCGGTGTCGCCCCGCTCGATCTGCCGGAGCGCCTCGATCACGCCGCCATGGGTCCGGCTTTCGAAACCGAGGTCCGGGAAGAGGAGGCCGTGCCGCTCCGTCAGGGGAGCATTGAGGCGGAAGAAGCGCTGGATGGTCGACGTGCCCGTCTTGTGCAGGCCGATGTGGACGTAGAGCACGCGGCGCTGTCTCCCTTCTCGCGCGGAATCAGCGGAGGCTCCGAGGTCGGAGACGCCCCCGGAAACGGAGCGGCGGCCCGCCCCTGCCGGAGCGGACCGCCGCGACCCTAGTCAACAGGGGGACCCGTGTCACCGCCGCTGGCCGCAGCCAGCGGCGGTGTTGCCGGCCTCAGCCGTGGGCGAGCACCGCGAGGAGGAGCAGCGCCACAATGTTGGTGATCTTGATCATCGGGTTCACGGCCGGGCCGGCGGTGTCCTTGTAGGGATCGCCGACGGTGTCGCCGGTCACCGAGGCCTTGTGCGCCTCGGAACCCTTCATGTGGCGCACCCCGTCCTTGTCGACGAAGCCGTCCTCGAAGGACTTCTTGGCATTGTCCCAAGCGCCGCCGCCGGCCGTCATCGAGATGGCGACGAAGAGGCCGGTGACGATGACGCCGAGCAGCATCGCCCCGAGCGCCGCGAAGGCGTTCGCCTTGCCGGCGATGGCGTTGACCACGAAGAAGCAGACGATCGGCGACAGCACCGGGAGCAGCGAGGGGATGATCATCTCCCGGATCGCCGCCTTGGTCAGCATGTCGACGGCGCGGCCGTAGTCCGGCCGGTCCTTGCCGGTCATGATGCCGGGTTTCTCGCGGAACTGCCGCCGCACCTCCTCGACCACCGCGCCGGCCGCCCGCCCGACCGCCGTCATGGCGATTCCGGCGAAGAGGTTCGGCAACAGGCCGCCGAAGAACAGCCCGACCACGACGTAGGGGTTCGACAGCGAGAAGTCGATCGCCCCGAGCCCCATGAAGTAGCTGTGCTGGGTCTCCGTCGCGGTGGAGGCGAAGAACTTCAGGTCCTCCGTGTAGGCGGCGAACAGCACGAGGGCGCCGAGGCCGGCCGAGCCGATCGCGTAGCCCTTGGTGATCGCCTTCGTCGTATTGCCGACGGCGTCGAGGGCGTCGGTGGTGACGCGCACGTCCTTCGGCAGGCCGGCCATCTCGGCGATGCCGCCCGCATTGTCCGTCACCGGGCCGAACGCGTCGAGGGCCACCACCATGCCGGCGAGCGCCAGCATCGTCGTCACCGCGATGGCGATGCCGTAGAGGCCGGCGAGGCCGTTGGCGAACAGGATGCCGGCAATGATGATGATCGCCGGCACCGCCGTCGCCTCGAGCGAGACGGCGAGGCCCTGGATGACGTTGGTGCCGTGGCCGGTGACCGAGGCCTGGGCGATCGAGCGCACCGGCCGGAAGCCCGTGCCGGTGTAGTACTCGGTGATCCAGATGATCGCGCCGGTGACGACGAGGCCGACGAGGCCGCACAGGAACAGGTCGAGCGCCGAGAACGACAGGCCACCGGAGGTGGTGAGCACGGTGTCCAGCCCGCCGAACACCAGGATGGTGATCGGGAAGATGGCGATCAGCGACAGCACCGCCGTGGCGATGAAGCCCTTGTAGAGGGCGCCCATGATCGACTGGCTGGCGCCGAGCTTCACGAAGAAGGTGCCGATGATCGAGGTGATGACGCAGACGCCGCCGATCGCCAGCGGGTAGAGCATCGAGGCCTCGGCGAAGGCGGTGCCGGCGAAGAAGATCGAGCCGAGCACCATCGTCGCGACGAGCGTCACGGCGTAGGTCTCGAACAGGTCCGCCGCCATGCCGGCGCAGTCGCCGACGTTGTCGCCTACGTTATCGGCGATCGTCGCCGGGTTGCGCGGATCGTCCTCCGGGATGCCGGCCTCGACCTTGCCGACGAGGTCGCCGCCGACGTCGGCACCCTTGGTGAAGATGCCGCCGCCGAGGCGGGCGAAGATCGAGATCAGCGACGCGCCGAAGCCGAGCGCCACGAGCGCGTCGATGACGATGCGGTCGTTGGAGGCGTAGCCGAGGCCGCCGGTCAGCACCGCGTAGTAGATCGCGACGCCCAGCAGCGCGAGGCCGGCGACGAGGAGGCCGGTGACCGCGCCCGACTTGAAGGCGATGTCGAGGCCCGCCGCGAGGCTCTTGGAGGCCGCCTGCGCCGTGCGCACGTTGGCGCGGACGGAGACGAGCATGCCGATGTAGCCGGCGGCCGCCGAGAGGATCGCGCCGAAGGCGAAGCCGATCGCCACCGGGATCGACAAGAGGAAGGCGACGACGATGAAGATCACGACGCCGACGATGCCGATCGTCGTGTACTGGCGCGCCAGATAGGCCTGGGCGCCCTCCTGGATGGCGGCGGCGATCTCGCGCATGCGCGGCGTACCGGCATCCGCCGCCATCACCGAGCGGACCGCCCAGATGCCGTAGGCGATGGACAACAAGCCGCAAAGAATGACCAAGCCGAGAGCGAGCATAATTCCTCCGTGGAGCGGCGCTCTCGTTATTGCCGGGTCGGACGCCCGCGGAGCGCTTCGATCATGGGCTGGGCCGCGGGCGGACTTTGGCCGCCGTCCGCGGTGGTGGGGCAACGTGCCCCCCGGCCGGAGCACCGTCAAGGGGCCGCCGCCACGCTTTCGTCCAAATTCGACAGCTGTCCGGAGCCGCTCCAAACTCTAGGCGGCGCGTGGCTTTCGGGTGTTGGCGTCGACGATCAGCAGGGTGGCGCACGCCGCGACAATGGCGATCGTGACGGCATTCACCGTCGCCCAGCCGGCCGCATCGAGGATGCGGCCAGACGCGAGCGAGGCGACGGCGACGAAGCCGAAGACGAGGAAGTCGTTCGCCGCCTGCACCCGCGCCCGCTCCTCCGGACGGGCGAGGGCGACGATCATCGCCGTCGCGCCGACGAAGCCGAAGTTCCAGCCGAGGCCGAGGAGCACGAGGCCGCCCCAGAAGTTCGCAAGGGCGAGACCGCCCATGCCGACGAGGCCGGCGCCGGCGAGGATCAGGAGCCCGGCGGCGACGACGCGGTGGGCGCCGAAGCGGACGATCAGGCTGCCGGTGAAGAAGCTCGGCGCGAACATGGCGAGCACATGCCACTGGATGCCGAGCGCCGCCTGGGTGTGGCTGAAGCCGCAGGCGACCATGGCGAGCGGCGCCGCGGTCATCACGAGGTTCATCAGGGCGTAGGCCGAGACGCCGCAGGCGGCGGCGACGACGAAGCGCCGTTCGAGCAGGATCTCGCGGAGCGGCCGCCCGGGCGCCGACCGGTCCGGCGGCGGCGGCACGGGGATACGCAGGAAGGCGAGCACCAGGCAGGCGGCCGTCGCCAGCACCGACTGGGCGGCGAAGGGGCCGGCAAAAAGCACCGGCGAGAACAGCTCCTGCGTCAGGATCACCGTCTGCGGCCCGACGATGCCGGCAGCAAGGCCCCCGAGCAGCACCCAGGACACCGCCTTCGGCTTGAAGGCGTCGCTCGCCGTGTCGGCGGCGGCATAGCGGTACTGCTGGACGAAGGCCTGCGAGGCGCCGCCGAGGGCGACGGCGAGGCAGAAGCCGAGAAAGGAGCCGAGGAGGATCGCGGTGGAGGCCGCGGCACCGCCCGCGACGGAAACGACAGCACCCGTCATGAAGCCTGCACGGCGGCCGACCCGCCGCATCAGCATCGCCGCCGGGATCGAGGTGGCGGCCGTACCGACGACGAAGCAGGTGATCGGCAGCGTCGCGAGGGCCTTGTCCTCGGCGAGGAGGTAGTGGCCGGCCAGGCCGCCGGTGGCGATGGTGATGGAGGCGGTGGCGCCGCCGATCGCCTGGGCGCCGGCGAGCACGAGCGCATTCCGCCGTGCCAGCCGGTCGCCCTCCCCCGCTGTTGCCGCCGCCGTCGTCATCGCCCGGAACTCCTCACGCCGCCGGCGCACCCGGCGGGCGGGCACCATAGACCGGCCGGCGGAGGGAATCGGTCAGAAATGCGAGAACGATCCGCGGCCGATGGGAAGCACCGTGCCGTCGGCGCCGAAGACGGTGACGCCGGGCGGCCCCGAAGCCGCGGCCCCGATCTCGGCGGCACCGATTCCGGCGTCGGCACAGGCGGAAAGAAACGCCGAAACCTTCTCCGGCGGCACGGCCGCGGCGATCTCGTAGTCGTCGCCGCCCGTGAGCGCCGTCTCGAGGAGCCCCGGCTCCGCCGCGACGGCGGCGGCGGCGGCCGGCGACAGCGGCACGCGATCGGCATCGAGGCGGATGGCGACGCCGGAGGTCCTCGCCATCTTCGCAAGGTCGCCGACGAGCCCGTCCGAAACGTCCATTCCAGCGTTGGCGTGGTCGCGGACGGCCGGCGCCGCGGCGACGCGCGGCTGCGGGTGGGCGTAGCGGTCAAGCAAGTGGGCAGTGTCACGGGGCGAAAGGCCGAGGCGGCCGGCGAGAGCCGGATCGAGCCGCAGCTTCAGGCCGAGCGCGGCGTCGCCGATCGTGCCGGTGACGAGGATGCGGTCCCCCGGTCTGGCCGCACCCCGGCGCACCATCCGGCCCGCCGGGACGAGGCCGAAAGCGGTGACCGAGATCACCGCCCGCTCGACGGTGCGGATGGTGTCGCCGCCATAGAGCGAGATGCCGAAGATCGCCTGGTCGCCGGCGAGGCCGGCGGCGAAGTCGGCGAGCCAGTCCTCGGTCCAGCCGTCCGGCAGGCCAAGCGCCAGCAGGTAGCCGACCGGCGTCGCCCCCTTTGCGGCAAGGTCGGACAGGTTCACGCGCAGCGCCTTGCGGGCGACGGTGGCGCCGGGATCGTCGGGGAGGAAGTGCACGCCCGTCGCGACCGCATCCTTGGTGAGGACGAGGTCGAAGCCCGGTGGTGGGGTGTAGAAGGCGGTGTCGTCGGTGAGGGCAAGCGCACCCGGCGCGGTCGCGAGCGGCGCGAAGTGGCGGGCGATCAGCGCGTCCTCGCCAGAGCGCGGAGCGCTCCCATCCGCTTGACCCACGCGCGGAGCGCTCGCCTCCGCTTGACCCAAGCGCGGAGCGCTCCCCTTCCCTGCGGCGGGCGGCGTGTTCGTCACGACCCGGGCGCCGGCGCGGCGAACTCCTCCGGCCGCGCCTCGCGGGCGAGCCGGTCGAGCACGCCGTTGACGATGCGCGGCTCGTCCTCGCCGAAGAAGGCCTTGGCGACGTCGACGTATTCGGTGATCACCACGCGCCCCGGCACGTCCGGCCGGTGGCGGAGCTCGTAGACGCCGGCGCGCAGGATCGCCCTGAGCGTCGCGTCGACACGGCCGAGCGGCCAGTCGCGGGCGAGCGCCGCGTGGATCGCCGGGTCGATCGAGCGCTGCTCCGCGACGACGCCCGCGACGAGGTCGCGGAACCAGCCGGCGTCGGCGGAGCGGTACTGTTCGCCGTCGATCTCCTTGCCGAGGCGGAAGGCCTCGAACTCGGCGACGACGTCGGCGATGTCGGTACCGGCAAGCTCCATCTGGTAGAGCGCCTGCACCGCGGCGAGCCGCGCCGCGCCGCGCTGGTTGGCCGGCCGCGCCTCGCGCGACGTCTTCGCCGGATCAGCCATCGCGGATCAGAGCCCGAGTTTCGACCGGACGGCGATCATGGCGAGCGCCGCCCTGGCGGCCGCGCCGCCCTTGTCCTTGCCGTCGACGGCCGCGCGCGCCCACGCCTGGGAACCGTTCTCGACCGTCAGGATGCCGTTGCCGAGGGCGAGGCCCTCGTCGATCGTCAGCATCATCACGGCCCGGGCGGACTCGTTCGCCACGATGTCGTAGTGGCTCGTCTCGCCGCGGATGACGCAGCCGAGCAGCACGTAGCCGTCATACTCGGCGCCGCCCTCCTCTGCCCCGATGAGGGCCATCGACAGGGCCGCGGGAATCTCGAGCACGCCCGGCACGGAGATGCGGTCGTAGCGCGCGCCGGCGGCCTCCAGCGCACGGGTCGCCCCGGCGACGAGGGCGTCGGCGATGTCCTCGTAGAAGCGCGCGTCGATGACGAGAAGGTTGGGCTGATCGTCGTCCATGAGGCGGCCTCTTGCGTCTCGGGGCGGCACGGGGAACCCGCCGCCGCGGGGCGCACTCGAACCATGCCGCCGGGCCAAAGTCCAGCCGCGCGGGGTCGCAGCCGGCGCTGCGGCGTGCAGACCAGCTATGCCGCCGGCGACGCCCGCACGGTCGCCGCGGCGCCCGCCTCGGCGAGGCGGGCCACGTAGCGCGCCATCACGTCGATCTCGAGATTGACGCGCTCGCCCGCCCGCCGCTCGCCCCAGGTGGTGACGGCAAGGGTGTGGGGGATGAGGAGCACCGAGAAGACGTCGTCCGCCACCGTGTTGACGGTGAGGGACGTGCCGTCGAGGCAGACCGAGCCTTTCTCGGCGATGAAACGGGCAAGCGGCGCCGGGACGCGCACGTCGAAGCGCGTCGCCTCGCCGATCACCTCCCGGGCAACGATCTCGGCCATGCCGTCGACGTGGCCGGAGACGAGGTGGCCGCCGAGTTCGTCGCCGATGCGAAGCGCCCGCTCGAGGTTGAGCCGCGTGCCGGCCTGCCAGTCCGCCGCCGTCGTGAGCGCCAGCGTCTCCGGCGCGGCGTCGACGAGGAAGCGCGCGCCGGCGCCGTGCGGCTCGACCGCGACGACGGTGAGGCAGACGCCGCTGCAGGCGATCGAGGCGCCGATGGCGATGCCGGCAGGATCGTAGGTGCTGTCGATGGCGAGGCGACGGACGGTCTCGTGAGCCTCGACCGACGCCACGGTGCCGACGTCCGTAACGATGCCGGTGAACATGCCGGTCACTCCTTGCGCCAGAGGTGCACGAGCCGGTCGGCGCCAAGATGGCGCTCGCCGATGGTCTCGAAGGCGGGGTCGGCGAGCACCGTGTCCACCGTCCGCCCGATGAGGGCCGGTACGCCGTCGCCGCCGATCGGATCGGGCGAGCGCACCAGGAACATCTCGTCGACGAGGTCGGCGTCCAGCAGCGCCGTGGCGATCCGCGGGCCCCCCTCGACGAGGAGCGTCGTCAGGCCGCGCTCGGCGAGCGCCACCAGCGCCGTGCCGAGATCGATGCGCCCCTCGACCGTGAGCGGAGCGGCGATGACGGTGGTGCCGGTCGCTTCCAGTTCGGCGAGGCGACGCGGATCGGCGACACCGCCGGCAACCACCCACAGCGGCACCTCGTGGGCCGAGCGGACGAGGGCCGAATCGACCGGCAGGCGGCCGTGCGTGTCGACGACGATGCGCACCGGCGAGCGGCCGGAAAGGCCCGGCAGCCGGCAGGTGAGCAGCGGGTCGTCGACGAGGGCGGTGCCGACGCCGACGAGGATCCCGTCAGTCGTGGCGCGCAGAGCGTGACCGGCCCGCCGCGCCTCCTCACCGGAGATCGGCACCTGGCGCTCACCAAACCGGCCGACGAAGCCGTCGGCGGAGACGGCGAGCTTCAGGCGGACGTGAGGGCGACCGTCGCGGACGCGGCGGATGTGGCCGGCGTGGGTGCGCGCCGCCTCGGTGGCACAGACGCCGGTGGTCACCGCGATGCCGGCCTCGCGCAGCATCCGGTGGCCGTCGCCGGCGACGCGGGTGTCGGGGTCCTCGAGGGTGGTGACGACGCGGCCGACGCCGGCCTCGATGAGGGCGACGCTGCACGGCCCGGTGCGGCCAACGTGCGAGCACGGCTCGAGCGACACGTAGGCGGTGGCGCCGCGGGCGAGCGGACCGGCCTCGGCGAGGGCGACCGTCTCGGCGTGCGGCCGCCCACCCGGGGCGGTCCAGCCGCGGCCGACGACCCGGGGGCCGTCGCCGTCGTCGCGCACGATGACGGCGCCGACGGCGGGATTGGGCCAGGCGCGGCCGGCATTGCGCCGGCCGAGCGCCAGCGCCGCGCTCATCCAGCGGCGATCCTCGTCGGGCGACGGACGCGCCGCGCCCGCGCCTGTCTCCTCACTCATGAAATCAGTCCCGGCCGCCGGTCTCGCCCTCGCCGCGCGAGGCGAGCTCGTCGAGGAAGACACCGAAGTCCTTGGCCTCGCGGAAGTTCCGGTAGACGGAGGCGAAGCGAACGTAGGCGACGTCGTCGATCGCCTTCAGCCCCTCCATCACGAGGTGGCCGATCTGCTCCGCCGTCACCTCGCTCTCGCCGAGGTTTTCCAGCTGCCGGACGATGCCCGACACCATCTGCTCGACCCGCTCCGGGTCGACCGGGCGCTTGCGCAGGGCGATCGCCACCGAGCGGGCGAGCTTGTCGCGGTCGAGCGGCACGCGGCGGCCGGAGCGCTTGACCACCATCAGCTCGCGCAGCTGCACGCGCTCGAAGGTGGTGAAGCGGCCGCCGCAGGTCACGCAGACGCGGCGGCGCCGGATCGCGGTGTTGTCCTCGCTCGGGCGCGAGTCCTTCACCTGGGTGTCTTCGCCGCCGCAGTAGGGGCACCGCATCGGGGTGGCCGTGCTCCCGGCTCAGCCGTAGATCGGGAAGCGGTCGACGAGGGCCTTCACCCGGCCGCGGACCTTCTCCTCGACCAGGCTGTCGGCCTCGACGCCCTTCTGCGACAGGACGCCGAGCACCTCGGCGATCATGTCGCCGACTTCCCTGAACTCGGCGACGCCGAAGCCGCGCGTCGTGCCGGCGGGCGTGCCGAGGCGGATGCCCGAGGTCACCATCGGCTTCTCCGGGTCGTAGGGGATGCCGTTCTTGTTGCAGGTGAGGTGGGCGCGGCCGAGCGCGAGTTCCGACACCTTGCCGGTGAGGCTCTTCGGGCGGAGGTCGACGAGGGCGAGGTGCGTGTCGGTGCCGCCGGAGACGATACGGAAGCCGTGGCCCTTCAGCGTCTCGGCGAGCGCCTTGGCATTCTCCACCACCGACTTCGCGTAGGACTTGAAGGACGGCTGCAAAGCCTCTCCGAACGCGACTGCCTTCGCCGCGATGACGTGCATCAGCGGACCGCCCTGGAGGCCCGGGAAGACCGCCGAGTTGAACTTCTTGGCGAGCGCTTCGTCGTTGGTCAGGATCATGCCGCCACGCGGGCCGCGCAGCGTCTTGTGGGTGGTGGTGGTGACGACGTGTGCGTGGTCGAGCGGGTTCGGATGGACGCCGCCGGCGACAAGCCCGGCGAAGTGGGCCATGTCGACCATGAAGATGGCGCCGATCTCGTCGGCGATCGCCCGGAAGCGGGCGAAGTCGATGATGCGCGGATAGGCGGAGCCGCCGGCGATGATCAGCTTCGGCTTGTGCTCGCGGGCAAGCCGCTCGACCATGCCGAAGTCGATCAGCTCGTCGTCGCGATTGACGTGATAGGGCACCGGCTTGAACCACTTGCCGGACAGGTTGACCGGCGCGCCGTGCGTCAGGTGGCCGCCGGCGGCGAGGTCGAGGCCCATGAAGGCGTCGCCCGGCTGCAGCAGCGCCAGGAACACCGCCTGGTTCGCCTGGGCGCCCGAGTGGGGCTGGACGTTGGCGAAGCCCGCGTTGAAGAGCTGCTTCGCCCGCTCGATGGCGAGGCTCTCGGCGACGTCGACGTACTGGCAGCCGCCGTAGTAGCGCCGGCCGGGGTAGCCCTCGGCATACTTGTTGGTGAGAACGGAGCCCTGGGCCTCGAGCACGGCGCGCGAGACGATGTTCTCCGAGGCGATCAGCTCGATCTCGTCGCGCTGGCGGCCGAGTTCGGAACGGATGGCCCCGAACAGCTCGGCGTCCGCCTCCTCGAGGCTGCGCGTGAAGAAGCCGCTCTCGGGCGCCCGGACGGCGGCGGTGACCGTGGCCATGTCAGCTCGCTCCAACGATTGTCGTTACGGTCTCGCCGGCTGCCCCTCCCCGGGGACCGTCGGCGCCGGCGGAGGTCAGCGTCCGCCGGGTCGCAGCGCACTTAGCATGGGCATCCCGGTCCACCAAGCACGGACGCGACACCGGCGCCCCATCAAGGCGACGCACCCTGAAAATGCTTGCGGCCGCAAGCTCGGGAGCCTGCGGCCGCGAACGGGTCCGGGCGTCGCCCGGGGCGTTACTGGGGAAGCTGGTAGTAGGCTTCCTCGGCCACCGGCGCGCCGGCGGCGTTCATGGCGACGGCGTCGCCCATGTCGCGCTGGTAGATGTCGTCGCGGAAGTGGACGATGCCGTCCTGCGTCGCCCACGCCGTCACGTAGTTGAAGTAGACCGGGACCGGCGCCTTCAGCTTCGCGTCGACGCGCTCGCCGGTGCGGATCGCCTCGTCGATGCGCTCCTTCGGCCACTCGGGATTGGTCTCGAGCAGCCAGGTGACGAGCTCGCGGACGTTCTGCACGCGCACGCAGCCGGAGGAATGGAAACGCGCGTTCTGGCCGAACAGGCTCTTCTGCGGCGTGTCGTGCATGTAGACGGCGTGCGAGTTCGGGAAGTTGATCTTCACCGACCCCATCGAGTTCTCCGTGCCCGGGTCCTGGCGGAACAGGTACTGGGTCGCCTGGTCGGTGTTCCAGTCGATGTCCGTCGCCTGCAGCTCGTTGCCGCGACCGTCGTAGATGCGGATGTTGTTCTTCACGAGGTACTGCGGGTCGGCGAGCATCTTGGGGATCAGATCCTTGCGGATGATCGACTCCGGCACGTGCCAGTACGGGTTGAAGTTGATCTCCTGGATCTTCGCCGAGAGGATCGGCGACTGCCGGTCGATCTTGCCGACCACACCGGTGTGCCGCGAGCGGACGACGTCACCCTCGACGGCCTCGATCTCCGCCGACGGGATGTTCACCATCACGTAGCGCTCGCCGAGGAAGCCGGACATGGAGCGGACGCGCACGAGGTTCAGCTCGAGCTGGCGCAGGCGCTGCTCGGCCGGGACGTTCATCGCCTGCACCGTGGCGCCGCCGACGATGCCGTCCGGCTGCAGGCCGTGACGGACCTGGAACTTGCGCACCGCGGCGTCGACGTAGGAATCGAAGGTGTCCTGCCGCCCGCCAGTGGCGACGAGGTCGCCGGAGATGATGAGGCGCTGGCGGAGCGTCGCAACCGCCCGGTCACGCGAGCCCAGCTTGAGGCGCGTCTTCTCTGGCAGGACCGGCCAGCCGCCGCGCGCCACGATCTGCTGGTAAACGGGGATCGCCTGCTCGATCTGCACGGCCGTGGCCGGCGAGAGCGTCGGCTGGGTTCCCTTCACCTGGGAGAGCTCGGCGATCGCGGTGTCGTAGCGATCCGCCCATTCGGCACGCAGCTGGTAGTTCTGGAGGGCCTGCAGCGGGCTCTCCGCCCGGGCCAGAGACGGCGCGAACATCGCCCCTGCCGCCGCACCAAGGAGGGCCATCGCAACGCCGCGGCGGGTCAACGCCCCACCGCGACCGGCCTGTGCCGTCGGCTCGACCTGCGGCCCGCCGGCGCCCGCCTGCTCGGTGCTGACCTTCATGCTCTACTCCCGTCGCCGTTCACGCCGCCCGTGCCACCCGCTCCGCGGTCGGTATCACGGGCGTGGTTAACAGACACCCACCAGGACCGGTTCCGCAAAGGTCGGGACCGCGGATGTCGCCGCCTCGTGAGGGTCTCTTCCACCACAAAGTGGCGGCTTCATGATGCAGGGCGTGGCCGTCGCGGGGCTGTCGTTCTCACAGTCGGAAACGGATGCGGTCGTCCCAGTAGCGATCGAGGCGCTGGAGGTAGACGGAGAGCTGGCGCAGGTCCTCCGGCGGCAGGCCGCCGGCCTCGACGATGGTGCCGGCGCTCTTGTCGTAGAGGCGACCGACGATGTCGGCGACGCGGCGGCCGCTTTCGGTGAGGCGGATGCGCACGGCGCGGCGGTCGTCCCGGCAGCGCTCCTGGACGAGGTGCCCAGCCGCGACGAGCTGCTTGATGTTGTAGGAGACGTTGGAGCCGAGATAGAAGCCGCGCGCCTTGAGGTCGCCGGCTGTGAGGTCGGCGTCGCCGATGTTGTAGAGCAGCACTGCCTGGACGGCGTTGACCGTCGAGCAGCCGAGGCGGTCGAGTTCGTCCTTCACCGCATCGAGGAAGCGGCGGTGGACACGCTCCACCAGCATCACCGCATCCAGGATGAGGGGCTTCACGTCGGCCTCGCGTGGCGGCCGAAAGCCGCCGCCGGACGCCGTCTCTTGTGACGGTCCTGCGTACATCGTCGATCACCTTCCTGTCGAATGCCGGACTTTGCCGGTCGTCGTTGAGGAAAGGATGCGGCGGCCGAGTCTAAAGGCCGCTTAAGCGGCAGGATGAATCGGACGTGAACTGCCGCGTGGTGAATCGTTCTTGAATCGCGTTGCTCTCGCGTGACTCACGGTTGAGTCAGATAGGTTCAGTGTGACTCTGCGCCGGGACCGTTCGGCAAGAAGACGCCGGCCGGCGCGCCGGCGTTTCTGTCGCCGCCCACCGTGCCGACGCCTTCGCGCAGCCATGAGCTGTTGGCCCCCCTCTGCCCTCCGACGCACCAGCCGCCTTCGTCCGATGTTGTCGAGAGTGCCGACGTCGGCCGGTCCCGCACTTCCCGAATGGACCGGCGCCGCCGCCGAGATGTTGCGTTTCGCCGGAATGGATTTTGGAACGGTCTCGGCCGTCCGGGATTGTCCGTGTGACCAATTTCAGCACGAAAGGGGATTTCATGATCATCCGCTCACTGGCGATTGCGTTCGCCACGACCGCCATTCCGCTGGCGGTGCACGCACAGGACGCGACCAATACGGCTCCGGCGGACACGCGCGCCGCGGCGCCGGTCGGAGAAGCTCCTCTGATGCCGGGCACTGCCGCGACGCGGCCTGCCGCCACCGGCGAAGGCGCCGCCGACATGGCCGCCGCCAATCAGGCCGCGGTCGACCCGCGGTCGGCGCAGACCTTCGTGACGGTCCCGGCCGTCGGGACGTGGCGCGTCACCGATCTTGAGGGCAGCCCCGTGTACGGCGCCGAGGGCGAGCACATCGGCGAAATCAACGACCTGCTCGTGAACGATCAGGGCGAGGTCGCGGCCGTCATCATCGGCGTCGGGGGATTCCTCGGGATCGGCGAGAAGGACGTTGCGGTCTCGATGGGCGCGCTCGAGTTCGGGCCCGGCGAGCCGTCACGGCAGGACATTCGCACCAACGGCGCCGCCGTGGAGACGCAGGGCGCCACGGTCGGCGGGGACAACACGGCGGTCGATGCCGCGGCTCCGTCCCGAGACAGCGCGGACCCGGTCGTCCGGAACGAGGCGCCGGCCCTCGGCGACGACGGTCTGCCGCAGCGCATCATCCTCGGCGTGACGCGCGACCAACTCGAGGACGCGCCGCAATTCGAGGGCGTGCAGCCACGGAACGTGCCGGGCTGACACTGACGGGTTGAGGCCCGTCATGGACGAGCGGACGCGTCATCGCACGTCCGCCCACACACCAACCAAGGAGAGACGACATGAGCGCCACGAAGGACAAAGCCGAAGGCATGGGCAACGAAGCCGCCGGCAAGGTGAAGCAGGGCGTCGGCAAGATGACCGGCGACGATCGCACCAAGGCGGAAGGCGTCGTGCAGGAGAAGAAGGGCGAGGGCCAGCAGGCGCTCAGCAAGGCGAAGGAGAAGGTAAAGGGCGCGGCCGACGGCCTCTGAGGCCATCACCATTCCGCCCACTGCCACCGGAAAGCAGCCATGCTGAAATTCATCGGCGGCACGATCGGGATCATCTTCCTGATCGGCCTGCTGGTTGTGGTCGGGATCTTCTCGCTGATCTTCTGACCCGACCGGCGCGGCGTGCGGAGGGTGGCGGCAAGGCCGTCACCGCTCCTCCGCCGTCACCCCTCCTCCGCCGCCCGCTGCTTCGCCTGACGGCGCGCCATGAAGAAGATGACCGCGTAGACGGCGAGGCTCGCGAGATAAAACGGCAGGCGGAACGGCCGCTCCCCGAAGATTTCGGCGAGGGCTCCATGCGTCAGCACCTGGCAGGCGATGGCCAGGATCCAGACCGCCACGCCCCAGGCCGTGGCGATCCACAATCCCACCGCGACGACGAGATCGATCACCCCGTAGAAGACGGTGGTGCTCTGCCAGTCGATTGACTGACCGGCGAAGCCTCCGTCCGCGACCGGCATGTACCCGACAATCCGTCCCCAGTGGCCAAGGCCGGTGGCGAGCCAGACGGCGGCATTGACCCGCAGGAACGCCACCATCAGCCTCGGCCAAGGCCAGGCGTCCAGCCGCGCGAGGAGCCCCGGTCGCGGCGGCGCGGTTTCCGGCTCCGCCTGTGTGGTGGTCGCCATGTGCGCTAGTCCAGCACGATATCGCCGCCCGCCGGCGGCCGGAAATGCGCCTCGATGTCGACGATCTCGAGGTCCTCGAGTTCGGCGGGCTGCCAGCGCGGGCGGCGGTCCTTGTCGACGATGGCGGCGCGGACGCCCTCGTAGAAGTCATGCCCTTCGAGGATCTGGCAGAGCAGCCGGTACTCCATCACCATGCACTCGGAGAAGCTCATGGTCCTCGCCCGCCGCAGGGCGTGGAACGTGAGTTCGAGGCTGGTCGGCGAGCGGGCGCGCATGGCCGCCGCCGTCTCCGCGGCGAAGGCCGCGTGTTCCCCTGTCTCCCCGTCGAGCCGCCGGAGGATCTCCCCGACCTCGCGGGCGGAAAACGCCCGCTCGATCATGGCGAGCCGCGGGGCGAGCGGCGCGGGTCCGATCGGCACGGTCCGACCCTCGAGCGCCGCGTCGACGCTGCCCGTCTCGGCGAGCCGGTCGACGATGGCGGGAATCGCCTCCGCCGCCACCGCATCGGTGACGAAGCCGGCAAGATGGGCGTCGGCGAGACGGACGGAGGTGCCGGTCAGGCCGAGATAGAGGCCGATTTCCGACGGCATGTGCGAGAGCAGGTAGGTGCCGCCAACGTCCGGGAAAAAGCCGATCGCCACCTCCGGCATCGCGAAGACCAGGCGCTCGGTGGCGACGCGGTGCGGCCCGTGCGCCGAGATGCCGACACCGCCGCCCATGCAGAGGCCGTCGACGAGCGCGATATAGGGCTTCGGGTAGCGCTCGATCAGCGCGTTCAGCCGGTACTCGTCGCGGAAGAACAGGTTGCGGCGCGGATCGCCGGCCCGCCCCAATTCGTAGACCTGCCGGATGTCGCCGCCGGCACAGAAGGCGCGGCCGGGTGCCGCCGTTACTGCCACGAGATCGACGGCCGGATCGTCCGCCCAGGCATCGAGGGCCGCGCGCATCGCGACGACCATCGAGTGGGTGAGCGCGTTCATCGCCGGCTGGCGGTCGAGCGTCACGAGGCCGATCCTGCCCCGTCTCTCGATCCGGATGTCGCCGTCGTCGTCCGTCATCGCCCTGCCGACCCGGTTCGAACGCGGCCGGTCACCACCGGCGGCAGAGCCGGTCCTATCGGCTGCCGGCACCAGCCGTCAACGCCGGTCGCCGACCCGCTTGAAGCGCCTTCCCGTTCCGGTCTAGCGTCGCCGCTTATGGAAGACCTCCAAGAAGACCCGACCGGCGAGAACCGGATGGCGACCGAGACCGTCGCCGCCATGCGTGCGGAGGCGAGTGCGGTGCGCACGCGGCTCCGGATCGAGGCCGCGATGGTGGCCGAGATGGTCGGCGGCCGCCGCATGCGCCGCAACCGCCGGCGCCCGTGGGTGCGGCGGCTGGTGCGCGAGACGACGCTGACCGTCGACGACCTGATCTGGCCGCTGTTCGTCGTCTCCGGCGAGGACGTGCGCATCGCCGTGCCGTCGATGCCCGGCGTTGAGCGCCTGTCGGTGGACCAGCTTGCCCGCGAGGCCGAGCGCGCCGCCGCCCTCGGCATTCCGGCGATCGCCCTCTTCCCCTACACCGAGCCCGGTCTCCGCGACCCGCACGGCAGCGAGGCGTTCAATCCCGACAACCTCGTCTGCCGCGCCATCCGCGCCATCAAGGGCGCCGTGCCGGAGCTCGGCATCGTCACCGACGTCGCGCTCGATCCCTACACGAGCCACGGCCATGACGGCCTCCTCGTCGGCGAGGAGATCGTCAACGACGAGACCGTCGCCTGCCTCGTCGAGCAGGCCCTCGTGCAGGCGGAGGCGGGCTGCGACGTCATCGCCCCGTCCGACATGATGGATGGCCGGGTCGGTGCGATCCGCCACGCCCTCGACGCGAGCGGGTTTTCGCACGTCCACATCATGTCCTACGCCGCCAAGTACGCCTCCGCGTTCTACGGCCCATTCCGCGACGCGGTCGGCTCCTCGAAGACGCTGCTCGGCGACAAGCGCACCTACCAGATGGACCCCGGCAATTCCGACGAGGCCCTGCGCGAGGTTGAGCTCGATCTCGCCGAGGGCGCCGACATGATCATGGTGAAGCCGGGGATGCCCTATCTCGACGTCATCCGGCGGGTGAAGGACACCTTCGCGGTGCCGACCTTCGCCTACCAGGTGTCCGGCGAGTACGCGATGATCCGCGCCGCCGAGCTGAACGGCTGGCTCGACGGCGAGCGGGCGATGATCGAGAGTCTGCAGGCCTTCAAGCGCGCCGGCGCCGACGGCGTCCTCACCTATTTCGCTCCCTTCGTCGCCGAGAAGCTGCTGCGCGGGGTGTGAGGCCGGCGGGCGAGACAATTCCTCCTCAAGGGTGTTCCCGGGCGCTCGCACCCGACGCACTGGCGCGACCTGCGGGCGATGCATCCAGTGGAGCGATCCGATGAGTGGCTGCGACGCACCGAGGACGATTGCGATCGTGGCGTCGACGGCACCGGCCCGGACGAAGCCCTCGACCTACCCGGAGCCCTTCTTCACCCGCATGGGCAAGCGGGAAAAGCGACCCCTGGGCGACCTCTTCGGTCTGAAGAATTTCGGGGTGAACCTGACGCGGCTCGCTCCCGGCGGCGAATCCGCACTCCTCCATCGGCACAGCAGGCAGGACGAGTTCGTCTACATTCTCGAGGGCGAACCGACCCTTGTGACGGATGCCGAAGAGGTCGCTCTCTCCCCCGGCATGTGCGCCGGTTTTCCTGCCCAGGGGATCGCCCACCAGCTGATCAACAGAACCGACCGCGACGTCGTCTACCTGGAGATCGGCGACCGCACCGCCGGTGATGAAGGCAGCTACCCGCGCGATGACCTGAAAGCCTCGCTCAGCGCGGATGGCAAGTGGATCTACACCCACAAGGACGGCCGGCCGTACTGAGCGTCGCGTCGCGCCTTCAGTGCGCGGCATGATCGGCACCGCGGGCCAGTTTTGCTGCCGCCCCGCGCGGGTGTATCGTCAAGGCAGACGGGCCGGCGTGCGACCCGCAGGCTGGCCGACCGACATGCCGAACCGGGCTGGACCTGACCCGATGAGCGAAGATGTGCGCTCCGCCCCCGTCACCGTGTCCCTGGAGGACGCCGAGGAACAGTTGTCTGCGCTCGTCGAGCGCGCCGCCGCCGGCGAGGAGATCGTCATCGAGCGCGTTGGAAAACCGAGAGTACGGCTGGTGTCGGCAGAGGCAGACGCCGGGGAGAAAACCGGCACGCCCAGTTCCCTTCCCCCTCGTCCGCTTGGTAAGTATCGCGACGTGATCCGCGTCGGCCCGGACTTCGACGACCCATTGCCGGAAGAGCTCATGCGCTACTTCCGGGGCGAGGGCGATTGAGGCTCCTGCTCGACACCCATGTGCTCATCTGGGCGATGCAGCAGCCGGAGCGGCTCAGCCAGAGCGCTCGGGCGGCCTTGGCCGACCGAAAGAATGACATTCTCATCAGCGCCGCGAGCGTCTGGGAACTGGCGATCAAGGTGGCAGCAGGTCGGCTGACTTTTCCAGTGGCTGACGTCGACATCATGCTGGCGGAGATGGGGTTCGGCGTCGTCGAGGTAGCGCCGCGGCACGCCATCGAACTCCTCGCCCTCCCCCGCCTGCACGGTGACCCCTTCGACCGCATGCTGATCGCGCAGGCCCGCGCTGAGGGGCTGACGCTGGTGACGGACGACACGATGATCCGCCGATACGACGTGGCCCTGCTGTGAACGCACACCCGCTCCGCCTGCCCACCCTCGACGATGTGCGCGACGCCGCCACCCTGCTCGAGGGCCGCGTCATCCGGACGCCCTGCCTGCCGGCGCCGAAGCTCTCGGCGCTCACCGGGGCGGAGGTCTGCGTCAAGTACGAGAACCTGCAGGTCACCAACGCCTTCAAGGAGCGCGGTGCCTATGTGAAGCTGTCGGCGCTCACGCCCGAGGAGCGGGCGCGCGGCGTGATCGCCATGTCGGCCGGCAACCACGCCCAGGCCGTCGCCTATCACGCCCGCGGCCTTGGCGTGCCGTCGACCATCGTGATGCCGGTGACGACGCCGTTCGTGAAGGTGGCGGCGACGCGGGGCTATGGCGCCCGGGTCGTGCTTGCCGGCGAGACGGTGGCTGAGGCGCAGGTCGAGGCGCAGCGCATCTCCGCTGCAGAGGGCCTCGTCTGGGTGCACCCCTACGACGACTTCGACGTCGTCCGCGGCCAGGGCACCATTGCCCTCGAGATGCTCGCCGACGATCCCGACCTCGATACGCTGGTGATTCCGGTCGGCGGCGGCGGCCTGATCTCCGGCATGGCCACGGCAGCTAAAGCGCTGAAACCGGACATCCGCATCGTCGGGGTCGAGGCGGCGCTCTATCCGGCGCTTTGGGCGGCGCTGCGCGGCGAGGAAGCGGCGTGCGGCGGCAACACCCTCGCCGAGGGCATCGCGGTGAAGGCGGTTGGCCGCTTGCCGCTCGCGATCGCCCGCACCCTTGTCGACGATGTCGTCCTGGTCGACGAGGTCCACCTCGAGCGCGCCGTCAACGCCTTCCTGACGCTCCAGAAGACCATGGCCGAGGGTGCGGGGGCCGCGGGGCTCGCAGCCCTCATCGCGAGCCCGGAGCGATTCGCAGGCCGCCGTGTCGGCCTCGTGCTCTGCGGCGGCAACATCGACCCGCGCATCCTCGCCGGCATCATGATCCGCGAACTCGCCCGGGCCGAGCAGATCGTCGCCGTGCGCGTGACGACGCCGGACCGCCCGGGCGTGCTCGGCGAGATCACCACCATCATCGGTGCACTCGGCGGCAATATCCTGCAGGTGTCGCACCACCGCACCTTCCTGAGCGTCCCGGCCAAAGGCACCTCCGTCGACATCTCCTTCGAAACGCGCGACGGCGCCCACGCGGCCGAGATCGTGGCAGCCCTCGAGGCGCGTCGCCTCACCGTGGTGCGCCTGCCGGCGGACGAGGTGCTGCCCTGAGATCGGGTGGCGCGCCGCGTTTGAAATCCGTCCCGTTCGTCCCCATCTCCCGGGTCCTGAGCGGCCTCGTCGCCGCCCGTCACCTGGGAGGTTCGAGATGAGCGACGCGATCGGCACCGGAAGCGGCATCGTTCGTGCCGACGTGTTCGATCCGGTCGCCCGGCCGGAGCTCTTCGAGGGCGTGCGCTGGCGGCGCTCGATGGCGTTCGTCGTCGACGTCGCGATGGTCGGCACGCTGTTCATGATCGCCGCCTTCGCCGTCTTCTTCCTCGGCCTCGTCACCCTCGGCCTCGGCTGGATGCTCTACCTGATCCTCTGGCAGGCGGTGGCGCTGCTCTACACGGCGTTCACGCTCGGCGGCCCCTCCTCGGCGACGCCGGGCATGAAACTGATGGGGCTCGAGATGCGGCTCTGGTACGGGGCGAAGGTCTACCCGCTCCTCGCGGCCGTCCACGTCATCGCCTTCTGGCTGTCGATTTCCCTGCTGACGCCGTTCGTGCTGCTCGTCTCGCTGATCAACGAGCGCAAGCGGCTGCTGCACGACATCGTGCTCGGAACGGTGGTCGTGAACGCCGGCGTTGAAACTCGCCTAACCTGATCGTCTCAATCGACGCTGTTGGAATCCCGACAGCCGCGGGCTAGGAGTCACGGCGGCGCGTCGGGGGTCGGTGGCGTCCGCCCGCACGTCGCGGCGGTGCAGCCCGTCAGAAACTCACGCGCATGGCCCAGGGTGGGCCCGCGCGAGGGTGGATGAGCATAGCAGCCGACTTTCACATGTGGTTCACGCTGGCCGTCGTGCTGGCGACCATCATGCTCTACGCCGCCGACCGGCTGCCGCTCGAAGCTGTCTCGATCACATCCCTCGTCGCGCTGCTCCTCGGCTTCACGCTGGTACCCTTCGAGGTCGCCGGCCGTCCGTTCAGCGTCGACGCGTTCCTCCTCGGCTTCGCCAATCCGGGCCTCGCCACCATCCTCGGGCTGCTGATCGTCGGGCAGGCGCTGTTCCAGACCGAGGCGCTGGAGCGACCGACGCAGATGGTGCTGCGACTCGCCCGCGGCCGGCACGACCTCGCCATCCTCGCGACGCTCGTCGCCATCGGCGGCCTCTCGGCGTTCCTGAACAACACCCCCGTGGTGGTGATGTTCCTGCCGATCATCAGCGCCTTTGCGACGGCCGGCGGCGGCTCGCCGGCGCGGGTTCTGATGTCTCTCTCCTTCATCACCATCCTCGGCGGCATGACGACGGTCATCGGCTCCTCGACGAACCTGCTCGTGGTCGACGCCGCCGCCCGCCTCACGGGCGAGCGGATGGGCTTCTTCTCCTTCACCCCCCTCGCGCTCGTGCTGGCCGCAGTGGGGTCGGTCTACGTGTTGTTCGTCATGCCGCGGCTGCTGCGGCCACGCCAGTCGATGGTGGACGCCATGCAGGGTGGCGGTGGCAAGCAGTTCATCGCCGAGATCCTCGTCACCGAAAACCATCCGCTGGCCGGCAAGCGCGCCGTCTCTGGCCTGTTCGCCGGCATGCAGGACATGACGGTCCGCCTCGTCCAGCGCGGTGAGCGGCCGATCCTGCCGCCGTTCGAGGACATCACCATCGAGCCGGGCGACATCGTCATCGTCGCCGCCACCCGCGGCACGCTGACGAAGGCGCTGACCGGTCGCGACGCGCTCGTGAAGACCGAGCCCGGCGCCGGCGAGGTGCAGACCGGCACCGCCCTGCCCCCCCGCGCCGCCCGCCTCGCCGAGGGCATCGTCGCGCCGGGTTCGCGGCTCATCGGCCGCACCCTCAGCAAGGCGGCCTTCCGGACGGAGACGGGCTGCATCGTCATCGGCATCGAGCGGCGCAGCCGCATGCCGCGCATGGTGATGTCGGAGATCCGCCTCGAGGAAGGTGACGTGCTCCTGTTCGCCGGCCGGGACCAGGACATCGACCGCCTGCGCGGCAACCGCGACGTCCTCCTCATCGATCATTCCCTCGCCGACCTGCCGCCCCGCCACACGGCGCCGCGCGCCCTCGCCGTCTTCGCTGCCGTCGTTCTCGCCGCGGCGACGGGCCTCGTGCCGATCGTCGTGGCGGCCCTCGTCGGTGCCTTCGCGGTGATCGCCCTCGGCTGCATCAATGTGCGGCAGGCGCTGCGCGTCTGCGACAGCCGCATCATCTTCCTGATCGGCTCCTCGATCGCCCTCGCCACCGCGCTCGAGGCGACGGGCGGCGCCACTGCCATCGCCACGGCGGTGGTCGGCCTCCTCGAGGGCCAGCCGACCGTCGTGGTGCTCTCGGCCTTCTTCCTGCTGATGGCGGTGCTGACCAACATCCTGTCGAACAACGCGATGGCCGTGCTCTTCACGCCGATCGCCATCGGCATCGCCCAGCGGCTGTCGGTGCCTGCGGAACCCTTCATCGTGGCGACGGTGCTCGGGGCGAACTGCTCCTTCGCAACGCCGATCGGCTACCAGACGAACCTTCTCGTGATGGGGCCGGGGCACTATACCTTTGCCGACTTCATCCGCGCCGGCTCCCCTCTCGTTCTCCTGATGTGGGTGACCTTCACCCTCGCCGCCCCTTGGGTCTATGGTCTGTGAGGCGGGAGCCGCGACTCGTCGCGGAGAGCGGGTACGGAACTTGAATCGTCGAGGGGCGCCGAGGATGCCGGTCGGGTGACCGGCGCGGCGGTCGGGCCGGCGAGGCTTTTGATGACGCGGCAGTATTCGGACAACCCGCAGTTCTATCTGACGGCGCCCTCGCCCTGCCCCTACCTGCCGGGCCGGATGGAGCGCAAGGTCTTCACCCACCTCGTCGGCGACCGCGCTGCGGCTCTCAACGACGTCCTCACCCAGGGCGGCTTCCGGCGCAGCCAGAACATCGCCTACCGGCCGGCTTGCGAGGGCTGCCGGGCCTGTATCTCCGTGCGCGTCGTAGTCGACGAGTTCGACTGGACCGGCTCGTTCAAGCGCAGTGTGAAGGCCAACGCCGATCTCGTCGGCACGGAACTGCCGACGGCACCCTCGTCCGAGCAGTACTCGCTGTTCCGCCGCTACCTGGACGCCCGCCACGCGAGCGGTGGCATGGCCGACATGTCGGTGCTCGACTACGCCATGATGGTCGAGGACACCCACGTCGACACCTTCGTCGTCGAATACCGGCGGCGCGGCCCGGACACCGCCATCAACGGCCGCGGCCGCGGCCCTCTCGTCGCCGTCAGCCTGACCGACCGGCTCGCCGATGGGCTCTCCATGGTCTACTCGTTCTACGACCCGGCGCCCGCCGATCGCGGCCTCGGCACCTTCATGATCCTCGACCACATCCGCCGGGCGCGGGCCGCCGGCCTGCCCTACGTCTACCTCGGCTACTGGGTCGAAGAGTCCCGCAAGATGGGCTACAAGGCCCGCTTCCGCCCGCAGGAGCACCTGGGGCCGCGGGGCTGGGAGCGAAGCTGATCCTCCCTGCCCTCGCGGCGCGCCGAGACCGGCGCCCGGGACGTTTCCTCACCGCCCGCCGTGCGCGGGCCGACCGGGCACCGACATGCACGACCCCCTTCCCGCGAGCGACGCGACGGGCGCCGACGCCTCCGGGCCGCCGACCTGGGGCGAGCTCGTGCTCGGCCGCTACGCCGTCGCCTCGGCCATCCTCTGCCTCGGCGTCGGCACCCACGCGCTCAACTGGTTCCTCGTCGCCACCGCCGTGCCGACGGCCGTCCTCGAGATCGGCGGGGCCGCGCACGTTTCCTGGGCGACCGCCGTCTACCTCGTCTTCGGCATCGTCGGCGCCGCGCTCGCCGGCGACCTGAAGACCCGTTTCGGCGGCCGCGCCGTGATGGTCGCCTGCGCCGCCGTCCTGATCGTCTCGACCGCCCTCGCCGCCGAAGCGCCGACCTATCCCGTCTTCCTCGCCGGCCGCTCGGTCCAGGGTCTCGTCGAGGGCGTGGTGCTGGCGCTCTGCTACGTCCTCATCGCCGACGTCTTCCCGCCGCGGGCCCAGCCGCAGGTGTTCTCCTTCCTCGCCGCCGTCTGGGCGGTCGCGACCCTCGCCGGCCCGGCGATGGCGGGCGTACTGATCGAGGTCGCCTCCTGGCGGATCGCCCTCTGGGCGACGGTGGTGCCGGCGGCGGCCCTGCTCGTGCTGTCGGCGCGGGCGCTGCCGGGGCGACGCGGACCGCAGGCCGGTCCGTGGCGGCCACCACTCTTGCGCCTGTCCCTGCTGTGGCTCGGCGCGATGGCGATCTGCGTCGCCGCGGCGCTCGAAGCGCCGCTCCATGCGGCCCTGCTCGCGGCGCTCTCGGTCGCGCTCTTCCTCGCCGGGCTGATGCTCGACCGCCGATCGGCGCGCCGGCTCTTTCCAGCGCGGCTGCTGCACGTCCTCGATGCGGCACCGGCCGGGCTCTGGGTGATCGGCCTCATGATGTTCGCCGAGACGGCGATCCCGGTCTTCGCCGCCTTCACCGTGCAGGTCGGCTTCGGCACGGGCGCCCTCGTCGCCGGACAGGTCGCCTCGATCCCGGCACTCGCCTGGTCGGCAGCCGCCTTCGGCGTCGCGCGGCTCACGGGCCGCGCCTCGGACCTCTGCATCCTCGGCGGGCCGGTGCTGTTGGTGGCGGGGCTTGTGCTGACGGCTGTGGGCGTCGGCAACCTCTCGATGGCGCCTTTCGTGATCGGATTGATCGCCGCCGGCGCCGGCTTCGGCGTCAGCCACGGCTTCCTCAGCCAGCGCCTGATGGCGGCGTCCGCGCCGGGCGAGACGGCGGTGACCTCCGGCGCCATCCCGGCGCTCGAGGGCGTCGGCTCAGCCTTCGGCGCCGCCGCGGCGGGACTTGCCGCCGCCGCCGCCGGCTTTGACGGCACCGCGGCCGGCGTGCCGGCCCTCGCCTGGGTGTTCGTCTCGGGCGCGGTCGTCAGCCTGCTGACGCTGGCGCTGTCGATGCGCTTCGTCGCGGCGACGCGCCCGCCGGCCTGACACCGCTCGGCCGGATCATCCGCGGCGCCCGTCCACGACCCCCGCCGCCGTCAGTTGCAGCCCCGTCAGCCGCCGGTCGAGGTGGCGGGCGCGCCAGGCGAGGAGCGCCTCGGCCTCGGCGAGCCGCGCCGCAGAAAAAGCCGGGTCGCCGGCCCGGTCCACCGTCTCGGCCGGATCGTCGGACAGGTCGAAGAGCAGCGGCGGCAGGCCGGCGAAGTGGATGTACTTGAACCGCTCGCCGCGCTGCACGGTGAGGGAGCACGCGTCGAGCGGGAGGCCGAGCATCGCCTGTGCGCGCCCGCTCGCCACCTCGCGGAAGTCGTATTCCCAGTGCACCGCCGTCCGCCACCCGGCCGGCGCTTCGCCGTCGCCCTCGAGGAACGGCAGCAGCGACGCCCCGTCGAGATGACCCGGCTCCGGCAGTCCGGCGAGGCCGAGCAGCGTCGGCACCACGTCCACAGCCTCGGTGAAGGCCGTCACCCGCCGAGCGTGGCCGGCCGACCGGCGCGGGTCGGCGACGATCAGCGGCACGTGGTAGGCGGCGTCGAAGAAGCCGTACTTGCCGACCGTCCAGTGGTCGCCCATCAGCTCGCCGTGGTCGGAGGTGAAGACGATGACGGTGTCCTCCGCCATGCCCGCCTCGGCGAGGATCGCGAGCATCCGGCCGATCTGGGCGTCCACCTCGGCGATCATGCCGAAGTAGATGGCCCGCAGCACGCGGAAGTCGGCGTCGGTCCAGTCGGCGACGCGGCGCTCGCCGGCGCCGATGACGTAATGGTGGCCGGCCCGCGTGATGTCGGCCCAGTAGGCGACGAGCGGGTGCAGCGCCCGCTCCGCCGCCGCGCTCTCCCGGCGGGCGAAAGCCGGACCGTCGGCGGGGTCGAACATCGTGTTGTAGGGCGCCGGCACGATGTAGGGCGGATGCGGACGCAGGAACGAGACGTGGGCGAACCACGGCCGCCCGGCGCGCTGCTCGGTGAGCCAGTCGGCGAACGCGTCGACCACGAAGGCCGTCTCCGTCTCGTCCGCGCCGTAGACCGGCGGCGCCGGGGTGGGACGCGGTCCGCCCTCGCCAACAGGCCGGTAGATGTCCCACGAATCGGACGGAATCGCGTGGCCGCGCCGCTTCAGCCAGGCCAGCCACGGGCCGTTGTGCTCCGGCAAGCGGAGCCGGGGCGTGAACCCTGGCAGCACCCCTTCGTAGGTCCGGAGCCAGGGATCATCGCCCTCGGTGGTGCGCGGGTCGATCGACTGGTCGGTGTAGCCGAACAGGGTCGGGTCATAGCCGCCGCGCCGCGCCATCCGGGCAATGGTGTCGTGGCGGGCGTCGAGTGGCGTGCCGTTGCGCACCACCCGGTTCGTCATCTGGTAGAGCCCGGTGTAGAGGCAGGCGCGCGCGGGTGAGCACGGCGCGGCGTTCGCGAAGTGGCGCGTGAAGGTGACGCCGCGGGCCGCCAGGGCATCGAGATGGGGAGTCCGAACCGGCATCGCGCCGAGGAGACCGAGGCAGTCGCCGCGCCACTGGTCGGCGGTGACGAACAGGATGTTCGGATGCGGCATCGGCGGCCCCCTCCGGCGCCCGTTGGGGCCGCCCGGGCTCCAGATGCCGCCTCGCCGGGAGGAGCGCAAGCCGGTCGTGGGCCCTCACCGCCGGCCCCTTCCACAGGCCTGTCACACGCCCGTCATGGGCCGGCTCTAGCGGAGTCCCCCGTACCGTGGTGCACACCGGCGGCCCGAGGGCGCACGCCCGATGTGCCCTCCGAAAGCCGCATGTCGACGATCATTGCCAGCCGTCGTCACCTCCTCCTAAAGTGACGAACGGGTGACGAAATTATGACAGAGGGGCGCACTCGTCCGAGCCGCCTGCAATCCGATCGCCGACCCGCACGAGAGCATTCGCGACCGCCCCGGGAAGCCGGAGTCCGGCCGTCGCACAGGCTGAGGGAAGAACACTCATGAAGGCCGCTTGGAAGACCACCACCGCGCTGACCGCCGTCGTCGGCCTCCTCGCCTCGACCGGCGCGTCGTTCGCGCAGTCCGCCGAACTGATCGCCGCCGCCAAGGCCGAGGGCATGCTGACGACCATCGCCCTGCCGCACGACTGGTGCGGCTACGGCGAGCTGATCGCCGGCTTCAAGGCGAAGTACGGCCTCGAGGTCAACGAGCTGAACCCCGACGCCGGCTCGGCCGACGAGATCGAGGCGATCAAGGCGAACAAGGGCAACACCGGCCCGCAGGCGCCGGACGTCATCGACGTCGGCCTGTCGTTCGGCCCGTCGGCGAAGGCCGAAGGCCTGCTGCAGCCCTATAAGGTGGCGACCTGGGACACGATCCCCGACAGCGCCAAGGACGCCGAGGGCTTCTGGTACGGCGACTACTACGGCGTGCTCGCCTTCGAGGTGAACACCGACATCGTCAAGACGGTGCCGCAGGACTGGGCCGATCTCCTGAAGCCGGAGTACGCGAACTCGGTTGCCCTCGCCGGTGACCCGCGCGCCTCCAACCAGGCGATCCAGGGCGTCTACGCCGCCGGCCTGTCGCGCGGCGCCGCCGCCGGTGCCGCCGCCGGTGAGGAGGGCCTGAAGTTCTTTGCCGAGCTCAACAAGAACGGCAACTTCGTGCCGGTCATCGGCAAGGCCGCCTCGGTGGCGCAGGGCTCCACCCCGATCGTGATCCGCTGGGACTACAACGCCCTCGCCGACCGCGACACCCTCAACGGCAACCCGCCGATCGAGGTCGTCGTGCCGAAGACGGGCGTCGTCGCCGGCGTCTACGTCCAGGCGATCAGCGCCTACGCGCCCCACCCGAACGCTGCCAAGCTGTGGATGGAGTACATCTACTCCGACGAGGGCCAGCTGAAGTGGCTCGAGGGCTACTGCCACCCGATCCGCTTCAACGATCTCGCCAAGAACGGCAAGATCCCGCAGGACCTCCTCGACAAGCTGCCGCCGGCCGCCGCCTACGAGGCCGCCGTGTTCCCGACCCTCGAGGAGCAGGCCGCCGCCAAGGAAGCGATCACCAAGAACTGGGACAGCGTCGTCGGCGCCAACGTCCAGTGATCGGAGCCTCCGCGCTCTAGGAAAGCGCTCGCGCCGCGGCCCGCCTCCGGGCGGTCGCCGCGGCGCGGCATCCTGAAGTCCGCATGATCGGTTGCGGCGCCCGCGGGGCGCGCACCGGCGGCGGCGAGCCGGCCAGCGGCGCCGGCGGATCATGGACGGGGCGATGGTCGAGGCCGCACATCCGGCACCACTTCGAGAGCCGCTGCAGGGCGCGGCGCCGCCCGCCGTCAAGCCGGCCTTCTCGTGGGCGTGGCTCGGCGTCACGCCGTTCTTCCTGTTCGCGCTGCTCTTCCTGATCCTGCCGACGCTCTACCTCGTCGTCGGCGCGTTCATGGACACCGAGGGCAACTTCACCCTCGAGAACATCGTCAACCTCTTCCAGCCGACGATCCTGCGCGCCTACTGGATCTCCATCCAGGTGAGCGCCGCCTCGGCGATCCTCGGCGCCCTCCTCGGCTTCTTCCTCGCCTATGCGGTAACGATCGGCGGCCTGCCGGCGTGGATCCGATCGACTGTGATGACCTTCTCGGGCGTCGCGTCGAACTTCGCCGGCATCCCGCTCGCCTTCGCGTTCCTCGCGACCCTCGGGCGCACCGGCCTCGTCACGGCGCTGTTCATCTGGCTGTTCGACTTCAACATCTACGGTGCCGGCTTCAACCTCCTGTCGTTCTGGGGGCTGACGCTCACCTACCTCTACTTCCAGATCCCGCTGATGGTGCTGATCCTCGCCCCCGCGCTCGACGGGCTGAAGAAGGAGTGGCGCGAGGCCTCGGAAATCCTTGGCGCCTCGAGCTGGCAGTACTGGCGCTACGTCGCGCTGCCGGTGCTGTGGCCGGCGATCTGCGGAACGACGCTGCTGTTGTTCGCCAACGCCTTCGGCGCCGTCGCCACCGCCTATGCCCTGACTGGCTCCTCGCTCAACATCGTGACGATCCTGCTCTTCGCGCAGGTTCGCGGCGACGTGCTGCACGACCAGCATCTCGGCTACGCGCTGGCGCTCGGCATGATCCTCATCACCGGCATCACCAACGGCACCTACATCTGGCTGCGCGCCCGCAGCGAACGGTGGCTGCGATGAAGCGCTCGACCGTCGGACCGTGGATCGCGTTCTCCCTCGGCGCGCTCTACTTCCTCATCCCGCTGATCGCCACGTTCGAGTTCTCGCTCCGGATGCGGCGCGGCACCTATTCCTTCGACGCCTATGCCGTCGTCTTCGCCGATCCGCGCTTCCAGGCGAGCTTCAGCTACTCGGTGCTGCTCGCCCTCGTCACGATCGCGCTCGGCGTCCTGCTCGTCGTGCCGACGGCCTACTTCATCCGCCTCCGGCTGCCGAAGCTCGCGCCCCTCGTCGAGTTCATCACGCTCCTGCCGCTCGTCATCCCGGCGATCGTGATCGTGTTCGGCTATCTCAGGCTCTACAACTCCTCGTCCTGGCTGCCCTTCACCGCAAACGCCCGCGCCACCGACCTCCTGCTCGCGTTCGGCTACGTGACGCTGGCCCTGCCCTACATGTACCGGGCCGTCGACACCGGCATGCGGGCGATCGACGTGCGGACGCTGACGGAGGCCGCCGAGAGCCTCGGTGCCTCGTGGGCGACGATCCTCTTCCGCGTCATCTTCCCGAACGTGAAGGTGGCGATCCTCTCGGGCGCCTTCATCACGTTTGCCGTCGTCATGGGCGAGTTCACCTTCGCGAGCCTGCTCGACCGGCCGGCCTTCGGACCCTACCTGCAGCTCATCGGCGCGAACCGCGCCTACGAGCCGGCGGCGCTCGCCATCATCGCCTTCCTCGTCACCTGGGCCTGCATGGGCCTCTTGCAGCTCGTCCTCGCCGGCGCCCGCGTCGCGCGCCAGAGATAGGCACCCCATGGCGTTCCTCGACATCACCGGCGTGCGCAAGGCCTACGGGCCGCAGACCGTCGTCCACCACGTCGACCTCGCCATCGAGCGCGGCGAGTTCGTCTCCTTCCTCGGCCCCTCCGGCTGCGGCAAGACGACGACGCTGCGCATGGTCGCCGGCTTCGAGACGCCGTCCGCCGGACGGGTCGTCATCGACGGCAAGGACGTGACGCCGCTGCGCCCCAACCAGCGCAACATCGGCATGGTGTTCCAGGCCTACGCGCTCTTCCCCAACATGACGGTGGCAGAGAACGTCGGCTTCGGCCTCAAGGTGGCGGGCAAGCCGCCGGCCGAGATCGCGCCGCGCGTGGAGGAAATGCTGCGGATCATCAAGCTGCCGCAGCTCGGTGGCCGCTACCCCTACCAGCTCTCCGGCGGCCAGCAGCAGCGTGTGGCGCTCGCCCGCGCTCTCGCCATCAAGCCGAAGATCCTGCTCCTCGACGAGCCGCTGTCGGCGCTCGACGCCAAGATCCGCATCTCGCTGCGCGAGGAGATCCGGGCGGTGCAGCGCCAGCTCGGCATCACGACGATCTACGTGACGCACGACCAGGAAGAAGCCCTGTCGATGTCGGACCGGATCGTCGTCATGAACGAGGGCCGGATCGAGCAGATCGGCACGCCGTTCGAGATCTACAACTTCCCGCGCACCCGCTTCGTCGCGTCCTTCGTCGGCACGCTGAACCTGCTCGAGGCGAAGGTGGCGCCGGAGGGCGGGCGGCTCGAGATCGACGGCCAGCCGGTGGTGGCCCGCGACGGGATCAACGGGGCGGCCCCCGGCAGTGCAGTGACGGTGGCGCTCCGGCCGGAGGCGATCACCCTCGCGGAGGGCGGCGAGGGGCGCAACCGTCTCGCCGGGACCGTGGAGGAAGTGAGCTTCCTCGGCTCGGTGATCCGCATCCGCGTGCGCTTCCGCGACAACGCGGTCTCGCTCGATACCTTCAACGATCCCGCCGTCGCCCCGCCGGAGCGCGGCAAGCCGGTGACCGTGAGCTTCGCCCACGGCGACGTCCAGGTGCTCGGCGCCGCCTGACCGGAGCGGACACGACACGAACCGGGAGCGGCTGAAGCCACACGGCTGCAGCGGCAGAGCGGGGCGGAGAGGCCGCGAGAGGGTGGTCCGCGCGTTGCATCCTGGCCCGTTCACCGCCACGATGGCGTGCGCGGCGATCCGCCCGCCCGCTGTTGCGCTTGCAGCATCGCAGCCGCCCGCCCCGTATGCTAGTCATACGGGAGCCCCGCTCCCCCTGCCGGACCTCGCCCCTTGGAGATCTATCTCCCGATCGCGGAAACGCCGGTCAACGTCTTCACCATTTTCGCGATGGGCGCGGCCGTCGGGTTCATCTCGGGGCTTCTCGGCATCGGCGGCGGCTTCCTGCTGACCCCGCTCCTCATCTTCTCCGGCATCCCCTCGGCCGTCGCGGTGGCGACGGTGGCGCCGCAGATCGTCGCCTCCTCAACGTCCGGCGCGCTCAGCTACTTCCGCAGGAAGGCGATCGACTTCAAGCTCGCGGGCGTCTTGTTCGTCACGGGCGCCGTTGGCTCAGCGCTCGGGGCCTACGTCTTCGAGCGCCTCGGGCGGACCGGCACGCTCGATCTCGTGATCAGCCTTTGCTACATGATCTTCCTCGGCACGATCGGCGCGATCATGCTGTGGGAGGCGGCCCGCTCGATCCTGCGCACCCGGCGCGGCGAGGCGCCAACGCTGCGCCGCCCCGGCCAGCACAACTGGGTGCACGGCCTTCCCTTCAAGATCCGGTTCCGCCGCTCCCGGCTCTATGTGAGCCTGCTGCCGATCACCGTCCTCGGCGGCGGCATCGGCTTCCTCGGCACGCTGCTCGGCATCGGCGGCGGCTTCATCCTCGTGCCGGCGCTGATCTATCTCCTGCGCGTGCCGACCTCGATCGTCATCGGCACCTCGCTCCTGCAGACGCTCGGCACGATGGCGACGGCGACGGTGCTGCACTCGGTCGGCACCGGCACGGTCGACGCCGTGCTCGCCCTCATCCTGATGATCGGCGGCGTCATCGGCGCCCAGTTCGGCGCCCAGATGGGCCTCAAGCTGCGCGGCGAGGTTCTGAGGGCGCTGATGGGGCTGCTCGTCCTCACCGTCGGCATCCGCTTCGCCGTCGAACTCGTGGCAACGCCGCGCGACCTCTTCTCGCTCGCGGTGCTGTCATGGTGAGGCGTCTCGTCCTTGCCCTGCTCCTGCTGGTTGCCGCAGCGGCGCCGGCCGCCGCCGAGCGCCTCGTCGCCTCCGTCTCCTCCGCGCGGATCGAGATCTCCTCGGATTTCAGCGGCACGACGCTCGTCGTCTTCGGCGTCGTCGAGCGGGACGCCGCGACGGTCGCGCGGCCGGGCGGCTACGACATCGTCGTCGTCGTCCGCGGCCCCGACGAGGAAGTTGTGGCGCGCCGCAAGCAGCGCACGTTCGGCATCTGGGTGAACCGCGAGTCGGAACGCTTCCCGGAGGCGCCGTCGTTCTACACCGTCGATTCCACCCGGCCTCTCGAGGAAATCACCAGCCCGGAGATCCTCGCCGCCCACGATCTCGGCCTGAAGCACGCCGACTTCGGCCGTGGCCCCGGCCAGGGCAATGCGCCCTTCCGCGAGGCCCTGGTGCGGATCCGCGAGGGCGAGGGGCTGTTCGCCGAGCGCTCCGGCACGGTGACGCTGCTGACGCCGACCTTCTTTCAGGCGGGCGTGCCGCTGCCGGGCACCGTCCCGGACGGCCGCTTCACCGTCGAGATCAGCCTCTTCGCGGACGGGGCGCTGCTCGCCCACAACGTCGCCGATCTCGTCGTCGAGAAGACCGGCTTCGAGGACGCCGTCCACGCCATCGCCGGCGAGCAGCCGCTGCTCTACGGCTTCGTGGTGGTGGCGATGGCGATCTTCGCCGGCTGGCTCGGCGGCGTCGTCTTCCGCCGCGACTGAGGCAGCGGACCGCCGGGCACTCAGCGCCCGCGGGCGGCCGTGAGCGGGATGCGGTAGAGCCGCTCGGCACCGATGAGGTGCGCCACCGTGCGCGCCCGCGACAGCACCCGCGCGAAGGCCTGGTCGAAGAGGTCGAGCCCGCCGGCGAGGGCGCCGAAGGCCGGCAGCACCAGCCGGTGGCCATCAGTGGCGAAACAGCGCCGCCTCACCCCCCTGCCCCGCCCCACCACAGTCAGCGCCGGGTGCAGGTGGCCGCAGACCTCGCCCTCGACGAACGTCGCCGACGGCTCATGGCGCAGCACGAGGCCGCCGATCTCGGCGTCCGCCGCCCGGGCCCCGCCGAGGAAGGCGGCGATCTCCGGGTCGTGGTTGCCGGTCACCCACAGCCACTCGCGGCCGGCGACGAGCGCGGCGAGCCTGGCGGCGTCGGCAGGCGAGAGGCGTCCCGGGCCGCCGCGGTCGTGGAAGGAGTCCCCGAGCGCCACCACCCGGTCGGGCGCGAGCGCCGCCACCACCGCCTCGAGGCGGGCGAGCGTGATCGCCGTGTCGTAGGGGGGCAGCAGCTGGCCGGTGCGGGCGAAGCTCGAGGCCTTCTCGAGATGGAGGTCGGCCACCACCAGCGTGCGCGCCGCGGCGAGCCACAGCGCGCCGGAGGGGTGAAGCTCGACGGCGATGCCGCCGACGCGCGCGGCGCCGAGCCCGGTCGTGACGCCGCCCGCCCGTTCCGTCCCGTCCGCCATCGCCGCGACGACCGTCACCCCATCGCCTCCTCGATCAGTTCCTCGGCGCTTTCCGCGAGGATCGTCTCGTCCGCCGCGCCCGACACCGGCTCGCGGCCGATCTCGAGCAGGATCGGCACGGCGAGCGGGGAGATGCGCTCCAGCCTCTTGTGCACGATTCGTCCCCGGATGCGCGAGAGCATGTCCGACAGCCGGCCGACGTCGAGGAGGGTCCGAGAGGCGTCCTCCCAGGTGGCCCGCATCAGGATGTGGTCGGGCTCGTGGGAGCGCAGCACGTCGTAGACGAGGTCCGTAGAGACCGTCACCTGCCGGCCGGACTTCTCCTTGCCCGGATGGCGCCGCTCGACGAGCCCGGCGATGAGAGCGCAGGCCCGGAAGGTCCGCTTCATCAGATAGCTCTCGGCGAGCCACTCCTCGAGGTCGTCGCCCAGCATGTCGGCATCGAACAAAGCGCCGAGCGTCGGCCGGCCACGCTCGAACGCCCGCCCCATGTCCTCGAGGCCCCAAACCGCGATCGCATAGTCGGTGGCGACGAAGCCGACCGGCTTCAGCCCGAGGCGGTCCAGGCGGCGGGTCAGCAGCATGCCGAGGGTCTGGTGGGCGAGCCGCCCCTCGAAGGGATAGGCGACGAGATAGAACCGATCGCCGCGCCGGAAGGTCTCGACCAGCATCTCCTCGCGCGAGGGCAGCACGGACTTCAATCTCTGCATCGCGAGCCATTCGCCAACCTGCTGCGGCAGCGACGGCCAGCGCGACGGATCGGCGAGCATCGCGCGGACCTCCGCGGCGAGATAGGTCGAGAGCGGGAACTTGCCACCGGCGTAGGCGGGGATCTTCGGCTCGTCGCTCTTCGCCCGCGAGACGAACGCCTCGGTCTCGCGCACGCCCTCGAGCTGCACCACCTCGCCGGCGAACAGGAACGAGTCGCCCGGCGACAGCGTCTCGATGAAGTACTCCTCGATCTCGCCGAGCACCCGCCCGCCCCGGCCGACCGAGGAGCGCTTACCGATCAGCCGGACCTTGAGGAGCGGCGCCTCGACGATGGTGCCGACGTTGAGCCGGTACTGCTGGACGACATTCGGGTGCGTGACGCGCCAGAGCCCGTCCTGGCCGCGACGGATCTTGGCGTAGCGCTCGTAGGCGCGCAGCGCGTAGCCGCCGGTGGCGACGAAGTCGACGACGCGGTCGAAGGTCGCCCGGTCGAGGCCGCGGTAGGGCCACGCGGAGGTCACCTCGCCGTAGAGCGCGTCGGCCTCGAAAGCCCGCGCACAGGCCATTCCGAGGACGTGCTGGGCGAGCACGTCGAGGGCGCCCGCCTTCAAGGGAGGCGTGTCCTGCGCGCCGAGATAGTTGCCATCGACGGCTGCCCGGCACTCCAGCACCTCGAAGCGGTTCGCCGGCACCAGTACAGCCTTCGAGGGCTCGTCGAGCCGGTGGTTGGCCCGGCCGATGCGCTGGGCGAGCCGGCTCGCCCCCTTCGGCGCCCCGACGTGGACGACGAGGTCGACGTCGCCCCAGTCGATGCCAAGGTCGAGCGTCGAGGTGCAGACCACCGCCTTCAGCCGGTTCTCCGCCATCGCCGCCTCGACGCGGCGGCGCTGCTCGCGGTCGAGCGAGCCGTGGTGGAGAGCAATCGGCAGGGTGTCGTCGTTGATCGTCCACAAGGCGTGGAAGAGCATCTCCGCCTGGCTGCGAGTATTGACGAAGACGAGCGTCGTGTTGTGCGCCTTGATGAGGGCGTAGACGTCCGCGAGGGCGTGGCGGGCCGAGTGGCCGGCCCAGGGGATGCGCTCTTCGGTGTCGAGGATCGAGATGTTCGGCTTCGCGCCGCCGGCCACCGTCACGAGCTCGGACGGCGTCGCCACGCCGCCGAGCCACTCGCGAAGGCCGTCGGGATCGGCGACCGTGGCCGACAGCCCGGTGAAGCGCAGCCCCGGCGCGAGATGGCGGAGCCGCGCAAGGCCGAGCGACAGGAGGTCGCCGCGCTTCGAGGTGACGAGGGCGTGCAGTTCGTCGAGCACCACCTCGTCGAGGTCGGCGAAGAAGCGGTCGGCGTCGCGCGCCGAGATCAGCAACGCCAGCTGCTCCGGCGTCGTCAGCAGGATGTCGGGCGGGGCGAGCTTCTGGCGCCGCCGCTTGTGGACGGGCGTGTCGCCGGTGCGGGTCTCGACTGTGATCGGCAGCCCCATCTCGGCGACGGGCGTGCCGAGATTGCGGGCGACGTCGACGGCGAGCGCCTTCAGGGGCGAGACGTAGAGCGTGCGGATGCCGGTGCGCGCCGCCGGCCGCCCTGCCGTTCGCCCGCCCGCTGCCGCCTTCTCGGCGGCGAGCCGCACCAGCGTCGGCAGGAAACCGGCGAGTGTCTTGCCGGCCCCCGTCGGGGCGATCAGCAGGGCCGATCGCCCGGCCCGGGCGTGGGCGAGCAGCGCGATCTGGTGTGGCCGCGGCGTCCACCCGCGCCCGGCGAACCAGGCGGCGAACGGCCCCGGCAGGATCGGCGGCTCGTCCGTCTCGAGCGGCGGCGGCACGCGGGCGGTCAACGGTGGCGCCCCGCGGAGGTCGCGGTCCGCCGCTCCCGCTCCGCTGCGCTCCGCGGGCCCTCATCCGGCGCTTCGCGCCACCTTCTCCCAGCCGGGCTGGGAGAAGGGAGGGGCCGCCTTCGGCATCTCGAAAGGATCAGCGTCTGCAAGAACGACTGCCGCGTCTCCCTTCTCCCGCCTTGCGGGAGAAGGTGCCCGAAGGGCGGATGAGGGCCGGCGCGCACCAGCGCGCCGGAACTACAGTGCAGCAGCCTAGCCTGTCACGAACGAAACGGAAACACCGCTCCGCCCCCTCACAGCTCCGCCCCTCACAGCTCCGCCACGCGCCCGTCGACCAGCGTGATGCGCCGGTCCATGCGGTCGGCGAGGTCGAGGTTGTGGGTGGCGACGAGGGCGGCGAGGCCGGAGGCGCGGACCAGCGCGGTGAGGGCGTCGAAGACCTGGCCGGCCGTTTTCGGGTCGAGGTTGCCGGTCGGCTCGTCGGCGAGCAGCAGCCGAGGCGCGTTGGCGACGGCGCGGGCAATGGCGACGCGCTGTCGCTCTCCGCCGGAGAGTTCGCCCGGCCGGTGCTCGGCGCGGTGGTCGATGCGCATGTAGGCGAGGAGTTCGCGGCCCCGCCGGTCCGCCTCGCGCCGGTCGAGCCCGGTGAGGCGCTGCGGCAGCACGACGTTCTCCAGCGCCGTGAAGTCCGGCAAGAGGTGGTGGAACTGGTAGACGAAGCCCACCGCCTCACGGCGCACCCGCGTGCGTTCGCCGTCCGGCAGGCCGCCGCACGGCCGTCCGGCGATGCGCACCTCGCCGGCCTCCGGCCGCTCGAGCAGCCCGGCGATGTGGAGGAGCGTCGACTTGCCGGCGCCGGAGGGGGCGACGAGCGCCACCATCTCGCCGGCGCCGATCGACAGGTCGGCCCCCTTGAGGATCTCGAGCCGCCCCTCGCCTTCCCGGTAGGCGTGGATGACGCCCTCGAGCCCGAGCGCCTCCCCGTCCGAAAAGCCGCTCATTCGCGCCTCAGCCCCTCGACCGGATCGAGCCGCGCCGCCTTCCACGCCGGATAGAGCGTCGCGAGGAAGGAGAGCAGCAGCGCCATCACGACGATCGTCACCGTCTCGCTCGCCTCCATGTCGGCCGGCAGGCGGCTCAGATAATAGAGCTCCGGGGAGAACAGCTCGGTCGACGTCAGCCAGGCGATGCCCTGGCGGATGTTCTCGACATTGAGGCAGACGACCGTGCCGAGCACGACGCCCGCAAGGGTGCCGACGACGCCGATGCTGGCTCCGGTGATGAAGAAGACGCGAAGGATGGTGCCGCGCGTCGCTCCCATCGTGCGCAGAATGGCGATGTCGTGGCCCTTGTCCTTCACCAGCATGGTGAGGCCGGAGACGATGTTGAGCGCCGCCACCAGCACGATCAGGGTCAGGATCAGGAACATGACGTTCCGCTCCACCTGCAGCGCCTGGAAGAAGGTGGCGTGGCGCTGCGTCCAGTCGAGGATGAAGGCGGGCCGCCCCGCCGCCTCCTCGAGCACAGGCCGGAACTCCGCCACCCGTCCGGGATCGTCGAGATAGACCTCGATCGCCGTCGCCTGACCTTCCTGGTTGAAGTAGAGCTGCCCCTCCTCGAAGGGCATGAAGACGACGGAGGAATCGAACTCCGACATGCCGATCTCGAAGATCGCCGCCACCGGATAGGTCTGCACGCGCGGCGTCATGCCGAAGGGCGTGACGGTGCCGCGCGGCGAGACCAGCGTCACCGGATCGCCGGCGGAGACGCCGAGCGAGCGGGCGAGGCGCGTGCCGATGGCGATGCCGCCGCCGGTGTCGAAGCCGTCGAGGCTGCCGCTGCGGATCGTCCCGGCGACGAGGGCGAGCTTGCCGAGGTCCTCGGCCGACATGCCGCGGGCGAGCACGCCTGAGGAGCCGGACGGCCCGGAGATCAGCGCCTGGCCCTCCACGTAAGGCACGACGGCACGCACACCCGGCACCCCCGCGAGGCGCGCCGTGACGTCGGCGAAGTCGGTCAGCGGCCCGTCGATCGGCTGCACCAGCATGTGGCCGTTGATGCCGAGGATCTTCGTCATCAGCTCGTTCCGGAAGCCGTTCATCACCGCCATGACGATGATGAGGGTGGCGACCCCGAGCATGATGCCAAGGAAGGAGAAGCCGGCGATCACCGAGATGAACGCCTCGCGCCGCCGCGAGCGCAGATAGCGGCCGGCGATCAGCCATTCGAGCGCCGAGAACGGCGCGACGCCCGCCTTCTGTCCGCCGCGCGCGGCGGATGATCCGTCGGCGGCCGTCGTCGTGTCTGTCACGAAAGGGGCCTCATATCTTGAGCGCGGCGACGAGCTTGTTGACGGCCGCCTCCGGCGACATCGCCTCCTTGGCGCCGCCGGCCCGCTCCTTCAGCTCGACCTCGTTCTTCTCGAGGCCGCGAGGCCCGACGACGAGCTGCCACGGCAGGCCGATGAGGTCCATGGTGGCGAACTTGGCGCCCGGGCGGTTGTCGGTGTCGTCGTAGAGGACCTCGATGCCGGCCGCCTCGAGCTCGCCGTAGAGCTTCGTGCAGGCGGCGTCGGTGTTGGCGTCGCCGGGCTTCAGGTTGACGAGGCCAACGTGGAACGGCGCGACCGACGCCGGCCAGATGATGCCGGCGTCGTCGTGGCTCGCCTCGATGATGGCGCCCAGCAAGCGCGACACTCCAACCCCGTACGACCCCATGTGGACGGGCCGCTCGGCCCCGTCCGGGCCGGCGACCTTGGCGCCCATCGGCTCGGAGTACTTGGTGCCGAAGTAGAAAATGTGGCCGACCTCGATGCCGCGGGCGGCGACGCGCTTTTCTTCTGGCAGCGCCGCAAAGGCCGCCTCGTCGTGCTTCTCGTCGGTCGCCGCATAGAGCGACGTCCACGCGTCGACGATCGGCGTGAGGTCGGACGAGAAGTCGGTGTCCTCGCCGGGAATCGGCAGGTCGAGCAGGTCGCGGTGGCAGTAGACCGCACTCTCCCCCGTGTCGGCGAGGATGATGAACTCGTGGCTGAGGTCGCCGCCGATCGGGCCGGTGTCGGCCTGCATCGGGATCGCCGTCAGCCCCATGCGGCGGAAGGTGCGCAGGTAGGCGACGAACATCCGCCGGTAGGCGGCGCGCGCCGCGTCACGGTCGAGGTCGAAGGAATAGGCGTCCTTCATCAGGAACTCGCGGCCGCGCATGATGCCGAAGCGCGGCCGGACCTCGTCCCGGAACTTCCACTGGATGTGGTAGAGGTTGAGCGGCAGGTCGCGGTAGCTCTTCACCGAGGCGCGGAAGATCTCGGTGATCATCTCCTCGTTCGTCGGCCCGAAGAGCATCTCGCGCTCGTGGCGGTCGGTGATGCGGAGCATCTCCTTGCCGTAGGCGTCGTAGCGCCCGCTTTCGCGCCACAGGTCCGCCGACTGGATGGTCGGCATCAGCACCTCGATGGCCCCGGCACGGTCCTGTTCCTCGCGGACGATCTGCTCGACCTTCTGCAGGACGCGGAAGCCGAGCGGCAGCCACGAATAGATGCCGGCCGACTGCTGGCGGATCATGCCGGCGCGCAGCATCAGGCGGTGCGAGACGATCTCGGCTTCCTTCGGGGTCTCGCGAAGGATCGGCAGGAAGTAGCGGGAGAGGCGCATCAAGGTCTCGTGTGTGCGAAGTCTCGGAAGAGCGCATGCGGGCGCCGGGGAGCGGCGAGTGAAGCCGCGCGGCCGGCAAAACACAAGGGCCGGCGGACAGCGGCGAAACGGCCGTGCAGGTGCGGCCGAAACAAGGCGGAAGCGCGGCGCTTGCGCGTCATGATGATGACGGTCCCATCTGCGGATCCGCTCCCCGCTGCCTCCCGCGGGGCGGCTCGAAAGGCCCGCAAGGGACGGAATTCCGCGGATCGGAGCCGCCGCAAAAAAGTTGGGCGACTGATGCACAAAATGATGACAACCCGATTTTCCTCCGCTAGAGTAGCACCATAATAAATGGCTGCCGATCACCGAGCCGATACGGCGCCAAAGAGGCATCGCGGTCTAAGTCTTGGGAGGAAGGCCCCCGGCGCAGCGCAAAGCTCGCAGCCGCCTGAAGTCCGGAAGAATCTCGACGGATCTCCGGGCGACGGGAATGGGGGTTAGACGCGGAACTAAAATGGCAAGGCTTCGGCCTTGCTTTATTTTTTCTGGAACCCCGTCACGACGACTATCGCCCGGAAGCATGATGCGCCGGGCCGATTGGACGATCGTCAGTTTCAATCGTGACGGAGCGGATTGAGGAGTGGCCGGCGCTTCCCCCGGCAGCCGCCCAATGAGCGACCGATTCTGAAAAGCACAACCGGCGCCCGTTGCCGGGCCGCGCCAATCAGGGGAATCGCCCCCTCCCCCACGGCGGACGAAGTCCTCTTTCTGCACCCGCACTTGCGCCCGGAGGCGGCCGACGGCCGCCCCCGCACCCCTCTCGCCGTCAGGCCGCGGCCGCCACCGGGACGTGCGCCGCGAGCACCTGGCCCCGCCACGCCGGCTCCGTCGCCGCGATCAGAACGAGCCGCGCGAGTTCGCCACGCGTCAGCCGCCCGATCGCCGGCGGCGACACGACGAGGCTGCCGGCGCCGTCAGCGGGGCCGTCGAGGAGGCCGCCCGGGCGGACGATGGTCCAGCCGATCGGCGAGGCCCGGAGGTGTTCCTCCGCCTTCGTCTTCTCGGCAACTACCGCGCCGATCACCTCGCGCATGCGCGGCGACAGCAGCGGGTCGCTGTCGCCACAGCCGAGCGAGGTGACGAGGACGAAGCGCGGCAGGCCGGCCGCCACCGCCGCGTCGATGAAGGCGATGTTGCCGGCGGCGTCGACGCCCGACTCGCCCCGGCGGCCGCCGAGGAAGGAGACGGCGACGGCGTCCCGGCCGGCGGCCTCGCAGAATCGGGCAAGATCCGCGGCGACGAGCGCATCGCCCATCACCACCTCGGCACCCGCAGCGCGCGCCGCCTCGGCGCCCTCGGCCGTGCGGGCAAGCGCCGTCACCGCGTGGCCCGCGGCTGTCGCCGCCGAAAGGAAGGCGAGCCCGGAAGCGCGCGTGCCACCGGCCAGCGCAAAGCGCGCCGGCGGCGCACCCGTCGTCGATGTCATGGATGTCTCCTTCAGAGGCCACTCTCGGCGACCACGGCGCGGTCTCGTTCGACCGTCGCGCGCAGGTCCGCCGCGTCACTGATCCTGAGGGGCAGGCCCATCGCCCGCACCACCTGCACGACGGCCTTGTCCTCGGCCGCCTTCTGGAGCCCCGCGTGAAGCTCCTCCACCACCTCCGCCGGCGTGCCCGCCGGGGCGAACAGGCCGACGCTGTTGGTCGTCGCATAGGCGCGGACGCCGGTCACCTCGCGCAGGGTCGGCACCTTCAGGTCGTCGTTTCGCTCGCCGCCGAAGGTGACGATCGGTCGGAGGCGTCCGGGATTCGCCCGGATGAAGGCCGCGAGGCTCGGGGTGTTGATGAGGCCGGAGGCTGCCCGGCCCTCGAGCACCGCCTCGAAGACGCGCTCTCGCCCCGGCGCCAGCACGTCGCGCAGCCCCTGCCCGAGCGCCCTCTCGAGGAAGCGCAACGGCACGCTGCCCGGATTGGAGCTCGCCACCGTGACGGTGCGCCCGCGGGCCATGGCGGCGAAGCCCTCCCAGTCCCGCACGGCCGACTCGGCCGCAACGAACAGCGCCGTCGAGTAGCCGACGGTCAGCGTCGCGACGGGAACGAGCTCGTCGAGGGAGGGCGTGAAGCGCGTGTTCCGCGCCGCTTCCTGCACGTCGTACATCACCTGCGTCAGCGTGTCGGAGGCGAGCAGTCGCAGTTCGCCACGGTCGGTGTCCTTGAGGGCCTGCAGCGCCCGCTGCATGCGGTCCGGCAGCGGCGGGATGTCGATGTCGACACGCCGGCCGAGAGCGCTCGCAAGCGCGCCGCTGAGGACGTCGGCGGCGATCGCCACGACGGAGCCGCGGCCATAGGGGACATAGACGCGGATCGTCGGCGGCAGGCTTGCCGCGACGGCACCGCCCGGCAGCACCGCCAGGGCGAAGAGCCCCCTGATCAGGCCGCCACCGCCGGCGACCACGCCGCGGCGCGTCGGCCCTCGCCGGTGCGCCGCCTCACCTCCGCCCTGCCGCATCGGCCGAACTCCCCGATGTCCCCGGCCTGCGGCCGGCCCCCGTGCCTCGTCCTGCGGCCGCAGCTGGGCCGGTCTCCACCTCGCATGCTGGTCTGCGCGCCCGCGCATTGCAAGCGCGGCGGCCGTCGCTCAGAGGTCGCGCACGAACGGGATGTCGTCGAAGCCGAGGCCGGAGGTGAGGAGAAGGTAGATGCCCGCGAAGACAACGGCGGCCACCAGCGACGTCACGATGGCGACGCGCAGCATCGGGAAGCGCGACGGCGCGCTCGGCTCGGTGCCGGGCGCGACCTCGCCCACCTCCGCCTGGGTGCGGTAGCCCCACGGCAGCACGGCGAACAGCACGATCCACCAGACGACGAAGTAGATCGCCACAGCACTCGTCAGGGACACCGTTTTCCTCCCTCGCGGCGCCGCAGGCTCAGGCCTGCTCGAGCTCGACCAGCGTGCCGCAGAAATCCTTCGGATGCAGGAAGAGCACCGGCTTGCCGTGGGCGCCGATCTTCGGCTCGCCGTCGCCGATGACGCGCGCGCCCTCGGCCTTCAGCCGGTCGCGGGCGGCGAGAATGTCGTCCACCTCGTAGCAGAGGTGATGAATGCCGCCTGAGGGGTTCTTCTCGAGGAACCCCTTGATCGGCGAGGCCTCGCCGAGGGCACCGAGGAGCTCGATCTTGGTGTTCGGCAACTCGACGAACACCGTCGTCACGCCGTGGTCCGGCTGGTCGACCATTGGCGACACCCGCCCACCGAGGGTGTCGCGATAGATCGCCGTCGCCGCCTTGAGGTCAGGCACCGCGATCGCCACGTGATTGAGCCGTCCGATCATCGCCGCCGCCGCCTCCCGCTCGCCTGCCGCTCGACCACCGCCTCGCCCGCCACCGCATCCGTCGTCGCGACGACGCGGCAGACCGGCTTCTTGCCCCAGCGCTCCGCCACCGCCGAGCGCGCCGCGCGCCGCAGCGCCTCGGCGACGAGGGCCGCATCGCGCCGCCGCGGCCGGGGGATGGAGACCAGCGCCCCCTCCACGGCTTTCACGACGATTTCCTCGAAGGGCTCGCCGTCCGCATCGTGCTCGGGAATGCCGAGGAGCACCACCTCCGGCCCGTGCACGACGTCGCCGGCGCCGTCGAGCCCGACCGAGACGACGATCGCCCCGGCGAACGAGATCCGCCGACGGTCGGCCATGCCGGAGGCCTCCGGATCGAGGAGCAGCCGGCCGTCGCGGTAGAGGTGGCCGACGGGCGCCTCGCCGACCACCGCCGCTGGCCCCGGCGCGAGACGCACGATCTTGCCGTCGGCGAGCGACACCACCTCCTTCACCCCGAGCGAGCGGGCGAACTTCGCGTGCTCGGCGAGGTGCAGCGGCTCACCGTGGACCGGGATCGACACCTCGGGCTTCAGAAGGCCGTAGAGCTCGGCGAGCTCGTCCCGGCGCGGATGGCCGGAGACGTGGACGAGGGCGTCGCGGTCGGTCAGCACGTCGACGCCGCGGGTCGCCAGCGCGTTGACGATCGCGCCGACGGCCTTCTCGTTTCCAGGAATGGTGCGGGAGGAGAAGATCACGAGGTCGCCCGGCGACAGCGCCACACGGCGGTGGTCGTCGGAGGCGATACGGGCGAGGGCGGCGCGCGGTTCACCCTGGCTGCCGGTGAGGAGCGCCACCACCTTGTCGCGGGGCAGGTAGCCGTAGGCCTCCTCGTCGAGCGGCGTCTTCAGGCCGTCGAGATAGCCGAGCTCGCCGGCGACGTCGAGGACGCGCAACATCGAGCGGCCCATCACCACCACCTCGCGGTCGGCCGCCGCCGCCGCCAGCATCACGGCCCGGAGGCGCGCGACGTTGGAGGCGAAGGTGGTCACCGCCACGCGCGCGGGCGCGGCGCGGATGATGTCGACGAGCGAGCGGGCGACGTCCGCCTCGGAGGGCGAGCGTCCGGAGCGGATGGCATTGGTGGAATCGCAGACGAAGGCGCGCACACCCTCCGCGCCGATCTCGGCGAAGCGGGCAAGATCGATCGGCCGGCCGATGCCCGGCGTCGGGTCGATCTTCCAGTCGCCGGAGTGGACGATGGTGCCGAGGGCGGTGCGGATGACGAGGGCGTTCGGCTCCGGAATCGAGTGCGAGACCGGCACGAGCTCGAGGTCGAACGGCCCGAGCGTCCAGCGCGCCCCCTGCTCCATCACGGTGATCGGCACGCGTTCGAGGCCCGGCTCCTCGTCGGCCTTGGCGCCGAGAAGCCCGGCGGTGAACGGCGTCGCGAAGACGGGCGCGCGCAGGCGCGGCCAGAGCTCGAGCACCGCCCCGATGTGGTCCTCGTGTGCGTGGGTGAGCACGATGCCGAGGAGGTCGTCCTGCGCCTCCTCGATGAAGGCGGGGTCCGGCAGGATCACCTCGACGCCGGGCGTCGTCTCGTTGCCGAAGGTGACGCCGCAGTCGACCATCAGCCACTTGCGGTGGCGCACCGGGCCGATGCCGTAGAGGCCCATGTTCATGCCGATCTCGCCCACCCCGCCGAGGGGCAGGAAGACGAGTTCGCCGGGCGAACGGTCGGATGTACGTGTCATGTCCTGGCCGTCCCCGCCGCTCCGAAGTGAACCTCGCCGGCCGTGATCGTGCGGCGCACACCGCTCTCGGTGCGTACGATCAGCCGGCCCGTCTCGTCGATCGTCTCGAATACGCCGCGCGTCACCTCGCCGTCGATCCTGACCGCCACTGCGCCGCCGAGACCGGAAGCCCGGTCCAGCCAGCGCGACCGCACCGCTGCGAAACCGCGGCCCTCGTCCCACGCGGCGGCTGCCTCGCACCAGCATTCCGACAGCGCGGTGAACACCGTTTCGGCGTCCGCCGCAGCGCCGAGACCGGCGAGGGAAGCGGCAGGATAGGGCAGGTCCGCCGGCGCGTGGCGCACGTTCACGCCGATGCCGACGACCACCGCCATGCGCCCGTCCGGCGCCTTCTCGGCCTCGAGCAGGATACCGGCGAGCTTGGCGCCGTCGAGGAGAACGTCGTTCGGCCACTTGAGGGCGATGCGCGCGCCACTGCCGGCGGCTCCGTCGAGGGCGATCGCCGCGGTCACCTCCGGCGCCGCCGTGCGGAGCGCCGCGTCGAGCGCGACGCCGGCGACGAAGCCGAGCGTCGCAACGGCGGGGGCCTCGGCTGCGGTGAGGGTCAGGAGGCTGGCGGCGAGGTTGCCGCGCTCGGTCGACCAGGCGCTGCCGCGGCGACCGCGCCCGGCGGTCTGGCGGTCGGACACGATCCACAGGCGACCGGGGTCGCCGGCGCGGGCCCGCGCCAGGGCTTCGGCGTTGGTGGAGCCGATCTCGTCGAAGGCGGCGACGCGGTAGCCGGCGGTACGGGCTTCAGGACCGAGGGTGAAGGCCATCCGTCAGAAGAGGCTCTTCGCCGCTGCGCCGGCTGCCTCGACGATCGGCGCGGCGAAGAACACGAACAGGAGCACCACGACACCGCTCGCGCCGAGCACGACGCGCAGTTCGTTCGGCATCCGCTCGAAGCCGCCGGCCGGATCGTCGAAGTACATGATCTTGACGATGCGCAGGTAGTAGTAGGCGCCGACCACCGAGGCGACGACACCGATCACCGCGAGGGCGTAGAGGCCCGCCTCGATCGCCGCGAGGAACACGTAGAACTTGGCGAAGAAGCCGGCGAGCGGGGGGATGCCAGCCAGCGAGAAAAGGATCATGGCGAACAGGAACGCCATCACCGGATGGGTGCGCGAAAGGCCCGCGAGTTCGCCGATCTCCTCCACCATGCCGTCCTTGCGGCGCATCGTCAGGATGCAGGCGAAGGCGCCGACGGTCATGGCGAGATAGAGCGCCATGTAGATGATGACGCCCTGGACGCCGGCCTCGGTGCCGGCGGCGAGCCCGACAAGGGCGTAGCCCATGTGGCCGATCGAAGAGTAGGCCATCAGGCGCTTGATGTTCTGCTGGCCGATCGCGGCGAAGGACCCGAGCACCATCGAGGCGATGGCGATGAAGACGATGATCTGCTGCCAGTCGTGCGTCACCGGCCCGAAGGCGTCCACGACGATCCGGACGATCATCGCCATCGCCGCCACCTTCGGCGCGGCGGCGAAGAAGGCCGTCACCGGCGTCGGGGCCCCCTCGTAGACGTCCGGCGTCCACATGTGGAAGGGCACCGCCGAGATCTTGAACGCGAGGCCGGCGAGCACGAAGACGAGGCCGAACACGAGGCCGAGCGAGGCCTCGCCGCCCGCGAGGGTCGCGGCGATGTCGGTGAACACCGTCTTGCCGGTGAAGCCGTAGACCAGCGACATGCCGTAGAGCAGCATGCCCGAGGAGAGCGCGCCGAGGACGAAGTACTTGAGGCCGGCCTCGGTCGAACGCTCGGAATCGCGGTTGATCGCCGCGACCACGTAGAGCGACAGGCTCATCAGCTCGAGGCCGAGATAGAGCGCGATGAGGTCGCCGGCCGAGATGATCATCATCATCCCGAGCGTCGCGATGACGATGAGAACCGGATACTCGAACCGCTCGAACCGCGCCGCCCGGGCGAAGGCGACCGACATGGCGATGGCGAGCGCCGAGCCGATCAGCGACAGCACCTTCAGGAAGCGGGCGAACTCGTCGACCACGAAGGCGCCGTGGAAGGTCGTGCCGTAGGTCGGGTCGAAGATGAGGATGATCGCGGCGACGACGATGACGGCCGCCGCCATGCCGGTGACGACGGGCGTCGAGCGCTCGCCGCCGAACACGCCGACCATCAGGAGCACCAGCGCGCCGACGGCGAGCAGCAGTTCCGGCAGCACCGGCATCAGGTCGGGGAGCGTCGCCATTTCCTGCATGACCCTCGTCGCGTCTTCCGTCTCATGCCCGTTCTCGTCCGGCCGCGGCCGGGCTCAGGCGGATGGTCTCAGCGCACCGCCGCCGGTGCGCCCGCCTGTGCGAGTTCCGCGGGCGTCACCGCGCGCAGCTTTGCCTGCTCGTTCGCCTCGACCGCCCGTTCGACCTTGGCGACGAGATCGGTGACCGAGGCGGCGGTGACGTCCATCACCGGCTTCGGCCAAACGCCGAACAGCACCGTCAGCACCGCGAGCGGCACCAGCAGCGTCTTCTCCCGCATCGACAGGTCGAGCATGCCCTTGAGGCTCGCCTTGTCGAGGACGCCGAACACCACCTTCCGGTAGAGCCACAGCGCATAGGCCGCCGACAGGATGACGCCGGTGGTGGCGATGAAGGCCACCCAGGTGTTCACCTCGAAGGCGGCGAGCAGCGTCAGGAACTCGCCGATGAAGCCGCTCGTCCCCGGCAGGCCGACGTTCGCCATCGTGAAGATGAGGAAGGCGACGGCGTACCAAGGCATGCGGTTGACGAGGCCGCCATAGGCGGCGATCTCGCGGGTGTGCATCCGGTCGTAGACGACGCCGACGCAGAGGAAGAGCGCGCCGGAGACGATGCCGTGCGAGAGCATCTGGAAGAGGCCGCCCTGGATGCCCTGCTCCGTCGCCGTGAAGATGCCCATCGTCACGTAGCCCATGTGCGCCACGGAGGAGTAGGCGATCAGCTTCTTCATGTCCTCCTGCATCAGCGCGACGAGCGACGTGTAGACGATCGCCACCACCGAGAGGGTGTAGACGAGGGGCGCGAAGTCCGCGCTCGCCACCGGGAACATCGGCAGCGAGAACCGCAGGAAGCCGTAGCCGCCCATCTTCAGGAGGATACCCGCGAGGATCACCGAGCCCGCCGTCGGCGCCTCCACGTGCGCGTCCGGCAGCCAGGTGTGTACCGGCCACATCGGCATCTTCACCGCAAACGAGGCGAAGAAGGCCAGCCACAGCCACGGCTGCATGTCGACCGGGAAGTCGTGGTTGAGGAGCGCCACGATGTCGGTCGTGCCGGCCTGCCAGTACATCGCCATCAGGGCGAGCAGCATCAGCACCGAGCCGAGCAGCGTGTAGAGGAAGAACTTGAAGCTCGCGTAGACGCGCCGCGGCCCGCCCCACACGCCGATGATGATGAACATCGGGATGAGGCCGCCCTCGAAGAACACGTAGAAGAGGACGAGGTCGAGGGCGCTGAAGACGCCGATCATCAGCGTCTCGAGCACGAGGAAGGCGACCATGTACTCCTTCACCCGCGTGTGCACCGAGTGCCAGCTGGCGAGGATGCAGAACGGCATGAGGAACGTCGTCAGGATGACGAACAGCATCGAGATGCCGTCGACGCCCATCTTGTAGGTGATCTTGCCACCGAGCCAGCCCGCCTCCTCGACGAACTGGAAGCCCGGGTTCGAGAAGTCGAAGCCGATCCAGAGCCAGAGCGAGAACAGGAAGGTGATGATCGTCGTGACGAGCGCGACGCGCCGGACGTACAGCGCCGACTTCTCCTCCTGGCTCGGCACCATCAGGATGAAGAAGACCCCGACGAGCGGCAGGAACGTGACGATCGACAGGATCGGCAGGTCGCCCATCAGTGAACTCCCCCGCCGGCGAACATCGCCCAGGTGATGAGTGCCGCGACGCCGATCAGCATCACGAACGCGTAGTGGTAGAGGTAGCCGGTCTGCAGCTTCACGACCCGGTTGGTGACGTCGATGACGCGCGCCGAGACGCCGTCCGGCCCGAAGCCGTCGATCAGCCAGCCGTCACCCTTCTTCCACAGGAAGCGGCCGATCCACTTCGCCGGACGGACGAACAGAAGGTCGTAGAGCTCGTCGAAGTACCACTTGTGATAGATGAAGTTGTAGATGAGCCAGTGCTCTTCCGCGAGCTTCTTCGGCACGTCCGGCCTCAGCATGTAGAAGTAGAAGGCGATGAGCGCGCCGATCGCCATCGCGACCGTGGCGGCCCACGGCACCCAGCCCGGCGCCTCGTGCATCTCGTGGAGGATGTGGTTCTCCTCGCCGAGATAGAGGGCGCCCTTCCAGAAGTGCTCGTAGCCGTGACCCATGAAGGGCTCGTGGAAGACCATGCCGGCGAACAGCGCGCCGAGCGAGAGGACGAGCAGCGGCCCGACCATCACCCACGGGCTCTCGTGCACGTGCTTCATCACCTCGGCAGAGGCCCGCGGCTTGCCGAAGAAGGTCATGAAGATCTGCCGCCAGGTGTAGAAGGCGGTCAGCAGCGCGGCGATCGTCGTCAGCCAGAAGGCGTAGCCGGCGAAGGCGTTGTGGCCGGCGTAGGTCGCCTCGATGATGGCGTCCTTGGAGTAGTAGCCGGCCGTCAGCGGGAAGCCGGTGAGGGCGAGGCCGCCGATCAGCATCGTCCAGAACGTCCACGGAATGTGCTTCCTGAGGCCGCCCATCTTCCGCATGTCCTGTTCGCCGTCGACCGAGTGGATCACCGAGCCGGCCGCGAGGAACAGGAGCGCCTTGAAGAAGGCGTGCGTGAAGAGGTGGAAGATGGCGATCGAGTAGGCGCCGACGCCGAGCGCCGCGAACATGTAGCCGAGCTGCGAGCAGGTCGAGTAGGCGATGACGCGCTTGATGTCGAACTGCGTGCAGCCGATCGTCGCCGCGAAGAAGGCCGTCGTCGCGCCGATGAAGGTGACAAAGGCGAGCGCCGTCGGGGCCTGCTCGAACAGCGGCGAGAGCCGCGCCACCATGAACACGCCGGCCGTCACCATCGTGGCGGCGTGGATGAGGGCGGAGACCGGCGTCGGGCCCTCCATGGCGTCCGGCAGCCAGGTGTGCAGCAGGAACTGCGCCGACTTGCCCATCGCGCCCATGAACAAGAGCAGGCAGATCACCGTGACGGCGTTCACCTCCTGGCCGAGGAAGTTCATCGTCTGCTCGCCGAGGCTCGGCGCCGCCGCGAAGATGACGTCGAACGAGACGGAGCCGGTGACGACGAACAGGCCGAAGATGCCCAGCGCGAAGCCGAAGTCGCCGACGCGGTTGACGACAAAGGCCTTGATGGCCGCGGCGTTCGCCGAGGGCTTCTGGAACCAGAAGCCGATCAAAAGGTAGCTCGCGAGGCCGACGCCCTCCCAGCCGAAGAACATCTGCACGAGGTTGTCGGAGGTCACCAGCATCAGCATGGCGAAGGTGAACAGCGACAGGTAGGCGAAGAACCGCGGCCGGTGCGGATCGTGGGCCATGTAGCCCATCGAGTAGATGTGCACGAGGGCCGACACGGTATTGACGACGATCAGCATCACCACGGTGAGCGTGTCGATGCGCAGGCTCCACTCGACCGACAGGGTGCCGGAGGTGATCCAGTTGGCGATGTCGATCGTCTGCTTGCCGGCGTCGCCGAAGCCGACGGTGATGAAGGCCACCCAAGAGAGGATGGCCGCCAGCACGAGGAGGCTAGTGGTGACGAGTTCGGCCGCCCGCGAGCCGGGCGCCGCGTCGTGGTGGTCGTCGTGGCCGTGGCCGCCGTGCGCGTCGTGGGCGTGCGGCGCCGCGTGGCCGGCGAAGGCGTGAGCGACGCCATGGCCGTGCGCCGCCACCGGGTGGGCGGCATGGGCGTCGTGGCCCGCATCGCCGATGCCGACGCCGTCCGGCGGTGCCGGGATGTGCGCCTTCGAGCCGAGGAGCGTGATGAGCCCCGCGATCAGGAAGCCGACGAGGGGCAGGAAGACGATGAGATGGTACACGCCGTCAGCCCTTCATCATGTTGATGTCTTCGACCGCGATCGAGCCTCGGTTGCGGTAGTAGACGACGAGGATCGCAAGGCCGATCGCCGCCTCCGCCGCCGCCACCGTCAGGACGAGCAGCGCGAAGATCTGCCCGACGAGGTCGCCCAGGAAGGCCGAGAAGGCCACGAGGTTGAGGTTGACGGCGAGCAGGATGAGCTCGACCGACATCAGGATGACGATGACGTTCTTGCGGTTGAGGAAGATGCCGAACACGCCGAGCGTGAACAGGATCGCCGCGACCGTCAGATAGTGGGAGAGCCCGACCGCCATTGTCCGTCGTCCGTCCTCGTTGCGTCCGTCGCCGCCCGGCGGGGCGGCGGCCGTTCGTCAGATGCCCTTGCGGGGTGCGACCTTGCGCACCTCGATGGCGGTCGCCTTGGTGCGCGCGTTCTGGGCGGGGATCGACTGGCGCTTGACGCCTTCCTTGTGGCGCAGGGTCAGCACGATCGCCCCGATCATGGCGACGAGCAGCACGAGGCCCGCCGCCTGGAAGAAGTAGATGTAGCGGGTGTAGAGCAGCAGCCCGAGCGCCGCCGTGTTGCTCGTCTCCCCCATCGGCGGAATGAGCGCGACGCCGCCGCCGTCCGGCGCCGTCACCCAGGTGCCGAGCACCATGACGAGCTCGACGAGCAGCACGAGCCCGATCAGCGCCCCGATCGGCAGGTACTGCAGGAAGCCCTGGCGCAGCTCGACGAAGTCGACGTCGAGCATCATCACCACGAACAGGAACAGCACGGCGACGGCGCCGACGTAGACGACGACCAGGATCATCGCCAGGAACTCCGCCCCGAGCAGCAGGAACAGCCCGGCGGCGTTGAAGAAGGCGAGGATGAGGAACAGCACGGAATGCACGGGATTTCGCGACGAAATCACCATGAACGCCGACGCCACCGTGACGGCGGCGAAGAGGTAGAAGAAGAAGGTCTGCAGGACCATTCCTGACCCCCGTTCGGCGCCGGCTCACCCGGTCGCTTCAGTCGCCGCGCGTTCTATCCCGCCCGCGCGATCCCAGTCCACCGCCCGCCGGCCGGCGGGCGGACACGCCGCACCCGGTGCCGCCTCAGCGGTAGGGCGCGTCCATTTCGATGTTGCGCGCGATCTCGCGCTCCCACCGCGCGCCGTTCGCGAGCAGCCGGTCCTTGTCGTAGTAGAGTTCCTCGCGCGTCTCGGTCGCGAACTCGAAGTTCGGCCCCTCGACGATCGCGTCCACCGGGCACGCCTCCTGGCAGAAGCCGCAGTAGATGCACTTCACCATGTCGATGTCGTAGCGCGTCGTGCGGCGCGTGCCGTCGTTGCGCCGCGGACCGGCCTCGATGGTGATCGCCTGCGCCGGGCAGATGGCCTCGCAGAGCTTGCAGGCGATGCAGCGCTCCTCGCCGTTCGGATAACGGCGCAGCGCATGCTCGCCCCGGAAGCGCGGGCTCACCGGCCCCTTCTCGAAGGGGTAGTTGAGCGTCGACTTCGGCTTGAAGAAGTAGCGCATCGACAGGAAGAACGCCGACACGAACTCCTGCAGGAGCAGTGACTTGGCGGCCTGGGCGAGCGACATCGGTCGAACCTTTCGTCTCGTTCCGCCGGTCAGGACGCCATGCCGGGCGCCCAGCCCGTCAGCATCAGGACCGCGGCGACGATGAAGACCATGGCGAGCGAGATCGGCAGGAACACCTTCCAGCCGAGGCGCATGAGCTGGTCGTAGCGGTAGCGCGGCACCATGGCCTTCACCATGGCGAACATGAAGAAGACGAACAGCGCCTTCAGGAGGAACCAGATCACCCCCGGCACCCAGTTGAAGGGCGGCAGGTCGATCGGCGGCAGCCAGCCGCCGAGGAAGAGGATGGTCGTGAGCGCGCACATGGTGGCGATCGCCACGTACTCGGCGAGCATGAACATCATGTACGGGCTCGAGCCGTACTCCACCATGAAGCCCGCCACCAGTTCCGATTCCGCCTCGACGAGGTCGAAGGGCGGCCGGTTCGTCTCGGCGAGCGCCGAGATGAAGAAGATGACGAACATCGGGAAGAGCGGCAGCCAGTACCAGTTGAGGATCGTCAGCCACGGGATGCCGAGGGCGGTGGCGAGGCCATGGGCGTGCTGGGCGTGCACCACTTCCGACAGGTTCAGCGTGCCGGCGCAGAGCAGCACCGTCACGAGCACGAAGCCGATCGACACCTCGTAGGACACCATCTGCGCCGCCGAGCGCAGCGCCGACAGGAACGGGTACTTCGAGTTGGAGGCCCAGCCTCCCATGATGATGCCGTACACGCCGAGCGAGGAGATCGCGAAGATGTAGAGCGTCGCCACGTTGATGTCGGCGATCACCCAGCCCTCGGCCACGGGGATCACCGCCCACGCGGCGATCGACAGGGTCGCCATGACGAACGGCGCGAGGAGGAAGATGCCCTTGTTGGAGCTCGACGGGATCACCGGCTCCTTGAGGATGAACTTCAGGAGGTCGGCGAACGACTGGAACAGCCCGAACGGCCCGACGACGTTCGGACCGCGCCGCATCTGCACCGCCGCCCAGATCTTCCGGTCGGCGAGCAGCACGTAGGCGATGATGACGAGCAGCACGACGATCAGGAGCACGCTCTGGCCGAGCATGATCAGGAACGGCAGCGCGTAGGTGGTCCAGAAGTCGCTCATCGGGCGCTCTCCGCCGCCGTGCGGGTCGTGTTCGTGCGGCCGTCCGTCATTCCGCCGCCTCCGCCATGCGGGCGCGGGCGAGGGCCGCGCACTCGGCCATCACTGCCGAAGCGCGGGCAATCGGGTTTGTCAGGTAGAACTCGGTCACCGCCGCCCGGAACGGCGCACTCGACGGATCGCCGCCGCGCGTGCCGAGCCGCTCGATCGCGGCCGGGTCCGCCGGCACCACCTCGTCCACCGCCTCGAGATGCGGCACCGCCGCGATCATCGCCGCCCGGAGTTCGAGCAGCGAATCGTAGGGCAGCGTGGCGCCGAGGACGGCGGAGAGGGCGCGCAGTACCGCCCAGTCCTCGCGCGCCTGGCCGGGCGGGAACGCCGCCCGGTTCGCCCGCTGCACGCGGCCCTCGGTGTTGACGTAGGTCGCCGGCTTCTCGGTGTAGGCGGCACCCGGCAGGATGACGTCGGCGCGGTGCGCACCGGCATCGCCGTGCGTGCCGAGATAGACGACGAAAGACGAGCCGAGCCGGTCCATCGGAAGCTCGTCGGCGCCGAGCAGGAAGACAACGCCGAGGTCGCCCGCCTCCGCGGCGGCGAGCATGCCGGCGGTATCGAGGCCGCCCCCGCCCGGCAGGCAGCCGGCGTCGAGGCCGCCGACGCGGGAGGCCGCCGTGTGCAGCACCGCAAAGCCGTTCCAGTCGGCCGAGACGGCACCCGCCGCCACGGCCGCACGGGCCGCGAGCGACAGCACCGCCGCGCCGTCCGGCCGCGCGAGCGCACCCTGCCCGACGATGACGAGCGGCCGCTCCGCCTTCGCCAGAACGTCGGCGAAGGTGTGCTTGCCGGCGGCGACGTCCTTCAGGGTCTCGGGGCCGGCGCCGAGATACTCGGCCGGATAGGTGAGGTCGACCGGCTCGCCGATGACGGCGACCGGCAGGCCGGTGGCGCGCCAGCGCTTGCGGATGCGGGCGTTCAGCACCGCCGCCTCGCGGCGCGGGTTGCAACCGACGAGGAGGATCGCGTCCGCCTCCTCGATGCCGCGGATGCCGACGTTGAAGAGGTAGCTCGCTCGGCCGTCCGCCGGGTCAAGGGCCGCGCCGTCCTGGCGGCAGTCGACGTTCGCGACGCCGAGCCGGGTCATCAGGTCCTTCAGCGCGAACAGCTCTTCCGTCGATGAAAGGTCACCGCCGATCGCGCCGACCTTCGACGGGCCGGCCGCCTTCACCTTCTCGGCGATGGTGGCGAAGGCCTCCGGCCAGGTCGCCGGCATCAGCCGGCCGCCGCGGCGCACATAGGGCTGGTCGAGGCGCTGGGTGCGCAGGCCGTCCCACACGTAGCGGCTCTTGTCGGAGAGCCATTCCTCGTTCACCCACTCGTTGAGCCGCGGCAGGATGCGCATGACCTCGCGGCCGCGGGTATCGACGCGGATGTTCGAGCCGAGCGCGTCCATCACGTCGATGGATTCGGTCTTGGCGAACTCCCACACGCGGCCCGTGAAGGCGAACGGCTTGTGGGTCAGCGCGCCGACCGGGCAGAGGTCGGCGACGTTGCCCTGCAGCTCCGAGCCCATCGCGTGCTCGAGATAGGTGGTGATCTCCATGTCCTCGCCGCGCCCGGTGGCGCCGAGGTCCGGCACGCCCGCCACCTCGGTGGTGAAGCGCACGCAGCGGGTGCAGTGGATGCACCGGTTCATGATCGTCTTGACCAGCGGGCCGATGTACTTGTCCTCGACGGCGCGCTTGTTCTCGTGGAAGCGCGAACCGGAGACGCCGTACAGCATCGACTGGTCCTGCAGGTCGCACTCGCCGCCCTGGTCGCAGATCGGGCAGTCGAGGGGGTGATTGATGAGCAGGAACTCCATCACCCCTTCGCGCGCCTTCTTCACCATCGGCGTCTTGGTGAAGATCTCCGGCGCCTCGCCGTTGGGGCCGGGGCGCAGGTCCTTCACCGCCATGGCGCAGGAGGCGGCCGGCTTCGGCGGGCCGCCCTTCACCTCGACGAGGCACATGCGGCAGTTGCCGGCGATCGACAGGCGCTCGTGGAAGCAGAAGCGCGGGATCTCCGCCCCGGCGAGTTCGGCCGCCTGCAGCAACGTCGTTTCCGGAGCGACGTCCACCTCGGTGCCGTCGACGATGATCTTGGCCATCGGCTCAGCCCTCAAGCATCGGTTGGCGCGAGGCGGCGCTCGAATTGCCGGTCATGCCTGCACCTCCGTGGCGCGCGCCTGGTATGCGACGAACAGGTCGCTTACCGCCACGCCGTCGATCGTCATTCCGTCGAGACGGCAGTCGGAGATGCAAACGCCGGTCATGTTGGCGTCGCTGATCCGGGCACCGGCCAAATTCGCGTTGTCGAGGCGCAGACCCGTGACATTGGCGTCGCGCACGGTCCAGCCCGACAGGTTGACGTCCTCGAAGGTCGATCCGGACAGGTTGACGTCGACAAACGCCGACCCTGACAGGTCGGCGTGGTTTGCGTCGAGGCGTTCATTGACGGCATGCAGCTTCATCGCCGTCACTCCGCCGCCTGCAGCGTCGCGCCGGGGACGGCGCGCGACTGGTAGGCGTCGATGCGGGCCTCGATGACCGGGCGGAAGTGGCGGATGAGGCCCTGGATCGGCCAGGCGGCGGCGTCGCCGAGGGCGCAGATGGTGTGCCCCTCGATCTGCGTCGTCACCTGCAGGAGCATGTCGATCTCGGACTTCTTCGCCTCGCCCTTCACGAGGCGCTCCATGACGCGCCACATCCAGCCGGTGCCTTCCCGGCACGGCGTGCACTGGCCGCAGCTCTCGTGCTTGTAGAAGTGGGCGAGCCGGGCGATCGCCTTGATGACGTCGGTGGACTTGTCCATGACGATCACCGCGGCGGTGCCAAGGCCCGACTTCAGGTTTCGCAGCGTGTCGAAGTCCATCGACAGGTCTTCGCACTGGTGCGCCGGCAGGAGCGGCACAGAGGAGCCGCCCGGGATGACCGCCAGGAGGTTGTCCCAGCCGCCGCGAATGCCGCCGCAGTGCTTCTCGACGAGCTCCCGGAACGGGACGCCCATCTCCTCCTCCACCGTGCACGGGTTGTTCACGTGGCCGGAGATGCAGAAGAGCTTGGTGCCGGTGTTGTTCGGCTTGCCGAGACCGGCGAACCAGGCTGGCCCGCGACGAAGAATCTCGCCGGAGACGGCGATCGATTCGACGTTGTTCACCGTCGTCGGGCAGCCGTAGAGGCCCATGTTGGCCGGGAACGGCGGCTTCAGGCGCGGCTGGCCTTTCTTGCCCTCGAGGCTTTCCAGCAGCGCCGTCTCCTCGCCGCAGATGTAGGCACCGGCGCCGTGGGCGACGTAGCAGTCGAAGTCCCAGCCGTGGACGTTGTTCTTGCCGATCAGCCGGGCCTCGTAGGCCTGGTCGATCGCCGCCTGCAGCCGCTCGCGCTCGCGGATGAACTCGCCGCGCACATAGATGTAGCAGGCGTGCGCGCCCATCGCGAAGGACGCGATCAGGCAGCCCTCGACCAGCGTGTGCGGGTCGTGGCGCAGGATCTCGCGGTCCTTGCAGGTGCCGGGCTCGGATTCGTCGGCGTTGACGACGAGGTAGTGCGGCCGGCCCTCGGCGGGCACCTTCGGCATGAACGACCACTTGAGGCCGGTCGGGAAGCCGGCGCCGCCTCGGCCGCGCAGACCCGAGGCCTTCATCTGCTCGATGATCCAGTCGCGGCCCTTGTCGATGAAGCCCTTGGTGCCGTCCCACTGGCCACGCTTGAGGGCGCCCTTCAGGCCCCAGTCGCGCTGGCCGTAGAGGTTGGTGAAGATGCGGTCCTTGTCGCTGAGCATCGCGGCGGCTCCCTCAGCTCTTCGCGCCCGAGGGCGCAGTGCCGGCGGGCTCCTTGCCATCGCCGTTCTGGCCATCCGACGCTCCGGAAGCCTCGGCCGGCTCCGGCGCCGTCTCGGCGATCTTCGGCCCGGCCGCGGCGACGTCCTCGCGCTTCAGCGGCTCCTTGCCCTCGGCGGCGCGGGCGGCGGGCGAATCCGCCACCTGCTGCTCGGGCCGCGTCTCATGCGGGCGACCCATCTCGAGCGGCGCCTGGTCGTCGCCGTGGGCCGGGCCGGTGTCCCGGTTGGCAGGCCCGCGCAGGATCGCTTCAAGGTCCGTGAGCGTGGTCGCCCCGCCCGCCGGCATCGAGAAGGTGCGGCCGTTCTGGGGGCCGGGCGCCGGCGGATTGCCTTTCGCGAAGCCGTCGATGAGGGCCTCGAAGCTCGAAGGCGTCAGGTCCTCGTAGGTGTCCTTCACCACCTGCACCATCGGCGCGTTCACGCAGGCGCCGAGGCACTCGACCTCTTCCCACGAGAAGTCGCCGTCGGCGGAGACGTGGAAGGGGTCGTGATGGATGCGCCGCTTGCAGATCTCGATGAGGTCCTCGGCGCCGCGCAGCTGGCACGGCGTCGTGCCGCACACCTGGATGTGCGCCTTCTTCCCCACCGGGGCGAGCTGGAACATCGTGTAGAAGGTCGCGACCTCCAGCACGCGGATGTTCGGCATCTCCAGCATCTCGGCGATGACGCGGATGCAGGGCTCGCTGATCCAGCCCTCCTGCTCCTGCGCCCGCCACATCAGCGGGATCACGGCGCTCGCCTGCCGTCCTTCCGGGAAGCGCGCGATCACCGTGCGCGCCCACTCGAGGTTCTCGGGCGTGAAGGCGAAGGACGCCGGCTGCTGGTGGTGAAGGCGACGGACGGCCATCAGCGATCCACCTCTCCGAACACGATGTCGAGCGAGCCCAGGATGGCGGAGACGTCCGCCAGCATGTGGCCCTGGCACAGGAAATCCATCGCCTGAAGGTGGGCGAAGCCCGGCGCGCGGATCTTGCAGCGGTAGGGCTTGTTGGTGCCGTCGGCGACGAGATAGACGCCGAACTCGCCCTTCGGCGCCTCGACGGCGGCGTAGACCTCGCCCTCGGGGACGCGGAAGCCCTCGGTGTAAAGCTTGAAGTGGTGGATGAGCGCCTCCATCGAGCGCTTCATCTCGCCGCGCGAGGGCGGCACCACCTTGCCCTCGGAGGCGTGCACCGGCCCCTGCCCTTCCGGAAGGCGGAGCTTCTCCAGGCACTGCTTCATGATCCGCACCGACTGCCGCATCTCCTCGACGCGGATGTGATAGCGGTCGTAGCAGTCGCCATTCTTGCCGATCGGGATGTCGAACTCGAGCTCGTCGTAGCACTCGTAGGGCTGCGACTTGCGGAGGTCCCAGGCGGCGCCCGAGCCGCGCACCATCACGCCGGAGAAGCCCCAGGCCCAGGCGTCCTCGAGGCGCACGACGGCGATGTCGACGTTGCGCTGCTTGAAGATGCGGTTCTCGGAGAGAAGCCCCTCGAGGTCGTCGACGACGCCGAGGAAAGGATCGCAGAAGTCCCAGATGTCGTCGACGAGCTTCGCCGGCAGGTCCTGGTGGACGCCGCCGGGGCGGAAATAGGCGGCGTGCATGCGCGCGCCCGACGCCCGCTCGTAGAACACCATCAGCTTCTCGCGCTCCTCGAAGCCCCACAGAGGCGGCGTCAGGGCGCCGACGTCCATCGCCTGGGTGGTGACGTTGAGGAGGTGGGAGAGGAGGCGGCCGATTTCCGAATAGAGGACGCGGATGAGCTGCGCCCGCTTCGGAACGGTGATGCCGACGAGCTTTTCCACCGCGAGACAGAAGGCGTGCTCCTGGTTCATCGGCGCGACGTAATCGAGCCGGTCGAAATAGGGCACGGCCTGCAGGTAGGTCTTCTGCTCGATCAGCTTCTCGGTACCGCGGTGCAGCAGCCCGATGTGCGGGTCGACGCGCGTCACAACCTCGCCGTCGAGTTCCAGCACGAGGCGCAGCACGCCGTGCGCTGCCGGATGCTGCGGTCCGAAGTTGATGTTGAAATTGCGGACTTCGGCTTCAGGCATGGTGGACTGCCTCGAGCGTGGTGGCGGAAGACCGGCAGTCGGCAGTCGTCAGTCGGCAGTCGGACGAAGTTCTCAAGGCCGCGGCTCCGTCTCGATCGATCGGATGAGCGACTGCAGCATCTTGCCGACCGTCTCGCAGTACCCGAGCAGAGGTTCGATGTCCGCGGACGAGGTCAGCCCGACCCGCTCCGAGAGCAGCAAAAACGTCTCGAGTTCCTTCAGCGAACCCTGCGCGACCCGCAGGAAGTGCACGTAGGAGCCGCTGCTCTGCCGACCGTAGCCTTCCGCGATGTTCGCCGCGATCGACGCACTGCCGCGCCTGATTTGGCTGGTCATGCCGAACGTCTCGGACTTCGGAAAGTCGGCCGTCAACCGGTAGCACGCGACGGCCAGGTCCATGGCTTCGCGCCAGACCCGCAGATCCCGATACGAGCGAATATCCGACACGGCCACGCCCCCGCGCCCCGATCGCCGGCATCATCCCGACTGCCGACTGCCGACTGCCGACTGCCGATCGTCCCATCACGTCTTCGCCTTCTCGTCGCCCGGCAGCACGTAGTCCGGACCCTCCCAGGGGGAGAGGAAGTCGAAGGCGCGGAATTCCTGGGTCAGCCGCACCGGCTCGTAGACGACGCGCTTCACCGCGTCGTCGTAGCGGACCTCGACGAAGCCGGTGAGCGGGAAGTCCTTGCGCAGCGGGTGGCCGTCGAACCCGTAGTCGGTGAGGATGCGGCGCAGGTCGGGATGGCCGGTGAACAGGATGCCGTAGAGGTCGTAGGCCTCGCGCTCGAACCAGTCGGCGCCGGGAAAGACCGCCGTCACGGACGGAACCGTGGTCGCCGCATCGGTCGCCACGACGACCCGGATCCGCAGGTTCTGGTGCGGCGACAGGAGGTGGTAGACGACGTCGAAGCGCTTCTCGCGCTGCGGATAGTCAACGCCGCAGCCGTCGATGAAGCACACGAACTGGCAGCGCGCATCGTCCCGCAGGAAGCGCATCACCTCGATCAGCCGCGATGGCGACACCGCCACCGTGAGTTCGCCGAAGGCGAGCAATCGGGCGCCGATCGCCGCGCCGAGGGCCTGGCCGAGATAGTCGGACAGCTCGCCGAGAGCCTCGTCCATCGCCGTCTCCGTGGAGGGGGTCGCCGCCGCCACGATCAGCGCTCGATCGTGCCGGTGCGACGGATCTTCTTCTGCAGGAGAAGAACGCCGTAGAGCAGCGCCTCGGCCGTCGGCGGGCATCCGGGCACATAGATGTCGACAGGCACGACGCGGTCGCAGCCGCGCACCACCGAGTAGGAATAGTGGTAGTAGCCGCCGCCGTTGGCGCACGAGCCCATCGAGATGACGTAGCGCGGCTCCGGCATCTGGTCGTAGACCTTGCGCAGAGCCGGGGCCATCTTGTTGGTCAGCGTGCCGGCGACGATCATCACGTCCGACTGGCGGGGGCTCGCGCGCGGTGCGAAGCCGAAGCGCTCGGCGTCGTAGCGCGGCATCGACAGCTGCATCATCTCGACGGCGCAGCAGGCGAGGCCGAACGTCATCCACATCAGCGAGCCGGTGCGCGACCAGGTGATGAGGGCGTCCGCCGTCGTCACCAGGAAGCCGCGGTCGGCGAGTTCGTCGCTGACGCCCTGGAAGAACGGATCGTCGTGACCGACCGGCTTGCCGTGCTGGTCGAGGAGGCCGGTCGGCGCCTTGGCGACGAGCGGCCCCGTGGGCGCGGTCAATCCCATTCCAGCGCTCCCTTCTTCCACTCGTACACGAACCCGATTGTGAGCACGCCAAGGAACGTCATCATCGACCAGAAGCCGAACCAGCCGAGGTCGCCGAACACCACGGCCCACGGGAACAGGAAGGCGACCTCGAGGTCGAAGATGATGAACAGGATGGACACCAGATAGAACCGCACGTCGAACTTCATGCGGGCGTCGTCGAACGCGTTGAAGCCGCACTCGTAGGCCGACAGCTTCTCCGTATCGGGCTTTCTGAACGCGACGATGAAGGGCGCGACGAGGAGCGCGAGGCCGACGAAGGCGGAGACGCCGAGGAACACGACGATCGGAACGTAGTCCTTGAGGAGCTCTTCCATGGATCGCCCTCGCTCACCAACCTGCGACGCGCATCTTCGGACCTTCTGAGCCGTTCCGCAGACCGGCGCGGACCATCACGACAAGCCTGATCGGGCGGTTGCCCAACGGGCGACCGCCGCTCCCCCCGTTGTGCTCCCTGACCCCTGATGCCCCCGAGCCCCGGCGGACATCGAACTGGTTCTATTCTAAAGGCTCCAACGGGCGGAGCAACGCCTTGCGGCCGAGAGCCGCGGCGCCGCCCCCCGGCGAACGGGCAGAGGCTTAAACCACCCCCCGGCGAGTGGCAAGGCGGCAGCCGGCGCTTCTGGCGACCGGCGCCGGCGGCCTCACAGCTCCTCGAGGAAGCGGCCGTAGGCGTCGCGCACGATGAAGATGTGCGCCCGCATGGCCGCCGCTGCGGTCGCCCGGTCGCCGCGCAGGATCGCCGCCACCACCGCCTCGTGCTCGGCATGCGACTTCGCGATCCGGCCGAGGGCGCCGAACTGGGCCCGGCGAAACGGCTGCACCCGCGTCCGCGTCTCGGTGGTGATCTCGGCGAGGTAGGCGTTGTGCGTCGCCTGATAGATGGTGGCGTGGAAGGTCTCGTTGAAGTCCCGGTAGCGGGCCGCCTCCCCGGCCCGCATCGCCGCCCCCATCGCCTCGTGCAGGCGCTCGAGGGAGCGCCGCTCCGCGGCCGTCATGTTGGTGGCGGCGAGGCCGGCGCAGAGGGCCTCGAGTTCGGCCATCGTCTCGAACATGTCGACGAGGCGCTGCGGCGTCGGGTGGGCCACCACGGCGCCGCGGTGGGCGCGCGATTCGACGAGGCCGCTCGCCGCCAGCGCCCGGAGCGCCTCGCGGACCGGCGTCCGGGAGACGCCGAATCGCCGGGCGAGATCCGTCTCGTCGAGCGAGGCGCCCGGCGCCAGCTGGCCGGTGACGATCTCCTCGGCGAGTTGCAGCCGCACCTCCACCGCCCGCGTCACGGGCTTCGGGGCGGGCACGGCGGGCGCCGGAGCGGCGGTCGGGTCCATGGTCGGGCGGATTCCCGTTGTTCTGCTTGTTCCGAGTGTAGTGCGGTCGAGAGGATTCACCCTCCCCTCGAGGGGGAGGGTCGGCGACCGCAGGTCGCCGGGGTGGGGTGGCGCCGCCGGCAGGCGACGGGGAAAGTTGCAGCGGTTGCCACGGATTCAGTGATGCGTAGGCTCCCGCCCGCGGTCGCCCCACCCTGCCGCGCTGCGCGCGTCGACCCTCCCCCTCAAGGGAAGGGTGGGCGAAAGTCTAATGCACGGAGCTTCAGTCGCGCCCCGGATGCTGCCACCGCCATCTCCTGCTTTCCCTACCCCTCGCCCTCGTCCGCGATCGTGCTCACGTGCGCGGCCACCACCCGCCAGCCAGCGGGAAACCTCACCCACGTCTGCATCTGCCGGCCGACCAGCCCCGGCTGGACGTCGCTGCGGAACTCCGTCGACACCGTCGCGAAGTCCGTCCCGAACGTCGTCACCACCGTGTTCGCGAGCCGGCGCGAAGGGTGGATCACCGGTGCCACCCGCCGCCACGCGCCGATCACCTCCGGACCGTACTGATTCTCGGCGATTCCGAAGCGCACCACCTCCGCCCCGCCCCAGAACTGCTCGTCGAGCGTGTCGAAGTCGCGCTCGACCAAGGCCCGTTCGTAGCGCACGAAGGCGGCCGTCACGGCGGCCACCACCTCCGGCCGGTTGATCTCCGGGCCATCGATCTCCGGCCCGTCCTCCGCCGCCTCCGCCACCTGCACCCCGCTCTTCAGCCTCGCCGCGCCACTCATCCGGCGGCCGCCTCGAGCGCCGACAGCGGCGCCGTCCAGCCGACGATGCCGCCCTGCGCCCGCACCATGTCGAGCGTCGCCGCCTTGAACTGAGGGAAATAGCTCTCCGTCGCGTCCTCGACGAGCAGGCACTCGTAGCCGCGGTCGTTCGCCTCGCGCATCGTCGTCTGCACGCAGACCTCCGTCGTCACGCCAGCGAGGACGAGGTGCGTCACGCCCCGCGCCTGCAGGAGCTCGCCGAGCCGCGTCGCGTAGAAGGCGCCCTTCCCCGGCTTGTCGAGGACGATTTCCCCGGCGATCGGCGCGCAGGCCTCGACGATGGCGTTGCCCGGCTCGCCGCGCACGAGGATGCGGCCCATCGGCCCCTCGTCGCCGATCCGCAGCGAGGGCGCGCCGCGCGTCCGCTTCGCCGGCGGGCAGTCCGACAGGTCGGAAGCATGCGATTCGCGCGTGTGCACCACCGTCCACCCGCGCGACCGGGCGAAGGCCAGGAGCCGCGCCACCGTCGGCACGATCGCCGCCACCCGGCCGATGTCGTTGCCGAGGGTGTCGCCGAAGCCGCCCGGCTCGACGAAGTCGCGCTGCATGTCGATGACCACGAGCGCCGTCGTCTTCTCCGGCAGCACGTACGCATAGGGCTCGGCCGCGATGGTCAGCTTCATCCCCGGTCCTCAGTGCCCGGCCATGTGGCGGCCGATGGTGGTGCGGTCGGTCTCGGCGATCGGCGCGACATAGTCGATGCGCCCCTCGGACATCACCGCGACCCGGTCGGCGAGCTCGAGGATCTCGTCCAGGTCCTCCGAGACGAGCAGCACCGCCGCCCCCCGGTTGCGCTGGTCCATGATCTGGCTGCGGATCTCCGAGACGGAGGCGAAGTCGAGCCCGAAGCAGGGGTTCGCGACGATCAGCACGTCGACGTCGCCGGAGAGCTCGCGCGCCAGCACCGCCCGCTGCACGTTGCCGCCCGACAAGGTCTCGATCGGCGCGTCTGGCGAGGTCGTCTTCACCCGGTAGCGGCCGATCAGCTCGCGCGCCATCTTTCGCAGCGGATAGGGCTTCAGCCAGAAGCCGAGGCCAGCGATCGGCGGCTTGTCGAACGAGCGGAGCGCGATGTTCTCCGCCACCGACATCTTCGGCGCGGTGGCGTTCTTCAAGGGCTCCTCTGGCAGGCCGAACACCTTGAAGCGGTCCATGTCGGCCCGCACGGGCTCGAAGGGCTGGTTGCGGACGACGATGCGGCCGTCGGTCAGCGGCCGCTGGCCGGATAGCGTCTCGATGAGTTCGCTCTGGCCATTGCCGGACACCCCGGCGACACCGACGATCTCGCCGCCCGCGACCTTGAGGGTCACCCGGTCGAGCGCCGGCAAGCCTTCGTCGTCGACCGCACAGAGGGCTGCCAGCTCCAGCTTCGTCTCGTGCGTGTTGAAGGTCTTGCGGGCGGCGCGCTCGCGGATCTCCTGGTCGCCGATCATCAGCCGCGCCATCTCGTCGGTGGACATCTCGCCGACCTTGCCCGCCCCCACCATCCGCCCGCGGCGCAGGATCGACACCTCCTCGGTGAACGCCGTCACCTCGCGGAACTTGTGGGTGATCATCAGCACCGACAGCTCGCCGCGCTCGGTCATGCCGCGCAGGAGGCCGAGGATCTCGTCCGCCTCCTGCGGCGTCAGCACCGAGGTCGGCTCGTCGAGGATGAGGAAGCGCTGGTCGAGATAGAGCTGCTTGAGGATTTCGAGCTTCTGCTTCTCGCCCGCCGACAGGCTCGAGACCGGCTTGTCGAGCGGCACGCGGAACGGCATCTCCTCGAAGAAGGCCTCGAGCCGCTTCGTCTCCTTGCGCCAGTCGATGACGGCCGGCGCGTCGGCGCGGGCGATGACGAGGTTCTCCGCCCCCGTCAGGCTCGGGACCAGCGTGAAGTGCTGGTAGACCATGCCGAGCTTGAGGAGTTGCGCGTCGCGCGGGTTCTTCACCTCGACGTCGCGGCCGTCCACCCGGATCGACCCGCGCGTGGGCTCGTAGAAGCCGAGGATGCACTTCACCAGGGTCGACTTGCCGGCACCGTTCTCGCCGAGCAATGCGTGGAACGAGCCCGGACGGACCGTGATCGACACGTCCTCGAGAGCCGTGAACGACCCGAAGATCTTCGTCATGCCGACGGTCTCGACGCCCACCGCCGTCCGCCGCCCGCCGTTCACCGGCGCCGGCGCGAGCGCCTCTGCCGCGCTCACGGCAGGGCCTCGAGGAGCGCCACGGAGGTGGCCACCGCACCGAACACGCCGCCCTGCATCTTGATCATCTTCAAGGCGGCGAGGTGGTTGCCATAGTCAGTGGCGCCGCAGCAGTCCTCCAGCATCAGGCACTCGAAGCCGCGATCGTTCGCCTCGCGCATCGTCGTGTGCACGCAGACGTCGGTGGTGATGCCGGTCAGGATGATGTTGCGGATGCCGCGGGTGTGCAGGATCAGCTCGAGGTCGGTGGCGCAGAACGAGCCCTTGCCGGGCTTGTCGATGATCGGCTCGCCGGGGAGCGGATAGAGCTCGGGGATGATGTCCCAGCCCGGCTCGCCGCGCACCAGGATTTTGCCGCACGGGCCGGGATCGCCGATGCCCGCCCCCATCTGCCGCGACCGCCAGCGCTTGTTCGCCGGCAGGTCGGCGAGGTCCGGCCGGTGGCCCTCGCGGGTGTGGATGATCGTGTAGCCCTTCGCCCGCATCGCCGCGAGCACCCGGGAAATCGGCTCGATCGGCGCCCGGGTCAGCGACAGGTCGTAACCCATCGTGTCGACATAGCCGCCCTTCCCGCAGAAGTCGGTCTGCATGTCGATGATGATGAGGGCCGTGTTCGACGGCTTCAGGTCGCCGTCGAACGGCCAGGCATAGGGATCGGCGGCGACGGCGACGCCCTCCGGGGCGGCGACGGCACGGGCGAGAGCGGTCATGGCGTCTCCTTTTCGGTGGAGAGGGTCGCGGGGCTCATTTGACGATCGACAGCTCGCCCGGTGCACCGCGCAGCGCCCGCACCTTCGAGGACGAGACGATCATGATGAGGAGCGTCAGCACGTAGGGAGCAGCGTTGAAGAAGTGGTAGCCTTGGCTGACGCCGATCGACTGCAGCGCAGGCCCGAGCGCACCCGCCGCTCCGAACAGGAGGGCGGCGACGAAGCAGAGGAGCGGGTTCCAGCGCGCGAAGATGACCAGCGCCACAGCCATCAGCCCCTGGCCGGACGACAGCCCCTCGTTCCACGAGCCCGGATAGTAGAGCGACAGGAACGAGCCGCCGACGCCGGCCATGAAGCCGCCGATAGTCGTCGCCACGAACCGCACGCCGAGCACCGAGACCCCGAGCGCGCGGGCCGCCGCGGCCGAGTCTCCGGTGGTGCGGACGATCAGCCCCGCCCGGGTGTTGCGGAACGCCCACCACATGACGACGGCGAGCGCCGCGCCGATGAAGAACAGCGGATTGATCTCGAGCGCCACCCGCACCTGCGAGATGTCCGACCATTCCCCGAGCGGGATCGACGGCAGCCGTGGCGCCGTCGGCTGGATGAACGGCTTGCCGAAGAAGAAGGCGAGCCCGACGCCGAACAGCATCAGCGCGATGCCGACCGCGATGTCGTTCACCTTCGGCAGCGAGCACAGCGCCGCGTGCAGCATGCCGAACAGCGAGCCGGCGATGCCGGCGGCGAGCACCCCCGTCCACGCCGAGCCGGTCATGTAGGAGACCGCGTAGCCCGTCATCGCCCCGAAAACGAGGGTGCCCTCGAGCCCGAGATTGATGCGGCCGGACTTCTCCGTCAGGCACTCGCCGAGGCTGACGAACAGGAACGGCGTCGACACGCGGATGGCGCCGGCGAACATGGCGAGCGGCACGCTCCACCACCCGAGATCGGTCGCGACCTGGGTCGGATCCATCAGCGCAGCCCCCCAACTCTCTGACGAAGAAGCCTTTCACCCACCCTCCCCTCGAGGGGGAGGGTCGGCGGCGCAGCCGCCGGGGTGGGGTGGCGGCGCCGGCAGGCGCCGGAATGGATTCCATCCGCGGAAGCAGTTTTCGCGCGGGCTCGCCGCCCGCGGTCACCCCACCCCGCCGCGCCTCCGGCGCGACGACCCTCCCCCTCGAGGGGAGGGTGGCGCTTGCGCGCCTGTGGGACAGGCGTCCCAGCCCCCCTCACCGCTTCCCCCCGAAGATCTTGAACCGCCCGTAGAGCGTCTCGCTCGCCAGCAGCACCACGAAGATCAGCCCCTGCAGCACCACCATCGTCGCGTCCGGCAGGCCCATGCGCCGCTGCACCAGTCCACCGGCCGCGGCGATGCCGCCGAACAGGATCGCCACCGGCGGGATCGCCAGCGGATTGTGGCGGGCGAGGAACGACACCAGGATCCCCGAGAAGCCGTAGCCGGCGATCAGCGAGGCGTTCGCCTTGCCGTGGATCGCCGCCACCTCGAAGAAGCCGGCGAGCCCGGCGCAGCCCCCGGCGATCGCGGTGGCCGCCACCACGAGCCGCCCGACCGGCAGCCCCTGCCCCTGCGCCGCCCGCACGTTGCCGCCGGTCACCCTTGCGGCGAACCCGAACGTCGTCCGGCTCATCAGGAGGTAGAGCAGCACGCAGAGCAGGATGCCGATCGGCAGCCCCCAGTGGACGTCGATGCCCGGCACGTTGCCGATCATGTTTTCTTCGCCGATCGAGGCGGTCGACGGCTTGTTCGGGCTCGCCGGGTCGCGCAGCGGTCCCTCGACGACGAAGTTGAGGATCGAGATGGCGATGTAGAACATCAGAAGGCTGGCGATCGTCTCGTTGACGCCGCGCCCGTAGCGCAGGAGCCCGACGAGGCCGATCCAGACCGCGCCGACGCCGACGGCGGCCACCAGCATCAGGAACAGCACGATCGCCGGCGGCGCCGTGCCGGCGAGCGGCAGCGCGATCACCGCGGCGGCGAGGCCGCCGAGCACCAGCGCCCCCTCGCCGCCGATGATGACGAGGCCGAGCTGCGCCGGGATCGCCACGCAGAGCGCCGTGAAGATCAGCGGCGCCGAGCGCACCAGCGTGTTCTGCCAGGAGAACGACGTCCCGTAACCGCCCACCCACAGCAGCTGGAAGAACTGCGCCGGCGACTGGCCGAGCGCCAGCAGGAACAGCGAGAACAGCGCCGCCGAGACGATCAGCGCGAACAGCGGGATGGCCAGATATTCGGCCGAGCGGCCGATGCGGTCGCGCCACTCCGCCATCCCCGCCCCGGCGGAGAGGCCCGCCCCGTCTCTCACGGCATCGCTCACGGCACGCCCTCCCCGGATCGTCTCACGTCGGGATCACGGCCGGGCGCGGGCGCCCGGGCGTTCAGGTCGCGGCCGGGTGTATGGACACCCGGCGGTCCGGCATCACGGCCGGGCGCGCGGCCCGGCCGGAGCGCGTCAGCTCGTCGAGCCGACGACGCCGTCGACGAGGAAGCTCGTCTGCTCGAGCCAGACGTCGTAGGCGTCGTGCTCGGTGCCGGCCGGGATCACCTCCTTGCCGGTGTTGTCCTTCATCGGCCCCTGGTAGATCACCTTGCCGGCGCGCAGTTCCGCCTTTGCCTGCTCGCAGGCGGCGCGGATGAGGTCGGTCGACGCCGCCCCGTATGCGGTGTTCTGCACGTAGTCCTTGTCGTAGCCGCCGCGCACGAAGTTCGGCAGCGTCCCGCCGGTGGCGAGGATGTCGGCGAACTCCTTGTAGATCGTCACCCACTTGTACTCGGCGCCGGTGAGGAAGCCCTTCGGCGCGAGGTCGGCCTGGCTGGCATTGTGGCCGCAGGTCATCACGCCGCGGCGCTCGGCCGTCTCGATTACGACCTTCGGGCTGTCGACGTGGCAGGTGATCACCTCGGCCCCGGCATCGATCAGCGCGTTCGTCGCCTCGGCCTCGCGCACCGGCATCGACCATTCGCCGGTGAACACCACCTGCACCTTGGCGTCCGGATTGACGCTCTTCGCGCCGAGCGTGAACGAGTTGATGTTGAGAAGCACCGTCGGGATGGGCTTCGCCGCCACGAAGCCGAGTTTGCCGGCCTTCGAGGCGAGGCCGGCGGCGATGCCGTCCACGTAGTGCGCCTGGTCGAGATAGCAGAAGTAGCTGCCGGCGTTCTTCGGCGCCGCGTCGGTCCACAAGCCCGCGGCGTGGCGGAACTGCACGTCCGGAAACTTCTTCGCCATCTCCAGCATGTAGGGGTCGTAGTAGCCGAACGACGTCGCGAAGATCAGGTTCGCGCCGTCGAGCTCGATCATGCTCTCCATGGACTTCGACACCGCGATCGTCTCGGGGACGTTCTCCTCCTCGATGACGCTGACGCCCGGCACCTCCTTCAGCGCCGCGGCGGCGACCGCATGCGCCTGGTTCCAGCCGTAGTCGTCGCGCGGGCCGACATAGACGATGCCGATGGTGAGGCCCGAGGCGCGCGCCGGCCAGATGCCGCCGAGCCCGGCCCCCGCCACCAGCGCACCGGCCGCCGCCCCCTTCAGCAACGTTCGGCGGTCGAGCGAGAAGGTGCCGGCGGCGCCGCGGTCGCTCGCAGCCCGTAGCCGATCCGAGGCGCCGAGGTTCGGCAGCAGCGTCCGCCGGCCCGCCACGCCCGGCCGCAATGTGTCGTCGTGCATCAGAAGCGCTCCCCTTGAGGATCCAGCCGGCCGGCCCGCGCCCCCCGCGTGCGGCCTCTGGACGGACGAGACTGCAACCGACGTGCCAACCGCACCGCGCCCACGGTGGCGGAGCCCCTCGCGCTCCCCCTCGGCACCATGAGCCGCCAATTCCGGCGCAACAGACGCGCAAAAAGGAAAGCCGCTACCCTTCTTCGGGGGCTCCCGATGCCGCCGCCCCGCTTCCCCCTGCTGACCAAAAAAGCAGCATTCGTGGAAGCGTTGTATGCATCTTGTATGCGAGGCAAGTTTCGGTCCTTGCTCTGGGCGGCGCGTCCTGAAGGCCCCGAAGGAGCCGAGATCCGTTTAACCGGCTTTGTGCCGCCGGATGGCCGCTCTGGCGCAGCGTCCGCATACGGCTGGTCGTGGAGAGCGGGGATCTGGAGGGCGGCGGCGTTGCGAATCGTCCGCTCCCCGGCCACCCTTCGACGATGAACGCACTGCCGCTCTTCCCGGACCTGGTGCCGGACGTGCCGGACCCGGCCGTCGACCGCGCGGCGCGGAAGGCGTTCGGCGGACCAGTGTGCGGCGTTGACGAGGCCGGGCGCGGGCCGTGGGCGGGGCCGGTGGTGGTGGCGGCCGTCACCTTCCACGGCCGACGGCCGCCAGAGGGCCTCGGCGATTCAAAGGTTCTTTCGGCCGAAGCCCGCGAGACGCTCTTCGGCGCCATCATGGCGGTGGCGGACGTCTCGGTGGTGCTCGCCTCCCCGGGCCGCATCGACGCCATGAACATTCGCGGCGCGACGCTGTGGGCGATGGCCCGCGCCGTCGCAGGCCTGGCGGAGCGTCCGGCGGGTGCCCTCATCGACGGGCGCGACGTGCCGCCCGGCCTCTCCTGCGAGGGACGCGCCCTCGTCAGCGGCGATGCCCGCTCCCCCTCGATCGCCGCCGCCTCGATCGTCGCCAAGGTGACGCGCGACCGGCTGATGACCGCCCTCGCCGCCTCGACCCCCGGCTACGGCTTCGAGCGCCACAAGGGCTACGGCACCGCCGAGCACGCGGCGGCGCTCGCCTCGCTCGGCGTCTGCGTCCACCACCGGCGCTCGTTCGAGCCGGTCAGGGCGCGCCTCGCCCTCGGCTGACGAACCACCGCCGGCGCATGCGAGAACGGGCCGGGGGTCACCCCTCGGCCCGTCCCGTCTCCGGCGTCGTGGTCCTCGTTCCCCGGCGCCTCGGAAGGTGTTCAGGCGGAAGTCTAGCACCGGGGCCGGAGGACGATTGTCACGGCTGCGGCACCGCCGACCCACCGCCTCAGAGCTTGCGGCACTGGTCCTCCTTGTTGCCCTGGACCGTGTTGCCGCCACCGACCGGCGCCGGCGTGTTCTCCTTGCACTGCAGGTTGCCGTCGACGACGTTCGCCTCGATCGTCACGCCACCGGTGTTCTGGAAGGCCTGCACGTCGGCGCCGACGGTGTTGCCGGCGACCTTCAGGGCGCGCGTGTTCTGCTCGAGCTGGATCGAGCCATCGACGACGCTGCCCTCGACCGTCGCCGCACCCCCCTGCTTCACCTGCACCGACCCGCCGATCCGCGAGGCACGGCGGACGGTGACGGCCTTCGCACCCTCGGCCTGGACATTGCCGATCACGACGATCTTCGCGGCGACGAGGGTCGCCCCCCGCTCGACGACGATCGAGCCCTTCACGCGCGTGCCGTCGAGCCGGCACGTGGCGTTCTGCGGCACCTTGAGATTGTCGACCGTCACCTTGCCGAGCGAGGAGCGGCAGAGGCGCTCCTCGGCGGCGGCGGGCGTGGCGAGCACGGCCATCGGCACCACGATCGCGGCGAGCGCCGCGGCGGACATGAACTTCGACATCTGCGTCTCCTCATTTCCGGACCCGGCGCCCGCGGCGCCGGTCACCCCACGACATCGATCCTCGCCGCGAGGGGCGGACCGGCTGCCGACGGCGATGGCCGGCCCGTCTCGGGGCGCGGAGGAAGAACGCAGCGGTGCGCGGCTTATTCCGCCGGCGTCAGGAAATCTCGCCGACGGGGAGAGGCCGATTCCCGGGATGGCCGGGACCTCGAAACGCGAAGGGCCGCCCCGTCGCCGGAGCGGCCCTTTGCAGGATCGGATGGAGCAGCGGGCGGTAACGCGCCCGCCGGCGCGCCCGTCAGTTGAGGCGGGACTTCACCGCGGTGATGCCCTCGTCGAGGAGCCTGCCGGCGACGTCGCCCGTCACCTTCTCCTCGAGCATCACCCGTGCGGCGGCCACGGCCACCTCGGCCGCCCGCGCCCGCACCTCGGCAACCGCGTGCTGCTCGGCCTGGGCGATCTTGGTCTCGGCCGCGGCCGTGCGCCGGGCGATCATCTCGTCGAGGGCCGCGCGGGCCTCGGTCGTCATGCGCTCGGCTTCCACCTTGGCGGTGGAGAGGATCGTCTCCGCCTCGGCCTCAGCTTCCTTGCGCTTGCGCTGGTACTCGGCGAGGACCGCCTGGGCCTCCTCGCGCAGGCGCCGCGCCTCTTCGAGCTCCCGGCGGATGCGGTCCGCACGGGTGTCGAGGGCCGCGGTGATCTTCCCCGGCACCTTCAGGTAGGCGATCAGGACGAGAAAGAGGATGAGGCCGACCAGCGCCCAGAACGTCGCGTCCATGATCAGGCCCCCTGCAGCTTGACGCGGGCGACGGCGGCGGCCGCCTCGGCCGGATCGACCGACACCGGCGCGAGCCGCTGGACGACCGCTTCGGCAGCCCCGGCGGCGATGCCGTCAACTTCCGAAAGCGCGCGGTCCCGGATCGTGCGGATCCGTGCCTCGGCCTCGGCGAGCTTGCCGGCAAGGCCTTCCTCGGCCGCCTTCCGCTTCGCGGCGAGGTCGGCGTTGACGGCGGCGCGGCGTTCCTCGGCGATGGCCTGGGCCTTGCGGCGGGCCTCGGCGAGTTCCGCCTCGTAGGTCTCGATGACGCGCTCGCTCTCTTCCTTGAGGCGCGAGGCTTCGGCGAGATCGCCGACGATGCGGTCGCTGCGATCCTCGAGGATCCCCCCGATGCGCGGGACGATCACCCGCGCCATCAGGTAGTAGAGAATGCCGAAGGTGATCGCGAGCCAGAACAGCTGCGAAGCGAAGGTGGTCGTGTCGAACGGCGGGAAAACAACGCCGTGCTCACCTGCGTGCTCCACGGCGGCGCCTCCCACGTCGGTCGCCAATTCCTGCATCACTTCGGCCTCGGTCGCCATCGACCTCTCCCGTCCGGGTCCCGGAGACCCCGCGACTGACTGTCACTGTCTACGACGGATACCGCGATGGGAACGCCCCCGCGCAAGCGCGGGGGAGACGAAATCGCGGCATGCACTCGGCGCCGGGCCGGTCGCGCTGCCCGAGGGCGGCACACGGCCCGACGGCGTCCGGGCGGGCCGCCGGCCAAGGCCGGCGACGCCCGCTCGACGTGATCAGGCGAACAGCAGGATCAGGGCGACCAGCAGCGAGAAGATGCCGAGCGCCTCGGTCACGGCGAAGCCGAAGATCAGGCGGCCAAACTGGCCGTCGGCGGCCGACGGGTTGCGCAGCGCGCCGGCGAGGTAGTTGCCGAAGATGTTGCCGAGGCCGAGGGCCACGAGGCCCATGCCGAGACAGGCGATACCGGCGCCAATGGCCTTTGCCGCTTCCGCTTCCATGTGTCTGCTCCTTGGAGAAAGGCGGGATGAGGGAACGTGGGATCGACGGGCGCGGTCCGACGGGCTCAGTGCCCGGGGTGGACCGCGTCGTTGAGGTACATGCAGGTCAGCACGGTGAAGACGTAGGCCTGCAGGAAGGCGACGAGGAACTCGAGGGCGGTGATTGCCACCGTCATGCCGAGCGGCAGGATGGCACCGAGCCAGCCGCCGATGCCGAGCGTCCCGAGCGTCACAACGAAGCCGGCGAACACCTTGAGGGTGATGTGGCCAGCCAGCATGTTGGCGAAGAGACGAACGGAGAGGCTGATCGGGCGCGACAGGAACGAGATGATCTCGATCACCGAGACGAACGGGACGATGACCATCGGCACGCCCGAAGGCACGAAGACGCCGAAAAAGTGGGTGCCGTGCCGGACGAGGCCGGCGATCACCACCGTCAGGATGACGAGCATCGCCAGCGCGAAGGTGACGATGATGTGGCTCGTCACCGTGAAGAAGTACGGCACCATGCCGAGGAGGTTCGCGAACAGCACGAACATGAACAGCGAGAACACCAGCGGGAAGAACCGCATGCCCTCCGTTCCTGCCGAACTTCGCAAGGTGTTGGCGACGAACTCGTAGGACATCTCGGCGAGCGACTGCCAGCGCCCGGGAACGAGGCCGCGGCCGGTGGTCGAGAGGATGAGGAAGAGCGCGACGGTGCCGACCGTCAGGGCCATGAACAGGGCGGAATTGGTGAACGAGAGGTCGACGCCGGCGACGTCGATATCGACGATGGGTTTGATAACGAACTGGGAAATCGGGTCGTTCGCCACCGTCTAGCCCCTCTCAGCGCAGGCTCGCGCCCGCTCCGTCCTGGCCGGCGTCACCGCCGGTGCAAACCATCCGGCAGATGCCGGCTCGAGCACGCTCCGGCGGTGGCCGCCGTCAGCGCTTCCTCGGACCTCCACCGGGTTCAGCGACCCGGCCGGTGACCCTGAGGACGTTGAGAACGCCGGCCGCGAACCCGAGAAGCAGGAAGATCACGAGGCCGATCGGCGAGATGCCGAAGAACCAGTCGACGATCCACCCGATCACACCGCCGACGATGACGCCGGCGACGAACTCGGAACTGACCCGCACCGCCTGGCCCCACCCCGCCGAACCCGACGAGGAGGATGCCGCGGGAGCCTCCTTCGCGTGCGGCCGTTCGAGCGAACGGCCGAGGCGCTCCAGACGCTCCGCCAGGGCACGATCGTCCTCCGGACGCCCCTCTCCGCGCTCGCCGCCCGGCCCCGAAGGACCCTGTCCGCCAGATCCGCGATCGGACATCGCGTCCAGCCTCCTGAAAGCGGCCGCCCCGGATCGCTCCGGAGGCCATCGCACCACGTCGTCGCGTGTCGCGCAGAAACGGGCCTCGCGAGGTCGACCACCCCTGAAGCCGGGCGCACAATAGTCAGCGGCCGGAGCCCGTGTCAAGGAATCCTCCGGCATGCTCAAACTCTTGAAACAATTTAAGTTTCGGGCGAGGGCGAGGGTTGCGACAATCGGCCCGCGACGGCCCGCGGCCTCAGCCGGCCTGCCGGAACTCCTCGGCGGTCTCGAGGCTGACCGAGACCACCTGGGAGACGCCGCGCTCGGCCATGGTGACGCCGAACAGCCTGTGCATGCGCGCCATGGTGATCGGATTGTGCGTCACGATGAGGAAGCGCGTGTCGGTGCGGCGGGTCATCTCGGTGACGAGATCGCAGAAGCGCTCGACATTGGCGTCGTCGAGCGGGGCATCGACCTCGTCGAGGACGCAGATCGGCGCCGGATTGGTGAGGAAGACCGCGAAGATCAGCGCCATCGTCGTCAGCGCCTGCTCGCCGCCCGACAGGAGCGTCAGCGTCTGCGGCTTCTTGCCGGGCGGGCGGGCGACGATCTCGAGGCCCGCCTCCAGCGGATCGTCCGAATCGACGAGGGCGAGTTCGCCTTCGCCACCGTCGAAGAGGTGGCGGAACAGCGAGCGGAAGTGCCCGTCGACGACGCCGAAGGCGGCCAGCAGCCGCTGCCGCGCCTCGCCGTTGAGGGTCTGGATCGCCTGGCGGAGACGGCGAATCGCCTCGACGAGCTCGTCGCGCTCGCCGACGAGGGTGTCGCGCCGCGTCTCCGCCTCGGCGACCTCCTCCTCCGCGCGAAGATTGACGCCGCCGAGCCGCTCGCGCTCGAGCTTCAGGCGTTCGAGGCGCGCCTCGAGGCCGTCCGCCTCCGGCAGCGGCGCGGCGGCGACGAAGCCCGCCACCTTCGCCGCCTCGTCCGGCGGCCCGTCGAGCGCTTCGAGGATCGCCGCCTCGATCTCGGCACGCCGCTGCCGGGCCGCCTCGCGCCGTTCCTCGGCCCGGCCTCGGAGTTCGCGCGCCGCCGAGAGCGCCTCGAGAGCGTCGCGGGCGGCCCGGTCGGCGGCGGCGAGCGCAGCCTCGCCGGCGGTGCGGGCGTCGATGGCGGCGGCGGCGGTCGCCTCTGCCGCGGCGATCTCCTCGACCAGCGCGCGCCGGCGGCGGCCGATCTCCACCGGGGCGTCGGCGAGCGCCGCCTGTTCGGCGAGGATTGCCGTGCGACGTTCGGCGAGTTCGCTGCGGTGGGCGGTGGCGGCGGCGACGCGCTCGCCGGCGATCTCGCGCTCGGCAACGATCTGGCGGCGGCGGCGGCCGCGCAGTTCCGCCTCGCGGGCGTGGGTGGCGGCGGCAGCGCGGGCCTCGCCGGCGACCGTCCGGCGCTCTGCCACGACCGCCCGCCGCTCCGCGACGACGGCGTCCTCGCTGCCGGGCGGCGGCGCTGCCCGCAGCGCCTCGGCGGCGGCGGCGAAGGTCGCGGCGGCGGCCTCGCGATCGGTCGTCCGGCGGGCGGCGAGTTCGCCGAGCGAACGCGCCTTCGCTTCCACCTCGGCCAGCCGGCGCTCGGCCTTGCCGAGGGTGTCGCGGGCGCGGGCGACGTCGGCCTGGCGGGCCCGGAGGGTCTCGCGCGCCGCGCGCTCGGCGGCGCCGGTGGGGCCGACCTCGGCCTGGGCAGCAGCGTGGACCGCGCGGGCCTCGGCGGCCGTGGCTCTGGCGGCGGCGGCGGCCGCTTCCACCTCGGCGAGACGGTTGCGCTCGGCGAGGCGCTGGGCGGCGGCGGTCGGGGCGTCGGCGGCGGCGACGAAGCCGTCCCAGCGCCAGAGGTCGCCGGCCCGGCTGACGAGGCGCTGGCCGGGTCGCAGGAGGGGCCGCAGCGCCGCCGCCGCGGCGGGCTCGACGAGGCCGATCTGGGCGAGGCGGCGGGCGAGCGCCGGCGGCACGCGGACGTGGGCGGCGAGCGGCGCCGCGCCCGGCGGCAGGGCCGGATCGCCATCGGCCTCCGCCCCTTCCCAGCGCGACGGGGCGCGCAGATCGAGCGAGGCTTCGAGATCGTCGCCGAGGGCGGCGGCGAGCGCCCGCTCGTAGCCCGGATCGGCGGCGACGGCGTCGAGAACCGGCGCGTGGCCGCCGGGCGTCGACGCGGCGAGGACGCGGGCGAGAGCCTTCGCCTCGGCCTCGAGGCGGGCGAGCGCGGTGTCGGCGGCCTGGGCCGGCCCCCGGGCCGCGGCTTCCCGCTCCCGGGCAGCGGCGGCGGCGGCTTCGGCGGCCGCGAGCGCCGCCTCCACCTCTAAGAAGGCGGCCTCGGCAGCGGCGACGGCGGCGCGCGGCGCCGCGCAGTCGGCGCCGGCACGGGCCTGCTCCACGGCCCCCCGCTCACGGGCAAGGGTCTCGAGCTCGCGGTCGAGGGCGGCGAGACGGTTCGCCGCCTCGCGCTCGCCGCGCTCGAGCGCCACCCGGCCGGCCGCAGCGTCGGCGGCCCGGCGCGTCGCCTCGGCGAGCGCCGCCTCGGCTTCGGCGAGGGCTGCCTCGGCGGCCGCCTGGGCACCCGCGAGGGCCACCGAGCGCGTCTCCACGGCGGCGTCCTCGGCGGCGAGCGCGGCATCCTCCTGGTCGAGTTCGGCGAGACGGGCGCCCGCCTCCTCGCCGACCGCGGCGGCGCGAACCGTGTCCGCTTCCGCCTCGGCGGCGCGCCGCTCGAGTTCGGCGATGCGCTGGACCGTGCGCTTCTCCTCGGCCGCGAGGGCCTCGGCGGCGAGGCGGAGGCGCTGCAGGGCGGCCGTGGCGGAGGCCTCGCGCTCGCGCACCGGCGGCATGGCGGCGGCGGCAACGGCCTGATCGCGCGCCGCCGTCGACTGCACCTCCGCCCGCCCCTCGACCTCGCGGGCGGCCGCGGCGAGCGCCTCGTCGGCATCGGCGACGGCGGCGCGGGCGGCGATCCACTTCAGGTAGTGCAGGCCGGCTTCGACCTTGCGGATCTCGCCGGAGAGGTTGCGGTAGCGCGAGGCCTGCCGCGCCTGCCGGCGGAGGCCCTCGAGCCGGCCCTCGATCTCGGTGATGACGTCCTCGACGCGGGCGAGGTTCTGCTCGGCGGCGCGCAGCCTCAGCTCCGCCTCATGGCGCCGGGAATGAAGGCCGGTGATGCCGGCCGCCTCTTCCAGGATGCCGCGGCGCTGGGCAGGCTTCGCGGCGATCAGCTCGCCGATCTGGCCCTGTCGGACGAGGGCCGGCGAGCGGGCGCCGGTCGACGCGTCGGCGAACAGGAGCTGGACGTCGCGGGCCCGCACGTCGCGGCCGTTGACGCGGTAGACGGAGCCCGCCTCGCGCTCGATGCGGCGGGTCACCTCGAGGGTGTCGGTGTCGTTGAAGCCGGCCGGGGCGGTCCGGTCGGCGTTGTCGAGGACGAGGGTCACCTCGGCGCGGTCACGCGCCGGGCGGCGCGAGGAGCCGGAGAAGATGACGTCGTCCATGCCGGAGGCGCGCAGGCTCTTAGACGAGCTCTCGCCCATCACCCAGCGCAGCGCCTCGACGAGGTTGGACTTGCCGCAGCCGTTGGGGCCGACGACACCCGTCATGCCGGCCTCGATCGGCACGTCGGTCGGCTCGACGAAGGTCTTGAACCCGGCGATGCGGAGCTTGAGGAACTTCACCGGCCGCGCGCTCCCGGCGCGGCGGGAGGCAGCGGTTCGGCGGCGCGCACCTTTCCGGGCGCGCCGCCGGTCAGGACGGAACGCGCGCTACAGCATGGGCTCCAGGATCGCGTCGAACTCGCCAATCGTCTTGGCCCCGCGGACCACCTGGCCGTTGACGAAGAAGGTCGGCGTCGAATCGACACCGAACTGCGCGCCACGGTCCTTGACGGCATTCACTCCGTCGAGGAGCTGCTGATTCGTCAAGCAGGCCTCGAAGCTCTCCTGTGTGAAACCGGCCTGCTTCGACAGGTTGAGGAGGGCTGCAACGGGATCGTCCGTGCGCGTCCAGTCGGCCTGCTTCTCGAAGAACAGATCGACCATGCCGAAATATTTGCCGTCTCCGGCGCAGCGCGACAGCATGAAGGCCGCGGCGGCGAGCGGATCGAGCGGGAACTCGCGCATGATGAAGCGCACCTTCCCGGTGTCGATGTATTTCTCCTTCAGGGCCGGGAAGGTCTGCATGTGGAAGGCCGCGCAGTGGCCGCAGGTCAGCGAGGCGTACTCGACGACCGTCACCGGCGCGTCGGGCGAGCCGAGCGCCTCCTCGCCGAGCGGGCCGGCTTCGAGCAGCTTCGCCATGTCGACGGTCTGCGCCCAGGCGGGCAGCGGCAAAAGGCCGAAGCCGACGGCGGCCGACAGTGCGATGGCACCGCCGATGACCTCTCTGCGGGTGGCTCTCAAGTGGACACTCCTCGATGTGCAGGGAAAACGGGATCCGCCAGCCTCACCGTGTCTTGCGATGGAGACCCAGGATTGGGGCGAACATGGGGACCTTGCGCCGGCGGGCAAGTTGACAAGACGGCGCGGCCGAGGCGCTCGACCGCCGCGCGCAGGGGACCGTCGACGATCCCGCCCGCCCGTGCGGCCACGGCAGCGGCTTCGGCGGGCCCGATCTGGCGCCGCTTTCGGGGCACCGGAACCGGGGCCGGACGGAAGGTCTGCTCGACGCGGATCCGGGCGATGGCGCGCCAGCCGAGGAAGGCATTGAGGCGCTCGACGATCTGCGGCCCGGCGTGGGTGAGAATGAGGGCGGTCGGGCCGTCGGCGGCGACGAGCAGCGTCGCCGGCTCGCCCTCCCCCGCCTCGCCGCGGCGGCGCGGCCAGAGGAGCTTCTCCGGGCGCGAGCCCTCCGCCACCTCGGCGCCGACGAGTTCGGGCCACAGGGTCAGGAGTTCGGACGACGCGAAGCCGCGCCGGCGGCAGACCGGGTCGATGGCACGGCCGACAAGGTCGGCGATCGGGCGGGGCTCGCGCCGCATCCGCCGGTGTCCTTCAGCAAGGGGCAGCGCGCGAAGGCGCCGCGGGGACCGCCGAGCCCCCGCGGTCCGGCACGGCGCAAGTGTCGCGCAGGTGCGGCCGGCGACGCAAGCGGCGTGGTGGTTCCAGAGCGGCGCCAGCCCCAGGCGCGACGCGCCGGGTTCCCCTACAGGTGTGCGAGCAGATCGTCGACGGTAGCCTTCCAGGCAGGGAAATCGGCGGTCTCTTGCCACAGCTCCAGGAGCTCCGAAGGCTCGCTCGCAACACGAGCGGCCGCAAGCCGCGCCAAGGCGATGACATCTGGCGCAGGCGTCGTCGCTTCGTGCGCCATCCACTCGGCGAGATCTGGAGGGGCCTTGCCGTTGGAGGCCGGGCGACCCGCCAAACCGGCAACGATCTCCGCTGCCGCAAGCGCACATTGGGCCTGGGGAGCCTCCAGGTATTCAGATCCTGCGTCACGCACTTGACCGAGCATCGCCTCCACTGCCGGAAGTCCGCCGCCGTCGACAATGTTGGCGACACAATCCAATGCGGCATCGTTCTCGAACACGCCAACGCCCCACGAACCCATTCCGCACCTCAGCGAACATCGACTACAGAACGATATGGATCAGGATCATCGTAACGACGCAAAGTTGCAAGTACGCGCTCCCTCGCCCCTCCCCGCGCCGCGTGCCGCCGATCTCCTCGCCTGGTACGACCGCCACGCCCGGCGGCTGCCTTGGCGGGCGGGGCCGGCGGAGCGACGGCGCGGCGAGCGGCCGGATCCCTACCGGGTGTGGCTGTCGGAGGTGATGCTGCAGCAGACGACGGTCGCGGCGGTGAAGGGCTACTTCGAGGCCTTCACGGCGCGGTGGCCAACAGTCGCCGACCTCGCGGCCGCGGACGAGGGCGACGTGATGAAGGCATGGGCCGGGCTCGGCTACTACGCCCGCGCCCGGAACCTGAAGCGGTGCGCCGAATCCGTGGCCACGGAACACGGGGGCCGATTCCCGGACCAGGAAGCCGGCCTCTCGGCCCTCCCCGGAATCGGCGCCTACACCTCGGCGGCCATCGCGGCGATCGCCTTCGACCAGCCGGCGGCTGTTGTCGACGGCAACGTCGAGCGGGTGTTCACGCGCCTCTTCGCCATCGACACGCCGCTGCCCGCCGCGAAGGCGCTGGTGCGGGACCGCGTCGCGGCCCTCGTCCCCTCGGACCGCCCGGGCGAGTTCGCCGAGGCGACGATGGACCTCGGCGCGACGATCTGCACCCCGAAGCGGCCCGCCTGCGGGCTCTGCCCGTGGAATGCCGCCTGCCGGGCGCGGGCGGAGGGCACCCAGGAGCTCTACCCGGTGAAGGCCGCCAAGACGGCGCGGCCGGTGCGGCGCGGGGCAGCCTTCGTGGCGGTGCGGGCAGACGGGGCCGTGCTCGTCCGCCGGCGCCCGCCGCGCGGCCTGCTCGGCGGCATGACCGAGGTGCCCGGCAGCGCGTGGGAGCCGGCGGCGCCGGCCGACGCTCTCGCGGCCGCTCCGCTTTCCGCCGACTGGCGGCGCCTGCCGGCGCCCGTCGCCCACACCTTCACCCACTTCCACCTCGAGCTCGACGTGTGGAGCGCGCGGGTCCCCGCCGGCACGCCGGCGCCGGAGGGGATGTGGTGGTCGGCCGAGATCGACGGCGAGGCGTTGCCGTCGGTCTTCCGCAAGGTGGTGGCGGGGGCGGTCGAGAGCCGCTTGACGACCGGCCCGCGGCGGCGCTGACACGCGCCGCCGGATCACCCGGCCCGGCTCCGTGGTCCGCCGCCGTCAGTGGTCTGCCGCTGCCTGACGAGCGTCAGTCGAAGCGGAACCACTTCATCAGGTCGACCGCCTGGCGGCGCGATTCGGCGTCGTCGGTCGCCGTCTTGACGTCGACGATCAGCAGCATGGTCTTCGCATCGATGACGAAGGTCTGATCGTAGAGGCCGTACTGCTTTCCGTCCGGCATGTTCACGCCGTAGATGAGGTCGGCGAACAGGAAGTCGATCTGGCCGGTGGTGAACTTCCGCGGCTCCATCACGACCTCGAAGGCGAGGGTGTTCGCCTTCTTCTGGGACATGACATTGTCGAGGGCCCAGCGCGCGCGATCGAAGGTGTCGCCGGCACCGCGCCGGGTGGCGAAGATGCTGATGCTCGGCGCCATCGCGGCGTTCGGCGCCGGCCGCGTGAACTCGATGACGGGCATGTAGTCCCCGTACTTCAAGTCCATGAGGGCGATCTCGGTGTGGAAGTTGGCCCGGGGATCGGCGACGCGCTGGCCGGCAACGGTGTAGACGAGCCAGCCCGGCGGCGCCTCGAAGGTGAACTTGAGGCCCGGGAAGCGGTGGGTGGTGGTGGCGCCCGCCGGGACCGATGCGGCGGCGAGGATCACCAGAAGGCCGAGCCCGATCGCGGCAAGGCGGCGCATCGCACCGGAAACGAGACCGGACCCGGGGGCCGGGGTGCCGCAGACCTTCACTTCACTCACCGGCACGAACCCCTTTGTGAACCACGAATCCGAGGCATAGCATGGCCTCGACTGCGCCGGAATCGCGGCAGCGGGGCCGCGGGACCCCGCCCGGAGCGCCCGAGCGCCGGCGTGACCCTCGAGAGGCAGCCATGGACACGTCGGCAAGGGGCGGCAGGCTGGCCGTGGCATCGCTCTTGGCGACGGCCGCGCTCCTTGTGGTGATCGGCGGTAGGGGGGCGCCGGCGGAGGAAGCCGCCACGCCATCGGCACGCGGCTGGTACACGGCGGCCCAGGCCGAGGCCGGGCAAATGCTCTTCAACAACTACTGCGCCGAGTGCCACCGGCCGGACCTCACCGGCGCCGACGGCCCGGCCCTCAAGGGCGCCGCCTTCCTGAAGACCTTCGGCGGCCAGCCGCTCTCGGACCTCTACGGCATCGAGCATACGACGATGCCGGCGGTGAACCCGGGCTCGCTACCGGACGCGATCGTGCTGCCGATCACCGCGTTCATCCTGGAACAGAACGGGCTGCCAGCCGGCGAGGCGCCGCTCGACAAGGCGACGCTGTCGCGCACCCTGCCCGCCACTCCCTAGCAGCGACGTCGCGGCGGCGGCTCGTCCCGGCCGCCGCCTCAGGCGGCGCCGGTGGCGAAGGCGGCGCGGATGCGCTCGCGGAGGGCGTCGATCGGCTGCGGGCCGGCGCCCTGGTCGAGATGCCAGAAGGTCCAGCCGTTGCAGGCCTCCAGCCCCTGCACGAGGGCGCCGACCTTGTGGATGGAACCGACGTGGCCGCCGGCCTCGAGGCAGCCGTCGGCGCGCACGGTGGCGCGGTGGCGGCGGCGGGCGTCGGTGACCTCGGTGCCGGGGGCGACGAGGCCGGCCTCGAGAAGGGCGCCGAAGGGAACCCGCGGCGCGCCGCGCTTGCCGGCGAGAACGCCGAGGGACGTCTGCGGCGCCGGCTCGACGGCCGCGACGCGGGCGCGCGCGGCCTCCGCATAGGCCGCCTCACGCTCGATGCCGACGAAGCGGCGGCCGAGCTTGCGGGCGGCGGCGCCGGTGGTGCCGGAGCCGAAGAACGGGTCGAGGACGACGTCGCCGGGCTTCGTCGAGGCGAGGAGGACGCGGTAGAGCAGCGCCTCGGGCTTCTGGGTCGGGTGGAGCTTCGCTCCCTCCCCGTCGCGCAGACGCTCGCCGCCCGAACAGATCGGCAGCGTCCAGTCGGAGCGCATCTGCAGGTCGTCGTTGAAGGCCTTCAGGGCGTGGTAGTTGAAGGTGTAGCCCTTCTCGTCGCGGTCGCGCGCCGCCCAGATCAGCGTCTCGTGGGCGTTGGCGAAGCGGCGGCCGCGGAAGTTCGGCATCGGGTTCGACTTCACCCAGACGACGTCGTTCAGCACCCAGTAGCCGAGGTCCTGCAGGCTTGTGCCGACGCGGAAGATGTTGTGGTAGGAGCCGATCACCCAGAGCGTGCCGGACGGCTTCAGCAGCCGGCGGGCTGCGGCGAGCCAGCGGCGGGTGAAGGCGTCGTAGGCGGCGAAGGACTCGAACCGGTCCCAGTCGTCGTCCACGGCGTCGACGCGGGACTGGTCGGGCCGGTGCAGCGCGCCCTCGAGCTGCAGGTTGTAGGGCGGGTCGGCGAAGACGACGTCGACGGAGCCGGCCGGCAGCCGCTCCATGATCTCGATCGAGTCCCCGACGAGCACTTCGTCGAGCGGCAGCGGCGCGGCGTCCTCGACGGGCCTCAACGCCGCGGCGCGACGCGGCCGGCGGATGGGGGACGGGACGGCGCGGTCGAGCACACGAACGGTTGCGGCAATCGGGCTCATCGGCAGGCGCCTCCCCTCCAGCAGTCGGAAAGGGAGCCTCGCCAATGGCCGTGAAGTCGGGGTTAAGCGGCAGGCTTAACGAAACAATTATATGATGGGCGGCAATAGCTTGTTTACCATAGTCAACGTCGGACAGCAGGTTCAGCCGGCCGCCGCGGCGGGTATGCCGAGCCGGTGCCTCGCCTCCTCGACCGGCAGGCCGACGAGGGGCCAGTAGTCCCAGCGGTCGGCGAGATCGAGCTGCATGCGGCTGCCGCGCTCAAGCGCCGCGAACATCCGCCGTGCCATGCCCGGCTCGGCGAGGAGGCCGCGTGACGGATGCTGCGTCCCGGACGGGCGCATGTCGACCCCGGTGGAGAAGGTGAGCACGGCGAACAGCACGACGTAGAACGGCCGTCGCTTCTTGTAGCCGGCGGTGAACGAAGCCACCTCGATCTCGCCCTCGGGCCGCGTCGAGTAGCCGGCGAGCACGTGCGAGAAGTCGTGGTAGACGCCGGCCTCCGGAAAGCCGAAGCGCTCGCCGGGCAGAGCGAAGCCGTTGGCGCGGTAGTAGTCGGACAGGGCACGGCCGAGGGAGCCGTCGGGCAGCCGCTCCCAGGCGCGGTAGCGGGCGGCAAGCTCGGGGTCGTCGACGAGGCCCCGCAGGCCGAGGACGCCTTTTGCAAGTCCCAGGATGCCGTGCTGGTCAAGCTGGTCGCGCAGGATGTCGCCGACCTGGCTGCGACGCAGGAAGTCGAGCTTGAACAGCAGCATGTCGTGTTCGGTCAGGCGGCGAAGGTCCCGCAATTCCGCGCCATCCACACCGAGCGCCTCGGCGTAGGCGGAGACGGCGGCCGTCGTGCGGGCCGACGGGACGCCGTCGGCAAGGGCCACGACGAGCATGCCGTCGAGGAACTGGCGGCGCAGCGCGGGGTCCGGAAAGCCGGCTGCGAGCGCTGCGGGGGTCACCGGCGGCAGGGCATCGATGTCCGCAGCGATCTTCAGGACGACGTCGCAGGCGGCCTCGAGGAGGGCACGCTGCGCCGGGCGCATCTCGCCGTCAGCGGTCGCGACGGCCTTGAGGGCGCGAAGGCCGAGGAAGGCAATGGCCGGCGGCGGCGTGACGAGGTGCATGGCGGCCTCGGGCGGCGGTCGGAGGCACGACACCGGGCGGGGCGGCCGCGACGAGGCAGGCCGCCCTTGGCGGGGCGCCGTCGCCGACGCCCCGCCGAAGCTGGTGCGCATCGCGACGCTGAACCTTCAAACGACGCGCAGGGGCACCGTGCCCGATCATCGTAAAGATGCGGTTAAGGCGCCCCTGCCCGCCCCCCGCATCGGCTACGGCCGGGTGGGTTCCGCGAGGTCGAGGAGGCGCAGGACGACCTTGCGGCCGCCGCCCCACACGTCGATGCCGAGGGTGCCGGCGACGTGGCGGAGACTGCCGCGCGCCGACAACAGCGCCTGGCCGAGGGGTGCCTCGGCGGCGCGGAAGGCGATTGCCTCGAGGCGGCTGCCGTCGCCGCCGGTGATCGTGGCCTTCACATGGCTGCCGCCCACAACGAGCGCGTCGGCGATGCGGTGGGCGGGAAAGGCGAAGACGGGCTCGGGGCAGCCGGCGCCGAACGGGCCCGCCTTCTCGATCTTCTCGACGAGCTCCGCCGTCGCCGCGCCAGCGGACAGGGTCGCGTCGACCGAGAGGCCCGAGCGGGCGCGGGCGGCGGCGACCTGATCGGCGAGACGCTCGCAGAGGAAGGCGCGCAGGCGCGCGATCCGGTCGGGCGACACCGTCAGGCCGGCCGCCATGGCGTGGCCGCCGCCCTTCAGGAGATGGCCCGCCTCGACGGCGGCGGTGACGGCGGCGCCGAGGTCGACGCCGGAGATGGAGCGGCCGGAGCCCGCGCCGTTCTCGCCGGAGATGGCGATGGCCGGCCGGCCGGTGCGCTCCTTCAGGCGCGCCGCAACGAGACCGACGACCCCCGGATGCCAGCGCTCGCCGGCCACGACGACGACCGGATCGTCGCCGAGGGACAGGGTCATCGCATCCGCCTCGGCGAGGGCTTCCGCCTCGACGTCCTGGCGGATGCGGTTGAGGGTGTCGAGGTCGGCGGCGATGCGGGCAGCCTCGACGGGATCATCGGTCGTGAGCAGCCGGGCGCCGAGGCCGGAGTCGCCGATGCGGCCGCCGGCGTTGATGCGCGGGCCGAGCAGGAAGCCGAGGTGCCAGGCCGCCGGTGGACCGGACAGCCGGGCCGCATCGGCGAGCGCCGAGAGGCCGGCATTCGCTCGCAGGCGCATCACCGCGAGCCCGCGCGAGACGTAGGCGCGGTTGAGGCCGGTGAGCGGGACGACGTCGCAGACCGTGCCGAGGGCGACGAGGTCAAGAAGCGCGAGGAGATCCGGTTCGCGCCCGCCGGCGAAGCGGCCGCGGCGGCGAAGTTCGCGGTTGAGGGCGACGACGGCGAGGAAGGTGACGCCGGCGGCGCAGAGGTGGCCGAGGCCGGAGAGGTCGTCCTGGCGGTTCGGGTTCACCACCGCCACGGCCGGCGGCAGCACGGTCGGCGCCGGGTGGTGGTCGAGCACCACGACCTCGAGGCCGCGCGTGGCGGCGTAGGCAAGGGCGGCATGGCTCGAGGTGCCGCAGTCGAGCGCGACGAGGAGCCGGGCACCGGCGTCGGCGAGGGCATCGACGGCGATGGTGCCGACGCCGTAGCCCTCGGCGACGCGGTCGGGCACGTGCACGCAAGGGCGGCGGCCAATGAGGCCGAGATAGCGGCCGAGGATGGCGGCCGACGAGGCACCGTCGACGTCGTAGTCGGCGACGAGGCCGACCGGCTCGCCGCTTTCGACCGCGTCGGCAAGGCGCGCGGCGGCGCGGTCCATGTCGGTGAGGAGAGAGGGGTCCGGAAGCGCCGTGCGGAGGCTCGGCGCGAGGAAGTCCTCGACGGCGTCCACCCCGATGCCGCGCCCGGCGACGACCCGGGCGACAACGTCCGGCAGGCCGTGGCGCTGGGCGATGGCGAGGGCGGTGGCCTCGCCGGAAACGTCGAGGCGGGGCCGCCAGCGCCGCCCCGTCACCGAGGCGGCGACGTCGAAGAGCGACCGCTCGTCGTCCCCGGCAATGGGGCCCGGCGCCGCCCGCTCGTCCTTCGCCGCAATCGCGTCCATGCCCGACCGGAGCCGGCCGCGGTGCGATTCGTCAATCGTTCTCGAACTTCTTGAAGTCGAGGTGCGTCGACTTCACGAAGCGGACGGTGCCGGTGGAGGAGCGCATCACCACCGTGTGCGTCTCGATCCGGTCGCGCTTGAAGGCGACGCCATCGAGGAAGTTGCCGTCGGTGACGCCGGTGGCGGCGAAGAAGACGTCGCCGGAGGCCATCTCCTTCATGTCGTACTTCTTGTTGGGCTCGGTGACGCCCATGCGCTTGGCACGGGCGCGCTTCTCCTCGGTGTCGAGGATCAGCCGGCCCTGCATCTGGCCGCCGATGCAGCGCAGCGCCGCCGCGGCGAGCACGCCCTCGGGGGCGCCGCCGATGCCGATGTAGATGTCGATCCCGGTCTCTTCCGGATCGGTGGTGTGGATGACGCCGGCGACGTCGCCGTCGCCGATCAGCCGGATGGCGGCGCCGGTCGCCCGCACCGCCTCGATGAGGGCGGCGTGGCGCGGGCGGTCCATGATGCAGGCGGTGATCTCGCCGACCGGCACGCCCTTCGCCTTGGCGAGGGCGGCGATGTTGTCGGCGGGCGAGGCGTCGAGGTCGACGAGGCCGGGCGGATAGCCGGGGCCGATGGCGATCTTGTCCATGTAGACGTCGGGCGCGTTGAGGAGCCCGCCGCCCTCCGACAGCGCCAGCACGGCGAGCGAGTTCGGCAGGTTCTTCGCGCAGATCGTGGTGCCCTCGAGCGGATCGAGGGCGATGTCGACCTTCGGGCCCTCGCCGGTGCCGACTTCCTCGCCGATGTAGAGCATCGGCGCTTCGTCGCGCTCGCCTTCGCCGATGACGACGGTGCCCTTGATCGGCAGGCGGTTGAGCTCGCGGCGCATGGCGTCGACGGCGGCCTGGTCGGCGGCCTTCTCGTCGCCGCGGCCCCTGAGGCGCGCCGCCGCCACGGCGGCCCGCTCCGTCACACGCACCACCTCGAGGGTGAGCATGCGATCCAGGACCGCCGTCCGCCCCTTGTCGCCCTTCGCCATCACGTCACCTCTGGAATTGTCGTTCGTTCGTGTTGAGTGCGGCGGCCCGTCAGCCCAGCTTCTCGATGCGGATCATGCGCGGCACACCCTCGACCACCTCCGAGGCGGCCACGGCCTTCAGCGCGTCGCGCATCGCCGCCTCGGTCGTCTCGTACGTGATCATCATGATCGGTTGGGTGTCGGCCGGGACGGCCGAGCCCGGCGCATCGGCCTTCGGCGCCCGGCGGCGCTGGACGATCGATTCGAGCGAGATGCCGTGCTCGCCCATGCGCGCGGCGACGGTGGCGAAGGCGCCCGGTCGATCGCGCACCAGCATGCGCACGTAGTAGCCGCCCGCGTGGGCGCGCATCTGGGCGGGACGGTAGGGCTGCAGGCGCTCCGCCTTCCGGCCGAAGGCCGGCAGCGAGCGGCCGGCGGCGACGTCGGCGATGTCGCCGACCACCGACGAGGCCGTCGCCGCGCCGCCGGCGCCCGGGCCGACGAGGACGATCTCGCCGACCGCGTCGGCGTCGACCGCCACGGCGTTCAGCACGCCGTCGATGCGGGCGATGGCGGAGGACTTCGGCACCATCGTCGGGTGGACGCGCTGTTCGATGCCGGTGTCGGTGCGGCTCGCGACGCCGAGAAGCTTGATGCGGTAGCCGAGCTCGTCGGCGGCCTCGATGTCGGCCGGCGTGATCGAGGAGATCCCCTCGATGTGGATGGCGCCGGCGTCCACCTCGGTGCCGAAGGCGAGCGCAGTGAGGATGGACAGCTTGTGGGCAGTGTCGAAGCCCTCGACGTCGAAGGTCGGGTCCGCCTCGGCGTAACCGAGCCGCTGGGCCTCGGCGAGGCACTGGCCGAAGTCGAGCCCCTCCTTCTCCATCCGGGTGAGGATGTAGTTGCAGGTGCCGTTGAGGATCCCGTAGACGCGGCTCACCGCGTTGCCGGCGAGCGCCTCGCGCAGGGTGCGGACGATCGGGATGCCGCCGGCGACAGCCGCCTCGAATCCGATGCTGATGCCGGCCGCGTCGGCGATGGCGGCGAGTTCGTTGCCCTCGGCGGCGAGCAATGCCTTGTTGGCAGTGACGACCGGCAGGCCGCGGGCGAGCGCGGCGCGGACCGAGGCGGCGGCCGACCCGCCCTCGCCGCCCATCAGTTCCACGAAGACGTCGATGTCGGCCTCGGCGGCGAGCGCCGCCGGATCGTCGAACCAGGTCGTGCCGGAGAGATCGACGCCGCGGTCGCGGCTGCGGTCACGGGCGGAGACGGCGGTGAGGACGATCGGCCGGCCGCAGCGGTCGGCAAGGGCCTCGGCGTGACGCTGCAACAGGGCGACCGTCGCCGCGCCGACGGTTCCGAGCCCGGCGAGGCCCACTTTCAGTGGCTTTTCCATGGGATGTCGAATCCGCGGGTGGTCTCGGCTCGGCCAATCCTTCCGCACCGTCACCGCGCCCTCGGGGGCCGGGCGCGGACGCGGGAGAGCTTGACGGCGGGTGACGGGACGCTGCGCCGGCCTCGACGGCTCAGCGACGCGCCCCGATCGGGATGACGTTGTGCAATGTTTCATCCGCCGTTTCAAGGAAGCGGCGGACGCCACGGGCCGCCTGCCGGATGCGCTGTTCGTTCTCCACGAGGGCGATGCGCACGTGGCCGTCGCCGTGCTCGCCGAAGCCGATGCCGGGGGAAACGGCGACGTCCGCCTTCTCCAGCACGAGCTTCGAGAACTCGAGGCTGCCAAGGTTGCGGAAGCGCTCGGGGATCGGCACCCAGGCGAACATCGAGGCCGCCGGGGCGGGCACGGCCCAGCCCGCCTTGCCGAAGCTCTCGACGAGCACGTCGCGGCGGCGGCGGTAGACTTCGCGCACCTCCTGGACCGGCTCGTCGCCGGCGTTCAGCGCTGCCGTGGCCGCCACCTGGATCGGCGTGAAGGCGCCGTAGTCGAGATAGGACTTCACGCGGGCGAGCGCGGCAATGAGCCTCTCGTTGCCGACGGCGAAGCCGATGCGCCAGCCGGGCATCGAAAAGGTCTTCGACATCGAGGTGAACTCGACGGCGACGTCCATCGCGCCCGGCACCTGCAGCACCGAGGGCGGCGGCACGCCGTCGAAGTAGATCTCCGAATAGGCGAGGTCGGAGAGCACGAAGATGTTGTGCTTCTTCGCGAAGGCGACGACGTCGCGGTAGAAGTCGAGGTCGGCGACGATCGCGGTCGGATTGGCCGGATAGCAGAGCACGACAGCGAGCGGCGACGGGATCGAGTGGACGACGGCGCGCTCGAGGGCGTGGAAGAACTCCGGACCTGGCTCCGCCGGGACCGAGCGGATGGCACCGCCGGCCATGAGGAAGCCGAAGGCGTGGATCGGGTAGCTCGGGTTCGGCACGAGCACCACGTCGCCCGGGGCGGTGATGGCCTGCGCCATGTTGGCGAAGCCTTCCTTCGAGCCGAGCGTCGCGACCACCTGGGTGTCGGGATCGAGCTTCACACCGAAACGGCGGGCGTAGTAGCCGGCCTGGGCGCGGCGGAGGCCGGGGATGCCCTTGGAGGCGGAATAGCGGTGGGTGCGCGGCCGCTGAACCGCGTCGCAGAGCTTGTCGACGATGAATTTCGGGGTCGGCAGGTCCGGGTTGCCCATGCCGAGGTCCACGATGTCCGCGCCCGCCGCGCGCGCCTTCGCCTTGAGCCGGTTCACCTGCTCGAAGACATAGGGCGGCAGCCGTCGCGTCTTGTGGAAGTCTTCCATCGTCGTGGGTCCCGTGGAGAAGCGTCGCGGACCGCCCGCGACAGTCCGCTCATACCATTCTTCGAACAGGCGCGCACGCAGGGTCGCCGGCTGGCGCGCCGCCGCAGGAGCACCGTCCGACCTTTGGTGGGCCTCAGGATCCGCCGCTGATCGCCGCGCGGGCACGCGCCTCGTGGGTGGCGCCGGCGGCCTGCAGTTCGGCCGCCGTCGAGGTCGTCGCCGCCGGGCGCGCGCCACCCTGCGCGGCGAGGTCGCCGGAGAGAGACTTTTCGGCCACCTGCTGCTGGTCGCCGGTCAGCGGCTCGCCGCCGACAACCACGGGCATGGCGCTGACGTTTGGGAAGCCGTCCGGGGTCGTCGCCGGCACCTCGGCCGCCGAGATCGTGCTTGGCTCCGGCTCCGGCATCGGGAACAGCGTCGCGCCTGGATCGTTGGCACAGGCGGCGGCAACGGCCGCGAGCGCGACCACGGCAGCCGCCCGGCCGGTGCGGCGGCTTCGCCCGATGCTCTTCAGTCGGCCCGCACCCACCCGCGACTCCCGGTCCACGTTGCTGGGGGCGAGACATAGCAGACGCGCAACGCGCCGCACAGACGGCGGGCCGCTGCGGTGCGGCGACGGCACGCTGTTGTCACCGTGGCGTCGGGCGCCTTTATTAGGGTCGAGCAGGGACGGGATGCCACATGACGGTCGGCAAGGAGGTCCCGCCGCGGAACGCGGCGGGCAGCGGGCACGGCAAGCCGGGCGAGCGGCCGGGTAGCGGCGGGGCGGCGGAGGCTGCCACGTCCGAGCATCCCGTGCTGCAGTACATGGTGCAGAACCCCGAGCTCTTCGCCCAGAATCTCGCGCGCATCGTCGAGGAGGGCGGCAAGGCGCTCGCCGCCTATCTCGGCCCCCGCGAGGCGGGTGAACGAAAGACCGAGCTCGCCGACGAACTCGCCGACGTGGTGAAGACGATCGCCCACGTGAGCGAGTTCTGGCTCGCGGACCCGCAGCGCACGATGGAGGCGCAGAAGCGCCTGTGGTCCGGCTACATCAACCTGTGGGACCAGTCGATGCGGCGGATGATGGGCGAGGCGGCGACGCCGGCCGCCGAGCCCGATCCGCGCGACAAGCGCTTCCGCGACCCGGAATGGTCGGCGAACCATTTCTTCGATTTCCTGAAGCAGGCCTACCTCATCACGAGCCGCTGGGCCGAGGAGATGGTCGGCCGGGCGGAGGGTCTCGACCCGCACACCCGCCAGAAGGCGGACTTCTACGTCCGGCAGATCTCCAACGCCCTGTCGCCGTCGAACTTCGTCGCGACCAACCCGGAGCTCCTGCGCGCCACCCTCACCTCGCACGGCGAGAACCTCGTGCGCGGCATGAAGATGCTGGCGGAGGACCTGCGCGAGGGAAAAGGCGAACTGAAGCTCCGCCAGACCGACGCGACGAAGTTCGAGGTCGGCCGCAACCTCGCCCTCTCGCCGGGCAAGGTGATCGCCGAGAACGCCATCCGCCAGGTGATCCAGTACGCGCCGGCCACCGAGACGGTGCGCAAGCGGCCGATCCTCTTCGTGCCGCCGTGGATCAACAAGTTCTACATCCTCGACCTCAACCCCGAGAAGTCGCTGGTGCGCTGGCTCGTCGAGCAGGGTCACACGGTGTTCCTGGTCTCCTGGGTGAACCCGGACGCCGAGCTCGCCGAGAAATCCTTCACCGACTACATGCGCGAGGGGGTGATCGAGACGCTCGACGTCGTCTGCGAGGTGGCGAAGACCGACGAGGTCGACGCCGTCGGCTACTGCGTCGGCGGGACGCTGCTCGCCCTGACGCTCGCCCATCTCGCCAAGATCGGCGACCGGCGCATCGCCACCGCCACCTTCCTGACGACGCAGGTGGACTTCACCCACGCCGGCGACCTCAAGGTCTTTGTCGACGAGGAACAGCTCGAGACGCTTGAGCGGCGCATGCGCGAGAAGGGCTATCTCGAGGGCTCGAAGATGGCGAGCGCCTTCAACATGCTGCGCTCCAACGACCTCATCTGGCCCTACGTCGTCTCGAACTACATGATGGGGAAGGAACCCTTCCCGTTCGATCTGCTCTACTGGAACTCCGACTGCACGCGGATGCCCGCGGCGAACCATTCGTTCTACCTCAGGCGCTTCTACTACGAGAACGCGTTCACCAAGGGCGAGATCGAGATCGACGGCAAGCCGCTGTCGCTCGGCGAGGTGACGATCCCGATCTACAACCTCGCCACCCGCGAGGACCATATCGCGCCGGCGAAGTCGGTGTTCGTCGGCTCGGGCTTCTTCGGCGGCCCGGTGCGCTACGTGGTGTCGGGGTCCGGCCACATCGCTGGCGTCTGCAACCCGCCCTCCTCTGGCAAGTACCAGTACTGGAGCAACGGCCCGCCCGAGGGCACCTACGAGGGCTGGCTCGACAAGGCGGAGATGACGGCAGGCTCCTGGTGGCCGGACTGGGACCGCTGGCTGCGCAGCCACGACGACACCCGCGTCAAGGCGCGAAAGGTCGGCAGCCGCAAGCACAAGCCGATCGAGGACGCGCCCGGGCGGTACGTGAAGATGCGGGCGTGAGGGGGCGGGAAGAGCGGTTCTGAGTGTCGATTTTGTCAGGCGCTGGGGTAAGGTCTCTGACGGTCCGCAGGGTTGACCACCGGTTGCTCAGCCAGCATGTTCAACCTCTCGATCCGTCATCGCCCGGCTTGACCGGGCGATCCATGGCGCACTCAACGTCGGCTTTGCGTGGGATGGATGGCCCGGTCGAGCCGGGCCATGACGACTGGATGGATTGAAGTTAGGGGCACATCGAGGCTGAGAATGACCGAACGCTACCGGCTGGAGCTGACGCCGGACGACGACGGCACCTTCCTCGTGACATGCCCGGAACTGCCGGAGGTGACCTCCTTCGGTGCGACGTGGGAAGAGGCGATGTCATACGGCCGTCTGGCGGTCGAAGAGGCGATCGCAGCCCGCATCGCGGTTGCCGGTTCACTTTCTCCGCGTAAGACTCACCGCCGCTGAGGTCCGATTGCGGTCCATAGAGACTGTCTGAACGCCAAGGCGAATACAATGAACGTCCGCCCGATCCGCACCGAAACGGACTATGACTGGGCGCTCGCCGAGATCGCAGCCTACTTCGAACAGCCGCCTGCGCTCGGAAGCCCCGACGCCGACCGGTTCGATGTGCTCGCCGCGCTCATCGAAGCCTACGAAGCGAAGGCTTGGCCGATCGAGCCGCTCGATCCTGTCGACACCATCCGTTACGTCATGGCGGAACGTGGGCTGTCACAGGGGGATCTGGCCGTGGTGCTCGGCTCCCGGTCACGCGCGTCGGAGGTGCTGGCGCGCCGGCGGCCGCTGACGCTGGCGATGATCCAGCGGCTCCGCCGGGACTGGAACATCCCGGCCGACGCCTTGATCAGCGACGTCCCGACGGCCGCGTGATCCCCTCAGGGGAACAGCGCCACCTGCGTCAGACCCGTCGTCTCGGGCAGGCCGCAGACGAGGTTCATGTTCTGCACCGCCTGGCCGGAGGCGCCCTTGACGAGATTGTCGAGGGTGGAGAGGACGATCGCCCGGCCCGCGACGCGGTCAGGGACGACGCCGATCTGCACCTGGTTCGATCCCTTGACGTGGCGCGACTGCGGCACCTGTCCGAGCGGCAGCACGGTGACGAAGGGCTCGGCCGCATAAGTGTCGGCGAGGATGCGGTGGAGGTCCGCGCCCCCTGCCCCGCCGGCGCCGCGCACGTAGAGGGTCGCGTAGATGCCGCGGATCATCGGGGAGAGGTGCGGCGTGAAGCTCGGCGTTACCGGCCGGCCCGCGGCGAGCGACATCTCCTGGTCGAGTTCGGCCGTGTGGCGGTGGCTCGCGACGCCGTAGGCGTGCAGACCCTCGGCCACCTCGGAGAACAGCATCCCCTCCTTGGCCGCCCGGCCCGCGCCCGACATGCCGGTCTTGGCATCGACGACGATCTCGTCCGGATCGATGGCGCCGGCCTTCAGGAGCGGGATCGTCGGCAGCAGCGAGGTGGTGGTGAAGCAGCCGGGATTGGCGACGAGCCGCGCCGACCGGATCTTCTCACGGTGGATCTCGGTGAGCCCGTAGACAGCCTCCTCCTGCAAGGCGAGGGCCTGATGCTCGTGGCCGTACCACTTGGCGTAGGCCGACGCGTCCGAGAGGCGGAAGTCGGCCGAGAGGTCGACGATCTTGAGGTCACCGCGCCGGCCGAGGAGGTCCTTCAGCACGAGTTGCGTGGTGGCGTGCGGCAGGGCGCAGAAGACGACGTCGACCGCCGCCGGATCGAGATCCTCGATGCGGGTGAGGGTCGGCAGCGACAGGTGGGCGAACTGCGGGAAGACCTCGGCCATCGACTTGCCGGCCTTCGAATCGGCGGTGAGCGCGACGAGCTCGGCGGCGGGGTGATTGGCGAGGAGCCGGACGAGCTCGGAGCCGGTGTAGCCGGAGGCGCCGAGAACGGCGATGCGGACGGGCGTCATGGAACGGGACCTCTGAAAGGCGGAAATCAGACGGGCGGCAGCGCGGCGACGGCGGTCAGCCTCGTCGCCCGCGCTTCTCCGCCAGCAGGCCGAGGTAGTACTGGGCCACCGTCGAGCCGGCGACCGCCGTGATGTCGGCATGGTCGTAGGCGGGCGCGACTTCGACGATGTCGGCCCCGACGATGTCGAGGCTGCCGAGGCGCCGCAGGATCATCAACGCCTCCCGCGAGGAGAGGCCGCCCGAAACGGGCGTGCCGGTGCCGGGCGCATAGGCGGGATCGAGGCAGTCGATGTCGAACGTCACGTAGGCCTTCGCGTCGCCGACCCGCGCCTTGATGCGCTCGACGACGCCGGCGACGCCGAGGGTCTCGACGTCCTCGCCGTAGAGGATCTCGATGCCGCAGTCTTCGGGGGCGTGGGTGCGGATGCCGACCTGGATCGAGCGGGCAACGTCGATGATGCCGTCCTTCGCCGCCCGGGCGACGAAGCTGCCGTGGTCGATGCGGTCGCCGTCGTCTTCCCAGGTGTCCTGGTGGGCGTCGAACTGGATCATGGCGAGCGGTCCGTGCCGCTCGGCGTGGGCCGCTAGCATCGGCCAGGTGACGAAGTGGTCGCCACCAAGCGTCAGCAGGAACGCGCCGGAGGCGAGGATCGCCTTGGCCTGCGCGCGCATCGCGGCGGCGGCCTCCATTGGGTAGCCCTGATCGAAGGTGCAGTCCCCCCAGTCGACGACGGCGAGGTGCTCGAACGGATCGGCGTGGAAGGGGTACTGCGGGTCGCCGCAGAGGATCGCCGAGGCACGCCGGATCGCCTGCGGCCCGAAGCGGGCGCCGGGGCGATTGGTGACGGCGGAATCGAACGGGATGCCCCAGACGACGGCGTCGACGCCGGTGAGGTCGCGCGACAGCCGCCGCCGCATGAACGAGAGGATGCCCGCATAGGCCGGCTCGAAGGAGCCGCCATAGAGGCTGCCGCCGGCGAAGGCGTTCTCGGGGGGACGATCATCGTTGGCGGCGGACATCGGGTCCCTCTCCGGGATGGACGGCGGCGGCACTCTAGCGGGCCCGGCACGACAGGCCAACGACGGGCGGCGAGCCGAAGCGAGGTCTCAGAACGCGAGCGGGGCGGGCCATCCGGCCCGCCGGGCCCTTCAAACGCAAACGGGGCGGGCCATCCGGCCCGCCCCGCCCGTGAAGGCGTTGAAGTGGCGCCGGTCAGCGCTTCGAGAACTGGAAGCTGCGGCGGGCCTTCGCTTTGCCGTACTTCTTGCGCTCGACGACGCGCGAGTCGCGGGTGAGGAAGCCGCCCTTCTTGAGCACGGAGCGCAGCTCCGGCTCGTAGTGGGTCAGCGCCTGCGACAGGCCGTGACGGAGCGCACCAGCCTGGCCGGAGAGGCCGCCGCCGGAAACCGTCGCGTTGATGTCGTACTGGCCGTCGCGGTTGGCGATCTGGATCGGCTGGCGGATCATCATCTGCAGGACCGGCCGAGCGAAGTACTCGGTAAAGTCCTTGCCGTTGACGATGACGCGGCCGGAGCCGCGCGTCACCCAGACGCGGGCGATGGCGTTCTTGCGCTTGCCGGTGGCGTAGGCGCGGCCGAGCTTGTCCAGCTTCTGGACGTGCACGGGCGCGGTCTGGGCCGCGGCGGGCTCGGCGCCGAGGGCGCTGCCGAGCTGATCGAGGGACTGAAGGTCGCCGACCATGGTCAACCCTTCCTGACGTTCTTGCGGTTGAGGGCGGCGACGTCGAGAACCTCGGGCTGCTGGGCGGCGTGCGGATGCTCGCTGCCCTTGTAGACGCGCAGGTTCTTCATCTGCTGCCGGCCGAGCGGGCCACGCGGCACCATGCGCCGCACGGCCGCCTCGAGCACGCGCTCCGGGAAGCGCCCCTCGAGAATGGCGCGCGCGGTGCGCTCCTTGATGCCGCCGGGATGGCCGGTGTGCCAGTAGTAGCGCTTGTCGGCGTACTTCTGCCCGGTCAGCACCACCTTGTCGGCATTGACGACGACGACGTTGTCGCCGCAGTCGACATGGGGGGTGTAGGTGGGCTTGTGCTTGCCGCGCAGGCGCATGGCGATCAGCGAGGCGAGGCGCCCGACGACGAGATTCTCGGCGTCGATCACCACCCAGCGCTTCTCGACCTCGGCGGGCTTGGCCGAATAGGTCTTCATCGGATTCCGTCACCAGATACGGGCCGAGGCCCGGTTGCCGTCCGTCCCGCGGCACCCGCGGAACGCAGAACGGCGGCCGCGAGGCCACCGAATTCGTGAGGGGTGATAGACCGCCGACGTCCGCCGGTCAAGCCACCCCATACGCAAGGAGGCGGAAAAAACACAATCCATTCAAGCGATTGCGGATGTGGTATTATTTTACCGCAGCTGATGGCGTGGTGGCAGCGAGTAGGTGGCCACGGCGTGGGCGACGAGATCGTCGCCCCCGGCCGGCCGGATCGCGCAGTCGACCACGGCAAGGCGCTGGCCGAGCTTGAGGATTCGCCCCTCACCAACGACGTCGCCGGGCGCCGGCTTGCGCAGGAAGTTGATGGAGAGGTTGGTCGTCACGGCGAGTGCCACCGGGCCCACATGGGCGAGGATCGCCACGTAGGCGACGAGGTCGGCGAGGGCCATCAGGCTCGGGCCGGCGACGGTTCCGCCGGGCCTCAGGTGCCGAGGGCCGGCGGACAGGCGCATCGCCGCGCCCCCGGGATAGACCGCCTCGACGAAGAAGCTGCGGCCGCCCTCGAGCAGCTGGGGAAACTCGCGGTCGAGGAAGTCGGTCAGCTCCTCGACGGTCATCATCGGGGTCGGATGGGTCACGCGATCCTCCAGGCTCCTGCACGGTGGCGTAGCACGCCGAGGCGCCCGCTCGCACGCCTCCGAACGCCCTGCGGCGGGCCGATCGCGACGGCCGCTCGGTCCCTGCGTCACGGTCCCTGCGCCACGGTCCCGCCGCGAAGCGAGTTCGTGTATGGTCCAATCCAACGCAACGGACACCCGTCCGAGCCAGAAAGCCCCTCAATGACCTTCTTCGTCTCCCGCCTTTCGCCTCGCCTCCTCGCCGCCGCGCGCACCGTCGCCGTGGCGCTTGCCCTCGGCGTCTCCCTGCCGGCGGTCGCCACCGCGCAACAGTCTCCCGAGGTGGTCGCACAGGAGATGCAGGTGACGCTGACGCCGGACATGGTGCAGCGCTTCATCGCGAGCTGGCCGGAGTTCAAGGCGCTCGGCGACAAGCTCGCCGCCGACCGCGGCGTCGATCCGAACGCCGGCACACCTACGGCGGCCTTTGCCGCCTGGGCCAAGGCGGAGGACGCCAAGGCCGAGATCGACGCGATCGTGAAGAAGCACGGCTTTGCCTCGCTGGAGGACTGGAGCCGCGTCGCCGACAGCGTGATGATCGCCTACTCCTACGACGCGGAGGAACTGAGCGACGAGCGCCTCGCCGAGATCCTCGCCGAGGTCGAGGCGAGCCCGCAGGTGCCGGCCGACCAGAAGGCCGCCGCCGCCGAGCAGGTGCGCGAGTACTTCGCCGCGGCGCGGGTCATGCAGCCGCTGCCGGGCAACAGCGAAACGATCGAGCCGTTCCGCGACGAGCTCGACACCGTCGCAGGGGCCGCTCCGGACGAGAACGCGCCGGCAGGCGAGGCGCCTGCTCCTGAGGAACCGGACGCCGAGGGCGGCGAAGCGCAGGACTGATCCGTGAACGAACGGCCCGCCCCCATAACGCCCGCCACCCCGGCGACACCCGCCGGCCCGCTGGTGACGGCGGAGACGCGCGACTGCGTCCGACGCCTGATGCTGAACGACGGGCGGCGGCGCAATCCGCTCTCCGAGGCGATGCTGCGGGCGCTGTCGGAGGCCCTGTCGGCGGCGGCGGCGGACACGGCCGTGCGCGCCGTCGTGCTCGCCGGTGACGGTCCCGCCTTCTCGGCGGGCCACGACCTGAAGGAGCTCACCGCCCACCGGTCCGACCCGGACCGGGGTCGGCGCTTCTTCGACTACACGATGCGCACCTGCGCCGACCTGATGACGCAGATCGTCCGTCTGCCGAAGCCGGTGATCGCCGAGGTGGAGGGTGTCGCGACGGCTGCCGGCTGCCAGCTTGTCGCAAGCTGCGACCTCGCCGTCGCCGGCGCCGGCGCGCGCTTCGCGACGCCCGGCGTCGCGATCGGCCTCTTCTGCTCGACGCCGATGGTGGCGCTGTCGCGCAACCTGTCGCGCAAGGACGCGATGCACATGCTGCTCACCGGCGACATGGTGGACGCCGCGCGGGCCCGGGAGATCGGCCTCGTCAACGAGGTGGTGCCGGCCGGCGAGGCCCGCGCTGCCGCCCACGCCCTCGCCGCCCGCATCGCGGCGCGCTCGCCCCTGACGCTGAAGATCGGCAAGGAGGCGTTCTACCGGCAGCTCGAGTACGACCTCGACGAGGCCTACACCTATGCAGCCGAGGTGATGGTCGAGAACATGATGGCGCGCGACGCCGAGGAAGGCATCGGCGCCTTCATCGAGAAGCGCGAGCCGACGTGGGAAGGCCGGTGAGAGGCGAGACCGGCGCGGTGGCAAACCCGGTTCGCCTCGCGCTAAACGCCCTCCCCTGGGAGACGCCGCTGCCACGCCTCAGGACGAAGGCCATCGAGCGGGACGGTGTCCGCTTCCGCATCATGGAGTTCGAGACGGGCTTCGAGGAGCCCGACTGGTGCCACCGGCCCCATCGCGGTTTTCTCCTCTCCGGCCGCCTCGAGATCGCCTTCCCCGGCCGCACGGAGGTGATCGAGACGGGCGAGGCGCTCGACATCCCCGCTGGCGATGCGCACCGCCACAAGGCCCGCCCGCTGACCGACACGGCGCGCCTCTTCCTGATCGATCCCCTGTGACGCGTTTCGACGGATCGGATGCGATGAACCACGACCACTACAGCGACGCCACCATCCGCACGATCCTCGACGAGGTGCGCACGATCGCCATGGTCGGCGCCAGCGCCAACGAGGTGAGGCCGTCCTATTTCGTGCTGAAGTACCTCCTCGCGAAGGGCTACCGGGTGCTGCCGATCAACCCCGGCCTCGCCGGCCAGGAACTGCTCGGCCAGCCGGTCTACGGCTCGCTCGCGGACGTGCCGGAGCCGATCGACATGGTCGACGTCTTCCGCAACTCCGAGGCGGCGGCGAAGGTGGTGGACGAGGCGATCGCGCTTCAGCCGCGGCCGAAGGTGATCTGGATGCAGCTCGGCGTCCGGAACGACGAGGCGGCGGCGAAGGCGGAAGCGGCCGGGATGCGCGTGGTGATGAACCGCTGCCCGAAGATCGAGTACGGGCGCCTGTCCGGCGAGATTTCCTGGTCGGGCGTCAACTCCCGAACGCTGTCGGCGAAGCGCCCGGTACGCCGCGACGGCTTCCAGCGGCTGGGGCTGCGCGACACGTAGGCCGCGCGACAAGATGGGCCGCGCGACAAGATGGGCCGCGCGCCCTGCCCGCCTCAGGTCCGCGGCGGCTTCGTCCAGACAGCGGCGAGTTCCGCCCGCACGGTCTCGAAGCGGCCCTCGGCGATCGCCGTGCGCAGGGTGCGCATCAGCGCCTGATAGGTGGCGATGTTGTTCCAGGTGATCAGCATCGCGCCGAGCGCCTCGCCCGCCTTCACGAGGTGATGCAGGTAGGCCTTCGAATAGTCGCGCGCCGCCGGGCAGTCGCTCTCCGGGTCGAGCGGCTCCGGGTCCTCGGCGAAGCGGGCGTTCTTGAGGTTCAGCGTGCCGGAGCGGGTGTAGGCGAGGCCGTGGCGGCCGGCGCGCGTCGGCATCACGCAGTCGAACTGGTCGACGCCGCGGGCGACCGCCTCGACGATGTCGTGCGGCGTCCCGACGCCCATGAGGTAGCGCGGCTTGTCGGCCGGCAGCACGCCGCAGGCGACCTCGAGCATCGCCAGCATCACCGCCTGCGGCTCGCCGACGGCGAGACCGCCGATCGAGTAGCCCTCGAACGGCATGGCCGAGAGCGCCTCCGCCGAGCGGATGCGCAGGGCTTCGTCGTCGCCGCCCTGGACGATGCCGTAAAGCGCCTGGCCCTTGCCGGGGCCGCCGAAGCCCTCGAAGGCGCGGCGCGAGCGCTCCGCCCAGCGGAGCGACAGCGCCATGCCGCGCTCGATCTCGGCCCGCTCGGCCGGCAAGCGGACGCACTCGTCGAGCTGCATCTGGATGTCGGAACCGAGCAGGCCCTGGATCTCCACCGAGCGTTCCGGCGACATTATGTGTCGCGAGCCGTCGATGTGGCTCTGGAAGGCGACGCCCTCCTCGGTGAGCTTCCGGAGGCCCGCCAGCGACATCACCTGGAAGCCGCCGGAATCCGTCAGGATCGTCTTCGGCCAGCGCATGAAGGTGTGGAGGCCGCCGAGCCGGGCGACACGCTCGGCCGTCGGCCGCAGCATCAGGTGGTAGGTGTTGCCGAGCACCACCTCGGCGCCAGTGGCGGCGACGTCGTCCGGGAACATCGCCTTCACCGTCCCCTGCGTGCCGACAGGCATGAAGGCCGGCGTCTCCACCGTGCCGTGGGCCGTGTGCAGGCGGCCGCGGCGGGCGGCGCCGTCGGTGGCGAGGAGTTCGAAGCGGAAGGGCGCGGTCACCGGGGCGCCTCCGGGAAGAGCAGCGAGGCGTCGCCATAGGAGTAGAAGCGGTAGCCGGTGGCGACGGCGTGGGCGTAGGCCGCCTGCATGGTGGCAAGGCCGCTGAAGGCCGAGACGAGCATGAACAGCGTCGAGCGCGGCAGGTGGAAGTTCGTCATCAGCGCGTCGACCATGCGGAAGCGGTAGCCCGGCGAGATGAAGATGTCGGTGCCGGCGGCGAAGGGATGGAGCGTTCCGCCCGCGTCGGCGGCGCTCTCCAGGATGCGCAGCGCGGTCGTGCCGACGGCGACGATCCGGCCGCCGGCCGCGCGGGCGGCGTTGATGCGGGCCGCCGCCGCCGGCGTCACGACGCCGTGCTCGGTGTGCATCCGGTGGCCCTCCAGCGTGTCGCTCTTCACCGGCAGGAAGGTGCCGGCGCCAACGTGCAGCGTCACGAAGGCGTGGCCGATGCCGTGCGCCTGGAGGCTGGCGAGAAGCTCCGGCGTCAGGTGCAGCCCGGCCGTCGGCGCCGCGACGGCGCCCGGCTCGCGGGCATAGACGGTCTGGTAGTCCTCCCGGTCGGCGGCATCCTCGGGCCGACGGGCGGCGATGTAGGGCGGCAGCGGCATGTGGCCGATGCCGGCGATGGCGAGATCGAGGTCGGGTCCCGCGAACTCGAAGGCGAGCACGATCGAACCGTCGTCGCGCTTCTCCGCCACGGTGGCGTGGAGGGCGGAGAGGGCACAGACGGGAGAGGACGGGGGTGCGGCCGGCGCTCCGCGCTCCGGGAGGGCGGCGTCTGTGGCGCCCCCCCTCCCTACCCTCCCCGGGGAGGGGGAAGGGTTTTCGTCATGGTCTTGGCGAATGGAGTGCCCCAGATCGACGCGCGAAGCCTCCCCCCTCGCGGGGGAGGTGGCCGGCGAAGCCGGTCGGAGGGGGGTCGCCACGGGAGGGACGCCGGACGTCGTCTCGGCACCGGGAGCGAACGTGATCCGGTCGCCGACCTTCAGCCTTTTCCCGGGCTTCGCCAGCGCGAGCCAGCGGTCGAGGGCGAGACGTTCGATGAGGGTTGCCTCGACCTGCACGACGCCCGCCCCCTCGCGGCGGCGGAGGCCGTCGAGGCGGGCGGCGATGACGCGGGTGTCGTTGAGGACGAGGAGGTCCCCCGGCCGCAACAAGTCGGGCAGGTCGCGGACGATGCGGTCCTCGAGCGCCGGGGCGCCACCAGGGCGCACGACGAGCAGCCGCGCCGCATCGCGCGGCCGCACGGGGCGGAGCGCGATGCGGTCTTCCGGCAGGTCGAAGTCGAAGTCGTCGGTGCGCACGGGCCCCCGCCGCGCGCGACCGCGGCCGTCGTGAGTGAGTGCCGTCCCGCCTCAGGCGGCGTCGGCGGCCACCTTCATGGAGACGATCTTGTCGGGATCGCGGACCGGCTCGCCGCGCTTGATCTTGTCGACGAACTCCATGCCCTCGGTGACCTCACCCCAGACGGTGTACTGGCCGTCGAGGAAGCGGGCCGGCGCGAAGCAGATGAAGAACTGGCTGTCGGCCGAGTCCGGGCTCTGCGCCCGCGCCATCGAGCAGACGCCGCGCACGTGCGGCTCGCGCGAGAACTCGGCCTTCAGCTTCTTGCCGGAGCCGCCCATGCCGGTGCCGGTCGGATCGCCGGTCTGGGCCATGAAGCCGTCGATGACGCGGTGGAAGACGATGCCGTCATAGAAGCCCTCGCGCGCCAGCTCCTTGATGCGGGCGACGTGGTTCGGGGCGAGGTCCGGGCGCAGCTTGATGACGACGCGGCCGTGCGTCGTCTCCATGACGAGCGTGTTCTCGAGATCGGCCATTCGGGTTTCTCCTTGCTGCGCCGGCCGTCGGACCGGCGCTGATGGGCTCAGTCGCGCCGGTCACTGGACCTTGGCGCTGATGATCTTGTCGGGGTTGGTCGGCGGCTCGCCGCGCTTGATCTTGTCGACGGCGTCCATGCCGCTCGTGACCTCGCCGACGATGGTGTACTGGCCGTCGAGCCAGGGGGCGTCGGCGAAGGTGATGAAGAACTGCGAGTTCGCCGAGTTGGGGTCGGCGGAGCGGGCCATGCCGATCGTGCCGCGCGTGAACTTGGCCTTGTCGGTGAACTCCGCCGGCAGGTCGGGCAGCTTGGAGCCACCCATGCCGGTGCCGGTCGGGTCGCCGGTCTGGGCCATGAAGCCGTCGATCACGCGGTGGAAGACGACGCCGTCATAGAAGCCCTCGTTGGCGAGCGTCTTCAGGCGCTCGACGTGCTTCGGCGCGAGGTCCGGCCGGAGCTCGATCACCACGGGGCCGTCCTTCAGCTCGAGCACCAGCGTCTCGGCACGGGCGGACAGGCTCGCCCCGGTCAGCATCGCGGCGGCGAAGACGAGGGCCGCGGCAAATCTCAGCATCGAGGTTCTCCCAGGAAGCGGCACGGGGCCGCGGATGGTCGCGTCAGCGGCGGGCGAGACGCCCGATGCGCGCGAGCACGGCGGGCGGCACGAAGGGCGAGACGTCGCCGCCCATCGCCGCGATCTGGCGGACGAGCGTGGCGGTGATGTGACGGACTGCGGGGGAGGCCGGCACGAAGACGGTCTGTACCTCCGGCGCCATCACGCCGTTCATGCCCGCCATCTGCATCTCGTAGTCGAGGTCGGTGCCGTCGCGAAGCCCCCGGACGATCATCGTCGCACCCTCCGCCTGGGCGGCCGCGACGACGAGACCGTCGAAGGAGACGACCGACACGCGCGCCGCCTCGCCGGCACCGAAGGCCGCGGCTGCCGCCTCGCCGATCATTGCGACCCGCTCCTCGAAGGAGAACGCCGGGGTCTTGCCGGGGTGGACGCCGATCGCCACGACCACCTTGTCGGCGAGGCCAAGCGCCTGCCGCAGCACGTCGAGATGGCCGCTGGTCGGCGGGTCGAACGAGCCGGCAAAGAGGGCGGTGCGGGGGGCGGCGTCGGGCATCGCGCCTCGATAGGGCAGCGGCCGCGGCTTGTCGAGCGAGCGATGGGAGACCGCGACGCGCGAACGGGCGTGGTGCGGTGGAACGAAACGCGACTCCTGTGACTTCCATCACAAGCCACGAGCGCTGTCGGCGTTAAGGCTTTCTTCATCAGGTTCGGCATCGGGCCGAACCCCAATCGCCGGCGGCGGTGCCGCCGGGGAGAACCCGCAGGGAGGGTTCGATGGGTAAGACGATGCAGACCCGGGCGCGGACGGCGGCGGCGGTGCGGAAGGGGTTCAAGCCCGCCGATCTCGCCGTGTTCGGGGCCCTCGTGATCGCAGCGCTCCTGGTGGCCGTCGGCATCGCCCACTCGGGGTCCGAAACGGTGGCGGTCAAGACCGACCGGATGACCGTCGCCGCGCCGCTCATGCCGGCGGAGGAGATGGTGACGATCTCCGACACCGACACCGCGTCGCGAACCACCACTCTCACCCGCATGCCGAAGGATCCGAGCTTCGGCTACGGCCTTTAGCGCCGGCACCGGCGTGAGTGCGACGGTGGCGGCGCCGCCGGAATTCCAAGAAGAATGACCACTGCCCCGCGGGCGGCCCTTGTGCCGCGACTGCGACCCAGACCTCGGCCGGCCCTCAGGGGCCGGCCTTGTTCGTTGCGGGCGGAGGCTGCGGGCGCGCCCCGTCAGTCGGGCGAAGCCTCGGACGGGTCCGGCCCGTCAGCCGCGCCCTCGTCCTCGTCCTCGCTGATGCGCTGGGTGGAGACGACACGCTCGCCCTCGGCGGTGTCGAAGACGATGACGCCCTGGGTGGCGCGGCCGGCGAGGCGGATGCCGTCGACCGGGCAGCGGATCAGCTGGCCGCCGTTGGTGACGAGCATGATCTGGTCGCTGTCGTCCACCGGGAAGGAGGCGACGAGGCGGCCGTTGCGGTCGTTCACCGCCATCGCGACGATGCCTTTGCCGCCGCGCCCGGTGATCCGGTACTCGAACGACGAGGTGCGCTTGCCGTAGCCGTTCTCCGAGACCGTGAGGACGATCTGCTCGGCCGCGCTCATCTCCGCATACCGCTCGGCCCCGAGGACGACACCCTCCGCGGCGGCGCCGTTCTCCTCGGTCTCCGTCTCGCTCGCCCCGTCGTCGGCCTCGCCGGCGACGGCCCGGCGCATCTTCAAGTAAGCCTGCCGCTCGGCCGGAGAGGCGTCGAAGTGGTGCAGGATCGACATCGAGATGATCGTGTCGTCGCTGCCGAGCGCGATGCCGCGCACGCCCGTCGAGGTGCGTCCGGCGAAGACGCGCACGTCGTCGACCGGGAAGCGGATGCACTGGCCGCGGGCCGTGGTGAGCAGCACGTCGTCGCGCTCGGTGCAGACCTGCACGTCGACGATGCCGTCGCCCTCGTCGAGCTTCATGGCGATCTTGCCGTTGCGGTTCACCTGGGCGAAGTCGGAGAGCTTGTTCCGCCGCACGGTGCCGCGCGTGGTGGCGAACATCACGTCGAGGTCCGCCCACGTCGCCTCGTCCTCCGGCAGCGGCAGGATCGAGGTGATGCGCTCGCCCGGGTCGAGCGGCAGGAGGTTGACGAGCGCCTTGCCGCGCCCCTGCGGGGCGGCGAGCGGCAGGCGCCACACCTTCATCTTGTAGGCCTGGCCGTGCGAGGAGAAGAACAGCACCGGCGTGTGGGTGTTCGCCACGAACAGGCGGGTGACGAAATCCTCCTCACGCGTCGCCATGCCGGAGCGGCCCTTGCCGCCGCGCCGCTGCGCCCGGTAGGTGGCGAGTGGCACGCGCTTCACGTAGCCCGCGTGGCTGACCGTGACGACCATGTCCTCGCGCTGGATGAGGTCCTCGTCCTCGAGGTCCGCCCCGCCCTCGAGGATCTCGGTCTTGCGCGGCGTCGCGAACTCGTCGCGGATCGCCGTCAGCTCATCCTTGATGATGCCGAGGACACGTGCCCGCGAGGAGAGAATGTCGAGATAGTCGCGGATCTCGGCGGCGAGCTTCTCGAGCTCGTTGGCGATCTCGTCGCGGCCGAGCGCGGTCAGGCGCTGCAGGCGGAGATCGAGGATCGCCTTCGCCTGCTCGTCCGAGAGCCGGTAGGTGCCGCCCTCGGCGAGGCGGTGGCGCGGGTCGTCGATGAGGGCGAGCAGCGGCGCCATGTCCTTCGCCGGCCAGTCGCGCCCCATCAGCTGCGCCTTGGCGGTCGCCGGATCCGGCGCGGCCCGGATGAGGCGGATGACCTCGTCGATGTTGGCGACGGCGATGGCGAGACCGACGAGGATGTGGGCGCGGTCGCGGGCGCGGCCGAGAAGATACTTCGTGCGCCGACCGACCACCTCCTCGCGGAAGGCGATGAAGGCGGTAAGGAGGTCCGTGAGCGTCATCAGCTCCGGCCGGCCGCCATTGAGGGCGACCATGTTGACGCCGAAGGTCGTCTGCAGCGGCGAGAAGCGGTAGAGCTGGTTCAGCACCACGTCGGCGGTGGCGTCGCGGCGCAGCTCGATGACGACGCGCAGGCCGTCCCGGTCGGACTCGTCGCGCATGTCGGAGATGCCCTCGATGCGCTTGTCGCGCACGAGCTCGGCGATCTTCTCCACCATCGAGGCCTTGTTCACCTGGAACGGGATCTCGCTGACGACGATCGCCTCGCGCTCCTTGCGGATCGTCTCGATCTCGACGCGGCCGCGCATGACGATCGAGCCGCGCCCCGTCAGGAACGCCTGGCGGATGCCGGAGCGGCCGAGGATGATGCCGCCGGTCGGGAAGTCCGGCCCCGGCACGATCTCCATGAGGCGCTCGAACGGAAGTGCCGGGTCGTCGATCATGGCGATGCAGGCGTCGATGACCTCGCCGAGATTGTGCGGCGGGATGTTCGTCGCCATGCCGACGGCGATGCCGCCAGCGCCGTTGGCGAGGAGGTTCGGGAACTTCGCCGGCAGCACGACCGGCTCCCTCTCGGAGCCGTCGTAGTTCTCCTGGTAGTCGACCGTCTGCTTGTCGAGGTCGTCGAGGAGGCCGTTGGTCACCTTCTCGAGGCGCACCTCGGTGTAGCGCATGGCCGCCGGCGGGTCGCCGTCCACCGAGCCGAAGTTGCCCTGGCCGTCGACCAGCTTCAGGCGCATGGAGAAGTCCTGCGCCATCCGCACGAGGGCGTCGTAGACCGACTGGTCGCCGTGGGGGTGATACTTACCGATGACGTCGCCGACGACGCGGGCCGACTTGCGGTAGGGCTTGTTCCATTCGAAGCCGTTCTCCGACATCGAATAGAGGATGCGGCGATGCACCGGCTTCAGGCCGTCGCGCGCGTCCGGCAGGGCGCGCGAGACGATCACGCTCATCGCGTAGTCGAGATAGGACCGCCGCATCTCGTCGGTGATCGACACCGGACGGACGTCGGAGGGCTCGGAGCCGGCGGCAGGCGTGTCTTGGTCGGCCAAGTCGAAGAAATCCGGGCAGTGGAAGCGTCGCCGCGCTTATAGCCGATTCAGGTTCGCACCGCCACGCACTCCGTGCGCCGCGGAATCGTGAGTTCCTTTAGTGCTTTCAATGGCTTCCGCCAGCCGCGGCGATCTCGCCTCCCCGGCACGACCGGGATCGTGCTGGCATCGACCGTCTGCTCCGCCTCTCGACAGCCTTCCGCGACGGCCCTAGCGTTCGGAACGAGCGGTGGAGCGGCGGCGGGCGATGGACACCGACTACCTCATCAGCGCCTTCACCACGCTCTTCGTGATCATCGATCCGCCCGGCCTCGCGCCGATCTTCATCGCCGTCACTGCCGGCCTCAGGCCGGAGGAGCGGCGGCTGGTGGCGATCCGCAGCTGCATCGTCGCGACCCTGATCCTGCTCGCCTTCGCCCTCGCCGGCTCGCACCTCCTCGCCTTCCTCGGCATCTCGCTGTCGGCCTTCCGCGTCGCCGGTGGCCTGCTGATGTTCTGGATCGCCTTCGAGATGGTGTTCGAGCGCCGCCAGGAGCGGAAGACGGCCTCCGCCGAACGGGCGCTGCACGTCGACGAGATCCACGGCATGGCGGTCTTTCCGCTCGCGATCCCGCTGATTTCCGGCCCCGGGGCGATCTCCGCCACCGTCGTGATCGGCTCGCAGGCGCCGTCGGCCGGCCATTTCGCCATCCTGATCGGCATCGTGCTCGCCATCATGGCGATGACACTCGCGGTCTTCCTCGCCGCGGGCCCGATCGACAAGCGCCTCGGCGCCACCGGGCGGGCGGTGATCACGCGGCTCTTCGGGCTCGTGCTCGCCGCCCTGTCGGTGCAGATCGTCGCCGACGGCACGAAGACGCTGATGGCGGCGCCGGCCCTCTGAAGGCCCAGAGGGTGACGCCCGTCACGGCGGTATCGCAGCGGCTGCGCGAAGCTGATTGTCAGGCAACACGCCGCGGGGACGGCGATTGGGGGGCGTGATGGCGACCATTCTCTTCCAGACGGACGAAGGCCTCGATCCGCGGAGCGTGTTGATCGCGACGCTGGCGAACGGCGTCGTCGAGAGCTTCGCGGCGGACGAGATCGTCTTCTTCGACGAGGCGACCGGCGTGCGCATCACGCTCGGCGGCACGGGCTTTACGCGTGCCGAGGACGGCACGTTCACCGGGGGCATGGTCGAGGCGATCACCTGGGCGATGGGTGACGACGTGGTGGCGACCGGCGAGTTCTTTTCGCTCGGCGCGGCGGCGCTCTGGGCGGCGGCGCAGGACGCTGCGGACGGCGACAACGGCCCGATCAACGCTCTCCTCGACACCAACACCTACGGCGTCCAGGGCGGTGGCGGCGACGACCGCATCGACGGCGGCAACGGCGGCGACTTCCTCGTCGGCGGCGCCGGCGACGACACGATCGACGGGCGTCGCGGCTTCGACGTGCTCGACTACACCGGCGACGGCGGCGCCGGGGGCGTCACGGTCGATCTCGTCACGGGCCAGGCGACCGACACCCACGGCGACACCGACACCATCAGCCGGATCGAGGCGGTCCGGGGCTCGTTCGACGCCGATCGCATTCTCGGCTCGGACGGCAAGGAGACCTTCACCGGCTTCGGGGGCGACGACCTCCTCGACGGCCGCGGAGGCTTCGACACGGCGGACTACTCCGACGAGGACGGGGTGAACGGCGTCACGGTCGACCTCCTCGCACGGCGGGCCACAGACAGCTTCGGCGACACCGATCGGCTGAAGTCGATGGAGGCGGTGCGCGGCACGAGCCTCGCCGACGAACTTCTCGGGCGCGACGTCGACGACGTCTTCGCGGGGCTTGCCGGAGATGACGTGATCGACGGGCGCAGTGGCGCCGATCTCGTGCGCTATGACCGGGAGGTCGGCGCTGTCCGCGGCATCGACGTCGATCTTGCCGCGCAGACGGCGACCGACGGCTTCGGTGATACGGACACCCTCATCAACATCAGCGACATCCGCGGCGGCGCCCTCGCCGACCGCATCCGCGGCGACGACGATGACAACCGCCTCGAGGGCGGTGGCGACAACGACCGCCTGACGGGCTTCGACGGCGCCGACAGTCTGTCCGGCGGGGCCGGTCTCGACGTCCTCAACGGCGGCCGGGGCACCGACCGCCTCGACGGCGGGGAACGGGCCGACCTCCTGACCGGCGGCAAGGGCGGCGACACCTTCCGCTTCGACGACGACTGCGGCCGCGACCGCATCCTCGACTTCGCCGGCGGCGACGTGGTCGATCTCCGGTCTTACGAGGGCGCCGAGGACTTCCGCCAGCGCGTCGATGCGGACGGCAACGCCGTTGCCGTGCTTGGCGGAGGCGACAGCATCACCTTCGTGGGGCTCGGCTGGGACGACCTCTCGCCGGACCAATTCCTGTTCTGAGGAGCAGCTACTTCACGTTGCGCTGAGCTCATCCGTCCCTGGCGACCGAGGGCGCCGGGCTCGTTCGGGGCTGGTCAGCCGCCGAACACCACGGCGTGCATGAGGCGGCCGGGCAGGAAGGTGAAGGCACCGGCGACGACGAGGGCGAAGAAGAACAGCTGGATCATGGCGCGGCGATGCTGCGCCACGCGGTGCCGCCGGGCGGCGAAGACCGCTGCCGGCACCGCCACGATCACGAGGAGCGACAACAGGTGGATGGGGCTCCAGGGACCCCACACGCGCAGCTCGTGGATCCACAGCGACGAGACGGCGACGACGAGCATCAGGACGGACCAGACCCAGCCGCCGAGGCGATGCGCCCCCGTGCCCTTCATGACCACCAGTTGGCCGATGCCGAGGACGAAGGCGGCGATTGCCGAGAAGGCATGGATCTGGATGATCGGCGACGCCGCGAGGAGCGGCGCCAGAGCCACGGTCCGCTCCCGCGCCGGCTCAGAACGGGATGTCGTCGTCGAGTTCGCCGGCAAACGAAGTCTCGCGGCCCCGGCCGCCGCCGCCCCGGTCGCCGCCGCGATCGCCCCGGTCGCCACCGCCACGCTCCATCGGCGAGCCGCGCCCGAAGTCGCTGCCGCCGCCACTGCGCTCCATCTGGCCGCCGCCCTCGCCGCGCCCGTCGAGCATCGTCAGGTTGGAGTTGAAACCCTGCAGCACGACTTCCGTCGAGTAGCGGTCGTTGCCTTCCTTGTCCTGCCACTTGCGCGTCTGAAGGGCGCCTTCGAGATAGACCTTCGAGCCCTTGCGCAGGTACTGCTCGGCGATCTTGCAGAGGCCCTCGTTGAACACGACGACCGTGTGCCACTCGGTCTTCTCGCGGCGCTCGCCGGAGTTCTTGTCGCGCCAGCTCTCGGAGGTGGCGATGCGCAGGTTGGCGATCGGGCGGCCGTCCTGGGTGCGACGGATCTCGGGATCGGCGCCGAGATTGCCGATCAGGATCACCTTGTTGACGCTGCCGGCCATAGCCGTCTCCTCTCAGAAAATGCGCGGTCAAAGTCGTCGTGCGGCCTGCAGTCGGAGGTCACGGCCCGCCCCGACGCCGCGGACAGCCTCCGCAGATCGAGCGGCACCCTAGGCGCGCGCCCGCGACCGAGTCCACAGCGCCACTCCTGCCGGTAGCAACTTGTCCCCTATGGCGTGCTGCCGGCCGCCCTGCTGACGACGCAGGGAACTCCGTCACCGCCGATCCGTCAGCTTTGTTCTTTGTTTGTTCTAACACCGGCGGGGCTGCTGCGCAAGCCCGCCGCGGGAGTTCGGCCCCTGACGCGGTGCGTCCCGGCGCCTCAGCCGAGGGGGCCTTGCGCCCGCCCCGCTCCGGCAGTGGTATGCCACCACCGCGCGCCCGTCGCACGCGGCGTGCGGCCCGTCGCCGCCGGGCGAACTCCCATGAACGACCGCCGCAGCGTTCTTCGCGGCCCGGACTATTTCGAGACCCTCTACGCCGGCAGCCCCGACCCGTGGCGGGTGGCGAGCAGCGACTACGAGGCGCGCAAGTACGCCGCGAGCCTCGCCTTCCTGCCGGCACCGCGCTACCGGAGCGCGCTCGACGTCGGGTGCACGATCGGCGTCTTCACGCGGCTCCTGGCGGAGCGCGCGGGCAGCGTCGTCGGCGTCGACGTCAGCGCCGCGGCGATCGAGGCGGCCGCCGTCCGGTGCGCCGACCTCGCGCACGTCAGCCTCAGGACGCTGCAGGTGCCGCAGCAGTGGCCGGAGGGGAGCTTCGACCTCATCGTGCTGTCGGAAATCCTCTACTATCTGCCGGACACGGACCTCGCCGCCCTCGCCGGGCGGGTGGCTGGCTCGCTCGATCCCGGCGGGACGCTGCTCCTCGTCCACTGGACCGGCGCCGAGGCCGGCCGCAGCGCCGGCGACGTGGCGGTCTCGGTCCTCGAGGCGGCGCTCGGGGCGAGCGTGCGGGAGGTTCACCGCGCTAGGACGGCGGACTATCGTGTCGACGTGCTGGCGCGGCCGCAGTCCGGGTGACCCGGAGCGTCGACACCAACGAGCTTCACACCGGGAGGCGACCGACGATGACCCCCATCAACCCCGCCGACGTGCCCGTCGCCGTCGCGGCCACCGGCGCCCGCATCCCGGCGATCGGCTACGGCACCGGCGGCGGCGGCCGCATCACGGCGGAGACGGTGGCGGCAGCGCTCGCCGGCGGCTACCGCCACATCGACACCGCCCGCAAGTACGGCACCGAGCCGGAGGTCGGCGCCGGCCTGAAGGCCGCCGGCGTGCCGCGCGACGAGATCTTCCTCACCACCAAGGTCTCGCACGAGAACCTCGCCCCGGCCGACTTCGAGCGCTCGACGATGGAGAGCCTCAAAACCCTCGGTACCGACTACGTCGACCTCCTGATGGTGCACTGGCCGCTGCCGACGATGGACCTTCGGGCGACGATGAGGGTGCTCGCCGAGATGAAGCGGTGCGGCTATGCCCGCCACATCGGCGTCGCCAACTTCAACGCGGCGCTGCTGGAGGAGGCCGTGCGGCTCTGCCCCGAGCCGCTGTCGGCGCTGCAGGTCGAGTTCCATCCGTTCCTAGACCAGACGCGCATGATTGCGCTCTGCCGCAAGCTCGGCCTCGTCTTCGTCTCCTATTGCCCGCTCGCCCGTGGCCGGGTGCTCGACAATCCGGTGCTGACGGAGATCGCCGCCGAACACGGCCGCACCCCATCGCAGGTCGCGCTGCGCTTCCTCATCCAGCACGAGGGCGTCGCCGCGATCCCCGGCTCCGGCAATCCGGGGCGGATCGCCGAGAACCTCGCGGCCGCCACCTTCACGCTGAGCGGCGAGGAGTTGGCCCGCATCGCCACACTCGCGCGGCCCGACGGGCGGCTGGTGAACCCGGCCGGCCGCGCTCCGGATTGGGCGGCCTGACCATGGACACGCCCACCACCCTCCCCGCGGCCCCGCGCACGCTGCGCCTCGCCGACACCGACAACGTCGCCGTCGCCGTCGACGCCATCGCCGCTGGTGCGGAGGCGTCGGGCGTGACGGCCCGCGCCCGCGTCATGCGCGGCCACAAGATGGCCGTCGCCCCGATCGCCGCCGGCGAGCCGGTGCGCAAGTACGGCCAGGTCATCGGGTTCGCCACCGAGGCGATTTCGCCGGGCGACCACGTCCACACCCACAACTGCGCCTTCGCCGCCTTCGCCCGCGACTACGCCTATGCGAGCGAGGCGAAGGCGGAGCCGGTGCTGCCGCTCGCCGAGCGGGCAACCTTCGAGGGATTCCGGCGCGCGAACGGCAAGGTCGGCACGCGCAACTACATCGGCGTGCTGACCTCGGTGAACTGCTCGGCCACCGTCGCCCGCTTCATCGCGGCAGAGGTGGAGCGCTCGGGGATGCTGGAGGCCTACCCGCACATCGACGGCGTCATCCCGCTCGTCCACGGCACCGGCTGCGCCATGGACCTCAAGGGCGAAGGCTACGAGGTCCTGAAGCGCACCCAGTGGGGGTATGCGGCGAACCCCAACATGGGCGGCGTCGTCATGGTCGGGCTCGGCTGCGAGGCCTTCCAGATCGACCGCTTCATGGAGGCCTACGGGCTGCAGCACAGCGACACCTTCCGCAGCTTCACCATCCAGGAAGTCGGAGGCACGAAGAAGACGGTGGCCGCCGGCGTCGCGGCGATCGCCGAGATGCTGCCGGTGGTCGACCGCGCCCGCCGCGAGACGGTGCCGGCGTCCGAGCTGCTCGTCGCCCTGCAGTGCGGCGGCTCGGACGGTTACTCCGGCATCACGGCGAACCCGGCGCTCGGTGCCGCCGTCGACCGGCTCGTCCGCCACGGCGGCACGGCGATCCTGTCGGAAACGCCGGAGATCTATGGCGCCGAGCACCTGCTGACGCGCCGCGCCGCCACCCGCGAGGTCGGCGAGAAGCTGGTCGAGATCATCCGCTGGTGGGAGGAGTACACGGCGCGGAACCGCGGCTCGATGGACAACAACCCCTCCCCCGGCAACAAGGCGGGCGGCCTGACGACGATCCTCGAGAAGTCGCTCGGCGCCGCCGCCAAGGGCGGCTCGACGACGCTCAACGCCGTCTACCACTACGCCGAGCAGGTGACGGCGAACGGCTTCGTCTTCATGGACACGCCGGGCTACGACCCGGTCGCCGCCACTGGACAGGTGGCGGGCGGCGCCAACCTCCTCTGCTTCACCACCGGCCGCGGCTCCGCCTACGGCTGCAAGCCGACCCCGTCGATCAAGCTCGCCACCAACTCCGACATCTACCGCCGCATGATCGACGACATGGACATCGACTGCGGCGACATCCTCGACGGCGTGACGATCGCGGCCAAGGGCGACGAGATCTTCGAGACGATGCTGCGCGTGGCGTCGGGCGAGCGGACCAAGTCGGAGGCGCTCGGCTACGGCGACGCCGAATTCGTGCCCTGGCAGATCGGCGCGGTGATGTAAGGCGTTGCCGCCGCGTTAAGGACGCACCACCAACCTGCTTCCGCCGTCCTGCCCGCTCTTCGTGCGGTACGTCTTGAAATCGTAGAAGCCGTCGACCCAGGCGAAGCGGTCTTCGCTCGCGTCGGTAACGACGTATTCGTTGTCGTCGAAGCGGTTGCGGCCCTGGCGCAGGACGCCCGGCGCGTGGTCGGCGATGGCGCCCGAGGCGCCGCCGGCTCCGCCGCGGACGACGATGCGGTTGCCGTGCACGTTGTTGTCGACGGTGTCATAGGGACCGTAGGCGCCGTCGCCGCGGTCCTGCTGGATCAGCGTGATGGCGTTGCCGCCGCCGATCACCTCGATCTCGTTGCCGGTGACCTCGACGCCTTGCGAGTTCTGGATCTGGATGGCGCCGCCCCACAGCCAGATGTCGAAGGCGTGGCCGTTGCCCTTGAAGGTGTTGTCGCGGATGACGGCGGCGTAGCTGATCTCGTGGGAGAGGCCGCCGTTCGCGTTCCACTCGACGCGGTTGCCCTCGTAGAGGGTGTCGATATTTTCGATGTCGGTCCAGAAGCCGAAGGCGTTGTTGTGGTGGGTGTGGTTGCCGCGCACGACGAGCCGGCGCGTCAGCGCGCACTTGCCGCCGCCGCCTTCCCAGAACGGGTCGAGCCCGGCGAAGAAGCCGTTGCCGGAGATCTCGTTGCCCTCGATCAGGATGTCGTCGCCGACGCAGCCGATGCCCATCTCGCCATTGTCGCGGATGCGGTTGCCGACGACGCGGCTGTCGGTGCCGACGGTGACGCCGAGGCCGTAGTTGAGGCGGATGTCGTTGTCGCGCACGACCCAGCCGCGTGAGGCGATGTTGCCGCCGACGGCGCCGGCCTGGATGGGTGACGAGTATTTTTCGATGGTCAGACCGTCGATGACGACGCCGGCGACGCCGCCGAGGAAAGCGTAGGGGCTGACGCTCGCCTCCACCGTGCGGCCGCGGGGGTCGTCGAACAGCACGATCTCGTCGGCGGGATAGTCGAAGTAGAACGTGCCGCGGCGGAGTTCCGATCGCTTCGCCACCGCCGTCAGCGGGCGGTGGTCGACGAAGACCGCTTCGGGGTGCGAGCAGCGCGGCCGGCCCGGCAGGCATTCCTCGCCGGCGTGGCGGAAGCCCTGCTGCGTCTGCCCGCCGGCGATCCAGAGGCCCGCTTCGCGGCGGAACCGCGTCAGCCGGCGGGAGCCGTTCAGGACGGCACCGGGCTCGCCGAAGAACTGCTGGCCGCGCTTCGGGCGGACCGCCTGCATGCGGTACTCGCCGGCAGCGAGGCAGAAGGCGGCGCCGGCGGGCGCGGCTCGGGCCCGCGCCGCGACGTCGTCGCCGGGACGGAGGCGCTCGGCGCCGGGCGGGCATTCGGCGTCGGCAGCGCCGACCGCCGCCAGCACGGTTCCAAGGACCGTGAGGGCGAGCGTGGCCGGCAGAGTCCGACGAAGCGCACATCGCATCCGCAGTCCCCCGTGTCGTGCACATCGGCCGTCGCCGCGGCGGCGTCAGGCCGGCGCCCCTCGTCGTCACCATAGCAGACCGCGGATGCCCTGCGCCGAGTTGGCGCCGGTCGGCCCGCGGCTCCAGCGCGAGGTGCCTCGATGCGCTCGTGCCTGCATCGGCATAGCGGCTGCGCGTCCGAGACAGGTACGGTAGGAGAGGCACACTGCCGGGGTTGTCGCCCCGCTCGCGCACCCCTCCCCTCCCCGACAGAAGGCCGAGTCGTGACGTCATCCCCCGACCCGGCCGCCGCCAAGCCCGCGCCCGGCGCCTTCGCGCCGCTGGCGCGGCCAGTGTTTGCGGTGCTGTGGGCGGCGACGGTGCTCGGCAACACCGGCTCGTTCATGCGCGACGTGGCGAGCGCGTGGCTCGTCACCGACCTTTCCGCCTCACCGACGGCGGTGGCGATGATCCAGGTCGCCGCGTCCCTGCCGGTGTTCCTGCTGGCGATCCCGGCCGGGGTGCTCTCGGACATCCTCGACCGGCGGACGTTCCTGATCGTCGTGCAGGCGATGCTGGCGGCGGTGAGCCTCGCGCTCCTCTTCCTCGCCCAGTCAGGCCTCATGACGGTTTCGGCCCTCGTCGCCCTCACGTTCGCCGGCGGCGTCGGGGCGGCGCTCGTCGCGCCCACCTGGCAGTCGATCGTGCCGGAGCTGGTGCCGCGGGCGGAGCTTCGCAGCGCCGTCGCCCTCAACTCGCTCGGCATCAACATCGCCCGCGCCATCGGCCCGGCGGCCGGCGGCGCCCTCGTCGCCGGCTTCGGCGCCGCCCTCACCTACGGGGCCGACGTCGCGAGCTACGCCGTCGTGATCGCGGCACTTCTGTGGTGGCGGCGGCCGAAGGGCGCCGACGACGGCCTTTCCGAGCAGTTCTTCGGCGCCTTCCGGGCGGGGCTGCGCTATGCCCGGGCAAGCCGGCCGCTGCATGTCGTGCTCCTGCGCGCCCTCGTCTTCTTCGCCTTCGCGAGCGCCGTGTGGGCGCTCCTGCCACTCGTGGCGCGCACCCTGCTCGGCGGGGATGCCGGCTTCTACGGCCTCCTGCTGGGGGCGGTCGGTGCGGGCGCCATCGCCGGCGCTCTGGTGCTGCCGCGGCTGCGCGCCCGCCTCGGCGCCGACGCGCTGATGCTCGCCGCCGCCCTCGTCACGGCCGTGGCCATGGCGGCCCTCGCGCTCGCCCCGCCGAAGCCGGCGGCGGTCGCGGTGCTGTTCGGGCTCGGCATCGCCTGGATCGTCGCCCTGACGACACTGAACGGCACCGCCCAGGCGATCCTGCCGAACTGGGTGCGCGGCCGGGCGCTTGCCGTCTACCTGACCGTCTTCAACGGCGCGATGGCTGGCGGCAGCCTCGCCTGGGGCCTCGTCGCGCAACAGACCGGCATCGCCGGGGCGCTGGCGCTGTCGGCGACCGGGCTGCTCGTCGCGGGCTTCCTGCTGCACCGCGTGGCGCTGCCGGTGGGCGAGGCCGACCTCGTCGCCTCCAACCACTGGCCGGAGCCGCTGACGGCCGCGCCGATCGAGGGCGACCGTGGCCCGGTGATGGTGCAGATCGAGTACCGCATCCGGCTGGACGACCGGCCGGCCTTCCTCGCCGCCCTCGGCCGCCTCGCCGGCGAGCGACGACGCGACGGCGCCTATGCCTGGGGCGTCACCGAAGACGCCGCCGACCCGGAGCGGATCGTCGAGTGGTTCATGGTGGAATCCTGGGACGAGCACCTGCGACAACACCAGCGCGTCTCGGTGGCCGATGCCGACGTGCAGCGCGAGGCGACGGCGTTCCACGTCGGTGGAGGGCCGCCGCTCGTCCGCCACCTCATCACCGTCGACGCGCCGGGTCCCCGCCTCGACGCGGGTTGACGCCGGACACCGGAACGCCCACCTGCGGCAGCGACGGCGCGCGCCCTCCTCCCGTGCCACGCCCCCTTTCCCGTCCACGGAGTGACGTGTGAAGACCATCGGCTTCCTTTCGTTCGGGCACTGGAACCCCTCGCCCCGCTCCGGCACGCGGTCGGCCGGCGATGCGCTCCTGCAGTCGATCGACCTTGCGGTGGCGGCGGAGGAACTCGGCGCCGACGGCGCCTACTTCCGCGTCCACCACTTCGCCCGCCAGCTCGCCTCGCCGTTCCCGCTGCTCGCGGCAGTGGGCGCCCGCACGAAGCGCATCGAGATCGGCACCGCCGTCATCGACATGCGCTACGAGAACCCGCTCTACATGGCCGAGGACGCCGGTGCGGCCGACCTCATCGCCGGCGGGCGCCTGCAGCTCGGCATCAGCCGGGGCTCGCCGGAGCAGGTGATCGACGGCTGGCGCTATTTCGGCTACCAGCCCGGGCCCGAGGAGAGCCCCGCCGACATGGCGCGCCGCCACGCCGAGGTGTTCCTTGGCGTGCTCGGCGGCGAGGGCTTTGCGACGCCCAACCCGCGGCCGATGTTCCCCAATCCGCCTGGCCCGCTGCGCCTCGAGCCGCATTCGCCGGGCTTGCGCGAGCGCATCTGGTGGGGCGCCTCGTCGAACGCCACCGCCGTCTGGGCGGCGGAGCGCGGCATGAACCTGCAGAGCTCGACGCTGAAGGACGACGAGACCGGCGAGCCGCTGCACATCCAGCAGGCGAAACAGATCCGCGCCTACCGCGAGGCCTGGGCGGCGGCCGGCCACACCCGCACGCCGCGCGTCTCGGTGAGCCGCAGCATCTTCGCCCTCGTCGACGACCGCGACCGCGCCTACTTCGGCGGCAGCGGAGAGGAGGGCGACACGATCGGCTTCATCGACGAGAAGACCCGCGCCGTCTTCGGGCGCAGCTACGCCGCCGAGCCGGACAAGCTCGTCGAGCAGCTGCGCCAAGACGAGGCAATCGCAGAGGCCGACACGTTGCTCCTCACCGTGCCGAACCAGCTCGGGGTCGACTACAACGTCCATGTGATCGAGGCGATCCTGACGCACGTCGCGCCGCCCCTCGGCTGGCGCTGAGGCCATCCGCCCGAAGGGAGGCGCTCACTTCGGCTCGGAACATCTGCGCCCGCTCCCGGTTCGCATTGCGAGACGCCGAAGGAGCAGGAACGATGGCCGACGAAGCAAGACCTCACCTCGGGCCGGCCGGAGGGCGGCTGGCCGAACCGCCCGTCCGCGGCGAACCGAACGGTCCTCGCCCGCCGATCCTCGAGGTGGTCGACGTACCGGCCGGGGAGATCGAAAACACGCTCACCCCGGAGCAGACGTCGAACGTCGTTGAGAGCGCGGTGCCGCCCCACAGCACCGGGCCGGACGTGTCGGTTCACGGTTACCACGGCGGCGTCGAACATTCGCAGGAGATGCGGACGGCGCGGCGGGCGAGCACGGGTGATGACGCCGCAGCTTCTGGCCGCGACCGCGGGAGGACGAAATGACACCTGTCTCCCTCCGCCCGCTGGTCCTCGTCGCCGGGCTCTTCCTCGCTGCCGGCACACCCGCGCACGCGCAGGAGGAAGCGCGCGCTACCGCAGGCACTCCGCGTGCAGCGGGAGCCCCGGCTCCCGCCCGCGAGGATTTCATCGCCGCGCCGTCCGCCGGGCACTGGTCGGCTGAAGAGATGATCGGCCTCAGCGTCTACGACAAGCAGGGGGCAGACCTCGGCCCGGTGGTCGACGTGCTCCTCGGGGCAGAGGGCGAGGCGGCCTATGTGGTGTTCGAGACGGGCGGGTTCCTCGGCTCGGGAGAGAAGCTGATCGCCGCACCGCTGCGGACCTTCCACATCGTTGCGACGGCCCCGGGGGAGCAGGAACGGTCGGCGGCGAGCGCTGTCGTCGGTACCGAACTCCCGCCACAGAACGCACAGGGGTCGTCGGATGCCGGCGAAGCAGCCCGCGAGACGACGCTGAAGCCGCTCTACCTCGAGTTTGCCGCCAGCGAGGAGGATCTTACCGTGGCGCCGCCCTTCAGCCGCAACCCGAAGCGCATTCCCGCGGTGGCACCCTGAGGAGGCATGGCTCGATGGATTCCTTCTCAGGCGTTGCCTGGCTTCTTCCTCTCGGCGGCATGGTGATCTTTGCCGCCGTCGCGGCATGGCTGATCATCGGTCGCGGCCTCGGGCGCCGGCCGCGCCGCTGACCCGGCGCCGACCCTCGGCTCCCGGTCAGAGGGTGGAGGCCCCCATCGGGACGAGGTGCCCCGGGGGCCGCCGCGTCGACACCCGGCGTGTCGGGAGTAGCGTGGTTGGCGCGGCGTGAGCGGCTGCGATCCCGACGGGTGCAGGCTGCCGCGTCCTGAACCGGCGGACCGGATCACGACGACCCTCCGCGCTGGGCTCGCAATGATCCGCCGACAGCCGCCGTCCGCGGTGGAACACGCGCTTGCAGGCGCCCTTGCCGAGAAGCTCGCGGGCTTGATCCGGATGCGCGGCGGGTCCGGCGGGGCCGGACAGTAGAGAGACAAGCCTCAGCGCTGGCGCTCGGACAGCCAGCCTCCGACAGCGAGACCCAAGGCGAGGACCGCGTAGGTGGTCGCGACCGAGCGCTTGGGAAGCACGAGTTCCCAACCCGGCGTGAGGCGCTTTGGAACGAGGCCATAGTCGACGACCGCGGCAATCGCGGCAATCCCTGCGGCATTTCGGAAGAGCACCGGCGCTCCCGGGCGCCCACGCAGGCCGGCGAGCTTCTCGAAGAAGTACGCCCAGAAGATCGACGAAGCATGATGGGTGGCATAGCCGAGTACTGTGCGGCCGACGTCTGGTGTGGGGTCGCGAGCCGCCTCGGCGCCGTGAGCCCAGTGGCTCGTCGCGTTGATCGGAGCGACCGCCGGTCGTCCTGCTGCTCGGGAGAAGAGGCTGAGCGCCACCGTCGTGGCGAGGCTCGCAACCGTGCCGGAGACGAGGGCGCGGGCAAGCGGCGGAGTCGGCATCTCGGATTTCCCTCCCGCATGCGGAGCGGGCGAGGCGCCCGGCCGAGCCATCAATTCTGCCGGGTGAAAGAAGTTCCGCCGACCTGGAAAGGGAGCGGCTTGATCATGTCCAACGGATGCGATGGCTGCCGCAGGCCGGGCCTTTTGCAGACGAAGCCCTACGTGGATCCCGTCGCCTGCCGGCGTGGCTCGGCGGCGCTAACCCGCGAGCCTGCCCGGATCACCGCGGCGGCTCGCGGCGCCTGCCTCACCCGGCAGCGTCATCATCATCTGTTCGAGCCGCTCGCGGCCACGGCAGAGGCGGCTCTTGATCGTGCCGACCGCGCAGCCGATCACGTCTGCCGCCTCCTCATAGGAGAACCCCAGGCCGCCGACGAGGACGAGGACCTCCTGTTGCTCCGGCGGCAACACCGCAAGCAGGCTGCGGAGGTCATTGAGGTCGGCTGCACCCTCCTGCTCCGCCTTCGACTGCAAGGTCGCGACCAGGATCTCGTAGTTCGCGGTGTTTTCCCGGCGATGAACGATGTGCGAGGAGCGGTGGCTGTTGCGCATGATGGTGAACAGCCAGGACTTGAGACGTGTGCCCGGCGTGAACTGATGGATGCTCTGGATGGCACGCATCAGTGTGTCCTGGACAAGGTCGTCGGCATCCGCGCGCTGGCTCGTCAGGCTGAAGGCGAAGGCCCGCAGCGCCGGCAGCAGGGCAACGATTTCCGAGCGCACTCCGTCCTTGGGATCTTCCATGTCACCCGCGTCTGTCATGGTGTGTCCCGGTCGCGAATGCGCCAGGACTGTGGTGGGAACGAACCGGATCGCAGAGAGTTCCCGTCCCAGCGATTGCAAGGTCCGTGAGCAGGTTGTCCGCTGCCGGGCGGCGCGCCTCATCCGACACCGGGGATCCCGCCGATGGCACCCGATTCAGCGAAGGTCACGAAGCTGCGCGCCGTTCCTCCGACCACGGACGCTCTTCGCGCCCGGATCGACCGGGGCGGCGCCAGCGACAAGGTGGACTTCTCCGACCCCGCCGCCTCTCCTCTCGGCACGGACGACGAGGCGGCAGGCACCCCGCCGAAGCCGACGGACATCGCTGTGGCTGCGCACCACGAACTGGGGCGTCCGCCGGTCGACCATCCGAACGACGGCGGCGAGCGCGCTCCGCCGCATCTGAGGGAGGGATGCGGGATACCGCTTTGGACGTGGATCGCCGCCGCCGTGCTCTTGATGGCGGGACTAGCGTTCGCCCTTCTGCCGCTCGGCTGAGAGGTTCCAGCGGAACAAGTTTCCGCCGCCGGACCGTCTGCTGACGTGCCTTGCCTCACGCGCGAACCGCCTGCACAGTGACGCCCCCGACAGGAGATGGGGCATGGGCAGATGCGGCTGACCATCCGCCAGCGGTTGTTCTTGTTGACGGCCGCCGCCATCACGCCGGCCCTGATCGCGTTTGCCATTACCGAGGTGCAGCTGCGCCAAGAGCGGACCGCGGACATCCACGCGCTGGCCCTTCGGCAGGCACGGCTCGCGAGTTCGGAGTTCGACCGCATCATCGACGGCGTGGCGACGCTGCTTCGTGCCACGGCGACCGCCCATGCGCTCGGCGTCCTGCCCCCCGGGCAGTGCCAGTCCTTCCTCGAGATCGTGGCTGCCCAGGGCCGGCACATCCGGTCGATCACCATTTACGACCCCGCGACCGGAGCGCTCGAGTGCGGCAACACTGGCGAGACCCAGGCGTGGTCGCCGGACCTGATGCGCGATGCGGCGGCGCGGAAGAACGTCGTCGTCGGCCACTATCGCCGAGCCGATGCGACCTCCGCGGCGCTTCTGCCCGTCGCGGTGCCGTTCGATCGCCCGGAAGGCGGTCAACTGGTGGCGGTCGCACACGTCGGGCTCGACTGGCTCGGCAGCGCTCTTCAGGCGCGTGCCCTCGCGCCGGGCGACGCGTTGACGATTGCCGACCGCGAGGGCGTGATCGTGGCGCGCCAGCCGCTGCCGGAGCGCTTCGTCGGGACGCGCATCCCGCCCCCCTACCTCGACCTCGTCGGCGCCGACGCCGCCGGAACGCTCGAGGTGGTGAGCCAGGACGGGACGCGGCGCGTCATCGGGTATGTGCCGCCAAGGTTGACGAGCGGCCTCTATGTCAGTGCCGGCGTATCCACGGAGCGGGCGTTCGCCGCCATCAACCGGGCGAGCGCGACCAGCGCGGCCATCATGATCAGCGGAGCGGCTCTCGCCTTCGGGTTCACGTGGTTTGTGGGACAGCGCGTCATCCAGCGGCCCATGCTCCGCCTCCTGGCGGTGACCGACGCCTGGCAGACGGGTGACCTCGGGGCGCGCACGGGCATCCCCGACGGCCCCGGCGAGTTCGAGACGCTCGCTGCGTCGCTCGACGCGATGATGAGCGCGCTGCAGCAGCGCGACGTCGAACGCCAGCAGGCGAGCGAGCAGCGGGCCCTCCTCGCCCGGGAGCTCAGCCACCGCGCCAAGAACACCCTGGCGCTCGTGCAGGCGATCGCCTCCCAGACCTTCGCCGGTGCTGACCCAGACCTTTCCCGGCGCTTCGCGGAACGTCTCATCGCCCTCGCCGGGTCGTTCGACCTTCTCGTGGCGGCCAACTGGAGCGGCGCCGGCCTGCACGCCACCATCGACGCCGCCGTGCGGCCGCACCGATCCGGAGAAGGGGTGCGCTTCTCGATCGGCGGCCCGGACGCGGCCTTGCCCGCGCAAGCCGTCGTCGGCTTGTCGCTCGCGCTCCACGAGCTCGCGACCAACGCGGCGAAGTATGGCGCCCTTTCGGTCCCCGAAGGTCGGGTGACGATCCGCTGGACCATTCGAGAGGGGCCGCCGCAGCGGATCGAGCTCACATGGTCGGAGAGCGGCGGTCCGCCCGTCTCCCCGCCCGAGCGGCAGGGCTTCGGCACCAAGCTGATGCGGCGGATCCTGCCGGGCAACCTCCACCCCGAAGTGCTGATCCGTTACCCGTCGGAGGGAGTCACAGCGATGATCGCCTTCGACCTTTCCGACAGTTCAGCCACCGCCTGAGCAACGGAACATTCCCGGCCACCGGCGCATTTCTCCGGTCGAAGACCAAGCTTCGATCAAGGAGGTCCCCATGCGCCACCGTGACAGAGCCCTGGAGGCGGGGCGAGATCCCGGCATCCGGCGGGCAAGCCAGTTTGCTGATACCGGCGACGTGGCCGCAGAAGACGAGGTGCTGCTGGACACCCCGTTCGGCCACGAGGACGGCGCGATGCTGGAGGGCGGCGGCAATCCCGTCGAGGGCGAGGCCCGGTCCATTCCCGTCGACGCGGTGCCGATGAGCGAGATCACCGGCCTCCCCGATCCGGGAACGACGCGGGAGACCATCGACGGTCTCGACGAGACCGAGGAAGCCACGCGGCGGGCGGCAGAGGACTATGTCCCCGATCAGGACCTCATCGCAGGAGAGACGAGATGACCCCGCCCGACGCCCCGTCCGACGACGAAGAGCGCATCCGCGAAAAGGCCTATGCCCTGTGGGAGGCCGAGGGGCATCCGCACGGGCGCTCCGAAGCACACTGGACGATGGCGCGGGAGATGGTGGCGGTGGAGGACAGCTTCTCCTCAACGCTGCTGCCGGTACATGCCGAAGAACCCGCGGAGCCGGCGATCGCCCTGGAGAACCAGGGGGAGTTTCCGGGCCTCGCAGACCAGGGCGAAGAGACGCCGCATGTCCCGCACGAGCCGGTGGTTGAGGCGCCTGCCGCACCCGCCCGCCGGGTCCGCGAAACAGCCCGCGCGTCGCGCCGCTGACGATTTTCGGCGTCGAAGAAAAAGGGGCGGCCAGATGGTCGCCCCTTTGTCATGTGCAGAGGGATGTCAGTTGGGGCTGCTCCCGGGAACCGTGCTTCCGGCCGCGCCGCTGCCGGGGCTGAGCGGGTCGCTTCCACCCGTTGTCCCGCTCGGTGCGGTCGAGCCCCCGGTGTTGTTGTTGTTGCGGGAGGCATTGCCGCCGGAGCCTGGGACCTGACCCGGCGACGGATCCGAGCCGCCCTGCTGCGTGGCGATCGGCGGGCACGGCGAGCCGTCGGGCATGGTCGCCGCTCCGTCGGGGCACATGCGGGTGTCGAGCGGAGCCGTGTCCTGCGCGAGCGCGGGTGTGGCAAGGGCGATGCCGAGGGCGGCGACGGTGAGGAAACGCATCTTCGGCTCCTGTCGTGCGTGGCTGTCGCCTTCCCAACGTGGAGGGGCCGGCACTGTTCCGCCGAGGCGGCTGCGACCCCGACCGGGTCACGCGTCCTCGTTGCAGAACTCGGCAATCAGCGGCAGGTGGTCGGAGGCGACCCGCGCTGCACGGTCGGTGTGTGTCGCGACAAGTCTCAGGGGCCGGCGTCCATAGATCCGATCGAGTGAGAACAGCGGCAAACCGGCGGGAAAGGTCGGATGGGCAGCGGGAGGCCCATAGGCCTCCTCCAGCCGCGCCCGGACGAAGCCCACTCCCAGCCAGTCGTTGAAGTCGCCGAGGAGCACCGCAGCCCCGTGCTCCGGTCGTGCGGCGGAGACCCGCCGGACCTGTTCACGCCGCTCGAACGGATCGAGGCCGAAATGCACGGCCCGCACGTGCACCGGACCGAGCGGCGTCTCGACCATGCCCCCGATCGCGCTTCGGGGCTCGTGGGACCGGACCGTCAGATCAAGCCGCTCGTCGGCCGCGATCGGCCAGCGGCTGAGGAGCGCGTGGCCGTAGTGGCCGTCGGGCGCAATGATCGTCCGGGCCTCCACCGCGTGGAGCCCGAAGGCCCTCGACAGGATGGAGAGCGGTTGGTGCTCGAGGTCCTCGATGCCGCGGGTGTCGAGTTCCTGCAGCGCGATGATGTCCGGGGCATGCCGCTCGATGACGCCGACGATGCGCTTGAAGTCATACTCGCCGTCCGGCCCGATGCCGCGGTGAACGTTCCACGTCATGCAGCGCAGCGTCCCGCGGGCCTCGAGCCCTTCCCTCAGCGCCGCCGCCATCTGGAGATCAGGACCTGCAGGCCGAAGGACATCAGTCCCCAGGCGACGAGCACGGCGACGAGCAGGAGAATGCGCCACGGCGAGGGATCGCGAATCGCCGCGAGGAGGCGGTCGCCGAGAGCCGTCAGCAGGACGAGGCCCGGGGCGAGACCAAGCAGCGTGCCGACCGTGTAGTCGACCACGGGGATCCGGAAGGCGCCGGCAATCAGGTTGACGATGGAGAACGGGGCGACTGGCAGCAACCGAACCCCGGCGACGGCGAGGACGCCACGCTCGCTGATCGCTTCGCGCAGCCTCGTCATGCGCGGTCCCATGCGGCGGCGCAGGACCTCGGGGCCGATCAGACGGCCGATGCCGTAGGTCGCGAGCGCGCTGGCAAGCGCGCCGAGGGCTGCGTAGGGCAGACCCGGCCATGCGCCGAAGGCGATCGCCGTGGCGCCGATGAGGAGCGTCACCGGGAAGGCCACAAGGCCGGCGAGGACGAAGATGCCGGCGACGAGCAGAGCACCGGTCATTCCGCCCGGCAGCGTCTCAAGATAGTCGGCGAGGCGGCGCGGGTCGGTGAGACCCGCGGCGCCGCTGTAGTGCCAGGCGAGGCCGGCGAGGACGATCGCCACGACGAGCGCCCCGGCAGCAATGAGGCGCCACTGGCGGCGTCCGCGACCCTTGCCGCCGATGCCGGCGATCGGCTCGATCTCCATCAGCGGCCGATCGGGGTCGGCGATCCACTCCATGCCAGCCGACGGAGAGGTTTCCTCGTCCACCTCGACGAGCCGGCAGTTCTTCCCGGCATGGTCGACGGCGGCCAGCAGCGATCCCTTCTGGTCGATCGCCCGGCCGACCGCCTCGGCGGTGCAGCCGCAGTGCTCGGCGATCAGCCCGTCGCGGATGGTCCGAACGGTCTTGCGGTCCTCCGGGGTGTCGGCGGCGACGACAAGGTCGCACTCGCTGTCGGCACCCATCGACCGATTGGCGAGGTTGGCCGATCCGACGCGCAGCAGACGGTCGTCGACGATCATCACCTTGGCGTGGATCATCTTGCCTTCGCGCCGCTCCTCGCCACCGACCTCGCACGCGAGGAGCGCGATGCGGTCGCTGACTCCCGCCTGACGGAACACGTCGATGAAGCGCACGCGGCCGTTCTGCATGGTCGTGTGCTCGATCCACGTGTGGTGCTTCAGCGGCGCCACGACGAGGACCTCGAGCTCCGGCCGCGCGCGCATGCGCTGCACCAGGCGCTCGGCAATCGGCAGGCACGTGAGGAACTGGTTCTCGATATAGATGGCGCGCTCCGCCGCATCGATCATGTCGCCGAAGAGCGCCTCGACCTCGCGCACCTCCGGCGCCTCTCCGAGGGACGGCACCGTCCGCGCCACGGCGACGGGCACGTCGCGGAAGTGGGGTGTTTCGACCGCCAGTGTAGCTGGCTCGGCGAGGGCGCCGAGGGACGGCAGCACCTCGTGCGTCGCCGCGCGCCAGCGCTCGGCCACGAGTTCGGCAACGACGCGGGCGGCCTCGCCCGTCACGCCCATCTGGATGTCGTGGAACGGCGGGTAGGGCTTGCCGGCGGGATCGACGCGGCGAGGGTCCTCGAGGGGATGATCGCGCGTGTCCCAGCGGCGGATCGTGAGGTCGAGGCCGCCGGAGAACGCGATGGCATCGTCGACGACGACGATCTTCTGGTGCTGGGCGCTGCCCGAGGGGAGTTCGTCGTCGAACGCGAATTCGATCTGCGCCGGGGTGCCCCACTGCAGCACCACCTCGACCTCGGCCTGGCGGTCGAGGGTATAGAAGAGCGGGCTTTTCCAGACGAGGATCTTCACCGTCAGTTCGGGGCGGCGCTCGACGAGGGCTGTCAGGAACGGGCCGAGTTCCTCCGGCAGACCATCGGTCGGGTCAGAGCCAACGAGGCGGGTCCGGCTGTCGACGTCCCAGCCGACGATGACGATCCGCTGGCGCGCCGAGACCATCGCGCTGCGCAATGCGCCGAAATACTCTGCCGCGTCGATGAAGACGTGTGCGGTCTCGGCCGTCGCCACCCGCCAGGCATTGCGTGGCGGGTCGAAGATGGCTTGCGCTGCGCCGGTCACGGCCGGCGGCCGCTCGATCACGAGACTCAAATTCTATCACCCCGGTCAGGCACCTGATCCGGGAAGAACCCCGTGCCGGCCAGAGCGTTCCATTTCCCGCCGCCGGTCAGGGAACCGACCGTCAGCGGAGGGCGCGCTCGACGCCGCGCAGCTCCGCGAGGCCCTTGAGACGCCCGATGGCCGGATAGCCGGGCTGCGCGCCCCGGGCGAGGTCATCGAGGATGTCCTGTCCGTGGTCGGGGCGCATGGGGATGAGCGCGTCGGCCCGCCCCTCCGCCACCCGCCGCGCCTCCTCGCGCAGGACCGCCGCGATCACCGCCACCATGTCCGTATCGCCGTCGAGGTGCTCGGCCTCGTGAAAGGAGCAGGGCAGACCCTCAGTTTCCCGGGTGACGTTGCGCAGATGCAGGAAGTGGACGCGCGGCCCGAGCCGCTCGACCATGCCCGGCAGGTCGTTGTCGGCGCGGACGCCGAGCGAGCCTGTGCACAGCGTCACGCCGTTTGCCGGACTGTCGACGGCGGCGAGCACGGCCGCGTAGTCCGCCTCCGTCGACATCACCCGCGGAAGGCCGAGGAGCGGGAACGGCGGATCGTCAGGATGGCAGCAGAGCCGGAGGCCCAGCCGCTCGGCCGTGGGCACGACCTCGGACAGGAAGTCGATCAGGTGACGGCGCAGGCGATCGGCGTCGATGCCCGCATAGTGGGAGATATGCGTGCGGAGGCCATTGAGCGACCAGTGCTCCGCCGAGCCGGGCAGGCCGGCGCTGACGCTCCGCGCCAGCGTCTCGCGGTCGCGCTCGCCGAGTTCAGCGAAGCGGCGGGCGGCCGCCTCGGCAAGGGCAGAACCGTGTTCCTCCGCCGCGCCGGGGCGATCGAGGATGTGGATGTCGAAGGCGGCGAAGGCGGCGAGGTCGAAGCGCATGGTCGTGCCGCCGTGCGCCACGCGCCAGGCGAGGTCGGTGCGCGTCCAGTCGAGCACCGGCATGAAGTTGTAGCAGACGACCTCGATGCCGGCGGCTGCAAGGTGCTCAAGCGAGGTGCGGTAGGCGGCGAAGTGGTCCCGGAAGGCGCCGGTCTGGGTCTTGATGGCCTCGGAGACGGGAAGGCTCTCGACCACCTCCCAGGCAAGACCGCTCGCGGTGCCATCGGGCAGCGTGGCGACTTCCCGTTGCCGGCGGGCGATCTCGGCGGGGCTCCAGACGACACCGTTCGGCACGTGGTGGAGCGCCGTGACGATGCCCTGCGCCCCCGCCTGGCGCGCATCGGCGATCGTCACCTTGTCGACGGGGCCGAACCAGCGCCAGACATGTCTCATCGAAGGCTCCGAAGGCAGGGACGAGGGGCGAGCGACCGCCTCACCCGAAGGCGAGGTCCGGCAGCCACAGAACGAGGCCGGGAAGGAACAGCAGCGCGGTGATCAGCGCAATGATGGTCGCGAGGAACGGCAGCGCCTCGAGCGTGTACTCCTCGATCTTCACGTCCATCAGCGAGCAGACCGCGAACATCGCCACGCCGACCGGCGGCGTCATTCCGCCGAGGGTGACGATCGACATCATCAGGATGCCGAAGTGGACGGGGTCGATGCCGACCTGCGTGACGATCGGCACGAAGATCGGCGTCAGCAGGAGCACGAGCACGGTGCTCTCGACGAAGCAGCCGGCGACCAGCAGGAAGACGAGGATGGCGAGCACGATGAGGCGCGGGTCCTGGAGGCCCTCGAGCATCCAGGCGGAAATGCCCTGCGGGACCTGCAGGTAGATGATGGCGAAGCCGACCATGCCCGACATCAGGATGATGATCATGATCATGCCGATGTCGGAGACGGCGTGACCGAAGGCGCGCAGGGTCCTTTCGACAGAGAGCTCGCCGTGGGCGAGGAAACCGACGGCGAGGGCATAGACGACGGCGAAGGCGCCGACTTCGGAGGGCGTGAAGACGCCGCCACGGATCGTCAGGACGAGGGCGACCGGGAAGAGCAGCGCCCACTTCGCTCCCCAGGTGGCGGAGAGGAGCGAGCGGAGGCTCGGTTTCTCCGCCGCCGCCACGACGTAGCCGCGGCGCCGGGCGATGACGTAGGTGGTCGCCATCAACCCCGCCATCATCAGCAGCCCCGGGATGATGCCGGCGACGAACAGGCGCCCGATCGACACGTTGCCGACGTAGCCATAGAGGATGAGGCCGATCGAGGGCGGGATCGTCGCGGTGATCAGTGATCCGACGGCGATCGCGGCGGCGGAAAACCCCTTGCCATAGCCCTTCGCCACCATCGTCGGGCCAAGGATGCGCGCCTCCATCGCCGCGTCGGCGACAGCCGAGCCGGAAACGCCACCCATGACCGTGGAGAGGACGATGGCGACCTGGGCGAGGCCGCCGGCCATCCAGCCGACCGCGACGTGGGAGAAGCGGAACAGCCGGTCGGTGATGCCGCTCTCGTTCATCAGGTGACCGGCCAGCACGAAGAACGGCACGGCGAGGAGCGGGAAGCTCTGGCTCATCGTGGCGATCTTCTGCACCGCGATCGACATCGGCATCGTCGTGTCCGTCATGAAGAAGACGAAGCCGGAGATGCCGATGGCGAAGGCGACGGGGGCGCCGACGAGCATGAGGCCGAAGAAGACGGCGACGATCAGAGCCATCTCAAAGCTCCGTCTCGGTGACGGAGCCGGGTTCCGAACGGGAGTAGACCAGGGTGCGGCCCTCGCGGCGGCGACGCCACGCGCCGACGAGATTGTAGAGGAGCGCCACCGCGAGCATCAGGCTGCCGACCGGCACGGCAGCCGTGACGAAGGCATAGGAGAGGCCGCTGTCGCCGAACAGGCGCTGCCGGTTGAGGAGGGTCAGGCGATAGCCCTCGATGGCAAGGAGCGCGAGGAACGCGAGCACCACGAGGCTCACCGCGATCTCTACGGCGAGGCGGGCGCGGTGGCCGAGGAGGCGGACGAAGAGGTCGATGCCGATATGGGCTTTCTCCCGCATCGCCTTGGTGGCGCCGAGGAAGCACAGCCAGATGAAGAGCAGCTGCGCCACGTCGACCGACCAGATGAGCGGCCGGCCGAAGAAGCGCATGATCGCCGCCGAGAAGACGAGCGCCACGATGACCGCGAGGAGCAAGACCGCCACCGCGAGTTCGATCTGCGCGAGGCGCCGGATCATGCGTCGCCCTCCGTCACCGCGCCCTGCCGACTACTCGGCACCTGCGATCTTCTGCAGCTCGTCCCGCAGGTCGCCGTAGCCGAGGGTGTCGTAGACGCCCGCGGTCGCCTCCTTGAACGGCGTGACGTCGATCTCGGCGACCGTCATGCCCTGTGCCTTGAGGTCGGCCTCGATGGCGGCGAGGGAGTCACGGGTGCCGTAGGACGCGACGTCGCCCGCCTTCAGCGCCTCCTCGCGCAGGATCGCCTGCTGTTCGGGGGTGAGGCTGTCGAACCAGGCGGCGCTGGTGACGAGGCCGGTGATGAGGTTGATGTGGCCCGTCTTCGTCAGGATTTTCGTGACTTCCGGCAGCTTCGCCCCCTGCCCTGCCGGCAGCTGCGCCTCGACCGCGTCGATGACGTTCTGCTGCAGCGCCGAGTAGACCTCGGCGAAGGGCATGGGCGTCGGCGTGGCGCCCATCGCCTTGATCGTCTCCATCCAGACCGGCGCGCCGGGGGTGCGCATGCGCACGCCGCTGAGGTCCGCCGGGGTGGTGACAGGCTTGTTCGTCCACAGCTCCCGCTCGCCCTGCCACCAGTTGAACGACAGCACCTGATGACCGGAGGCGTCGCGCAGCTTGCCCACCCACTCCTCGAACAACGGCGAGGTGACCACCTTGCGCATGCCGTCGTAGCCCGAGGCGAGGTACGGGGCACCGAGGACGCCGAACTCCTTCTGGAAGACCGCGAGGCGGCCACCGTCGACCACCACCGCGACCGGCGCGCCGGCGCGGGCCTGCTCGAGCACGTCCTCGTCGGGGCCGAGCTGCGAATTCGGGAAGAGCTTCACTTCGATGGCGCCGCCGCTTCGTTCGGCGACCGCATCGCGGAAGCTCTCGAGGCCCTTGTAGAGCGGGTCCGAGGTCGTGAGAGCGGTGTTGATGCTGAGGGTCTGGTCGGCGGCGACGACGGGGGCGGCGGCTGCGACGGCGAGAAGGCCGGCCACGAGCAGCGGCGTGAAGCGGATGACGGTCATGGTCTCCTCCCAGAGAGCGGCGGCTTGTTTCCGGCCTGCTTTCGTAGGCTAGTATGGTAGTATATGATCGTCAACATGAGCGACGCGACGTCCCTGTCCCTCCCCCTTCTGGCCGATGCGAGCCTGCGCCAGCGGCAATCGACGATCGCCGGCCGGGTGTACGACACCGTCCGGCGGGCCATCGTGCAGCTGCAGCTGGAACCCGGGAACCCGCTCTCGGAGGCGGACATCGCCCGCCAGCTCGGCGTGTCGCGGCAGCCCGTGCGGGAGGCGTTCATCAAGCTTTCGGAAGCGGGTCTTGTGGAGATCCGGCCGCAGCGCGGCACGTTCGTGCGCTTGATCTCGCTTCGCGAGGTCGAAAACGCCCGCTTCATCCGCGAAGCCATCGAGGTGGCGATCGCACGCAAGGCGGCGAGCGAAGCCGCGCCTGCGGACGTGGCGGACCTCGATCACGTCGTGGAACGGCAGCGTGTCGCCGCGGCGGCCGGCGACAACGTCGCCTTCCTGCAACTCGACGAGCAGTTCCACCAGATCATCGCCCGCAGCGCTGCCTGCGACGACGCCTGGCGCGTCCTCGAGGGGCTGAAGGCGCAGATGGACCGGGTCCGCTACCTCTCGCTGCCGGAGGCGACGCCGCTCGAACTCATCCTCGAGCAACATGCCGCCATCGTTGCGGCGATCCGGAGCAGGAGCGCCGACGCCGCCGAGGCGGCGATGCGGCGCCATCTCTCCGAAATCCTGACCTCGCTGCCGAAGATCGCGACCCTGAAGGCGGCCTACTTCGCTCCTTGAGGGCGATCAGCAGTGGACATCGCGGCCTGCACGGTGTTCGGCGGCAGACTGCGCCACAGAGCCTCGCTTCCCTCCGCCGACGGCTCGCAGCGGTCCCGCCGGGACTCGCCGGGATGCAGATCACCCCTGTCGCTCTCGAAGACGGCGAACATGCTGCCGAGAGCATAGACCGCGACGCCGGTGCCGACGATCATCCCGATGACCAGCGCCGGGGCGCTCAGCCGGCTGCGGAGCAGGCGGGCGCCGATGAACAGGGCGGCGATCACGACCAGCGCAATGACGCCGACGGCCAGAAGCTGGCCGATCATCCTGCCGCCGAGCAGGCAGCCCGTCATCGTGTCCACGAGTTCAGGCAACCCGCCCATCGTCCGCCTCGCTGCGCCGGGCGCCGAAGGAGGCGGCGCCGATGTCTCCCGTGCATAAGCCATGTCCGGCCGCCTTCCCAGCCGGCAGCCGCGACCTCGGGGACGCCGCGGCCGGTGTCCGCACGCGGACCGTGCAGACGCCATTTTCCCGACATCGCAGGCATGCTACGGCGAGGTAGGGGGCAACGCCGTTCGAGGTTCGTGCATGTTCGACGTCTTCCGGGCGCGCGGCTGGGTCGCCGCGTTTGCGCTCCTGCTCGGTGCGCTCTTTGCAACATCGGCCCCCATCGCCGCCGCTGCCCAGGCGATCAAGTCCGGCGAGTACCGGTTCCCCGCGCGCGTCGACCCCTTGGTCGCCACCGACCGCGCGACGGAAATCTGGGCCGAGGTCTGGCGCCCCGCGCGCCTCGGCGAAGGCAAGCTGCCCGTCCTCGTCTTCCTGCACGGCAACCACAGCACCTGCGGCCGTTTCGACCCCGAGCTCGGCGTGCGGATCGACGACAGGTCCGACTACACCGACACCGGCGAGTGCCCGGACGGATACGTCGTCGTCCCCAATCACATGGGCTACGCGTACCTCGCCCGGCGTCTCGCCCGGCTCGGTTACGTCGTCGTCTCCATCAATGCCAACCGCGGCATCACCGCTGGTGCCGGCACGCCGGAGGACGGCGGCCTCAACCTGATGCGCGGCCGGCTGGTGATGCGCCACCTCGCCCTCCTTGCCGACTGGAACGCTGGTAAGGGCGAGGTGCCGAAGTCCCTCGGCTTCGACCCGAAGGGCCGTCTCGATCTCAGCCAGGTGGGCCTGATGGGCCACAGCCGCGGCGGCGAGGGCGTGCGCGCCGCCCTGCAGCAGATGCGCGACAACACCCGCCTCGCCCGCAAGGTGCGCGACGTGCGCGTCCGCGCGATCTTCGAGATCGGCCCGGTGGACGGCCAGACGAGCCGCGTCCTCAACGCCGACGGGGTGGCGAGCGCCATTCTGCTGCCGGTGTGCGACGGCGACGTGATCGACCTCGGCGGCATGCGGGTCTTCGACCGCACCTTCCTCGTCGATGGCGACAAGGTCGATGCCATCAAGGCGACGATCGGCGTCTATGGTGCCAACCACAACTTCTACAACACCGAGTGGCAGCTGAGCGACGCCGGCGGCTGTTCCGGCTATCCGGCGATGTTCGGCCCCTATCTCGGCTCCCCCGAGCAGCGGCAGACCGGCATCGAGACCCTGATCCCGTTCTTCCAGGCGAACGTCGGCAAGGACCGGGACAAGGACCTCAACGACATCTTCGACGCCGGCAAGCTGCCCCCGAAGCCGCTGCGCGAGCTCGCGACAGTGGTTCGCAACTACCTTCCGGGCCCGGTCGGCGGCGAGGTGAAGGTGCTGCAGCGCTTCACGGGCGAGTCGGGCTTCAGCGACTCCGGCGCACGCAACCGGGCAGTCGGCGTCGACGTCGTCCACTCCGGCGTGATCGAGAGCTTCCCGGGCCTCGAGTGGGCCGTGCCGCACGACCAGAGCGTCCGCTGGGCGACGCTCTCCTGGGACGGCGGCTCGAAGCACTTCTACGAGGTCGTCGTCGCCGACGGTCGGCCGATTCGGCTCGACGACTACGAGACGCTGGCGTTCCGGGCGGCGCTCCGGTGCGCGGCGGACGTCTGGTGTCCCGGCCTCGGCAAGGGGGACAAGCCGGACATCGCCGTCGCCCTCGTCGGTTCGGACGGGAAGGTCTCGCCGGCGGTCGATGTCGAGGCGAAGAAGTGGCTCGACTGGCCGACGATCGACAAGAACGCCTCGGAAGCGGTGAGCGCCCACGAGATGCTGACAACGATCCGCGTCAAGGTGTCGAAGTTCCGTCGCTCGGCGCGGAACGATGTGCGCGCGATCCGCTTCATCTTCTCCGGTCAGGAGAGCGGCCGGGTCGCCATTTCGGACATCACCGTGGACGGGAAGAAGACGAAGGGCCGGACTGCGGCGGTTCGGGTCGCAAGCAGCGAGGTTGCACCGCCGACGCCGGCCGAGCTCCGCCTGCCGGTGCTGCCGGCGCCGGAGGGCGAACGCAACACGCTGACGATCGAACGGCCCGCCGGGGCGGCCGGTGCTTCGGCTGCCGCCGGCGCTGCGTCGGTGGAGGTCCGCCTCACCAGCGCGCGGCCCTTCCCGGTGACCAACGTGCTGCCGGTGCTGTGGATCGGGAACACGGCCTTCACGGTGTCGGACATCGCCGCCGACCGGCTCTCGATCACCTTCACCATCCCCGCCGAAGACTATGCGGACCTTCCCGCGGGCGCGCCGGTGAGGCTGCAGATCGGCCGCAACCCGTCGTGGGCCTTCGGGTCTCTCGGCCGGTAGGGGAGGACGACGGCAGCGGCGAGCGGACCACCCGGCCCGCTTGCCCCGCCGGGATGCTCAGCTCGCCAGCATGCTCTCGGAGAAGAGGCGCATCACGCCCGCGCTGAGGCGGGCGTTGTGGGCGCACATGGCGTCGAAGGCGGCGCGGGCGTCGTTGGCGCGGATCGCGTCGACGATCGTCTGGTGCTCGTCGAGCGACTGCTGCATCCGCGCCTCGATGGTGCCGGCCTGACGCTGCCGGAAGGGCGCGAGCCGCGCCCGGAGGTCGACCGCCATCGCGGCGATGGTGGTGTTGTGGGCGCCGCGGCAGATGTGATCGTGGAAGTCGCGGTTGGCGGCGAGGTAGCCCTCCAGGTCCTTGCCCTTGACGGCTTCGGCGCAGCGGCGGTGCAGGTCGTAGAGCTGCTCGCGCTCCACCGCCGTCAGCCGCTGGGCGGCGAGACGGGCGCAGGTGGCCTCGAGCTCACATTCCGCCTCGAGCATGTCGGCGAGCTGCGGCACGCTGATGCGCGCCACCACCCCACCGCGACGCGGATTGATCTCGATGAGCCCGCGCGCCCCGAGTTCGCGCAGCGCCTCGCGCACCGGCGTGCGCGACACGCCGAACTCGTCAGCGAGCGCCTTCTCTTCCAGCTTCTGCCCAGGGGCCACCTCGCCCTGGGCGATGCGATCGGCGAGCGTCTGGAAGATCTGGGCGGCGATCGTGGGCATGAGAGCTCGCTTCGGGGGACTTTCGGGCATACGGGAGCACGCTCGGGACGCAACCAGCGTGCCAGGATGCCTGTCGTGTACCGGATTCCGCAGGAGCGGGCAAACAGCCGCAACGGCAGCCGCCGACCTCCGTCATGTGCACGCCGTAGCCGTCCTGTGCGCTGATGCCGCCGCCACGGCCTTCCTCGTCCATCTGTCCCGCAATTGCAGGCGGTTCGGATTGGCAAGGCGGCCCGCTGACAGGGTGACGTGGCTTCGATAGTCTCCCGCTCCCGCCGAGGAGCCGCCGTCCCAATGCCCGCCGTTCGCTCCCCCGGCCCAGCCGCCGCAGACAGCCTGTGGTCCTTCGGGCTGCTCGCTCCGATCCTTGCGACGTTCACGTTCGGGGTCGGCCTCAGCCTCGCCCTGCCGCTGCTGTCGCTGATCCTCGAAGCGCGGGGTGTGCCCTCCTATCTGATCGGCCTCAACTCGGCGATGGCGGGCCTCGCCTCCATTGCGGCGACGCCCGTATCCGTGCCGCTGGCGCGCCGTCTCGGCACGGCGCAGGGCATCGCCGCAGCGATCGTTGTCGCCTCGATTTCGCTGCTGGCGTTTTATGCCGTGGACGCGCTGTGGGCCTGGTTCGTCATCCGCATCACGTTTCACGGGGCCCTCACGGTGATCTTCGTGCTCTCCGAGTACTGGATCAGCGCGGCGGCGCCCGAGCGCCGGCGAGGCCTCGCCATGGGGCTCTACGGGACGGCTCTGTCGATCGGCTTCGCCGTCGGGCCGACGATGCTCGGCGTACTCGGCACGGACGGCTTCCTCCCCTTCGGCCTCGGTGCCACCGTCATCGCCGCGACGGCGCTCCCGATCCTCGCCGCCAGCCGCTGGCAGCCGCGCGTGGAAGCGCACGGCCGGACGCGCATCCTCGCCTTCGTGGCGGCGGCGCCGCTCGCCATGTTCGCCTCCTTCACCTTTGGTGCGGTCGAGTCGGGGGCGATCGCGCTCGTGCCGATCTACGGCATCGCCGTCGGCTACTCGCCGACGACCGCAGCGCTGATGGTGTCGGCACTGGCATTCGGCAATGTGGTGTCGCAGATCCCGATCGGTTGGCTCGCCGACCGGATCGAGCGCCGGCGGCTTCTCCTCGCGTGTGCGCTGGTGGGAGTGGCGGGTGCCGCCTTGATGCCCGCGGCTTCCGGCGATCCGATCCACCTCGCGGCGGTGCTGTTCGTCTGGGGCGGGGTGGTGGCGGGTCTCTACACCGTCGGCCTCACTCATCTCGGCAGCCGCTACAAGGGGCTCGACCTGGTGTCGGCCAACGCAGCCTTCGTCATGATGTATGCGAGCGGTGTCGTGGTCGGCCCGGCGGCAATCGGCGCGGGCCTGGACGTCTGGCGCCCCCACGGCCTTGCGGTGGTGATGGCGGCGATCCTTGCGATCTACGCCGTCGTGGCGGCGGTGCGCCTGCGGACCGCTCGCGCCGTCTGAAGACCTGAGCGCCACGGCAGGGGCATGCGCACGATCTCGGGAAGCGATCGAAAACGGCCGGCCCTGGACAGCCCTTGCAGGCGGCGTTCGTCGCTGCCATCGTGCGACGGCTTCCTTCGCGACGGCGCGCGATGCGCCGGTCGCCGCAGCGGCCGAAAGCCCCCGTGAGCGTACTCATCGTCACCAACGGCGACGTCGCCGGCTCCACCCTCGCCACCCTTCGACCCGAAGCGACCGTGCTTCCATGGCGGGACATCCTGCACGAGGGGCCTGTCCCGGAGAGCGAAGATGCTGCCGACCTGCGCCGGCGCCGCGCCTCCTATCTTGCGTCGACCTTCCGCCGCAGCGAGCCGGAGCTTCTCGCCGAGTTCGAGCGGCGGGATGCCGTTCTGGCGGAGGCCCTCCACCACGAGCGGATCGAGCTCTGGTTCGAGCACGACCTCGCGGACCAACTGCAGCTCCTGCAAGTGCTCGACGCCCTGGCGGAACTGCCCTCCCGGCCACCGATCCTGTCGCTGCAGGCCCGCGTGCACCTCGGACCGCTCTCCCCCGAGCGGCTTGGTGCCCTCGCCGCACGCCTGAGGCCGGTCGAGGACTCGACGCTCGAGGATGCCGCACGGAGGTGGGCGGCCTTTCGCGAGCCGACGCCAGCCGATCTCGCCGACTACGCCGAGGTGGAGGCGGCCGGGCTGCCCTTCATGGGGGAGGCGCTCCGCCGCGCCCTGGAGGAGCTGCCGCGTCCGGGCGACGGGCTCTCCCGCACGGACCGCCAGATCCTCTATTCGATCGGCCGCGGCGTCGACCGCGTCGGCATGCTGTTCGCCCGCGTGCTGGCGATGGAGGAAGCCGCCTTTCTCGGCGACTGGTCGTTCTTCCGCGTCCTCTCCGAACTCGCGTTCGCCCGCCCGCCGCTGATCGTCGGGCTGCCCGAGCCGTTCGGCGCAGCCGTCATCGACGACGACCAGCGCCGCAAGGCGTTCGTCACCGCCCGCGTCAGCCTCACCGAGGCCGGCCGCGACGTGCTCGCCGGCCGCGCCGACCGGGTGTCGCTCATCGGCATCGACCGCTGGCTCGGTGGCACTCGGGTGGCCGGCCCCGACCCGTGGCGCTATGATCCGGACGAGGCGCGGCTCATCGAGCCGGAGGCTTGACGGGTCCTAGGACCGTGTCCCTCACCGTCGCGAAGTGCGCCTGCCAGGTCGGCGCGCGGTAGCCACGGATGCGTTCGATCTGCGCCGCCCGCCGGGCCGAACCCTCGGCCGTGTAGTCCTCGATGGCCGAAAGCCACGCCGGACCGTCGAGCGGGTCGAGAAGTTCGGCGAAGCCTTCGGCGATCTCCTCGTGGGCGGCGATGCGCGAGGCGATCACCGGCACCCCGACCGCGAGTGCCTCGGCGACCGGCATGCCGAAGCCTTCCACGAGGGACGGCATCAGCACGGCGCGAGCACCGGCCATGACCGTCACGAGCGCTTCGTCGGAAAGGGCGCCGGCCTCGAGAACGTGGGCGCGCGCCGCCGGCAGCCTCTCGAGAAGATCGACGACACTCTCGATTTCCCACCCACGGCGGCCGACGACGACCAGCTTCGGGGTCGCCGCACCGTGCCGCTCGGCCAGCCGACGCCAGAGATTGAGCAGCAGCAGGTGATTCTTGCGCGCCTCGATGGTGGAGACGACGGCGAAATAGGGCGGCGCTCCCACGGCGAACGGCGCAGGAGCGCGGTCCGGCGCATCCGGGATGCCGAGGTGGGCGACGACGACGGGCGGGTTCGCGGCCGCGGGCGCGCGGCCCGCGGAGACGAGATGCGGAGCGAGCCGCACCGCCGTGTCCTGCGAGTTGACGATGATGACGTCGGCGATCTCGGCCACCGTCTCGACGCGGCGCGCGTGCTTCGCGTCATCTCCGGGGCGGGCGTACTCGGGATGATCGAGCGGGATGAGGTCGTGGACGAAGATCACCGCTCGGACCGGCCCCGCTGACTTCAGCAGGCGGAAGGGTTCCGGCCGGTGCAGGTTGTGGTGGGAGACGTGCACGTAGACGATCGGCCGGCCGGCAGCCGCCGCCCCGGCGATCGCCGGCTCAACCGGGCGGGTCGCAAAGAGCCGGACGGGGTTCTGCAGCAGCCGGCCGATCGGGTCGATGGCGAGCCGCACGATGGCTGATGCGGCGTCGAAGGCGCCGGGTGCCGCCGCCCCGCCCTCCCCACCGCCTCCGTGCGGACGAGGCACGGCGACGCCGAGAAACCCCGCGACACGCGCGAGCCCCGCCAGGGTCTCGCTGGGATCGTCCCGCCCCTCCCAGCGGCGGCCGACCCAGTCGACGAGCGCGCGGGCGAGACCCGAGGGAACGAGCCGAACGCGCGGGCCGGCGACGGCGACGAAGTGCAGGTCAATACCCGGCTCCGCGAGCAGCCAGCGAGCATAGGCAAGCTCGACCCGGTCGATGCCGGTCGGCGCCGTGCGGGCAATGCGGGCGATGAGCCTCGAGATGTCGAAGAGCACCAGCGGTGCCACCGTCGGCTGAGTCACGCTGTCGTCCGCCCGCCTTCCGCGCCAGCCGACGCCGCGCCGGAGGCGCCCGTTTCCGGCCCCGCCCGTGTCTCGCATTGCCCCTCGGGCGTCAAGCGAGCAGGGTTGACCCGCGCCGGCCACTGATCGAAAAAGCCGTGTCCTCCGGCGCTGCCCGCCACACACGCAGGTTGAAACATGCAGGTCGAACGGCTGTCGATTCCTGACGTCCTGGTGCTGACGCCGAAACGGTTCGGCGACGAGCGTGGCTTCTTCGCGGAGACCTGGAGCCGCCGCGCCTATGCGGCGGCGGGCATCGACGTCGACTTCGTGCAGGACAACCATTCCCTGTCGCGGGCCGTCGGCGTCATCCGCGGGCTGCACTTCCAGACCGATCCATCACCGCAGGGCAAGCTGGTGCGCGTCGTGCGGGGCCGCATCCTCGACGTCGCAGTGGACCTGCGACACGGCTCGCCGACCTTCGGCCGCTTCGTCACGGCGGAGCTCTCCGGGGACAACGGACGTCAGATGTGGGTCCCGGCGGGATTCGCTCACGGCTTCTGTACGGTCGAGCCGGACACAGAAGTGATCTACAAGGTCACCGGCTACTATGACGCGGCGGCAGACAAAGGCCTCGCGTTCGACGATCCGGACCTTGCGATCCCTTGGCCCGTCGCACCGGCGACGGCCACGGTTTCCGATAAGGACCGACGCCACCCGCGGCTCAAGGATCTGCCGGTCTACTTCCGCGCAAGCGCCGCCGGGTGACGGCGCGGTTGCGCCGCGGCCCGGTTTGAATTATCCGCCGGGGGATCGGCGCGGGCCAGTCGCCCCGCAGGCGCGTCATTGGTGGCGCCGCCCGAACGATGGGCCGCCGGCGTTCTCCCCTCTCGGAGCACCGGACGCGATCTGACCTGGGTTCTTGGGGCGAAATGGACGGTGCACCGCAGTGGTCGATTTCGGCTCGCCTCGTCACGATGCGCGAGATCGAGCAGACCGTAGACGGCTTCCGCGCCACCGGCCACGACCCGCGCATCATCTGCGACCTCGCCCAGCCACAGCCGCCGGGCTGGTACCTCGTCGAACTGGACGTCGAGACTGACGCCGACACGCTGTCGCGCATCTTCGTCGACCTCGGCAAGGGGTTCGGCGAGCACAGCGGTACGGTCTTGCGGACGGGCGGCGATGGGACGCGGCGAGCCGTTTTCCGGTCTCCAAAGCGCTTCCGCCGGATCCGCATCGATCCATGCGAGGCCGCCATCGGCTTCCGCATCACGGACATCCGATTCGAAGCCATCGAACCGGCGAGCGCCGTCGGGCAGCGGCTGCGTCTCGATTCCGGGATGGAGATCCTCGCCGACCCCACGCGGCCCGTGACGATGAGCACGCTCTCGCCCCGCGTCGCTCGCGCGATCCGGCCCGTGCCGGGAGACATCGTCGCGAGCCATGAGTGCGAGTGGGAGGGGTCGATCCTCCGCATGACGGGTCCCGACCCGGTGGTGACGATCCGGCTTAGCCGTCCCATGCGGCGCGGCTGGCACGGCATTGTCGTGCGCGCCGAAAACGACAGCGCCGCGGAGGTGACGATCTCCTTCGGCTTCGTCGGCGGCGTCTACAACTGGACCCGTGTCAAGCTCGACCGCAGCCCGGATGGTCTCCACACGACGTGGGTGTATCTGCCAACCCGCGTCGTCCGCCTGCGCCTCTGGGCGACGGGTGAAACCGAGGGAATGACCATCAACCGCCTCGAGACGACGCCGGCGGGCAAGCCCTGGGGCGCGGTGCATCGGAGGCGGACGAGGTCGGGAATCCTGATCGTCGACCAGCGGGCCCAGGATGCGGCACGCCGGCCGCCGTGGGCCGTCCCCGCAGAGCTCGAGGAGAGCCACGACATCGAGCCGGTCGGCTCCGGCTTCCGGGCGCTGTCGCACCGGGCGTGGTTCCAACTGCGCTTCCACGAGCCGCTGGTGCCCGGCTGGTACCGTGTCGAGGCGCGGATCCAGACCGATCCTATGGTCCGCCCGCGCGTGCGCTTCGACTTCGGCGACGGCCCGGAGGGACTGCCCATCCGCCTCGCCCGTGAACACCCGCCGATGTTCTCCGCCTTTTGCCGGGTGCCGAAACCCCTGACGGCGCTGCGTTTCGAGCCGTGCGACCACCCCACGGGCTTCGTCATCGACACGTTCGGTGTCCGCCGCATCCCCTTCTGGAAGGTGGCCCGCCGCGCGATCGGCTCGGCAATCAAGCACCTGCGCTCCGACCCGGTGCGCTTCCGCCGTTTCGTCCGCGACGCCGCCCTTTCCGTCGTCCAGCCCAAGCGGGCGGAGAATTTCTCGAGCGCCTCCAGCCTCTACTGGGCCTCGAGCAACCGCGACATTCGCTACAATCTCTGGCAGGCAACCTTCGACTACGACGAGCATCGCCACCGAAAGACTGTCGCCGAGCGCGCTGCCGCCCTTGCGTCCCGGCCACGCTTCACGCTGCTGCTGCCGCTGACCACGGGTCGCCGGGCGCACGTCGAGGCGGCGATCGAGGGGGTCGTCGGCCAGATCTGGACGGACTGGGAACTGTCGATCGCGCTCGACCGCGACATCGACCCCGAGGTTGCGGAGCTTTGCGACACCTGGAGCGCGCGGGACCCCCGGATCCTCGTCCGACGCGTCGCCGCTGGGTCGGGAGCGTCGACCGCGGGCAACGCCGCCCTCGCCGCCGCCACCGGCACCTACGTCGCTGTGATCGGCGAGACGGAGCGGCTGCGACCGCATGCGCTGGCGGAGTTCGCCTTCGCGCTGGCGGATCGGCCGGACGCCGAGGTGCTCTACGCAGACGAGGATACCCTCAACGAAGACGGCGGCCGAAGCGACCCCCACTTCAAGCCGGACTGGAGCGAGGACCTCTTCCGCTCCTGGAACTATCTCGGCCGGCCGACGATGATGAGCGTCGCGTCCGTGCGGGCGGCGGGTGGCTTCCGCAGGGTTGTCGAGGCGGCCCAGGAATTCGACCTTCTGCTGCGCGTCGTCGAGCGGATTGACCCTGCAGCGATCCTGCACCTGCCGAAGGTGCTTTGCCATCGCTACGCCGGCCAGCGTCCCGAGACGCCGGGCTCGACGATGAGTGAGGCCTTCGGCGCCGGCCGCGTCGCCCTCGAGGAACATCTCGGCCGGGTCGGCATCCAGGGGTCCGTGCTCGCCGTGCCCGAGTTCCCGTCCTACCGTGTCCGTCGCGTGGTTCCCGCTCCCGCGCCGCTGGTGACGCTGATCGTTCCGACCCGTGACAGGCCGGACCTGCTGCGGCCCTTCCTCTCCTCGCTGTTCGAACTCACGGACTACCCGAACTTCCGCCTCGCGCTGATCGACAACGGAACCCGCGACAGCGAGGCGTTGGCGCTGCTCGCCGAGGCCGCAACGCGCGCCAACGTTTCGGTGGTGCGCGACGAATCGCCGTTCAACTACTCGCGGCTCAACAACCGGGCGGTCGCTCTCGCCGAGGGTCCGCTGATCGGTCTTCTCAACAACGACATCAAGATCACCCACGCGGACTGGCTGACGGAGATGGTCAGCCACGCGCTTCGGCCCGACGTCGGCTGCGTCGGCGCCAAGCTCTTCTATCCGGACGGGCGCATTCAGCACGCCGGCGTCGGCCTTGGCATCAGTGGTGTCGCCGGCCACGTCCACCACCTGTTCCCGCGCGATTCGACCGGCTATTTCGGCCGCCTGTCCGTCGTCCATGACCTGTCCGCGGTCACCGGGGCGGTCATGCTGATGCGGAAGTCGGTCTTCGAAGAGGTCGGTGGGCTCGACGAGACGAACCTGACGGTCGCCTACAACGACATCGACCTCTGCCTGAAGATCCGCGAGAAGGGCTACCGGGTGCTGTGGACCCCGTTCGCGCGCCTCGTGCACTACGAATCCGCCTCGCGCGGTCTCGACATGGGTTCGGAAAAGCGCGCGCGCTACGAACTCGAGGTCGCGTACATGCGGGCGGCCTGGGGTGGCAAGCTCATGGCCGACCCATTCTATTCGTCCAACTTCGACCTCAACCGTCCTGACTTCATGCCGGCCACGGGAGGATGAGGGCGGTGCGTCCCAGCCGGCCGGTCGTCTTCCTGCACCTCTTCAAGTGCGGCGGCACCACCGTGATCGAGCGCCTGCGGGCGCGCCTCGGGAACGCAGCCGTCTTGCACGTGAAGGACGTCCGTTCACTCGAAACGACTCTACAGGCGGACCCTCGCGCCGTCGCGCCATATGCGGCCGTGGTGGGTCACCTCAGCCTGCCCCTGCTCGAGACCTATTTCGCCGATTGGGCCTGGATCACGGTGCTGCGGGATCCGGTCGACCGCATGCTGTCGCAGTATCACCACTTTCGTCGGGAAGCTGCGTCCCTGGCGCAGGAGGACGGCGAGGAGCGCGATCACGCCTTCCGCCTGCGCTTCTGCGCCGAGAACGACCTTCTGGCGTTCGCGACGAGCGAGGACCCCCGTTTGACCGTCTACACGCGCAACTACATGACGCGGAAGCTCGCCGGCGTCCTGCGCGTGCGCCGCGCGCCGCTCGGTGGCAAGGCGCGTGCGGCGGCCATCGCGAACCTCCCGCGTTTCGCGGCGGTGGGGACCACGGATACGTTGGACGAGGACTTCCTCCCCTCTCTCGACCGGCTGCTCGGCCGGCGGTCGACCCTCGTCGACCGACTGCGGCGCCCGGCCAATGTCTCGCCGACCCGGCTCGGCCATCGCCCGCGCTACGAGGCAGCGGTTCTTGACGCGATCCTCGAACACAATGCCGCGGACGTAGCCCTCTATTCGGCCGCGCGCTGGTTCGAACCGGCCGCCGCCGCAGACGAGGCCTCAGCGCCCGAGAGGCAGATGGAGGAGTTCCGATGAGCCTCGTCTCGACGGCGCCCCCGGTTGAAGTCTCGACTTCCATCGACGGGCCGGCGGTTCCGGACTACCGGAGCAACGAGGGCATCGCGAGCGCCCTGGCGACGCAGTTCCGCGTCATCTGGGCGCTCACGCTCCGGGATTTCCGCACGAAAATCCTTGGCCACAAGCTCGGCGCCTTCATGGCCCTGGCGGAGCCGTTCTTCTTCGTCCTCTCGGTATCGTTCGCCGTCTCCTTCATCGACAAGCAGGCGAAGATCGGCACCAGTTTCATCCTGTTCTTCGCCACCGGCGTCATCCCGTTCAACTCCTATCGCCGCGTCGCCAAGGAGGTTCGGGCCTCCATCAAGCGCTACAAGAAGTGTCTCTACATCCCGATCGTGCGTCCGATCGACCCTTTCATCGCGACTGCGATCATCCAGCTGCTACTCTACATAGCCATCTATCTGATCTTCTTTCTCGGCTACTATCTCGTCAACGGCTATGGCTTGCCCCATGACTGGGGCGCGACGTTTTTTCCGCTGATCGTTTGCGCCATGCTCGGGCTTGGCAGCGGCCTGATCAACACCGCGATCTGCGCCTACTTTCCCCCATGGGACAAGATCTTCGCCATCCTGATGATGCCGCTTTTCCTCATCTCCGGCGTCCTCCACCCGCTGCACACATTCCCGAGCTACGTGCAGGACGTTCTCTACTGGAATCCTCTGGCTCACGCTGTCGTCGCATCGCGCAATGGGTATTATGACATCTACGAGTACCCCTTCTACGACCCGTTCTACTTCATCGGCTTCTCGGTAACGACGCTGTTCATCGGGCTGGTGGCGGAGCGGTTTGCACGCCGGCGCATCCTCGAGACCTCGTGAGGCCCACCGGTCTCGGCAAGGTTCTCTCCACCACGTCGGCAACTCACCGGGGCCGGGCCACGTTGGGACCGCGTGCGGACTTGCGGTTCGCCCCGGCGGCTCGATAGTGCTGCCACGACACCAAGGCCGGCCGTCGACCGGCGAAGGGCAGCATGGGAGGCTGGGAGTGAACAAGGCGCCGATCCGAAAGGCCGTCGTCCCCGTCGCGGGACTGGGCACCCGCTTCCTGCCCGCCACCAAGTCCATGCCGAAGGAGATGCTCACGGTCGTCGACCGGCCGGTCATCCAGTACGTCTTCGACGAGGCGCGGGCCGCCGGCATCGAGCACATCGTTTTCGTCACCGGACGCAACAAGGCGGTGATCGAAGACCACTTCGACATCGCCTACGAGCTCGAGGACACCCTCAGGGAGCGGAATAAGCGCGACGCCCTCGCCCTCCTCGAGGCGGCGCGGCCACAGGCCGGCCAGACCAGTTTCACCCGCCAGCAGGCACCTCTCGGTCTCGGCCACGCGGTGTGGTGCGCGCGGGAGATCATTGGCCGGGAGCCCTTCGCGCTCCTGCTGCCGGACGTGCTGATCAAGGCCGAGCGCGGCTGCCTGTCGCAGATGATGGACGTCTACGCCGCGCGGGGCGGCAACGTCATCGCGGTGGAACCCGTGCCGGAGGGCCAGACCCACCAGTACGGTGTCGTGAACATCGGAGACGGCGGCGACCGCGTCTACGAGGTGAAGGGGCTCGTCGAGAAGCCGCTCCGGGGTACTGCCCCTTCGAACCTCATCATTACGGGGCGATACCTGCTGCAGCCCGAGATCTTCGACCTTCTCGAGACGCAGGAGGCCGGCGCGGGCGGGGAGATCCAGCTCACGGACGCGATGCTGCAGTTGCTGCAGCGCCAGCCGATGAGCGCTCTGGAGTTCGAAGGCCGCACCTACGACTGCGGCTCGAAGATCGGCTTCCTGATGGCCAACCTCGCCTATGCTGCCACCAACCCGGAGCTCGGCGAGGAATTCCGCAAGGCGGCCAAGGAATACCTCGCCTCCCTCTGATGCACGTGCCGCCGCGGCGGATGGACAGGCGCTGGCGCATGCTCCATCCTCCGCCGCGCCGAGCACCCCCGTGACCCCTGTTGTACCGGAAGTTCTCCATGCCTCTACCGTCCCCCGCTCCCCGCTCGCAGAACGGGATCGCCAGCCGCACCTCACGGGCCGTGGCGCTGGTCGCGGCAGCCTTCCTCTTCACCGCGGGGACGGCGGGCGGCGCCGCCGCCCAGGATGACGAGTTTCCCGGCCCCGACAGCCCGGAATGTTCCTGGGCGGGCGAGCGCATCCTGAGCCTCCTCTGGCGGGACGACATCCGGACAGCCTCGGATTATCTCGACCTCTACGACCGCTTCGACTGTCCGTCCGAGCACGTTCCGCTGGCGTTCCGATGCCTCGTGAAGGTCGGCGTCAGCCCCGAGCAGGGCGATCCGGGTCTGCCCACGCGGGCCCGTGCATGCTGGGGCGATCCGGCCCTCGACCCAGCCTCGCTGCAGCAGGCCGCCCCCGCCGCGGAAGGCGGCGGCGAGGCTGGCGGGGAGCAGCAGGGAGCGGCGCCCCAGGGAGAGGCGCAGCCCTCCCAGCCGCAGCAGCCCGCGGCGCAGTGACGCGGGCTGACGCCCACTCTCGCAGCGCAGCATTCATGCTACCAGATTAGGCACGGGCCGACGGCGGGGGCACCGGGCCGTCGTCTCGACGACGGGACCGGAAACTGCGGTCTGTGCCCGAAAACTTCCAATATCCTCAGGCTCTTTCTGTGTCGCCGACAGCGTCCTCCCTCCCGGGGGCCGAGGCGGCGGCGGCAGGAACCGAAGCCGCGCGAATTCGTTCTCTCAGCCTCGATCATTCGGGGAGCGGTGGGTCCATGGCCTTCGTCGGGAAGTTGCGGCGGGCGATGCCGGTGGCATTCGTCGCGGTGGTGGTTGCCGTTTTGGCGCACGGCGCGATCTGGGTCATCAACGGCGAGGAGGTCACACCTCCGGACGTGCGAGACAAGCTCGAGAGCCTGTCCTTCGCCCCGTACGATGCATCTCAGAATCCCGAGGACGGCGATGTCGTCACGCCGGAGCAGATCCGCGCCGACATGGCGGTGATCGCGCCCTACGTGAAGCGCATCCGCACGTATGCCTCGACCGGTGGTCTCGAGCACGTTCCGGAAATCGCCGGCGAGTTCGGGATCAAGGTCAGCCTCGGCGCCTGGATCGATCTCGACGAAGAGCGCAACGCCCGGGAGATCAAGACGGCGCTGGATCTCGCTCACAAGTATCCGAACACCGTCGAGTCGATCGTGGTCGGCAACGAAACGGTGTTGCGCGGCGAGAAGACCGGCGCCGAGATGGCGGAAATCCTGCGCAAGGTACGCAGTGAAAGCCCGGTCCCGATCACGACCGGAGACATCTGGTCCACCTGGCTCGACAACCCGGAAATGGCCGGCGCCGTCGACTTCGTGGCGGCCCACATGCTCGGCTACTGGGAGGGCGTGCCGCGCGAGGCCGTCGTGCAGCATGCCGTCGAGGCCTACAACAGGCTCCGCAGCGCCTTCCCCGGCAAGCACATCGTGGTGGCCGAGTTCGGTTGGCCGTCCGGCGGCTACAACATGAAGGCGGCGGAGCCGGGCCCGGTCGCCCAGGCAGAAATCCTTCGCGCCTTCGTCAATCGTGCCCGGGACCTCGGGATCGACTACAACATCGTCGAGGCCTTCGATCAGCGCTGGAAGGTGAACGAAGGATCGGTCGGCGCCTACTGGGGCCTGTTCGATGCCGACCGCAACCTGAAGTTCGATCTCGCCGGCACGATCACCGAGCCGAACAAGGAGCGGATCGCCGGGGCGGCCGTGCTCGTCGGCACCCTCTTGTCGCTCTTCGTCTTCCTCCTGAAGAGGCCGACGTTCCTGCAGGCCATGGTCATGGCAGCGGCCGCCCAGTCGGTCGGGGCCTGGCTCGCCATCACCATCGCCCACCCGTTGTCGCACTACCTCGTCGTCGGCAGCGCCGTCATGTGGGTGGCGGGCCTCATCCTCCTCGTGCCGCTCGCCCTTCTCTCCCTCGCCCGTATCGAGGAGATCGCCGCCGTCGCGCTCGGACGCCAGCCGGCCCGGCTCCTGCCGGAGGCGACTCCCCTCCCCGACCCGCACCCGCGCACCGTCCCGCTCGTTCCCGATATCGGGGCGCCGGCATCGCCTCACTTGCCGAAGGTGTCGATCCACATCCCCGCCTATCGCGAGCCGGTGGAGATGCTGAAGCAGACGCTCGATTCCGTGGCGGCGCTGGACTATCCGGACTTCGAGTGCGTCGTCATCGTCAACAACACCCCCGATCCGGTGCTGGTGCTGCCGATCGCGGCGCATTGCGAGGCGCTGGGGCCGCGCTTCAAGTTCATCAACGCGGAGAAGGTCGAGGGCTTCAAGGCGGGCGCGCTGCGGATCGCGCTTGCGGCGACGGCGGAGGACGCCGAGATCATCGCCCTCCTCGATGCGGATTACGTGGTGCAGCCGGACTGGCTGAAGGACCTCGTGCCCCACTTCGGCGACGCGCGCGTCGGCCTGATCCAGGCACCTCAGGACCACCGCGACGACGCCCGCAGCCTGTTTCACCGCGTGCTCAATGCGGAATATGCCGGCTTCTTCGACATCGGCATGGTCCAGCGCAACGAATCCAACGCCATCATCGTCCACGGCACGATGTGCCTGATCCGGCGCGCCGCGCTGGAGGAAGCGGGCGGCTGGTCGAGCGACACCATCACCGAAGACACGGATCTCGGCCTCTCGATCCTCGAGCGCGGCTGGACGGCGCACTACACCCGCCGGCGCTACGGTCACGGGCTGCTGCCGGACGACTACCAGTCCTTCAAGACGCAGCGCCACCGCTGGGCCTACGGCGGCCTTCAGATCTGCCGCAAGCACTGGCGCCGGCTGCTGCCGAACCGCTCACGCCTCGCCGGCCCGCAGCGCGTCGAGTACCTCATCGGCTGGATGAACTGGCTGGGGGCCGAGACCCTCGGTGTCGCGGCCGCCCTGCTCAACCTGATGTGGGTGCCCGTGGTCGCCTTCGCCGGCATCGCCCTGCCGGACTCCGTGCTGACGCTGCCGGTGGTCATCGTCTTCCTCGTCAACATCCTGCACTTCTCGCTGCTCTATCGGCTGAGGGTGCGGATGCCGATGCGCTACGCCGTCGGGGCGGCCATTGCGGCGATGAGCCTGCAGCTCACCATCGCGCGGGCCGTAGCGCTCGGTCTCTTCAAGGACACGCTGCCGTTCCTGCGGACCAACAAGGGGGCGAAGAAGAGTGCGCTCGGTGCCTTCCCCGCCCGTTGGGAAGCGATCATCGGTACCCTTCTCGTCGCCGGCGCGGCGCTGCTGTGGTTCACCAACAGCGACGAGGTCCGCGAGATCTACGTCTTCGCCATCGTGCTCGTGGTTCAGGCGCTGCCGTTCCTCGCCACCGTCAGCATGGCGCTGCTGGAGCGGCGCTGCCTGAAGGCCGCCGAGGCCGAGAGCGCTGCCGCGACGTTGCCGACCTCCGTCACCGCAGCGGTGGCGGAGACGGCCGCGAACGCCTGACGCCAATCGCAGCCTCACGCGGACGGGATCAGCGCCCCTCCGGTGACCGTGCAGGGAGGCCGCGGAAATCGCGGCCGAGGAAGAGGCGGAGCTGCGCCGCCTCTCCACCGACCGGCCCCACCTCAACCGTGCCGGCGGGCTCGATGGAGTCGAACGCTCCGGCGTACTGGACGACAGGGTCGCGGCGGCTGCCCGGCGGCAGGACGATGAGCACGTCGCTGCCCAGAAACTGCGATGCCGGCCGCACCAGCCCGTATTGCCGGGCATCGTCACAGAGACAGAACACCGGCAGGGCGCCGCCGAGGGCATAGTCGACCTTTCCGGCGGCGTGCCACTGTGGCGCCGCGACGGCGAGGTCCGCCCTGCCGAGGAGACCACGGCTGCGCAGATCGTCCCGAAGAGCCGTCCAATCGGTCGCCTGCAACGCGGGCTGTTCGCGTGCAAGCGCCGGCACGTGCCGTGACAGCACGCCCGTGCGCACCTCCAGCGAAACAACGCCGAGCCCGATGAGGACGAGCGCGACCGTTCCAACCACGGTCGGCCGTCGCCAGCGCGCCCCGCGCTGGCGATCGAGAAAGTCACCGAGGGCCGGGAAGAGCAGCAGGTAACCAGGCGCCGCCCAGTGGAACAGCGGCAGCTTGCCGGACCACAGCGACACCACCGTGAAGAGGACGATCGGCGGCAGGGCGAGGCAGAGCAGGAACAGGGCGGACGGCTCGCGGCGCCCCTGCCGGACAAGCCCGACGGCTGCGATGACGAGACCGGCGAAGATCCAGGGGAGCAGGAACACTGCAGCCCCGGCGAGCACCGCGAGAGGCCCCCAGGGACGGAAGGTCTCGACGGCGGCACGACCGCCCTGGAAGCCCAGCGAGGCGGCACCGTTCGCCAAGGTCCAGACGATCAGCGGCAGCGCCACGACGAGCGCGAGGACGAGGGCGGCCCACGGATGCGGCCGCAGCAACCAGCCGCGATGGTCCCGCGAGAGGAGGAGGAACAGCGGCAGCCCGGCGAGGGTGAGGACGGCGCTGTACTTCGACATCACCGCAAGACCCGCACAGAGGCCGGCGAGCAGCCACCAGAGCAGCGGCCAGCGCGAGCGGGCGAGCACCGCATGGGCACTCGCGAGGGCGAAACCGGCAAGGGCGAAGTCGAGCGGCCCGTCCGGCAGGACCCAGGTGGCGCTGGTGACGCCGAGCATCGGCGCGAGCGACACTGCGCCAGCGGCCCAGACCCCTGCCCACGGCCGGTAGAGCAGCGTGGTCAGGCGGTGGAGGAACCAGGTGGTGAAGGCGAACAGCACCACGAACGGCAGGCGGACGACGAACGGGTCCTCGCTGAAAGCCACGAGGGACGCACCGCGGGAGAGCCACCAGGAGAGCGGGGGATGGTCGAAGTAGCTCCAGGCGAGGGTGCGCCCAGCCGCAACCATGTAGCTCTCGTCGATGCCGAGCCCGATCGCCCCGGCGAAGGCGAGGCGCACCAGCGAGGCGAGGAGGATGATCGCGATCACCGCGCGATCGGCAGAGCGGCGCTCGTCCCGACCGGCGTCCGCCGGCAGAGCCGGTCCGCCGGCAAGACCGCGTGGATGGCCGCTCATCGCTGTGACATCCGATCGTCCGGGAGCGGCTCGAGGGCGCCGTCGAAGCCCTCGAAGAGGGCTGCCGCGCGTGATAGCCGTCGCCTTGCAGCGGCGTCAACGCCGCGGGGCACCCTCAGCTGAGGTCCGGACCCGAGATGATCCTGATCGCGCAGATTTCCGACCTGCACCTGCGGCCGCGGGGCCTCCCCGCCCTCGGCTTCGTCGACACCAACGCCTTCGCCCGCCGCGCCGTCGCGACGCTGCTCGCCATGCGCCCGCAGCCGGCAGCGGTGCTCGTGACCGGCGACATCGCCGACAGCGGCGATCCGCGGGAGTATGCGATGGCCCGCGAAATCCTGGCGGCCCTGCCGATGCCGGTCTACGTCATTCCCGGCAACCATGACCACCGCGCGGCGATGCGGCAGGGCCTCGGCGAGACCGGGTGGTTCGGTCCGCCCGGCGAGGGGCCGATCAACTACGCCGCCGATGTGGGCCCGCTCCGTCTCGTCTGCCTCGACAGCCTGGTCGAGGGACGCCCCTATGGCGAGCTCGGCCCCGCCACCCTCGACTGGCTCGAGGCGACGCTCGCCGCGGCGCCCGACCGGCCGACGGTGGTGGCCCTGCACCACCCGCCGTTCCGAACCGGGCTGTCGCACATGGACTCGATCCTGCTCCGGGACGGTGAGGCGCTCGCCACCGTGGTGGCGCGGCACGGGCAGGTCGGCCGAGTCGTCTGCGGGCACGTCCACCGCGCCATCACCGCGGCGTTCGGCGGCACGCTCGCGATGATCGTGCCGGGCGTCGCCCATCAGGTGGCACTCGATCTCGCCGACTCGGCGACCGCCCTCTTCGTGATGGAGCCGCCCGCCTATCTCGTCCACGCCTATGCGCCGGCGACCGGATTCGTCAGCCACCTGCAGTACATCGAGCGCTTTCCCGGCCCCTACGACTTCTCCGTCGCCGAGGGAGCGATCCGGGCCGGATCCTGAGTCGAGGCCTATCGCGGCGCCATCCGGATGGCGCCGTCGAGGCGGATCGTCTCGCCGTTCAGCATCTCGTTCTCGCAGATGTGCAGGACGAGGGCCGCATATTCCGACGGCTTGCCGAGCCGCGAGGGGAACGGCACCTGCCGCCCAAGCGACTCCTGAACCTCCGAGGGAAGCGCCGCCAGCATCGGCGTCTCGAAGATGCCCGGGGCGATCGTCATGACGCGAATGCCGTTCGGCGACAGGTCGCGCGCCACCGGCAGCGTCAGCGCGGCGACACCGCCCTTCGAGGCGGCGTAGGCGGCCTGGCCGATCTGGCCGTCGAACGCCGCGACCGAGGCCGTGGACACGATGACGCCGCGCTCTCCCGAAGCCGTCACCGGCTCGAGGCCGGCCATGCCCGCCGCTGCGAGCGACAGGCAGCGGAACGAGCCGCCGAGGTTGACGAGGATCACCTTCTCGAACAGGGCGGTCGAGTGCGGGCCGGAGCGCGACAGCGTACGGGCCGCTGGCGCGATTCCTGCGCAGTTGACGAGGATGCGCTCCTGCCCGTGGGCGGCGCGCGCTGCCGTGAAGCCGGCGGCGACGCTCTCGTCGCTGGTGACGTCGACCTCGCAGAACAGCCCGCCGATGTCCGCCGCCACGCTCTCGCCGCGGCCCCGGTCGAGATCGAACAGGGCGACGCGGACGCCCTTCGCTGCGAGGGCACGGGCGGTCGCGGCGCCGAGGCCCGAGGCCCCGCCCGTCACGACCGCGCTGACGGCACTGCCAAGTTCCATGTCGCTTCGCCTCGTTCGTGGCCGGTCGTCAGTCCGCGGCGTCGAGGACGAGGCCCTCGCGCGCCACCATCGCGCCGGGATCCCGGTCGCGAACCTCGGCGTCGAGGCGGTCGAGGTCGTCGTCGCTGCGGATCGGGTCGTGATGGAAGATCACCGTGCGCCGGACGTGAGCCCGCGCCGCGAGGGCCAGCGCCTCCTGCCAGGTGGAGTGCCCCCAGCCGACGCGCTTCGGATACTCGCTCTCCGTGTACATGGCGTCGTACACCATCACGTCCGAACCCTCGACGAAGGCGGCGACGGCGGCGTCGATGTCCGGATCGCCGTGCTCGTGGTCGGTGATGATGCAGAGCCGACGGCCACCCTTCTCGAAGCGGTAGCCGGTCGACCCCCCTGGATGGTTGAGGCGGACCGTGTCGACGCGCACGCCGCTCGGCAGTTCGATGCTCTGGCCCGCATGGAAGGAGCGGAAGCGGCAGGCCTTCAGGGCGGCCGTGGGCACCGGGAAGATCGGCGGCGACATCAGCCGCTCCAGAATGTCCTGATGGGCACCGGCGCTCGCCACGTGGCCGGCCCACAGCCGGATGTCGTAGTTCGGATCGTAGGCGGGCACGAAGAACGGCAGTCCGCAGATGTGATCCATGTGGGAGTGCGTGAAGAGGAGGTCGGCGCCCGTCGCCCCCTCGCGCATCAGTTCGAGCCCGAGCCATCGTGCCCCGGACCCGCAGTCGACGATGACCCGCTCCGGACCCACCATCACCTCGAGGCAAGTCGTCTCACCGCCGTAGCGGACGGTGGTCGGTCCCGGCGCCGGCAATGAGCCGCGCACGCCCCAGAATCGGATGGTCAGGCGATCGGCTGGGTCCACTGTGTCGCCTCAGCGCCCGGCCGCAGCCGCTCGCACCTGTGCGAGATCGCGCGTTGTGCGCTCGAGCCGCTGCGCGAGGACGCGCATGATCTCGAGGGACATCTCCGGGAAGTGGCTGAGCAACTTCAGGAAGCTGTCCTTCGAGACCGAGAGGGCGTTCAGGTCCGTCGCGGCGACCACCGAGGCGGTCCTCGGCACGTCGATCAGGATGGCGATCTCGCCGACGATGTCGTTCTCCTTGACCTTCGCCACCGCCTGCTCGCCCTGCGGCGTGCGCACTAGGATGTCGGCCTCGCCGGCCAGGATGATGTAGGCAGCGTCGCCACGCTCGCCCTGCTCGCAGAGGCGCTCACCCGGACGGAAGCTCATCCGCTCGCTCATGAAGGCGAGCAGACGCAGCTTCGTCGGGTCGATGCCCCTGAACAGCGGCACCCGCCGCAGTGCCTCGACCTCGCCGTCCAGGCTCACGCCTCGACCTCCCCCTTCTGGCGCGCCCCCGCCCCGTTGGGCGGCGCCGCAGGTTCCTCTTCGAAAGCGGTCACGACGGTATCGTAAGTGCCTTCGGCCACCAAGCGACCAAAGCGCAGGACGTAGTAGCTGTCGAGGCCCCTCAGCGAGAATGGTTGACTGGCGCCGAAGATGGCGGTGCGACCCTCCAGGCGTTTGCGAACGGCGGCGAGCAGCGACGGATCGTCGATGCAGTCGTCGAATAGCGCGAGCGTCGGCCGCTTGACGAGGGCGCGCGCGATGCCGATGCGCCGGCGCTGGCCGCTCGTCAGGCGCGATCCGGCAACGCCCACCTGGAACTCGAGACCGGCCCGGGCGACGGGCTGTCGCAGGCCGAGTTCCGACACCGTGTCGCTGACGAACGCGTCGATCCGCTCCCGCGCCCCGCGACGGTCGACCCGCACCTTTCCGAACAGCAAGTTGTCCTCGATCGTCAGCGAGGCGATGTACACCTCCGGATCAAACGGGACATAGCGCCCGGAGCCTTCGTCGAGCTTGCGCTTGAACACATCCCGGCCGTCGATGATCTTCTTCTCGAGGTCCGGGCTGATCTCGGCGATGCGGTGGCGGGCCGGCACGATGCGGAAGGCGAGGCCGATGAAGGCGGCTTTGTCGGCCGCCGGCAGGCCGGATGGTCCCGACGCCTTCATCCGCTTCAGGCGCGCCTCATAGGCGGGCAATTCGTCCATCGCGATGAAGGAGTAGGTGCCGACGAGGCTGTCGTCGCCGCGCATGGTGGAGAACAGCTCGATCATGGTCTCCGCCACGGAGACGCCGAGCGCCACGAGATCCTCCGAAAGCCCCGCCTCGTCGAGGGCGGCGGCCACGACGGGGTCCGACGGGATCGAGCCGATCGGCGTCGAGGCGTCCGTCGGCAAGGCGAACAGCACGTTCTCGGCGATGGTCGCACTGAGGTTGAGGCGCTGCGGGTTCCACAGCTCCACGAGGTCGCCGACGTCCTTGTTGCTGCCGATCCGTTCGACGATCGCGCGCCGCGCCGAAAGAACGCGCGTGACGAGGTCGCCGTCGAGGGCAGGGTCGATCCGCGCCTGCAGGCCCATGTGATAGATATCGTCGGCGAGGCCGACTTCGCCAAGGGTCTTCATGACGAGGTCGTCGAGTGCCTCCGGGGTCTCGACGCCGGCGGCCGAGAGATCGTCCCAGGGCGACAGGAAGTCGTAGGGGGTGCTGTCGGTGGCCGCCGCCTCCTTGGCGCGCCGCTTCGCCTCCTCCTCGGAGATCTCCGGAGGGCCGAGCGGGCGGTGCCGGAGGCCGTAGATGATGTTGGTGCGGATCGTCTCGTTGAAGACGTGTGGTGCCGGGCCGACATAGGAGATCTGCCGGCCGAGCACGGATTCCGGCAGGCCGTCGATCGACCGGCCGCCGACCTCCACCTTGCCGGCGCTCTGCGACATCAGGCCAGCCACCATCTGCATGACTTCGGTCCGGCCGCTCCCGTCGGCACCGATGAGCCCGATGTGCCCTCCCTCCGGCACCTCGATGCTGACGCCCTGCACCTCCGGCTTCGCGGGATTGGCGCCACCCACGACGCCCGCGATGACGAGCGGGCCGAGGAGCGACACCCCATCTGCCGGGTCGGCCAGCAGCCGCTCCGGCGGATAGATCTCGGCCGGGTCGAAGTTCTCGACGATCGTCTCGTACTTCACCTGCACGGCAGACATGTTCTGATAGTAGTCGAGCAGTTCCTTCCACGGGCTGGCGAGGTCCTTGTAGGCCGCGAGCACCGCCACCAGCGCACCGAAGGAGATCGACCCCTGGATGACCAGGATGCCACCGATCAGGTAGAAAAGGAACGGCGGAAGCTGGTTCATGAAATTATTCACGAACTTGATCATGTACTTCCGCTTGTAGATCTCGAAGCGGATATTGTAGTTCTCGAACAGGCGGTCGGAGATATTGGCGAGGTGCCAGGCGGATGTGTCGTTGGCGTGGACGTCGACCGTGCCTCCCACGCTCTCTCCGATTCGGTCGGAGATGCGGCGGACGTTCTTGATGCGCTCGCGCGACAGGACGATCACGCGGCGCTGCAGCTTCGGGATGATGTAGGCCTGGACGGGATAGAGCGAGATCGCCGCCGCCCCGAGCAGCGGGTCCTGGACGAAGATGAAGAACAGGTAGACGAGCAGCGTCCCGCCCTGGAAGGCCGGCACCGCCACCGCATCGCCGATGAATCCGCCAAGATCCTCCACCTCGGCCGTGATCATCGGGATCAATTCACCCGAAGACACCTTGCGGAAGTGGCCGGGTCGGAAGCGCAGCACCTGGAAATACAGCTGGTGCCGCAGCCGCCGCAGCATACGCTCGCCGATCACCCCCTTGTAGAGGTTGAGGACATATTTGACGACGTTGTTGGCGACCACCAGCGCCAGGAAGATCATGCACAGCAGCACCAGATACGGGATCTGGTCGAACTGATACCCAAAAAATGACTGAGGAAACACTTCTCCCTGGATCGCATTGTTTACGATCCACTTGGGAACTTCAAGCGACATATAGACGAGAGGAAAGGAGAATACGGTGATCAGAAGAATGAACAGCTGCTCTCGCCAGCTGAAATGCCATATGAACTTGAAAAGCGTCTTCTGCATTCTCGACGTCCGTTCCGGCCCTCCGCACCGGACGACCCGGCGGGCTGGCATCGGCGGGACGGTTGCGGCGTCCTGCGAACGCCGGCACACCCCGCGGGGCGACCTTGACACCGCCACGGCGCCGGATGCAACGGCCGTCGCTGAACGAGCTGCGCCGGTCGCTTCCAGCGCCCTTCGCTCGCGGCGGGCGCTTTACGAAGGTGCCGGTCGGGACTAGGGTCGTGCTGACGCAGATCGGACAGCGTCGCGCACGTGGTCACCCGCTGCCGCCCTGATGCGGCCGCCGGGCGTAGCCGGAGGACATTCCGACCCGGGGGGGCGGCGGACCGGCCATCTCCCTTTGCACCGCCCCTGTCGCGACGTCGCACCCGCGGCCGCGCGCCGAACCCCTGCTGAGTATGTTTCCGAAAGCGCCGAAGGTTCTCATCTACAGCCACGACTCGTTCGGCCTCGGGCATCTCCGCCGCTGCCGGACGATCGCGCACGCGCTCGTGGACGAGTTCCCCGACATGTCGGTGCTCATCTTGTCCGGCTCGCCGATCATCGGCAGCTTCGATTTTCGCACGCGGGTCGATTTCGTCCGCATTCCCGGCGTCATCAAGCTGCGCGACGGCGACTACACCTCCCTCAGCCTGCGCCTCGACATCGAGGAGACGCTGGCAATCCGCGCCTCGATCATCGAGCACACGGCGATGGTGTTCCGGCCGGACGTCTTCCTCGTCGACAAGGAGCCTCTCGGGCTGCGCGGCGAGGTCCGCGGCACCCTCGAGAAGCTTGCGACCATCGGCACGCGCTGCATCCTCGGCCTCAGGGACGTGATGGACGATGCCGAGCTCCTGCAGGAGGAATGGTCGCGGAAGGGCGTTCCGGCCGCCCTGCGCAGCCTCTACGACGAGATCTGGGTCTACGGACTGCCAGAGATCCACGACCCGCTCGTCGGCGTCGGCGTCAGCGAGGCCGTCCGGCGCAAGGCCCTGTTCACCGGCTATCTTCGGCGCGAGCTGCCGCAGGCGGCAGCGGCAACCTTTCGCTCTCCTTTCGGCGAGCAACCCTACATCCTCGTCAGCCCGGGCGGCGGCGGCGACGGCGTGGAACTGGTCGACTGGGTGATGCGCGCCTACGAGGCGCGCGAGCGGCCGCTGTTCCCAGCGGTCATCGTGCTCGGACCGTTCATGGATTCAGAGCATCAGGCCGGGTTCATGGCGCGCGCGAGCCATCTGCACGACGTCCACGTCATCGACTTCACGCCGCAGATCGAACCGCTGCTCGATGGCGCCACGGCGATCGTCGGCATGGGCGGCTACAACATCTTCTGCGAGATCCTCTCCTTCGACAAACCGACGCTCCTGGTGCCGCGCGTCGTGCCGCGGCGGGAACAGGCGATCCGCGCCGCGCGTGCGGAGGAGATCGGCCTCCTGCGCGTCCTGCCGATTGACCAGTATCCCGACGTCAGTCTGATGTCGGCGGCCCTCGCCGAGTTGCCGCGTCAGGCGGCGCCGTCCGCCAACGGGCCGCCAAGCCTTCTCGGCGGTCTCGACGCCATCAAGGGCCGGGTCGGACAGTTCCTCGCGGAACGCCAGCGCATGCGGCGCACCGCGGCGATGCTGTGATTGGCCGCACGGTTCGGCGACGGCCATGACGCGCGTCGCCGTCGTCGTGAAGGGTTATCCGCGCCTGTCGGAAACCTTCATCGCCCAGGAGATCCTCGGCCTCGAGCGCCGCGGGCTCGACGTCCTCATCGTCTCCCTGCGCCGGCCGACCGACAAGGCGATCCACCCGGTCCACCGCGAGATCCGGGCGAACGTCCTCTACCTCCCAGAGTACCTCAAGGACGATCCGCCGCGCGTCGCCGCCGGACGCAAGGCTGCCGAGCGCCTTCCCGGTTTTTCGACCGCCCTCGCCAGATACGAGCGGGATCTCGCGCGCGACCGCTCGGCGAGCCGCCGCCGCCGGTTCGGCCAGGCCTGCGTGCTCGCCGCCGAGTTGCCGGCCGACGTCGAAACGCTCTACGTCCACTTCCTGCACACGCCCGCCTCCGTCACCCGTTACGCGGCCGCGATGCGGAGCCTTCCGTGGTCCTTCTCGGCCCACGCCAAGGACATCTGGACGACGCCTGAGTGGGAGCTCGCGGAGAAGATCGCCGACGCCTCCTGGGGGACCACCTGCACGGCGGTGAACGCCACCAAGCTGCGCGCCCTCGCCGACCGGCCGGAGAAGGTCGCCCTCGTCCACCACGGCCTCGACTTCGCCCGCTTCCCAGCGCCACCGCCCCGGCCGTCGAGGCGCGATGGGCGGCGGGCAGCGGTGACGATCCTCAGCGTCGCCCGGGCGGTCGAGAAGAAGGGGCTCGACGACGTGCTGCGCGCCCTCGCCCGCCTGCCGGCGGACCTCGCCTGGCGCTTCGTCCACATCGGCGGCGGGTCTCTCGTGCCGAAGTTGACGGCCCTCGCCGCCCGCCTCGGCATCGCCGGCCGCGTCGACTGGCGGGGTGCGCAGCCCCAGTCCGCCGTCATCGAGGCCTGCGCCGATGCTGACGTCTTCGTCCTCGCGAGCCGCGTGACGCGCGACGGCGACCGCGACGGGTTGCCGAACGTCCTGATGGAGGCACAGGCGCTCGGCCTCGCCTGCGTCTCCACCCGTGTGTCGGCGATCCCGGAGGTGATCGAGGACGGCGTGACCGGCCTCCTCGTCGAGCCGCGTGATCCCGTCGCCCTCGCGGCCGCCCTCGACGCGCTCATCCGCGACCCCGACCGGCGCACTGCCCTTGGCGCCGCCGCGGCGAAGGAGGTCCGCGCGCGCTTCTCCGCCGAGCCCGGCCTCGACCGCATCGCCGCGCTGGTGCGCGGCGGTGCCGCCGCCGCGGCCGCCTGAGCCGGCGACGCCCGCCGATGCACGTCGCGCTCTACGCTCCGATGAAGCCGCCGGACGACCCGCTGCCATCCGGCGACCGCCAGGCGGTTCGGATGATCGCCCGGGCCCTCGCCCACGCCGGCCACACGACGGAGATCGCCTCCCGCCTCGTCAGCTGGCTGCCGGCGCCGGACGCTGCGGCGGACGCCCGCCAGCGGTCCGCCGCCACGGCCGAGGTTACTGAGCTCGTCGCGCGCTGGGGCGGAGGGAGCGGCGTGCGTCCGCACCTCTTTCTCACCTACCACCTCTACCACCGGGCGCCCGACCGGATCGGTCCTGCCGTCGCTGCCGCCCTCGGCGTCCCCTACGTCGTCGTCGAAGCGAGCCGAGCCTTGAAGCGCGCGACCGGACCGTGGGCGGATCGGTTCCGCGAGGTCGACGCGGCGCTCGGCGCCGCCGACGCCGTCGCCGCCCTGCATGCCGAGGACGCGGAGGGCTTGGCCGCCATCGTGCCCGCACAGCGGCTCCACCGGCTCTCGCCCTTCCTCGATGCGGCTCCCTTCCGGGCTGCGGCGGAGCGGCGTCTGGCGGCTGACGGGGCGCCGCGGCTCCTCGCGGTCGGCATGATGCGGGCGGGCGACAAGGCGCGCTCCTACGCCGTGCTCGCCAACGCCCTTGGCCGCCTCGCCGACCTTCCGTGGACTCTCGCTGTCGTCGGCGACGGCCCCGCCCGGCCTGAGGTCGAAGCCGCCTTTGCGGCCCACGGCGTCGCCAGCGACCGCCTCGCCTTCCTCGGTGAACGGACCTCCGACGAGATGCCCGCCGTTTATGCGGACGCTGATCTCCTCGTCTGGCCGGCGATCAACGAGGCCTACGGCTTCGTCTTCCTGGAGGCCCAGTCGGCGGGACTGCCGGTGGTCGGCGCCCGCCGTGGCGGCGTGCCGGAAATCGTCCGCGACGGCGAGACGGGCCTCCTGCCGGCGGAGGGGGACGCCGAAGGCTTCGCCGCCGCCGTCGCGCGCCTTCTGGTCGATCCGGCTTTGCGCGCCGGCCTCGGGACCGCGGCCGCCGACCATATAGCCCAGCGCCACGACCTGCCGGTGGCAGCGGAGCGGCTGGGTGCCGTGCTCTCCTCGGCCATCGAGGTCCATGGAAGGCGAGCTGCGTGCGCGCGCTGATCCACGTCCACCACCTGCTCGGCACCGGACACGCGGTCAGGGCCGCCGCTCTCGGCCGCGCCCTCGCCGCCGCTGGAGTGGACGTGGTGCTCGCCGCCGGCAACCGGCTGCCGCCGACGCTGGGCACCGCCGGCCTCGGGGTCATCGAATTGCCGCCTGCCCGAGCGAGCGACGCGAGTTTCCGCACCCTCGTGCAGGAGGATGGGAGGCCCATCGACGATGCCTGGCGCACCGCGCGCCAGCGCCGGCTGTTGGCGCTCCTCGAGGAAACAGCGCCGGACATCGTCCTCACCGAGACCTATCCCTTCGGCCGCCGCATGCTCGCCTTCGAGCTCGAGCCGCTCCTCGCCGCCGCCTGGGCCCGCATCCCGCGTCCGGTCGTTGCCGCGTCCGTCCGCGACATCCTCGTGCGCAAGGACGACCCCGCCAAAGAGCGGTCGATGGCCGAGACGGCGCGCCGGCACTTCGATCTGGTGCTCGTCCACGCCGACCCGCGCCTGGTGCGCCTGTCCGACAGCTTCCCCTGCGAGGACGAAATCGCCGACCTTGTCCGCTACACCGGCTTCGTCCACGAGCCGAGCCCGCTCGTCCCGCCCCCCGGCGAGGGCGACGACGAGGTTGTGGTGTCCTGTGGCGGCGGTCCGGTCGGCGCCGACCTCCTCCGGGCGGCGCTTCTGGCGCGGCGGTTGTCCAAGCGGGCGGGCGATGCCCGCTGGCGCCTTCTCGTCGGCCGAAGCCACGACGCCGCAACCCTCGCCGCCCTGTCGGCCGAGGCCGGCGCCGGGGTCATCGTGGAGCCGGCCCGGCCGGATTTTCCCGGCCTTCTGAAGCGGGCGCGCCTGTCGGTCAGCCAGGCGGGATACAATACCGTCCTCGACATCCTCGCGGCGCGGGTCCCGGCGGTGCTCGTCCCGTTCGCCGAGGGCGCCGAGACCGAACAGCGCCAGCGGGCCACGAGCCTCGCCGCCCGCGGCATCGCCGAGGCGCTCGATCCGGACGACCTCACGGCGGCGGCGCTGGCGGCGGCCTGCGACCGCTGCCTCGGGCGGCCGCCGGCGGGGCTCGAGACCGACTTGTCGGGCGCCACCCGCAGCGCCGCCATCCTCATCGAGGCGGCAGAACGGAGACGACGCGATGGAGTGTGACACGGCGCAGCTCCGCGACGGCCTGCAGCGTCGGCTCGACGCGCTTGCGCAGGCCGGACGGACAGTCAGCCTCTGGTGGCGAGACGACGACGCCGCCCAGGCACAGCCGTCCCTTGATCGTCTCATCGCCCTCTCGGATCGCCTCGCCGTACCGCTCGCGCTGGCGGTGATCCCGGCACCGGCCGAACCGTCTCTCGCGACGCGGCTGTCGCAGCCGGACGCGGCACGTGTCGTCGTTCTCCAGCACGGCTGGAGCCACACGAACCACGAGCCCGCCGGCACACGCGCCGCCGAACTCGGCGCGGCCCGCCCGGGCACGGCGGTGCTCGCCGAACTTGCCGCCGGACGCGCGAAGCTCGCGGAGATGTTCGGCGACCGCTTCCTGCCCGTGCTGACGCCGCCCTGGAACCGCATCGACCCGGCGCTTGCCGGCCGTCGTGGCGAGGTTGGTCTCCCCGGCCTCTCGACCTTCACCTCGCTCGACCGCGGCGACCACCGCCTCGACGCCCATCTCGACCCGATCGTCTGGAAGACGACGCGCAGCTACATGGGCGACGAGCGGCTTCTGATGCTCTTCGACGAGGAGATCGCCACCCGCACCGGGGCGGCGGCGGACGTACCGATCGGCATCCTCAGCCACCACCTCGCGCATGACGAGCCGGTGTGGGCCTTCCTCGAGACCTTCCTCAGGACGACGGCGGCCCACCCCGCCGTCCGCTGGCCCGTCCCGACGGACCTCTTCGGCTTCGCACCGGCGCCGTGAGCGCCGGCAAACCCTACTTGTAGGGGTCCGCCGCGTCGCGCAGACCGTCTCCGAGGAAGTTGAAGGCGAGGATGACGATGATCACCGGGATCACCGGGGCCATCAGCCACGGATAGACCGTCACCACGGTGATGTTCTGCGCCTCGTTGAGGAGCACACCCCAGCTCACCGCCGGCCGCCGCATGCCGAGCCCGAGGAAGGACAGCGCCGTCTCGCCGAGGATCATGCCAGGCACCGACAGTGTGGCGCTCGCGATGATGTGGCTCGTGAAGCCCGGCAGCAGGTGCTTGCCGATGATGCGCCCGGGCGACGCCCCCATCAGCACTGCCGCCCTCGCGTAATCCTCCTCGCGCAGCGCCAGCAGCTTCGAGCGCACGGCGCGTGCGAGGCCCGGCCAGTCGAGCAGGCCGAGGATGACGGTGATGCCGAGATAGATCAGCACCGGGCTCCACGTCACCGGCAGCGCCGCCGAGAGCGCCATCCAGAGCGGCAGTTCCGGCAGCGAGCGCAGGATCTCGATGACGCGCTGCACCGTGGCGTCGACGATGCCGCCGAAGTAGCCGGCGAGCCCGCCGAGCACCATGCCGAGGATGATCGAGATGGCGACGCCGATCAGGCCGACGGTGAGCGAGATGCGGGCGCCGTAGATGATGCCCGACAGCACGTCGCGGCCGAGCCGGTCGGTGCCGAACAGGAAGAACGTCCCGCCCTCGGCGGGGCAGACGAGGTGGAAGCGGCCCGGTATCAACCCCCAGAAGTCGTAGCTGTCGCCGAGACAGAAGAACCGCAGCCGCTCGATCTTCGACGGGTCGTCCTGATACTCCCAGCGCATGTCCTCGAGGTTGACCTCGGACTTCATGCCGTAGACGAACGGCCCGATGAACTCCCCCTCGTGGAAGAGGTGGACGACCTGGGGCGGCGCGTGGAGGTGCTGGTTCGAGCGCGTGTTCGGGTCGTAGGGCGCGATGATCTCGGCGAACGGCACCGCGAGATAGAAGAGCGCGAGCACGACGAGCGAGATCACCGCCAGCTTGTGGCGGCGGAAGCGCATCCAGATGATGCGCCACTGCGACGCCTGGAAATAGCGCTCCTGCTCGGCCGTCAGGGCCTCGGCCTCGAAGGCGTCGAACGGCTCCTTGTCGACGTAGTGCGCTGGGCGAGGCGGCGGCGCACTCATGCGGCCCCCCGGCGCCCGAAGCGGATGCGCGGGTCTACGACCGCGAGGAGGAGATCGGAGATCAGCATGCCGATCAGCGTGAGGACAGCCACGAAGAGAAGTATGAAGCCCGCGAGGAACTGATCCTGCGAGCGGAGGGCGTCGAGCAGCACCGGACCCACCGTCGGCAGGTTCAGCACCACCGAGACGATCACCGACCCGGAGACGAGCGACGGGATGAGGTTGCCGATGTCGGCGATGAAGGGATTGAGGGCCATCCGCAGCGGGTACTTGAGGAGCAGCCGCCGCTCCGGCAGGCCCTTGGCACGCCCGGTCACGACGTACTGCTTGTGGAGTTCGTCGAGGAGGTTCGCCCTCAGGCGCCGGATCATGCCGGCCGTGCCGGCGGTGCCGATGACGATGGTCGGCACGATGAGGTGGGCGAGCACCGAGCCGACCTTGTCGAGCGACCACGGCGCATCGATGTACTTCGGGTCCATCAGGCCGCCGATCGACAGCCCGAACCAGCGGTTGGAGAGATAGAGCAGGATCAGCCCGAGCAGGAAGTTCGGAATGGCGAGCCCGAGATAGCCGAGGATCGTGAAGCCGTAGTCACCCCAGCTGTACTGGCGCGTCGCCGAGTAGATGCCGATGGGGAACGACACCACGTAGACGAAGATCACCGTCGCGAAATTCAGGACGACGGTGAGTGGCAGTGTCGGCCCCACCACCTCCGCGACCGGCTTCTCGTATTCGAACGACCAGCCCCAGTAGCCCTGCAGGAGGCCGTTGAAGCCGTCGGGTCCCGGCCAGAGGCCGACCCAGATGCCGAACCGCTCGAGGAACGGCCGGTCGAGGGCGAACTGCGAGCGCAGGAACTCGATCTTCGCCGCCGCCGAGGCCTCGCCCGAGGCCTTCAGCTGCGCGATCTGGTTGGTCAGGTAGTCGCCCGGCGGGAGTTCGATGATGAAGAACGTCAGAAAGGCGATGACGAACAGGGTCGGGATCATCCCGAGCACGCGCCGGACGATGAAGAAGACCATCCCTCTCAGCTCCGGCCCGGGCCGGCATCGTCGAAGAAGAAGGTATCCATGCCGTAGACGCCGAAGTTGGCGCCCGGATCCCAGCCCCACACGCCGTCCTTCGGCACGTTCTGGAGGCGGTCCTTGACGACGATCGGCTGGCGGACCTCGGCGACGAGACCAATGGTCAGCACCTCGTCGACGTGGGTGTCGAGGATGGCGTGCCACGCCGCAGCGCGGTCCTCCTCGCCGACGGCGCCGAGCCAGGTGCGGTAGGCGTTCATCAGGCGCTCCGCCGGCTCGTAGTCGATCTTCTCGCCGTTGGTGCCCTTGCTGTCGACGTAGGCACCCCAGGCCATGCCCGTGAGGAAGGCCGAGTCCGACGGGACCCGCTCGGCCGGCGACATGTCGGCGTTGGCGACGCCGTTGTCATAGCCCGAGAACACCGTCATCACGAGTTCGCCGCCAAGGGCGCGGTTGCGGACGTTGTCGCGGTCCGAGGCCTTCTCGAAGGCGGCGACGCCGATCTCCTTCCACGTCTCTGCAACGAGCTGCAGGGCGTCGCTTTCCTCCTGGCTCTCGCCCGAGGTCTCGACGATGATCTCGAGCGGCCGACCATCGGGCATCAGCCGGATGCCGTCGCTGCGCCGCTGGGTGAGGCCGATCTCGTCGAGGAGCGCGTTCGCCTGCGCGACGTCGTAGCCGGCCCACTTCGTCCGGTAATCCTCCTGGAAGAGGTTGCTCTGGGCGAGGACGGAGTTGTTGCTCGGCACGCCGAACCCGAAGAACAGCGTGCGGTTGATCATGTCGCGGTCGATGCTGAGCGAGAGCGCGCGCCGGAAACGCACGTCGCGCAGCAGCGTGCGCCACACCGGGTCCTTCACCGTCAGGTTCGGGTAGAGGGCGATCTGGTTCGCCTTCGCGCTCGGCCACAGGAGCGTCGTGTACTTGGCGTTCGCCTGGCCCTTCTTGAGAACCGTGATGTCGGAGAAGCCGAGGCCGCGGGCCTGCAGGTCCACCTCGCCCGCCTGGGTCTTCGCCGCGATCAGCTTGCTGTCGGCGACGGTCATCACGACCTCGTCGGCATAGGGCAGCTGGTGGCCGGCAGTGTCGACGCGGTGGAAGAAGGGATTGCGCCGCATCACGAGGCGGCGGTCGCTCGCGCCCTTCGAAGGCACCCACGGCTGCAGCGACGGCAGGTCGGGGTTCGTGGCGTTGTACATCTCGTCAAGCTGGTTGTGCAGCTGCGCCCAGTTGCGCACCTGCTTCTCCTGCACCAGCGCGTCGATCTTCGCCTTGTCACCGTACTTGTCGTGGAACTGCCGCAGATAGTGGGCGGGGCGGTAGATGAACGGATCGGCCGCGGCGGCGAGCGCCGGCAGGAACAGCGGGTTCGGCGCGGCCCAGGTGAACTTCACCGTCTCCGTGTCGACCACCTCGAACGTCGGCATCTCGCCGTTCACCAGCATGAACGGCTCGGGACCCGACGGAGACAGATCGGTGTTGGTGGCGATGTCCTCCCACCAGTAGCGGATGTCCTCGCTGGTGAAGGGCTCGCCGTCAGACCACTTGTGGCCCTTGCGCAGGCGGAGCGTGAAGGAGCGCCCGTCCTCGACGTCGACGGCCTCGAGGATGTCAGGCTTCAGCTCGAACTTCTCGTTGTAGCCGACGAGGCGGGCGTAGCCCCACACGTTGATCAGGCGCGCGTCCTTCGCCCGGCCGATGAGGGTCTGGATGGCGCCGCCCGGGTGGCCGACCTTGCGGCCCTCCGCCTCGAGGTCGACGACCAGCGGGTCCTCCGGCAGGCGCTCGGCCACCGGCGGAAGCCCCTTGCCCTCCAGGCTCGGTGTCTCGACGTAATCGAGCGCAGCGGCGGGGCCGGCCATCACGAAAGCCAGCGCCGCCACGGCCAAAGCACGAACCACCATCACACGGCCTCCCTGACCGGCGCGCCCGCGGCGAGACCCGGAGCGCAGACGAAGTGGCCCGGCCGCATCTCGACGAGGTCGGGACGGACACCGGGCAGGACGCGGAACGGGTCGGGCCATTCCGCGGGTTCGGAGGCACGCGAGGCCGACAGGGCCGCGAAGTCGAGCCGGTTTTCGAGGCTCGCCTCCGGCACGGCCGTCAGCAGGGCGCGCGTGTAGGGGTGGATCGGGTCGGAGACCAGGGCCCGCGTCTCGGCGAGCTCCACCAGCCGACCGCGGCACATCACGGCGACCCGGTCGGCCATGTAGTCGACGACCGCGAGGTTGTGGCTGACGAACAGGTAGGTGAGCTGCAGCTCGCGCTGCAGGTCCTTCAGGAGATTGAGGATCTGCGCCTGCACCGAGACATCGAGCGCGGACACCGGCTCGTCGCAGAGGATCAGCTCCGGCCGGAGAGCCAGGGCGCGGGCGATGCCGATGCGCTGGCGCTGGCCGCCGGAGAAGGAGTGCGGGTAGCGACGGAGCATTCGCGGGTCGAGCCCGACGAGACGCATCAGTTCCCGGACGCGCTGCGCCTGCTCCTCCGCGTCGCCGATGCGATGGATGACGAAGGGCTCGGAGATGATCTCGTTCACCGACATGCGCGGGTTCAGCGACGAGAACGGGTCCTGGAAGATCAGCTGAACCTTGCGCCGATAGGCGAGAAGGTCCGGCCCCTTCAGCGTGCCGATGTCGACCGGGCCACGGCCGTCGTCGAAGAGGATGCGGCCGGAATCGATCGCGATGGCGCGCAGGATCGCCATCGCCGTCGTCGTCTTGCCGGAACCGGATTCCCCGACGAGCCCCAGGCACTCACCGCGCTTCACCGTGAAGCTGACGTTGTCCATCGCCCGCGGCAACTCGGCGGACTTCACCCCGCGACGCTGGCCGAACGCCTTCGTCACCGCCTGGACCTGCAGGATCGGCCCCGCTCCCGCCGGCGCGGCCTCGCGGGCCGCGTGCAGGAAGCCGCCGGCCTGCGGCTCGATCGGCCGGATAGGCACGAGCTTCTCGCCGGGCTCCATGTGGAAGCGCGGCACGGCGCGCAGCAGTGCCTTCAGGTAGGCGTGCTGCGGGTCGCGGAAGATCTCCCCGACCGGTCCGGATTCCTTGATGCGGCCGTGATAGATGACGACCACTTCGTCGGCGACGTTGGCGACGACGCCGAAATCGTGCGTCACCATCAGCACCGACATCGCCAGCTCGGACTGCAGGTCCTTGATGAGCTTGAGGATCTCGGCCTGGATCGTCACGTCGAGCGCTGTCGTCGGCTCGTCGGCGATGAGGAGCGCCGGCCGGCAGAGCAGCGCCATGGCGATCATCGCGCGCTGGCGGAGACCCCCCGAGAGCTCGAAGGGATAGGCGTCGACCGCCCGGCCGGGATTGGGGAACTGCACGAGGCGCAGCATGTCGAGGGTCAGCCGGCGCGCCTCGTCGCGACCGACGCCGCGGTGCAGCCGCGCCGACTCGCCGATCTGGTCGCCGATCGTGTGGAGCGGCGACAGCGACGTCATCGGCTCCTGGAAGATGATCGCGATGCGGTTGCCTCGGATGGCGCGCATGGCGCTGCCGCGACGGTCGAGCCCGGCGATGTCGACCGGCGCGCCGCCAGCGGGGTCGCTGAACAGGATGCGGCCGCCGGCGATCCGCGCCTTCGTCGGCAGGAGGCCCATGATCGCCTGGGAGATGACGGACTTGCCGGAACCCGACTCGCCGACGAGCGCCACGGTCCGCGAGGCCGGAACGACGAAGGAGACGTCGTCGACCGCGCGAACGACGCCGTCGTCGCCGCCAAACTCGACCGTCAGACCCTCGATCGACAGGACATTCACGAAGCCGGCCCCTCCCATCGCCACCGGACACCCGGTGTCGATGCTATCCTAGCCGGCCTATTCCTATCGTGACAGCCGCAGGGCGCAAGCTCCGAGAGACTACGGGTCCTTGCTCCCCCGGCTACTCCGCCGCCATGGCCCCGGGCGGTGCTCCTGACCCCGGCACGATGATCCGCCGGACGTCCACCGCGCCTGAGCGGCCGCGAAGGACGGTGGTGCCGAGGTCGGTCCACTGGACCGTCGGGTCGACGTGGGCGAGCGCCTCGACCGCCTCGGCGCTGGCGAGGATGACGGAGTCCTCCTCCGGCGCGACCACCTTGCCGAGGGCCTCGAGCCGCGAGGCGACGTTCACGGTGTCGCCGATGATGGTGTAGTTGACCCGGTCGGCGGCACCGAGATTGCCGACGATCACCGGGCCGAAGTGCAGGCCGATGCGGATGCGCAGGGCCGGCCGCCCCGCCGCCCGCGCCTTCTCCGCCTCCCGCCCGACGCACTGCGCCATCGCGATCGCCGCGCGCGCGGCACAGGCCGCGCCCGCCTCGGCATCGTCGCCCACCCAGACGGCCATCAGACCGTCACCCATGAACTTGTCGACCGTGCCCTGCTGCTCCTCGACGCACTTCACGATGAGCGAGAAGTGTTCGTTGAGGAGGCCGGCCACCTCCTCCGCCGACATCGTCTCCGACAGGGCCGTGAAGCCGATGATGTCCGTGAAGAGGATCGTCCCCTGCCGCTCGTGCAGGCGCGTCGCCTCCTGGAAGCCGAGCCTCACCAGGCGTCGCACCAGGCTGCGCGGCACGTAGACGGCGAACGCCTTCAGGGCGGACAGCATGCCGTTCACCGCCGTCGAGACGTCGTCGAGCTCTTGGATGCGGCTGCGCGGCAGCTCCGGCGCCTCGTCGATCTCGAAGCGCTCGATGTGGCCGGCGACGGCGTGCAGCCGGTCGAGCGAGCGGGCGATGCGGCGCGCGATCAGCACGGCGACCACCACCGCTATCGCAATCGACAGGATGCCGATGCCGATCGAGCCGTAGAGGCGGCGGATCTCCGCGGCGACCTCCTCCTGCGGCTGGTACCGGCCGACGATCCACGGCACCGGACCGAACTGCCGCATCTCGCGGGTCGTCACCACGTAGGAGCTACCGTCGGCGAGTTCGACCTCGCCCACCTCGACGCCGGCCGCCTTGGCCTTCTCGAACATGTCGAAGAGCTCGCGCTGCCCGAGACCGGCGAGGACAGGGTCGCCAGCCTCGGCCAGCGGCACGACGGTCTCGTCGCTGCCGAGCTTCTCCTGAAGGCCGAGCTCACGCCCCTTCGAATGCGCGAAGACGGCGTCGGGGCCATAGAGAATGAAATTGGTGCCACCGCCCGTCTCGGAGTCCCGCACCGCCTCGGAGAGCATCGCGGTGCTCACCGCTGCGACGATGTAGCCGGAGATGACGCCGTTGCGGACGAGAGCGGCGCCGACATTGATGAAGCTGTCGTTCTCGACGAAGACCGGCGTGCCCCAGAAGCTCTTCTCCTCCGGGTTCAGCCGCTCGAGCGCCGCCCGGACGTCCGGCTGCTTCACCGCGTTGGTCTCGATCGGATGGAGGACGCCCTCCTGATCGCGGTACATGCCGTCGTAGTGGAAATCGCGGTCGTAGAAGACGAGGGCGTCGAAGACGTCCGAAGTGGCCAGCACGCCGGCTGCCACCGCGGTGCGATCCTGTAGCGTCTCGAGGGGCAGGCTCCCGTCGGCATAGAGGGCGGCGATCTCGCGCACGGCCTCTTCGCCCGGCCGCATGTGCGCCTCCACCCGGTCGCTGAGGGCGCGCATCGTCAAGATGGAGTTCTCGTTGAGAAGCGCGAAGGTGTTCGAATAGTTGGAGAAGGCGGTGAGCCCGAGCACGAACGTCAGCGCCACGAGCATCAGCCCGCCATAGGCGAGGCCGAGGAGAAGGACCATCGGCATGCGGAAGCGCCGTCGGCGTTCCGCCACCGCCCTTGCCGTACCAGCCACCCGCACGTCCTCTCTTCCGGGGCCGAGCCTCCATCGGGGCAAGGCCGAAGCGCCCAGCGGCCTCGCCGCCTCTGCTGGACGCTCATCCGGGCGGCAGCAAGGCGGACAAACGGCACGGTGCTGGCGAAGCGTCGGCCGGCGGACTACATGTCGTCGCACGACCACCCGACGAAACCCGAACACTCGCAGCAGGATCGACGATGACGCGCCACGAGGGCAACCCGGTCCGTCTCGCGGACTATCGGACGACGGCCTACGCCATCGACACCGTGGCGCTGGACGTCGCCTTCGCGCCGCACGCGACGCGCGTCAAGAGCCGGCTCGCGCTGCGCCGGCGCGACGATACCCCGGCTGGAACGCCCCTCACCCTCGACGGCGACGACCTGACGCTCGTCCGCGTCGCGATCAACGGGGCGGACCTGCCGGCCGACGCCTACATCGCGACACCGAGCCAGTTGCTGATCCACACGCCCCCCGCCGGACCGTTCACCCTCGAGGTGGAGACGCTGGTCGATGCCGAGGCGAACACCAAGCTGATGGGCCTCTACCGCACCAGCGGCACCTGGTGCACCCAGTGCGAGGCCGAGGGCTTCCGCCGCATCACCTACTTCCTCGACCGGCCGGACGTCCTCGCCGTCTACACGACGCGCCTCGAGGCCGACCGCACCCTCGCCCCGGTGCTCCTGTCGAACGGCAACCTCGTCGAGGTGGGCGACCTCCCGGGCAGCGACCGCCACTTCGCCGTCTGGCACGACCCCTTCCCGAAGCCCGCCTATCTCTTCGCGATGGTCGGCGGCGACCTTGCCTGCGTGCGCGACACCTTCGTCACGATGTCGGGGCGTGAGGTCGACCTGCGCATCTACGTCGAGCACGGCAAGGATGACCGCTGCGCCTACGCCATGGACGCGCTGAAGCGTTCGATGCGCTGGGACGAGGAGGCCTTCGGCCGCGAGTACGATCTCGACATCTTCATGATCGTCGCCGTGTCCGACTTCAACATGGGCGCAATGGAGAACAAGGGCCTCAACGTCTTCAACGACAAGTACGTCCTCGCCATTCCAGAGACGGCCACCGACCAGGACTATTCCGGCGTCGAGGGCGTCATCGCCCATGAATACTTCCACAACTGGACCGGCAACCGGATCACCTGTCGCGACTGGTTCCAGCTCTGCCTGAAGGAAGGGCTCACCGTCTTCCGCGACCAGGAGTTCACCTCCGACCAGCGGTCGCGGCCGGTGAAGCGCATCTCAGACGTCCGCCTCCTCCGCGCCCACCAGTTCCCGGAGGACGCCGGACCCCTCGCCCACCCGGTCCGGCCGGAAACCTATCGCGAGATCAACAACTTCTATACGGCGACGGTCTACGAAAAGGGCTCCGAGCTCGTCCGCATGCTGAAGACGCTGCTGGGCCCCGACGGCTTCCGGCGCGGCATGGACCTCTATTTCGAGCGGCACGACGGTGACGCGGCGACGGTCGAGGACTTCATCGCCTGCTTCGCCGAGGCGACCGGGACCGACCTCACGCAGTTCCGCCGCTGGTACGCCCAGGCCGGCACGCCGCGGGTGCGGGCGCGCGGCCACTTCGACGCCGCCGCCCGGCAGTTCACGCTCGAGCTCGCCCAGTCGCTCGCGCCCTCGCCCGGTCAGCCGGAAAAGGCGCCGGTGCCGGTCCCGATCCGCTTCGGCCTCGTCGGGCCGAACGGCGAGGACATGGAGGTCGGTGCCGTCAGCGGTGCCACCGTCCGCGGCGACGTCCTCGTCCTCGACCAGCCGAGCCAGCGGGTCGTCTTTTCGGACGTCGGCGTGCGCCCGGTGCCCTCGCTGCTCCGCGGCTTCTCCGCTCCCGTGGTGCTCGAGAGCGACCTCTCCCGCGCCGACCGGCTGTTCCTGCTCTCGCACGACAGCGACCCGTTCAACCGCTGGGAAGCGGCCCAGACGCTCGCCGTGTCCGATCTCAAGGCCGGCGTCGCGGCGGCGCGCGCCGGCGAGCCGGTCGCGACCGACACGGCGTTTGCCGAAGCCCTCGGCCACGTCGCCACGGACACAAGTCTCGACCACGCCTTCCGCGCCCTCGTCCTGCAGTTGCCGACCGAGGCGGACATCGCCCGCGAGCTCTCCCACGACGTCGATCCGGAGGCGATCGCCGCCTCGCGCACGGAGCTCCGCACTGCCGTCGCCGAGCGTCTGCACGCACCGTTCGCCGCCCTCTACGAGGAGCTTTCGGCGCCCGCGCCCTACGTCCCGGACGCGGCCGGTGCCGGCCGGCGCGCCCTCCGCAACACGCTGCTCGACTACCTCACCCTCGCCGAGACGGAAGCGCCGGGGGCACGCGCGGAGGCACACTATCGCGCCGCCGACAACATGACCGACCGGCTCGCCGCCCTCACCGTCCTCGTCGCGGCCGAGGCGCCCGGCGCCGCCGCCGCCCTCGAGGACTTCTACGCCCGCTTCCGCGACGACCAGCTCGTCCTCGACAAGTGGTTCACGGTCCAGGCGACCGCCCCGGGCGACGCGACGCTCGGCCGCGTCGAAGGCCTGATGCGGCATCCGGCCTTCTCGATGGCGAACCCCAACCGCGTCCGCTCGCTCGTCGGTGCCTTCGCCGGTGGCAACCAGCGCCAGTTCAACCGCGCCGACGGCGCCGGCTTCCGCCTCGTCACCGACGTGGTGCTGACGCTCGATCCGAAGAACCCGCAGGTCGCCGCACGCCTCCTCGGCGCTTTCCGCTCCTGGCGGGCGCTGGAGCCCGGCCGGCGTGCCCTCGCGGAAGCGGCGCTTCGCCGTGTCGCGGCCCGGGAACCCCTGTCGCGCGACGTGTCGGACATCGTCGCACGCTGCCTGGAGTAACCTTTCGTCAACCATATCCCCGCATTTTGAGGGGGGTCGGCGGCGGGAAATTTTCGGCCGCGGACTCTGGACAAGGCGATTCGCCTGGATTCAAATGGAGGTGATTCGGGCAGAGCGTAGTGTCCGGATTTCGCTGACAATCCACAAGTAAATCGAGGGTCCCGTCATGGCACGGGTGGAAACGGCCGGCGCGCCTGCGCGTCGACGCTCGCCGAATATTGCCGGCTTGCTTTCCCGGATGGAGCGTCTGGCGGCGACCGTCCGACGCGGCGCCGGCCGCGGCGCCACCCGTCCGATCGCCCTTTCGGGGCACGCGCGGCTGCTGGCCGCCCCCGCCTACGCCCGCCTCGTCGAGAACGAGGCCGTGTTCCGCCGCGCCATTCCGATCCTCACGGTCATCTTCATCCTCGTCATCGCCGCCTACCGGTCGGCCGCCCTCGTCGGGGCCTACGAGGAGACCGAGGTCACCGCCCGCGACACGCTCGCCCTCCTCGCCACCACCGTCGCCGCCGACCTCGCCGCCGCCCCGGACCTCGCCACCGGCGCCGCCGAGGCTCTGCAGACCGCCCTCGACCAGACCCTGCCGCCGCGCGCCATCGCCGACGGCCGGCAGATCCTCTTCGCCGACGACACCGGCACCATCCTCGCCTCCGCCCCCGTCCGCCCGGACCTCGAGGGCCGGGCGCTCAACGCCCTCCTCGGCGAGTCCCAGCCGCTGACGATCTTCGGCGCCCGCGCCGGCGTCCTCGAGCTCACCCTCACCGACGGCACCGACGCCATCGCCACCGTCCGCCACCTGCCGGACGCCCGCGGCATGATCGCCCTCGTCCAGCCGACCGAGGCGGTGTTCGCAAACTGGCGCCGCTCGCTCTCGGCCAACGCCACGCTGTTCGCCTGCACCAGCGGCGTCATCCTCGTCCTCGTCTACGCCTTCTTCGCCCAGTCGACCCGCGCCCGCGAGGCCGACGCCATCTACGGCGCCACCCGCGCCCGCATCGACACGGCGCTCCTGCGCGGCCGCTGCGGCCTGATCGACTGGGACCTCGCCCGCGGGCGGATGTTCTGGTCGGCCTCGATGTACGACATCCTCGGCCGCGAGCCGCGGGACGAACTCCTCGGCTTCCACGAGGTCTCGACCCTCGTGCATCCGGAAGACGGCGACCTGTTCGCCCTCGCCGACGGCATCCTCGCCTCGGGTGGCGGCACGGTCGACCGCACCCTCCGCCTCGCCCATGCCGACGGCCGCTGGGTGTGGCTGCGCATCCGCGCCGAGCTCGTCGCCGAGGCCGGCGGCGGCTCGCCCCACCTCATCGGCATCGCCGTCGACATCACCGAGCAGAAGATCCTCGCCGAGCGGTCCGCCACGGCGGACCTGCGCCTGCGCGACGGCATCGAGACGATCTCCGAGGCCTTCGTCCTGTGGGACGCCGACAACCGCCTCGTCATCTGCAACTCGAAGTACCAGCAGCTGCACGAGCTGCCGGACGAGGCGATCGTCGAGGGCACGCCCTATGCGGCGGTGATGAAGCACGCCAGCCTGCCGATCGTCACGACGCAGATCCCGACCGACGGCCGGCCGGAGGAAGGCGCCCGCTCCTACGAGGCGCAGCTCGCCGACGGCCGCTGGCTGCAGATCAACGAGCGGCGCACCAAGGACGGCGGCTTCGTCTCCGTCGGCACCGACATCACGGCGCTCAAGCGCCACGAGGAGCGGCTGATGGAGAGCGAGCGGCGGATGCGCGCCACCGTCGCCGACCTCCGCCAGTCCCGCCAGAAGCTCGAGAGCCAGGCCCGCCAGCTCGTCGAGCTCGCCGAGAAGTACGCCGAGGAGAAGACCCGAGCCGAAGAGGCGAACCGCGCCAAGTCCGAGTTCCTCGCCAACATCTCCCACGAGCTGCGCACGCCGCTGAACGCCATCATCGGCTTCTCGGAGATCATGCAGCAGGGGATGTTCGGGGCGCTCGGCTCGGAGAAGTACGTCGAGTACTGCAGCGACATCCACCACTCCGGCAACTACCTGCTCGGCGTGATCAACGACATCCTCGACATGTCGCGCATCGAGGCCGGCCAGCTTGACCTCTCGGTGGAAGCGGTCGACGTCGAGGAGGTGGTCGGCGAGGCGACGCGCATCATGGGCGCCTCGGCCTCCGAGAAGGGCATCCTCGTCGCGGCCGGCATCACCCCGAAGCTGAAGCTCAACGTCGACCGCCGGGCGATGAAGCAGATCCTGCTGAACCTCCTGTCGAACGCGGTGAAGTTCACGCCCCAGGGCGGCCGCGTCACGGTGCGGGCCCGAGCCGAGCACGGCGGCATCGTTCTTGCGGTCGAGGACACCGGCATCGGCATCCCGAAGAAGGAGATCTCCCGCCTCGGCCAGCCCTTCGTGCAGGTGGAGAACCAGTTCACCAAGAGCCACAAGGGCTCCGGCCTCGGCCTCGCCATCGCCCGCTCGCTGATCCACCTGCACGGCGGCCGCATGGAGATCCAGTCGGAGGTCGGCGTCGGCACGGTGGTCACCGTCCACATGCTGAACGAGCCGCCGGCCCGCGAGAAGGAGCGGCAGGCCGCCTGAGGCCTGACCCGGGGCATCCACGCCCGCTCCCGTCACAGCCGGCCGCTCTGGCGCACCGCCTTCTCCTCATTCTACTCTCCGTCGCCCGCCGTCGCTGCGCGGGCGTTCGCGCGTGAAGCCGGCGTCGGCGCACGCCGAAGGCTTGGACCGCGCCACCGGGGGGAACCGGAAATGGTGGACCGCACCTTGTCGCTCCGCACCGTCGCGCTCGCGGCGCTCGCCGCCCTCTCGACGGCCTGCATGACGATGCCTTTGCGAGCTGCAGACGACGGTAAGGCCGACGTCGTCTTCACCAAAGGCCGCATCTACACGGTCGACCCGGCCCGCTCCGTGCAGCAGGCGCTCGCCGTCACCGGCAACGTTATCACCGCCGTCGGCAGCGACGCCGAGGTGGCGCCGCTGATCGGGCCGGAGACGCGCGTGATCGATCTTGCCGGCAAGTTCGTGATGCCCGGCCTGATCGACGCGCACTCGCACCCGGTTTTCGGAGCGGTGAATGCCGCCAAGTGCTCGCTCGCCGGCGTCCCGGCCCGCCTCGAGGCGATCAAGCCCGTGGTCGCGGAGTGCCTCGCCAGACGTCCCGGCGGTCCCGACGACTGGCTGGAGGTGGTCCAGCTCGACAACTACGGCTTCGAGGCGACGGATGCCGACCTCGACACGATCGAGGCCGGGCGTCCGATCGCGCTCGTGGGCAACGATGGCCACACCTTGTGGACCAATACCCGCGGGCTGCAGGTCGCCGGCATCGACGCCGAGGTCGAGGACCCTCCGGGCGGCAAGATCACCCGGGATGCGGCGGGTGAGCCAACGGGCGCCTTCGCCGATACGGCAATGACGCTCATCCAGGAGAACATCCCCCTGCCGACCCTCGAGGAGGCGGCCCGGCTGACCCAGACGGCGCTCGCCGACATGGCCGCGAACGGCCTGACCTCGGTGACGGACGCCTACGTGACGCCGCGGGAAGCACCGGTCTGGCAGTTGCTGCTCTCGAGCGGCCGACTGCCCCTGCGCGTGCGGGGCGCGATCTTCCTCGAGGACCTCGAGGACGACAGCGACGCCAAGATCGCCCTGCTCGCCTCCATGGCGAAGGCCGGCAGCACCGATCCCGACTTCCTCCGCATGGACAGCATCAAGATCTTCGCCGACGGCGTCATCGAGGCGCCGACGCAGACAGCCGCCCTCCTCGCGCCCTATCTCGGCGAGGACGGCAAGCCGACCGACAATCTCGGCGAGCTCTATTTCGAGCAGGACAAGATCGACGCGATCGTCACGAAGCTCGACAAGGCGGGTCTCACCGTCCACGTCCACGCCATCGGCGACCGCGCGGTCCGCGCCAGCCTCAATGCGTTCGAGGCCGCCCGCGCGGCGAACGGCCCGTCCGACAACCGCCACCAGATCGCCCACCTCCAGGTCGTCGACCCGCAGGACATCCCCCGCTTCGCGGAGCTCGGCGTCATCGCCAACATGCAGCTCGACTGGGCGAAGCGGGACTCCTCCAACGAGGGGCCGCTCGAACCCTATCTCGGTCCGGACCGCTACCGCTGGCTCTATCCGGCGGGCAGCCTCAAGCGCGCCGGGGCCATCATCGCGGGCGGCAGCGACTGGGACGTCTCGTCCTACGACCCGTTCCACGCCATGGAGCACGGCATCACCCGCGTCGAGCGCGGCTCCGGGAAGCCACCGCTCGGCGAGGGCGAAGGCCTGACGATCGCCGACGTCATCGACGCCTACACCATCAACGCCGCCTTCGCCGCCCGCCAGGACAGGACCACCGGCAGCCTCGAAGTCGGCAAGCGCGCCGACCTCGTCGTCCTCGACCGCGACATCACCGCGATCGACCCCGCCACCCTCGACGACACCGAGGTGCTCGCGACGTGGGTCGATGGCAAACTCGTCTACGAGAGGAAGTGAGGGTGCTTTCCTTCTCCCGGCACGGCCGGGAGAAGGTGGCGCGCAGCGCCGGATGAGGGCCGGCGCGCAAAGCGCGCCGGAGCTGCGACTTACCATGACACCCGCGCGGCTACGCCGCGCGCGCCCTCATCCGCCCTTCGGGCACCTTCTCCCGCTGGCGCGGGAGAAGGAAGTGCCCCGCTTACCCCGCGATGAACACCTCGCCCTTCGGCATCGCGTCGAACGTCGACTCCGGCACCGAAAAGTTGTTCGCCCGCAGTGCCGCCGGGTTCGCTGCCAGCCACTGCGCCAGCGAGATCTCCTCGTAGGTGCCGCTGTTCAGCACGAGCAGCACCTGCAGTTCGTCGTCGCCGACGTTCTCGATGTAGTGGCCGCAGCCGCGCGGCACGTAGCCGACGTCGAGCTTGACGAAGCGGTCGGTGCTCGCGCGCCCTGCCGAACCGAAGACCGTCATCCGCCCCGTGCCGGCGAGATAGAGCTGCCACTCGTCGGCATTCGGATGCCAGTGCATCTCCCGCAGCGCACCCGGCTCAAGCGTGATCAGGGCACCGGTCATCGTGGTGGAGATCGGGAACTCCTTCTCGGAGACGAGCCGCACCGTCCCGCCCTTGTAGCGGCGCGGCTCCTGGCCGAGCAGGTGGTAGCCGTGCGTCAGCGGCGGCGTATCGAGCGAGCCCGGCGCCGGTGGCCAGGGCATCGGCCCCGGTGCCGCACCGAGCGAGATGTAGACCTCCTCCTTCGGGAAGTTGGCGAAGGTGGAGGCCGGCACACCGAGGTTCTTCGCCAGCACCTCGACCGGCGTGTGGGCAAGCCAGTCGGTGATCGAGAAGGTGGCGAACTCCGAGAAGGCTCCGTCGTCGAAGACGAGCACGAAGGTCGTGCCGGCCGGTCCGAGCCCCTCGATCGAATGGCCGTGGCCCCGCGGGAAGAACCAGACGTCGCCGGCGGCGAGCGTCAGCACTTCCGACTTTCCGCCGGGGTCGATGACGGTGATGCGGCAGTTGCCGTCGATGACGTAGGCCCACTCCGCAGCGTTGGCGTGCCAGTGCAGCTCGCGCAGACCCCCCGGCTTCAATTCCATCAGTACCCCGGCGAAGGCGACCGACGGCGGGAAGTTCTTCGCGTTGGCCTCCTTGCGCCAGCCGCCGGGATACACCTTCTGGGCTGCGATCTCGCCGAGCGGAAAGCGGAAGGACGGGAACGTCGCCGACGGCGGCGCAAGCCCCGTTCCCTCTGTGCCCGTCGCAGCCGGTGCCGTTTGAGCCGCAGCCTGCCCCCCGAGCACCGCCAGCCCGCCCGCCAGCGCGGCCCCACCGCCGATGACGCCCCTGCGTGAGAAGTCCGTCATTGGGCCGATCCCCCGATCATTGGTCTTCTTGGTGTTGCCCCCGGCATCCTGTCGGGAAGCTCCGACGTCCGCAAGCGCGCGGCGATCGTGTCGTCGCCCGGCATCCACTTCATCGTGGCTCTGCAAAGAAATTCTGCCATGGCGGCCACCCGCCCCTCGAGGGGGCGGATCGGCGCGCGAAGCGCGGCGGGGTGTACGCGGGCGACAGCCCGCGCCCAACACTCTCCACGGCCACCTCGTTGTTTCTCCCGCCGCCTCCCGGCGGCGCCACCCCGCGCCGGCGAGCTGCGTCCCTGCCCGTCCCCTCAAGGGGCGGGTGGTACTCCCCCGACCGGCCCCACCACCCGCTCGAAGCTCGCCCGCACCGCCTGCTGCGTCTCCGCAAGGTGCGCCTCGAGGCCGCCGAAGTCCGGCATCTCCGCCGCCCGTGCCATCGCCGCGAGCACCCCGCCGGGCGCCTCCGCCGGAACGAACCGGCCGTCGACGGCGAGCCGGAGCACCTGCGTCAGGGCCTGGTAGAGGCGGATCGCCGGGCCGAGCACAGCCGCCTCGGCGCCGGGCAGGACGCCCGCCTCGTGCAGCTTCTGGAGCGCCGTCTCGGTCGTCGTCGACAGCACCTCCGGAAGCTCCGGGGCGTGGGCGAGCAGGAGCGCCTGGGCGATGAACTCAACGTCGATGAGGCCGCCCGCCACCTGCTTGAGGTCGAAGGGGTCCTTCGTCCCCTTCTCCCGCTCGATCCGGCCGCGCATCGACGCGACGTCGGCGAGGAGCGTCGCCCGGTCGCGCGGCTTCGTGAGCACGGCGCGGATCATCGCCTCGGCCCGCTCGCCGAGAACGGGATCGCCGGCAATCGCCCGGGCCCGCGTCAGTGCCATGTGCTCCCACGTCCAGGCGTCCTTCGCCTGGTAGCTCTCGAAGGCGTCGAGGCGCGTCGCGAGCGGTCCGGCATTGCCGGAGGGGCGGAGGCGGAAGTCGACCTCGTAGAGCGTCCCCTCGCCCGTCGGCGCCGACAGCGCCGCCACCAGCCGCTGCGTCAGGCGTGCGTAGTACTGGCTCGGCGCGAGCGGCTTCTCGCCATCGGACGCCTCGGCGTCCGGGTCGTGGTCGTAGAGGAGGATGAGGTCGAGGTCGGAGGCCGCGGTCATCTCGCGCCCGCCGAGCTTGCCGAGAGCGAGGACGACCGCCGCGCCGCCCGGCACACGTCCGTGGCGGAGGGCGAACTCCGCCTCCACCACCCGGAACAGCCGCTGCACCACCGCGTCGGCGAGGGTGGCGAAGCCGGCACCGGCCTGTGCGGGCTCTACGGTTCCCGTGAGCACCCGCACGCCGATCAGGAACATCTGCTCCTGTCCGAAGATGCGCGCCCGGTCGAGCGCCTCCTCGTAGGAGCGGGCCTCGGCGAGGAAGACGTCGAGCCGTGCCGCCAGTTCCTTGCGCTTCGGCAGGGCCCCGAAGAACAGCGGATCGAGCAGCGCGTCGAGAACCCGCGGCCGGCGCGTCATGATCGCCGCGAGGCGGGGCGCCGCCCCCATGACGAGGGCGATGAGATCGAGGAGCCCGGGGTTGGAGCGCAAGAGCGAGAAGATCTGCACGCCCGCCGGCAGTTGCGCCACGAAGCGGTCGAAGGCAGCGAAGGTCGCGTCGGCGTTGTCGAGCCGGCCGAGGGTGGCGAGGAGCGCCGGCGTGATCTCCGTCAGCCGCTCCCGCGCCTTCGTCGAGCGCGTCGCGGCGTAGCGGCCGAAGTGCCAGGCGCGGATCGCCCGCGTCACCTCCTGCGGCGCCTTGAAGCCGAGGCGCGACAGGGTGTCGAGGGTGTCGGGATCGTCGTCGCCGCCGGTGAAGACGAGGCTGCCGGTGTCGGCCCCGAGCGCCGGGGCGTCCTCGAACAACCGCGCATAGTGCTTCTGGACGCGCTCGAGGTGCTGCCGGAGCGCCGCCTCGAAGGCCGGCAGGTCGGGAAAGCCCATCAGCCGTGCGACGGTCTCGAGACCCTGCCGGTCGGCCGGCAGCACGTGGGTCTGCTCGTCCCGCCGCACCTGCAGCCGGTGCTCCACCGCGCGCAGGAAGACGTAGGCGGCGTCGAGCTGGTCGCGCACCCGCTCCTCGATCCAGCCGAGCTCGGTGAGGACGCGCAGCATCTCGCGCGTCGAGCGGCCACGCAGGCGCGGCTCGCGGCCTCCGGCGATCAGCTGCTGGGTCTGCACGAAGAACTCGATCTCGCGGATGCCGCCACGGCCGAGCTTGATGTTGTGGCCGGCGACCGCGATCGATCCGTGCCCCTTCACCGCATGGATCTGCCGCTTGATCGAATGGACGTCCGCGATCGCGGCATAGTCGAAGGACTTGCGCCAGATGAACGGCGCGATCTCGGCGAGGAACGCCTCGCCCGCGGGGATGTCGCCAGCGCAGGCGCGCGCCTTGATCAGCGCCGCCCGCTCCCAGTTCTGCCCCATGCTCTCGTAGTAGACGAGCGCCGCCGGCACCGAGATCGCCACGGCGGTGGCACCGGGATCGGGCCTGAGACGCAGGTCGAGGCGGAAGACGTAGCCGTCGGGCGTCCGCTCCTGCAGGATCTTCACGAGCCGCTGCGTCATGCGCACGAAGAGGCGCGCCGCCTCGTCCGGGTCGGCGAGGGCCGGCCGCTCGGGGTCGAACAGCACGATGAGATCGAGGTCGCTCGAATAGTTGAGTTCGCGCGCACCGCCCTTCCCCATCGACAGGAGGATCCAGCCCGAGCGCTTCGACGGCGCCTCCGGATCGGCGAGCTTCAGCTTGCCGGTGCGGTCGGCCTCGCGCAGGAGATGGTCCACCGCCGCCGAAATCGCCGCGTCGGAGAAGTCGGCGAGCGCTGCCGTCACCTGGTCGACGTCCCAGGCGCCGCCGAGATCGGCGAGGCCGACGGTGAGGGCGAGGTCCTGCTTCAGGCGGCGCAGGTGGCGCATCAGCGCCGCCTCGTCCGCCTGCCGCTCGCGGGCAGCGACGACGAGGCCCGCCACGCGCTCCTCCGGCACAGCGGCGAGGATCGACTGGAGCCGCGGCGGGTCGAGCATCGCGAGGTCGCGCAGGAACGGCGCCTGCGACAGCACGGCGCCGAGGAAGTCCGGCAGGGATCCCGGCCGCTCCAGGGCGTCCGCGAGGTCCGCCGCCTCGGCGGCGCGCGCTGCCGCGGCAAAATCGGCGACCGCCGACGCGGCCGCTGTGGCGTCGAGGGCCGGGATCGCCGTCAGGCGGCCGGCGAGACCGCCCGTCGCTGCGGCCAAAGGTGCCGCATCCGTCGTCTCGCCCTGCATCGCATCCTCGCCGCTTGCCGTTGACCGGCTATTTCGGCACGGCGGTCCGCGGCAGGCGGAGCTCGGCGACGAGCCCCGGCGCCGCATCGCCGAGCATCAGCGCCCCCTTGTGCAGGCTCGCGACCGCCTGCACAAGGCTGAGGCCGAGGCCGGAGCCCGGCGCCGTCCGGCTGCCCTCGAGCCGGACGAATCTCTGAGTGACGCGGCCGCGGTCCGCCGGGGGCACACCCGGACCGTTGTCGGCGACGGCGACGACCGCCTCCTCGCCGTCCGTCCGCACGCGGAGCGACACACTCTGCGACCCCGAGGCCGGGCGGCCGTACTTCAGCGCGTTGTCGACGAGGTTGGCGATCGCCTGGGCGAGGAGGTCGCGGTCGCCCGCCACCACCACCGCCTCGGGGACCGCCACCGTCAGCGTCGCGTCCTGTTCCTCGGCGAGCGGCTCGTACAGTTCGCCGACCTCGCGGGCGATCTCCGCCACGTCGACGGACTGGGCCCGCACCCCGGCTGATCCCGCCTCGACGCGGGCGATGCGCAACAGCGCCTCGAAGGTGCGGATCAGCCCGTCGCAGTCCTCGAGCGTCGCGGCCAGCGCCTCCCGCGAAGCCTCGCCGACGTGCGGGTCGGCGAGCGCCTGCTCGACGCGCATCCGCATGCGCGTCAGCGGCGTCTTCAGGTCGTGGGCGATGTTGTCCGAGACCTCCTTCAGCCCGTGCATCAGCTGCTCGATGCGGTCGAGCATGGCGTTGAGGCTCTCGGCGAGGCGGTCGAACTCGTCGCCCGAGCCGTCGACCTTCAGCCGGCCGCCGAGATCGCCGCCCATGATCTGCTTCGTCGTCGCGCTCACCGCGTCGATGCGCTTCAGGACCCGCCGGCTGACGAACAGCCACGTCACGAGCCCGAGCAGCAGCACCGCCCCGATCGACAGCTTCACCGCCCGCCAGACCACGTCGCGAAACTGCTCGCGCTCGGCGAGGTCGCGGCCGACGAGGAGGCGGAAGCCGCCCGGCAGCACGAACACCCGCACCAGCGCCTTGTGGCTGCCGGCGGCGGGCTGCTCGTCCCCGAGGTCGGTGGCGAGACGGCGGTAGGGCACCGGCCGAGCGATGCCATCGGCCGAACTCAGCACCGCCGAGGGCAGGTCGGAGACGTTGCCGGCGATGACGTTTCCGGAGAAGTCGGTGAGGAGATAGAGGCTCGCGCCCGGCATCTTGCTGCGCGCCTCGACGACGCGGATCAGCCGGCTGACGCCGCCGGTCCGGTACTGTTCGGCGAGCCCCTGGATCTCCGCGTCGATGGTGTTCTGCAGCTGCCGCGACAGAAGGTCGTTCGTCGTGTCCGCGATCGACACGATGAGGAACACCGACAGGGCCGCGAACACCGCAAGGTAAATCAGCGACAGCTTGAACGCCGTCGTGCGGACGAAGCGTCCAAGCCCCTTCACCGGTCCACCCTCACCCCACCGCCCTCACCGCGTCGCCATTGCCAGCGCCTCACGCCGGCCGCGGCTGGCCGGCGCGGATCATGTAGCCGGCGCCGCGCACGGTGTGCAGCAGCGGCGGGTCGAAACCCTTGTCGATCTTCGAGCGCAGCCGGGAGATGTGCACGTCGATGACGTTGGTCTGCGGGTCGAAGTGGTAGTCCCATACGTTCTCGAGCAGCATCGTCCGCGTCACCACCTGCCCGGCGTTCTTCATCAGGTATTCGAGCAGGCGGAACTCGCGCGGCTGCAGCGGCACGTCCTTGCCCGCACGCGTCACCGTGTGGGAGAGCCGGTCGAGCTCGAGGTCACCGACCCGGTAGATCGTCTCGACGTCGCTCGGGCGCCGCCGCCGCGCCAGCGCCTCGACGCGGGCGAGCAGTTCGGCGAAGGCGTAGGGCTTGGCGAGATAGTCGTCGCCGCCGGCGCGCAGCCCGGTGACGCGGTCGTCCACCTGGCCGAGCGCGGAGAGGATCAGCACCGGCGTCTGGTCGTCGCGCTTGCGCATGCCCTCGACGATCGACAGCCCGTCGCGGCGCGGCAGCATCCGGTCGATGACGACGACGTCGTAGCCGCCGGCCTCCGCCGCCGCGGCACCGTCCTCGCCGTCGGCGGCGTGCTCGGCCACGTGCCCGGCCTCCTTGAGGCCCCGCAGCATGTAGGCCGCCGCCTCGCGATCGTCTTCGATCAGCAGAATCCGCATGGAGGAAACATGCCCGGCCTCGTCGCCGGCGCCAAGGGTCGTCGTGGGCAGCGAGGTCGTCGTGGCCAGCGGGGTCGTCGTGGCCAGCGGGGCCGTAGCGGCACCGCGGCTCGCGGGCCGATCGACGGAGCGCTCGAAGGGACGGAAGTCGTCGAGACCCTCGGAGGGCAACGGGGCACCGGCGAACAGATGGAACTGGGAGAAGGGGAAGGAAGGCATGGCGCGACGCGCCTCGGCTCTTCGCCCGTCTTGAAAGGGACGGGACGGCAGGTGGATGTCCACCTGCCGTCCCTCGGCGTCGGATCGGCGGGGGCGACGGGAGCCTCACCGACACCGTTCCAGAGGGGCGCCCTTGGGCGCCCCGATCTTCAACCCGCGGCGCCCTTGGGCGCCCCGATCTTCAACCCGCGGCGCCCTTGGGCGCTCCGATCTTCAACCCGCGGCGCCCGTGGGCGCCCCGATCTTCAACACGCGGGGCGCCTTGCGCCGCGATGTCGTCAGGCCTTGTCGATCGGCAGGGCGACGTAGCGGGTGTTCTCGCCGGACCTCACCTGGAAGAGTACGGCCTTGCGGCCTTCTCCCTTCGCGGCCTCGATACCGGCCGTCACGTCGGCGGTCTTGCCGACCGGCTGGCCGCCGACCGCGACGATGACGTCGCCGACCTGCAGGCCACGCTCGGCCGCCGGCCCGTTCGGGTCGACCTCGACCACCGCGAGGCCCTTCTCCTCCAGACCGACCGAGGCGGCCGGGGCGACGGAGAGGCCGAGCTGGGCGAGGTCCGACCCGTTTCCGCTGGTGGCAGCGTCGGCGCGCTTGCCGTCCGTCGGCAGCGTGCCGAGCTTGACGGTGATCTCCTGCTGCTTGCCGTCACGCCACACGGTGATCTTCACGTCCGTGTCCGGCGCGTAGCCGGCGATGCGCCGGGCGAGGTCACGCGGATCGTTGACCGCCTTGCCGTCGACCGCGGTGATCGTGTCGCCGGACTTGATGCCCGCCGCCACCGCCGGACCGTCGGCCTGCGGCTCGGTCACGAGGGCGCCCTTGGCGTCCTTCAGGCCGAGGCTGTCGGCGATGTCGGCGTTGACGCCCTGGATCTGCACGCCGAGCCAGCCGCGGGTGACGTTGCCGTCGTCCTTCAGGTCCTCGACGATCTGCTCGACGGTGGCCGCCGGGATGGCGAAGCCGATGCCGACCGAGCCGCCCGACGGCGAGTAGATCGCCGTGTTGACGCCGACCACCTCGCCCTGGAGGTTGAAGGTCGGGCCACCCGAGTTGCCCTTGTTGATTGGCGCGTCGATCTGGATGAAGTCGTCGTAGGGGCCTGCGCCGATGTCGCGGCCGCGCGCCGAGACGATGCCTGCGGTCACCGAGCCGCCGAGGCCGAACGGATTGCCCACGGCCACCACCCACTCGCCGACGCGGATGTCGCCATCGTCGAACATCACGTAGGGGAAGTCGCGGTCGGCATCGACCTTCAGGAGCGCGACGTCGGTCTTCTCGTCGACGCCGATCACCTTGGCGTCGTACTCGGTGCCGTCGTCCATCGTCACCTTCACCTCGGAGGCGTTGTCGACGACGTGGTTGTTGGTCACCACGTAGCCGTCGCCGGAGATGAAGAAGCCCGAGCCCTGGCCGGTCACGAAGCCGCGCTGGCCGCGGTTCGGCAGGCCCTGGCCGCCCTCGCCCCGGTCGGAGCGCGGGCCGAACTCGCGGAACCACTCGAACGGGCCGCCGCGCGGCGTGCCGTCGAACATCGAGGTCTGCGGGCGGGCCTCGGCCTTGACGCGGATCGACACGACCGCCGGCTCGACGGCCTGGACCACGTCGGCGAAGCTCGGCATCTGGGCAGCGTTGCCCGGCACCTTCACCGCCTCGGCCATCGCCGGGGTCGCCGGCACCAGGAACGCCTCGCCCGCCACCATGCCGGCGACGCCGAGCGACAGAGCGCCGGCGAGCAGGGCCGTGCGCCGGCGGCGCAGGAGGCCGGTGCGGGTGGAGCCGGTGTGCGAAGTCTCGTTCATGCGGGGATCCTCGAAGGAGCTTGTTGTCCTGCAGGCGACTCGCCGCCGCCTTCGAGGTCCTTTCTGACGCCCGTCGCCTTACGGCCCCCTGTCCGAGGCATGAAATGTTCGTAAGGTTGCGGCAGCGGGCGGGAGTTGCGCCCTCAGCGGGCGGGCGTCTCCGGCGCCGGCGCTTCACCGCGCAGCCGCGCGAGTTCCGCCTCCTCCTCGGCCGACAGCGGCGCCGCCTCCGGGCGGCGGCGGTTGCGGCCGACGACGCCCCAGGCGATCAGCCCGCCGGCGATCAGCACGGCCGGCGCGGCGAGCCACAGGAGCAGCGTGTGGCCGGAGAAGCTCGGCTTCAGGAGCACGAACTCGCCGTAGCGGTCGACGAGGAAGCTCAGCACCTCCTCGTCGCTGTCGCCGGCGACGAGGCGCTCGCGCACGAGCAGCCGGAGGTCCCGGGCGAGCGGTGCGTTCGAATCGTCGATCGACTGGTTCTGGCAGACCATGCAGCGCAGTTCCGCCGACAACTCCCGCGCCCGCTGCTCGAGCGCCGGGTCCGGCAGGATCTCGTCCGGCTGCACGGCGTGGGCGGGGACAGCCAATGCCGTGAAGACGAAGACGAGGCTGGCCAGAAATGCGGTGCGAACCCTCCCCCCTCGCGGGGGAGGGTAGGGAGGGGGGGCGCCACGAACTCGACCAATCGATCGAGGCACCTCGCCCACCGCACGATATGCCCGACAGCCAGCGCCGCGTCTGCCGCTCCCCCCCTCCCTGCCCTCCCCCGCGAGGGGGGAGGGTTTCGCGTTTGCGATATTGGACAGGTCTTCGGCCACGAACGCCGCCCACATCCGCCTCACGCCGTCGCCTCCGCGCGCCGGGCCGGGCGCGGCGCGCCGACCCTGAGGCGGCGGTCGGCGAGCGACAGGCAGCCGCCGAGGGCCATGACGACGCAGCCGATCCAGATCAGCGTCACCATCGGCTTGAACTGCGCCCGCACCACCGTGCGGCCGTCCGGGCCGGGATCGCCGAGGCTGACATAGAGCTGCGAGGTGCCGCGCGTCAGGATCGCCGCCTCGGTGGTGGGCATCTGGCGGGCCGGATAGAAGCGCTTCGTCGGCGTCATCTCGGCGATGGTGCGCCCGTCGTGAGTGACGGTGAAGCGGGCCACCTCCTCGCGGAAGTTCGGCCCCTGGCGCGGCGAGGAGCCCTCGAAGGTGAGGCCGTAACCGGCGATCTCCACCTGCTCGCCCGGAACCACGGTGGTGATGCGCTCGTGGTCGAAGCCGCTCGCCCCGGCGATGCCGAGCACCGCCAGCCCGAGGCCGAGGTGGCCGAGGGCGGTGCCGAAGGCGGCCCGTGGCAGGCCGAAGAAGCGCCTCAGGAAATTGCCCACCCCGCCGCCGCCCCGCGCCGCCCGCAGCACCGGCTCCGTCAGCGAGCCGACGAGCAGCCAGAAGGCGAGGCCGACAGCGAGCGCCGCGAGGATGCCCGTCGCCCCGCTCAGCCAGAGCGTCACGGCGGTGGCCGCGAGCGCCGCGAGCGCCGCCGCCGCGAGGCGTTCGGCGACACCCGGCAGGTCGGCACGCTTCCAGGCGAGCATCGGCCCGAACGGCACGGCGATGAGCGCCGGGATCATCAGCGGCACGAAGGTGAGGTTGAAGAAGGGCGCGCCGACCGAGATCTTCTCGCCCGTCACGGATTCGAGTGCGAGCGGATAGAGCGTGCCGACGAACACCGTCGCGCACGCCGCCGACAGGAAGACGTTGTTGAGGACGAGGGCCCCCTCGCGGCTCACCGGCGCGAAGATCCCGCCGGGCTTCAGCATCGGCGCCCGCCAGGCGTAGAGGGCGAGCGAGCCGCCGACGAAGAAGACGAGGATCGCGAGGATGAAGACGCCGCGCGTCGGGTCGGTAGCGAAGGCGTGCACGGAGGTCAGCACGCCGGAGCGGACGAGGAAGGTCCCGAGCAGCGACAGCGAGAAGGCGAGGATGGCGAGGAGGATCGTCCAGATCTTCAGGGCGTCGCGCTTCTCCATGACGATCGCCGAGTGGAGGAGCGCGGTCGCCGCCAGCCACGGCATGAAGGAGGCGTTCTCGACCGGGTCCCAGAACCACCAGCCACCCCAGCCGAGCTCGTAATAGGCCCAGTAGGAGCCCATCGCGATGCCGAGGGTGAGGAAGATCCAGGCCGCCAGCGTCCACGGCCGCACCCAGCGCGCCCAGGCGGCGTCGATGCGTCCCTCGATCAGCGCCGCGACGGCGAAGGAGAAGGCGATCGAGACGCCGACATAGCCGACATAGAGGAGCGGCGGATGGATCGCGAGGCCGATGTCCTGGAGGATCGGGTTGAGGTCCTGCCCCTCGAAGGGCGCCGGGATCATCCGGGTGAACGGGTTCGACGTCATCAGGATGAACAGCAGGAAGGCCGCCGTCACCCATCCCTGCACCGACAGCACCGTCGCTCGCAGGGTCTGCGGCAGCCGCCCGCCGAACACGGCGACGAGCGAGGAGAACAGCACGAGGATCAGCACCCACAGGAGCATCGAGCCCTCGTGGTTGCCCCACACGCCGCTCACCTTGAAGATCATCGGCTTCGCCGAGTGCGAGTTCTCGAAGACGTTCACCAGCGAGAAGTCGGAGCGCACGTAGGCGACGGTGAGCGCCGCGAAGGACAGGCCGACGAGGCCGAGGGTGGCGAGCGACACCGGCTCGCCCACCGCCATCAGTCGACTGTCTCCCGTCTTCGCCCCCCAGACCGGCAGCACCGACTGGATGATGGCGAGCCCGAAGGCGAGCACCAGGGCGTAATGGCCGATTTCGGTGATCATCATGGCCTCCGGTCCCCTTCCCCGCCTACTGGCCGGCCGCGGCGGGCTCGCCCGCCTCGGCGCCTTCCCAGTGGCCCTGCGCCTTCAGGGCGTCGGCGACTTCCTTCGGCATGTAGTTCTCGTCGTGCTTGGCGAGCACGGTGTCGGCGACGAAGATGCCATCCGGCCCGAGCCGGCCCTCCGTGACGACGCCCTGGCCCTCGCGGAAGAGGTCCGGGAGGATGCCGGTGTAGGTGACGTTGATCGTGTTCGCCGTGTCGGTCACGGCGAAGCGCACCTCGGTCTCCCCGGTGCGCTCGACGCTGCCGTCCGCCACGAGGCCGCCCATGCGCACCCGGTCGCCCACCGGCACCTGCCGCTCGGCAAGTTCGGTCGGCGTGCGGAAGAACACGATCTGGTCGTTGAGGGCCGACAGCACGAGCCCGGTGGCCGACATCAGCACGGCGCCGGCCAGGCCGATCAGAACCAGTCGTCTCTGCTTGCGCGTCATCTCTCCACCCCGATGATCGGCGCCCGCCTCCGCCCGCCTTCGAAGACCCGCCTCACCCTGTTTCCCTCCGCCGGCCGGCGTTCATTCCGTCAGCCCGAGCCCGGCCGCCGCCGTATCGAGCCGCTGGACGTCCGCCGCGTCCGGATGCGCCGCCTTCGCGGCCGCCAGCGTCTCGCGCGCATCGTCCGTGCGCCCGAGCACAACATAGGAGCGCATCAGCCGAAGCCAATCATCCACCGAGCCGCCTTCGCTCGCGAGCCGGGCCGACAGGCCCTCGACCATGTTGCCGATCATCGCCGCCCGCTCTTCGGGCGTCATCTCTGCGGCGGCCTCGACGTCGCCGGCGTCCGGACCCGGTGCGGTCGCGGCAGGAGCCGCAGCCTCCGCCGCCGGTGCCGCCTCGGTTCCGGTGAGGGCGGCGAGTTGCGCCCGCGCGACCGGCAGCCACGGCTCCTCGCCGCTGGCGCTGTCGATGATCGCCCGCCACGCCGCCTCGGCATCGGCGGTGCGGCCGTCCTGTCCGAGCGCGAGGGCGAGGAAGAAGCGCGGCCGGATCGCCGCCGGATCGAGCGCCTGCGCCCGCTCGAAGGCCGCGCGGGCGTCGGCCGTGATGACGCCGCCGGCATCCCCGGTCAGCGCTTCGCCGAGGCCGGCCTCGAGCTCGGCCGACGCTCCGTTGGTGCGGATGGCGTTCTGGAAGGCGGCGGCCGCATCGCCGTAGCGGCCGGCCCGCAGATAGACCGGAGCGAGCACCGCCCAGCCCTGGCCGTCGTCGGGGTTCTGGGCAAGATGGCTCTCGACCCGCGCGACCAGCGCCTCGAGGTTCTGGCCGTCCATCGGCTCGGACTGGCGGCTCGCGAGCGGCAGGTCCGGCAGGGTGGGCGCGCCGAAGCCGCCATAGAGGGTCACGGCGAGGAGCGGCAGCCCGACGATCGCGAGACCCGCCGCCACCATCACGCGCCAGCGCTTCGGCGGGGCGACCGCCTCACGGCGCTGGGCGGCGCGGATCAGCCGCCGGCCGATCTCGGCGCGGGCCGCTTCCGCCTCGCGGCCGCCGACGGCGCCGCGGGCGACGTCGCGCTCGAGCTCGGCCAGTTGGTCGGCATAGATCGCCGCATCCGGTGCGGCGGTGGAGGCATCGGCGTCACGCCGGCGCCCCGCCCGTGCCATCGGAACGAGCACGGCAAGCGCCGAAAGGGCGGTCAGCACGGCGAACACGGCCCAGACCATCGGCTCTCGAAGGCGCTCCTACCCGCTCACTGCGGCCTATGTGGCCGCGTCTCGTTCCTCTGGAACGATGACAGGTTGTCACGCGCCCGTCGCCGGGTCTGATCAATTTTGTCGTCGGAAAGGGTCTAGCAGCGCCGTCGGAGCGGTCATCGGCCGCCACGCGGTCTTCGTCTCGAGGCGTCCGCCGCTCAGGCGATCGCCTGCCAGGAGCCGTCGGCGCGACGGCACGCCGCGCCGCGGCGCACCTCGCGGCCGGCCTGCGTCTCCACCGTGTGGGCGAAGTCGCGGCACTCGAGGTTGTTCACCACATAGACCGGACCCGGAACGATCTCGCCGCGGTTTCCCGTGGCCGGATTGGTCCAGGTCACCGAAGTCCCGGCCCGCGACTGGTCAAGGGCCCGGGTCTGCGCCCGGTAGGCGGCCGCAAGGTCGCCCGGTCCGAGTCCGCCACCGAACCCGGCGCCGAGCAGCGCCTCGATCTTTTCCGAGGCGACCGTATCCGTCCCCTCGGGCGGCGCGGCGAGACCCGTCGCGGACAGGGGCGTGCCGAGCGAGGCGCCGTCGGTCGCGGCGCAGCCGGCGAGCGCGAGGGCGAGCCCGGCGGCGGCAAGCAGCCGCACCGTCCCTCGTCCGCCTCTCCCGACCGTCCCGTCCGTCATTGCCGGCATCGCCGCACCTGCTGGCGGGCGGCAACCGTGCGCCCGCGACACCCGCATAGTTATGTCCGTTCGCGCTCCGTTTCCAGCGGCCTTTTGCACTGCGGCAGAATCGGCCGTCAAAGGATCGGGAGCGACAGCACCGCCCGCAGTCCGCCGGACGGCGCCGCGTCGAGGTCGAGCCGGCCCCCGTAGAGGCCGGCGAGGTCCGTGACGATGGCAAGGCCGAGTCCGGAGCCCGGCACGCTCTCGTCGAGGCGCCGCCCGCGCTCGAGCGCCGCCCGCCGCGCCTCGGGGTCGAGGCCGGGGCCGTCGTCGTCGACGAGGACCCGCGCCATCCGGCGGTCGCCGCCCGCGACCCCCGTCGCCTCGACGCGGAGGTCCACCCGGCCCTTCGCCCACTTGCAGGCGTTGTCGAGGAGGTTGCCGAGCATCTCCTCGAGGTCCTGGCGCTCGCCGCGGAACCTCAGGCCCGCCGGCACCGACACCTCGATGACGAGACCGCGATCCTCGTGGATGCGCCGCATCGCCCGCGCGAGGCCTTCCGCCGCCGGCGCCATTTCGGTGACGACGCCGATCATCCGCCGCTGTGCCGCGAGGCGCGCGCGGTCGAGGTGGTGGTTCACCTGCGCCTGCATCACGAGCGCCTGTTCCTCGACCTTGGCGGCGAGCGGCCCCTCCCCGGCGCGCGCCTCGTTCAGCACCACCGAGAGCGGCGTCTTCAGGGCGTGGGCGAGATTGCCGACGTGGGTGCGCGCCCGGTCGACCACCTCGCGGTTCGAGTCGATGAGGGCGTTGAGCTCGGTGGCGAGCGGCGCGATCTCGCTCGGGAACGAACCTTCGAGCCGCTGGGTGTCGCCGACGCGGATGGCGTGCAGCGCCGCCCGCATCCGCTCCAGCGGCTTGAGGCCGACCCGCACCTGCAGCAGCGTCGCGAGCACGAGGCCGAGCCCGAACACCGACAGCGTCGCCGCCACGCGCGTGCCGAACGTCGCCACCTCCTCGCCGATTTCGGTCGCGTTCCCCGCCACCGCGACGAGATAGCGACCGCCGTCGGCAAGCGAGATCACCCGCTCGAGATAGCGGAGGTCCTCCCCGTCCGGCCCGGCGATCGCACCCCGCGACGGCGTCCCGTCGAGGCTCGGCTCGGCGTCCGGCAGGGCGAGCACGTCGCCGGCGAGGGACGCCGAACTCATCTCGACGACGCCGGCCGGAAAGCTCCGCACGGTCCAGTACCAGCCCGACAGCGGCAGACCGAAGCGCGGCTCGCCGAGGTTGCCCGGCTCGCGCAGCACCACGTCGTCGTCACCGTCGCCGACCATCTGCGCGATCAGCGTCTTCAGGAACACGTCGAGGCGCTCGTCGAAGCCGCGCTCCACCGACTGCCGGTAGAGCGCCACGAGGATCACGCCGGCCGCGGCCAGCGACACCGCGCTCCACAGCATCGCCGACAGGAGCAGCCGGGCCGCCAGCGAGCCCGGAACGCCGTTCGGTGCCCTGAGGCCGCGGATCATCCGGCCTCCGGCGGCGCCTGCAGCCGGTAGCCGAGACCGCGCACCGTCTCGATGACGTCGGCGGAAAGCTTCTTGCGCAGCCGCCCAACAAAGACTTCTATCGTGTTGGAATCCCGGTCGAAGTCCTGGTCGTAGAGGTGCTCGGTGAGCTCGCTCCGCGACACCACGCGCCCCTGGTGCATCAGGAGATAGACGAGCAGCCGGTACTCGTGGGACGTCAGCTTCACCGGCGTCCCGTCGACGGTGACGCGCGAGGCCCGCGTGTCGACCCGGACCGGCCCGCAGGCGATCTCGTTGGAAGCATGGCCGGCGGCGCGGCGGACGAGCGCCCGCAGCCGCGCCAGCACCTCCTCCATGTGGAACGGCTTCGCCACGTAGTCGTCGGCGCCGGCGTCGATGCCGGCCACCTTGTCGCTCCAGCGGTCGCGCGCCGTCAGGAGCAGCACCGGCATCGTCCGCCCGTCCCGCCGCCACCGCTCGAGAACGCTGATGCCGTCGAGGCGCGGCAGGCCGATGTCGAGCACCACCGCGTCATAGGGCTCGGTGTCGCCGAGGAAGTGGCCCTCCTCGCCGTCGAAGGCCGTGTCGACGGCATAGCCCGCCTCGCGCAGCGCCGTGCCGAGCTGACGGCTGAGATCCTGATCGTCCTCGACGACGAGTACCCGCACGCGCCTCCTCCCGATCCTAGCGCCCGACCAGCGCGCCGCTGAAGGCGTCGACCGTCAGCCGCCGCACCGCGCCGCCGGCCCCAAGCACCGTCGCCACATAGACGAGCCGTCCGCCCCGCCAGCAGAGCTTGAGGTCGATCATCTCCCCCTGCACCGCCCGCCGGAGCTGACCCGGCCGCATCGCCTGTCCTGACTGCACCGCCTGCCGGCGCTCCGCCCCGCTCAGGCACTCCGCCGCGGCCGCCGGCCCGGGGCCGGCGACGGGAACGCCGACGAGGGTCGTCAGGGCGAGGAGGATCGCAAGGAGGGCGTAACCCGGGCGCATCGGCTCTCGATAGTGCGGATGCGCTGAACCTTCCATGAACGCCCGCCGCCGTCGAGCCGGCGCGTCTAGGACGCCCCGCGACGGATCGGCTGGCGCGCCGTCACCCGGCCCCAGATCGCAAGGGCGCCACCGGCGACGCCGCCGAGGGCCGCGAGGAGTTCGAGCACCTCGCCCTGGTCCGCCGCCTCGAGGCCGAGCGCCGGGCCGAGCACCGGCAGGAGCGCCGCCGCCACCGCGACGAGGCCGCCCCAGACCGCCTTCGAGGCGAGGGCCGGCTTTGCCGCGACCTCCGGCGGCGCGGGCTCGGGCGTCGACACCCCTGACGACGCGAGCTCGGGCGTCGACGCCCCGGAGTCCTGCGGCAACGCGACGGGCGGCTCCACCGCCGGTGAAGCGGCCACCGGCCCGGGCACCACCGGCACGGCGGTCGGCACCGGGGCGGGTGCGGCCGGCTGCGCCCCTTCCCCCACCCCTCCCCGCTCGAACAGTGCCCGCTCCTCCGCCCGCCGCCGTGTCAGGCCGACAAGGACACGACCGCCCGCCTTGTTCCAGCGCCCGAACTCCGCCGCCGCACCCGCCCGGTCGCCGGCGTTCAGCTTCTTCAGGAGGGTCGACCGGGCGAGCGCCCCCTCGCCGACGTTGAAGGTGAAGGAAACGAGCGCGTCGAACGCCCCCTGCGACAGCGGCACCGTCACGAGCCGCGTCACCGCCGCCTCGAAGCGGGAAAGGTCCCGGGCGAGGATCGTGTCCGCCTCCCCCGCCGTGATCGTCAGGCCAGCGACAGGCACCGGCGGACCGGCCGCCGCCGTGTGGCCGTAGCCGATCGTCCACACCCCGGCCGCGTCCCGGTAGGCGGTGAGCCGCAGCCCCTCGTGCCGGCCGATGAAGGCCCGTCCCTCGGCGCTCGTGCGCATGGTCGCTGTTCTCCGTCCCGTTGCATCGAAGGCCTGTCTTGCCGCCGCCGTGCCGAGGCTCTACCCATCGTGGGGAGCGACAGCGGAGGCATGGTCATGCGTCTCACCGGGGAGCGCGCGGGGCGCGCGCCGTCGAAGCAGGTGGCGTGGATGCGGGCGGCGGGGCTCGCGGTGGCCCTCGTGGCGGGCACGGCCGGTGGCGCCGCGGCCGACTGCGCCGGCCAGATCCAGGCGATGGTGAAGAAGATCCAGGCGGAGACCCCCGGCATCGGCGGCCTGCCCGGCGACCCTGCCTCGGCCTCGGCGCTAACGCCGGCCGGCGGCGCGGCCCCCGCTCCCGCGGCCCCCAGCGGTCCTGACCCGCTGGCCGCCGCCGACGCCTCCGGCGCCGACGCCGCCGTCGGCAACCCGCCGCTCGCCGGCCCCGTCGCCGCGATGAACAAGCTCTCCGAGGCGAACGCCCTGCAGGAAGCCGGCGACGAGGAAGGCTGCCTCGACTACCTCCACCAGGCCGAAGCCCTGCTGAAGAAGAAGTAGCGGCTGCCGTCCCCTTCTCCCGGCCGAAGGCGGGGAGAAGGTGCCCGAAGGGCGGATGAGGGCGCGCGGCGAAGCCGCGCGGCGTCGCGACGAGCCGCAGCACCGCCGCACTTCGTGCGCCGCCCTCATCCGGCGCTGCGCGCCACCTTCTCCCGCTGGCGCGGGAGAAGGCAAGGCGCCCCGCGCCCCCTACTCCCCCAGCCACTCCTCCGCCGCCACGGCCCGCGTCGGCAGCGCCGACAGCGCGGCGTGGCGGCTCGCGTGCGCCGGGTCGGTGAGCACCGCCACCGGCAGCACGAACGAACCGCCCGCGAGGAGGACCGGCTCCAGCCGGTGGCCCGCGCTCGTCTCGCCGCCGAGAGCCGCGGCCTCGGCCGCCGTCAGCTCGATGTACGCCACCCCGCTCATGTCACCGCCCCCACTGCCGCCAGATAGGTCGCGCACGCCGCCGCGAGGGCTGCGACGTGGCCCGTCTCGAAGCCTGCCCCGACGCCCGCGACCGCGAGCCGCCGCGCCGAATAGGTGGACCCGGCCGCCCCGATCCGGACCGCATCGCTGCTGATCGAGCCGCTCGCCTGCACCGGGCTCGCCACCACGCTGCCGCCGCGGAAGAAGTCGTGTCCGGCCGCGCTGCGCCGCGACCAGCCAACGAGGCCGAGGGAGTCCGCCACCGTCACCGTCGTCGTGCCGGATGCGTTGGCGCGCGCCCCGAGCGATCCGGACGAGCGCGCGAGCAGCCGCGTGGACGTGCCGCTGCCGATGTCCGCCGCGCTGGCGTTGAGGTCGGTCAGCGACCAGACGAACAGCGTGGCGTCGTTCAGCGAGAAGTGCGTCCCGCCGAGGCTCGGGTTGAGCCCGGTCGACAGGTAGGAGGTCGATCCGTCGCCGGCAAAACCGCGGTCTGCCAGGAACGAGGGAGAGTTGACCGCCGTGCAGCTGGAGGCGCCGGGCGCGATCAGGTTGAGGCGTGCCGCCTGCTCGTCGTGCGCCGCGAGGAGATAGAGAAGGTCGAGCCGCGCCCACAGCCCCCCGTCCTTCATCGCCCGGACGAAGGCGTCGATGAGCGCGACCCGCGCCGCCGCCGGCGTCACCGTCATCGCCGAGGCATAGGCGGCGGTTGCCGGGTCGACGGCCCGGTAGGGCCCGGCCGCCCCGACCGGCAGCCCGATCCCGAGCATCAGACGAGCCCGACGATCGAGGCGGCCGTGGTGCCGGTCGCCCGCACCCGCTGCGCCCGCACCGGCAGCACCGTGCCGGACGGCACGCCGGCAAAGACCGTCGTCCCGCCCACCGGGTCGACGATCGACACCGCGCCACCCGCGCCGACATAGAGGCCGCGCACGAGTTCGGGCAGGTCGTCCTCATCGTCCGGGGTGATCGCGAAGCAGCGGACGGCCGGACCGTCGGGGCCGGGCCCCTGGTGGGCGAAGCGGTCGGGAACGGGCATGGCCAAGGCTCCTGTCTGAGGGTGTGGTGAAAGGGGTTGCGCGCGCCTCCGTGACGGGCGCGGACGCTCAGTCGGCAGGCGCGGTGAAGCGGACGATCTGCATCGCCACGCGCACCGCCCCGCCCGAGAAGTCGGCACCGTTGGCGGTCAGGCGGACGGGCGTGTCGGAATAGACTGCGAAGGGCCCGACGACGCCGATGTTGGCGGAGCCGGCGGCCGCTCCGAGGGAGCCGCCGAACTTCGATGGCTCGCCGGAAAGCCCGCAGTCGTACGACGTCGCACCCGTCACGGCCGCCACCGTCCGTGTGCTCACCGCGAGCACCAGCGCGCGGGCGGGGATCACCGCCGCCGTCTCGACGAAGGGACCGGAGAGCGCCACCTCCTCCTCGATCACCGCCGGGGCGAGGCTCGCCCCGTGCGGGCTCGCGGCGATCGCGCTCGTCCATCCGAGGCCGGGGCGGAAGACCGCAAGCCGTGCCTCGTCGGCGACATAGCCTACCTGGCCCGGAACGGCGGGCCGGAACACCCAGCCGCCCCCGATCCGCAGCGCCACCTCGCCCGCGTGGCCGCTCCACGCACCGCTCGCCCCCGCCGGCACCGCAAAACGGTCGCCGTCCGCCGGCGAGGCCGGCGGTGCCGTCTCCGCGATGCTCTCGAGTCTCAGCGCCGCCAGCGCGTCGAGCAGGAGCAGCGCCTCGTTGACGGTGACGTGCTTCTGCGCCTGCGCCGCCGCGACGAGCGGCAGGGCGAGGTTCGGGGTCTCAGACATGAAGGAGCGCCTCCCGCGGCGTGCCGGCGCCGAAGCCGGCGGCCATCTGTGTCACCCGCACGGCGAGGCTCGCCGGCAAGGCGCCGAAGTCGGCGACCTGCTCTGCCGCCCCGTAGACCGCCGCGGGCTCGGTGGTGACGATCCGGCGCACGAGCAGTGCGCCGTCGAGGATGTCGCAGCGGTACCGCTCGCGCTCCTCGCCGATTGGCACCTCCTCCTCGCCCCAGCCGTCGCCGCCGATGCGCGTGCGGCGGATCCAGCGGATCGTCACGTCGCCGCTGCCAGGGTCGCGCGCCGCCGCGAGGTGAACCGGACTCAGCGGCTTCAGGCCACGGCCGGCCGGCGCGAGCGTCTCCGTCACGGCCGCCGGCCCGTTCGGATCGCCCCCTGCCGGCGTCGCGCGCCAGAGGAACGTCGTGCCGATCTCGTCCCGCGCCACCGCCAGCGCCGCCAGCGCCCCGTCGACGAGCACGAAGGGCGCCCCCGCCGGGTGACCAGAAGCCATCGCGTCCTCGGTCCCCTGCTGCGCTCTCAGCAGCATCGTCAGGGCGTAGATGTTCTCGCCCACGAGCTCGGCCTCGGCGAACTGCACGAGCTCGAAGGTGCCGTTTGCCGACCGGATGGCGGCGAGGTTCGCCCCCGCGAGCACGTCGGCCGGCGTCCGCGACTGAAGGCCGGCCGCGATGCGCACGATGAGACGGCTTCCCCGGTCGAAGGCACCCTCCGGCCCCGGCCCCAGCGGCTCGACGAGGGTGCCGATGCGCGCGGGTTTCCTCAGCGTCGCCATGGTCTCGAAGCCGTCGCCGTCGCGGCTCCGCTCCACCACCACCCCGCCCGGCCAGGGCCGTGCGAAGGCGGCCGCATAGGGCCGCTCGGCCGGCGCGGAGGCGTCGATCTGCGGCAAATCGAGGATGAGCGCCGTCGGCGCGCCGAACTGGGCCGGCGCCGCCGTCCTGACGCCGCTCCGCCCGCTGCCGCCGATCCCGCGGCCGCGGCCACGCCGGCGGGCGATCTCACGATCGAGCGCCCTCGCCGACACCAGGCGAAGGCCGGCGTCCTCGATCTCCTCGATCACCACCGTCGTCGACGCCGTCCCCTCGCTCACCGTCACCACGTCGCCCGGCTGGAGCGCGAGGCGCGAGGGCGGCAGGGCGAAGGTCACCCGCTCCCGGCCGGCCCACCGGGCGAACAGGGCCGCATCAGCCGCCCGCCCCATCGTTTCCGCGTCCGCGAGCACGGCGACGTCGATCTCCGCGACGTGCCGCGTTTCGCCCGCGAGCCGGCGCGAGGCCGCGACGGCGGGCGAGAAGTCGCGCTCGGCGTCGCGATAGCCGAGCCGCATCTCGATCGGCAGCTCGCTGTCCTGGGTCCGCGTCCAGCGGACGAGGGCACCGCGGCCCTCGTCCGTGTCGACGCAGTCCTCCGGCGCGACGGCCGCGACCGGCAGGGCATCGGCGGCGGTGAAGTGGAGGTGGTCACCGCGGTCGGCGACGAGCACGCCGAAGGCGTCGACCAGCGGTTCGAGCGCCGCCCGGACCGACATCGGCCGGTCGATCACCGCGCCCGACACCACACGGTCGAGGCCCTCGACCTCGAAGTCCGTGAAGCCGTAGTCGGCGAGGACGGCGCCGATCAGCCCGCCCAGGGTCGTCGCCCCGAGCCGACCGTTCAGCCAGTGGCCGCGCGCCCAGTTGAGACCGTCCGCCCAGACGTCGGCGAGGGCGGGGAAGGCCGGCCACGGCCGCGCGTCCCAGGTCCACAAGTGGATGGCGTCGGGCCGCACCATCCGCGCCCCGTCCACCTCCGATTGCGGATTGTCGGCTGCCTCGAAGCCCGGAACACCGGGATCGAAGTGCCGCAGCACAGCCTCCAGATAGCGGCGCTGCACCGCATCGTCGCGGCCACCGTCGGAGAAGTGGGGAAGGTTCGATTCCGAGGACTTCGGATCGACGAAGACGTTCGGCTGGTTGGCGCCGGCATCGACCGCCGGGCAGCCGACCTCGGTGAACCAGAACGGCTTCTCCTGCGGCTGCCAGCCGGTCGGCTCCTCGACCTCGACCCCGTCGAGGCGATGGTAGTGCCGGTGCGACCACCAGCCGTGGAGGTCCTTGTAGCGGAACACCCACGGCTTGCCGTGCATGCCGTCGGTGATCGGCTCGCGCGCCTGGGTCCGCCGCGCCTCGGCCGTCGGATAGAACCAGTCGAAGCCCTCGCCGCCGGCGACGTTGCCGCCGAGATAGGACGGGTCGTAGGTGGAGCGCGCCGTGGCGGCATCGAGGTGCTCGCCGTCCCGCCAGTCGGCGAGCGGCCAGTAGACGTCGATGCCGACGAAGTCGACGTCGGGGCTCGTCCACAGCCGGTCGAGGTGAAAGAGGTGGTCGCCGCTGCCGTCGTCCGGCCGGTAGCCGAAGAACTCCGACCAGTCGGCCGCATAGGAGACGAGCGTCCCGCTCCCGAGCACCGCCGAGACGTCGGCCGCGAGGTCCCTCAGCGCCTCGACGAACGGGAACGTCTGCCGGCCCGAGCGCACGGTGGTGAGCCCGATCAGCTCCGAGCCGATCAGGAAGGCGTCGACCCCGCCCGCCGCGGCGCAGAGGTGCGCGTAATGCAGGATCATCCGCCTGAGCGACCACTCGGCCGGCCCCGTGTAGCGCACCCGGTCGCCGTCGACGTCGAAGTCCGCCGCCGTCGCCGCGCCGACGAACCCGGCGATCTCGTCCGCCGCCGCGCCGCTGCCGTCCGGCGAACCCGGCCGCCCCGGCGCGGGATGCACGGTAATCCGCCCCCGCCACGGGAACGCCGGCTGATCGTCGCCGCCGTATGGGTCCGGGAGGCCGTTGCCGGGCGGCACGTCCATCAGCAGGAAGGGATAGAACGTCACCTTGAGGCCGCGCGCCCTCAGCGAGCGGATCGCCGCCACCACGCTGTCGTCCGACGGCGTGCCGCCATAGGCGGGCCGGCCCTCGAGGCGGCTCGTCTCCGCCGCCTCGGTCCGCGTCACCCCGTCGACCTCCCAGGTCGCCCCGCGGGTGCGCCGGTCGGCGTCCTCGATCTTCGGCCGGGGCCGGCAGTGCGCGGCGCGCAGGTCGTCGGCGAACCACGACACCACCAGCGCCACCCGCTCGAGGGCCGGGCAGAGGTCGGCGAGTTCGTCGACCGAGGCCTCGAAGTCGCTCGCCGCCGTGCCGACGTGGCGGTTGTCGGCCACCGTCACGCCCGGCGCGCCCTCCCGCGTCACCACCTCCGTGGCGTAGCCGAACTCCGTCGCGCCCGGGATCAGCGTCACCGCCTGCACCATCCCCTCGAGCGCGTCGACGCAGCGGATCACCTCGAACGAGAGCTGCGGCAGGCGGTTGCCGTAGGGGTCGAGCGGCAGCCGCTCGAACACCACGTAGGCGAGGCCGCGGTAGGCCGGCGCGTCACCCTGCTTCGCCTCGATCAGCGGGTCCGGTTCCTGGAACTCGCCGCCGAGGTGGCGCCGCATCGTCACGCCCGACAGGTCGAGCGGCTTGCCGTCCGCCCACACCCGGCCGATGCGGTCGACCTTCCCCTCGCAGAGCCCGACGGCGAAGTTGGCGAAGTAGCGATAGGTCCGCTGCCCTCCGCCGAGCCCCTTGCCGCCGCCCCCCTCCTCGCGCGTCTCCTCCTCGAGCCGCGTCGCCCAGATCACCTGGCCGGCGATCCGCACCCGTCCGTAGACGCGTGGCACCGGCGCCCCTTCCGTCGAGGTCTGGACGTCGAGGCTGTCGAGCCGAGGCCCGCCCGATCGCGCGCCGGGGATCAGCGCCCGGTCGACCACCGCCCCGGCGAGCCCGCCGACGGCGCGGCCGACCGCCGCCCCTACCGGTCCGAACAGCGCCCCCGCCGCCGCCCCCGCCGTCTGCAGAACGAGCGTCGCCATCAGTCGTCCGCTCCCGGAAAGGCGAAGGCAAAGGAGAGCCGTGCGGCCCACCAGTGCGTCAGCCGCGTCGTCACCACCCCCGCCCCCTCGTAGGCGTGGACGAAGCGCGCCGCCCGCGGCCGGCCCGCCGGTCCGAGGCTCGCCGCCTCGACGAGGATCCCGGCGTGCTTCGCCGGCCCCCCCGGCCGCATGCGGAAGACGAGCACGTCCCCTGGCCGCACCGCCGCCGGGTCGATCTCGACGAGGTGCCGCCGCCCCGCCTCCGCCAGCGCCTCGCCGCCCCCCGCCTCGGACCAGTCGCGCGTGTAGCCGGGCACCCGCTCCGGCTCGATGCCGAACAGCCCCCGCCACACCCCGCGCACGAGCCCGAGGCAGTCGCAGCCGACCCCCTTCAGCGATGCCTGGTGGCGGTAGGGCGTGCCGATCCACGCCCGCGCCTCCGCCACGACGAGCCCCCGCCCCGCCATGCGCCCCCTCCGAACATGGTTTAAGAAGGATGAACAGGATCGCGAAGATTGCGAGCATCGCCACGCAAGCCATTGAACGCGCACAATTCTAGAGCTGTCACCTCACATGAGGAGCGAGACCGCCTTCCTCACCCTCTCCGTCATGCCCCGGCTCGACCGGGGCATCCAAGCCACGGATACGACAGCGTTTTTTGCGATCCAGCAGCACCGGACGCCTGCCAACGTCGCACACCGCCCGAACCGCGTTTTCGCGATCCGTTGCTGCAATGGAAAAACGATTTGCATCCAACACTTTAGGGCGAAGCGGCAAAGCCCCGTGGAGCCTGCCGACGAGCCTCTCCACAGCCGCTCAGGGGCGCAGCATAAACCGCTGATTAACCACGCCTTTCGCCGCGCGCTCACCCGCCGCCTGACGCGGCGGGCCGGAACGGCGCAACCGGGGCGGGCGCCCCCCCTCAGACGATCGTCCCACCATCGTTCGCGCCGCTGCCGTCCGGCAGGTGCGCGAGGGCGAAGCCGTCGCCCGGCATGTGCGGGAAGCCGCGGAAGTTCGCCGCGTTGTCGCACTTCGCCACGCACGTCTCGAAGCGCTTGTCGCAGCCGGCCGTCACCACCACCGTGTCACCCGGCCCGATCGCCGCCGGCGGCGGCCGCCAGAGCTCGAGCGTCACCCCGACCCCGTCCACGGTGTGCCGCTTGACCTCGCTCGCGAAGCCGTCCGCCGCCCCGCTCGTCACCTTGGCCCGGCCGCCGTCGAACCAGCCGTCGGCGAAGCCGCCGAGGCCGGCGACCACGAGGGTCCTACCCGCTGCCGTCTCCACCGTCGCCACGCCCCGGAAGGCGCCGTCCTCGAGGTCGACGCGGCAGCGCCCGTCGCCGAGGTCGGCGTCGCAGTCGCGGGCGAAGCGCCGGCCGCGCTCCTCCTCGAGCGCCTGGGCGGGGCCGCGCAGCTCCGCCCGGAACGACCCGTCGGCGCGCGTCACTTCGCCGATCGTGCCGGTTCGCACCCGGACGCGGAGGTTCGGCTCGCTCCAGTCGACGACCCAGACCTCGACACGCGCTCCGTCCCAACGGCCGGAGGCAAGGTCGGCGGCCTCGATGCCGCCCGCCGCGAGCGCCCCCTCCACCTCCGCCCCGCCGGCCGAGAGCGCGGCCCCCGCCGTGTCGGCGCTGGTGGAAAGCCCGCCGGCCGGCAGGAAATCGTCGCCGCCGAAGCTCACCACCCGGTCGTGGTCCGTGAAGGCGCGGCCGCCGCCCGCCCGCGGCGTGATCTTCCAGCAGCGGCAGAGGGTCGTCGCCCCCGCCGCGAGCCGGGCGGCGAGCCCCGCCGGCAGCGACCTCACGGGCGGATCTCGACAATCGGCACCACCGGCACGACCCCCGCCTCGAAGGCGGCAAGGTCGATCTCCAGGCGGTCGGTGTCGAAGCGCACCGGGCAGTCGAACAGGAACCCCGCCTTGACGGTCTCGCCCGGCGCCGGCGTCTTCGCGGCCGACAGCGTCACCCGCCCGGTCGTCTCGTCGATCTCGAGGTGGCCGTCGCCGATCTCGTCCCCTTCCACCGACACCCGCACCGACCCTGCCACCGGCTTCTCGATCGCCCGCCAGTAGGGCGCGTGGAGGGAGCCGTAGTGCTTGCGCAGCTGGAAGGTCCGCCGGTCGCCGTCACCGGTGCCGATGTTCTGGTCCTCCGGCCCCGGCGTCTCGCTCGGCCGGCACGACTTGAAGTCGGCCGGATCGCGGAAGCGGAAGCCGTAGAGCCGGCCGCGCCGCTCCTCGAAGAAGTCGATGAGCGCGGCGATGTCGTCGAGGCTGCGCACGCCCGTGCCGGCATTGAAGCGCCGCCGCGCGTCCGCCCAGCGGCTGTTGCGCTCCTCGCGGCCCGAGCCGAGCACCACGATCTCCGTCCGCCGCTCCGGCCCCCCGACCGCCCCGAACGCCACCCCGAGCGGAAACCGCACCTCATGAAAGGCCGCTGGCATGCTGGTTCCTCCCCTTCATCTCCTGGGAGCAGGGCAGGGCCGCGCCCCGCGTCCCTTCTCCCGGCGCAGCCGGGAGAAGGTCCCGGCAGGGGGATGAGGGCCGCTCCGAAAGGAGCGGAAGCAACGCACGCGGCGCGTCCGACGCTGCGGATTGCAGCGTTCCGGCGCGCTACGCGCGCCAGCCCTCATCCGGCGCTGCGCGTCCCCTTCTCCCGCTCGCGCGGGAGAAGGGGATGCCCCGGCAAAGCGCCGCGCCTACTGCCCACTGCCCACTGCCGACTGCCGCCGCCCTCACATCCCGCGCCGCCCCCGCCCCGCGGCCCGGGCGAGCATCGCCGAGACCTGCGCCTCTGAGCGCCGGAAGCCCTCCGCATCGGGGGTCGTCACGTTCAGCGTCACCTGCACAGGCCGCTCGCCGGCGCCCGAACCATGCGTCCGGCCGAACGCCTCGGCGCCACCCGCCGGCGCGGCCCCGCCGGCCGGGCGCACCGCCCCCGCCGCCGCGATCGGCGCCACCGTCGCCGCCGCCGCCCCGGCGAGATTTGAAAGGCCGCCGGCGACCATCCCCTCGAGCGGCACGAGCGCCCGGTCGAGCAGCCGGCCCGTCAGCCGTTCCGCCGCCCGCGCCAGCACCTGGTCGAGCCGCTCGCCATGGACGACGGCGCTCGCGAGCCCCGTCCCGAGATCCGAGGCGATGCCGCGCGCGGTGCGCCGCACCCCGTCGAGCGTCCGCGCCAGCTCCCCCGCCGCCACCTCGCCGTCCGCGAGCACGGTGAGTTCGTCGCCTGCCATGATGATGCTCCCGAGATCCGCCGCGTCATCCGCCCGGACGGGTCCGCGCCGTCAGCCCCCGTCCGGAAACCGCGCCGCGAGCGCGGCGAATTTCGCCCGTCCCATCGCCGGCCCGACCGCCTCGCCGGTCATTCCCCGCGCCGCCGCCGCGAGCTCCCGCGGCGTCGCCCGCCAGAACGCCGCCGGCGCCAGCCCGAGCCGCCCGATCCCGAACGCCATGACCGCCTCCCACGGGATCACGCCCCAGGGGGGCGCGGACCCGCAGGTCGCCGGCAAGGCCTTCGGCGTCTGCGGTTGGCTGGAACAACAGCCGAGGCGAACCCTCCCCCCTCGCGGGGGAGGGTAGGGAGGGGGGCCGCCACGAGTCGAAACAGCCGCTTCCCCTCCAGAAGCCTCGCCAACCCACCCTCCCCTCGAGGGGGACGGTCGACACGCCGAAGGCGTGGCGGGGTGGGGTGACCCGCGGGCGGCGAGCCCGCGGAAAGGAGTCGTCCCGGCGCCTGCCGGCGCCTCCTCACCACCCCGGCCGCTCCGCGGCCGACCCTCCCCCTCCACGGTAGGGTGAATGTCCGTCGTCTCGGCACTCTTCCCCGCGGACGCCGGCTTTCGCCTCACGCCCGCGGCGGCGGAGGGTTTCGCTCGCCCTCCCCGCCCTCCCCCGCCCCGAAGGCCGCGCCGATCAGCCGGGCGACGATCTCCGCATAGGCCGGCACGCCGCCGGGCGCGGCCATCGCCGCCACCTCGGCATCGCTCACGTCCGCCCCGCCGCCGCGCAGCCCCGCCCCGATCACCGCGATCGCGTCGCGCGCCGAAAGCCGCCCCGCCGCCAGGCGCTCGGCGAGCCCGGCGAGGTCGTCCGCCTGGAACGCCGTCTCGAGCTCCGCGAGCGCCCCGAGCGTCAGGCACAGCGTCCACCGTCGGCCGCCGAGCTCCGCCTCGACCTCGCCCCGCACCCCGTTCGCCATCCGCCCCTCTCCCCGTCCGGACGCGCCGTCGCGGCGCGCCCGCCCTTCAGACCGCCGCGAACGACAGCGCCCCGGCGGACTCGAGCGCGAGCTCGAAGGTCACCTCGCCATCGTGGTCGCCGCCATAGGACAGGCCGGTGATCTGGAACGGCCCGGTCACGCTGCCGAAGTCCGGCACGATCACCCGCCAGTCGCGGATGGTGCCTGCGAAGAACAGCTCCCGCACCAGCGCATCGGACTCCGCGTCCCGGAACAGCCCGGAGCCGGCGATGCTCGCCCGCTTCACCCCTGCCCCGGCGAGGAGCTCGCGCCAGCGGCCGGCGGAGTCCGAATCCGTTGCGTCCACCGTCCCCGCGTCGAAGGCGAGCGTGCGGGCTCTCAGCCCCGCCACCGTCGTGAATGGCCCGCTGCCGGTCGAATCCACCTTCAAGAGCAGGTCCTTGCCCGCCTGCGCACCCATCCGCTTCCCCTCCCGCAATCCGCCTCAGGCCACCGGCTCGGTGACGACGCGCAGCACCGCCACCGCCTCGAAGGAGCGCCGGTCGCGCCCCTCACCGCTCGTCCGCTCGAGGAGCGAGAGGCTCGCCACCCGGTGCCCGTCCGGGACGAGCGGCGCCTCCAGGATCGCCGCCACCACGCGGTCCGCGATCGCCGAGGCTTCGCGCCGCCCGCCGGCGGCGGACCGCACGACGAGGTCCAGCCGGTGCTCGTCCGCCGTCGCCGCGAGCCCGTCGAGCGGCCGCACCCGCCACCTTCCAAAGGCGACGAACGGCAGCGCCGCCGCACGCGGCGGCCCGTCGTGGATGCGGCCCGTCCCGAGCAGCGCCGTCAGGCCCGCATCGGCGGAGAGCCGCGCATGGATCGCCGCCTGCAGGGCGAAGGCCGCGTCGCTCATCGTCCCGCCTCCTCGGCGAGCGCGATCAGCCGGCGCCCGCGCGCGTCGGCCGCACGGACGGCCAGCACCCGCAGCGTCCGCCCGTCCGGTTCGCCGCTCACCTGCAGCCGGTCGCCGCCCCGCACGTCCGTGCCGGCGCGCACCTCCACCGCATCCGTCGCCACCCCGTCGAGCCGGCCGAGGTCCTCGCGCTCCTCGGCGCGCACCGGCCGCACCGCCGCGAAGACCGTCGCCACCGGCTCCCACATGAGCTCCCGGCCGCCGCCCCCGTCGGCAGCCCCGGCGGCACGCTCGATCGCCACCCGCCGCCGCAGCGCCCCGGCACTCACAGCCTGGCCCCGCGGAAGGGCGCCACCAGCGCCTCGAAACCGAGCGCCACCGGGCTCGCGATCACGCCGAGGCTCGCCGCCTCGCGCACCTCGAACCAGTGGCCGACGAGGAGCAGGATCGCCTGCCGCAGCGGCTCCGGCACGGCCGCTGCCGTCTCGCCGTAGCCGCAGGAATAGTCGATCTCGATGCCGTTCAGCGCCCGCCCCGGCCGCCGCGCCGCCGGCCCCGGCATGAGCCGCCCGCCGGCCGTGTCGACGGCGTAGTCGTCCGCCGCGAGCACGTGCGGCGTGCCGTCGGCGTCGAACACCGTCACCGCCTCGACCGAGGCGACCGGTGCCGGCGCGAGCCGCACCGGGCCGCGCCGCGGCCAGCGGTCGAGAGCGAGGCGCCAGCCCTGGTCGACCAGCGCCCGCCGCGTGCGGTGCTCGACAAGCCCGCGCGCCGCCGGGATCAGCGCCGTCACGAGGTCGTCCTCGGCGTCGTGGTCGAGCCTCAGGTGCGCCCTCGCCTCGGCGAGGCTCACCGGCTCGGCCGCAGGAGGGCGGACGAGGAAAGCCGTCATCGCGGCACCTCATGAAAGGGAGACAGGGAAGAGAAAAGCACCGCGGCCGGGCAAGGCCCGGCCGCGGTGGACGGCCGCGCGGTCCTCTGTCGGGAAAGGCCCCGCAAAGGTCGGGAGGACCCGGCGCCGTCAGCTCGTGCCGAACTTCAGGAGCTTGATCGCCGCGAAGTCCTGGACACCGCCGCCGACGCGCTTCGTCGTGTAGAAGAGCACGTAGGGCTTGGCGGAATAGGGATCGCGCAGCACGCGCACGCCCATCCGGTCGACGACGAGATAGCCGCGCTTGAAGTCGCCGAAGGCGACCGACAGCGAGTTCGCCGCGATGTTCGGCATGTCCTCGGCTTCGGCGACCGGGAAGTTCATCAGCGTCGCCTCGGCCCCCGCGCTCGCCGGCGGCTGCCAGAGGTAGTGGCCGTCGGCGTCCTTCAGCTTGCGGATCGCCGCCTGCGTCTTGCGGTTCATCACGAAGTGGGCGTTCTGCCGGTAGCCTGCCTTCACCGCGTAGACGAGGTCGACCAGGATGTCGGAGGGGTTGGAGGCGGCGAGCCCGCCGCTCACCCCCGTCATCAGGTAGCCGAGCTTGCCCCACTCCCACGAGCCGTCCGCCACCGTGTCGACGGCGAGGAAGCCGGTCGGCTTGTTCGTCCCGTTGCCGGTGACGAAGGCCGCGCCCTCCTGTTCGGCGAAGGCGGTCTCCACCTCCTCGGCGATCCAGCGGTCGACGTCGACGGCGGCGTCGTCGAGGAGCTGCCCCGTCGCCGCCGGCATGGCGTAGAGCTCCATCGTCGGGAAGGCGAGCTCGGCGAGGGTCGGCGAGGCGGTCTGGGGCCGCGCCGCCGTCTCCGCCACCCAGCCGACCGCGGGCCCCGTCACCGAGAACGGCTTCTTGAAGACCGACGCCGAGACCTGGCGGTTGCCAGCGATGCGGCGGATCGGCGAGATCTCGGCGAGCCGCCGCATGATCTCGCGCTCGGTCTCGTCGGGCACCAGGTAGCCGCCGTCGGCGGGGCTGCCCACCGACAGGGCCTTCGCCTCGAGCGTCCGCGCCGGCGCCTCGCGGCCGGTCCGCACATAGGTCTCGAAGGCGGCCTTGCGCTCGTGCACCGCCGCGTCGGCCGTCTCGCCCGGCGCGCCGAGGGCGGGCCGGGCCGCCTTCAGCGCCAGCCCGTCGAGCCGCCGCTTCTGCTCCTCGAGCGTCGCCTCGATGCGGCCGAGCGTCTCGACCGTGACCACGTCGGCGCCGCCGCGCCGCTCGATCTCCTCGAGCCGGCGGTCGTTCACCTCCCGGAAGGCCTCGAACGCCCCCATCATCGTCTCGAACGCCTCGGCCGTCCCCGCCTCGGGCACGGCCGCCTTGGTCTCCGGCGCGCTCACCGTCACGTTCATCTCCCTCACCTCGTGGAAAGCAGGTGCCGGCCGTTGCGGCCGGCGGCCCCGGCAGGCGCGGAGCGCGCTGCCGGCATCCCAAAACCCGCGGCGCGCTGCGCCGCCGGCATTCGCGACCCGGCAAGCGCCAGCCGCGCTCCCGGCATCTGCGGAAAGGTCACGAGCGAGATCTCCCAAAGGTCGATCTCGACGAGTTCCCGCACCCCCGTCGCCGGCTCGCGCCGGGCCCTGACCGTGCGGAAGCCGATCGACAGGCCGTCAAGGGCCCCGGCGCGGATCAGCGCCAGCGCCTCCCGCCCCTGCGCCACCTCCGGCAGCAGCCGGCCGCGCACCCTGAGGCCGACGCCGTCCTCGGCGATCTCCGTCCAGCGGCCGATCGGCCGGCCGGGGTCGTGCTGCCAGAGCAGCTTCACCCCGCCTGTGCCGCGCCGCGCGAGCGAGCGGCGGAAGGCCCCCGGCAGGATGCGGTCCCGCCCCATGTCGAGGCGGCCGAACAGGCTCGCGTAGCCCTCGATGGCGGCGCCGGACAGCGCCTCCGCCGCGCTCAATGCCGCTCCCCCGCCCGTCGCGGGAGCGGCGCGAGGAGCCGCGCGAGCACGCCCGCGAAGGCGGCAAAGACCCGCCGGTGGTCGTCGGCCCGGCGCACCCCGAGCCCGGCCAGCAGTCGCTGCATGGTGATCCCCCGATCGTTGGCAAGGGCGGCCGCCCGCCCCGGCGTCTCAGTCGCGGTCGCGGAACAGCGCCGTCAGCCGCGCGATCTCGGCGACGAAGTCGTTGAACCGGCGGTTCGATGCCGCGAGCTCCTTCAGCGACCAGGCGAGCAGCCCGCTCGCCCCGCTCGCCCACAGGAACAGGGCGAGGTGCGCGAGGTCGCCGCGGGCGATGACGCTTTCGGTGATCGGATCCATCGGCCTCTCCCGTCCACCCCGCCGCCGTTCTCAGAGGCACCGCGCGTCGCTATGGTGCCGCCCGACTCCCGCCGGATGGATGCGCGTGGAACTCGACGGCCACACCCTGCTCGTCACCGGCCTCACGATGCGGGCGAGCTTCGCCCTCGTCTTCCTCGCCATGTGGCTGCGCGGCCGGGGCGACGCCTATCTGCGCGACTGGGGCCTCGCCACCGCCCTCGTCGCCGCCGCCTTCCTGGTGGTCCTCGCCACCGCTCCGACCGGCGACTATCTCGGCATGGCGACCGGCTTCCTCGCCTACGGCCTCGCCGGGCTCGGCCTGTCGCTGCTGTGGATCGGGCTCCGCCGCTTCGACGGCCGCCGCATCCCGCCCGGCCTCGCCGCCGCCTCCGCCCTCGCCGCGCCGCTCACCTACTGCGGCATCCTCGCCGCGACGGGCGCGGCGAACCTCGCCTTCGCCGGCGTCTTCGCCGGCCTCGCGGTGCCCTGCGTCATCGTCATCGTCGATCTCCTGGCGGCCCCCGGCCACCGGCGCCTCGCCTCGCGGACGGTCGCCGCCGGCGCGCTCGCGGTCTTCGTCGCCGGCTTCGTCGCCGCCGCGCTCGTCTCCCTCGAGGAGACCGGCACCGAGACAGGGAGCATCGGCAGCGACGTCCTCGTCCTCGCCGTCGACCAGATCGCCTGCCTTTTCTCCAACGTCGCCCTGATCGCCATGGCCGGCGAGCGCGCCCGCGCCGAGCTCGAGTGGCTCGCCACCCGCGACCCGCTGACCGGCCTCCTCAACCGCCGCGGCCTCCTGCTCGAGGCCTCCCGCCATCTCGCCGAGACCGGGCCCACCCGCCCACCGGTCGCCGTCCTCGTCGCCGACATCGACGCCTTCAAGCTCGTCAACGACCGTCACGGCCACGCCACCGGCGACGCCGTGCTGACGCGCTTCGCCGCCCTCGCCCGCGAAATCCTCGGCCAGGGTGAGCCCGTCGCCCGCTATGGCGGGGAGGAATTCATCTGCGTCCTGCCGGGCACCACCGCCGAGGCGGCCCGCACGCTCGCCGAGCGCCTGCGCAGGGCGACGGAGCGGGAGCCCTTCCCGGCCCCCGGCGGCCCGCTCGCCCTCACGGTGTCGATCGGCCTCTCCGCCGTCGCGCCGGACGAGGACAGCATCTTGCCCGCCGTCGCCCGCGCCGACGCGGCGCTCTACGCGGCGAAACAGTCCGGCCGCAACCGCGTCGTCGCCTGAGCCGCGAGGCCTGCAGCCGCCGCCGAGCCTCCCTCAGCCCGCCCGCACCCCGTAGCCGACCGCCACCCGCTTCTCGTCGTCCGACAGGAACGCCGCCGCCCCCACCCGGGCCCACAGCGCCTCGCGCTCGGCCGACAGCGCCTCCACCGCGTCGAGGTCGCCGCCGAGCCTGAGCCCCTCCCCGAAGGCCGGGGCCAGCCAGGCGCCGAGCGCCTCTGCCGTCCGCCCGACGAGCGGCAGCACCGTCAGCCGCCACAGTGCCCGGTGCGCCTCCTGGTAGTTCGCATAGGTGTTGTCGCCGGGGATGCCGAGCAGCATCGGCGGCACCCCGAAGGCGAGCGCGATCTCCCGCGCCGCCGTCGCCTTCGCCTCGGCGAAGTCCATGTCCTTGGGGCTCAGCCCCATCGCCTTCCAGTCGAGCCCGCCGTCGAGCACCAGCGGCCGGCCGGCGTTGCGCGCCCCGGCGAAGCCCTCCTCGAGCTCCCGCTTCAGCCGCTCGAACTGCTCGTCCGACAGGTTGCCGCCTTCCCCCGCCCCGTAGACGAGCGCCCCCGACGGCCGCGCCGAATTGTCGAGCAGCGCCTTCGTCCAGGCCCCGGCGGCGTTGTGGACGTCGAGGCTCGTCTGTGCCGCCTCGATCGGCGCGAAGCCGTAGTGGTCGTCGAGCGGGTGGAACAGCGACAGGTGCAGGATCGGCCGGACACCGCCCGCCGCCTCACCGCCCGCCACCTCCCCGGCGAACCGCACCGTGCGCCCGCCGACCGAATACTCGTAGCCTTCCGCCCACCCGTCCGCCCCCGGCACGACGCGCATCCGGTCGGGCCGGAGCGCATGGAGTTCGCGCACCGCCCCGTCTACCGTCACCGCCTCCAGATAGGCGTTGCCGGCGACGAGCAGGTGCCCATAGGCCGCCTCCATCAGCGTCCGCCCCGAGGCGCGTGCGTTCGGCTGCGCGAGCAGCGCGGTGAGCGGATGGTCCGCCAGTTCCCGCTCCCCCTCGTAGACGAGCCACGGCACCGACGCGGCCGCCTCGGCGATCATCCTGACGCAGCGATAGACGACGGGATTGCGCCCGAACCCCTCCCGCGCCAGAGCCGCATAGTCCCGCGGCGTCCACACCGGCCGCCCCGGCGACGACAGCGCGACGAGCGCCCCGGTCAGAGAGGCCTTCGCCTCGGGGGCCCGCGACGCGACCGCACCGAGCTCACCGCCCCGCACGGCCGCGTCCCCCGCGCGGCGCTCCCGCCGCCCGAACCACCGCTTCAGCATTCGCACGCCCCCATTTCGTAGGCTCGCATCGCCACACAACCCCTTCTCCCAGCCCCGCTGGGAGAAGGTCCCGGCAGGGGGATGAGGGCGGCGCGCGAAGCGCGCCGAACCCACACGCACCCGCTATCCGCGCCGCTTCGAGGCGCGCCCTCATCCGCCCTTCGGGCACCTTCTCCCCGCCTTCGGCCGGGAGAAGAGACATCGCCGACCGTTCCAGCCCCCTGCCCAACCGCCGCCCCTACCCCACCCGCACCCGCGGCTCGCCGCGCTTCCCGAGCATCAGCGCCGTCACCGCCCACACCAGCGCATCGAGCCGGTCCGGCGAGCGCCCCGACGACAGCCCGTCCGGGCCGAAGTCACACAATTCGTCCTCGAGATCGGCGAACGCCCCGACGTGCCGCACCCGCCCCTGCTCGTAGAGCGCCGCCACCGGCTCGGCCCGGAGCCACTTGCCCCGCGTCGCCCGCACCGGCGAGACCGGCACGTCGCCGGCCACCTCGGCGAACACCGCCGCCACCATCTCGCCGCCCTGGTTCACCTCGGCGACCAGCCGGTCGGCGCCGAGCCGGCGGTAGAGCGCCGCCGCCCGCCCCGCCCACTCGGCCGGCCGGAGCCCGGACGCCGTGGCGTCGGCGATCACATAGGCGAGCCCGTCCACCCCCTTGCCGACCGCGACGATCCCGCACGCGTCCGCCCCGGCGCCGCTCGAGGCCGGCGGGTCCACCGCCACCACCGTGCGGGTGATCTCCGGCGGCCGCACCACCCGGCCCGCCTCGATCGCCTCGCGCCGCCACAGGGCGTCCGGCCGGTCGGCGACGAGCTCGGCCTCGAGCTCCTGCCGGCCGAGCCGCGTGCCGCCGTAGCGCTCGGTCAGCCCCGCCAGAAAGCCCGGTGCCAGAAAATCGCGGTTGAGCGCCGTTGGCGCCTTCGTCACCAGCGTGCCCGCCTCGGCGATCAGCCGCCGCAAGAGCGGCGTCGCCCGCGGCGTCGTCGTCACCATCTGGCGCGGCCGCTCGCCGAGCCTCAGCGCAAATTGCAGCATGTCGTAGGTCGCCTCCGCCTGTCGCCACTTGCCCGCCTCGTCGAGCCAGGCGTCCGTGAACTGCGGCCCGCGCAGGGCCTCGGGGTCTTCCGCCGAGAACGCCTGCGCCACCGCCCCATTCGGCCATTCGAGCCGTTGCCGCGAGGGCTGCCAGACCGGCCGCTCGCCGCGCGGGTGCACCGCGAGCAGGCCCGACTCCCCCTCGATCATCACCTCGCGCACGGCCGCAAAGGTCTCGCCGACGAGGGCGATGCGCCCGCTCGGCCGGGTGGCGAACGGCGGCCATCCGGCGGCGATGCCCCGCACCCACTCCGCCCCGAGCCGCGTCTTGCCGGCGCCGCGCCCCCCCAGCACCAGCCAGGTCCGCCACTCGTCGGAAAACCGCCACTGGTCGTCGCGCGCCCAGATCGCCCAGTCGGCGAGGAACTGCGCGCCGAACGGCGCCATTTGCGCGAGCACCGCCGGCCCGAGCCCCTCCGCGACGCAGCGCTGCAGCGAGACCCGCAGCGACCGCCCGCCGTCCCCCTCTCCCGCCCGAGCAGGAGGGTGTTCCCCTTCTCCCGCCCGAAGGGCAGGCGCGTGATCCCCTTCTCCCGCGCCAGCGGGAGAAGGTGCCCGAAGGGCGGATAAGGGCGCGCGGTGCGCCAGCACCGCGCGGGATCGCTCACCATCCGCCGCCACCGGCGCACTCTGGGCGCTGGCCCTCATCCGGCGTTGCGCGCCACCTTCTCCCGGCGCTGCCGGGAGAAGGGAGCCCTCGCATCGGCCATCACCCTCCCTCCCCCCGCCCTCCGACGAGGGCGTCGAGGCACCGGGCGAGTTCGGCGCGATAGCCATCGAAGTCGGCCTCCCCGGTCTCGGCCCGCGCGCCGAGCCGCTGGTCGAGGTCGACCAGGGCATCGAGCGTCTTGGCGAAGGTGGCGAGCGAGCGCATGCGCTGCTCGAGCGCCCCCCCGAGCCCATCGGACCCGGCGGCCGCCAGTTGCGCCGCAAACAGCCCATAGAGCTGGTCCACCAGCGCCGCCCGCCCCGACTGCGTCCGCGGATCGGGCGTGGAAGCCTCCGGCGTCACCGCCGCAGCCGGCCCCTCCGCCCCACCTAAAGAACCCAAAGGCGCGCCCCCACCCTCCCCTTGCGGGAGGGTCGGATCGCGCAGCGATCCGGGGAGGGCCGCCGTCGGCAAAGCCGGCGGCGGTGCAACGCCCGGCACAGACTGCAGCCCCCCTCCCGCCCATTGTGGGAGAGCCTGCCCCGGACCTGTTCCGCGGGCTGGATCGCGGCCAGGCGATCCGGGGAGGGCCGCCGTCGGCAAAGCCGGCGGCGATACAACGCTCGCCGTTCGCACGCCCGGCGCCCCGCTCCACGCCTCCCGCTTCGCCCGTTCCCTCAGCGTGTCGGCGCTCACCCCCGCGAGCCGCGCCACCGACACCTTCGCCAGCGCCCCCGCCTCGTAGAGCGCCCGGACCGACGTCCACGTCTCGCCGCTCGGCGCGAACACCGCCGGATCGGGCACCGCCCGTCGTTCGCCCGCCCGCGCCATGCCCGCCTCCTGCGCACACAAAAATCGGGGTCATTCCGGGCCTTGTGCCCGGAACCCATCCGCCTCCGCGAGCACCACCACCGTCGAACCCATTGCACGCCACCACCCTCCCCCTGAGGGAGGGTCGGATCGCCGTGAGGCGATCCGGGGAGGGCCGCCGGCGGCGTCAGCCGACGGCGGTGCGACAGTCCGACAGTCTCGGGCACCGCTGCGCCGCGCTCGGGCACGGCGCGCCCCTTCGGCCGACACCCCACACGCGGGGAGGAAAGCCAAGGAACCTCCACCGCCCCCGCCGGTTCTCCGAGCACCCCCCGTTTCCGGAGCCCCGACCCATGACCAACGACATCTTCGCATCCGCCCCCGACGTCTTCGAGCGCCAGGCCGACGCCACCGCCGACGCCCACCGCCGCCTGCAGGACAAGGCCGAGGCGGCCGAGGCGAAGCGCGAGGAGCCGGACACGAAGCCGCAGACCGGCGCGCGCGACTATCCCTTCCCGCCGATGCCCGCCCAGCATCTCGAGAAGCCCGGCCTCGAGGCCGAGCAGGACCTCGCCCCGATGTTCGAGGCGCCCCACTACAAGGGGTCGGCGAAGCTCGAGGGCATGGCGGCGATCATCACCGGCGGCGACAGCGGCATTGGCCGCGCCGTCGCCGTCCTCTTCGCCCGCGAGGGCGCCGACGTCGCCATCGTCCACCTCGACGAGGAGGAGGACGCGAAGGCCACTGTCCGCGCCATCGAGAAGGAGGGCCGCCGCGGCCTTGCCATTGCCGGCGACGTCACCGACTACGCCTTCTGCAAGCACGCCGTCGAACAGGCCGCGAAAACGTTCGGCCGGCTCGACATCCTCGTCAACAACGCCGCCTTCCAGCAGCACCTCTCGGCGATCGAGGACCTCTCGCCCGAGCAGTTCGACCGGACGATGAAGACGAACCTCTACGGCTACTTCCACATGGTGAAGGCCGTGCTGCCGCATCTGAAGGCGAAGGGCTCGATCATCAACACCGGTTCGGTCACTGGCCTCGACGGTTCGAAGGGGCTGATCGACTATTCCACCACCAAGGGCGGCATCCACGCCTTCACCCGGTCGCTCTCCGGCCAGCTGATCTCCCGCGGCATCCGCGTCAACTGCGTCGCCCCGGGCCCCGTCTGGACGCCGCTCAACCCGGCCGACCAGGACGCCGAGAAGATCGTCCACTTCGGCGAAGGCACCCCGATCGGCCGCCCCGCCCAGCCCGAGGAGATCGCCCCCGCCTACGTCTTCCTCGCCTCCCCCCAGACCGCGAGCTACATCACCGGCGAAATCCTGCCGATCGTCGGCGGGTATTGAGGCAAGACTCAAAGCGCTCCGTTTGCGTCATCCCGGACAAGCGAGGCGAAAGCCGAGCGCCGATCCGGGACCCAGCGCAAGGATCCGCGCCGAAGGCGCGGCTCAAGCGTCGCGCGTTCCGCGCGACCATTCTGACGCTGGGTCCCGGATCGCCCCGCGTTGCTGCGCGTCCGGGATGACGGTTCAGAATGTTGCGCCGACCGCCCCGCAACCCGCACCTCGTCGACCATGCCTTGACGATAGCGAACCACCGTCACGCTGTCAACGATAAAATTCCTATTCTAGGATTTTTCGCCAAGAGGCCTTCGGGCGAGGTCGTCGCCCCGCCGCTGACCGCCGCCGATCCCCGCCTTCCTCGGCGGCCGCCCCGGCCAGCGGACGATGTGGTCCTCGAGCGCCTCGAGCGGCATCCCCTCCTCGGAGATCGTCCGTCCGCGCACCGACACGCCCGCGGCGTGCACCGTGTCCGGGTCGCCGCTGACGAGCGGGTGCCACCAGTAGAGCTCCCGCCGCTCTTCCACCAGGCGGTAGCCGCAGGTCGGCGGCAGCCAGTCGATCGAGCGCACCACCTCCGGCGTCAGCTGCTCGCAGTCCGGCACCTTCTCGAAGCGGTTCGGATAGTCGCCGCAGCGGCAGCTCTCGCCGTCGAGCAGGCGGCAGGCGACGTTCGTCCAGGCGATCTCGCCGGTGTCCCAGTCTTCGAGCTTGTTGAGGCAGCAGCGGCCGCAGCCGTCGCAGAGCGATTCCCACTCCAACGGGCTCATTTCTTCCAGCGTCTTCGTCCGCCAGAACGGCGCCTCGTCGTCCATCCAGCCTCCCCGCGCCCCGCGGTGAGGCGAGCGCTATCAGCTTCCGGGGGCAAGGTCGAGGAAGGCGCGGCCCTGCCGGTCCTCGATCTCGACGACCCAAAGGTCCGGGTCGAAACGCACTTCCCGGGCGATGCGATCCCGCACGTCGGCCGACGGCGCGGCGGAGAGCACCTTCTCGAACTGCCGGTCGAGCGGCTGGTCCGCGTCGAACAGCGCCTGCGGCGCCGGTGCGTAGAGGTCGCACGTGCCGTCGAGGCGGTCGACGACGACGAAGATCGCCCCCGCCTCGGTTGCGCCCTTGCGCGCCACCGTGGCGTAGGCGCCCGCGGCGTGGCAGCGGCGCACGTAGGCGCCGACGAAGAAGGAGGAGACGACGCGCATCAGTTGGTGCTGAGCCCGCCGATGCCGGCGAGGGTGGCGACCAGGCGGTCGTCGATGTCGCCGTTCACCGGCAGGCCGTGGTCGAGGCGGAAGCGGCGGATCGCCGAGGCGGTCTGGCCGCCGGCCTTGCCGTCGACGACGAGCGGCCCGTAGCCGAGGTCGGCGAGGGCCTTCTGGATGCGCTTCACGTCGACGTTCGCCGTCACCGTGCCGTGGGCCGGCGCCGGGGCGGGAACGCGGGTCGTCGCCGTCGGGGTGGCCGCAGCGGTGGCCGAGGGGCCGAGGAGCGCCCGCACCAGCACGCCTTCGGTGGCGACGCCGGTGACCGGCAGGCCCTCGGCGCGCTCGAAGTCGCGGATCGCCGCCGCCGTCGAGGGGCCGGCCTGGCCGTCGATCGGGCCGGCATAGAAGCCCGCCGCGGAAAGGGCCGCCTGCACATCCTTGACGAGCAGCGAGGCGGGGGCGCCCGCGGTTGCCGGCGCGGCCGCCTCCGAGGGCGCGTCGGCGCGCGGCGTCGCGGAGAACAGCGGCGCCGGGTGGGGTCCCGGCTGCAGGAGCAGCATGTTGGCGAGCACCGCGCTCGTCGCCACGGCCGCCGTCAGCGTGCCGAACACCGGCACCGGCCGGGCGGCGAGCGCCGCGCCGAAACGCGCCGCCATGCCCGGGCCCTTCGGCGCCCGGCGGGCCGGCGTGCGGCGGCGGGGCGCCGGCTTCTTCATGCGAGGGCCCGCACCGGGTCGGCCGGCACCGCCGCCACCGGCAGGTCGACGGCGACCGTCGTGCCGTGGCCCGGCAGGCTGCGGATGTCGAGCGTGCCGCCGTGGACGGCGGCGAGCGCCTTCACCACCGAGAGCCCGAGCCCGGCCCCCTCGCGGCGGCGGCCGCTCCGGTCGGCGAGGCGCATGAACGGCGTGCCGAGGCGGTCGATCTCGGCGGGCGCGATGCCGATGCCGGTGTCGCGCACGACGATGCGCACCCGGTCGCCGGCCCGCTCGGCGAGGAGCTCGACCCGCCCCGCCCGGTCGGTGAACTTGATGGCGTTCGACAGGAGGTTGATGACGATCTGCCGGCACGCGCGGGGGGCGGCGAGCACCGGCGGCAGCGGCGCCGGCACGGTGAAGGCGAGCTCGATGCCCGCCCCGTCGGCGACCGGCGCCATCATCCGCCGGCAGCGCTCGAGCAGGGCCTCGAGGTCGACGGCCTCCGCCACCTCGTCGGAGCCGCCCTCGGGGCCGGCCTGATCGATGAGGCCGCCGACGACGTCCATCAGATGGCGCCCCGCCTCCGAGATGAGGGCGGCGTATTCGCGCACCCGCGCCGGGTCCGGCTCGCCGTTCGCCGGCACCAGGGTCTCGGCAAAGCCGAGCATCGCCGAAAGCGGCGTCCTCAGTTCGTGGCCGAGCAGGCCGAGTTCGCGGGAGCGGGCGCCGATGGTCGCCGCGAGCGCCTCGCGGAGGCGGCGGATCTCGTCGGCCGCCTCGAGGCGCGCCGCCGCGTCGGTGAAGCGGGCGAGCACGCCCGGCCCCGTCGGCTCGTCCGGGAAGGTGCGCCGGAGCGCCACGTCGAGGACGGCGACGCCGGAGGCCGACAGGCCGCCGATGTCGTCGCCGCCCGAGCGGCAGTGGACGGTGACGACCGCCGCCTCGCCGTCGGCGAGGGCGGTGGCGAGCGCCCGGAGAAAGGTCGGCCGGTCGCCGACGTCGAGGCGCTGCAGGAGCGCGTCGCCGGCGAGCGCCCCGGCCCGGACGCCGACGAGCTTCTCGAGCGCCGGCGTCGCGGCGACGAGCGAGCCGTCGGGGGCATAGAAGGCGACGCCCTCCCCCGCCACCGCCTCGGCGAGGGCGATGCGGCGGGCGAGGGCCTCGGCGGCCGGCGGCGCCGCGTAGTCGGCCGAAGCCGCGCGTCGCGAGGAGGCGGCCTCGCTCCGGCGGCGGCCGAGGCGGGCGGTGAGGGCGGAAATGTTCACGTCAGCCGCGGCGCCTGCGCGCCGCCCCTTCGAGCGGTCTCGTCGATGGCAAGGGTGCCCGGGGGGCCTTAAGGAAGGCTGAAGCGCGGCCCTTTCGCGGCTCCCCGACGGCCGCGGCGAAGCGACCGGGGACAACCTCGCCGATCGATCGAATTGTCACGATCCGGACAACCCGGAGGAAAGCCGGGGCCGCTAGTCTCCACCGGTCGTTCCCCGTCCGCTGCCGGCCCAGTCCCGCGCCCGGACGGTGCCGAAGGGAGGGTGCCCCTTGTTCTTCCTCTTGCGCGCGAGCCTGTGGATCGGCGCCATCATCCTCTTGGTGCCGATGCTGCCGCAGATGCACGTCCCCGAGACGCCGGCCGGATCCGCCGCCCCGGCGAACGCCGTCGCGATCGCCTCGTCCGCGTTGAGAGCCGTGACGACGGCCGCCCCGGCGAGCGCACCCGCCGCGCCGGCCGCCGCTGCCCCCGCAACAGGCCCGAGCCTTCCCGCCGCCGCCGACATCGTCGGCTTCTGCCTCGAGAACGGCGACGTCTGCGAGGCGGGCTTCTCGGTGGTGGCGGCCCTCGGCGACGCCGTCGGCCAGGGCCTCGAACTCGCCGCGACGCTGCAGCACGGCGAGGCCGCCGTCCCCGCCCCCGCCGTCGCGGCCCCCGCCTACGACCAGCCGATCGCCGTCGCCACCGTCCCCGTGCGCGTCACCACCCTCCCCGCCCCCGCCGGCGGCACGCTGACGGCCGCCGACCGGGCCGAGCCCTGGCTCGGCGACGCGGCGACCGCCGCCACCACCGCGGCGACCGGCGCCGCCTCTGCCGTCGGCCTCGCCGTGCCGCTGCCCGTCCCCGACCCGCGCCGCCGCCCCTCCGGCTGAGGGGCGCCTGAACGATCTGCCGGGTTCCCCCTGCCGCCGCCTGCGCCTATATCCCGGGGGAGCCGAGGGTGGACCAGAAGGATCGCCGCCGCGGGGCGGCGGGGAGCGCGTGATGGACATCGCCGAGATCGAAGAGACGTTCGCGCTGCTCGACGACTGGGAGGAGCGCTACCGCTACGTCATCGAGCTCGGCCGCCAGCTGCCGCCGCTCCCCGAGGAGGCGCGCAGCCCGGCCAATTTCGTGCAGGGCTGCACCTCGCAGGTCTGGCTGGCGGCGCGGCCGGTCGCCGAGGGCCCGGACGGCCCGGTGCTGCACTATGACGGCGACAGCGACGCCCACATCGTCCGCGGCCTCGTCGCCATCCTGCTCGCCCTTTACTCCGACAAGCCGGCGCGCCAGATCCTCGCCACCGACGCCGAGGCGATGCTCGCCCGCCTCGGCCTCCGCGACCACCTGACGCCCCAGCGCTCGAACGGCCTCTCGGCGATGGTCCGCCGCATCCGCGCCGACGCCGAGACGGCCCTCGCCGCCGCCTGAGGCCGTCACACCCTTCGCCCTTTCACGCCCGCGGCCGAAAACCCTCCTCGCCCCAGGCGACGATGCCGCGGGAGGCCTCGGGACCCGTCGCCTCCGCGGCGAGGCCGTAGTGGGCGGCGAGGCGGTCGAGGGCGATCGCCAGCACCACCTTCGCCGAGCGCACCGGCCAGCCGCGCGCCCGCTCGACCTCCTCGAGCCCGACCTCGAAGCAGCAGACGTCGAGGGCCACGTCGGCGAGATCCGGCCCGAGGGCGGACAGCGCCCGCCGCACCCGCTCGCGCGCCGCCGCCACGGCGTCCGACAGCTCCGCCGCGCCGCCGCGCCCCGTCCCCGGCCCACCGCCGGCGCTGCCGAACGCCGACCATTCCATCGTCACGCGCGGGCCGATCCGGGCGAAGCCGAAATCCGACCGCAGCCGCTCGCCGGCGGCGCGCTGGCCGGCATCGACGAGGGGCTTGCCGTCGCGCCCCCGCCGCGCCGCGAGGCGGGCGAGCGGGCTTAGGTCCTCCACCTTCAGCACCGTCGCCGACCCTCCGTCCGGCGCCTCGATGGTCGCCGGCGCCGGGGCGCCCTGCTGGGCGCGGAACGGATCGCCGCCACCGGCGAGCGAGCGGCGGAGCCAGGCGAGCCCGGCCGAAGTCGCCGTGACGCCGCCGGCGTCGTCGATGCGGAGGAGGTCGGCGCGGGCGAGCGCCCGCGTCAGCCCCGCCGGCATGGCGAGCCGCCGCTCGCCCTCGGGGCCGGCGACGACCACCGCCGCCCCGTCGCCGGCGAGGCGGCCGGACGCACTCGCCAGCGCCTTCAGGAGCCGCCGCGTCGCGCCGCGCACCTCGGCGGGACTGGCGGGGGCGGATGCGACCGACGTGGCGACGCCTGCGGCCAGGACCGCGGGGCTCGTTCCCTCCGCCGCCGCCCCCTCGATCCTCCGAGACGATCCGCTCATCGCGCCGCCTCCCGACCATCGGAGCCGCGCGCGGCAGCAACGGCCGCCTCGATGCTGGCGACGAGCCCGTCGAAGCGCGGATCGTCGCGGCGGTCCTCGACCCGCCGGCAGGCATGGGCGGCGGTGGTGCGGTCGCGCCCGAAGCGCCGCCCGGCCGCCGTCAGCGTCTCGGCGAGCCCGACATGGGCGACATACATCGCCACCTGCCGGGCGAGCGCGATGTCGCCGCGCCGCGTCCGCGCCGAGATGTCCGCGGCGGGGAGGTGGAAGGCGCGGGCGACCACGGACGCGAGGTCCTGTCGCCCTGCGATGTCGAGGTCATGCCGCTCCCGCTGCACACCACCGACGGTCCGGCCGTTCGCCGGAGGCGTCACACCTCCGACCAGTCCATCGCCACGCCCACGTCTCGCCATGCCCGCCTCCCTGTCGCGCCATCGTCGGTGTTATAGGAATTTGTACCTTACATGGTATGGTTGTCGAGAGGGCTCGGATATTTTTCCTTGCACTGTCGTCGCGATAAAGGACGGGGAGATCGACGGAGGTCATTCTCAGAGGAAGCGGTAGCGGCGAGCACAACGCGTCCTCCCCCTGCCAGGGTGAAGGACAGCCGCGCCGCAGGCGTGGCAGGCGGGGGCCCGTCAATCCGAATGCGGAACTGAGTTTGTATTGACAGGCACCACCTGCCGGCTGCGCCGGCCGTCCCTCCCTCTGGCAGGGGAGGGACGCGTCGAGGCCTTGGCGTGGCTCGCATGTTCCGCCTGAACGACGCCACCGCCGAGACCGTCCGCGAAGTTCTCGTGCAGAACGTCTCCTGCGACGCCACCCTCTACACCGACGAAAGCCGCCTCTACACCAAGAACGGGACCGAGTACGCCGCTCACCGCACCGTAAAGCATTCGGCCAACGAGTGCGCTCGTCGCGAAGGTGAAAACGTCGTCCACACGAACACGATCGAGAACGTGTTCTCCGTCTTCAAGCGCGGCATGATTGGCACGTACCAGCACTACGGTGAGGCTCACCTTCACCGATACCTTGCCGAATTTGATTTCCGCTACAACCGCCGCACCGCGCTCAAGGTCACTGACACCGAGCGCCGCGACGATGCCTTACGCGGTATCGAGGGCAAGTGCCTTACCTATCGGGGGAATGACGAAGCCCCGAACGCCTAAGCAAAAGGCGCGCGCGTTCCTTCGCCGCCGAAAGACTCGACTCAATCAAAGGGACGGTCCACCTTGACCGCGCGGCTCTGGAGGCCCCGAGGAATGCCCCTCGGCTATCCCGCCATCCGCGCCGGCTGGCAAGCTGGCTCACTGAGACGGGCGGCCGACCGTCAAGGTGGACCGATGCATCGGTGAACGGCGGGTCAATCCGTTCGACCGAGGCCCACACCTCAACCCTACGGGTCGAGGCGCGCCAAGACCCGAAGGAGTTTGGCCCATGCGCCGAATCTCACTTCGGATTGTGGTCAAGGTCGAGGTCGCTGCCTGCATTCTCTTGATTGCCGGCATTCTCAACTTCTTCCTTTGACACACGGCGGGGGCTCGGCTTGCCGGGCTCCCGTTCGCCACTACCATGAGGCTTCGGCGCCATGCCGAGCATGCGCTTTAGGACTTCGTCGCGCCCGTTCTCATCACGTTTGGTGTCACTCATGGCTGACCCTCGGCATGCTGACCTTGATCTCTACACCAACCTCATCCGAGAGATAAAGGTTCGGCTGTTCGCGGTCGACAGCATACTCGGCGGCCATGGCCTCCCCCCTCAAATCGTATATGAGAGTTGCGCGCTTCAACTACGTCTTTGCTGCGAGCTTCTGAGCCTTGGTTGCCTTGTGGCCCATGGCGACATCGACGCGACAAAACGCCAGGATATTCAGAAAGCCTACGAGCCGGGGAAAATTATAAGCCATCTGTCCGGGCTTCACGCAGGTTTTTTCCCTATCCAAATCCGCTACGAAATGCGGCCAGACGCCCACTTTGCTCGCGACGTCCCGAAAGCAGAAGCTAACGGCGCCATTACACAGGATGGGGTTATCGAACTATGGAACAAGCTTGGCACATCCCTTCACAAAGGGAGTGCTAAGAAGCTTTGGTCTGGGCGCATCCCAGACCGAAAAAAGTTCCCCGCTATTGACCACGCGGTCCTAGGGTTCCGCCAACTTCTCGACCAGCACCGGGTCGCGAGTCACGACAACTCAACTCACTTTGTTGTGCTGGCACACATGATGCGGCAGGACATTCCTGTCACCGGCGCCCTCTCCCGCGCGACGTAAATGATTCGCTCGCAAATTAGGCGCCCGCCTAGGCTAACGAAGAGGGGGGCGTCCACGTCAGCCTCCTTAAAGGTCGCGCCGTCTGGCGCCTCGCACTTTTTCATCACACGCCACCTGGGCTTTTATTCTTCTTTGTCAAGTATGAAATTAGGAAAGATATCCCCGCCCACCGCCGCCTCCTGCATACTGCTGCGGTGTGTTGCGGAGGGGACGATGCGGGAGCACTCAGCCGGACGGATCGATAAGAACACCGGTCCGACGAACTTGGGCCGCCGCAAGGCGCACGCCCAACCCAAGCGCCCCTGCCCCGCCGAAGCCGCCCTCGCCGCTACCGCCCAGCATGCGGTCAGGGCCGCCGTCCGAGCCGGCGCCGTCGAGTACCGGCGGGCGAGCATCCTGCCGCGGCTTCTGCCCGTCGGGCCGGCTGAGGTGGCTGACGAAAGCCCCGCCGGCACGCGACGCATCCTGGCGCTGCTCGCCCGGGCGCTGCGCTCGGAGCGGCGCCGCGGCCGGGCCGGCCACTGGAGCTACGACCTCAACCGCCACATCGGCCTCCGGCAGGCGATGCTGGCGGAGACGGCGCGGCTCAGGGCGGGAGGGTGACTACGATCGGACCACCCGGACCGGCAGCCGTTTTCGTCGCCGCGCGCCCCGGGATAACGGCGCGGCGTTTTCCGAGCCGACCGCCCGATGGTAGGAGTCTGCGGTGCGACGCTAGCCCTGCGGGTGCGGCGGCGAATCGAGGAAGCGCGGGCGTCGGCCGTGAGACAACTGGAAGCGGAAGCAACAGTGGGCCGCTTGGCCATGAGCTTGTCCGCCGTGCTCCGCGCGTGCGTCGTGACCGCCACGACCTGGGCCGGCCTCGGCCCCGCCTCGGCCTCCCCGGAGGACACGTCCCGCTGCGTCGTGCTCGGTCAGTCGCCAACCGCGGAGATGATGTCGTTCATCGCAGAAGCCCCACTGTCTCCGCAGATCTCCTGTTCGAGGTCGTCGTGCCGGGTGACGATACGCGTGGTCGGCGAGAATGGCAGGGACGTCGATCTCGGCGTGTTCGACAGGCGCAAGGGCGACAGCCAGCTCTGCTTCGACATGCCGACCAGTTCCGGGCTGGGCTTCGACCAAGCCGGAAACGGCGCACCGCCCAGCGAGTGCTATACGAAGTACTCTCTCGTCCGCATCAGCGTCAGAGTTCCCGGAAGCTCGAACGATGCGGCCTTCGTGGATGCCCTGTACCGTCGTGGGCCGGCGTCCGTCACGCCGACGAAGTGCATGGACGATGGCTACAACGTCCATCACCGGACGAGCCTGACGTGGATGCGGTCCTGGTCGCCGACCTATCAGTTCGCCACGGATCGGGCTGCCATCCGGCATTCCATTCCCCCATACGGGGACTGATCCGACCGGCGGCCGCGGTCGACGCGCCTCGCCGGCCAAACGGCACTGTCAGAGGGCGTCCGCCCTCAGTCCTCGAAGATCGCCACCGCGCGGACGAAGCCGGCCGACGCCCCTTTGATCTTGAAGGGGAAGCAGGAGACGGTGAAACCGGTCGGCGGCAGCTGGTCGAGATTGGCGAGCTTCTCGATGTGGCAGTAGCCGACCGTCATCGAGGCGCGGTGGCCTTCCCAGATGATCGACGGGTCGTGCGTCTCCTCCCAGCGCTTGCGGGTGTGGAGGAAGGGTGCGTCCCAGCTCCAGCCGTCGGTGCCGGTGACGCGGACGCCGCGGCTCGTGAGGAAGAGCGTCGCCTCGCGGCCCATGCCGCAGCCGCGGAGGAGATAGTCCGGCGCGCCGTAGCGGCCGCCGGCGGCGGTGTTGACGAGCACGATGTCGCCCGGCGCGAGGTCGTGGCCGATGCGGGCGAGTTCCGCCTCCACCTCGGCCGCGGTGACGACGTGGCCGTCCGGCAGGGCGCGGAAGTCGAGTTTTACGCCCGGGCCGTAGCACCACTCGAGCGGCACCTCGTCGATGGTGATGGCCCGTTCGCCGCCGTTCATCGTCGAGTGGTGATGGTAGGGGGCGTCGAGGTGGGTTCCGGTGTGGGTGGTGAGCCGCATCCGCTCGATCGCCCACCCCTCCCCGCCCGGCAGGTCGTCCGTCTTCAGGCCGGGGAAGAAGGCGGTGACCTCCTTCGCCGTGTCGGCGTGGGGAAAATAGTCGATCTCCGGCTGGTGCCCCGGCGGATCGGAGGCGATGCCGGCTTCGAGGGCGACGGAGAGATCGACGAAGCGACGGGGCATGGGTGGGGCTCCTCGTGGTCGGGGGGCTTGCTGACACCTCAGCGTCTCGGGGAGGCACAGTTTTCGCCGCTGAACCACCCTCCCCTTGAGGGGGAGGGTCGGCGACCGCAGGTCGCCGGGGTGGGGTGGCGCCGCCGGGAGGCGGCGGGAACGACAGCAACGATGGCCGCAGAGAGTCATGCGCGGGCTGCCGCCCGCGGTCACCCCGCCCCGCCGCGCTGCGCGCGTCGACCCGCCCCCTCGAGGGGCGGGTGGTCCGACGCCGGCCGGCAACTGTCTTTCGGTCGCCCGCGAAGCGTCCCGGACAGGAGAGGCCGAGCACAGATCAGCAAGGCCGAAAACCCCTCCTCCGTCATCGCCCGGCTGGACCGGGCGATCCATCACACAACCGGCGGTCGCGGTCGGGATGGATGGCCCGGTCAAGCCGGGCCATGACGAACGGAAGGGGCAAAGCGCCCGCGGCTTCAATCTCCGGTGCCAGTGGCTGCCATGTCGGGGCTGCTGTGATTGATCCCTGGACGGCTACGATTGACGTGACGTCGAGGCCTCACTCGCACGCCACCCAGTGTCCTCACGCCACCCGGTTCGGCGGCTCCCGGCCCTCGAAGAAGGCGTCGAGGTTGTCGACGCAGAGCATGCCCATGCCCGTGCGGGTCTCGAGCGTCGCGGTGCCGAGGTGGGGGAGCAGGGCGACGTTCGGGAGCGAGCGGTAGCGCGGGTCGAGGGCCGGCTCGCCGCGGTAGACGTCGAGGCCGGCGGCCATCAGGCGGCCGCCCTTGAGGGCGGCGATCAGGGCGTCGTCGTCGACGAGGTCGCCGCGGGCCGTGTTGACGACGACGGCGCCGGGCGGCAGCTGCGCCAGCGTTTCGGCGTTGACGAGGTTGCGCGTCTCCGGGCCGGAGGGGGCGTGCAGCGACAGCACGTCGGAGACGGCGAGGAGGTCCTCGAGCTTCGCGTGGTAGGTCGACTTCGGCAGATCGGGCCCGGACTTCGGCCGCGGGCCGTGCCAGTGCACCTCCATGCCGAAGGCGAGCGCCCGGCGGGCGACCGCCTGGCCGATGCCGCCGAAGCCGACGAGGCCGAGGCGGCGGCCCTGCAGGCCCATGCCGAGGAGCTGCGTCGGCCGCCAGCCGGGCCAGTGGTCGGAGCGCACCATCGCCTCGCCCTCGGAGGCGCGGCGGGTGGCGGCGAGGATGAGCAGGAAGGCGACGTCGGCGGTCGCCTCGACGACGGCGCCCGGCGTGTTGGTGACGACGAGGCCGCGCGCCTTGGCGGCGGCGAGGTCGATGTGGTCGGTGCCGACCGAGCAGGTGGCGACCATGCGCACCGTCTTCGGCAGCCAGTCGATCACGTCGGCGGTGAGCTTTTCGAGGAGCGTCACCACGAGGGCGTCGCAGCCCTCGGCGCGGGCGAGGATCTCGGAAGCCGTATAGAGCGTCTCGTCGTCGCCGAAACTCGTCCGGTAGCGGTCCGACAGGGCCGTCTCGACGGTCGCCGGCAGGCGCTTGTAGACGTGGATGGTCGGCTTCTCGATCGGCTCGGCCGGCATCGGGCGACGGTCCTTCTCGCTCGGGGTCTCGGGGGGCGCACCCTAATGGCCGCCGGGGCCGGACGACAACCTCCGACGGCGCCTTCCCGTTCCGGACCGGCGAGCGGCCGCCCGGCGGTCAGCCCTGCGGCTCGGACGTCATCCAGCCAAGGACGGCACCCGTGGGGTCCTTGACGATGCCGATGCGGCCGACGGTGGGCACGTCGAAGGGGGCCTGCAGGATGGTGGCACCGGCGGCCGCGGCGGCGGCGCAGCGGGCATCGACGTCGTCGACCTCCACATAGGAGAACCAGTGGGAGGGAATGCCGTCGAACTGCGGTCCCTCCATCGTGAAGATGCCGGCGACGGGCCGCTCGCCGAGCTTGGCGAGGCGGTAGGTGATGTCGCCCATCGGCACGGCCTCGATCTCCCAGCCGAGGGTCTTCGCATAGAAGGCCGCCGCCGCCTCCGGCTCGCGGGTGTTGAGTTCGGTCCAGACGATCGTGCCGTGTTCGGCCATGGTGCCCTCCCTGTGCGGCCGCTGTCGCGCGGCTCCGCCGAAGGCTGCCCGCCCTTCGTGGCGGCCGTGCGACGGGAGAGATGAAGGGGGCTGGCGCGCCTCGGCAGCGTTATGTAGGCTGACTACATAACGCATCGCAGGACCCCGGCCTTGGCCCTCACCACCACCCTCACCGTCCGCCGCGACCCGGCCGTCCGCCTCGGCGAGGACCGGGTGCGGCTGCTCGAGGCGATCCGCGACGAGGGCTCGATCGCCGCCGCCGCGCGGCGCGTCGGGCTCTCCTACAAGGCGGCGTGGGACGCGGTGAACGCCCTCAACAACCTCTTCGACCGGCCGCTCGTCGCCGCCCGGCCGGGCGGGCGCGCCGGCGGCGGCGCCGGGCTGACGGCCGAGGGCGAGGATGCGCTGAGGGCGCTGACGATGATCGAGGCGGAGCTTTCCGCCGCCGTCGGCCGGCTGGAACGCCACCTCGGCCGTGGCGCCGCCACCCTTCCTTCCCTGCTCTGGAGCCTCTCCATGCGCACGAGTGCCCGCAACGCCCTCCGCGGCGTCGTCGCGAGCGTCACCGACGGCCCGGTGAACGCCGCGGTGACGCTGACGGTGTCCGATGCCGTGACGATCACCGCGGTGATCACCCGGGAGAGCGTCGCCGACCTCGGCCTCGCGCCGGGCGTGCCGGCGGTGGCGCTGATCAAGTCGACGTTCGTGATCCTGGCGCCGGGGGCAAGCCCGCCGCGCACCTCGGCGCGCAACGCGCTCTCCGGCACGGTGGCCGCCGTCGCCGACGGGGCGGTGTCCTCCGAGGTGGCGCTCGACATCGGCGGCGGCAAGACGATCGTCGCCGTGATCACCCGCGAGAGCGCCGACGACTTCGCCTTCCAGGTGGGCGATCCGGCGACGGCGCTGGTGAAGGCCTCCCACGTCATCCTCGCCGTCGACTGACGGCGTGCTTGAGCCCCGGTCCTTGCGACATCCTCGAGGAGACTTCGCCCGATGCGATCCTTCCGCACCCTTCTCGCCGCCGGCCTCCTCGCCGTCGCCGGCCTCGCCGCCCCACTCGCCGCGCCGGAGGCCCGGGCGGCAGACCCGATCCTCGTCTTCGCGGCGGCGAGCCTGAAGGGCGCGCTCGACGAGGCGAAGGCGCTCTACGAGGCGGGTGGCGGCGCGCCGGTGACGATCTCCTATGCCGGCTCCTCGGCGCTCGCCAAGCAGATCGAGAGCGGCGCGCCGGCGGACGTCTTCATCTCCGCCGACCTCGACTGGATGACGTACCTCGCCGAGAAGAACCTCGTGCGCGCCGAAACCGCGCGCCGGCTCCTCGGCAACCGCATCGTCCTGATCGCGCCGAAGGACGAGGCGAAGCCGGTGGAGATCGGGCGGGGCTTCCCGCTCGCAGCGGCGCTCGGCGACGGGCGGCTGGTGCTCTGCGACCTCGCCGTGCCGTGCGGCAAGTACGGCAAGGCGGCGCTCGAGAGCCTCGGCGTCTGGGGCGCGGTCGAAGGGCGCATCGCGTTCGCCGAGAACGTGCGGGCGGCGCTCACCTTCGTGTCGCGCGGCGAGGCGCCCTACGGCATTGTCTACGCCACCGACGCGGCCGCCGACCCGGGCGTCGCGGTCGCCGGCGTCTTCCCGGAGGACAGCCACCCGCCGATCGTCTATCCGGTCGCCGTCACCGCGGACGCGAAGAACCCGGCGGCCGCCGCCTTCGTCGACTTCCTCGCCTCGGCGAAGGCCGGCGCGGTCTTCGAGAAGGCCGGCTTCACGGTGCTCGGCGAGAAGCCGGGGACGAACTGAGGGGGCCGGGGATTGGCGTCGACACGCGGTTTGGGCTGCGCCCCCTCCCCCGCTGTGAGGTCATTCCCGGCCTTGTGCCGGGAACCCATTCGTCCGCCGCGGTCGAGCGGCCGGCGGTGGAGCGCGCCGAGAGCCATGGGTTCCCGGCACAAGGCCGGGAATGACGACGGACAGGAAAGCGCAAGCCTCGCTGGTCATGCGGCTTGTGGGTGCAGAGCGTGCATGCGCCCACCCTCCCCCTCAAGGGGAGGGTAAGGATGCCCGCTCTGACGCCCGAGGAAACCACCGCCATCTGGCTGACGCTGCGGGTGGCGCTGGTGGCGATCGCGTGCAGCCTGCCGTTCGCCATCCTCGTCGCGTGGATCCTGGCGCGCTGGCGCTTTCCGGGGATCGTGTTCTTCGACGCGCTCGTCCACCTGCCGCTGACGCTGCCGCCGGTGGTGACCGGCTTCCTGCTGCTCCTCGTCTTCGGCCGGCGGGCGCCGGTCGGCGCCTTCCTCGCCGAACACTTCGGGCTCGTGTTCTCGTTCCGCTGGACGGGGGCGGCGCTTGCCGCGGCCGTCATGGGCTTTCCGCTGTTCGTGCGGGCGATCCGGCTGTCGATCGAGGCGGTCGACCGAAGGCTCGAGGACGCCGCGAGCACGCTCGGGGCGCCGCGGATCCTCGTCGCCCTCACCGTGACGCTGCCCTTGATCCTGCCCGGCATCCTCGCCGGGGCGGTGCTCGCCTTCGCCCGCGCGATGGGCGAGTTCGGCGCCACCGTGACGTTCGTCTCCAACATCCCCGGCGAGACGCAGACGATCGCCTCGGCGATCTACACCTACACGCAGGTGCCCGGCGGCGACGGGCCGGCGCTCCGCCTGACGCTGATCTCCGTGGCGCTGTCGCTCGCCGCGCTGGTGTTCTCCGAACTCCTCGCCCGGCGGACGCGGCGGGCGATCGGGCAGACGCGCCGATGAGGCTCGAGGCCGACGTCCGCCACGTCCAGGGCGCCTTCCGGCTCGACGCGGCCTTCGCGAGCGAGGCGCCGGTGACGGCGCTGTTCGGACCCTCGGGCTCCGGCAAGACGACGCTCGTCAACATCCTCGCCGGGCTGATCCGGCCGGCGGAGGGGCACGTGACGCTCGACGGCGAGGCGCTGTTCGATTCCACCCGCCGCATCGACGTGCCGGTCCACAAGCGCGGCGTCGGCTACGTGTTCCAGGAGGCGCGGCTGTTCCCGCATCTCTCCGTCCGATCGAACCTCGGCTACGGCCGGCGGATGGCCGCCCTCGCGGGGCGGCGCGGCGCGGCGGACGAGTTCGACCGGGTGGTCGACCTCCTCGGCATCGCGGCGCTGCTCGATCGCAAGCCGGCCGGGCTCTCGGGCGGCGAGGCGCAGCGGGTGGCGATCGGCCGGGCGCTGCTGGCGCGGCCGCGGCTTCTCCTGATGGACGAGCCGCTCGCCGCCCTCGACGCGGCCCGCAAGGCGGAGATCCTGCCCTATCTGGAACGGGTCGCGGCGGGCACGCGGGTGCCGATCGTCTATGTCAGCCACTCGGTGCCGGAGGTGGTGCGCCTCGCCGGCACGGTGGTGGCGCTCGAGTCCGGCCGCGTCGTGGCCTGCGGGCCGGCCGACGCGGTGATCGGCGGCCTCGACGCCACCGCCTCCGACGACGCCGGCGCGGTGCTCGATGCGGTCGTCGCGGGCGAGGAGCCGGACGGGCTGACGCGGCTCGACACGCCGGCGGGGGCGCTGCTGGTGCCGGCGACCGGCCGGCCGGCGGGCACCCGCCTCCGTCTCCTGGTGCGAGCGCGCGACGTGCTCGTGGCGAGCGAGCGACCGGTCGGCCTCAGCGCCCAGAACGTGCTGCCGGCGATGGTGACGGCGATCGGTGCGCCGCACGGGGCGGCCGTCGAGGTGACGCTCTCGGCCGGCGCGGCGACGCTGCACGCCCGCCTGACGCGGCGCGCCGTCGAGGCGCTGGCGCTGGCGCCGGGCCGCCCGTGCTTCGCCATCCTCAAGGCCTCGACCCTCGCCGAAGGCGGCGGCACCGCCCCGCCGCGCGACGCCGCCGACGCCTGAGCGGCAGAGCAGCGCCAACACTGCGCAGTCTCGCGAGCCGCCGGAATTTCCCAGGTCTGGCAAAAAGCTGCAAACGATTGCAGATCGGTGTCGCCGCCCCCTAGACTGGCGCCACGACCGCCGTCAGGGCGGCATGGGAATCGGGGACGAGGAGCGCGCAGCATGGGCAAGACGGCGACCGGCAAGACGGTGATCCGCAATGCCACCATCATCAGCATGGACATCGCCGTCGGCGACCTCGCCTGCGGCGACATCCTCATCGATGGCGACGTCATCGCCGAGATCGCGCCCAGGATCGGACCCGTCGAGGGCGCCGAGGAGATCGACGGCACCGGCACGATCGCCATTCCCGGCCTCGTCAACGCCCACATGCACACCTGGCAGACGGGGCTGCGGGGCGCCGCCTCCGACTGGACGATGGGCCAGTACATCCGTGCGATGCACGCGGGCCTCGCCACCCACTTCCGCCCCGACGACATCCGCATCGGCACGCTCGCGGGTGCGCTCAACCAGATTTCCGGTGGCGTCACCACGCTCGCCGACTGGTGCCACAACAACCCGACGCCCGATCACACCGACGCCGGCCTCGACGGGCTGGAGGCCTCCGGCATCCGTGCCGTCTTCCTGCACGGCTCGCCGAAGCCTGACCCGAAGCCCGGCCAGAAGCACTTCAGCGAGGTGCCGATGCCGCGCTCGGAGGTCGAGCGCCTGCGGAAAGGCCGGCTCGCGAGCGACGACGCCCTCGTCACCCTCGGCCTCGCCATCCTCGGCCCCTACTACTCGACCTACGACGTCAGCGTCACCGACCTGAAGCTCGGCCGCGAGCTCGACCTCGTCACCAGCTGCCACGCCAGCGGCAAGGCGATGAACGCCGACGGCTTCGAGCGGCTGGTCGCCGCCGGCCTCGTCGACGGCCGCCTCAACATCGTCCACGCCAACGACTTTCCAGACGAGCGCATCAAGCTCCTGGTCGATGCCGGCGCGAGCTTCACGGTCACGGCGGAAGTCGAGCTTCAGATGGGCTTCGGTGACGCCATCACCGGCCGGCTGACGGCCCTCAACGCCCCCTGCTCGATCGGCGTCGACGTGGAAGCGGCCGTCACCGGCTCGATGCTGGCCCAGACGCGCTTCACCTTGCAGGCGCAGCGCAACGCCGACACGCTGACGACCCAGCGCACCGGCACGGCGCCCGGCCCCTTCCTCACCACCCGCGATGCCCTGCGCTGGGCGACGATGGATGGCGCACGGATGCTGCGCCTCGACCATCGCATCGGCTCGCTGACGCCCGGCAAGCAGGCCGACATCGTGCTGGTGCGCCGCGACGCCCTGAACACCGCCTCGGTGATCGACCCGGTGAGCGTCGTCGTGCTCTACGCCGACCCTGCCAATGTCGACACCGTGCTGATCGCCGGCGCGGTGAAGAAGCGGGCGGGACGCCTGATCGCCGGAGGGCTCGACGAGATCATCGCCAACCTGCAGAGCTCCGGCCGGCGCATCCTCACCGACGCCGGGCTGCTGCAGTAGACGGACGGGATCGACCCGGAAGCGGGAACTTCTCCATCGTGGCGTCCCCGGCGCCGCGCCCTCGCCTCAGCCGATGACGTGGAAGCCGCGCGGGAAGCGCTGCAGCGGCTCGAAGCCGGTCTGGGTGACGAGCATCAGGTGGCCCGTCTGGACGCCGGCGCGGCGGTCGCGGGTGACGATGTTCGGCTGCACGACCAGCATCATGCCGGCTTCGAGCTTCATGTCCGGCACGTTCGCCGACGGACGGCTGGCGCAGCCGAGGATGGGCGGGAAGTAGCCGCCGCCATAGCCGTGGACGAGGTCGTCGATGATGGTGAAGCCGGCGTCCTCGATGCCGTGCGAGGCGGCGACGAGCTCGGCGGCCGTGGTGCCCGCCCGCACCTTCGCCGTCACCGCGTCGAAGACGGCGTCGGCGCAGGCGTGGAGTTCGCGGTAGAGGGCGCTCGGTTCGGTTCCGATGGCGAAGGTGCGCAGCACCTGGCCGGAATGGTCCCAGAACTGCGCGCTGATCTCGCAGACGAGGGCGTCGCCCACCGCGAGCCGGCGCGAGGACGGGAACTGCCGCGGCACGCCGACGGAGGGGTCGGCCATCGGCGTCGTGCCGATGTAGTGGAGCGCGTTGGTGCCGCCGAGCTTCACGTAGGGCTCCTCGACGAGGGCGCCGAGTTCCTTCTCCGTCATGCCCGGCTTCGCCCGCTCGGCGAGCGAGACGATGCCGAGGTCGCTCATCGCCGCCGCGAGGCGGAACCACGGCATCTCCTCGGCCGACTTGACGAAGCGCATCCGTGAATAGGCGGCGTTGAGGTCGATCACCGTGCCGGCGCCAGCGAGGCTCGCGTGCTGGGAGGCGGAGAGCGATCCGACGAGGCCGATGCGCTTCTCGCCCGGCTTCACGGCCGCGAGCGCTGCGAGTGCGTTGGCGAGGCCGGACTTGCCGCCCCATTCGACGTCGCAGGTGTCGGCGAGCTTGGCCGCCAAAGGCTGGTGGTTGACGTGCTGCACCCACAGCCGCAGCGGCCGTCCGGGGATCAGTAGCGTCACCGCGTCGGCGGTGGTCGGCCAGCCGGTCAGCCAGAAGGTCGTCGTGCCGGCCTTCTGGGCGTGGGCGACGATGATCGCATCGAGACCCTCGGCCTCGCAGAGATCATCGAAACGCTTGCGCCGCCGCGCCATCTCATCGGCGCTGAAGCGTGGATACTCGGCCTCGAGGAGATCCTCGAACTCGGCTTCCACTTCGGCGGAAAGACGGGCGAGCGACGGCAGCATGGTTCCTCCCGGTAGTTCTTCGGCCTCTTGCGGACCGGAGTAGTCATACTGTCATACCATCACACGGGCGAAGTGCACCCCTTAGCCGTCCGGCTTGGAGTTATTTTTGTGCGCGTTCGGGTGCGGTGCGGGGGCCGCTCCGCGTCATTGCAGCGGCCGCAGCAGGTTCGTCACCAGGAGCGGCCAGAGGGCAATCGTCCCCGGCGGTTGCTACACCGCGCAAACGCCGATGTTGTCGTCGCGGACGGCGGCGTGAAGGCGCGCCATCATGCGGCGCCCATATTCGGCGTTGCCGTGGCGGAGGTCATCCGGCTCGCGCTGAAACTCGACGCGGGTGAAGGCGCCTACCATGGTTTCCGGGTCCTGCAGTACGATTTTCACGCCGTCGGCGGCGGCGGCGCTCATCACGGCGCGATCGTAGACCGGCAGCACGCGGCCGGCGACCCCCGCATCAATGAACGGCCGCCACGCCTTGACGGCACTTTTCTGAAGCGGCGTCCTTGGTCGGGCATCGCGGATGGCTTCGCTCGGTGCCGGCTGCGCCACGATGAGAACCGGGCGCTCGGTGTGTGCGCGGACCAGCCGGGCGACCCGGAACGCCGCGCCGTCCCTCACCTTCGCAACCAATGTGTCGTGCAGGGCAGCCTCTGAGATCATCGATGTTCCAGGGGCCTCGTCCTGCCAGAGCCGGTGCGTTTGGTACGTCGTCGCCGCGAGCAGCGCCGAGAGGCCGAAGCCGACAACGACGAAGGCCGAGTGATCGGCGAGTATGACCGATGCCTTCACCTGTCGGCCTGGAATTTCGCTCCGACTCTGCATCATGACGCGGGACCGCTCCTGCGCCGGCATCAATTGCCCATCCTGCACCACCAAATCGCGAAGGTGCTGGCCAGGTGCGTAGAAGTAGGTCACGGGCAGCGGGAAGGCGTCGGCCCCCTCTTTCAGGGCGGCGACGTGCGAGTTGCCGATGAAGCAGATGGTCATCGCGCGAACGCCTCGAGCAAGACCTCCTCGCAAACGAGATCGTCCTCGTCATCCATCTCGATCGGCGCAGCCTGCTCGGGCACAGGCGCCGTGGCGTCGCTGGCGTGGGCGGAGACGAAGACGCTCATCGCCTTCTCGACGCCAGCATCGGTGACCGTCCGCAGGTTAGCGTTGTAGTAGGCGCCACGGGCCGGGTGCGCGGCGATGATCTCGTAGGAGGGGAAATAGTCCACATCTGGCAGGGTGGCGGCGAGCTCTCCGGCAACGGCGCGAAGGACAGACTTCGAATAGACCGTCGCCGGCAGTACGTGGTCGCCACTCGCGGTCGCCGTGAGCGGAACCGGCGAGACGGTGACGAGAAAGCGCGCCTCGGGCCGGCGCCGCTTCACCAGCGCGCGAAAGCCGAGGAAGTCGGCCAGCGTGTCGGCGAAGGTGAAGTTGACGAACTCGAAGGTGGCCGGATCGAAGGCGCCGGCGATGGTGCCGGGCGCAGTCGGGAACACGGTGCCGGATGCACGATCTCGCCACGCCTCGGTGAGGCCGAACGTGAAGACGAAGACATCGGTGGCGGCGAGCAGTTGGCGGACCCTGCCCAGGTGGTGGCGGCGGTGCGCCTCGACCTCCTCCGGGCAGGAGAGGCCGGCGGGTTCCACGCTCGGCCGGAGCGCGTCGAAGAACCGACCGCCGCGCTCCCATATCCAGTTCTGCGGCTGGAAACGGCCATACGCTTCGCGGAATGTCTGCGCCAGTTGCCGTGCCGTGTAGATGTTGCCGTAGCGGGCCGAGTAGAGGCCGTAGCCGAAGCTCTGCGCCACGTTGCGTGGCATTTCGCGCGGCGGGCGCTCCAAGTCCAGCACCCTGTAGCCAAGCCCACGCAGCGTGCGGGCGATGTGCTGAGCGAAGCAACTGCCGGCGGTGGCGATGGCGTGGTCGCGGCCGATGGGGAATTTGCACCGGTAGATGTCACGAGTCGGGTCGGCTGGGACGTGCTTCCAGAAGGCGCGATCGTCGAGTCCTTCGTACGGTGACGGCATATCGATCGCTCCCGGGTTGCAGCGACGCAGTTTCTACCCGGGGAGCGATTGCTGCAAGGGTTTCCCCTCACGCCCCGACAATCGCCTCAGCCGCGCGCGATATCGCCGTAGAGTTACCGGCGAAGAATTGAAAGGCCCACACAGACCAAGTCACTGGCCACAGTAATCCGGCAATGATGGCAACCATTCCCCCGATTAATATTGTTGGGTATGACGGGCCAGCCGTGTTTATAGTATCAAATATCAATACCAAAGCAGTTACCGGCGCCATCGCAAAGACGAAACGCCACACCACTTGCCCTATGATGGAAGATTTAACTGGATCTGGCATCAGCATCCCTTTGCACTGGAGGCGAGTGACGACCTGCAGGTGCACGTCGGACGATAAAGCCGCTGGTGGCGGCGGGCTACCCCGCTTCAACACCCCAACGGCGGTGATCCGACGGTGGAAATTCCCAGCCTTCTGCATGCGCCTAGGACCCTAGGTCGCCCCGACGCAGAACGGCAGGAGATCGCAGAGTTGACCCGGTTTCATCCCCGCGGCCGCAGCGGAAAGATCGCTACCACCAGCGCCACGTCGATCACCGCCAGCAGCACCAGCACGGCGAGCGTCGTGTCGGCGCCGGTGCGCTCGATGAGGACGGCGCCGAGCGAGGGCGAGGCGGCCTGGGTGACGAGGATCGGCATCGCCATGCGGCCCATCAGCGGCGCGTAGCCATCGGCGCCGAAGAGGGCGAGCGGCAAGGTGCCCCGCGCGATCGACTTGATGCCCATGCCGGCCCCGTAGAACACGAAGGCGGCGGCGAGCACCGCCGGCATCCCCGACCACAGGAGCGCGACCCCGGCGGCGACGCAGAGGGTCGAGGCGAACATCGTCCAGAGCGGGTGGTAGCGGGCGCCGAAGAGGCTCTCGACGACCCGCGCGCCGACCTGCGCCGGGCCGATGAGGGCGCCGAAGCCGACCGCCGCGGCGAGGGCGACGCCGCGCGCCTCCATCAGCGTGATGAGGTGGACGGAGACGATCGAGGCGATCACCGAGGAGAGGGTGAAGGCCGCCGCCGTCAGCACGAAGAGCGGCGAGAGCAGCGCCGAGCGGCCCCGTCCGCCACGCCGTTCCGGCCCGGCCCGGCCGCTCTCGCCGTCCGTCGCCGCGACGCGCGCGACGACCTCCCGCCGCGCCTCGCGCGGGAAGGCGGCGAGGTAGAGCGGGACGGCCACGGCGAGGAGCAGCGCGGCGAAGGCGAGGCACGCGCCGCGCCAGCCCCACTCCGAGACGAACAGGGCGGCGAGCGGCCAGCACACCGTGCTCGCAAAACCGGCGACGAGGGTGAGGTTGGTGATCTCGCGCCGGGCGGCGAGCCCGTGCAGCCGGCCGAGGGCGGCGAAGGCGGCGTCGTAGAGCCCCGCCCCCATGCCGGCGCCGACGAGGCACCAGGCGAGGACATAGACCGGCAGGTTCGGCGCGAGCGCCATCACCACGAGGCCGAGGGCGATGGTGGCGGCGCCCGTCGCCAGTACCGGCCGGCCACCGCGCGCCTCGATGAGGTCGCCGACGCGCGGCGAGACGAGGCCGGAGACGAGAAGGGCGAGCGAGAACGCGCCGACCACCCACGGCAGCGGCCAGCCGGTGTCGGCGACCGTCGGCTTCGCCAGCACCGCCGGCAGGTAGAAGGACGACCCCCAGGCGATGATCTGCGCGATGCCGATCGCCGGCACGCGCAGCCGGTCCGCCAGGCCGCGGGGCGGGGCGAGGCTCACGGCGCTCGCCGGCCGCCCGCGGGCACGCGGGCATCGCCGCCGGCTCGGCGGGGCCGGACCTCGGAAAGCAGGCGGCGGGATCGGGACAGCGGGGCGGACATGGCGGATGGGCTCGCGCCAAGGCTACACCGCCCCGCCGCGCCGGCAAATCCACGATGAATTTCATCGCCGTGACCGTGGCGAGACTGGCGGCGGCGGGCGCGGCGGTCTATCCCCCGGAAGGGCCGGCGCCGAACGCCCGCCGCGCCGACCCGCCCGAGGACCCCGTATGCCGGATGCCGCGCCGCCCGCCCCGCCCCGCCGCCCGGCGATCGGCGTTTCCGTCGCCTGCTGGCGCGCGGGAGAGGTTCTCGTCGTGCAGCGCGGCCGGCCGCCGCTTCAGGGGATGTGGAGCCTGCCGGGCGGCCACGTGGAATATGGCGAGGCGATCCGCGCCGCCGCTGCCCGCGAGCTCTCCGAGGAGACCGGCATCGAGGCCGACATCGTCGGCATCGTCGACGCCCTCGACGTGATGGTGCCCCGCCCGGGTGCCGCCGCCGCGGAGCCGCCGGCCCACCACTTCGTGCTCGCCGTCTTCGCCGCCCGCTGGCGGACCGGCGAGCCGGTGGCCGGCGACGACGCGGCGGTCGCGCTCTTCCTTGCTCCCGATGCCGCCCTCGCCCTCGACCTCACCCCCGGCGCCGCCGACGTGATCCGGGCGAGCCGCGGGCTCGTCGGCGACGCGGGCTGAGGCGCGGAGGCCGCTGACAAGAGCGTCACAACGAATCTCGACCGTCACCCCGGACAAGCGAGGCGCAGCCGAGCGTAGATCCGGGGCCCAGCGGAAGAACGGTCGCGCGGGACGCGCGACGCTTCCGCCGCGCCTCCGGCGCAGACTCTCTCCTGGATCCCGGATCAGGCGCTCGGCTGCGCCTCGCTGGTCCGGGATGACGTTCATCATCGGTTGCGGGACGGGTTGCCGCCCGCCGTGCCTCAGGGCCTCAGGCGGCGAGGGCGACGACGCGGCAGCGGATGGCGGCGTCGGGGCGCACGGTCATGCGGCAGACCGGGTTCACCTTCTCCGGCGCCAGCGTCTCGAAGGCGAAGCGGCGGGTGAGCGCCGCAAGGATCAGCGCGCCCTCGGTCTGGGCGAAGCCGCCGCCCGGGCAGACGCGGGGGCCGAGGCCGAACGGCAGATAGGTGTCCGGCTTCAGCTTCTTCTCGTTCTCCGGCAGGAAGCGCTCGGGGCGGAACACCTCCGGGTCCTTCCAGAACTTGTCGTGCCGGTGGACGAGCCAGGGCGAGACCACCACGAGGTCGCCGGGCTCGACCTTGTGGTCGCGCATCTCGTCCGCCTTGGTGGCGATGCGGGTGATGAAGGAGACCGGCGGATAGAGCCGCATCGTCTCCTTGAAGACGGCGCGGGTGTAGACCATGCGGGCGATGTGGCCGTACTCGATCGGCCCGTCGCCGCAGATCTCCTTGACCTCGGCGCGGATCTCCGCGGCGATCTCCGGCGTCTGCGACAGGATGAAGAACGACCAGGCGAGCACCGATGCGGAAGTCTCGTGGCCGGCGAGGAAGAACACGGCGATCTGGTCGATGAGTTCGTCGCGGTCGAAGCGGGTGCCGGTCTCCTTGTCGCGCGCCGCCATAACGGCGCCGGCGAGGTCGTCGCCGTGGCGGGCGGTGCCGGCGCTCTCCTCGGCGAGGCGGCGGTCGATCAGCCGGCCGAGCACGTCGCGGATCTGCCGGCAGGCGTTCACCACGGCCGGCACGTCCTCGAAGCTGCCGTTCGCCGGCGTCGAGATGATCGTCTTCGGGTTCACCTGCGGCACCACGTCCTGGTAGCGCTGGAAGGCGTCGAAGACGCCGCGCGCATCCGAGGAGGCGAGCGGCTCGGAGAAGATCGTCCGGTAGATGGCGTCGGCGGTGACCCGGCTCATCGCGGCGTCGAGCTCGACCGGGCCGCGGGCGGCCGCGAGTTCGCCGATCAGCGTCTCGACGGCGCCGACCATCTGCGGATAGGCGGTCGTCAGCCGCATGTGGGCGAAGGACGGCTCGATCATTCGCCGCTGGCGCTTCCAGACGGGGCCGTTCGAGATGAAGATGCCGTCGCCGACGAGCGGCTTCAGGGCCGCCACCATCAGGTCGCTCTTCGGATAGTCCTCGGCCTTCTCGACGAGGATCCGGCGGATGAGCTTCGGGTCGTTGACGATCCAGATGCGCCGCTTGCCGATCGGCACCTTGCCCATCTTCAGGCGGTAGGCCTCGGCGGGCAGCAGGTTGAGGAGATCGCGCTGCCGGAGGAACACCGCGCGCGCCAGGATCGCGGCCTCGGAGCGCCGCGCCGGCGCCGGCGGCCGGTAGTTCGAGGACGGGGGTTCGACCGGCACGGTGAGGTTCATCGGCGGGCGGGGTCCTGTCTGGGGTCGGCGGGTGGCGCGGGAGGAGCGCGCGGCCGCGCGGACGGACCCGCATCTAGCACCGCCCCCGCCCGCCCGGCTAGGGGCGAGGCGTGGCGGCGGGAACACGGCCGGGGAAGGTTGAGGCTGCAACCGGCGCGTGCCACGGAAGCGACATGATGGGGATGGGGGATGGGGTGTCTCTCGGAGCGTCACCCATGCTGCGCAGCCTTCGCGTCCTCGCCGTCACTGCCTCTCTTGCAGACGCCACGGTGTTTCCGGCGATGGCGGATATTGTCTGCCCCCACTTCGAGGTGACAGATGGCCAGGAGATCTACGCGTCGGACATTCTCGCGTGGGTGACCGAGAAAGGTGGCGGGCGTGATGCCGAACACCGCTGCATGAGCGAGGAGAAGGTCCACCTCTCCGTCAAAGGCGACCTGCAGGACGGGGAGACCGTCGCGGTCGAGTATTTTCCCGACAGCTACGAGTGCTCCTCCTCGCCGAGCGAAGGACCCCCGCATCTTGTCACTTACTATCGCGATCGTGACGGGTCACTGAAGGCGCCGGCCTGCTACACGCCTCCTGCGCGCGTCGTCGTCGAGGCTTACATGCGGCGGAAGGCCGAACTGGAGCGTGACGCGCGCAGCCATCCGCGCGACTTCGCCAAGCAGATGGAGGTCGCGCGCTTCTTCGTGGGCTGGAACGACTTGTCGAGGGCGGCTCCGGCCGTCGCGAAGGTGGTGGAACTCGCTCCCGGCGATCCTGAGACGCGATTGCTCGAGGTTCGCTTGCTGCTGCTGTCGCAGCCCGACGAACTAGACGCGCGCAAGCGCGCGCTCCCCGAGTTGGTCGCCCTCTCCAGCACCGTCCCGATGGCGCGGCTGCTCGCCGAGCGCACGCGCTCCGAAGTCGCCCTCGAATCGCAGCGCCAACCCAACGGCGTGCTCCCACAGGGTGCCGCTTACCCGGCGATCTCGGTACCGGGCCTCGATCTCTCCGGCCGCGACATGACGGGGACGTGGCTTCCCGACGCCGAGCTCGGCGATCTCGTGGCTCCCCGCTCGGACTGGACCGCCGCCGGCCTCGAAAACAACGATCTGTCGGGCGCCGTCCTTCAGGAAGCGATCTTCACGGAAGCGAACCTGAACAAGGCGAAGCTCACCGGCGCCGACCTCCAACGCGCCCGCTTCGTGCGCACGATCGTCGCCGAGGCCGATTTCACTGGCGCACGGATGCAACGCGCCGTGATGCGCCAGGTGGGCGCGTTCGAAGCGAGGTTCACCAACGCGGATCTGCGCGGCGCGGAGGTAGGCGGCAACTTCAGCGGCGCCGACTTCACCAACGCCGATCTGCGCGGCGCCGACCTGCGCCAGGCCAGTGCGATCGAAGTCGCCGTCCTTACCGGCGCGCGGTTCGATTGCCTGACGCGCTTCCCTCGTGGCTTCGAGCCCGAAAAGCGCGGCATGGTGTTCGCCGACAAGAGCGTCTGCATCGGCGGCGAGCAGGCGGGGAAGTGAGGGATGCGGAAACGGCGTGACCTGGAAGATGCGCGTGCGGTGGCGCCGCGCTCCCGAACCCGCATACCGCTGCCCTTGCCTTGCACCGGGGCCATGCTCCGGGCCGCCTTCCTCGTCCTCGGCCTCACGGCGACAGGATCGGCTTCGGCCTTCCAGTGCGTCTACGAACCGCCGGCCGGCCGCGCGTTCGCCACGGCCGACGAGGTCGTCGAGTTCGTCGTCGAGGGTGACGAGCGCCTCGGCGAGACGAGCTGTGCCGCAAAGGCCAGGGTGGTCAGGGCGATCAAGGGCAGCCTCGCGGAAGGCGACGGCTTCCGGATCGGCTACGAGCCAGAAGGATCGTGCGGCGGGCTCTACAGCATCGGCAGCAGGGTGTTGGAGGGGCTCGCCGCCGAAGACGGCGGGATCTACCACCTGTCGCCGTGCGGGGGCCGGGTTTCGGAGGCCGTCGTTCGTGCCTACCTCGCGCAGAAGCGGGACGTCGTCCAAGCCGCGGCCCGGCAGCCCAAGTCGTTCGCCGCCCAGTTCCGCCTCGCGAAGTTCCTTGTCGGTTGGAAGGATGTTCCGGCAGCGGAACGGGCTCTGGATGCCGCCACAGCCCTCGCACCCGGCGACGAGGGGGTCGCGTTGCTGCGCGCGCAGCTCGCCCTCCGGACCAGCCGCGGCAGCCCGGCCAGGCTCGATCCCGTTATCGAGGAGTTGCGTTCGCTCGCCCCGAACAGCGACGTCGCCGGCCTGCTGCTGCCGCAGGTGATGGCGTCCCGAAAATGGAACGCAGCCGTCGCCAGCGGACTGAAGCCCTCCCGCGAGCCCGCGCGCCTCGATGCGTCCCGTCCCGTCGACCTCACCGGAGCCGATCTGACAGGCGAGTCGTTCTTCCCCGAGATCCTGACGGGGCTGAGTGCAGCGAAGTCCGACTGGACCGCAACGGCCCTCGTCGAAAGAAACCTGGCGAAGGCCAACCTCGACGGCGCCGTCTTCACGCACGCGATCATGGACGAGGCGATCTTCGCGGACGCGTCGCTCGTGCGCGCCAAGTTCCTCGGGGCCTCGGTGGTCGGTGTGGACTTCAGTCGCGCACGGATGCAGCTCGCGAATCTCGAAGACCTGACGGCCTATGGCGCCAAATTCGCCGACGCCGATCTGCGAGGCGCAACGGTGAGCGGCATCTTGCAGAATGGCGACTTCACGGGCGCAGACCTGCGGGGCGCGGACGTGCGCGGCGTTTTCGGCGATGGCATCTCATGGGCCGGCGCACGGGTCGATTGCGCGACGCGGCTGCATCGCAGCATCGAGCCGGTGAAAGTTGGCATGGTCGCCGACACGATCTGCCCCGACGCCGGGGAGGCTACGAAGTAGCGTCCATTGGACGATGGCCCGCGGCCGAGGCGGCTGAACTGACCTCCGTCCTTTCGGGAAGAGGCGTTCTCGTGCCCGCGGCGGCAATGCCTCCGGCATGACCGCGCCGGACTCACCCCTACTCCCGGTCGCGCAGCGCCTGGAAGTTCGTGATCGTCTTGTCGTCCTTGTCGCTGGCCGAGAGGGTGAAGAGGTCGCCAGACTTCAGCATCAGGCCGGCGATGCCGCGAAGCTTCAGGGTGGTCTTGTCGCGCTTCAGCTTGATGTCGGCGGAGATCTCGCAGTTGTCGTCCACCGAGAGGGTGCCGGAGAGCTCCCAGTCGAGCGACGCGCTGGCCACGCATTCCGCCTTCTTGCCGATCTCGCCGCTGCGCGAGACGGAGAGGGTACAGGCGGCCTGCTTGCCCTCGAGGATCGTCGTCATCTGCCACGCGCCGGCGATGTCGGAGGCTTCGCAGCCCTTGGCGAGGGCGGCGCCCGGGAGGACCAGCAGGGCGCCGGCGACAGCGGCGGCAACGATCGAGGCGTGTGTCATCCTGGTCCCCATCACGGTGCAGGCCGGCATCGTGCCGGCCGACAGGTTGCCGTGTCGAAGCGGGAGACTGGCAGAAAGCGCGGCGTAGCGCGACCACGTCCGATTGTGAGTGGCCGCCGCCCTCGCGCGTCCGGGCAGATCCGCGCGATGGCGCGCCCTACCGCCGCGCCGCCGCCAGCGCGTCGGCCAGCCGCCTGAGGTCGTAGGGCTTCCGCAGCAGCACCGCCCGCCCCGGGGGGAGGTCCGCCGCTTCGGGAGGGAGCTGGTCGCGGCCGGAGGCGAAGACGATGCCGAGGCCGGGAAGGCGGCGGCTCGCCTCGACGGCAAGGGTGCCGCCCGAGGTGCCGGGCAGGCCGATGTCGGTGAGGAGCACGTCGACCGGCTCGCGCTCGATGAGGGCGAGCGCCTCGCGGGCGGTGCCGGCCTCGAGCACCGCGTGGCCAAGCCCGGCGAGAAGGTCGACCGTCGACATGCGGATGATGAGGTCGTCCTCGACGACCAGCACCCGCAGCGACGCGGCGCCGGGCGGAGCGGAACCCGGGGCGGCGGCGTCGCGCGAAGCGGCACGGTCCGGACCCGCCGTGGCCAGGGAGGCCGCCTCGTCGGGGCGGGCGGCTGCCGCGACCGACGGCGTCGGAGCGGGCGGTCGGGCCGCCGGGGCCTCGTCCTGCACCCGCCGCGGCAGGGCGCTCGCCACGGCAGGATCCGGCCGGCCGGCCCTCCGCAGGGCGTCGCGCAGGCGACGGGCAAGGGCCTCGCGGGTGTAGGGCTTGCTGAGGAGGTCGACGCCCTCGTCGAGCCGGCCGCCGTGGACGATGGCGTTCTCGGTGTAGCCGGAGGTGAAGAGCACCGCGATCCCTGGCCGCCGCTCGCGCACGATGCGCACGAGTTCGGGGCTCCTGAGGGTGCCCGGCATCACCACGTCGGTGAACAGGAGGTCGATCGGGACGCCGCTCTCGATGACCGAGAGGGCGCTTTCGGCGTCACGCGCCTTCAGCACCCGGTAGCCGAGGTCGGCGAGCATCTCGACCACCGTCTCGCGCACCGTCTCGTCGTCCTCGACGACGAGGATCGTTTCGCTGCCGCCGGTCGTCGGGCCGGCGTCCACGTCGACGATCACGTCCTCGTCGCGCCGGGAACGCGGCAGGTAGAGGCGGATGGTCGTGCCGTGCCCGACCTCGCTGTAGATCTTCACGTGGCCGCCGGACTGACGGACGAACCCGTAGACCTGACTGAGGCCAAGGCCGGTGCCCTGGCCCTCGGGCTTCGTCGTGAAGAACGGCTCGAAGGCCTGCTCGATCACCTCCGGCGACATGCCGGAGCCGGTGTCGGTGACGGCGAGCATGACGTACTGCCCCGGGGTGACGTCGTGGGCGCTCGCATAGGCGTCGTCGAGCCAGGCGTTGCCGGCCTCGAGGGTCAGCCGCCCCTGGCCCTCCATGGCGTCGCGGGCGTTGATGGCGAGGTTGAGGAGCGCGTCCTCCACCTGGCCGGGATCGACGAAGGTGTTCCACAGGCCCCCGGCGATCGCCGTCTCGATCTCGATGCCCTCGCCGAGGGCCCGGCGCAGCATCTCGTCGACGCCGCGGACGAGGCGGCCGAGGTTGACCGTCTTCGGGGCGAGCGGCTGGCGGCGGCCGTAGGCGAGGAGCTGGGAGGCGAGCTTCGAGCCCCGCGCCACGCCGGCGAGGGCGTTGCGCAGGCGCTGCTCGGTCCGCTCGTCGCCGGAGATCTCGCGGGCAAGGAGCTGCAGGTTGCCGCCGATCACCTGCAGGAGGTTGTTGAAATCGTGGGCGACGCCACCGGTGAGCCGGCCGATCGCCTCCATCTTCACCACCTGGCGCAGCCGCTCCTCGTTCTGGCGCAGCTGTTCCGTGCGCTCGGCGACCTGGCGCTCCAGCGTGGCGTTCAGTTCCTGCAGCGCCTGCTCGGCGCGGCGCATCTCGGTGACGTCGACGTTGACGCCGATCATGCCCTGGAAGGCGCCGTCCGGGGCGAAGCGCGGGCGTGCGTCGGTGTGGAGGAGCCGCCAGTCGCCGTCGACCCGCCGGTAGCGCGCCTCGATGCTGAAGGGGCGGTGTTCGCGCATCGCCGTCCCGAGCAGCGCGGCGACGGCGGGGCGATCCTCCGGGTGGAGGGTTGCACCCCAGTCGAAGCGCGCCACGTCGCCCGAGGCGACGCCCCAGAACTTGCGCTGCGCCTTGTTGAGATAGAGGCAGCCCCCCTCGTCCGTGCTCATCCACAGCATCACCGGGGCGCTCTCCGCGACGAGGCGGAAGCGCTGCTCGCTCTCCGACAGCGCCCGCTCGGCGTGCTTCTGCTCGGTGATGTCGTGGCCCTGGACGAAGATGCCGGTGACGCGGCCCTCGCCGTCGAGGATCGGCTGGTAGACGAAGTCGAGGAAGCGCTCGTCCCCCGCGCCGAGGACGACGCGCACGCCGCGGCCAACGTAGGGCGTGCCACTCCGGTAGACCGAATCGAGCAGGTCGACGAAGCCCTGGCTTCGCACCTCCGGCAGCGCCTCCTCGACGGTCTTGCCGAGGAGCTCCCTGCGGCCGACGAGGTCGACGTAGGCGGCGTTGGCGAGGGTGAAGACGTGGGAGGGGCCGCTCACCACGGCCATGAAGCCCGGGGCCTGCTCGAACAGGCGGCGCAGGAAGTCGCGCTCCTGCATCAGGGAGCGGCTGGTCTCCTCCACGTCGAGCGCCCGCCGCAGCACGGCGCCCTCCACCTGGGAGATGTAGGTGGAGCGGTCCGAGGACATGCCGGCGGCGGCACGCAGGCGCTGCAGTTCGGTGACGTCGACCGTGTGCTGGAGGATCACCACGACGTCGCCGTCGGCGCCGAGCAGCGGCGTGTGGGTGGCGCTCCAGAAGCGTTCCTCGAAGGAGCCGTCGGGACGCGGGATGTCGTAGCGGATGAGCGGGATGTGGTCGCGCTCGCGCGTCGCGAGGGCCCGCTCGAGCGAGGAGCGCAGCTGCCGGTAGGGTTCCGACAGGGGATCGCTCGGGAAGGCGTCGAACATGCCGCGTCCGAGCAGGTCGTCCCGTTCGCGGCCTGTGACCGCGAGGTAGGCCTCGTTCATGCCGACGATGGTGAAGGTGGGATCGAGCAGCACGTAGGGATTCGGCGACGCGTTGAAGACGGCGTCGCGGTCGATGCGGCTCAAGATCGGCATGTGCGGAGGCGCTCGGTCCCGGATGTCTCGGCCGCGCCGGGGGGCGGGCGGCATCCCGTGTTTCCGATACAGGAATCACACGAGAATCCCAAGACGTCCCCCCGGAACAGCCGAGTCAACGCCGAGGGTGGCCCGGGGGTTCCTCCCGGCCGACACGAACGGGAAACGTCGCGCGCGGTTTCAACCGCGGACGAACGCCGGTAAGGTGAACGCCGCTTCTTCGGCCGGGTTCGTTCAATGTCTCGTGTCCCCAACGGCCGGCGAGCCGGACCCTCTGCCGGCGTCCGCCTCGCTGCCGCCGCGGCCGTGTTCGGCTGTGTGTTCGCCGGCATCGGCGGCCTCGTGCTGTCGCCGGCGACGGCCTTCGCGCGCGTCGGTGCCGACGAGGTCGGCACGGACGACCCGAGCCCGTTCGCGACGCCGGACCCCGCAGGTCTCGGCCACGGCGACGACAGCGAGCCCCTGCCGGAGGGGGCGCTGGAGCCGCCGCCGCTGCCGGCGGAGGGACAGGCGGAAGAGCGCATTCCCGCCGGACCCGACGAGCGCGGACCGTCCACGGTCGCGCCCGGGGGCGGTAGTCCTGCCGACGCGCCGGCCACCGGCCCCGACGAGGAGCCGCCGACACCGTTCGGCGTCGACCCGAACCGAGGCGTCCGGCCGCCGACGGTGGACGTCGCGCCCGACACAAGTCCGTTGCCGGAGGTCCACTACGGCGAGGCGGATCTGCCGGAGCCGGTGCGCAAGACGCGGGCGGCGATCCTCGAGGCGGCGCGGACCGGCGACATCGAGGCTCTGCGCGCCGTGCTCGAGACGAGCGAGATGCCCCCGGTGCTCGCCCGCGGCGACGTCGGCGACCCGATCACCTTCCTGAAGGAATCCTCCGGCGATCCGGAGGGCCGCGAGATCCTCGCCATCCTCATCGACCTCCTCGAAGCCGGCTGGGTGCGCCTCAATCCGGGCGAACCCGGCGAGATGTACGTGTGGCCGTACTTCGCGGCGATGCCGATCGACCGGCTGACGCCGCAGCAGCTGGTCGAGCTCTACCGCATCCTGACGGCAGCGGACGTCGACGAGATGCGTGCCTACGACGCCTGGCTGTTCTTCAAGATCGGCATCGGCGCCGACGGGAGCTGGCACTACTTCATGGTCGACGAGCCCTGATGGGCGGACCGGCCGGCCCGCGGCGCGGTGGGCGGTGGGCGGTGGGCGGTGGACGGGCTGACCACAGGTGGCGGCTTCTGCGCAGAAGATCGGTCGTCGCCCCGCTTCTTTCGTCATCGCCCGGCTTCGGACGTCATGGCTGCTCGTCATCGCCCGGCTTGACCGGGCGATCCATCCAGCGCGAAATCGAAGCTGTTTCCGTGGGATGGATGCCCGGCCAAGCCGGGGCATGACGGCGCAGGAGTGTGACGGCGGAGGAGTGTGACGGAGGCGAGGCCGGCCGGCGGCGGCGAGGCAGGCCGGCGAAGCTCGCTGACTGGTCACCTCAGAGCCGGCCGGCGAGGCTTTCGGGCTCTGCGCCGCCGTAGGCCCAGTCAAGGAGCTCGACCGTGTGGGCGACCGGGCGGCCGCTTTCGCCGGGGCGGTCGGCGAGCTGGACGATGCAGCCGATGTTGCCGGTGGCGACGATCGTGGCCTTCGTCTTCGCCAGGTTGCCGCGCTTGCGCTCCCGCAGCTGGCCGGCGATCTCCGGCTGCAGGATGTTGTAGACGCCGGCCGAGCCGCAGCAGATGTGGCCCTCCGGCACGTCCTTGACGGCGAATCCGGCACGGGCGAGCAGCGCCTTCGGCTCGAGGCGGATCTTCTGGCCGTGCTGCATCGAGCAGGCCGAGTGGTAGGCGACGACCGCCGCCGAGCGGCGCGCGGGTTCGCCGAGCTCGGCCGTGGCGAGCACCTCGCTGACGTCCTTCGCGAGTGCGGAGATGCGCGAGGCTTTCGCCGCATAGGCCGGATCGGCGGCGAGCAGGTGGCCGTAGTCCTTGATGGTGGTGCCGCAGCCGGACGCGGTGATGACGACGGCGTCGAGGCCGCCGTTCTCGAGCACGGCCGTCCAGGCGTCGACGTTCTTCCGCGCCGCCGCCTTCGCCGCCTCCTCCTTGCCCATGTGGAGAACGAGCGAGCCGCAGCACTCCTCGCCGGGCGCGGCGACGACCTCGTAGCCGGCGCGGGCGAGAAGCCGGGCCGCGGCCTGGTTGATCGAGGGGGCGAGCACGGCCTGGGCGCAGCCGTTGAGGAGGGCGACGCGGCCGCGCTTCGGGCCCGTGGCGGGCGCGGCCGCCGGCGGGCGGGCGGCCGGCAGCTTGCCCGGCGCGAGCGCGAGCATCGCCGCTGCACGCGCGCCGACCACCGGCAGCCGCGCGGCGAGGCCGGCGAACGGCCGCGCCAGCCGCGCCCCCGTCAGCGCCAGCCGGAAACGGGCCGGACTCGGGACGACGGCGGCGAGCACGGCGCGCATCAGCCGGTCGTGCCAGGGACGGTCGTAGGTCTCGTCGATGTGGGCGCGGGCGCGGTCGACGAGGTGCATGTAGTCGACACCCGAGGGGCAGGTCGTCATGCACGACAGGCAGGAGAGGCAGCGGTCGACGTGGCGCGTCACCTCCGCGTCGGCCGGGCGGCCGTTCTCCAGCATCTCCTTGATCATGTAGATGCGGCCGCGCGGGCTGTCGCGCTCGTCGCCGAGGAGGACGAAGGTCGGGCAGGTGGAGGTGCAGAAGCCGCAGTGCACGCACTTGCGCAGGATCGCCTCGGCCTCGGCGATCTTCGGGTCCGCGCGCTGCTCGTCGGTGAAGCTCGTCTGCATGGAGGTCAGAACATCCAGGTGTTCGGGTCGGGGATCGGCTCGCGGCGGGTCGCCGCCTGCAGGCCCTTGATGCAGCGCACGACCACCCAGACGACCAGCGCCAGCCAGACGAGGAAGCCGATGAAGACGAAGGCGAGCACCGCGCCGATCAGCCCGTAGAGGAGGCCGATCCAGAAGGTGCGGATCTGGTAGGTGTAGTGGGTGTCGAGCCACGCCTCGCCCTTGCCGCGGCTGATGTAGGCCATCACGACGGCGACGAGGCTGGTGATCGCGACGACGAAGCCGACGAGGTAGAGGACGTAGATCACCTGCACGTTGCCGGGGCCGGGGTCGAAAAGGCCGGGCTCGGCCCGCTGCGGACCGTTCGGCGGCAGAGGGGTCGGGTCGGTATCGCTCATCGCTCGCCTCCCTTGCGGCGGAGGCGGGCCTCGCCCCGCCCGCGCGTGGCTTCAGACGCCGGCATACATGCGCCCCGGCTCGAAGATGCCGCGGGGGTCGAACACCGCCTTGAGGCGGCGCGTCACCGCGGCGAGCGCCGGCGGCTGCGGCTCGAACGGGTCGACCAGCCCGCGCACCTCGCGCGGCGCCTTGATCAGCGTCGCGTGGCCGCCACCGGCCGCGGCGACGGCGGCGCGGACCGCCGGAGCCCCGGCGTCCGCCCGCGCCTCCGGCAGCGACACCCAGACGAGGCCGCCCGCCCAGTCGAACATCCAGGCGCCGCCAAGCCGCTCCGCCGCGGCGGCGATCACCGGCCCGGCCGTCGGGGCGACGGAGACGCGCCAGACGAGCGGGTCGCCGCGGCCGGCGAGCGGGACGACGTCGCGGATCGCCCGCCAAAGCGGCTTCGACACGTCAGCGGACAGCGGCGTCGCCGCGAGCGGCGCGAGAAGATCGCGCAGGGCGGCCGCCCGCGCCTCGACCGAGGGCGCGATGCCCTCGAGGCGCACGAGGGTCGCGGACGAGCCGGGCGGGAGCGCGGCGGCGACGCCCTCCGGCAGGTGGGCGGGCATCGGCAGGTGGGCGGCGGCGGAGACGTCGGCGGAGGAGCCGAGGGCCGCCGTCATCGCCCGCACCGCGGCCGCAGCGTCGAGGCCGGCGAGGACGAGCGTCGTCTCCGTCTCGGCGACCGGCAGCACCTTCAAGGTGAGTTCGGTGAAGACGGCAAGCGTTCCCCACGAGCCGGAGAGGCCGCGCGAGAGATCGTAGCCGGTGACGTTCTTGACGACCCGGCCGCCGGCCTTGAACGCCTCGCCGCGGCCGGAGACGGCGTGGAGCCCGAGCATGTGGTCGCGCGCCGCGCCCGCCTTGACGCGGCGGGGGCCGGAAAGGTTCGCGGCGAGGAGGCCGCCGAGGGTGCCGCGGCCGGAAGGCTCGCCAAAGAGCGGCCCGTAGTCGATCGGTTCGAAGGCGAGTTCCTGGCCGTGAGTGGCGAGGAGCGCCTCGATCTCCGCGACCGGCGTGCCGGCCTTCGCCGAGAGCACGAGTTCCTCCGGCTCGTAGAGGGTGACGCCGGCAAGGCCGGAAAGGTCGAGCGTCGCGGCCGTCTGGACGGGCCGGCCGATGGCGCGCTTCGAGCCGTGGCCGAGGATCTCGAGCGGCGCCTTCGCGGCGACGGCCGAGGCGACGAGATCGCACACGTCCGCCACGTCGCGGGGCGTCAGGACGCCGGTGGGGGCGAGGGTTTCCAACGAACTCAAGAGGCCTGCTCCGCGGCACGGCTGATGGCGAAGGGCGCGCGGGCTATAAGCGCCCTACCCGGGGCTCCCCCCCTCCCTACCCTCCCCCGCGAGGGGGGAGGGTTTGCACCCTGCTGGTCGTCACCTCTTGCCAGTGCCGTGGCGCGAACCCTCCCCCCTCGCGGAGGAGGTGGCCGGCGAAGCCGGTCGGAGGGGGGGCGCCGCGGGCTCGGCGGCGGCGATGGGACGGGAGAGGACAGCACCGACGGCCCCTGCCCCTCAGAACCGCGGGATGTCGGGGAACGGCAGCGCCCCGGCGTGGACGTGGAGGCGGCCGAGTTCGGCGCAGCGGCGCAGCTGCGGGAACACCTTGCCGGGATTGAGCAGGCCGTCGGCGTCGAAGGCGCACTTCACCCGCATCTGGTGGTCGAGGTCGGTCTCGTCGAACATCGTCGGCATCAGGTCGCGCTTCTCGACGCCGACGCCGTGCTCGCCGGTGAGGACGCCGCCCACCTCGACGCAGAGCCGGAGGATGTCGGAGCCGAAGTCCTCGGCCTTGACGAGTTCGCCCGGCTTGTTGGCGTCGTAGAGGATGAGCGGGTGGAGGTTGCCGTCGCCGGCGTGGAAGACGTTGGCGACCGCGAGGCCATAGTGCTCGGAGAGCTCGCGCATGCGGGCGAGCACGAGCGGCAGCGCCTTCCGCGGGATGGTGCCGTCCATGCAGAGATAGTCCGGCGCGAGGCGCCCGACGGCCGGGAAGGCCGCCTTGCGGCCGGCCCAGAAATTCATCCGCTCGGCTTCGGACGTGGAGACGCGGCACTCGGTGGCGTGGTTCGCCCGGGCGATCGCCTCGACCCGCGACAGGAGGGCGTCGACCTCCACCGGCGGGCCGTCGAGCTCGACGATGAGGAGGGCCTCCACGTCGAGCGGATAGCCGGCGTGGACGAAGGCCTCGGCGGCGGCGATGGCCGGCGCGTCCATCATCTCCATGCCGGCCGGGACGATACCGGCGGCGATGATGGCGGCGACGCAGGCCCCGGCCGCCTCGCTGGTGGGGAAGCCGATGAGGGCGGCGCGGGCCGTCTCGGGCGCCTTGAGGATGCGCACGGTCACCTCGGTGACGACCCCGAGCAGACCCTCGGAGCCGACGATGATGCCGAGCAGGTCATAGCCCTCGCTGTCGAGATGCTTGCCGCCGAGGCGGATCACCTCGCCGGTGATGAGCACCATCTCGAGCCCGAGCACGTTGTTGGTGGTGAGGCCGTACTTCAGGCTGTGGACGCCGCCGGAATTCTCGTTGATGTTGCCGCCGATCGAGCAGGCGATCTGCGAGGACGGGTCGGGGGCGTAATAAAATCCCTCGTGCTCGACCGCGCGGGTGACGCCGAGGTTGGTGACGCCCGGCTGCACCACGGCGCAGCGGTTGTCGAAGTCGACATCGAGGACGCGGTTGAAGCGCATCATCGACATCAGCACGCCGTCGGCGAGCGGCAGGGCGCCGCCGGAGAGGGACGTGCCGGCGCCGCGCGGCACCACCTTGATGCCGTTCTCGTGGCAGTAGGAGAGCACGGCGCTCACCTCCTCCACCGTGTCCGGCAGCACGACCAGCATCGGCAGCTGCTTGTAGGCGGTGAGGCCGTCGGTCTCGTAGGGGGCGAGCGACGTCGGCTCGGTGATGACGCGCTCGGGCGCAGTGCGGTCCGCGAGCGCGCGCGCGATCTCGGCCCGCCGCGCGAGGACGGACGCATCGACATCCGGCATCTTCAGGCTCGACATCCGGCCCGCTTTCTCCCCGGGCGCCCCGCGAGGGGGACGCCGCTGCGACGGGCGGCCTTCTCGGCCGCTTCTTGTTTCGATCTGCTCTGGACTACGACACTCGACGCATTAGTTCAAACGGAGCCCGGTGCAACAGGTGCGGAAGGAACGGATGAGCAGCCTGGTCGACCTCGAGATCTTCGCCCGCGTCGTGACGGCGGAGAGCATGTCGGCGGCCGGCCGCGAGATGGGCCTGTCGCCGGCCGTCGTCTCGAAGCGGATGCGCCGCCTCGAGGATCGCCTCGGCACGCGCCTCCTGCAGCGCACCACCCGGCAGATCGCCCTTACCGAGGCCGGCCAGGGCTTTTACGAGCGCGTCGTCGCCATCCTCGCCTCGATCGAGGAGGCGGAGGCCTTCGTCACCCGCCGCTCGACCACCGCGCGCGGCACTCTGAAGGTCACCGCGCCGACCTCGTTCGGCCGCATGCACGTGGCGCCGCACCTCGGGCCGTTCCTCGCCGCCAACCCCGAGCTGTCGATCAACCTGCAGCTCAACGACGAGTTCGTCGATATCGTCGGCGAGGGCTTCGACGTCGCCATCCGCATCGCCGAGCTGACGGCATCCAGCCACGTCGCCCGGCGCCTCGCGCCGGTCCACCGGGTGCTCTGCGCCTCGCCCGACTACCTCGCCCGCCACGGCCGGCCGGAGACGCTCGCGGACCTCGAGAAGCACGCCTGCCTGTCGCCGCAGCAGCAGGACGGCTGGCGCCTCGACGGGCCGGACGGGCCGGTGGTCGTCCGCCCCTCCGCGCCCATCCGCACGAACTCGAGCGAAGTGGTGCGCGAGGCGGTGGTGGCGGGCTTCGGCATCGCGCTGCGCTCCACCTGGGACGTCGGGCCTGAACTGTCGTCGGGCCGCCTCGAGGTGGTGCTTCCCGCCTATCGCGGCGCGCGCGGCGTCGCCGTCCATGCGGTCTATCCGAGCCGGCGCTTCCTGCCGCTGAAGGTGCGCGTCTTCATCGACCATCTCGCCGGGCTCTACGGCTCGGCCCCCTACTGGGACGACGGCCTCGAAGCCGTGCTCGGGGTGCAGAAGCGCCCGCGCCACGCCACCGGCGCCGACACCTTCGAGCGCGCCTCCTGAGGACGTTCCCCTCCAACGCGCGGCTCGACCCGCCGAAGCGGCTTCGCTAGAACCGGGCGTCCCCGCCCGAAGCCGCGAGCCCGCCGTGACCGTCGCCCCTCCCCTCGCCTCCGCCGCGCCGATCGAGCGCTTCGCTGCGATCCTCGGCGACCGCAACGTCCTCACGCGCGACGCGGACACGGCCCCCTATCTCGTCGAGTGGCGCGGCCTCTACCACGGCCGCACCGCGGCCGTCCTCCGCCCGGGCACGACGGAGGAGGTCGCGGCGATCCTCGCCCTCGCCAACGCGACGGCGACGCCGATCGTCGTGCAGGGCGGCAACACCGGCCTCGTCGGCGGCCAGGTGCCGGACGAGAGCGGCCGCGAGGTGGTGCTGTCGCTCGCCCGCATGGACCGCGTGCGCGAGGTCGATGCGGCGGGCGGCACGATGACGGTGGAGGCGGGCTGCATCCTCGAGCGCATCCACGCCGAGGCCGAGGCCGTCGACCGGCTGTTCCCGCTGACGCTCGGCGCCCAGGGCTCCTGCCGCATCGGCGGCAACCTCTCCACCAACGCCGGCGGCACCGCCGTCCTCGCCTACGGCAACACCCGCGACCTCGTGCTCGGCCTCGAGGTGGTGCTGCCGACCGGCGAGATCTGGAACGGCCTGCGCAAGCTGCGCAAGGACAACACCGGCTACGACCTGAAGCAGCTCTTCGTCGGCGCCGAGGGAACGCTCGGCGTCATCACCGCCGCCGTCCTCAAGCTCCTGCCGAAGCCGGTGGCGCGGGAGGTTGCGTTCATCGGCCTCGAGAGCCCCGAGGCGGCGCTCGACCTCTTCAACCGGCTGCGCGGCGCCGCCGGCTCGGCGCTGACCGGCTTCGAGCTCATCGCCCACACGGCCTTCGATTTCGCGCTCCGCCACCTCGCCGGCGCGCGCAACCCCCTGTCAGCGCCGCAGCCCTGGTACGTGCTCGCCGAGGTGTCCTCCGGCAGCCGGGCGCTCGACGTGCGGGCGCTCTTCGAGGAGGTCCTCGCCTCCGCCTTCGAGGACGGCGTGGTCGCCGACGCGGCGATCGCCGAGAGCCTCGCCCAGGGGGAGGCCTTCTGGCACCTCCGGCACGGGCTGTCGGAAGTGCAGGCGCACGAGGGCGGCTCGATCAAGCACGACGTCTCGGTGCCGGTCGCCGCCGTGCCGGACTTCCTCGCCCGGGCGACGGCCGCGGTGGAGGCGCTGGTGCCGGGATGCCGGCCGGCCCCGTTCGGCCACATGGGCGACGGCAACATCCACTTCAACGTCTCCCAGCCCGTGGGGGCCGACAAGGCCGCCTTCCTCGCCGGATGGGAGGAGATGGCGGCCGCCGTCCACGGCATCGTCGCCGACCTCGACGGCTCGATCTCCGCCGAGCACGGCATCGGCCGGCTGAAGCGGCACCTTCTGCCGGAGGTGAAGGCCCCGCTCGAGCTCGACATGATGCGCCGCATCAAGGCGGCCTTCGACCCGAACGGCATCCTCAATCCCGGCCGGGTCCTCTAGGCCGCCCACCCAGTTGGCAGGCCCCGTGGCGCGCTGAGCGCGCCGCCCCTTTTCGGCTCCCTCCGGAGGCGGGTGACGGCCTCGCCGCGCCTGCCCCGACCCCCGTCCGGCCCTACCGGAGCGACACAATCGAAATGGTTCGCTCACTGGTTCGCGCTAGGATCTTCGCGCTCCGCCCCCCGTCTTGCCTCGCGCGGGAGCAGTCGCAACTCATTGGAAAGCAATGACACAGTTCCGTGATGGGGGCGTCACGGACCGCCTTGCACACTCGCCAGACCCGGCGTCACTGTGACGGGCGGCCGCGACTGATCGGAAACGGACAATGGTGTTGCGAGACCTGATTGCGACGGTGACCAGGAGCTCGCTTTCGGACTTCCTGGATTCCGTCTGCGATCTCGCGTCCGCGAGCCCCGTCTTGCGGGGGATCAGCGTCGCGCTCAACGCCCAGGACGGCCTCGTCCATGGCCGGAGCGCCCACTTCCGCAGCTACTCCGCGGACGACTGGCACAGGCTGCACGAGCGCATCGGCCCGGCTGTCGCCCTCGCACCGGCACATGCCGTCCATGGCCGCATCGCCGTGCGGTTCGCGCCGTCCGAGGCCGCGTTGACGCTGCACGCGGAACCCGACGACGCGGGAGCGGGCGGAGCCACCATGGTGGCGCTCTGTCACGAGACACCGCAGCAGGACCACGGCGAGACCATCGTCCACACCCTTTCCCGCTTGCTGCAGACGGTCAGCAGCCATGTGCAGGAGCATTGCGCGGCCCACGCCTCGCTCTGCCGGCTCCGGCACATGCTGACCACCGTCGAGTCTCTCGCCAAGGTGGGCGTCTGGCAGGTCGACCCCGTGACGCGGCGGCTTCACTGGTCCGACGAGATCTACCGGCTGCACGGTCTGCCGAAGGGACGCGAGCCCGACCTGCAGGCCGCCCTCGACTTCTACCCCGAGCCGTCACGATCCGTGCTCGGGGAGCGTCTCGAGCGGCTGCTCGAGCAGGGCGACAGCTTCGACCTGACGATGCCGCTCGAGCGCGCCGACGGGGCGAGGCGGATCGTCCGGGCCATCGGGGCGAGCGAGGCGGCCGGTCGCCGCCCGAAGAACGTCTTCGGCGTGTTCCAGGACATCACCGCGCAGGCTCACCGCGAGGAGGAGCTGTGGTGGACGGCGAACCACGACGCCCTCACCCGCCTGCCGAACCGGCGCCTGTTCACCGAGCGACTCGCCGCCGCCTGCAGCGAGACGAGCGAGAGTGCCCGTTTCGGCGTCGCCATCATCGCCGACCTCGACAGCTTCAAGGTGATCAACGACGTTCACGGTCACGACGTCGGAGACAAGGTCCTCGAGGCCGTCGCCGAGCGCCTGCACGGCAAGGTGCCGGTGGTGGGCCGGGTGGGCGGCGACGAGTTCGGCCTGGTGGCGACGGGCTTCATGACGCGCCAGGACGCCGAGCAGGCGGCACGGCGGATCATCGCCGACCTCGCCTTCGACTTCACGCACCAGTCGCGGGTCGTGCCGATCACCGCGACGGCGGGCGCCTGTGTCCTCTGCGCCGGCACCTGCGACGCCGCCGAGGTGCTGCGGAGCGCCGACATCGCCCTCGTCCACGCCAAGCGGCGGGGCCGGCGCGAGGTGGCCTTCTACGAGGCGCGGTTCGGCGACGAACTCATCCGCCGCGACCAGACACTGACGCGCGTGCGGACGGCGCTCGCGAAGGGCGGTGTCATTCCCTACTACCAGCCGCAGGTGGACGTCGCCACGGGCGCCGTGGTCGGGGTCGAGGTGCTCGCCCGGCAGGTGCTCGACGGTGAGGTGAAGGCGGCGGCGGACTTCGATGTGGCCTTCGCCGATGGGGAGCTTGCGGTCTCCATCGGCCGCGTCATCCTCGCGGCGGCGTGCCGCGACCTCGGCGAGCTCCGCCGCCAGGGCGTTCTGCCGCCGCGACTGTCGATCAACGTCGCGCCGATGGAGATCTGCTATCCGAACTACACCCGCCATCTCGTCGCGCAGCTCGCCGCGCACGGCATTCCGGCGGGCGACGTGCTCGTCGAGATCACCGAGGACGTGCTGCTCGGGCGCGACCAGGACGAGGTCCACGAGGCGCTCGACGAGCTCGCCCACGGCGGCATCCGCGTCGCCTTCGACGACTTCGGGACCGGCTACGCATCGCTCATCCACCTCGCCTCCTACCCGGTCTACCAGGTGAAGATCGACAAGCGCTTCATCGCGGAGGTGGTGACGGACCCGGTGAGCCAGGCGGTGGTGCGGGGCGTCGTCGAGGTGAGTCGGGCGCGGGCGATCGAGGTGGTGGCGGAAGGCGTCGAGACGGCGCGCCAGCTCGCCATGCTGCGGGCGATCGGCTGCGACGTCGTGCAGGGCTACCACATCGCCCGGCCGATGCCCTTCGAGGCGCTGAAGGCGATGCTCGCCGCCGGGCCGGTGCTCGGAGGCGGCCGCCGCGGCTGAAGGCCGCCGCGCTCAGCCGGCGAAGCGGCGGTCGTAGGCGAGCACGGCGTTGAGGAGCACCTGCGCCCCGGCGGCGCACTCGTCGAAGGACGTGTCCTCGGCCTCGTTGTGGCTGATGCCGTCCTTGCAGGGCACGAAGATCATCGAGGTCGGGCAGATGCGGGCGATGTAGGCGGCATCGTGGCCCGGGCCCGACACGATCCTGCGGGCCGGCAGGGCCGCCGCGGCCGCGCCCTCGGCGACGCAGGCGACGCAGTCGGCATCGAAGACGACCGGCGGCGAATCCCAGATGCGCTTCCACGCGACCTCGAGCCCGGTCTCGTCGCGAACGGCGGCGACCGCCCGGCCGAACTCGGCTTCCATCTCCTCGAGCACGGCGGCGTCGGGATTGCGGAAGTCGACCGTGAAGAACACCTCGCCCGGAATGACGTTGCGCGAGTTCGGCTTCACCTCGACGAGGCCGACGGTGCCGACGGCCGGAAGGCGCGCCTTGGCGATGCGGTCGACCGCCTCGAAAAGCTTCGCCGCCCCGAGGAGCGCGTTCCTGCGCAGCATCATCGGGGTCGAGCCGGTGTGGGCCTCGCGGCCGGTGACGGTGACGTCGTACCAGCGCATGCCCTGCACGCCCTCGACGATGCCGATGGTCTTGCCTTCCGCCTCGAGGATCGGGCCCTGCTCGATGTGGAGCTCGAACATCGCGCTCATCGGCACGGCGCCGGCCTTGACCTCGCCGCGATAGCCGATGGCGTCGAGGGCGGCGCCAAAGGTCTCGCCCTGGCGGTCCTCGCGGCTGTCCGCATAGGCGCGGTCGAAGACGCCGGCGAAGACGCCGGAGCCGAGCATCGCCGGGGCGAAGCGCGAGCCCTCCTCGTTCGTCCAGTTGACGAGCATCACCGGCGCGTTGGTCTCGTAGCCGAGGTCGACGAGGGTGCGCATCGCCTCTAGGCCGCCGAGCACGCCGAGGATGCCGTCGAACTTGCCGCCGGTCGGCTGGGTGTCGAGGTGGCTGCCCATGGCGATGGGCGCGACGTCGTCGCGCTTGCCGGGCCGGACGGCGAACATGTTGCCCACCTCGTCGACGGTGACGGTGCAGCCGAGGCCCTCGCAGGCGGCCTTGAACCAGTCGCGCACCTGCCGGTCGAGGTCGGTCAGCGTCAGGCGGCGGACGCCGCCCTTCTCGGTACCGCCGATCTTCGCCGTCTCCATCAGCGTGTCCCACAGGCGCTGCGGGTTGATGGAGAGATTGGTGGGGGTCATGGGGGGCCTCGTCGTCGTCGAGATTGATGCCAGAAGGCTTGATGTATGCGTCAGGATCGTCCGAGAACCGCGTTCAGCAGCGGATGCACCGGCTGGGAGAACGGGTTGACGATTGTCACTCCGCCCCAGGTGAAGCCGTCCTGGAGATCCTCGGAGATCAGAAGTCGACACCCAGCCTCGGCCGCGACAGCGACGATGACCGCGTCCCATATTTGCAGACGATGTCGCAGCGAAAGCTCGAGCGCGGCATCGAAGGCGACTGTCGACGTTTCGGCGACTGCATAGCCGTCACGCCATAGGCGGACGGCGACGAGAGCCTCGGCCGGTGAGCGGCCAGATTTGCGCAGCAACACGCGAAACAGTTCGCCAAGCACCTGCAGTGGCAAGACGACCAGAGTGGGATCGAGCGAATGCATGACACGGCGCGCGGCCTGCTGGCGGCCGTCGTCGTTTATTCCCTCCGCATAGATCAAAATATTGGTGTCGACGGCAACTTTCACCCGAAATCGTCCGTATCGTCGTACAATTCATCGCGCGAAATTCGGCCGAGATTGAGCGCAGGCTGCTTCCGAAGCCGCTCGAAAAGCACTCGCCTCGCCTCAGCACGCCGTGCCGCGAGTTCATCGACGACGGCCCCAGGCGGCGCCAGTTGCGCCACGGGCGTTCCGTGCGACGTGATGACGACGGTTTCGCCCTTCTTAACGTCGCCGAGGAGCTTGGCGAAGCTCCGATTCGCCTCGGTCGCTGACACCGTCTTCATGGGTCGATCTCAAATAGTGAATTTCACTACTTTTAGCACGCCGAAGACCTCGGCGCCACCCTACGGCGTCACCTCCGCCCGCTCGACCGCGCGCGGGGCCGTCAGCGCCCGCCACTTGGCGTTGGCGACGTGGACGGCCGGGAACGGGTCGCGGGCGACATAGGCGCCGTCGCCGCGGCTGGCGCGCAGGTCGCCGCTCTTCCACGCGATCTTGCCGCGGGACAGCACCACGGCCGGCAGGCCGACGCACTCGAAGCCCTCGAAGACGTTGTAGTCGATGCGGCTCACCTGGGTCTTCGGCGAGATGGTCTTCGTCGCCGCCGGGTCCCAGACGATGATGTCGGCGTCCGACCTGACGGCGATACGGCCCTTGCGAGGGTAGACGTTGAGGATGCGGGCGATGTTGGCGGAGGTGGCGCCGACGAACTCCTCCTTGGTCAGCCGCCCCGTCCCGACGCCGGCCGTCCACAGAACGGGCAGGCGATCCTCGAGGCCGCCGGTGCCGTTCGGGATCTTGGTGAAGTCGCCGAGGCCGAGCTTCTTCTGCTCGCTGGTGAAGGCGCAGTGGTCGGTCGCCACGACCTGCAGCGAGCCTGACTGCAGGCCGGCCCACAGGCTCGCCTGGTGCTCCTTCGGGCGGAACGGCGGCGACATCACCCGGCGCGCCGCATAGAGCCAGTCGCGGTTGCGGTACTCGTCCTCGTCGAGCACGAGGTGCTGGATAAGGGGCTCGCCATAGACGCGCTTGCCGGCCGCCCGCGCCCGGGCGATGGCGTCGTGGGACGGCTTGCAGGAGGTGTGGACGACATAGAGCGGGCAGCCCGCCATGTCGGCGATCATGATCGCCCGGTTCGTCGCCTCGCCCTCGACCTCGGGCGGCCGAGAGTAGGCGTGGCCCTCCGGGCCGGTGATGCCCTCCTCCGTCAGCTGCTGCTGCAGGCGGAAGACGACGTCGCCGTTCTCGGCGTGGACGAGCGGCATGGCGCCGAGCTGGGCGCAGCGGCGGAACGAGTGGAAGAGCTCGTCGTCGTTCACCATCAAGGCGCCCTTGTAGGCCATGAAGTGCTTGAAGGTGTTGATGCCGTAGGTCTTCACGACGGTTTCCATCTCGTCGTAGACCGGCTCGTCCCACCAGGTCACGGCCATGTGGAAGCCGTAGTCGCAGGCGGCGGCCTCGGACTTGCGGCGCCAGTCCTGGTAGGCGGCGAGCATCGACTGGCCGGGCGCCGGGATGCAGAAGTCGACCACCATGGTGGTGCCGCCGGAGACGGCCGCCTTGGTGCCCCACTCGAAGTCGTCGGCCGACACCGTGCCCATGAACATGAACTCGAGGTGGGTGTGCGGGTCGATGCCGCCGGGCATGACGTAGGCCCCGCCGGCGTCGATCACCTCGGCGCCCGCCGGCGCGGCGAGGTCGCGCCCCACGGCGACGATCTTGCCGCCCTCCACGAGAACGTCCGCCTTCTGCGAGGCGTCATGGTTCACGACGGTACCGCCGCGGATGAGGATGGTCATGGGGGTCTCCGTTGGCGAAGGCGTCAGTCGGCGTCGCTTTCACGTCGGCGCGCGACGGGTGACGGGTCACCCTCCCCTCGAGGGGGGAGGGTCGTCGCGAAGCGACGGGGTGGGGTGGGGCCGCAGGCTCGGTACCAAGAGGTGATGCCGGTGCCGAGGCGGGCGAACCGTAAAGCGCGGCGTAGAGAGTTTCGAGAACGCCTTCGATGTTCGAATGAACGTCCTCGTTCCAGAAGCGGAGGACGCAGAAGCCTTCTGTTTCGAGCCACGCAGTTCGTTCGGCGTCCCGCCTCGATTGATCCGGCTCACCGTGGTGGCCGCCGTCAAGTTCGACGACGAGCCGAGCCGATAGGCAGGCGAAGTCCACGACGTAGGGCCCGATCGGAACCTGCCGCCTGAAGTGGCTCTCGGCGATGGGCAAGCGCTCCAGCGCCTTCCAAAGCCGCACCTCAGCCGGCGTTGCCCGCTGCCTCAATCTCCGGGCCGATGCCCGCCTCAAGTGACCGAGCGGCCTTATAGCAGCCACAGCCTCGCTCCCCGATCTGGGCAGCCACCCTCCCCTCGAGGGGGAGGGTCGACACGCCGAAGGCGTGGCGGGGTGGGGTGCCCGCGGGCGGCGAGCCCGCGGAGAGGAGTCTTTTCGGCGCTTTCCGGCGCCGTCACCCCACCCCCGCCGCGCCCCGGCCGACCCACCCCCGCCAGGGGGGGGTGCGCCGATCGTGAACCGATCGGCGCTCGCACGCGGAAACGCCCCGCCCCTCACTTCATCGCGTCGTACACCGCCGTCGAGGTCGCCCCCTCCGGCTTCTTGGTGATCACCGGGTCGGAGCCGCCGGACATCAGGATGCCGACGGTGCGCTCGTAGTCGGCCGGGTCGAGCTTGCCGTTCGCCTCGGTGTCGAGGAGCTTGGCGATCTCGCCCATCATGCGCTTCTGGTGGGCTTCCGTCTGGGCGCCCGACGCGTCGTTCTCGAGCACGATCATCGCCGCCTCGTCGGGATTCTCGCGGGCGTAGTCCCAGCCCTTCATCGAGGCCTTCACGAAGCGCGCCATCTTCTCGACGAAGACCGGATCCTTGAGGTTCGCCTCCATCACGTAGAGGCCGTCCTCCATCGTGCCCTCGCCCTGCTCGTCATACTTGAACACGACGAGGTCCTCGGGCTTGAAGCCCGCGTCGATCACCTGCCAGTACTCGTTGTAGGTCATCGTCGAGACGCAGTCGGCCTGCTTCTGGATCAGCGGGTCGACGTTGAAGCCCTGCTTGATGACGGTGACGCCATCCGGGCCGCCGTCGGTCTTCAGGCCGAGCTTCGACATCCAGGAGAGGAACGGATACTCGTTGCCGCCGAACCAGACGCCGAGGGTCTTGCCCTTGAAGTCGGCCGGGGTCTGGATGCCGGTGTCCTTGCGGCAGGTCAGCATCAGGCCGGACTTCTTGAACGGCTGCGAGATGTTGACGAGCGGCACGCCCTTCTCGCGCGAGGCCAGCGCAGACGGCATCCAGTCGATGACGACGTCGGCGCCGCCGCCGGCGATCACCTGCGGCGGAGCGACGTCCGGACCGCCGGGGTTGATCGTGACGTCGAGGCCCTCCTCATCATAGAAGCCCTTCTCCTCGGCCACGTAGTAGCCGGCGAACTGCGCCTGGGTGACCCACTTCAGCTGCAGCGTCACGGGGTCCGCCGCGTGCGCCGTGCTAATGCCGATGGCGAGCGCGATGCCCGCTGCGATGGCCGTCCTCGTCGTCATGTCCATATCCTCCACCCAAGAAGAGCCCAAAGAGAGCCGAAGTCCCCGGACCAGCGCCCTCTATCGCCGGTACGAGGGGTGCCAGAAGGTCACGGAGCGCTCGAGGAGCGCCACGAGACCGTAGAAGGCGGTGCCGGCGACCGCGGCGACCGCGATCTCGGCCCACACCATGTCGAGCGCCATGCGGCCGGCCTCGATCGAGATGCGGAAGCCCATCCCGACCGTCGGCGTGCCGAAGAACTCGGCGACGATGGCGCCGATCAGCGCGAGCGTCGAGTTGATCTTCAGGGCGTTGAAGATGAAGGGCAACGCCGCCGGCAAGCGCAGCTTGACGAGGGTGGTCCACCAGGACGCCGCGTAGGAGCGCATCAGGTCGCGCTCAAGCGTGCCGCTCGCCGAGAGGCCGGCGACCGTGTTCACCAGCATCGGGAAGAAGGTCATCACCACGACGACGGCGGCCTTCGAGTGCCAGTCGAAGCCGAACCACATCACCATGATCGGCGCGATGCCGATGATCGGCAGCGCCGAGACGAAGTTGCCGAGCGGCAGGAGCCCCTTGCGCAGGAAGGGAACGCGGTCGGCGAGGATGGCGACGAGGAAGCCGGCGGTGCAGCCGATGACGTAGCCCGACAGCACGCCGCGCACGAAAGTCTGCACGAAGTCGTCGTAGAGGATCGGCAGGGCGCCGGCGATGCGGGCGCCGACGGCCGAGGGCGGCGGCATCAGCACCGGCGAGACGCCGAAGCCGACCACCACCACCTCCCAGAGGAAGAGGAGGAACGCGCCGAAGATCGCCGGCACGGCGATCGCCGCGGCCCGCCGGGCGCCGGGAGAAGCGAACCGGTGGGCGGAAAGCGCGTCGTTCGCCACCCAGGCGGCGACCCAGAGGCCCAGCACCCCGAGCCAGAAGTCGAGGTCTGCCTGCCCCGCCACGGCCGGCAGGTGGACGGTGACGAGGGCGGCGGCGCACCCGGCGACGAGGAGGGCGAAGACGATCGCGAGGCGCGGCCCGTCGAGCCGCCGCGTCGCGCCGATGGCGCAGAGCAGGCCGCCGATGACGAGGCGCAGCACGGCGAACATCAGGAGCGGCGTGCCGGCCACCTCGACGCCCGTCGGCAGGAAGGCCGACAGCGCGAGGAGCGCCCCGGCGAGGATCCAGGCGGCGGCGCGGCCGCGCGTCACCGTCATCGCCGCGCCCCCATCGCCGCGAGCACCACCCGCTCGGCCACCCCGACGAGCGCGACGAGGCTCGCGGCAAGGGCGGCGGCGACGAACAGCGCCGCCCAGATCTGCACGGTCTGGCCGTAGTAGGAGCCCGACAGCAGCCGCGCGCCGATGCCGGCCTGGGCGCCGGTCGGCAGCTCCGCGACGATCGCCCCGACGATGGCGATGGCGACCGCGACCTTGAGGCTGGCGAACAGGAACGGCACCGAGGCGGGGAGCCTCAGCTTCCAGAAGGTCTGCGCCTTCGAGGCCGAGTAGGTGCGCATCAGGTCGAGGGAGAGGACGTCCGGCGAGGTCAGCCCCTTCACCATGCCGATAGTGACGGGGAAGAAGCACAGATACGTCGAGATGATCGCCTTCGGCACGAGGCCGCGCAGCCCGATCGAGCCGAGCACCACGATGACGATGGGGGCGATGGCGAGGATCGGGATCGTCTGGGAGGAGATGATCCAGGGCATCAGGCTCTTGTCGAGCGACTTCACGTGGACGATCAGCACCGCGAGCGCGATCCCGAGCAGCGTTCCCATGACGAAGCCGAGCAGCGTCGAGGAGAGCGTCACCCAGCCGTGGTAGACGAGGCTGCGCTTCGAGGTCGGGTCGACGTCGATCACCGTCTTCTTCAGTTCGACGACGATCTGGTGCGGCGCCGGCAGCAGCGGACGGTCCTGCGCGAGCGTTGCGGCGACGAGATCCTCGGTGGTGTAGGCGGTGCCAGCGCGCTCGAAAGCGTCGCGCACGATGCCGGCATTCAGCGCCACGGCGGCGACGTACCAGAGGACCACGATCACCGCGACGACGACCGCGACCGGAACGGCCTGGTCGAGCGCGCCGGAGCCGGACCGCCGCGACGGCGCCCGGCGGGAGGTTTCCGCCGCCGCCTCAGTCGCCATAGGCGTGCCCTGCCCGGAGGCCGGCGCGGACGCGGTGGGCCACCTCGAGGAACTCCGGCGTCTCGCGGATGTCGAGCGTCCGGTCGCGCGGGAAGTCGCAGGCGATGACGTCGATGATGCGGCCCGGCCGCGGCGACATCACCACGATCTTGGTCGACAGGAACACCGCCTCCTGGATCGAGTGGGTGACGAACAGCACCGTCTTGCCGGTCTTGTCCCAGAGGCGCAGCAGCCGCTCGTTGAGGTGGTCGCGGACGATCTCGTCGAGCGCCCCGAACGGCTCGTCCATCAGCATCAGCGCCGGGTCGAAGGAGAGCGCCCGGGCGATCGAGGCGCGCTGCTGCATGCCGCCTGAGAGCTGCCAGGGATACTTGCGCTCGAAGCCGGCAAGATCGACGAGGGCGAGCTGTTTGCGCGCCCGCTCCGCCCGCTCGGCCGGCGGCAGCCCGATGATCTCGAGCGGCAGCATGACGTTCTTCTCGATCGTCCGCCATGGATAGAGGGCGGGCGCCTGGAAGACGTAGCCGTACTGGCGGGCGAGCCGGGCATCCTCGGGTGTCAGGCCGTTGACGAGCACCGAGCCGGCGCTCGGCTGCTCGAGGTCGGCGACGACGCGCAGGAAGGTGGTCTTGCCGCAGCCGGACGGGCCGATGAAGGAGACGAACTCGCCAGCGTGGACGTCGAGATCGACGCCCGACAGCGCATAGACCGGACCGTCGGCGGTCTCGAAGGTGAGGGTGAGGCCGCGCGCCTCGATCACCGGCCGCCCTGCCCCGCCGGACACCGCCCCGCCGTCCGTGCTCGTCTCGGTCCGCATCGCTTCCGTCACCGTCCCTCCGACCCGCTGACCGTGCCGCGCCGCCGCGGGCCGCGACCCGCGGGCGGCACCGGCCGACCGCCCGCCGCGGTCGCAATCCCCGTGCCACCCCCGGCAGGATAGCGTGTTCCCGCCGCCCGGCGCGAGGCGTCGGCGACGACTGTCCAGCGGCGATTTGACCGGCTGGGCAAATCTTGGGCACCATCGTGCCGCATGCGAGCGCTTCGCAACGAGGGAGCGGGATGGACGGGCAGGAACCGAGGGCACCGGCGGGTGCCGCGACGGAGGCGGCGATCGAGGGCGATTCGCACGGTGGCCCGCGCAAGACGCGGATTGGCGAGGCGAACGCCGTCCGCATCCTCGACGCAGCCCTGACGGTCTTCTCCGCCTATGGCTACCACGGCGCCCGCGTCGAGCAGATCGCGGCGGCCGCCGGCATGTCGAAGCCAAACCTGCTCTACTACTTCCGCTCCAAGGATGCGCTCTACACGGCCGTGCTCGAGCGCACGCTCGACATGTGGCTCGAGCCGCTGCGCGGCCTCGACGCCGCCCGCGACCCCTTCGACGCGCTGCCCGAATACATCGCCAACAAGCTCGAGGCCTCGCGCCGCGACCCCGCCGCCTCGCGGATGTTCGCCATGGAGATCATCCAGGGCGCGCCGCACCTCTCGCCGGTGCTGTCGGGCCGCCTCAAGTGCCTCGTGGACTCGAAGGCGGCGATCATCGAGCGCTGGATCGCCGAGGGCCGGATGGCGCCGGTCGACCCGCGCCACCTGCTCTTCTCGATCTGGGCGACGACCCAGCACTACGCCGACTTCGCCGTGCAGGTGCGGGCGGTGGCGGGCTCCGATCTCTCCGACGACGATTTCCACCGGCGCACGCTCGAATCCCTTCTGACGATCCTGCTGGGGGGGTTGAGGCTGAAACCGTAGGCCGGCACCCGCCGCACCGCCGCGCTTGGCGCGCGGCGGCCCTCGGCGAAGCCGAGCGGAACCACCCCTCGTTGGATTTCCGGTCGTACGCCTATTCCGCCGCCTCGCGCACCGCCGGGTTGTTCGGGTGCTGCGTCCAGTCGAGGTGGGAGCCGTCGACGAGGCGGCCGGTGCGGCGGTCGACCTCGTTCATCAGCGGCACCATCGTGATGCAGTCCTCGATCGGGCAGACGCTGGCGCAGAGGTTGCAGCCGACGCACTCCTCGTCGATCACCTCGAAGTGGCGCACCCCGCCCTTCTGGGACGTGATCGCCTGGTGCGAGGTGTCCTCGCAGGCGATGTGGCAGCGGCCGCACTTGATGCAGAGGTCCTGGTCGATGCGCGCCTTCACGGCGTAGTGCAGGTTGAGGTGCTGCCAGTCGGTGACGTTCGGCACGGCGCGGCCGCGGAAGTCCTCGATGGTGGCGTAGCCCTTCTCGTCCATCCAGGTCTCGAGGCCGGAAATCATCTCGCTGACGATCTTGAAGCCGTAGACCATCGCCGCCGTGCACACCTGCACCGTGCCGCAGCCGAGCGCCATGAACTCGGCGGCGTCGCGCCAGGTCTCGATGCCGCCGATGCCGGAGATCGGCACGCCGCGCGTCGCCGGCGAGCGGGCGATGTCGGCCACCATGTGGAGGGCGATCGGCTTCACCACCGGGCCACACATGCCGCCGTGCGTCGCCTTGCCGTCGGTGTGCGGGTTCGGCGCCATCGCGTCGAGGTCGACGCCCATGATCGAGTTGACGGTGTTGATCAGCGACACCGCGTCCGCGCCGCCGCGGGCGGCCGCCTCGGCGGGCCGGCGCACGTCGGTGATGTTCGGCGTGAGCTTGACGATGACCGGGAGGCGGGAGTGCAGCTTGCACCACTCCGTCACCATCTGGACGTACTCGGGCACCTGGCCCACCGCCGAGCCCATGCCGCGCTCCGACATGCCGTGCGGACAGCCGAAGTTGAGCTCGATGCCGTCGGCGCCGGTGTCCTCGACGCGCGGCAGGATGCGCTTCCACGCCTGTTCCTCGCACGGCACCATCAGCGAGACGACCATCGCCCGGTCCGGCCAGCGCCGCTTCACCGCGGCGATCTCGGCGAGGTTCACCTCGAGCGGCCGGTCGGTGATCAGCTCGATGTTGTTGAAGCCGATGACGCGCCGGTCGGGGCCGTGCAGGGCGCCGTAGCGCGGGCCGGAGACGTTGACGATCGGCGGGCCTTCCTCGCCCAGCGTCTTCCAGACGACGCCGCCCCAGCCCGCCTCGAAGGCGCGCTCGACATTGTAGGCCTTGTCGGTGGGCGGCGCCGAAGCGAGCCAGAACGGGTTCGGCGAGCGGATGCCGGCGAAGGTGACGGACAGATCGGCCATGCGACCCTCCTGCGGGGCGGGGCGAAGCGCCCCGGGTCATCGAAATCCGGGTGGCTACTCGGCGGCGGCGGCGGTGACGCCGCGCAGCTGCCGGTCGATCGCGCGGGCGGCCTGCTTGCCGTCCTCCACGGCGACGACCGTGAGGTCTTCGCCGCCGAGGACGCAGTCGCCGCCGGCGAAGACGTCCGGCAGCGAGGTGCGGCGCTCGCCGTCGACGAGGATGCGGCCGTGCGAGAGGGCGACCGCCTCGCCGAGCACCTCGGGGAGGAAGGTCTGGCCGATCGCCTTCAGGAGCATGTCGGCCGGCAGCTGGAAGCGCTCGTTGGTGTCGAAGACGCGGCCCTCGTCCACCGCCGTGCCGGCGAACTCGACGCCGGCGAGGTGCCCGTCCGCCTCGGACAGAGCGACCGGACGGGCGAAGTGGCGGATGGCGACGCCGTTCGTCAGGGCGAGTTCCTGCTCGAAGCGGCTCGCCCCCATCGCCTCGGCGCCGCGCCGGTAGACGATCGTCACCTCCTCGGCACCGAGCTTCTTTGCCTGCACCGCCGCGTCGATCGCCGTCATGCCGCCGCCGATGACGACGACCCGCCGGCCGACCGGCACGCTCTCGAGTGTCCCGTTCGCCTGGGCCTGGCGGAGGCGGGCGATGAAGTCGATGGCGTCCACCACCCCGGCGATGCCGCCGTCGTGGAAGCCGAGCGCGTTGACGCCCTGCAGGCCGAGCCCGAGGAAGACGGCGTCGAAGTCGGCGCGGAGGCCCTCGAGCGTGATGTCGCGGCCGAGCGCCTTGCCGGTCTCCACCGTGATGCCACCGACCGACAGGAGCCAGGCAACCTCGCGCTGGGCGATGTCGTCCGTCGCCTTGTAGGAGGCGATGCCGTACTCGTTCAGTCCCCCGACTTTCTCCCGCGCGTCGAAGATCGTCACCGAGTGGCCGGCGAGGGCGAGGCCGTGGGCACAGGCAAGGCCCGCCGGGCCGGCGCCGACGACGGCGACGCGGCGGCCGGTCGGCGCGGCGCGGCGGAAGATCGGCCGCATCTCGTCGATCACGAGGTCGGTGGCAAAGCGCTGCAGGCGGCCGATCTCCACCGGCTCGTCGGCGTCGGCGTTGCGCACGCACGCCTCCTCGCAGAGCGTCTCCGTCGGACAGACGCGGGCGCACATGGCGCCGAGCGGGTTCGCCGAGAGGATCGTCTTCGCCGCGCCGAGGCGGTTGCCGGTGGCGATCTGGCGGATGAACAGCGGGATGTCGATCGCGGTCGGACACGCCGTCTGGCACGGCGCGTCGTAGCAGAACAGGCACCGCTCGGCGGCGAGGCGCGCCTCGTGCGGGGTCTGCGCCGCGTGCAGGTCGGCGAAATTGGTCGCGTATTCGGGGGGCGCGAGGCGCCCGCCCCGGATGTCCGGCGCAGCCGTCATGGCATCGTCTCCGCCGCGCGACGTCCGTCTTCGGATTCGCCGCGCCCTCTGGAAAAGTCGGCTCCGGCCTGCTCGCTCTCGCGTCAGGCTCAAATTTTGACCATCTGATCAAAAGCCGCGGACCGTGTCAACGGTTTGAGAGAGGTTCCAAAGTGTCCGCGGCCCGTCGGCGCGACAATCCCGGCCGCCGCCCGTATAGAAAGCCGATGCGCACCCTTCTCCCCGCCCTCGCCCTCCTCGCCACCCTCTCCGGCGGCGCGACTGCCGCGGAGCCGCCGATTCCCATCAAGGTGGTGGTGGTCACCGCCTTCGAGATCGGCAAGGACGAGGGCGACATCCCCGGCGAGCTGCAGCTCTGGACCGAGCGGCTGCCGCTCCCGGACGTCCTGCCGTTCCCGCAGGGCAACCATCGCCTCCGCTACAATCCCGACCTCGGCGTGCTCGCCATCGTCACCGGCGAGGGCACGACTCACGCGGCCGCCTCGATCGCCGGCCTCGGCATGGACCCGCGCTTCGACCTCTCGCAGGCCTACTGGGTGGTCGCCGGCATCTCCGGCGGCAACCCCGAGCGGCTGTCGCTCGGCTCGGCGGCGTGGGCCCGCTGGGTGGTGGACGCCGACCTCGCCTACGAGATCGATGCCCGCGAGATCCCCGCCGACTGGACGACCGGCTACGTGCCCCTCGGCCGCACCGAGCCGTTCGAGGAGCCCCGCCCGCCGAGCCGGCCGACCCGCTCGGTCTTCAAGCTGAAGGAGGACCTCGTCGCCTGGGCCTTCCGCACAACCCGCAACGTCCGCCTCGCGGACGACCGGGCGCTCCGCCGGGCGCGGCGCGGCTACGAGGACTATCCGGCGTCCCAGAAGCCGCCGCAGGTCATCCGCGGCGACACCCTGTCCGGCTCCACCTTCTGGACCGGCAAGCGCTTCAACCGCTGGGCCGGACGGTGGGTGAAGTACTGGACCGAGGGCCGGGGCGACTTCGCCACTTCGGCGATGGAGGACACCGGCACGCTGACCGCCCTCACCCAGCTCGCGAAGGCGGGCAAGGTCGACCGCGACCGCGTGCTCGTGCTGCGCACCGTCAGCAACCACACGCTTCCCCGCCGCGGCCAGACGGCGGCCGAGCACCTCCGCCAGAACGCCGATGAAACCAACTATTCCGCGTTCGATGCCGCCATCGAGGCGGCCTACCGGATCGGCAGCCCGGTGGTCCGCGCCCTCGCCCGCGGCGAGGGACCGTCCGCAGCGTCGCCGCCCTGAGGGATCCCGGCCGACGACCACCGCTTTTGCACCGGCCGCCCTCAGACCCCATACTAGCCCCGCGCCGCAACCGGGCCTCCCACCGCTCATGCTGTTCTTCGAGATCGCCGTCGTCATCGCCCTCACGTTCGTGAACGGCGTCCTTGCCATGTCGGAGCTCGGTGTCGTCTCCGCCCGCAAGGCGCGCCTCGAGGGAATGGCGGCCGACGGAAGCCGCGGCGCCCGCGCGGCGCTGAAGCTGAAGGAAGACCCGAGCCGCTTCCTCTCGACGGTCCAGATCGGCATCACCCTCGTCGGCATCTTCGCCGGCGCATTCTCGGGCGCGACCCTCGCCGACCGGCTCGGCCACGTCCTCGAGACCATCCCGGCGATCGGCACGCGCGGCCACGAGGTGGCCTTCGTGATCGTCGTCGTCTCGATCACCTACCTCTCGCTCGTCGTCGGCGAACTCGTGCCAAAGCGCCTGGCGCTCGCCAATCCCGAGGCGATCGCCATCGTCATGGCGCGGCCGATGACGGTGCTGTCGAAGGTGGCGGCGCCCATCGTCTGGCTGCTGCGCACCTCCACCGAGGCCCTGCTCGTCCTCTTCGGGCGCCACGCGTCGCGCGACGAGACGGTCTCGGAGGAGGAGGTGCGCGCCCTCATCGCCGAGGGCGCGGAGACCGGCGTGTTCGCGGCCGAGGAGAAGGAGATGATCGAGGGGGTCCTCCGCCTCGCCGATCGCTCGGTCGGCGCCCTGATGACGCCGCGCAGCGACATCGTGTGGATCGACCGGAAGGCCTCGCCCGAGGAGCTGACGCGGACCCTCTGCGCCCATCACCACTCGCGGCTTCTCGTCTGCGAGGGCACCGTGGACGAGGCGGTCGGAGTGATCCACACCAAGGACATGCTCGCCGCCTCCCTGCAGGGCGAGCCGCTCGACCTCGGCACCTTGATGCGGCCGCTGATCGCCGTGCCGGAGCAGACGCCGGTGCTCTCCCTCATCGAGCAGTTCCGCCAGAGCGGGGCCCACATGGTGGTCGTCGTCGACGAGTACGGCACCACCGAGGGCATCGTCACGCCGAAGGACGTGCTGGAGGCGATCGCCGGCGAGCTGCCCGAGGCTCACGAGAGCGAAGACCCGGACATCATCCAGCGGGCCGACGGGTCGTGGCTGGTCGACGGCCTCACGCCGGTGGACGAGTTCCGCGACCGCCTCGGGGTGCGCGGCATCGGCGGCGGCGACTATCACACGGTGGCCGGCCTCGCCCTCGAGCGGCTCGGGCGCATCCCGAGCGCCGGCGAATGGTTCGAGCACGCCGGCTACCGCTTCGAGATCGTCGACATGGACGGCCGGCGCATCGACAAGCTGCTGGTTCAGGCCACCGGGACGGGCGAGGAGACCTGAGGATGCCGGCGGTCGGCCTGTTGCGGCCGGTCGTCGGCCACTTCCGCCGGCTCTGGTGCGCCGAGAGCCCGCTGTGGCGCGTGGTCCTCGTCGACATGCTGATTTTCGGAACGGTCCTCAATCTCTGTGCGATCGGCGTGTCGCTGACGATGATCGCCCACGATGCGCCGGACTGGGCGGTGTTCGCCGCCTTCCTGACGCCGCTGCCCTACAACCTCTTCCTCTGCATGGCCGTGTGGCGCGCCTCGGGTGCCGGCAACGCGGCCCTGGCGACGGCGTCGCGCGCCCTCGCCGTCGTCTGGCTCGCGGCCTTCCTCGTCGTCTGAGAGGAGACGCCCCGTGGCTCAGCCCTGCCCGCGTCGCAAGAGCCCGCGGTAGATCTCCTCGTCGCCGCAGAGGCCCGCGAGGCGGCCGAGCTGATCGACGAGCAGGATGGGGTGCGCCGTCTCCCGCTTGAGCACGATCGCCGACTTCCGCGACTTGGCCGGCTGCGAGCGTCGCGCTATGTTACATGTAACTCGGTTCGGAGCGAAGACATGGCGACGCCATCGAGACCCAGGGTGGAAGCGCATCGTCAGCGACGGCGTGCGGAGGGCCTGCGGCTGGTGCAGATCTGGCTGCCCGACACCCGCACCGATGCCTTTCGAGCGGAGGCGAGACGGCAGTCCGAAGCCGTCGCGATGAGCCCGTCCGAGCGCGAGGACCAGGCGTTCATCGACGCGGTTTCGGAACCTTCCTGGACATGAGGCGAGGCGAAATCTGGACGGTTGCCGCGGCCGGCGACTATACGGGCAAACCTCACCCCGCCGTCTTGCTACAGGACGACGCCTTCGCTGCGACGGCATCAGTCACGATCTGCGCGTTCACGTCGGATCCGATCGACGTGCCGTTCCTGCGCATTCTCGTCGAGCCGAACGAGCGGAACGGCCTGCACCAACCGAGCCGGCTGATGGTGGACAAGATCACCACGGTGCCACGTGCGCGGCTCGGCCAGAAGATCGGACAGCTCGACGAGGACGACCTTTCCCGGCTGAGCCGGGCTGCCATCGTCTTCCTCGGCCTCGCTGGCAACAATCGAACGAGCGCCGACTGATCCTCAGCCCTGCCCGCGTCGCAAGAGCCCGCGGTAGATCTCCTCGTCGCCGCAGAGGCCCGCGAGGCGGCCGAGCTGGTCGACGAGCAGGATGGGGTGCGCCGTCTCCTGCTTCAGCACGATCGCCGACTTCAGCGACAGGTCGACCGGGGCGATCAGCACCTCGGCGGCCCGCACGTCGTCGGTGACGACACCGTCCGGCCCGCAGTGGGCGATGGTGCCCTGGCGGCCATCGAGCGACACGGCGATCGGCCGGTCGTTTGCATCGACGGCGACGCGGATGCGGCCGTCGCGGTCGACGAGAACCGAACCTGCCTCCCGGATGAGCGATTCCGCCGGCGTCATCACCGAGGTGCCGCGCAGCACATTGAGCGGGTTCATGTGCTTGACGAATTCGGCGACGTAGTCGTTGGCCGGGCGGAGCAGGATGTCCTCGCCGGTGCCACACTGGACGATGCGGCCACCTTCCAGGATGGCGATCTTGTTGCCGAGCTTCAGCGCCTCGTCGAGGTCGTGGCTGACGAACAGGATGGTCTTCTTCAGCTTCGCCTGCAGGTCGAGGAGCTCGTCCTGCAGCTTGTCGCGGATCAGCGGATCGAGCGCCGAGAACGGCTCGTCCATCAGGAGGATCTCGGCGTCGGTGGCGAAGGCGCGGGCGAGGCCGACGCGCTGCTGCATGCCGCCGGAGAGCTCGTGGGCGTGCTTGTCGGCCCACTTCGACAGGCCGACGAGGGCGAGCTTCTCGTCGACGATCTTCTTCCGCTCGGCCGAGCCGACGCCGCGCAGTTCGAGGCCGAAGCCGACGTTCTCCCGCACGGTGCGCCACGGCAGCAGGGCGAACTGCTGGAACACCATCGACACGGTGCGCATCCTGAGGTCGCGCAGGGTCGCCTCGTCGCAGCTGACGACGTCGACCGTCTTGCCGTCGTGCTCGACGAGCACGGCACCGCGGGCGACCGTGTTGAGGCGGTTCACCGCCCGCATGATCGTCGACTTGCCGGAGCCGGAAAGGCCCATCAGCACGCAGATCTCGCCGCGCTCGACGCCGAGGCTGACGCCGGCGGCGCCCAGCACCGCGCCGGTCTCGGCGAGGATCTGGTCGCGGGTGGCGCCCGCGTCGACCATCTTCAGGGCCTTCGCCTGTTCCTTGCCGAAGATGATGTCGATGTTCTGGAACTCGACCGCCGGCATGGCTCAGCCTCCCTTCCGGCGCGTCTCGGGACGCTTGAAGACGCGGTCGAGGACGATCGCCAGGATGACGATGGCGATGCCCGCCTCGAAGCCCATCGCGACGTTCACGGTGTTGAGGGCGCGCAGCACCGGCACGCCGAGCCCGTCAGCACCGACGAGGGAGGCGATCACCACCATCGACAGGCTGAGCATGATGCACTGGGTGACGCCCGCCATGATCATCGGCAGGGCGTAGGGCAGCTCGACCTTGTAGAGGAGCTGCCGCTTGGTGGCGCCGAACGCCTTGCCCGCCTCGACGAGCTGTGTCGGCACCGAGGAGACGCCGAGATGGGTGAGGCGGATCGGCGCCGGCACCGCGAAGACGACCGTGGAGATGAGGCCGGGCACCACGCCGAGGCCGAACAGCACCAGCGTCGGGATCAGGTAGACGAAGGTCGGCAGCGTCTGCATCAGGTCGAGGACGGGCCGCATCGCCTGGTAGAGCCAGGGCCGATGCGCGGCGGCGATGCCGATCGGCACGCCGATGAGGACGCTCACCACCGTCGCCCAGATCACCAGCGACAGCGTCTCGAGGGTGCGCTCCCAGTAGCCGAGGTTGGCGATGAACAGGAGCCCGAGGAAGATGAACACCGCGAGCCAGATCGAGCGGTGCAGAAGCCACGCGGCGGCGGCGAGCACCACCATCAGCAGGATCGGCGGCACCCACAGGAGGCCGGCCGTCGTCGAGTTGATGAGGAGGCTCAACACCACCGAGATGGCGTCGAACAGCCACTCGAAATTGTCGGTCAGGAAGGTGATGAAGGCCGCGATCCACCGGCCGACGGGGATCTTGTGATCGGTGATCCAGTCGTACATGGGCGAGACGTCCCCGCTGCCGTCCTTCCCCTGCCAGGGGGAGGGACAGACCGCCAGGGGCGGTCAGGGTGGGGCCAGTGGTCCGCAAGGGGGGCACACGAAAGGGCGCTCGCCCGACCCGGCCGGACCTTCCGCCGGCGCACGGGCCCCCACCTGCCGCCTGCGCCGGCTGTCCTCCCCCCTGGCAGGGGGAGGACGTCAGCGCCGAGATCGCCTCAGAGGCCGAGGCTCGCCTTCACCGCCGGCAGGCCGGGCTGGCCGTCGAAGGTGGTGACGCCGGCGAGCCAGCCGTCGAGCGCCGCCGGGTTCGCCTTCAGCCAGTCCTTCGCCGCCTTCGCCGGGTCCTCGCCATCGTTGAGGATCTTGCCCATCACCTCGTTCTCCATGGGCAGCGAGAACTTGAGGTTCTTCACGAGCGTCCCGACGTTCGGGCACTCCTCGAGGTAGCCGGCGCGGACGTTGGTGTGGACGGTGGCGCCGCCGTAGTTCGGGCCGAAGACGTCGTCGCCGCCGGACAGGTACTTCATCTCGAAGTTGGCGTTCATCGGGTGCGGCTCCCAGCCGAGGAAGACCACGTCTTCCTTGCGGCGGGTGGCGCGGGCCACCTCGGCGAGCATGCCCTGCTCGCTCGATTCCACCACCTCGAAGCCGGAGAGGCCGAACTGGTCGGCCTTGATCATGTCGAGGATCAGCCGGTTGCCGTCGTTGCCCGGCTCGATGCCGTAGATCTTGCCGCCGAGCTTGTCCTTGAACTTGGCGATGTCGGTGAAGGACTTGAGGCCGGCGTCGTAGGTGTAGGCCGGGACAGCGAGGGTGTACTTCGCGCCCTCGAGGTTGACGCCGATGGCCTCCACCGACTTGTCCTCGAGATAGGGCTTCAGGTCCGCCTCCATCGTCGGCATCCAGTTGCCGAGGAAGACGTCGATGTCCTTGTTCTTCAGCGAGGCGTAGGTGACGGGAACCGAGAGGATGGTGGTCTTCGGCTCGTAGCCGAGACCCTCGAGCACCGTCGAGGCGAGCGCCGTGGTGGCGGTAATGTCGGTCCAGCCGACGTCGGCGAAGCGGACCGCCTTGCAGGCCTCCGGATCGGCCGCCGCCGCCGGGGCGGTCATCAGGCCGGAAAGCGAGAGCGCGGCGACGACGCCGAACACGGTGCGGGCCAGGAACGATTTGCGGGTCAGGTTGATCGACACTTCGGTTCTCCCTCTTTGCCGGCGGCGCTTCGCGCTCGTGCCGGCATTCCCCTCGCGACCCGACCTTCCGGCGGTGCCCCGGCGCCCACGCCAGACGGCGGCAGGCTCCTCCACGACAACGGCACGCCGGACGCGGCCTCCACCGGCCGGGTCCATTGAACGGCTATTCAATGCCCTTCCCGCGCCGTTGTCACGCACTTTTTTCGACTTGTTCTCGCCCGGAAACGCCCATAATTTGGCCAGTCGGCATCGCCTCGGAACAGCCCTCGGGCCCTTGGCCGCCAGACGTTCCGCAAGCGGCGACGCCTCTCTCGCAACCGCTTGATTGATCGGCCAATCAAGGAGACTGCGCCCCATGCTGCGCTACGCCACCGAGGACGACCGGCGCCGCCAGATCATCGAGGCGACGATCGAGACGCTCGCCGAGGTGGGGTTCGGCGCGACGACCCTCGCCCTCATCGGCCGCCGCGCCGGCGTCTCCCCCGGCCTCGTCTCCCACTATTTCGGCGACAAGGATTCGCTGCTCGAGGCGACACTCCGGCACATGGCGACCCGCGTCGGCCGCACCGCCAGCCGCCGCCTCTCGGCCGCCCGCACGCCCGCCGAGCGCATCCGTGCCGTCATCGAGGCGAACCTCGCGCCGGAGGAGTTCGACCGCCGCACCGGCTCGGTGTGGCTCGCCTTCTGGGGCCAGGTCATCCACTCGCAGCGCCTGCGCCGCGTCCAGATCGTCTACCAGAAGCGGATGCTCTCCAACCTCCGCCACGCCCTGAGGGCCCTCGTCGCCCCGGCCGAAGCCGAGCGCATCGCCGTCGCCACCGCCGCCGTCATCGACGGCCTCTGGCTGCGCGCCACCCTCTCCGACCCGCACGAGACCGACTCGAGCGCCGCCCGCGCCATCGCCGTCGCCTTCGTCGAATCCGCCGTCGAGGCCGCCGTCAAGGCCGGCTCCCTCCCCGCCCCGAGGCCGACCCGCATGTCGAACATCATCAGGAACCACGTCGGCGGCCGGCCGATCGACGCCGCCGACCGCAAGACCTTCGAGACGGTGAACCCCGCCACCGGCGAGGTGCTGGCCGAGGTGGAGATCGCCGGCGAGGCCGAGGTGGAGGCCGCCGTCGCCGCCGCTCGGGCCGGCCAGAAGAAGTGGGCCCGTATGACCGGCGCCGAGCGCGGCCGCGTTCTGAAGCGCGTCGCCGAGCTCCTGCGCGCCCGCAACGACGAACTCGCCCGCCTCGAGACCCTCGACACCGGCAAGCCGATCCAGGAGACCTCGGTCGTCGACGTGCTCTCGGGGGCCGAGTGCATCGAGTACTACGCCGGCCTCGCCGCGACCCTCGCCGGCGAGCACGTCGACCTCGGACCGTCCGCCTTCGGCTACACCCGCCGCGAGCCGCTCGGTATCGTCGCCGGCATCGGCGCCTGGAACTATCCCTTGCAGATCGCCTGCTGGAAGTCCGCCCCGGCGCTCGCCTGCGGCAACGCCATGATCTTCAAGCCGGCGGAGCTCACCCCGCTCACCGCGGTCAAGCTCGCCGAGATCATGGCGGAGGCGGGCGTGCCGGACGGCGTCTTCAACGTCGTCCAGGGCTTCGCCGACACCGGCCGCCTGCTCACCCGACACCCGGCCATCGCCAAGGTGTCGCTGACGGGCGAGGTCGGCACAGGCAAGAAGGTGATGGCCGATGCGGCGGCGACGCTGAAGCAGGTGACGCTCGAGCTCGGCGGCAAGTCGCCGCTCATCGTCTTCGAGGACGCCGACCTCGACAACGCCGTCTCTGGCGCCCTCCTCGCCAACTTCTACTCGGCCGGCGAGGTCTGCTCGAACGGCACGCGCGTCTTCGTCCACCGCTCGGTGAAGGACGCCTTCCTGAAGAAGCTCGTCGCCCGGGTGAAGAAGATGACGATCGGCGACCCGCTAGACCCGAAGACGCAGGTCGGCGCCCTCATCTCCGCCGGCCACATGGAGAAGGTGCTCGGCTACATCGAGAAGGGTGTCGCCGAAGGGGCGAAGCTCGCCGTCGGCGGCCGTCGCGTCACCGCCGGGGCGCTGGCCCGCGGCGCCTTCGTCGAGCCCACCGTCTTCGACGGTTGCGAGGACGGCATGGCGATCGTGCGGGAGGAGATCTTCGGACCGGTCATGACGGTGCTCTCCTTCGAGGGCGAGGAGGAGGTGATCGAGCGGGCGAACGCCACCGAGTTCGGCCTCGCCGCCGGTGTCTTCACCCGCGACCTTGCCCGCGGCCACCGAGTCGTCGCGGCGCTCGAGGCCGGCACCTGCTGGATCAACCACTACAACGTGACGCCGATCGAGCTGCCCTTCGGCGGCGTCAAGCGCTCCGGCCTCGGCCGCGAGAACAGCCGCGCCGCCCTCGAGCACTACACCCAGCTGAAGAGCGTCTACGTGGCGCTCGCGCCGATCGACGCGCCGTACTGAGAAGTCCGATGCAGGCCGACACCTACGACTACGTGATCGTCGGCTCCGGCTCGGCGGGCTCGGTGCTCGCGAGCCGGCTGACGGAGGACCCGGCCACCACCGTGCTCGTCCTCGAGGCGGGCGGCGGCGACGGGTCCGTGTTCATTCAGATGCCGAGCGCCCTCTCCATCCCGATGAACATGGAGAAGTACAACTGGTTCTACGAGAGCGAGCCGGAGCCCGGCCTCGGCGGGCGCCGACTGCACACGCCGCGCGGAAAAGTGCTCGGCGGCTCGTCCTCGATCAACGGCCTCGTCTACATCCGCGGCAACCCGCTCGACTTCGACGGCTGGGAGGAACAGGGGGCGGCCGGCTGGGGCTACCGCCACGTGCTGCCCTATTTCCGGCGCGCCGAGACGCGCGAGGAGGGCGGCAACGAATATCGCGGCAGCGACGGGCCGCTCTCCACCCGCTACGGCCCGCTGAAGAACCCGCTCTACCGCGCCTTCATCGAGGCGGCGAAAGAGGCCGGCTACGCCGAGACGGACGACGTCAACGGCTATCGCCAGGAAGGCTTCGGGCGCATGGACATGACGGTGAAGGACGGCGTCCGCGCCTCCGCCGCCAACGCCTACCTGAAGCCGGCGGTGAAGCGGGCGAACCTCCGCGTCCTCACCGGCGCGCTCGCCACCCGCATCGCCTTCGACGGCCGCCGCGCCACCGGCCTCGCTTACCGGCGGGGCGGCACCGAACACCGCGTCCATGCCCGCCGCGGCGTCATCCTCGCCGGCGGGCCGATCAACTCGCCGCAGCTCCTGAAGCTTTCGGGCGTCGGCCCGGCGACCGAGCTCGCCTCGCACGGCATCGACGTCGTGCACGAGCTGCCCGGCGTTGGCGAGAACCTGCAGGACCACCTGGAGTTCTACTTCCAGGTCGCCTGCACGCAGCCGATCACCCTCTATTCGTCGATGAACCCGCTCGCGAAGGCGCTGATCGGGATGCGCTGGCTCGCCTTCAAGGATGGCCTCGGCGCCACCAACCACTTCGAGAGCTGCGGCTTCATCCGCTCCCGCGCCGGTATCCGCTATCCGGACATCCAGTACCACTTCCTGCCGCTCGCCGTGACCTACGACGGCCAGGGCCTCGCCTCCGAGCACGGCTTCCAGGCCCACGTCGGCCCGATGCGCTCGAAGAGCCGCGGCTGGGTGCGCCTGCGCTCGCCCGACCCGCTCGACAAGCCCCGCGTCTTCTTCAACTACCTCAGCCACCCGGACGACATGGTGGAGATGCGCGCCTGCGTGCGCCTCACCCGCGAGATCTTCGCGCAGAAGGCCTTCGACCCCTATCGCGGCCGCGAGTTGCAGCCCGGCGCCGACGTCGTCACCGACGAGGCGATCGACGCCTTCGTCCGTCAGAAGGTCGAAAGCGCCTACCACCCCTCCTGCACCTGCAAGATGGGCAGCCCCTCCGACCCGATGGCGGTGGTCGACGCCACCACCATGGGCGTCATCGGCATGGACCGGCTCTATGTCGCCGACTCCTCGGTGATGCCGGCCGTCACCACCGGCAACCTCAACGCGCCGACCATCATGATCGGCGAGAAGGCCGCCGACATCATCCGCGGCAAGCCCGCCCTCCCCCCCTCCAACGCCCCCTACTTCGTCGCCGACGGCTGGGAGGAGCGGCAGCGGTAGGGGCTTGGGATGCGCGGTCTGGCGGCCTACGATCGACGCGTGCCACCGGAGGCTGTCATGGAACCTCGTCGCGCCAGGAGCCTCCTCATCGATCCCGCGCCGCCGACCTCACTCATCGCCTGGCTCACCGCGCTCGAGCCGCTCGACGAGGACTTCCCTCCGTTCGAGGATCTTCCCATCGAGCCCGTCGAGCTGTAACGGCGCGCTGACGGGCCCGCACCGGCGGCCCGGTGTCGGCCCTCGCATTCGGCCCGTCTGCGAGGAGGCCCGTCGCCACCCGTCTCGCCGATGTGCTATCGCCGTCGCGGGATGGTGAGCGCGGGGGCGCGGCATGGGTGGCGAGACGACGACGGCGGTGGCCGGGCCCGCGCCGGTGAAACTCGAGCGGTCCGTCGGGGCGCTCGGGGTGCTCGGCCAGTCGGTGGCGGGCGTCGCGCCCTCGACGACGCCGACGATCAACATCGCCCTCGTCTTCGCCGCGGCGGGCTCGGCCTCGTGGCTCGCCTATCTCGTCGCCACCCTCGCTGTGCTGCTCGTCGCCCTCAACCTCGTGCCCTTCGCCCGCCGCTTCGCCGGCGCCGGGTCGCTGTCGGAGTTCGTCGCCCACGGCCTCGGGCCGATGGCCCGGCTCGTCACCGCCTGGGCGCTCCTCATCGCCTATCTCGCCGTGCCGATCGCGACGCTCGCCGGCTGCGCCGGCTACCTGCAGGCGATCTTCCAGATGGCGGGCCTCCACGTGCCGACCGTCGTGCTCGTCGCCGTGGCGGGAGCCGGGGCGGCGGCGCTGGCGCTCCGCGACGTCCGCCTGTCCACCGTCCTCATGCTCGCCCTCGAGGGCGCCTCGATGCTCCTCGTGATGTTGCTCGGCTTCGCCATCCTGGCGCGCCAGGGGATGGCCGTGGACCTGTCGCAGTTCACCCTCACCGGCTTTTCGTTGTCGGGCATGAACAGCGCGCTCCTCATCGGCGTCCTCTCCTTCGTCGGCTTCGAGGCGACGGCGACGCTCGGTGCCGAGGCGCGCCGGCCACTCGTCGACATCCCGCGCACGCTCCTGCTCGCGCCGCTCATCACCGGCGTCTTCTTCATCTTCTCCGCCTACGTGATCGTGCTCGGCTTCAACCGCTACGGCATCGCGGCGGCGACGAGCAGCGCCCCCCTCGACGAACTCGCCCGCGCCCTCCACCTGCCCGGGCTCGGCATTCTCGTCTCGGTCGGCGCGGCGGTGAGCCTCTTCACCTGCGTGGTCGCGACCCTCGTCGCCTCCTCGCGCGTCGCCTTCTCGCTCGCCCGCGAGAACGCCCTGCCCGCGGTGCTCGGCCGGCTCGACCCGCGCCACGACGCGCCGACGATCGCCGTCTGGGTGGCCGTGGCGATCTGTCTTGCGGCGAGCCTCGGCTTCGCCCTCTTCGCCGCCCCGCTCGACGTCTACGACTGGCTCGGCACCTTCTCGACCTTCGGCTGCATCCTCGCCTACGGCCTGACGGCCATTGCGATGCCGGTATTCATGCGGCGCGAGGGAACGCTGCGCGCCTGGCACCTCGCCGTGTCGATCCTCGCGCTCGCAGTGCTCGCCTACGTGCTCTACGGCTCCGTCTGGCCGGTGCCGGCAGCCCCCTTCGACCTCTTGCCGTGGCTCTTCATCGCCCTCCTCGTCCTCGGCGTCGGGTGGTCGGTGGCGCTCCGCCGCCAGGGCGGGACCGCCTGACGCAGGCCGGAACCTCGCGGCTGGCGGGACGTTGGCTCGCCGGGAGGGGGTAACCGGAGATTCAGCATGACCGACATCAAATCCGCCAGGATCCTCATACTCGCCACCGACGGCTTCGAGCAGTCCGAACTGATGGTGCCACTCGAGAAGCTGCGCGAGGCCGGCGCCACCGTCGAGGTCGCCTCGCCGGACGGCGGGCCGATCCGCGGCTGGAACGAGAAGGACTGGGGCGAGCGCGTCGACGCCGACCGCCGCATCGCCGAGGTCGACCCCGCCGCCTACGACGCGCTGGTGCTGCCGGGCGGCCAGATCAATCCGGACGTCCTGCGCGTCGACGCCGACGCCATGCGGGTCGTCAAGGCGATGGTGGCGAGCGGCAAGACGGTGGCCGCGATCTGCCACGCGCCGTGGCTCCTCGTCGAGGCGGGCGCCGTGCGCGGCAAGCGCGTCACCTCCTACAACTCGATCCGCACCGACGTCGAGAATGCCGGCGGCCGCTGGGTCGACGAGGCGGTGGTGACCGACGGCGGCCTCATCACCAGCCGCAACCCCGGCGATCTTCCGGCCTTCGTTGCGAAGATCATCGAGGAGGTCGAGGAAGGCCGCCACGAGCCGCGCAAGGTCGCCTGAGCGGTCTGCCGGTGAAGACCCGAAGGCCCGCCGCCCCCCGCGGCGGGCCTCGGCATGTCCGGGCCTGCGGCAACCGTCCTCAGCGCGCGTCGACGAGGTTGAAGTTGGTCGAGGGGTGCACGCCGGAAAACAGCAGCTTGATGATCACCGCGGCCATCGGCTCGAGGTTGCGGGCCTGCGACAGGGGCCCGAGGTCGACCGGCAGGCAGCCCATCTCCCGGATCAGCCCCGCGACCCGTTCCTTCGCGGCGGCCTCGTTGCCGCAGATCGGCACGCTCAGCGGGCGCCCGTCGAACACCGGCGGCGCCATCGTCCAGACGCTCGCCTGGCAGAGGTGGAAGGCCTTCACGACGGAGGCGCCCCGCGCCGTCTGGGCGATCTGCTCGGCGAGCGACCACCCGCCGCCGGTCGCCATCGTGAAGGTCTCAGTCTCCACCGCATTGTTGCAGTCGATGACGAGCTTGCCGACAAAGGCGCCGTCCGCCGCGCCGGCCTCCAGCAGCGTGCTGAGCGCCCCTTCGTAACGCACCGCCAGAAGCACGACGTCGGCGAACGCAACGGCCTCCCGCAGCGTCCCCGACCGCGCTGACGGGCCAAGACCCCGCGCCAGTTCCGCGGCGCGCTCGGGCGTCCGCCCCGCCACGCACACCTCGTGGCCGAGACCGCTCCAGCGCCCGCCGAGAGCGCTCCCCATCGACCCGGAACCCAGTATGCCGATCCGCATCCGCGCTTCCTCCTCTGTGCGCGCGAAGCTTGCGGGGGAACAAGCGTTCATTCAAATTGATAGTTATGAACCTCGACTTCAGCGAAGCTGAACTGCGACGCCTCGATCTCAACCTGCTCCTCGTCTTTTCGGCGGTGATGCGGACGGGCAGCGCGCGGGCGGCGGCGGAGCAGCTCCACATCGGCCAGCCGGCGATCAGCATGGCGCTGTCGCGCCTGCAGCGGGAGATCGGCCACACGCTCTTCGTGCGCGGCCGGCGCGGTCTCGAGCCGACGCCGGTTTCGGAGCGGCTGCAAGCCGGGATCGGCCCGGCCTTGCAGGCAATCGACGCCGCCCTCCACCGCGTCGCCGCCTTCGACCCGGAGACGAGCGACCGGGCGTTCCGCATCGGCCTCGCCGACGATCTCGAGTGCTGGCTCTTTCCGGCGCTGCGGCGCCGCATCGCCGCAGAGGCGCCCTCGGTCGTGCTGATCGCGCGATCGATCGACCACCTGTCGGCGGAGGAGAAGCTGCAGTCCGGCGCCGTCGACCTCGCCATCGGCGTCCAGCCGGTGTCGCGCCGCCCGGGCATCCACGACGAGGAGCTCTATGTGGAGGACTTCGTCGTCCTCGCCTCGAAGGAGTGCCGGCTGCCCGACCCGCTCACCATGGACGACTACCTCGCCTTGCCCCACGCTCTCGTGTCGACCGCCGGCGCGCCGTCGGGCATCGTCGACGTCGCGCTCGAACGGCTCGGCCTCAGGCGGCGCGTCGTCTCGGTGGTCCAGCACTTCCTGACGCTGCCGCCGCTGCTCGGCCCTGAGGGTCCGATCGCGACCGTGCCTCGCCACCCCGGAGCGATCATGGCCGCGCGGTTCGGCCTCGACGTGCGCGAGCTGCCGATCGCTTCGCCGACCTTCCGCACGCGGCTCCTCTGGCACCGGCGCGGGCAAGACGATCCAGCACTCGTCTGGCTCCGCGGCTGCGTCGTCCGCGCCATCGCGAAAGCCGAGGCGGCAGAGGCCGCCTGACGCCTCGTCAGGCCGCGCGGGCGACCTCGAGACCGAGGCGGTCGCGCAGCGTCTTCGGGAGCTGGCGGGCGGACTTGACGCGCGGCTGCTCCATCTCGGCGAGCGTCGCAGCCTGAGCGCCGTGAAGGGCCTCGTAGTCGGCATAGTTGTCGAAGCGGCGGCGGGTGACGTTATCGACGAAGGTCTCCGCCGGAACGCCCTCGGCGAGGATCAGGGCGTGGTCGTCGAGCTCGACGTGGAAGTAGGTGAAGCGCTCGGGCATTTCGGCCTCGCGCACGATCGTCGATCCGTTGACGAGCGCGCCGGCCTGGACGAGGAGGCCACCCAGCAGAAGAGCGTGATCCGGGGACAAAAGCAGGTCGCGGGTCGGCAGGCCCTCGTCGAGGGCTCCCGACGTGATGCGGATCGGGAACGTCCGCAGCGGGTCGGTGAAGGTGCTCGCCACCGTCTGCCGGCCGACGAACCGCACCGGCGCCACGCGGCCGTCCGCCGTCAGCACGAGATCGCCGGGCGACAGGTCCTCGACGGCCACCGCCCCGTCCGGCGTCGCGATGCGCGTGCCGGCGAGGAAGCAGACGACGAAGTCGGCCGTCGAGTAGGCAAGCGGCGCCGAGGGCACCGTGGCATCGTTCGTGAAGTACCGGTAGGTCGCCCCGCCCATCACGCCGAGCCAACCGCCGTCGATGGAGCCGAGATAGACGAAGTTGTAGGTGTTGTTGTTCGAGAGGTCGGTGACGACGATCGTTTCTCCCACGGTGAAGTCGCCACTGGACGACGTCGTGACGTCGAATCGGCTTCCCCAGGCGGTGATCTGCGTGTTGCCCTGATCGAGCGTCACGCCCCAGAGATAGAGGGCCTCGTAGGTTGCCATGTTGCGCTTCGGTCCCTGAGCCGCCGGCCCGTCCAGCAAGGCGCGCGCCTTGGGCGGAGGGCCGGTCCTTCCTCAACCGGCTCAGGATTCCATCCCGACCTTGCGCCGGGCTGGCGGGCCGCCACGCCTCCGGAGCTTGCGGGCCGGCACGGCCCCGCGGAGCCGCGGCGTCTGCGGCGGGGGCCGCCGGGCCGTCCCCGGGCACCCCTACTCGATGGTGCCGCCGAGCGTGCACTGGCCGCCATTCGCGGTGCCGGTCGAGGCGATGAAGACGAACAGGGATGTTCCAGCCGGGACCGTCAGCGGGTTCTTGTATTCGATCACCGCCGTCTCGTCCGTGCCGTCCATGACACTCGACGCGGTGGAGAAGTATCCCCGCGCGTCGTCCATGTCGTTGAAGCCGACGACACCGATCCGCACGACGCCGTTGCTGATCCCGAAGCCGCAGTTGATCCATTGGATCTCGCGGACCTTGTTGCCCTTCTTTCCGAACTGAACGAAGCAGACGGCGCCGTCGCAGTCGGCCATGGCTCGCGCCCAGTAGGGCTTCGCGTCGCCGGCGGCCGCGGGACCGATCTTCTCCGCGTTCTTCACCTTGGTGTTCTGGCCGCTGACCGCATCGGCGGCGGCAGGGGCCGCCAGCAGCATCATGCCGAGGGCGACCGCGATCCGGTTGGGCGTCATCTTCATTCGCCCCAGTGGAACGCCCCGCTCGGTGCGGGGCGACGGCCCTTTCGATAGGCCGCACCGAGGCAGTACGGCGTGATCGCCGTCACGCTTTGCCGGCAAGGCGCCGACCACCGGCAACCTCCAGGACCCCGATGCCGCGCAGGAAGGCGAGGATCTCCCGCGCCGCCTCGGCGGGGTCCGGGTCGACCAGCAGCCGCCCGCCGCCGCCGGCGACCTCGGTCGCCGCTTTCAGGCGCTCGGCGGCCGAGCCGGCGGTGGTCGCCCCGGCGATGAGGCGCGGCCGGCGGCGCCATGGCCGTTCCTCGACCGCAAACGGCGCGACGCCCGCAGGCGCCTCGACGGTGCGGGGCGTGACGGTGCCGCGGCGGGCCGGCGCATAGGCGAAGGGTCGTGGTGGCGGTGCCGCGGCATGAACGGTCACGACCGCCGGCAACGTCACCCGGACTCGCCGCCGGGCGCCGCGCGGCAGCGCCTGGTCGACGACGAGGACGCTCGGATCGGACGGGTCACGTTCCACCGCCACCGCGTCGGCGACGAGCGAGCAGCCGAGCGCCTCCGCCACCTGGTAGGGTACGAGGCCGGTGTCCTCGCCCCCCTCGCCGCGCCGGCCGGTGAGCACGAGGTCGACCGCCCCATCCCGCAGTGCCGCGACGAGGGCTGGCACCGGATCGGCCCCCTCCGCCGCCGCGAGCGCCATGATCGACGCGAGGCCGTGGCCGAGATGGTCGGCGACCGCCGTCGCATCGCCGCCGGCGTGCAGCCCTTCGACCCGCGCCCCGAGGGCGAGCGCGAGGGCCGTCGCCTGCGCCTCGGTCCGCACCGGCGCCGGCCGGCCGGAGGCCGGATGGCGACCGGCCGACAGGAGCACCCGCGCCGTCAGCGGCGCGGTCGGCCCTGCATCGTGGCGAGCGGACGTGGGGGCGGGCATTGCGACGGCATCATCACTCCGGGCGCCCTCGCCGCTGCCTTCCGTGTCGAGGAGGGCCAGCAACGCCGGCATCACCGCTTGCGCATCGGCGACGATCGCGAGCCCCGCCCGCTCGATCATCGCGGCGTGGAGGTCGGTGTTGACGGCGACGACGTGCTCGCACTTCGCCACACCCTGAAGGTGCTGCGGCGCCCCGGCGATGCCGAGGGCGAAGTAGCAGGTGGCGTCGAGCACCGTGCCGGAGGCGCCTACCTGCCGGTCGCGCGGCATCAGCCCGGCGTCGCAGACGACCCGGCTCGCCCCCGGGGTCGCGCGAAGCGCCGCGGCGAGGGCATGGAAGGCATCGAAGTCGGTGACGCCGTTGCCGGCCGAAACGACGAAGCCCGCTTCCGACAGCGGCACCGTCGCGGGATCGGCGGGGATGATCTCGGCCGACAGGGTGCCCAGAATCCGGGCCGCCGGGATCGGGCCCGATTCCGCCCCCGCTCCGGCCGCCTCGCCCGAGCGGAAAGTGCCGGATTCGCGGGCTGCCGCGCCATCGGCCGCGAGGTCTGCGACCGTCACCGACGGCGCCGAATGCGGGGGGCCGGAATAGGCGGCGACGATGTCGGGCAGCAGCGACACGAGCCGCGGCGGCGCCGTGCGCTGCTCCACCCGCCCCGCCCGCGCCGGCCGGGTCAGCACCCGTGCCGTGACGCTCTCCGCCCCGGCGAACAGCGGCTCGCCAAGACGTGCCGCGACGCGCCGCGCCAGATCGCCGCCCTCCGCTGTCTCAGGAAAAAGCACATGGCGGGGCGAGAATGCTCGGATCGCGGCGACGAGGGCCGCGGCGCGGCGGGCAGGGTCGTCGGAAACGTCGGGAACGTCGGATTGTGGTTCCCCTCCCTCCACCGCGAGGGGGGAGGGTTGCGTCGCGGTCTTGTCGAGCGCCCCGGATCCGTCTCCGGCGCGTGACAGCACCCGGTCAGCCCCGAGCGGACCCCAGTCGCCACCCTCCGCGAGGACCACGACCGCACCGCCAGCGGCGTCGGCGAGGAGGCGGGCGGCGCCGAGGAGCTGGCGGTCGTGGGCGCTCGGGCGCCCCGCCGGAAGGTCGGGCACGACGAGGACCAAACAGGACGGGGCGGCGATCGTGCGGACGGCGGGCACCCGGGCGGCTGCGGAGCCGGCGCTGGCTCCGGCCACTGCCGCGACCGCCGCGGACGCTCCGCCTTGACCTGCACCGCCGTCTCCCGCCGCCACACCGCCGGCCGCGAGCGACCGGTCGAGCCGCCGGCGCACCGCCGGCACGACGAGGGCGGCGAGGTCCGCCCGGGGGTCGCGGCGCGGGCGGCCGCTCGCCGTCGCCGCGGCGGCCTCGATCGTCGAGCGCGGCCGGCTGCCGCCGGCGACGATGCGCCTCGCCGCCTCGGCGCGGGGGTCGCGGCGGGGCCGGCTCACGTCACCGGCTCCGGCCGGCGGACGGCACCGGCGGGTGCAGCGGGCGACGGCGCTCCGGTGGCGCGCCCCGCTTCCACCGCCTCCCACAGAAGCTCGGCGACGTCCTTCACCTCCGGCCGCGGTGCCGGGACGCCTTCGAGCATCGCCGTGCAGCCGGGGCAGGCGACCGCCACCGTGGCGGCGCCCGTCTCGGCGGCCTGGCCCATGCGCAGGTCGGCGATGCGCCGCTCGCCCGGCACGTCCGTCACCGGCGCGCCGCCGCCGCCGCCGCAGCACATCGACTTCAGACCGGACCGGGCCATCTCCCGGCGCTCGAGGCCGAGCGCGTCGAGGAGCGCGCGCGGCGCCGCCGTCTCGCCGTTGTAGCGGCCGAGATAGCAGGGGTCGTGATAGGTGACCGCCGGCCCCGGAAGGGCCGCCGGCCGCAGCCGGCCCGCGGCGAGGAGTTCGGCGAGGAAGGTCGTGTGGTGGACGACTTCGAACCGCCCGCCGAGCGCCGGGTACTCGTTCTTCAGCACGTGGAAGGCGTGCGGGTCGGCAGTGAGGATGCGGCTGAAGCGCCGCGCCCCGAGCGCGGCGATGTTGTCGGCCGCGAGGCGCTGGAAGGTCGCCTCGTCGCCGAGCCGGCGGGCGAGGTCGCCGCAGTCGCGCTCGTCCGGGCCGAGCACGCCGAACTCGACGCCGGCCGCCTGGAGGAGGCGCACGAGGGCCCGAAGTGTCCGGCCGGTGCGCAGATCGTAGGCGCCCTCGCCGAGCCAGAGCAGCACGTCGGTGGCGCCGCCCTCCGGCACGACCGGCAGCGTCAGCCCGGCGGCGAAGTCGGTGCGGGCGGCGAGCGGCCGGGCCTGTGGCTCGTCGGCGTAGCGGAGCGCCGCCAGCGCATCCGCCCCCTTCCCCGGCACCGCGCCCTTCTCGAGCGTCTCGAAGCGGCGCATCCCGACGATGGCGTCGACGTGCTCGATCATCATCGGGCACTCCTCGACGCAGGCGCGACAGGTGGTGCACGACCAGATCGTCTCGGCCGGGATCATCGGCTCGACGAGCGGCAGCGCCGGACCGCCGTGGTGGGTTCCGACCGGCACGCCGGGATAGGGGCTGCCCGCGTAGCCCGCGTCGCCGCCCCCCGGCACCAGCGCGGCGGAGAGGTCCTGGATGAGCTTCTTCGGATTGAGCGGCTGGCCGGCGGCGAAGGCGGGGCACGCCGCCTCGCAGCGGCCGCACTGGATGCAGGCGTCGAACCCGGCGAGGCGGTTCCAGGCGAAGTCCGCCGGCACCGCGGCGCCGAGCCGGTCGGCGGAGAGGTCGAGCGGCGCGAGCGCCGTCTCGCGCTGCCCTTCGAAGCGGCCGGGGCGCGGGTGGGCGATCAGGTGGATGGCCCCGGCGACGATGTGGCGGAGCGGCCCACCGTAGACTTGCGCCGCGAGCCCGAAGGCGCCCGCTGCGGAAACGACGACGCCAATCCAGCCGATCACGCCGGGCGCGCCGAGGAGCGTCGCGAGCGCGACGACGAGCCCGCCGACGCCGAAGGCGGCGAACAGCCACGGCAGCACCGTAAAGCGCCCACCGGAGAGCCGCGCCGGCCGCGCCGGCGTCCGCCGCCCGCGCACCATCCCGGCGCCGGCGAGCATGGTCGCGAACGCCATCGCCGGGAGCAGCCAGTAGAGCCGCGAGGCCCCGAGCGTCGGCACGACCGCCAGCGCCGAGAACAGCCCGCCGGCGAGGAAGCCGCCAGCAATGAGCATGTGCATGCGCGCCGCGAACGGATCGCGGGCGACGACGTGGTGGACATCGACGAGGTAACGCTTCGGCAGCGTCAGGACCGCGGCAAGCGGCACCGCGGCGGGCTTGCCCACCCGCCAGAGCGCGATCCGACGCACGGCCTCGAAGGCCGCCCAGAGGGCAGCGGCGAGGGTGACGAGGGCGAGGGCGACACCGGGGGTCATGGCGCAACCGCAAGGGAGGTCGTCCCTCCCCTGCCAGGGGGAGGGACAGTCCGCCGGAGGCAGGGGGAGGACCACCCCCGAACGCCGCCACCGAAGCCGCCACGCGAACTCTCCCCCCTCGCGGGGGAGGTCGGCGCGCCGCCGGCGCGACGGGAGGGGGGGCGCCGCGGCAGCGGCGCGGGAGAAACCGGACGGTCCGCCGCTGCGGAGGACGTTGGGGAAGCGGTTCGCGCTTCACGGACCGCCGAGACCGCGGCGCCCCCCCTCCCTGCCCTCCCCCGCGAGGGGGGAGGGTTCGCGTCGGGATCGGGGTGAGGGTCGTGAACGGCGGTGGTGAGGTCGGTCGTGACCCGGTGAGCCGGACGGTCGTCCGAGCGAGCCGTCACCAACGCGTCCACCAGTGCGCCGGGACTCCGTCCCGTCAGTTCGTGACCTTCACCGCGAACGGCGGCTTGCCGTCGGTCTTGAAGGCGCCGGACCAGTGGCCGTTCTTCATGGTGGCCGAGCAGGAGATCGAGACCTCCTGGCCGGAATAGAGATTGCCGAACCGGCAGTAGCCCTTGCCGGGAATGACCTCGAGCTTCTTCCCCCAGCCCGTCGCGAGTGCGACCACGTTGAGACGGCCGGCCGTTTTCTGGTTCCAGCGCGTGCCCGTTCCCACGAACATGAACATGCTCGTGCCGTTGGTGAAGGCGAGACCGCGCAACCCGTCGCTCAACTCGATTTCCGCTACCGCGCTCCCGCAGCCGTGATAGCGCGGCATCCGGCCCCCATGCAGCGCATCGGTGCACTCGCCGTTGACCCGCAAGGCGGCGACCGCCTTCGCTTCGGCGGCAGCGACCTGCCCCGTCGACACCACCAGCAAGCTCGTAGCCGCGACGGCGCACCACAACTCTCCCAACCGCATGATCAGCTCCAGTCAACCCGATGGAGCGATACTACCGACACGTGTGTGAACTGGAAGTCTTCAGGTGGACCCACCGGCGCCGGAGTCCGGTCGGTGGCGGAGATGCCTCAGATGTCCTTGCAGAGCCGCAGCGCGTCGTAGAGGGCGGCGTGGATGTTGCGGCCGGCGACGCAGTCGCCGACGCGGTAGAGGGCATAGCCGTTGCCGTAGTCGGCCGCGCCGTTCGCCGCCGCGGGCCCGGCCCCGTTCCGGCCCAACCGCTCCGCCCACGGCTGCGGGCGGCCGGCCACGAGGGCGTGCTGGTCGGTGACACCGTCGTTGACGGAGCCGGCGCGGAGCGCGCGGAAGACGGCGTCCACCGGCAAGGTCCCGAATTCGGTGACGACACGGTCGACGAGGCGCTCCTCCTCGGCGAGCGTCATGGTGTTCCTCAGCACGGCGACGAGGCGGTTGCCCTCCGGGTAGACCTCGGCGAGCTCGGTGTTCGGCGTCATCACCACGCCGAGCTTGTAGAGCTCGCGCAGGTGGACCGGCTGGTTGGTGGTGCCGATCTCCTCGCCGACCATGCGGTCCTGGGTGGCGATCTCGACGAGGCAGCCCTTCTTGGCCAGGAACTCCGCCGTCGAGGCCCCCTGGTGCTGGCCGGTGGCGTCGTAGAGGAGGACGGAGCCCGCCGCCTCGACCTTGCCGGTCAGCACGTCCCAGGTCGGCACGACGTGGGCGGCGCCCGCGACTTCGTCGAGGTTCGGCCGGCCGCCGGTCGCGACGACGACGACGTCCGGCTTCTCGGCGAGAACCGCCGCGTCCGTCGCCTCCGTGCCGAGCCGGACGTCGACGCCGAGCTTCTTCACCTGGGCGGCGAGCCAGCGCGGGATGCCCGACAGCGCCTCGCGCCACGTCGCCTTGGCGGCGATGTTGATCTGGCCGCCGAGCTCCCGCTCCTTCTCGAACAGCACGACGGCGTGGCCGCGCTCGGCCAGCACCCGCGCCGCCTCGAGGCCGGCCGGGCCGCCGCCGACCACCACCGCCTTCAGCGGCCGCGCCGCCTTCGGGATGACGTGCGGCATCGTCGCCTCGCGGCCGGTGGCGGCGTTCTGCAGGCAGAGCGCGTCGCCGCCCACATAGATGCGGTCGATGCAGTAGCCGGCGCCGACGCACTGCCGGATGTCGTCGGCGCGGCCCTCGATCAGCTTCTTGACGAGGTGCGGGTCGGCGATGTGGGCGCGCGTCATCGCCACCATGTCGACGTGGCCTTCCGCGACCGCCCGGGCGCCGGTGGCGAGGTCGGTGACGCGCTGGGCGTGGAACACCGGCACCTCCACCTCGCGCTTGATGGCGCTCGCGAGATAGAGGAAGGGCGCCACGGGAAAGCTCATGTTCGGCAGCGAGATCGCGTGGGCGATGTGGTCGCGTGCCTGGCCGCCGATGATGTTGAGGAAGTCGACGAGGCCGCGGCGGGTGTACTCGGCGGCGATCGTCACGCAGTCCTCGTGGCTGAGGCCCTCGGCGAGCATCTCGTCGGCCGACATGCGGATGCCGATCACGTAGTCGCCGCCGGTCGCCTCGCGCATCGCCGCCAGCACCTCGGCACCGAAGCGCATGCGGTTCTCCAGCGAGCCGCCGTACTCGTCGGTGCGGTGGTTGACGGTCGGGCTCCAGAACTGGTCGATCAGGTGGCCGTGGGCGGCGGAAATCTCGAGGCCGTCGAGGCCGCCCTCGCGGCAGCGCCGGGCGGCGGCCGCGAAGTCGGCGACGACGCGCGCGATGTCGCCCTTGTCCATCTCGCGCGGCACCGACCGGCTCGCCGGCTCGCGGCGCGGCGAGGAGGAGATGGTCGGGAACCAGTTGTCGGTGTCCCACTTCGTCCGCCGGCCCATGTGGGTCAGCTGGATCATCAGCCGGGCGCCGTGGCGGTGGATGCGCTCGGAGAAGCTCTCGAAGAACGGGATGACGCTGTCGTCGGCCACCGAGATCTGCGCCCACGGCGTCGCCGGGCTGTCGATCGCCACCGACGAGGAGCCGCCGAACATGGTGAGGCCGATGCCGCCCTTCGCCTTCTCCTCGTGGTAGAGCTGGTAGCGCTCCTGCGGCTTGCCGTCCTTGCCGTAGCCCGGGGCGTGGCTCGTCGACATCACGCGGTTGCGGATCGTGACGCCCCGGATGGTCAGGGGCTTCAGGAGGGCGTCGGCGTTGGCGATCATGACGAGGCGCGCTCCTCGCGCGGCGAGCGGCCGAAGTGGCGGCGATAGGCGGTGGAGAAGTGCGCGGCCGACTGGAAGCCGCAGGCGAGGCCGACGTCGGTGACGCTCATCGGGGTCTGGCGGAGGAGCTCGCGGGCGTGCACGAGCCGCCGCCCGAGGGCGAACTCGGCCGGCGAGGTGCCGAGGTGGCGGCGGAAGAGGCGCTCGAGCTGGCGCGGCGACATGCCGACCCCGGCGGCCACCTCCGCCACCGTCAGCGGCCGCTCGATCGCCGCGTCCATCATGCGGGCGGCGCGCGCGAGCGCCGGGTGCAGGTGCTCGATGCGGGAGGGCAGCGGCAAGGGCTGGCGGTCGCCCCCGGCGCGCGGCCGCTCGACCATGAACTGGTCCGACACCTTCGCCGCCACCGGCTTGCCGTGGCGCGCCTCGATCAGCGTCAGCATCAGTTCGAGCGGTGCGATGCCGCCGGTGCAGGTGAGCCGCTCGCGGTCGGCGACGAAGAGGTCCTCGGTGAAGGTGACGCCGGCGAACTCCTCGCGGATCGCCGTCAGGTTCTCCCAGTGGATCGCCGCCCGGTACCCGTCGAGCAGCCCCGCCTCGGCGAGGGCGAAGGTGCCGGTGCAGAGGCCGCCGAGCACGACGCCGCGGCGCGCGAGGCGCCGGAGCGCGTCGGACAGCGGCTTGTCGACGGCGTTCCTCACCTGAACGCCGCCGCAGACGAACAGGACGTCGAAGGGCGCCGCGTCGGCGAGGCGCAGGGTCGGCGACAGCGACAGGCCGTTGCTCGCCGTCACCGGCGCACCGTCGAGGGTCACCACCGACCAGCGGTAGTCGTCGGCGAGCGAGACGTAGTTCGCCATCCGGCACGCCTCGAGGGCGTTGACGAGGGCGATCGCCGAGTAGTTCGGCAGCGTCAGGAAGCCGATCCGCGACAGCCGCGCGAGAAGCGGCGGCGGGGGCGGCCCGGCCGCGGCGCTCACCGGTCGACGACGAGATCGGTCAGCGGCTTCGAGCAGCACAGGAGTACCAGTCCATCGTCGATCTCGCGCTGGCGGATGCCGCCGGCATGCTTCATGTCCACCGTGCCCGAAACGAGGCGCGACTTGCACGTCCCGCAGAGGCCCTTGGTGCAGGAGGCCGGCAGCCGCATGCCCGCAAGCCGCGCCGCCTGCAGCACGAACGTGTCGTCGGGGCAGTCGATCGCGCGGCCCGACCTCGCGAACGTCACGCGGAAGCTGCCGCGCGCCTCGCCCTCGACGAGCTTCTCGACCGCCTCGGCGGCCTCCGCCTGGGCGGTCGGGGCGAGGTCCTCGAAGGTGAAGCTCTCCTCATGATAGCGCCGCATGTCGGCGCCGCCATCGTCGAGCATCGCCCGCACCGCCTTCATGAACGGCGCCGGCCCGCAGGTGAACACCTCGCGCTCGCGGAAGTCGGGGGCGATCAGCGACAGCATCGGCAGCGACAGGCGGCCGCGGAAGCCCGGCCAGCCCGGCTCGCCGGTATCGCTCTCGACCACGTGCGCCACCTTGAAGCGCGGGTTGGCGCGCGCGAGGGCATCGAGCTCGGAGCGGAAGACGATGTCGCCCGGCGAGCGGGCGGCGTGGACGAAGACGACGTCCCGGTCCTCGCCGAGGTCGGCGAGCGCCCGGCTCATCGACATCAGCGGCGTGATCCCGCTGCCGCCGGACAGGAAGAGGTACTTGTCCGCTCGGTGGTTGGCGCAGGTGAAGTCGCCCATCGGGCCGACGGCGCGCACCTCCATGCCCGGCACGAGGGTGTCGTGCAGCCAGTTCGACACCGGCCCGCCGGGAACGCGCTTCACGGTGATGGCGAAGGTGTCGGGCCGCGAGGGCGAGGAGGCGATCGTGTAGCAGCGCTGCACCGGCTCCTCGCCGATCGGCCAGTCGAAGGTCATGAACTGGCCGGGCTTGAAGCGGAAGAGCCGCGGGTTGCGGGCGGTGAAGACGAAGGTCTTCACGTCGTGGGTCTCGTCGTGGACCTGCCGGCAGACGAGCAGGTCGTCGTCGTCCGCATCGAAGCGGGCCGGCACGTCGGCGAGCGCCGCGAGACGGTCGATCGGCGGGATCGGCGGCACCACGACCGGCTCGGCCGGTACCTCCGCCACCGGCGGCGCGAGGGCTGCGGCGGCCCGCCGCTCGGCCGGCGTCAGGGGGCCGGGCCCGACGAGCCGCGGGCCGTCCAGCGTGCCGTCGCGGCGGGCCGGCCCGGCGAAGGGTGGCGGTCCGGCATAGGCGTCGAGGTTCGGCACCGCCATGCGTGTCGCCGCATTCGGCGGCAACACCGTCGCCCCGGCGCTGCCGATCGGAGCGGCGGTGCCATGCTTCGCGGGTCCGGGCTGTCCCTTGGCTGCCATTGCGTGTTTCGCCGCCGTCGGCCCGTCCTCCCCCTGCCAGGGGGGAGGACAGCCGCGCCGGAGGCGCGGCAGGTGGGGGCCAGTCAAATCCGATGCCGGAGCCCGCGATGCACGGGCCCCACCCTGACCGCTCCGCGGTCTGTCCCTCCCCCTGGCAGGGGCGGGACCCGTCGCGCGCGCCTTACCGCTCCACGTACTCGGCGATCCGGCCGAGGTACCAGTTGGTGAACTTGTCCACGAGGCCCTCGGTGTAGGGCGAATAGGGGCCGGGCTCGTAGGCGGGGCTGCGGACGCCGGCGTGCTGGTAGCCGACGAGCTCGGAGTCCTGCGCGTTGGTGGCGATCCACACCTCGGTGAGCTTCTCGATATCGTAGTCGACGCCCTCGACTGCATCCTTGTGGACGAGCCACTTGGTGCGCAGCAGCGACTGCTCCGGGCCGAGCGGCAGCACCGAGAACACCACGGCGTGGTCGCTCATGAAGTGGTTCCAGGAGTTCGGCTGCGTCCAGAAATGCAGGCCGCCGAGCTTGCGCTCGGTGATGGTGCCGAGGAGCTTCCGGCAGGCGACCTCCGTCGACAGCGTGTGCGACTCGCCCGCCCCGTCCAGCGGCAGGCGCTGGGTGCGGTAGCCGGTCGCCATGTCGTCGAGGTGCTCAAGGGTGCGGGACGGGAAGCCCTTCGCCTCCCACTCGGCGTGATTGTCGTCGAGCAGGCAGGCATAGCGGTCCGCCTGCTCACGCCCCGTTTCGTCGAGTTGCTCGGGCGCGAAGCCGAAACCGTAGGCGAACAGGGGCACCGTCAGCTCGGGATGGTTGACCGAGCAGTGATAGCACTCCCGGTTGTTCTCCATCGTGATCTTCCAGTTGCCCGGCTCGATGATGTCCATCTCGAAGGCGACCTTGGTGTCGCGCAGGCCGTGCGGCTTGAGATAAGGCCGCATGGCGTCGGCCATTACGTCGAAGTCGGAGGGCGGGTCCTCGCTGAGGCAGACGAAGAGCAGTCCCTCGAGCGACTTCAGCGCCACCGGCTTCAGCCCGAAGCAGGTGTGGTCGAAGTCCTCGCCCATGTGCTCGGCGTACTGCAGGCGCCCGTCGAGGCCATAGGTCCACTGGTGGTAGCGGCAGACGAGGTTGCCGACGGTCGCCTTGTAGTCGTGCAGGAGGCGCGCGCCCCGGTGACGACAGACGTTGTGGACGGCGCGCACGCCGCCGTTGCCGTCGCGCAGGACGATCACGCTGGTGCGGCCGATGTCGACGACCATCGTGTCGCCCGGATGCGGCACGTCGGCCTCGACGCCGATGAAGATCCAGTGCCGGCCGAAGATCACCTCCATGTCGAGGTCGAAGATCTCCTGCGACAGGAAGAAGGGCTGCTCGAGGCCGAAACCCGGCCGGCGGCGCGCGATGAGGGCGCCGACACTCGTGTGGGGAACCTGCAGCATGGGGTCCGGATCTCCGCCACGGCGCCCGGGCGCCGCACCGACGGACGCGCGCCGCGCGCGTCTTGCGAATTGGAAGTGTTCCGCAGTCTCGGGTCGGCTACTTTTCTTGGCGCGACGCGTTTTTACTGTCGAGCGACATCGTGTCCGGTCGTGGCCCGATCACTCGAAGAGCCGCGTCCCGGCGAGCCGCGCCTGCGGCCCGCTTTCGCCTCCGCCGCGGCGTCCATCACGGGAGACGGTCGGCGTGAAGCCATGCACCGCCTTGAACTGGCGCGAGAAGTGGGCGCAGTCGGCAAAGCCGGATTCGAGCGCGATGTCGGTGATCGTCCGGTCGGTGGTCTCGAGCAGGAAGCGGGCGTAACGGAGCCGGAGCGCCCGGTAGAAGGCGCCGGGCCGTTCGCCCATCACCGCCTGGAAAAGGCGCTCGAGCTGGCGCGTCGAGAGGCGCAGGCGCTCGGCGATGTCGGCGATCGGCAGCGGGTCGGCGAGGTTCTGCTCCATCAGGTGGAGGGCGCGGCGCACCCGCTCGTCGCGCACCGCATCGGCCTCGCCGACCGGCGGGTGCGGCTGCGCCTCGCTGCCGGCGCGCGGCCGGTCGAGGAGGAGCACGTGGCGCGTCTTCTGGGCGACGGCGCGGCCGAGGTGGCGCTCGACGATGAGGGTCGCGAGGTCGGACACGCCGCCGCCGCCGGAACAGGTGATGCGGTCGCCCTCGTCGACGAACAGCCGGTCGGCGACGGGCACGTGGTGGGGAAAGGCGTCGAGGAAGTCCTGGCGGTGGTACCAGGAGACGCAGCAGCGCCGCCCGGTCATCAGCCCCGCGCGGGCGAGCACGAAGGAGCCGGTGCAGACGCCGACGAGGGTGACGCCGGCGGCCGCGGCGCGCTCCAGATAGGCGACGGTGGCGGCGTCGACCTGCGCGCCCGCCGACAGGAGGCCGCCGACCACCACCACGTAGTCGAAGGTGCGCGGGTCGACGAGCGGCGCGGTGCGCGCGACGGTGACGCCGCAGCTCGCCCGCACCGGCTCCTCCCGGCTCGCCATCACCGACCAGCGGCAGAGGATCTGCCGCGACCGGTCGCCCTCGTCGGCCGCAAGGCGCAGGTGGTCGACGAAGAGGGAGAAGGCCGAGAGGGTAAAGTCGTCGGCGAGAATGAAGCCGACGGCGAGCAGGGGGCGCCCTGCCCCCTCCCCCGGCGATTGCGTGCTGCGGACGGCGTCCATTCTCGACCTCGGGGGCCCCTGATCCGGGAGCCCATGATTCTGGAGCCCATCACCCTGGAGCCCATCCCCCAGGGCCCCGTTGCGCCCGCACCTTAGCAGACCGGCACCGCACCGGGACCGGAATGCAACGCCCGGCAAAGGTTCGTCGGCGACGCTGGCATGCCGATTGCGAGCTCCCGTAACGGTGCGATATCAATTCGGTGAACGCGGCGACACCGGCGAAAAGCTGGGCACCGCGCTCCCGCAGAGGGCAAACCGCAACCATGGCGCTGACCGCGACATCCGACAGCGATTCCTTCGCCGCCTTCCCGTCCCGCGCCGCCTCGCCCGCCTTGCGGTCAGGGCTCCGCCAGATGGCCGCCGGCACCCTCCTCGGGGCCGTTCTCGCCCTCGGCCTCGCTCCGACGGCCGCCGACGCGGGCGAGGCGCGGATCGCCTCGACAGCGCCCGCCCCCGCCCCGGACGGGGACGACCGTCAAAACGTCACCATCATCCTCCGCTCGCCGAACCGGATCGTCGAAGGCGAGCGGGTGACGCTCCAGTCGGCGGTGCGCTTTTCCGGCCGGGCGTGGGACGAGGCCCGGATCGAGATCCTGGCGAATGGCGTCGTCGTCTCCCGGACGATCGCCCTGCGGGGCGGCCTCTGGTACGCACCGCGCACCAAGATCCCGGCCGGCGACTACGAGTTCACGGCCCGTGCCGTCTCCCCGGACGGCAAGCGCGACGTCTCGGACGTGCTGCGCGTGACGGTGTCGCCGCCCATCCTGCTCGACCCGGAGACCCTCGCCGGCAAGAACGTCTACACGGTCGGCAGCCTCGCCCCGGCCGCACCGACGGCGCCCGGCCACACCGGCTGAACCGCCCGCGGCGGGAGCCCACCGGGCCGGCGCCTCCCCAATTCTCGCCGGGGCGGCGGTCGCCAGCGCACGAAATGGCAGGCTCCGTCGACGATCCGGCGGCGCAGCGGAGACCACCCGCTCGTCACGACGTCGCACCTGATCCGCGTCAAGGCGGCCGGCGCCGTTGCCCCCAGAGTGGTGGTCGTCCCGGCGCGGACGTCGCCGGGGCGATCCCCGAGGAGCACCACCGTGAACCGCCTCTCCGTCTCCGCCGCAGCCCCCATTCCCGCAGACGAACGCCGCCTGCACTGGGTGATCGCCGTAGCGATCCTCGCGATGATCCCGCTCGGAATCGCCGCCGAGGAAATGGCGAAGGGTCCTGCGCGGGACTTCGTCTTCAACAGCCACAAGGCGCTCGGCCTTCTGATCCTCGTGCTCGCCACGTGGCGGCTCGGCGTGCGGCTGTCGGAGGGCTTCCCGCAGCCGGTGGCGCGCTACACCTTCGTCGAGCGCACCCTCGCCCACGCGGTGCATGGCCTCCTGCTGGCGGTGACGGTGCTTGCGCCGCTGACCGGCATCGGCCGCATCATCGGCAGAGGCCAGCCCCTGGAAATCTTCGGCCTGACGCTGCTGCCGGCGGGCCCCGGCAACCCCTTCGCCCTTTCGCTGGCGCGGAGCGTCCATTCCGGCCCGGTGCTCGTCCTCGGCCTCGGCGTGCTGATCGCCCTCCACGTCATCGGTGCGCTGAAGCACCACATCCTCGACCGCGACGCGACCCTCACCCGAATGCTGGGGCGCGCGCGGGCCTGAGGAGAAGGCTGGCTCTCAGCACTCCGGCAGGTTGACGGCGAGGCCGCCGAGGGACGTCTCCTTGTACTTGGTCGCCATGTCGCGGCCCGTCTCGCGCATCGTCACGATCACCTTGTCGAGCGAGACGACGTGGGTGCCGTCGCCGTGCAAAGCGAGCGAGGCGGCGTTGACGGCCGAGATCGCGCCGAAGGCGTTGCGCTCGATGCACGGCACCTGGACGAGGCCGGCGATCGGGTCGCAGGTCATGCCGAGGTGGTGCTCCATGCCGATCTCGGCGGCGTTCTCGATCTGCTCGTTGGTGCCGCCGAGCGCCGCGCAGAGGCCGGCCGCCGCCATCGAGCAGGCGACGCCCACCTCGCCCTGACAGCCGACCTCGGCGCCGGAGATCGAGGCGTTCATCTTGAAGAGGGCGCCGATGGCGGTGGCCGTCAGCAGGAAGGCGCGCACGCCCGCCGGCCCCGCCCCGGCGCAGTGGTCGAGATAATAGCGCAGCGTCGCCGGCACGACGCCGGCGGCGCCGTTCGTCGGGGCGGTGACGACGCGCCCGCCGGCGGCGTTCTCCTCGTTGACGGCGATCGCGTAGAGGCTCACCCAGTCCATCACCTCGTGGGCGGCGCGATCGTTGGCGTGGCTGCGGGCGAGGAGCCGGTCGCGGATCGACTTCGCCCGGCGCTTCACCTTGAGGCCACCCGGCAGCTCGCCGGTCGTCGCGACGCCGCGGTCGACGCAGGCCATCATCACCCGCGCGACGGCGTCGAGGTGGGCGTCGATCTCCGCATCCGGACGAAGGGCCCGCTCGTTCGCGAGGACGATCTCGGCGATCGAGAGGCCCGTGTGCCGGCCGATGGCGAGGAGGTCGCGCCCGCTGCGGAAGGGATGGGGGACGTTCACCGTCGTCTCGGTGGGGGTGCCGACCTCGGCCTCCGGAACGACGAAGCCGCCGCCGATCGAGCACCAGCGCTCGTGGGAGACGAGGGCGCCGTCGCGGTCGAAGGCGGCGAAGGCGAGGGTGTTCGGGTGCTTCGGCGTCTCGGTGTGGCCGTCGAAGAGGATGTCGCGGCCGTAGTCGAAGGCGATGCGGCGGCGGCCGCCGAGGTCGAGCGAGCCGCCGGCGCCGGCCGCGGCGAAGGCGGCGTCGGCCGCATCGGGATCGACGGTCGCCGGTTCCATGCCGGACAGGCCGAGGATGACGGCCCGGTCGGTGGCGTGGCCCTTGCCCGTCCAGGCGAGCGAACCGTAGAGGGCCACCTCGACCCGCTCCACCTCGGCGAGCCGTCCCGCCGCGTCGATGGCGGAAACGAAGACGTGCGCCGCCCGCATCGGCCCCACCGTGTGGGAGGACGACGGCCCGATGCCGATCTTGAAGAGCTCGAAGACGCTGATCATCGAAGCCGGCCTCCCCGCCGGACGAACGATTGCGCGTGGCGGGACCCTTCACCTTCCCCTCGAGGGGGAAGGTCGGACCGCGCAGCGGCCCGGGATCGGGTGCCGGCAGCCGGGAGGCTGCCGGAAAAAGACTCTCCGGCCGACAATCTGGGCGGTTTGTTCGCGGGCTCCCGCCCGCGGTCACCCCCACCCCGGCGACCTGCGGTCGCCGACCCTCCCCCTCGAGGGGAGGGTGAAGACCCCTACTCCGCCCGGAACTCCCGCCGCGCTTCGTCGAGATAATGCCAGACATAGGGCGCGAAGGAACGCCAGACCTCGATGTGGAAGGTCTCCGGCCCCGTGCGCGCGAGCACGATCTCGGCCTTGGCGAGCACCGTCCGCGTCGCCGACCCGACCGGGAAGGCGGCGAGCGACAGGTCGAGCGGGCAGCCGGCGGCGAGCACCGTTGCCGCTTTCGGCCCGGCGATCTCGATGCAGAGCTGGCGGTGCGAGACGTCGACCAGGGAATGCGGGAGACCGGTCGTCGCCCCCTCGATGGCGGCGGCGATCGGCGCCGGGTCGCTGGCGTCGGGGGCGAGCAGCAGCCACTCGTCCGGGCCGAGCCAGAGGGCGAGGCGGCCGCCGGCGACGCTGCAGGCGCCGCGCGACCGCGGCAGGGCCGCCCCGAAGGCGTCTCCGGCCGGGCCGATCGCCGCCTCGCGGCCGCGGAAGACGAAGCGGACGCAGGCGGGCGCCACCACCTTCAGCTCCGCCGCCGGCAGCGGAACCGTGGCGGCGGCGAGCATCGCGAGGGCGGCCGCGCGGGCCGGCAGAACGGGCGTCACCTCAGTCATTGAGCCGCGCTCCTTCGGGATCGTGGAAGACCGGCGCGGCCACCGTCACGGCGATCGTCCCGCCGGGCATCGGCACGTGCAGCGTCTCGCCCATCCGCGCGCGGCCGTCGCGCACCATCGCGAGGGCGATCGAGCGGCCGAGGACCGAGCTCCAGTAGGACGAGGTGACGTGGCCGATCATCGTCATCGGCACCGGCTCGTTCGGGTCGGCGACGATCTGCGCCCCTTCCTCGAGCACCACTTTCGGATCGACGGTGAGGAGCCCGACGAGTTGCTTGCGGCCCGCCCCGGTCATTTCCGGCCGCAGCACCGAGCGCTTGCCGACGAAGTCCTTCTTCGCCTTGCCGACCGCCCAGCCGAGGCCGACGTCGTCCGGCGTCGCGGTGCCGTCCGTCTCCTGGCCGACGATGATGTAGCCCTTCTCGGCCCGCAGCACGTGCATCGTCTCGGTGCCGTAGGGCGTGATGCCGTGCGCTTCGCCGGCGGCGACGATCGCCTCCCAGACGGTGCGGCCGTGGTCGGCCGGCACGTTCACCTCGAAGCCGAGCTCGCCGGTGAAGGAGACGCGGAACAGCCGCGTCGGCACGCCGGCGATGCGGCCCTCGCGGACGCTCATGTGCGGCATCGCCTCCTTCGAGAGGTCGATGCCCTCGACCAGCGGGGCGATGACGTCGCGGGCGCGCGGGCCCTGCACGGCGATGACGGCCCACTGCTCGGTGGTCGAGGTCAGCCAGACGTCGAGGTCCGGCCATTCGGTCTGCAGATAGTCCTCCATCATGTGGAGCACGCGCGGGGCACCGCCGGTCGTCGTCGTCACGTGGAAGCGGTCGGGCGCCATGCGGCCGACGACGCCGTCGTCGTAGACGAAGCCGTCCTCGCGCAGCATCACGCCGTAGCGCAGCCGCCCGGGCTCGAGCTTGGTCCAGGCGTTCGTGTACATGCGGTTCATGAACTCGGCCGCGTCGGGGCCGACCACCTCGATCTTGCCGAGGGTAGAGGCGTCGAAGATGCCGACGCTCTCGCGCACCGCCTTGCACTCGCGGGCGACGGCGGCGTGCATGTCCTCTCCGGCCTTCGGGAAGTACCAGGCGCGCTTCCACAGCCCGACGTCCTCGAAAGCGGCGCCATGGGCCTCGGCCCAGCCGTGGATTGGCGTCGTGCGGACGGGGTCGAAGAGGTCGCCGCGCGCCAGGCCGGCGAAGCTGCCGAAGGTGGTCGGCGTGTAGGGCGGGCGGAAGGTGGTGAGCCCGACCGCCGGCAGGGGCTTGGCGATGGCGTCGGAGACGATGGCGAGGGCGTTGAGGTTCGAGGTCTTGCCCTGGTCGGTCGCCATGCCCGTGGTGGTGTAGCGCTTGACGTGCTCGATCGAGACGAAGCCCTCGCGGGTGGCGAGCTTCACGTCCTTCGCCGTCACGTCGTTCTGGAAGTCGACGAAGGCCTTGGCGAAGGCCGGGTTGCGGCCGTGCGGTGCCGCGCCGATGGTGCCGCCGGCAGCGGCGGGGGCATGGGTGACGGCGAACGTCCGGCCGGAGCCGGCCGCGTTCGCCGCCTGCTCGCCGGCCGCGTGGCCCTCTGCCAACACGTCCGCGAGGCCGAACGTGCCGCGGCACGCGCCGGCGGAGCGCTCGCGGGCGAAGGACTGTCCCGGCAGGAAGGTCTTCGTCGCCTCGTCGAAGACGAGCTTGCCGCGCGACTGCGAGAAGAGGTGCACCGACGGCGTGAAGCCGCCGGACATCAGCACCGTGTCGCAGGTGACGATCACCGGCCGGGCGACGCTGCCGTCGGCGGCGACGGTGGCGAGGTGCGCCTCGCGCACCCGCAGACGGCCCCGCGTGCCGACGACGGTGGTCGAGGTCTGCACGGGCAGGCCCGCGGCCCGCGCCTTCTCCGGCAGCTCACCGTCGGCCACCGGGCGGAGGTCGGCGATGGCGGCGATGTCGACGCCGGCGGCCTTGAGGTCGAGCGCCGCCTGGTAGGCGGCGTCGTGGGCGGTGAAGATCACCGCGCGGCGGCCGACGACGGCGCCGTAGCGGTTGAGGTAGGTGCGGGCCGCGTCGGCGAGCATGACGCCCGGCCGGTCGTTCTCCGGGAACACCATCGGCCGCTCGATGGCGCCGGCGGCGATGACCACCTCCTTCGCCCGCACCTGCCACATCCGCTCGCGCGGCAGGTCGGCCGGCGGCACGGCGAGGTGGTCGGTGACGCGCTCGACGAGGCCGATGAGGTTGTGCGGGTACCAGCCGAAGGCCGTGGTGCGGGAGAGCAGCGTGACGCGCTCGTTTGCGGCGAGTTCGGCCAGCACCCCGGCGACCCACGCCGCCGCCGGCTGGCCCTCGATCGTCGCGGAGGTCTCCGACAGCAGCGAGCCGCCCATCTCGGCCTGCTCGTCGCAGAGGATGACGGTGGCGCCGCACGCCGCCGCGGCCCGGGCCGCCGCAAGGCCCGCCGGGCCGGCGCCGACGACGAGCACGTCGCAGTGGGCGTAGCGCTGGGTGTAGCTGTCGGCGTCCGCCGCAGTCGGCACGCGGCCGAGGCCGGCGGCGGCCCGGATCACCGGCTCGTAGACCGACTTCCAGAACGCCTTCGGCCACATGAAGGTCTTGTAGTAGAAGCCCGCCGGCAGCACCGGCGCGACGAGGTCGTTCACCGCCCCGACGTCGAACCGCAGCGACGGCGCCCGGTTCTGGCTGACCGCCACGAGGCCGTCCTTCAGCTCCACCTGGGTGGCGCGCAGGTTCGGCGTGTAGCGCGCCTCCTCCGACCCGACGCCGACGAGGGCGTTCGGCTCGTCCGAGCCGGCAGCCAGGATGCCGCGCGGCCGGTGGTACTTGAACGAGCGGCCGACGAGGTGGACGCTGTTGGCGATGAGGGCCGAGGCGAGGGTGTCGCCCCTGAGGCCGCGATAGAGCGTGCCGTCGAAGGTGAAGCGCACCGTCCGCTCGCGGTCGACGCGCCCGCCGGCGACGGCCCGGAACGGCTGGGAGGGCGGCAGCACGGTCATCGGGACGCCTCCGCCACCTTCTCCGCGAACTCCGGCGCCGCGAGGTCCGGCATCGGCTTGCCCGCCTCGTAGGTCGTCACGAACTTGTCCGTCACCGTGTGGCGGACCGCGTTGAAGAAGCGGCCGCAGCCGTGGATGTGGCGCCAGCGCTCGACGTGCAGGCCCTTCGGATTGCTGCGGGCGTAGAGGAAGGACGTCCAGCCGTCGTCGTCGAGGCTGTCGGGCGTGCGGGCGAGGTGCGCCTCGCCGGCATAGCGGAACTCCGCCTCCGGCCGGGCCTCGCCGCAATAGGGGCAGGCGATCAGCAGCATCGGTCTGGCCTCAGTGCGCGACGGCGGCGGCGGCCGCCTCGTCGATCAGCCGCCCCGCCTTGAAGCGGTCGAGCGCGAAGGGCGCGGCGATCGGGTGCGGCGTGCCGCGGGCGATGGTGTGGGCGAACACGTGGCCGGAGCCCGGCGTCGCCTTGAAGCCGCCGGTGCCCCAGCCGCAGTTGACGAAGAGGCCCGGCACCGGCGTCGTACCGATGATCGGCGAGCGGTCCGGCGTCACGTCGACGATGCCGCCCCAGTTGCGCAGCATCTTCAGCCGCCTGACCGTCGGCACGAGCTCGCAGATCGCGTCGAGGGTGTGGGTGGTGATGTGGAGCCCGCCGGTCTGCGAATAGGACGTGTAGGCGTCCGTGCCCGCGCCGATCACGAGCTCGCCCTTGTCCGACTGGCTGAGATAGGCGTGGATGGTGTTCGACATCACGACGCACGGGAACATCGGCTTGACCGGTTCCGACACCAGCGCCTGCAGGGGATAGCTCTCGAGCGGCATCCGCACGTCCGCCATGCCCATCACGACGGAGGTGTGGCCGGCGGCGACGACGCCGACCTTCTTCGCCCGGATGGTGCCGCGCGACGTCTCCACCGCCTCGACGGCGCCGTCGGCACCGCGGCGGATCGCCGTCACCTCGCAGTTCTGGATGATGTCGACGCCGAGCGCATCCGCGGCGCGGGCATAGCCCCACGCGACCGCGTCATGGCGGGCGGTGCCGCCGCGCCGCTGCAGGGCGCCGCCGAGGATCGGGTAGCGCATCCGCCCGAAGACGTTGAGGGCCGGCACGAAGGCCTGCACCCCCTCCGGGGTCAGCCACTCGTTGTCGACGCCGTTCAGCCGGTTCGCATGGACGTGGCGCTTGAAGGACTGCACGTCGTGGATGTTGTGGGCGAGCATCAGGACGCCGCGCGGCGAGTACATGACGTTGTAGTTGAGCGCCTGCGACAGCCCTTCCCAGAGCTTCACCGCGTGGTCGTAGAGCGCCGCCGATTCGTCGAACAGGTAGTTCGAGCGGATGATCGTCGTGTTGCGGCCGGTGTTGCCGCCGCCGAGCCAGCCCTTTTCGATGACGGCGACGTTGCGCACGCCGTGTTCGCTGGCGAGGTAGAAGGCGGTGGCGAGCCCGTGGCCGCCGGCGCCAACGATGACGACGTCGTAGGCGGCCTTCGGCTCCGGCGAGCGCCACTGCGGCTGCCAGCCCTGGTGGCCGCCGAACGCCTTCGCGAGCAGCGAGAGGGCGGAGAACTTCTGCATCGGTGCGACGGCCCCATCCCGGACGACGGCGGATGATGCGGCGCCGGCGCCTCGAGCGCGAGCACTGTTTCGGCGACCGCCTTGAACGAATGCGACATCAGCGGCACAGGGCGGCCGCCGCTGCGGCACTCGGCCACGCGGCTCGACGCGAACCGCGCCGGGTGGCGCGGGGTTTGTCGCCCCGACGCGGCGATTTCCGGGCGGCCGATGCGCCGGGGCCTGCCGTCCGGGGGCAATCACGTGACACACCTCAACGGCGCCGCGCCCGCGGCAGCACCGGCGCGCGGCGCCGACGATACCCTCTCCCGCAGGACCACCCTCGGCCTCAACGCGCTCAACCTCTTCCTCGCCGACGTTCGCGACGGCCTCGGCCCCTATCTGGCGATCTACCTCCTCGCCGCTCGCGGACCCGACCAGGGCTGGAACGAGGCGACGATCGGCGTCGTCATGACGATCGCCGGCTTCGCCGGTCTCCTCGCGCAGACGCCGGCCGGCGCGTTCATCGACGCGAGCCGCAACAAGCGCGGCGTCATCGTCGCGGCCGCCGTCGCGGTGACGCTGAGCTGCCTCGCTCTGCCGTTCATCGGCGGCTTCGCCGCCGTCGCCGCCACCCAATCGGTCGCCGCGATTGCCGGAGCCGTCTTCCCGCCGGCCCTCGCCGCCATCACCCTCGGGATCGTCGGACCCCGGCACTTCGCCCGGCGCGTCGGCCGCAACGAGGCGTTCAACCACGCCGGCAACGCCGCCTCGGCGGCCGTCGCCGGCTTCCTCGCCTACGTGTTCGGGCCGATCGTCGTGTTCTGGCTGATGGCGGTGCTCGCCGTCTTCAGCATCGGCGCCGTCCTCGTCATCCCGGCCGCCACCATCGATGACGAGAGCGCCCGCGGCCTTGCCGGCGCGGCGGCGGAGGGGCCGCACGCCGCCTCGGGCCTCTCGACGCTGCTCGCCAGCCGGCCGCTGCTCCTGTTCGCCGCGCTGATGGCGATGTTCCACTTCGCCAACGCAGCGATGCTGCCCTCGGTGGGCCAGCTGCTGACGCGCGTCGTCGGCGCCGACTACGCCACCTCGCTGATCGCCGCCTGCATCGTCGCGGCTCAGGTCGTCATGGTGCCGGTGGCGATGCTGGTCGGCGCCCGCGCCGACCGATGGGGCCGGAAGCCCTTCTTCCTCGCCGCCTTCGGCATCCTCGCGCTGCGCGGCGCGCTCTACACGCTGTCCGACGACCCGTTCTGGCTCGTCGCCGTGCAGCTCCTCGACGGCATCGGGGCCGGCATCTTCGGGGCCCTCTTCCCGGTGGTCGTCGCCGACCTGACGCGCGGCACTGGCCGCTTCAACGTCGCCCAGGGCGCTGTTGCGACGGCTCAGGGGATCGGTGCCGCCCTCAGTGCCAGCTTCGCCGGCGTCATCATCGTGTCCGTCGGCTATTCCGCGGCTTTCCTTGCCCTGGCGGCCGTCGCCGCCACCGGCTTCCTGCTCTACCTCACCGCCACGCCGGAGACGGGCGGCGGTCGCGGCGACTGAGCATGCGCCGGCGGGCGGCTTCGCCGCGTATACCCCCTTCCCGTCGGCCCCCTGGGCCCCTATATTCGCTCTGCCGGCTTCGGCCGGCTATGGCGATACAGCGGCGTCGTAATAAACCTATCGGACCCGGGGGCGGTACCCGGCGCCTCCACCCAAGCCCGTGATCTCTCGTGGGTTTCGGCGGGGGCGAAATAGGATCGACGAGGGTGTAAAGGTCGTTCGTTCGCTCGGCATGGTTCCGCCGTTATCGGGCCGAATCTATAGTTGCCAACGACAACTATGCCGAGGCGCGTCTGGCCGCGTAATGCGGTCCGATAACCTCATTCAAGTCCTTGCGGGGTCGCACCTGTAAGGCGGGGTTCGGGGGCACCTGGCAACAGAAGCCCTCACTTCCCTCCCTCCTGTCCCCATCCGATCCGCTGACCGATTTCCTCCGGGCGCGGAGCGAACCGGTGTTTCGGTGCGCGGTTCGGTATGGTATCGCGCGGCAGGGGCGACAGGCTGAGAACCGGGCGAGACTCGATGGCCGAAGACATCATCCGCTACGACGTGCTGGTGCAGGAAGCGCTGCGCTCCGTCGTGCGCAAGGTGCTGACGGAGGCGGCGCGCGCCGGCCTGCCGGGCGAGCACCACTTCTACATCGCCTTCGACACCGCGGCCCCCGGTGTCCGCCTCTCCTCGCGCATCCGCCAGAAATATCCGGAGGAGATGACGGTCGTCCTCCAGCACCAGTTCTGGGACTTCGTCGTCACCGACACCCAGTTCGAGGTGACGCTGTCCTTCGGCGGCGTGCCGGAGCGCCTCGTGGTGCCGTTCACCGCCGTGAAGGGCTTCTTCGACCCGTCCGTCCAGTTCGGCCTGCAGTTCGACCCCTCGCGCAATCCGGAGGCGGCCACGTCCGAAGAGGCGGCCCCGGCCGAGACCGGCCCGAAGCCGGCGCTTGCCAGCAGCGAGGGCCGGGCCGTCGAGCCGCCGAAGCCGGCACGGGCGTCCGTCCCCACCACCGCGGCCGCGAAACCGGCGCCGGAGCCCGCGCCCGCCACGCCGGCCGCCGCCGAGGAGAAGGCCGGAGAAGACGCCGCGCCCCCGAGCGCCGCCGTCGTCTCCCTCGACGCCTTCCGCAAGAAGACCTGAGGACGGGCGCTTGACGCGCCTTCACCGCGCCCACACTGTCTGACGGGCTCAAGGTGAGGCTTCGCGATGGCCGGTAAGGATGCGCTCGAGGACGCAGGCGATCGCGCCCCCGGCGCGCGTGCCGGACGAACGTCCGCCGAGGCGTTCGCGACGCGGCGCAGGGATCGCTCCCCGGCTGCGATGCAGGCGGACTGGGAACATCACAACCGGTCGGCCATCGACGCCTTCAACCGCCACGTCGAGACACGCGGCGTGGTGGGAGAAGACGACCGCCGCTACGGTTGATGCACTTCGACGTTCATCGGAACGCGGGCCGTGGCGCCGCTATCGCGCCCTACCTCATCGATCTTCAGCACGACGCCGTCTCTCGCTTGCGACTGCGCATCGTCGCGCCCTTGCTGAGGGCCGGAACCGTCGATCGCATCGCCATTCTCACGCCCGAGGTGACCGTCGCGGGCGCGGCGTTCCTCATCTCGATCCCCGAGCTCTTCGCCATTGAACAGCGTCGTCTCGGTCCGGTAGAGACCAACCTCGCCGTCCACCGCGACGCCGTCGTGCGGGCGCTCGACCTCGTCTTCACCGGCTTCTGAAGCGCGGCAGGAGGGATCGTCCGATGGCCGAGATCGTCAACCTGCGGATGGCGCGCAAGCGCAAGGCGCGGGAAGAGGCCGCCGCGGCGGCGGCCGAGGCGCGGGCGAAGCACGGACGCACGAAGGCGGAGCGGGACCTCGAGCGTGCCCGCGCCGAAAAGGCGGAGCGCGAGGCCGAGGCGCACCGGCTCGAGCGGACGACGCCTGTTGCGGGCGGCACGGCACGCGCAGCTGCGCCCACGGATTCCGTCGCCACCCCCTCCCCTGCCTGTCGGGGTTCCGAGCCCGCTGCAAGCCAGCCCCCCGGCGCCACATCCGACCAGACCACCATCCGCCCGGGCAGGGGAACGCCGCCCCTGCCGCAGCACCGCGACGTCCCGGAAGACGGCTAGCCGATGCCGCTCGAGAAGCGCTCCCTCACCCTCGAAGGCCATCGCACCAGCCTCGCCCTGGAACCGGAGTTCTGGGAAAGGCTTGCGGCGATGGCCTCGTCGCGGTCCGTCAGTCTTCCCCGTCTCGTGGTCGAGATCGACCGCGATCGCGGCAACCGCAGCCTCGCCTCAGCCGTCCGCATCGCCGTTCTCGCCGAGCGGCCGGCCGCACCCGGCGCTTCCGCCGGCAGCGGCTGAGGCCAGGGGAACTGCGCTCCGGCGGCGCCTCGGCCAGGCTATACGCGGTCGCCTTTCGGGCGGGGGAGGCCTCTACTGCGGCAGCGGCACCAGTTGCAGCGGCGGCGCCTCGGCGGGGGCGGCCTCCTCCAGACGCTGTCGCTCCTCGGCCTCGCGGACGAGCCGCTCGAGCTCGAGGCGGTCCCGTTCCGCCTGCTGGCGCGCCGCCTCCTCCGCGGCCCGAAGCCGTGCCTCTTCCTCCGCCCGCAGCCGCTCCTCCTCGGCCCGGCGCGCCGCTTCCTCGGCCTCGAGACGACGGCGCTCCGCCTCCTCGCGCTGGCGGCGCAGCTCGCGGACGTGGCGCTGCTGCTCGAGCACCTCCGCCTCGAGCGCCTCGACGCGCCGCGCCTCGCGCTCGGATTCGCGGAGCGTCAGGAAGGCGAGGAGCGGCGTGACGTCGAGCGCCCGCTCCGGCGCCGCGATCGGCCCGGAAAAGCTCAGGGACGCGGCCGGATTGACGCCCTTGAGGTCGCGCTCGCCGGCCGCCACCGCGAGCGACCACGAGGCCGACAGGGTCTCGCTCGCGAGGTCGACGGTCGCCGTGCCGCGCACCTCCGCGTCCGCGGTCTCGACGACGAGGCTCGGCAGGCGAAGCACGCCCTCGGCCACCGTGACGGATCCGGAAAGATCGCCGAAGACGAGCCGGCCGCCGCCGAGGTGATCCTCGAAGACCCGCCGCACCGAGGGCTCGTCGAGCTTCAGGCCCTCGTCCGCTGCCGCCAGCGTCGCCGCGAAGGCGGCCGGGTCGATCGCCGCGATCGTGCCGCCGCGCACCGCGAACGAGCCGTTGCCGGCAAGGGTCGCCACCGTCGCGGCCGCCGAACGGCCGCGGCCCTCGAGCTCGAGCGCCGCGTCGAGGGTGCCGGTCGCGACCGGCGCGCCGTCGTGCTGCCAGACGAGCGAGGAGAGATCGGCGTTCGTCACCGCGAGCCGGCCCGAGACCGTCGCCACGCCGTCCACGGGCGTGATCGTCATCGCGCCATCGAGCCGGCCGCCGGCGAAGCCGCCCGAGACCTCGCCGAGCCGCAGCCCGTCGGCCCCGAGCCGCAGCCGGCCCCGCACCCCGGCGGCCTGGAACGGCCCGAGCCCGAGACGGTCGACGGAGAGGGAGAGGTTCGCGTCGAGGCCGTCGGCGAGGCCGGGCGCGAAGGCCCGCTGCGACCAGCCGCGCTCACCGCCCACCGGCGTGAAGGCGTCCGCCCCGAGGCCGAGTTCGGCGAGCGTGGCGAGGTCCGTCTCGGCGAGCGTGAGTTCGCCCGTCAGGCGCGGCCGCCGGCCGGACAGGTCGAGGGCGCCGTTGCCGGAGACGGCAACGCCGGACACGGTGCCGGTGACGCCCTTCAGCGACAGGCCCGTGCCGAGGCCCTCGACGCGTCCGTAGAGCTCCACCGGCAGGCCGCCGGCGAAGAGCGGCACCACCCGGCCGAGGGCGAGGGCGAGGTCGGTGACGTCGGGGCTCGACAGCGCCGCCTCGAGGGTCGATTCGACCGGCCCGGTATCGGGCAGCCGCAGCCGCCCCTCGATATCGAGCCGGGACGGCCCCGCCTCGAGGTCGAGCGCCACGGTGAGGGCATCGTCGGGGCGACCCGATGCCGTCAGCGACAGCCGCCCGCCGCCACCGGCGGCGATCGGCAGGACCGGCACGCCGAGCTGGCCGAGCAGCCGGACGCCGTCCACCCCGGTCGCCGTGGCGGCGGCCTCGAGGGAGCCGGCGCGCCAGGCGGCGAGGTCGCCCTCGAAGCTGCCGGAGACGCCGACCTGGGCCCCGCCGGCGGTGCCCTTGAGGTTGAGGGTGGCCGAGACGCCCGCCGCGTCGGGGGCGGCCGCGAGATCGGCGGTGAGGTCGGCGGGGGCGAGCGAGGGCGCCGCCCGGGCGAAGGCTTCGGTGAAGCCCGTGCCGGGCGCGAGTTCGGACAGGAGCGCCGCGACGCCGTCGAGGCGGGCGGCCGTCAGCCGCGCCGACAGGGTGCCCGAGAGAGCGCCGGCGAGATCTGCGAGGCTGCCCGAGGCGTCGACCGCCGCGCCGGCGAGGTCGTCGAGCCGCAGCCGCTCGATCCTGAGGGCGCCGTCGGCGTGGGCGGCGACGAGGTCGAGACCGCGGCCGGTGAAGCCGCGGACGCTCACCTCGTCGGCCCGCAGGCGCAGCGACAGGTCGCCGTCGACCGCCGTGATCAGGCCCGCCGGCGATGCTCCGGCGACGAGGCGCGTGAGGGCAGTCAGGGCATCGACGTCGAGCCGCTCGCCGGCGAGTTCGAGATCGACGCCGCCGCGGCCGCCGTCCGCCGAGGGCCGCCAGGCGAAGCCGCCGGTGAGGGCGCGGCCGTCGTTGGAGATGGTGAGGTCGGAGAGATCGAGGCCGCCCGCCGAGCCGCGCACGTCGGCGGTCACCTCGAGCCGGCCGGGCGCGGCGGAACGGGCGGAGGCCGACCGCCACCAGCCGGCGAGGACGCCCGGCTGCTCGGAGGACAGGCGGACGCGGCCGTCGAAGCTCGGCGTGCCGCGGGTCGACAGCTCGCCGGAGAGCGCGAGGGTGGAGCGCCCGGGCAGGACGGCGTCGAGCCCGTCGATGCGCCACCCGTCCGGCCGCGTCGCGGCGGACAGGCGAAGCTCCTGGATGATGCCGCCCCCGGCGACGACGGCGGCGGTGTCGAGCGTCACGCGGCCGGGGATGGGCGGCGCCGGCGCCCCGGCGATCGCCCCGACGAGGCCGGCGAGCACCTCGGCGGGCGGTGGCGGGGCGTCCGCCGACCCACCGGCCATCCGGTCGAGCTCGATCTGGCGAGCCGAGAGCGCGGCGGCGAAGCCGGCCCCGGGCGCGAACGGGATCTCCAGCACGCCGGTAAGCCCCACCGCCCGGTCGGGAGGTCCGTAGGTGACGACGAGGTCCTGCATGTGGAAGGCGTTGGCGTCGAGGCGGAAGCGGCCCTCGCCGCGCGCCGGGGCCTCCTCCGGCGGAGGTGCCCCGTCCACCGGCGCCGGCAGGACGCGGACCGCCGACAGGGTGCCCTCGTAGACCGGCGCGCCGTCGGTGGTCGCCACGGTGCCGTCCACGGTGACGGCCGCCGGCCACAGCGCCGGCCAGAGCTCGGTCTTCACCTTCAGCGCCCCGGAACCGTCGGCGGCGCCGGTGGCCACGCGGAAGCGCGCCTGGAGGCCGGAGGCGGTGGCGGTGCCCTCGGCCTTGAACGGCCCGAGCAGGCTGCGGGCCTCGAGCGTCATGTCGATGTCGCCGACGGTGAGCGGCCCGCCCGGCCGGCCGTCGTCGAATTCGATGGCGCCGTCGGTGATGGTGACCCGGTCGAGGGTGACGCTGCCGGGGTCGAGGGTGGCCGGGTCCGCCACGAGCCCGAGGTCGCTCACCCGCCCCTCGGCGTCGAGCGAGAGGCGCAGCACCGGAGCGCCGATCTCGAGCGCCGTCACCTCCACCTCACCGCTGAGGAGCGGCGCGAGCTCGATCTCGGCATAGACGCGGCTCGCCGAGGCGACGGGGTCGCCGTCCGGCCCGAGCCGCACGTCGGAGAGCACGATCGTCGGCGTCGGCAGGAGCTTGAGGTCCGCCTCGCCGAGCACACGCACGCGGGCGCCGAGGAGGCGCGTCGCCTGGCCCTCGATCTCCGCCCGGTAGGCCGACCAGTCGATGAAGTAGGGGCCGATCAGCGCCGCCACGAGCGCCAGGATCGCCGCCACCGCGATCGACATGAGGAACGCGTTCAGCGGGTCTCTCCGTCGCTTCCGGACCGGGCGACCGCCGTCACGGCGCCGCCACCACCTTGCCCGGATTGAGGATGCCGTCGGGGTCGAGCGCCCGCTTGATCGAGCGCATCACCTCGAGGCCGGCGCCGAGCTCGCGCGGCAGGTACTTCATCTTGCCCTGGCCGATGCCGTGCTCGCCGGTGCAGGTGCCGTCCATGTCGATGGCGCGGAGGGCGAGGCGCTCGAGGAAGGTCTCGGTGGCCGCCATCTCCGAGACGCTGTTGCGGTCGACCAAGACCAGCACGTGGAAATTGCCGTCGCCGGCGTGGCCGACGATGGTGGTGACGAGACCGAGGGCCGCGATGTCCCGGCGCGTCTCCTCCACGCAGTCGGCGAGGCGGGAGATCGGCACGCAGACGTCGGTGGAGAGACCCTCGGCGCCGGGCCGGAGGCCCCGGCCCGCCCAGTAGGCGTCGTGGCGGGCCTGCCAGAGTCGCGTGCGGTCCTCTGCCCGGGTCGCCGAGGCGAACGGGCCGCCGCCGAACTCTGCGGCGATCTCGCCGAACAGCGCCACCTGCTCGGCGACGCCGGCCTCGGTGCCGTGGAACTCGACGAACAGCGTCGGCCGCAGGGGAAGGTCGAGCTTCGAATAGAGGTTGGTCGCGCGGATCGCGTCCTCGTCGAGAAGCTCGATGCGGGCGACCGGAATGCCGGACTGGATGGTGGCGATGACCGTCTGGCAGGCCTCGGCGACGGAGCCGAACGGACAGACGCCGGCGGCGATCGCCGGCGGGATGCCCTGCAGCTTCAGCGTCAGCTCGGTGATGACGCCGAGCGTGCCTTCCGAGCCGACGAGGAGACGGGTGAGGTCGTAGCCGGCGGAGGTCTTGCGGGCCCGCCGGGTGGTGCGGACGATCTCGCCGTTCGCCATCACTGCCGTCAGTGCGATCACGTTGTCCCGCATCGTGCCGTAGCGGACCGCGTTCGTCCCGGAGGCGCGCGTCGCCGCCATGCCGCCGAGGCTCGCATCGGCGCCGGGATCGATCGGGAAGAACAGGCCGCTGTCGCGCAGGTGCTCGTTGAGCCGCTTGCGCGTCACCCCGGCTTCGACCGTGCAGTCGAGGTCCTCCGGGTGGACGGCGATCACCCGGTCCATCCGCGACAGGTCGATCGAGAGGCCGCCGAACGGCGCGTTGACGTGGCCCTCGAGCGAGGTGCCGGTGCCGAACGGGATGACGGGCACCCGGTGCTCGGCGCAGATGCGGACGATCTCCGCCACTTCCTCGGTAGAGGTCGCGAAGGCGACGGCATCCGGCGGCTGGTTCGGCAGCCAGGTCAGCACGTTGGCGTGCTGCTCGCGCACGCTGGCGTTCACCGAGAGCCGGTCGCCGAGGCGCTGCGCGACCGCGGCGATCGCCCGCGCGACCGCCTCCTCGCCGGCCCCGCTCCTCGCCTGCACCACCGTCGCCGCCATGTCGAAGACCTCGTGCCCGTCGTTGACGGCACCCTAGCAAAATGCGTCCCTGCGGCCAAAGCCGGCCTGTCGGCCGGCCCCTGCCACCCGCGAACCGAGTGCGCGATGTCCGCAGCCGAATCCGTGAGCCCCTTCCGGCCGCCACCCCAGACGGTGGAGGATCAGTGGCTGGACTTCAACGGCCACATGAACATGGCCTTCTACAACGTGGCGTTCGACCGCAACCTCGACGCCTTCTTCCGCCACCTCGGCATCGGCGAGCGCTACGGGGAGGAGCGGCGGCTGTCGTTCTTCACGGCCGAGATCCACGTCGTCTACAAGCGCGAGCTGCCGCCGCGGGCGCCGATCGCCAGCACCATCCGCCTCGCCGGCCTCGACGGGAAGCGCATCGTCATGTTCGGCGAGCTCTTCCACGGCACGGAGGGGTACCTCTCCGCCACCTCGGAACAGCTCCTCCTCCACGTCCATCTCGACGAGCGCCGCGTCGTGCCGATCCCGGACGACGTCTACCGGGTCCTCAAGGCGGAATACGAGCGGACCGCCGTCCTCGGCCGCCCGGAAGCGCTCGGCCGCTCCGTGATGCGGCTCGAGCCCCGCCCGTCGGAAGCGCTCTAGGACGCGGCCGCGAGCGCCGGCTCGCGTTCCGCCGGCTCGCGGTCCGGCCGGACGTCCCGCGCGCGCGCCGCCTCGGCCCTGAGGGCCTCCGCCGCCTCGCTGCCCTGCATCGCCCCCTCCCGCAGCTCGCAGGCGAGGCAGAGGTGGAAGCCGTCGTGGCGCAGCATCAGCCCGTCCGCGAGGAGGCGGTCGATCACCGCCTCGAGCTCCGCCTCGTCGACCGGATGACCGGCGCCGCGGACGGAGGCGAGGATCTGGTGCGGCTTCACCACCTGGTCACAGGCGAGGCACACGGCCCGCTCGAGCGCGCCGAGGCGATGCAGCGGCCGGACGGCGACCGCCCGGGTGTCGGCGACGAGGAGCCCCTCGCCGGTGTCGAGGAAGGCGAGGATCGGCTTCGTCGTCCGGCCTGCCGCCATCCACGCCAGCACCTCGGTGCGCAGCGGCTCGATGTAGGGGGTCTGGTCCTCCGGCGGATCCCAGTCGAAGTTGTAGGCGAGCTGCTCGACGATCTCGGGCGCCACCTTGTGCACGAGGGTGTAGACCGGCCGCGGCCTGAGGTTCCGGACACCGAAGTGCTCGGCCTGGGTGAACAGCGGGCTGTAGCGCTGGATGCGCACGTCGATCAGGCCGCCCGGCGGCGAGAGGTGGGTCAGCAGCGGCACCCACGCCTTCTGACGGTGGTAGAAGGACGCCTCGTCGAAGGGGAAGCCATAGAGGATCGCCCATCGCGCGCGCACGTCGAGCTCGCACGCCCACTTCAGCATCTGGATGTTGCGGAGCCCCGTGACGCCCTTGCGCATCAGCGTCAGCACCTCGTCGGCGAGACTCTCGACGCCCGGCTGGATGGCGTTGACGCCCGCGCGCGCGAGCGCCGCGAGCTGGTCCTTCCGGATGTTGGACTTCAGCGAGAAGTAGAGGTTCGGCCGCTGCGGCAGCGCCGCCAGCCGGTCGGTGATCGTGCCGATGACCCGCAGGTCGAGGATGTCGTCGGTGGCGAAGAACTGCATGCCGGGGTAGCGCTCGTTGAGGGCGACGATCTCCTCGAACAGGCGCTCCGGGTTCTTCGAACGGTAGTGGATGGAGTGGTTGAGGGAGCAGAACACGCAGTGCTGCTTCTGCCCCCACCAGCAGCCGCGCGAGCCCTCGAACGGCAGCAGGTTCGGGCCCTCCCCGCCCTTCGGCCACGCCGCGAAGAAGTCGTCGTAGCGGGGGTACGGCAGGTCGTCCATCTTCGGCTCCGGCGCGACGCCGGGATCGAGGGGCGCGGCCTCGCCGCTCGCGTTGCCGCGCCAGTAGACGCCGGGGATGCGGATGTCCCGCCGCCCCTCGGCGATCTCGCGCAGGAGGCGCGGGAAGGAGATCTCGCCGGGGCCGACCACCACCGCGTCGAACTCCGGATAGCCGCGGAACATCGCCTCCCCCATCGGCGAACTGCAGTTCGCCCCGCCAAGGACGAACGTCGCCGCCGGCAGGCGCTCGCGCAGCCGGCGCGCGAGCGCGACGGACGACATCTGCTGCTGGAAGGTGCTGCTGAAGCCGACGACGCGCGGGGCAAGCGCGACGATCCGCTCGGCCGCCGCGTCGACGATCTCGGCGGCGATCGGCAGGGCCTTCTCGACGAGGGCGCGCAGCAGCTCGAGCTGCCGCGGCGTGATGCTCTGCGCGCAAAGCGCGAGATAGTCTTCCACCGTCCCCACGGGATCGACGACGCGGGAGAACAGCCAGTCGCCGAGCGACTGCTTGCCGAAGGCATTGACGATGACGTCGTAGTCGCGTTCGCCGATCCGGTGGAAGAAGTCGAGGATCGGGTACTCGACGCGCGTCGGGATCCCCTCGCCGCGCAGCACCTCGGCGAGCACCGACAGGCCGAGCGACGGCATCCTGGCCGGGCCGAACGGCATCATCACGAGGACGACGTGGGGTGAGGCGTCGTCGGGTGCGGGCACGGCGCTCCCGTCCGTCGCGCGAGCGTGGATGGTCATGCTTCGCCCGTTCCGGAATCGTCCCCGCACCCCACCTTAGGCGCGACAGCCGCAGGATGAAACCCACAACCCGCGATCGGCCCCCTGCCGACGGTGGAGCGTGACTGCGGGGCGTGACTGCGGGGCTTGCCAGCGGGGCTTGCCTTCCAACCACCCCCATGTGACACCCGGCAGGGGAACGAACCCGGTCGAGGACGGGCGCCGTGGGACTGGTCACGCAGCCGCAAGCCCTCACCGAGGCCCCGCTTGGCCGGGACGACCGGGCCCGGTTCTTCCGGCCGCCGCGCCAGCGCGACCTCGAGTGCCTGACGGCGCACTTCCGTTCGCACGTCTACGCCCCGCACAGCCACGACAGCTTCGTCGTCGGCATCATCGAGGCGGGCTGCGAGACCTACCGGCTGCGCGGCGAGCGTCTCTATGCCGGGCCCGGAGACCTCTGCTTCGTCAACCCGGGCGACGTCCATGACGGCGAGCCTGTCGGCGGCGGCTACGCCTACCGGATGACCTATCCCTCCGCCGCCCTCCTCGCCGAGCTTGCCGAGGACCAGGGCGAGCGGCGGGCGGGGACGCTGCATTTTCCCGAGGGGCGGGTCCGCGACGCGGAACTCGCCGCCGCCTTCGCCGCCGCCCACCGCAGCGCCGAGGGGCGGGGCGACGCGCTCGAGACGGACGAGCGGCTGCACCGGGTGTTCACCGCTCTCATCCTACGCCATGCGGCCGGCGCGCCGCCGCCGGCGGCGGACGGCGACGAGGCCGGGCCGGTCGCCCGGGCGACCGCCTATCTTGAAGAGAACTTCGCCGCCGAGGTCGATCTTGCGACGCTGGCAGCCGTCGCCGAGGTGCCGCGCACCCGGCTCATCCGCGCCATGAAGCGGCGCACGGGGCTGACCCCGCACGCCTTCCTCACCGACGTCCGGGTGCGGGCCGCCCGCGCCCTCCTCGCCGGGGGAGAGGCACCCGCCGCGGTGGCCGCGGCCTGCGGCTTCTGCGACCAGAGCCACCTCAACCGCGCCTTCAAGGCGCGCGTCGGGGTGACGCCGGGCGCCTTCCGCCGCCCCTGAGCCACGGGGCGGCGCCGTTGCAGGTGGCGCCGGGGCGACTGGCCCGGGCGCCCGCCTTTCTCAGCCGTTGGCGATGTACTGGGCGCCGTTCACCGTCATCACCGAGCCGGTGACGAAGGCCGCCTGCTCGGAGGCGAGATAGACCACCATCGAGGCGATTTCCTCGGCCTTGCCGAGGCGGCCGACGGGGATCGTCGCGATGATCGATTCCAGCACCTTCGGCGGCACCGCCTGCACCATCTCGGTGTCGATGTAGCCCGGGCAGATGCAGTTCACCGTGATGCCCTTCTTCGCATTCTCCTGCGCGAGGGCCTTGGTGAAGCCGATGATGCCGGCCTTCGCCGCCGAATAGTTGGTCTGGCCGGCCTGGCCCTTCTGGCCGTTGATCGACGAGATGTTGATGATGCGGCCGTAGTTGCGATCGCGCATGCCCTCGATCAGCGGCCGCGTCATGCAGAACATCGAATCGAGGTTGGTGCGGATGACGGCCGACCACTGGTCGAAGGTCATCTTGTGCAGCGTGCCGTCGCGGGTGATGCCGGCGTTGTTGACGAGCACGTCGACCGGGCCGAGTTCGGCCTCGACCGCCTTGACGCCCGCCGCCGCGGCCTCCGGGTCCGACACGTCGAAGCGGAACACCGAGATGCCGGTCTCCGCCTTGAAGGCCTCCGCCTTCTCCACGTTGCCGGCATAGTTCGCGGCGACCGTGAAGCCCGCCGCCTTGAGACCGGTCGCGATCGCCGCGCCGATGCCGCGCGTGCCGCCGGTGACAAGTGCAACCCTCGCCATCTTCTCTTCCCCTCTCCGGCGCTTTTGCGCGCCTTTTGACCCGCCGGCGGCGACCCTGCCGCCGGTTTGCGATGGACGACTTTCCTCCGCCCTGCCGTCCCGCCCTCTAGGGGCGGGCGGCCGGTCCTGCCTTGGGATGGATCAATCCGGGCCGCATCCGCGGCGGCCCGGCCGGCCGTCGGGCGGGATCAGTCCCGCGCGACGCACATCGCAACGCCCATGCCGCCGCCGATGCAGAGCGTCGCGAGGCCCTTCTTGGCGTCGCGGCGCTGCATCTCGTGCAGGAGCGTGATGAGGATGCGGGCCCCGGACGCGCCGATCGGATGGCCGATGGCGATGGCGCCGCCGTTGACGTTGACGATGTCCGGGTTCCAGCCGAGGTCCTTGTTGACGGCGCAGGCCTGCGCCGCGAAGGCCTCGTTCGCCTCGATGAGGTCAAGGTCGCCCACCGACCAGCCGGCCTTCTCGAGCGCCCGCCGCGAGGCCGGGATCGGGCCAGTGCCCATCAGGGCCGGCTCGACGCCCGCCGTCGCCCACGAGACGATGCGGGCGAGCGGCTCGACGCCGCGCTTCTCCGCCTCGCTCGCGCTCATCACGACGAGGGCCGCGGCGCCGTCATTGATGCCCGAGGCGTTGCCGGCCGTCACCGTGCCGTCCTTGTCGAAGGCCGGGCGCAGCTTCGCGACAGCGTCGAGGGTGGTGCCGTGGCGGATGTACTCGTCGGCGTCGACGACCTTGTCGCCCTTGCGGTCCTTGATGGTGACCGGGACGATCTCGTCCTTGAAGCGGCCGTCCTTGTGGGCCGCCTCGGCCTTGTTCTGCGAGGCGACGGCGAAGGTGTCCTGGTGCTCGCGGGTGATCTGGAAGTGCTTGGCGACGTTCTCGGCCGTCGTGCCCATGTGGTAGCCGTTGAAGGCGTCCCACAGCCCGTCCTTGATCATCGTGTCGATGAAGGAGACGTCGCCCATCTTCGTGCCGGCGCGCAGGTACTGGGCGTGCGGGGAGAGCGTCATGTTCTCCTGACCGCCGGCGACGACGATCTTGGCGTCGCCCGTCTGGATCTGCTGCATCGCGATGGCGACGGACCGCAGGCCCGAGCCGCACACCTGGTTGAGCAGCCAGGCGGTGGTGCCGACCGGCAGGCCGGCGCCGATCGAGGCCTGGCGGGCCGGGTTCTGCCCCTGTGCGGCCGTCAGCACCTGGCCGAGCACCACCTCGTCCACCTCCTCCGGCGCCACCTTCGCGCGGGCGACCGCCTCCTTGATGGCAGCGGCGCCGAGCACGTGCGCCGGCACCGTCGCGAAGGAGCCATTGAACGCGCCGACGGCGGTGCGCGCCGCGCCGGCGATGACGATTGCGTCCTGAGCCATGATCTTCGAACTCCCGTCCGTTCGGCCTTGCACGAGGCCGCCGCGTGTGAGTGTGGACCATGCAGGTGGTCCCGCGTTGCGGCCGATCAAGACGGAGGCTCCGGGCGCTGTCAACCGCAGCGCGAGGCGTTGTGTGCACTGCGGAGAAACCGGTAGCCACCCGCCCCCGGAGACCCTATCGTGACGAAAAAGACAGGAGAGAAACCGATACTTGGAGTGTGATCAGTGGCACGCCCTGCGACCAAGCCCGATCAACCGACGATCATCAAGAAGTACGCCAACCGCCGGCTCTACAACACCGGCACCAGCACTTACGTCACTCTCGAAGATCTCGCCGCAATGGTGAAGAGCGAGGAGGACTTCGTCGTCTATGATGCCAAGTCCGGCGAGGACATCACCCGGCCGGTGCTGACCCAGATCATCTTCGAGCAGGAAGGGAAAGGCCACAATCTGCTGCCGACCACCTTCCTCCGGCAGTTGATCCGGTTCTACGGCGACTCGCTGCAGAACATGGTGCCGAGCTATCTCGAGTACATGATGTCGTCGCTGACCCGCGACCAGGACCAGTACCGCTCGCAGCTCGCCAAGGCCTTCGGCACCAATCCCTTCGGCACCTCCGCCTTCGGCATGATGGAGGATCAGGTGCGCCGCAACACGGAGATCTTCGACCGGGCGATGCGGATGTTCCTGCCGTTCGGCGCCACCGGCGACACCGAGCGCGCGTCGGACGCGCGGCCGGCCCCGTCCGCCGGCGCCAGCGACCTCGACGACCTGAAGCGCCAGCTGACCGACATGCAGCGCCGCCTCGACACCCTCGCCGGCGACAAGAAGTGAGCCACGCTCCCCGATGCTGACCCTCGCCCTCGCCCGCACCATCATCGACGCCGCCTTCGACCGCGCCGCCGAACTCGGCCTGAAGCCCCTCGCCGTCGCCTGCCTCGACGGCGGCGGCCACCTCGTCGCCTGCCTGCGCCAGGACACCTACGCGATCCTCCGGTCCGAGATCGCCATCGGCAAGGCCTACGGGGCGCTATCGGTCGGCCAGGGCTCGCGCTGGCTCGCCGCCGCCGCGGCGGAGCGGCCGCAGTTCGTCAACGCCCTCAGCACCCTGGCGGGCGGCAAGATCGTGCCGGTCCCCGGCGGCGTCCTCGTGAAGACGGCCGACGGCATCGTGCTCGGCGCCGTCGGCGTCTCCGGCGACACCTCCGACAACGACGAGATCTGCGCCGTCGCGGGCATTCAGGCCGCCGGCCTCATCGCCGACACCGGCGCCTGACCGGGACCGGCCAGCCCCTCCTCCGCGTCCTGCGCGCGCGACGACCCTCCGCCCGTCCGGACGTTCGCGGCTTCGGCCGTCAGTTCGACGGGGCCGGAGCGTCCTGCGGGCCGTCGTCCGAACCGCCGTCGGCGCCCGGACCACCGCCGTCGGCGCCCGGCCCGCCGTGGCCGTCCCGGCCCTTGCGGCGGTCCTCGCCCTTCCGGCTCCGCTCGATCTCCGCCCGCTCGGCGGCGGGGGCGGCGGCGATCACCCGCTCGAGCACGGCGTGGCCGCCCTCCTGCAGGCGCGTCACCGCGGCCCGCTCGGCGGCGAGCGCCGCGGCGAGGCGGCCGGCGTCGAAGGGATCCGCGCGCATGGCGTCGAAACTCTCCCGGCGTGCCCGGCGCAGCTCCTTCAGGCGCTCGCGGATGTCCGCCCGGTCGGCCTGCATCTCCGCCTTCAGGGCGGCGCGGATCGGCTGCGGATAGCCGTGGCCGCCGAGCAGGATGCCGCGGTCGAGGGAGGGCATCGGCGCCTCGCGGCTCGCCCGCGCCATCATGTAGCCGCCGAGGAAGACGTTTGCCGCCAGCGACAGTCCGAGGGCGGCGACGACGACCGCCGCGGTGGTTCCGCGGATGATCACAGCAGCTCCCCGCCGAGGCTGTCGCCGAAAAGGGTCTCGCCGTCCTCGGCGCCGCCGAGCACGAACACGGCAATGTCCGTCCCGTCCTCCACCGGCAGCACCGGCGCCACGAGGCCGACGGCGACGCCGGCGACGAGGCAGAAGGTCAGCGCCGTCGCCGAGGCGAAGGCGAGGCGGCGGGTGAAGCGGAAGGCCGTCTCGCGGGCGCCGACGTGCCCCTCGATCCGCCCCATGACGCGGCCGACGAAGGCGGCGTCGAGGGGCGGCGCCGCGGTCGCGGCGGCGACGAGGGCGTCGAGCCGGCGGGCCTCGGCGTGGAGCCGGGCGGCGGCGGGATCTTCGGCGAGGAGCACCCCGGCCTCCGCCCGCACGTCCGCCGGCCAGCGCTCGAGATCCGCCCCGTGGCGGTCGAGCAGGTCGCCGAATGCCGCGAGGCTGAGGTTCATCCCCGTCATCGCCCTTTCCCCTTTTCTTCTGCGCCGACCGCTTCCCGGCCCGCGAGCTTTTCCCTGAGCGTGCGCCGGGCGCGAACCAGCAGTTGTTCCGCCGCCCCGAGCGACACGCCGAGCGCGTCCGCCACCTCGGCGTTCGACTTCTCGCCGTCGGCGGCCAGCAGGATCGCCGCTCGCTGGCGCGCCGGCAACGCCCGGATGTCGTCCATCACCGCCGCAAGCGTGCGCCGGCCCTCGAGATCCTGGTCGGCGCCGGCGGCGTGCTCGCGCACCTCCGCCGCGTCCTCGAGCCCGACGAGCCGGCGCAGCTTGCGCCGTCGCTCGAGGTCGATGCAGCGGTTGACGGCGATGCGGGTGATCCACGACGAGACCTTGACGCCGCGCGCCTCGAAGCGGCCCGCCGTCCGCCACACCGTGAAGAAGGTCTCCTGGACCACGTCGTCGGCGTCCTGGGCGGCGGCGGAGTAGCCGCTTGCGAGGGCCCGCAGCCGCGGTCCGTGGCGCCTGACCAGCTGCGCGAGCGCCCGCTGGTCGCCCCCGGCGACGGCGGCGATCAGCGGCAGGTCGGGATCCTCGCTCTCGACGGCTGACAGCTCTGCCCCCCGGCCGGCCCCGGAGCCGGATCCACCATGCGACGCGCTCGCCCTAGCCGAGGCCGGGTCGGCGAACAAGCCGGGAGCGGCGACGTCGAGGCTCGCGGCTGCGGTCGCAACGGTGCGGAGCATGCGAAGTTCCATTCCCCTCGCGGGCCGGCGCACGCCCCGGGGGGCATGCGCCGGCGGCCTCGTCAGCCGTCGGTGCCGTCGTCGGCGTCGAGGGTGGTGTCGAGATCCTCGTCGTCGGCCGGATCGGTGGCCGGCGTAGCGGCACCCGTCGCGGCGGCACCGGTCTTGGCGGCACCGGCCGCAGCCGCCGGGGCTGCGGTGGTGGACGCGGCCGCCTGCTGCTGGTCCGCCTGCTTGGCGGCCCGCTTGGCGCGGCGCTCGGCCTGCTTGTCGCCGAAGGCCGTCACCTCGGTGACGGTGAGCTTGCCGTCACCGTCGCTGTCGATGCGGGTGAAGACGGACTTCTGCTCGAGGAACTCCTCGCGCGTCATCCCCTGCGGCGTCGTCACGCCGAGGTGGGCGATCCACTTCGCCTTCTTCTCCTCCGACCAGTCGGCCCGCTTCGCCCGCTTGTCGGCCAGGACCTCGATCTCCTCGACGGTGATCCTGCCGACCTTGTTCTTGTCGATGCGCTCGAAGATTTTCACGCGCGGGGCGTCGAACTCGACCTTCTCGATGACCTCGTCACCGTTCTTGTCGAGCTTCTTGAACATCACCTCGGTGCGGTCCTTCTTCGGCGCATCGTCGGCGAACGCGGCCGGGGTGGCGACGAAGGCGGCCGCGGCGGCGGCGACGACGAGCGAGGAAAGGCGAATCATCTGGTTGGCTCCCGTCTCGAGGCCGGTGGTCGGACAGCGTCCGCATCCGGCCAGATGCCCCGATAAACGCCGGCCGGCCGCGGCCCCTACGCACGATCGTGCGGCTTCGGAGGTTGCCACGACCGCCCGGAGCCGGTTTCCTGCCCGCGGCCGACGATCGGCTCCCCGCCGCCCGCAACGACGAGAGAGCGATGACCGAGACGCCCCGCGACCTTCCCCTGCCCATCGAGGACTACGCGCTCGTCGGCGACTGCGTCTCCGGCGCCCTCGTCGGGCGCAACGGCTCGGTCGACTGGTTGTGCTGGCCGCGCTTCGACAGCGACGCCTGCTTCGCCGCCCTGCTCGGCACCTCCGAGCACGGCCGCTGGAAGATCGCCCCGGAGGGCGCCGCCACCGTCACCCGCCGCTACCGCGGCGACACGCTGGTGCTCGAGACGGTCTTCGAGACGGCGACCGGCAGCGTCGCGCTGATCGACTTCATGCCGATCGGCGCCGAGAAACGCGGCTCGGCGCTCGTGCGCATCGTCGAGGGGCGGTCGGGCCGCGTCGACATGCGGATGCACCTGACGCTCCGCTTCGACTACGGACAGACGATCCCGTGGGTGACGCGCCTGCCGGACGGGTCAGGCCTCTCGGCCATCGCCGGGCCGAACGCGGTGACGCTGCACACCGCGGCGCCGCTCGAGAGCGACGGCCTCGCCACCGTCTCCGCCTTCACCGTCGAGGCCGGCGAGCGCGTCGCCTTCTGCCTCGCCCACGGCCCGTCCCACCTGCCGCCGCCGAAGGCTGTCGAACCGGCTGCGGCGCTCGCGCGGACCGAGCGGTGGTGGCAGCGCTGGTCGCGGCGCTGCCGCTACGAGGGCCGCTGGCGCGATGCGGTGGTCCGCTCGCTGATCACCTTGAAGGCGCTCACCTTCGCCCCGACCGGCGGCATCGTCGCCGCCCTCACCACCTCGCTGCCCGAGCAGCCCGGCGGTCCGCGCAACTGGGACTACCGCTACTGCTGGCTGCGCGACGCGACGCTGACGCTGATGGCGATGATGGCGGCGGGCTACGAGGAGGAGGCGACCGCCTGGCGGGCGTGGCTCCTCCGCGCCGTCGCCGGCGCGCCGGACCAGATCCAGATCATGTACGGCATCGCCGGCGAGCGGCGCCTCGCCGAGTGGGTGGTCGACGGTCTGCCCGGCTATCTCGGAGCCGCGCCGGTGCGGATCGGCAATGCCGCCTCCGGACAGGTGCAGCTCGACGTCTACGGCGAGGTGATCGACGCGGTGCATCAGGCCCGTCACGACGAGATGGCGCCCGCCCCCTCCGGCTGGGCGCTGCAGGTGGCGCTCGTGGCGCATCTCGAGACGATCGTCGGCGAGCCCGACGAGGGCATCTGGGAGGTGCGCGGCGGCCGCCGCCACTTCACCTACTCGAAGGTGATGGCGTGGGTGGCCTTCGACCGCACCCTGAAGGACGCCGACCGCTTCGGCCTCGACGAGGCGCCGCTCGCCCGCTGGCGCGAGGTGCGCGACCGCCTGCACGCCGAGATCTGCGAGCGCGGCTACGACGCCGGCCGCAACACCTTCGTGCAGAGCTACGGCGGGGAGGAGCTCGACGCCAGCCTGCTGCTCATCCCGGTCGTCGGCTTCCTGCCGGCCGACGATCCGCGGGTCGTCGGCACGGTCGTGGCGATCGAGCGCGAGCTCGACGCTGGCGGCCTCGTGCTGCGCTACCGCACCGCCGACGGCGTCGACGGCCTGCCGCCCGGCGAGGGCGCCTTCCTCGCCTGCAGCTTCTGGCTCGCCGACGTCTACGCCCTGCAGCACCGGCGCGAGGACGCGGAGGCCCTGTTCGAGCGGCTCGTCGGGCTCACCAACGACGTCGGCCTGCTGGCCGAGGAGGTCGACCCGCGCAGCGGCCGGCAACTCGGCAACTTTCCCCAGGCCTTCTCCCACCTCGCCCTCGTCAACACGGCGCTCGCCCTCGACGGCCGGCAAGGGCCGGCGCGACGGCGCGGCCACCGCCGGACGCGCGGCTAGAACCGCCACCGGACCCTCGCCGAAAGTCCGACGCCGCTTGCATCGCGCTTCGCGAGGGCGTGTGTTAAGCAGCCGCCGAATTTCGTTACACAGCGGGCCGCGACAAGGCGAAACTGCCGCCGGGACCGTCGAGAGGGGAAACGCCCGTGGCACCACTTCTGGCGCTCAGCCGAGCGATCGATTTCGTCAACCTGAAGATCGGGCTCGCCGCCCGGTGGCTCATCCTCGTCGCGGTGCTGATCAGCGCCGCCAACGCGGTCGTCCGCAAGGCCTTCTCGATCTCGTCGAACTCCTGGCTGGAAGCCCAGTGGTTCCTCTTCGGCGCCGTCTTCATGCTGTGCGCCTCCTACACGCTGATGAAGAACGGCCACATCCGCATCGACATCGTCGTCTCGCGCTTCTCGAAGCGGACGCGCGACTGGATCGACGTCTTCGGCCACCTGTTCTTCCTGCTGCCGTTCTGCCTCCTGATGATCATCGACAGCTGGCCGTTCTTCCTGCGCTCCTACGAGATCGACGAGCAGTCGCTGAACGCCGGCGGCCTGCCGCTGTGGCCGGCGAAGTTCATCGTGCTCGCCGGCTTCTTCTTCCTGGCCCTGCAGGGCGTCTCGGAGCTGATCAAGCGCATCGCGGTGATCCGCGGCCTGATCCCCGAGCCCTACGAGAGTGGTGAAGGCGCCCACTGACCGGCGCCCGTCTCTCTCCCGCCCTCTCGTCCCACGCCGTTTCGCTCGAGGCCCACCCATGGCGGACTTCCTGATCCACAACATGGCTCCGATCATGTTCGCGAGCCTGGTGATCATCCTGCTGCTCGGATACCCGGTCGCCTTCCTGCTCGCCGCCAACGGCCTGATCTTCGCCATCCTCGGCATCGAACTCGGCCTCTTCCAGAACAACTTCCTGCAGGCGCTGCCCGAGCGCGTCTTCGGGACGATGAACAACGACACCCTGCTCGCCATCCCCTTCTTCACCTTCATGGGGCTGATCCTCGAACGATCAGGCATGGCGGAGGACCTGCTCGACACCATCGGCCAGCTGTTCGGCTCCATCCGCGGCGGCCTCGCCTATGCGGTGATCTTCGTCGGCGCGCTCCTCGCCGCCACCACCGGCGTCGTCGCAGCCTCGGTGATCTCGATGGGCCTCATCTCGCTGCCCATCATGCTGCGCTACGGCTACGACCGGAAGCTCGCCTCCGGCGTCATCGCCGCCTCCGGCACCCTCGCCCAGATCATCCCGCCGAGCCTCGTCCTCATCGTGCTGGCCGATCAGCTCGGCCGCTCGGTCGGCGACATGTACGCCGGCGCGCTGATCCCCGGCATGGTGCTCACCGGCCTCTATGTCGGCTACGTCATGATCATGACGATCCTCTTCCCGGCGGCGGCCCCGGCCCTGCCGGAAGAGGCGCGCACCATCCGCGAGGACCCCCTGCTCGTCCCGCGCCAGGGCATGCTCTCGGCGGTGCTCCTCTTCATCGTCGCCGCGGCGGTCGGGGCCGGCGTCTCCGGCATGGTGGCGGACCTCGCCGTCCGCTTCGGCCTCCTCTCCGAGCCGCCTGCCGACCTCGTGCGCTGGATCGTCGGCGGCATCGTCGGCATCGCAGCCGCCGCCTACGCGGTCTCCCGCCTCGGCATCAACGGCCTCGGCGACTCGCCGCGCTTCAACACGCTGATGGTCGCCGCCCTCGCCATCATCCTCACCGGGGCGGCGGTGGCGGAGCTGCAGCTCCTCTATCCCGACATGCCGCGCGACAACGCCGCCATCTGGGGCGCCTCGGCGGTCATCGTGCTCCTCTACCTCGTCGCGCTGATCAACGGCTGGCTGAAGCTCGGGCTCCTGTCGGAGATGGCGACGAAGGTCATCATCGTCCTCGTGCCGCCGCTGGCGCTGATCTTCCTCGTCCTCGGCACCATCTTCGTCGGCATCGCCACCCCGACCGAGGGCGGCGCCATGGGGGCCACCGGCGCCCTCCTCCTCGCCTTCGCGAAGGGCCGGCTGAAGTTCGACCTCATCCGCCAGGCGGTCGATTCGACGGCGCGACTGTCGGCCTTCGTGCTCTTCATCCTCATCGGCGCCCGCGTCTTCAGCCTCACCTTCTACGGCGTCAACGGCCACAAGTGGGTCGAGGAGCTGCTGGTCGGCCTGCCGGGCGGCGAGATCGGCTTCCTCATCGTCGTCAACGTCCTCGTCTTCATCCTCGCCTTCTTCCTCGACTTCTTCGAGCTCGCCTTCATCATCGTGCCGCTGCTCGCCCCGGCGGCGGAGGCGCTCGGCATCGACCTCGTCTGGTTCGGCATCCTGCTCGGCATCAACATGCAGACGAGCTTCATGCACCCGCCGTTCGGCTTCGCCCTGTTCTTCCTGAGATCCGTGGCGCCGCTGAAGCCCTACATCGACAAGGTGACGAAGAAGGAGATGGCGCCGGTGACGACGGCGCAGATCTACTGGGGTGCGGTGCCGTTCGTCTGCATCCAGATCATCATGGTGGCGCTCACCATCATGTTCCCGGGCATGGTGATGCACTACAAGGGCGACGCCCCCACCGTCGATCCGGCGACCATCCAGATGCAGGGCCCGGCCGGCCTCGGCTTCCCCGGCGGCTTCGGCACACCGGGCGGAGGCCCGGGCGTCCCCGGTCTCGGCGGACCTGCCGGCATCCCCGGCCTCGGCGGCCCGGCCCCGGGCGGCGCGCCTGCCCCGGGCGCCCCCGCTCCGGCGAACCCGCTCGCGCCGGGCGCGGGCCTTCCGGGGGCCGCCGCGCCCTCGCTGGGGGCCCCGGCCCCGAGCCTCGGAGCCCCCGCGCCGTCCCTCGGCGCCCCGCCGCCGTCGGCGCCCGCACCGTCCGCCCCGGCGAACCCGCTGGCGCCGCAGCCGAACATGAACTGACCGGGGCCGGGCAGGCACCACACCCCACATTCAAGGTCATTCCCGGCCTTGTGCCGGGAACCTACCCGTCGCAGCGCGCACGACGTCGAGCGGCGCTCCCGTTGCAGCGTCGCTTGGGTTCCCGGCACAAGGCCGGGAATGACTTCGGATATGGGGTGCCTCGGCCCACGCCTGCCCCTCGGGCGTGCACCAACTGTCACCCCGCCGGCAGATACCCCTCGAGCTCGTCGGCGCTCATCACGCTGCAGTAGATCATGTTGAGGATCTCGAGCTCGCGCCGGTGGAGCTCCTCCGATCCCGCCGCGCAGGCGTCCTCGACGACGATGACGTCGAAGCTCTCGTCCGCCAGCGAGCGCACGGTCGACGATACGCACTGATCGGTGAAGATCCCGGCGCAAACGACATGGGTGATGCCGAGGTTGGCGAGCACCAGGCGGAGGTTCGTGCCCGTGAGGGCGCTGTCCGTCGTCTTCGTCACGACGATCTCGTCCCCGACCGGGGCGACCGCGGCCACGATCTGCGACGCCTCTTCGTTCTTCGGCAGGAGCAGGTTGTTCCACCCCGGCTTCTTCTGGCTGAGCGAGCGGTCGCGCCCGTCCGGCAGGAGGCAGGCGATGCGGGCATGGAGCACGTCCATACCGCGCATCCGGAAGGCCTTCGCCAGCCGCGCGATCGTCGGGATGACCGTCCCGTGCATGCGCTCGTGGAAGGGCGTCCAGGCGTGGTAGCGGGCGAGCTCCGCTCCCGACAGCGTCGCCGGGTCGGGCCGCTCGAGGTAGGTGTTCTGCACGTCGATGACGAGGAGCGCCGTCTTGCCGGCGAGGAGCACCGGGTCCTCGGGCGCCGGCGCGCCCTCGTAGTAGAACGAACGCCACGCGGTCTTCCATCCGGCCATCGATGGCTCCCGAAAGCGGCGGGACCCTCCCCGCACCTGCTGTTGACCCTACCACAGCGCCTGTTTAACTTGCCACACGGCAGCACGCGGGGGCTGATGCGGTTCGCCTGCAGGTCCGCTGCGGGGCGCGTGCGGGAGGAGCGATGCTGGACAAGCCCCGCCTCGCCAAGAGCGAGCGTCACGAGCGCATCGTCGCCGAGCTCCGGGTCGGCCATCCCCTGCGCGTCTCCGAGCTCGCCGCCGAGCTCGGCGTCTCCACCGAGACCATCCGGCGCGACCTCGACGAGCTCGAAGGCCGCGGCCTGATCTCGCGTACCTATGGCGGCGCCGTCCGCCCCTTCGCCACCGAACCGGCCGTCAGCGAGCGCCACACCCTGATGGTCGCCGAGCGCGAGGCGATCGCCGTCGCGGCCGCCTCGCTCGTGCGCCCCGGCGAGGTGGTCGCCATCGGCGGCGGCGCCACGACGCTGCACGTCGCCCGCCGCGTCGCCGCCGAGTGCCACGACCTCACGGTCATCACCCATTCCTACGGTGTCGCCACCGTGCTCGCCGCCAACCCGACGATCACCGTCATCATGTGCCCCGGCCGCTACAACGGCCGCGAGGGCTCGGTGTTCGGGCCCGAGTGCATCGACTTCGTCCAGGGCTTCCACGCCAACCGGGCGATCCTCGGCGCCTCCGGCCTCACCACCGACGGCGCCAACGACGCCGACGCGATGGCGGCCGCCGTCTACCGCGCCTTCATGAAGCGCGCCGCCCACACCGTCATCGTCGCCGACCACACGAAGTTCGACCGGCCGGCGCTGGCCGTCTACGGCCGCTGGACGGACATCGGCACCCTCGTCACCGACGTGGCGCCCGAGGGTCCGCTCGCCCGCGCCATCGACCGGGCACGGGTGGCGGTCGAGGTGGCGCGGCCGCGGCTCGCCGCCTGAAGGATCACGGGACACCGTCTGGGATGTCCGGGAGAGAGACGATGGACAGGGCAAGCTCCGGCGCCGCCGGCGCCAACCGCTGGCGCCGCTTCGAGGACTGGGACGCGCGGCCGCTGCGCCTCGACAAGTTCGCCCGCGAGAACCCCGAGGCCGGCTTCTGCGCCCACGGCAGCCCCTACGACCCCAAGCCCTCGGTCGCGATCGAGAACGGCCGCCTCGCCGCGATAGACGGGGTGAAGGCCGAAGACTTCGACATGATCGACGCCTTCATCGCCGCCCATCACCTCGACCTGTCGGTGGCGGAAGAGGCGATGGCGATGGACTCTCGCCTCGTCGCCCGCATGCTGGTCGACATCAACGTGCCGCGCGCCGACGTCGAGCGCCTCGCCCGCGGCATGACGCCGGCCAAGCTCGCCGAGGTGGTCGCGCACCTCTCGGCGATCGAGGTCGCCTTCGCCTATTCGAAGATGCGCCAGCGCAAGACGCCCGGAAACCAGGCGCACGTGACGAACGCCAAGGACGACCCGCTGCAGCTCGCCGCCGATGCCGCGACCGCCGTCGCCTTCGGCTTCGACGAGATCGAGACCACCATGCGGGTGGCGGAGAACTCCTGGTCGAACGCCCTTGCCTGCCTCGTCGGCGCCGCCGTCGGCCGGCCGGGCGTCTTGTTCCAGTGCTCGATCGAGGAGGCGGAGGAACTGCGCATCGGCCTCGCCGGCCTCTCCTCCTATGCCGAGACGGTCTCGGTCTACGGCACCGAGCGCACCTTCATCGACGGCGACGACACGCCGTGGTCGAAGGCCTTCCTCACCGCCGCCTACGCCTCGCGCGGCATCAAGGCCCGCTGCACCTCCGGCGCCGGTGCCGAGCTCCTGATGGGCGTCCACGAGAAGAAGTCGATGCTCTACCTCGAGGCCCGCTGCCTCTGCCTGCAACGGGCGATGGGCGTGCAGGGCACCCAGAACGGCGGCATCGACGGCGCGCCGATCGCCGCCTCCGTTCCCGGGGGCATGTACGAGATGATGGCGGAGAACCTCCTCGCCGTCTGGCTCGGCCTCGAGTGCGCCTCCGGCAACGACGCCCGGCCGACCGAGTCGGAGATCCGCGTCGGCGCCAAGATCGCGCCCTATCTCCTCGCCGGCTCCGACCTCGTCTGTTCCGGCCTCGGCTCGATCCGCAAATATGACAATTCCTTCAACGCCTCGCTGTTCAACGGCGAGGAGATGGAGGATTTCCTCGTCCTGCAGCGCGACTTCGAGGCCGACGGCGGCCTCACCCCGGCCGGCGAGGACAAGGTGCTCGACGTCCGCCGCCGCGCCGTCGAGGCGCTCGCCGCCGTGCTCGACGAGCTCGGCCTCGGCAAGCCCAGCCGCGCGATGCTGTCGTCCGTCATCGCCGCATCCGGCTCCGACGAGACCGAGAGCTACACGGCGGGCGACGCCACCCGCATCTCCGAGGCGATCCGCGCCCGCGGCCTCACGGCCCTCGACGTCGTCGCGGCGCTGTCGAAGCGCGGCTTCGCGGAGGAGGCGGAGAACATCCTGTTCATGCTCCGCCAACGCGTCGCCGGCGACTACCTGCAGACCTCGGCGGTGATCCGCGACGGCCGCGTCGTCTCGGCCGTCAACGACCCGAACGACTACATGGGCCCCGGCACCGGCTACCGGATGAGCGAGGAGCGCTGGGCGGCGGTGAAGGACATCCGCGGCCAGCTCGACGAGCGCGAGGTGCTCGCCGCCCAGGCCGTCCACGCCCCCGACGAGGCCGCCGCCTGGACGATCGCCGAGCGCGGCCCGGCGCGCACCGGCGGCCCGGCCAACGAGGTGGTGATCGCCGTCAGCCCGGCCTTCGGCCTCAAGCTGCACGCCACCACCGCCGGCCACCACCTCTCGGCCGTCATCGCCGCCATCCTCGCGGGCGTGGCGGAGGGCGGCGGCGTCGCCCGCCTCGTGCGCTGCCGCCACACCGCCGACACCTCCTTCCTCGGCCTCACGGCGGCGAAGCTGTCGGGCTCCGGCATGGGCATCGGCCTGCAGTCGAAGGGCACGCTGGTGCTGCACCGCTTCGACCGGCTGCCGCACATGAACCTCGAGATCTTCTCGAACGCGCCGCTCGCCACCCTCGCGCACTACCGCGCCATCGGCCGCAACGCCGCGGTCCACGCCCGCGGCGAGAAGCCGGAGCCGGTGCTGGTACCGTTCCGCGGCGAGGCCCTCGGCGCCCGCTTCCACGTCCCCGTCGCCCTCGTCTACGCGGTGGAGACCGGCCTCATCGAGCCCGGCGCCGATCCGGTCGAGCTTGCGGTCGAGTTCCTGAAGGAGCAGGCGGCGTGAGCGCGCCGACCGATCCCACCGGCGTTTCGGGGGCATCCGGCGCGCCGGAAACGCCTGGCCGCGGTTCCGGCGCCGCGCCGGTCGCGACAGAGAGATCGGCGGGGGACACGGCGGGAGGCGCTGGAGGAGGATCAGCCACGCCGTCATTCGCCGACGACGACCTCCCCTACCCGATCGCCGAGAAGCGGCCGGACCTCGTCCGCACGGCGAACGGCCTCGGCCTTTCCGACCTCACGGTCTCCGCGGTCATCGACGGCCGCATCGCCCGCGAGGACATCGCCATCACGCCGGAGGCGCTCCGCCTGCAGGCCGACATCGCGCGGCGCGTCGGCCGCGACCGGCTGGCGGAGAACTTCGAGCGCGCTGCCGAGCTCGCCCGCGTCCCCGAGGACGAGCTGATGGCCGTTTACGAACTCCTCCGCCCCGGCCGCGCCACCGGCCCCGAGCCGCTGCGGGAAGCGGCCGCGAAACTCCGCCGCGACTACGGCGCCGACAGGGTCGCGGCGCTGGTCGAGGAGGCGGCGGACGTCTACGTGCGACGGGGGCTTTTCGCGCGGCGGTTCTGAACGGGAGTTCCGCGTCGCTTCCGCGACGCGGCCCTCATCCGCCCTTCGGGCACCTTCTCCCACCTGCCGGTGGGAGAAGGACTCGGGGCGGCCGCTCGTCAGGCGACCACGCACCGCCAGCTGCAATCATCCCCTTCTCCCGCTTGGCGGGAGAAGGTGGCCGAAGGCCGGATGAGGGCGGCGCGCGCAGCGCGCCGTGCGCCATCCTCAGCGCCACCGCGCCCACCACCGACCACCCCACCCTTGAGACCCCCCGCGTTTCCACCCACACTCCGCCGAGCCCCGCCGCGGGGCCGACGGGGGAACGTCACCATGGCCGACCGCATCGCGCTCGAGGAGCACTTCATCTGCGACTGTCTGCTTCCCTATCTGGAAGCCGACATGCCACACGTCTCCGGCGACGCCCGCGCCCGGCTCCTCGCCGACCTGTCGGACCTCGGCGAGCGGCGGCTCGCGGCGATGGCGGCGGCGGGCGTCTCCCGCGCGGTGCTGTCGATCTCCGGCCCGGGCGTACAGGCCGAGCCCGACGCGGCGAAGGCCACCCGGCTCGCTCGCGAGGCGAACGACGTGCTCGCCGCGGCGGTGCAGCGGCGGCCGGACGCCTATTCCGGCTTCGCCCACCTCGCCGTGCAGGACCCGGCAGGCGCCGCCGACGAACTCGAGCGCTGCGTGCGCGACCTCGGCTTCGTCGGCGCGATGGTGAACGGCCACACGAACGGCGTCTATCTCGACGATCCCCGCCACGACCCGCTGTTCGAGCGCCTCGAGGCCCTCGACCGGCCGCTCTATCTCCACCCCACCAACGCCTTCCGCCTGCCGCACGTGCTGGAAGGCTGCCCGGAACTCCGCCAGCCAGTGTGGGAGTGGACGACGGAGACCGCCTCGCACTTCCTCCGCCTCGTCTATGCCGGCGTCTTCGACCGCTTCCCGAAGCTGAAGATCGTCCTCGGCCACATGGGCGAGACGCTGCCCTTCATGCTCTGGCGGCTCGACAGCCGCACGAAGTTCCTCGCCGACAAGCGCCCGCTCGCCCTGCCGCCCTCGGCCTACCTCAAGCGCAACCTCTTCGTCACCACCGCCGGCCAGTGCTCCGACGTGCCGCTCGCCGCGGCGCTCTCGGCGCTCGGGGCCGACCACGTGATGTTCTCGGTCGACTATCCCTACGAGGACAGCGCCGAGGCCGGCCGCTTCCTCGACACGGCGGCGGTGGACGAGGAGACGCGGGCGAAGATCGGCCGCGGCAGCGCGAGCGCCCTCCTCGGCCTTCCCGGCTGACCGCTCAGGCGATGCACTCGCCGCCATCGATGACGAGGGCGTGCCCGGTCATGAACGACGAGCGGTCGGAGGCGAGGAAGAGGATCGCCTCGGCGATCTCCTCCACCGACGCCCAGCGCCCCATCGGGATCTTCTCGCGGATGTAGGCCTCGATCGCCTGCCGCCCGCCCATCTGGCGGATGAACGGGTCGTTGAACGGCGTGTCGACCCAGCCCGGGCAGAGCGCATTCACCCTGACGCCATAGCGCCCGTAGTCGATGGCGATCTGCTTCACCATCGCCACCACGGCGTGCTTCGTCGTGGCATAGGCGACCATCTCGCGGTCGTAGAAGACGCCGGAGTTCGAGGCCGTGACGAGGATCGAGCCGCGGCCGGCCGCCCGCATCACCGGCATCGCGAGTTTCGCCAGCATGAAGTGCGCCCGCACGTTGAGCCGCCAGGAGGCGTCCATGCCCTCGCCGGACACGGCCTCGAGCGGCCCCTCCACCTGCACGCCGGCGTGGCTGTGGACGATGTCGAGCCGCCCGTAGGCCTCGAGCGCCGCGGCGACGAGCCGCTCGAGCGCCGCGTCGTCGGTGACGTCGGTCGCCACCGCCAGCGCCCGCCCGCCGGCGTCCGTGATCGCCTCGGCCGCCGCCGCGCCCGCCGCGGCGTCGCGGTCGGCGACCACCACCGCCGCCCCCTCGCGCGCCATCGCCAGCGCCCCCGCCCGCCCGATCCCCGACCCCGCCCCCGTCACGATCGCCACGCGGTCCTCAAGAATCATCATCGTCCTCATGTCGGAAGGGGCGGCGCGCCGGCGCGTCGCCGGAGCGGAAACCGAAGCGCGAACCTAGCGTTGGAGCGACAGCCCCGCCACCCGTCGCACCCGGCGGCTGGATCGGCCAGGATGGCGACCGGAGACGGAGACCCCCCAATGCACATCGACGGCGGCTGCCATTGCGGACACGTGCGCTACGAGGCGGAGATCGACCCGGAGGACGTCTCGATCTGCCACTGCACCGACTGCCAGAGCCTCACCGGCTCGGCCTTCCGCGTCACCGTCGAGACGGTGGCAGAGAACGTCCGCCTCACCGCCGCGCCGCCGAAGCTCTACGTCAAGACCGCGGACAACGGCCGCAAGCGGCTGCAGTACTTCTGCGGCGAGTGCGGCTCGCCGCTGCTCACCACCGGCGACGGCGAGGCGGCCGCCTTCTGGGGCATCCGCTGGGGCAGCATCCGCCAGCGCGAGAGCCTCGTGCCACGGCGGCAGATCTGGTGCAGCTCCGCCGTGCCGTGGATCGCCGACGTGCCGGGGCTGCCGGGGGTGGCGGGGGATTGAGGCGGGTCCTCGTCACACTACCCGTCAACGGCCCCCTCGCCGCCATCGCCCCTTGCTCCGTCATCGCCCGGCGTGACCGGGCGATCCATCCAGCGTGAAAACGTGAGTCGTTTCCGTGGGATGGATGCCCCGGTCAAGCCGGGGCATGACGTCGGAGAGGTTGGAGCGCGCGGCCCCCGACGCGCCTCGAAACCACCCTCCCCTAGAGGGGGAGGGTCGGCGACCGTCAGGTCGCCGGGGTGGGGTGGCGCCGCCGGGAGGCGGCGAAAAACAGCAACGTCGGCAGCTTAAGGATTCGCACGCGGGCTCACGCCCGCAGTCACCCCACCCCGCCGCGCCTGCGGCGCGACGACCCTCCCCCTCCAGGGGAGGGTGGGAGTCCGGATCGGACGGGGAGAAACTGAATGCCCCCCTCACCCCTCCCGGAGCGCGTGGCGGGCGTTCTTCATCAGCGGCTCGACGAGGTAGTCGAGCACCGTCTTCTCGCCGGTGGCGATGAAGGCCTCGACCGGCATGCCGGCCTGCAGTTCCTTGCCGCCAAGACGGTCGAGTTCGCCGGGCTCGAGGGCGAGGCGGGCGGTGTAGAAGCTCGCGCCGGTCTGCGGGTCCTTCGAGAGGTCGGGCGAAACCCAGACGACGTGGCCGTGCAGGATCGGCGTCGTGCGCTGGTCGAGCGCCGCCACCACCAGCGTCGCCTTCTGGCCGACGGTCAGCTGGTCGACGTCGACGGCGCCGACGCGCACCTCGATCAGGAGGTCGTCCTCGTCGGGCACGATGGTCATCAGCGTCTCGCCCGGCCCGACGACGCCGCCGAGGGTGTGGACCGTCGCCTCGTGGACGCGGCCGGAGCGCGGGGCGCGGATCTCGGTGCGGGCGAGTTCGTCGACGGCGGCGACCTCCTGCTCCATCAGCGGGGCGATCTCCGCCTGGGCGGTGCGGATCGCCTGGGTCACCTTCTCCATGAAGTCCGACTTCACCTGGATGACCTGCAGCTCGGTCTCGGTGATGCGCCCGCGCGTCGTGGCGATCTGCGAGACGAGGGCGCCGAGCTCGCCCTCGAGCCGCGCCTTGTCACGCTTCAGCGCGATCACCCGCGTCACCGGCACGTGGCCCTTGGCGAGCAGGTCCTCGAGGCCGACGAGTTCGCCCTCGATCAGTTCGATCTCCTGCTCCTTGGCGACCTTCTGCGCCTCGAGGCCGGCGATCTGCTCGCGCAGCTGGGCGATGCGCTCGGAGAGCTGGCTCGTCTGGCCCTCGAGCGCCGCACGCCGCGCCTCGAACAGCGTCCGCTCGCCCTCGAGCACCTTGGCGACGGCGGGGTCCGAGGCCCGCGCCGCGAGGGCGGGCGGATAGGCGACGGTCGCCGCGCCGGCGCGCTCGGCCTCGAGGCGGGCGAGCTGCGCCTCGAACTCGGTGAGCCGGGCCCGCACGATCGCAAGGTTCGCCCGCGTCGTCGTGTCGTCGAGCGTGACGACCACCTGACCAGCCTCGACGTGGTCGCCGTTCGCCACGGAGATCGACTTCACGATGCCGCCGGTCTTGTGCTGCACCTTCTTGTTGTCGCTCTCGGCGATCAGCGTGCCGGGCGCGATCACCGCCGAGGCGAGCTTGGCGATCGCCGCCCAGGCGCCGCCGCCGCCGACGAGGAGCGCCACCGCGAGGACGCCGACGGTGACGGCGCGGCGGATCTCCGCCCGCGCCGGACGCCGCGCCGGGGCGGCGGGCGGCCCGGCCGGGGCCGTCTGCGGAACCCCGCCGGCCTTCGGGTTCGCCGGAACCTCGGCCAAGGGACCCTCAGCCATGGGCGCCTCCGATCTGCTTGCGCTCCTCCGGCGCCGCCACCGGCTCGGCCGCGGCCTCGGCGGGGCGACGGCGGAGCTCGGCGAGCACCTGCGCCTTCGGCCCGTAGGCGACGACGCCGCCCTTCGACAGCACGAGGAGGTCGTCCACCGCTTGGATGGTGCTCATCCGGTGGGTGATGATCACGGCGACGCCGCCGCGCGCCTTCACCACGTCCACCGCCCGCCCGAGGGCGCTGTCGCCGGCGCCGTCGAGGTTGGAGTTCGGCTCGTCGAGGACGACGAGGAACGGCTCGCCGTAGAGCGCCCGGGCAAGGCCCACCTGCTGGCGCTGGCCGCCGGACAGCACCTGGCCGGATTCGCCGAGGCGGGTGTTGTAGCCGTCCGGCAAGGTGAGGATCAGCTCGTGGACGCCCGCCGCCTGGGCCGCCGCCACCACGCTCTCCGGGGTGCGGTCGGGGTCGAAGCGGCCGATGTTCTCCTCCACCGTGCCGTCGAACAGCTCGACGTCCTGCGGCAGGTAGCCGATGTGGCGGCCGAGCTCGTCGGGCGCCCACTGGTCGATCGGCGCGCCGTCGAGCGACACCTTGCCGGCGGCGACGGGCCAGACGCCGACGAGGGCGCGGGCGAGCGAGGTCTTGCCGCAGCCCATCGGCCCGATGACGCCGAGCGCCCGGCCGGCCTCGAGGCGGAGCCCGATGCCCTTCAGCACGGGCCGGCTCGCCCCCGGCGGCACGACGGCGACGCCCTCGGCCGTCAGCGCCGTCACCGGCGCCGGCAGCGACATGCGCTCCGGCGTCACCGCGCTCTTCAGCGCCCCGTTCAGGCGCTGGTAGGCTTCCTTCGCCTGCACGAGGTTGCGCCAGTTCCCGACGATCTGCTCGATCGGCTGCAGGCCGCGCGACATGATGATCGAGCCGGCGACGATGGCGCCGGCGGAGATCTGCTCGTGGATGGCGAGCCAGCCGCCGACGGCGAGCGCGCCCGACTGCAGGGTCAGGCGGAAGACGCGCGAGATCACCGAGTAGCGGTTGACCGTGTCGGTCAGCGCCCCGGAGGCGGCGAGGTAGGCGTCGTTGGTGCGGCCCCACAGCCCGGCGAAGCGGCCGAGCATGCCCATGCCGGTCAGCACCTCGACGTTGCGGCGGCCGGCCTCGGCGAGGGCGGCGCGCTTCTGGCCGAGCTCGGAGACCGTCTTCGAGCCGTTCCGCGAGGCCGCCTCGGTGGCGGCGGTGAGGCCGATCAGCACGAGGGCGCCGGCGATGCCGAGCACGCCGAGCATCCAGTGGAAGACGAACAGCACGCCCATGTAGACGGGCAGCCACGGCAGGTCGAAGAAGGCGATGATGCCGGTGCCGGCGCTCGCCTGGCGCAGCTGGTCGAGATCGCGCAGGGGCCGCATCGCCTCGCCGGTCGGTCCGAGCTTCAGCGCCGCCCCGACCTGTGCGTCGAAGGCGGCGCGGCCGATCTCCTCGTCGAAGCGGTGGCCGACGCGCACGAGCACCCGGTGCCGCACCGCCTCGAGCACGCCCATGAAGGCGAACAGGATGACGACGAGCACGAACAGGGCGACGAGGGTCGGCGTCGACCGGCTGGACATCACCCGGTCGTAGACCTGCAACATGAACATCGGGCCGGTAAGCATCAGCACGTTGACGACGAGGCTGAACAGCCCCACCGCCCACAGCGCCCCGCGGCAGCTCGCGAGAACCCGGCGGATCGGTGTCCGCCCGTCGTCCTTGGCCGTCCTGCCGTTCATCATCCTCACCGGCCCTTCGCCGTAGCCGCTCAGGCGGGAACGGCCTCGTCCGCGGGCAGCACCTGCTGGAACGACTCGAAGCCCTCGAATTCCGGGTGCCCGAGATAGAGGCCGCCGGTCGCGCCGACGTTCCGGTGAGCTTTGGCGAAGGCTTCCGACCGTGTCCAGCCCTCGAAGGCTTCGCGAGATGCCCAAAGGGTGTGCGAGGAATAGAGGGTGTGGTCCTCCCGCACCGGGCCGCGCAGCATGTGGAAGCCGAGGAAGCCCGGCTCGCGCTGGAAGTGGACCTCGCGCGTCAGCCACAGCTTCTCGAAATCGGCCTCGGAGCCCTTGGTGACCTTGAAGCGGTTCATCGCGATGTACACCGGTGTCGTCTCCTCGTTGATGCCCGACGCCATCGTCAGAGCTTGATGCCGACGGCCAGCCGCGCGTTTAATCCCGGGCTCGCGCTGAGATCGAGATACTGCGTGTACTGGCGATTGAAGATGTTGTCCAAGTTCAGGTTCGTTGTGATGCGGTCCGTCACCTGATAGCTCGCGAAGAGGTCGACCGTGGTGTAGCCGGGCGATTCCGGCCAGCCCGAAGGCGAGCCGTTCTTGCCCGCCACCATCGAGACGCGAGTGCCGGCGACGAGGCGCGCGTCGAAGGCGCGGCCGCCGAGGGTGGCGATCAGCCGGTCCGGCGGCACGGAGCGCAGGGCCTCGCCGGTCTTCTCGTCGACGCCGCGGGTGATCTGGCCGGAGAGGCCGCCGAAGGCGAAGCCGGTGTCGTAGATCGCCTCGAGCTCGCCGCCCCACAGCGTCGCACGGGCGACGTTCTGGTACTGGTAGTAGTAGGCGGGCGTCGGCGGAGGTGGCGGCGGCACGATCTCCACGGACTTCAGGTCGATGTAGTCGTCCACCTGGTTGTAGTAGGCGACCGCCTTCACCCGCACCCGGTCACCGTCGCGCAGCACGTCGTCGAAGCGCAGGTTGACGCCGCCTTCCCACTCGTGCGCCACCTCGGGCTTGAGGTTGGGGTTCGGACGAAACTCGAACTCGACGCCCGGGTGGATGCCGTTGATCAGCGTCTCGGTGATCGCCGGCGCCCGGTAGGCCTCCGCATAGGTGGCGAAGACCGTCACCCACGGCACCGGCGTCACGCCGATCGTCAGCTTCGGCGAGGCGCGGCTGCCGGAGTTGTCGACATTGCCGCCGGTGAGCTCGTAGCCGTCGAAGCGCATGGCGCTGATGACCTCGAGCCACTCCCACGTCGCCTGGTCCTGGACGAAGCCGCCATAGACCGAGCGGCGGCCGTTCGGCGTGTACTTGTTGGAGGACTCGAGGTCGTCGGTGTTGTCGACCTGGTCGAAGAAGCCGTCGACGCCATAGGTGAGGGCGTGGCCGGCCGGACCGGTGGCGAAGCGGCTCGTGTTGTTGACGTCGAAGCCGGTGGTGGCGACGTCGAAGCTGCGCTTCGACCCGATGTTGCTGCCGGCGACGTTGGTCTGCTCGGTCCGGGTGCTCGTGTAGTAGAGGTTGGAGCGCAGGTCGACGAGCTCGTTCTCGAGCGGCTGCCAGACGTATCCGAGGGTGTAGGTCTCGGTGGAGGCGTCCGTCGCCCGCACCGTGGTCGTGCCCTTGTCGAAGCTCGCATGATAGAGCAGCGCCGAGGCGGTGATCTGGTGACCCTCGGCCGGCCGCCAGCGGGCCTTCGCGAGGCCGCTGAGGAGATCGTCCCAGGAGTTGGCGATCCGCTCGTAGTTGCCGTCGCGGTAGTCCGTCGAGCGGCTCCAGGTGCCCGCCGTGACGACGTCGAAGGCCTGGCCGACCCGGCCGGCCACCTCGGCGTGGCCAAGCGGCTCGGCGCCGTTCGTCGTGTACTTCGCCTTCACGAAGCCACCGACCACCTGGTCGGGGTCGAGCACATCGTCGGCCGTCAGGGTGCGGAAGTCCACGACGCCGCCGATCGCGCCCGAGCCGTAGACGGTGGCCGTCGCGCCGCGCGTCACGTCGACGGAGCGGATCATTTCGGGGTCGATGTAGAAGGCGCCGTTGGCGTTGTGGCCACTCGTCTGGAAGTTCTGGCGGGCACCATCGACCATGACGTTGACGCGGCCGAAGTCCTGCAGGCCGCGGATGTTGATGGCGGTGGCCGGATCGCCCCCCTGTTCGGACGTGGTGACGCCGGGAATGAGGTCGAGGAAGTCGGACGGCCGGTTCGGCTGCGTCTGCGTCTGGATGGTCGAGCGGTCGAGGACGCTCGTGCCGGAGAGCGAGTAGTCGACCGGCTCGGCGGTGCGTGTCGCCGTGACGGTGATGTCCTCCAGCACGTCATCGTCGTCGACCCCGACCTCGCCCGGCGGCACCGGGTTTTCCGGGATGGGATCCACCGTCGCCGGCGCGATCTCCTCCTCGACCGCCACCGACTGGGCGTGCGCCGGCGCGGCGCCGAGGACGGCGCCGGCGAGCGCCGAGAGCCCGCACCCGACGGCGATCACCCCGGCGGCAGCTGCGGCCGGTGCCGCACGGCACGAGAGAGGCTTCAAGACCATCGGCGCCGAATCCGATCCAGTCGCAGTGCACGGCCAAGCCGGCACCGCTCCACCCGGGGGGACCGGGCGTACGCGTTGCACGAGGAGGACTGGCTGGCTGGGCGACGGGTCGCCGTGGCTGGCTGGTTGCGCGAGCGCTGTTAGGAGCCATTCGCAGCAACGGCGCGACGCTAGGGGGGCCGCTCCCGCAAGTCAAGGAACCGTGAGCAGATCTCACCACATCAAAACAAGGAAGGCGCGCACAGCCTTCCTGCTCCGCCCTCAGTTTGTAATGCTTCTATTTCCAAAATCGAATTCCTATAATGTAACAGTGAAATAGTTCTAAGTATAATCTTCGCAATCTCCTTTGACGCTGCGAGCCATTCGCACTATCAGCGTGAGCGGAACGTGCGCCGTCATTCGTTCGGCGCCGCGACTGCAGCGAGGACCGCATCCATGGCGATCAAGATCAAGGCTGGCGAGGCACTGTCCGGCGGCCTCAACTACAACAGCTTCATCAGCGACTATCTGGCGGATACGAGCGACGCCGAAGCCAAGTTCTATGGCGGCACGCCCGACAGCGTGTTCGGCCAGACCGCCTACATGAACGGCTCGCAGATCGCCTACCAGTACGGCGACGCGGCCTCCCGCGTCATCATGCAGGGCTCGGACCTCGCCTACGACTGGATCCACTACGGTCCCACCTACCCGCACGCGCTGTCGGGCAACCTCGACCAGCTCATCTTCGGCGACTGGGTCGACGGCCAGACGGAGGGCGAGCAGGGCACCGGCGAAGCCGGCGCGATCACCGGCCTCGACGAGATGATGGTGATCAAGGGCCTCGACATCTCGGTCGCCGCCGGCGCCGGTGCCGAGAACAACGGCGTCATGAACGTCTACGACATGCTCGCCGCCGGCGATGCCGAAGGACTCTACGCCCTCCTCGCCCAGCAGGCGCAGGTCTTCGTCGGTACCGACGGTGCCGACACCTACACGGGCACCGCCTTCGACGACAAGATCGTCGCAACGCTCGGCGCCGACACCTATGACGGCGGCGAGGGCAGCGACCTGATCACCTTCTCGAAGTTCGAGACGGGCGCCATGGTCGATCTTGGCAACGGCACCGGTCCGAACGGCACCGTGCTGTCGAACATCGAGAACGTCGTCGGCTCCGCCTTCAACGACATCATCCTCGGCAGCGCCGTGGCGAACACCATCAAGGGCGGCGAAGGCGACGACCGCGTCTACGGCCTCGACGGCGACGACTGGATCGCCGGCAACGCCGGCAACGACATCATCCACGCCGGCAGCGGCAACGACAGCGTCATCGGCGGCGGCGGCAACGACGACATCACCGGCCGCCTCGGCGCCGACGTGATGAGCGGCAATGGCGGATCCGACACCTTCCGCTACTACAACCCCACCGACGGCGTCTTCGATTCCGGCCTCGCCCAGGCCGACCGCGACCTCATCACCGACTTCAAGTCCGGCAAGGATCTGCTCGACTTCTCGGCGATGGACGCGAACCAGACGACCGAGGACGACGAGGCCTTCGTGTTCCTCGGCACGGAGAAGTTCAACGGCGAGGCCGGCGAACTCCGCTACCAGGTCAACAAGAACGTGACGGTCCTCGCCGGCGACGTCGACGGCGACGGCAAGGCCGACTTCAAGATCGACCTGTCCGGCAAGGTCGACCTCACCGACCTCGACTTCGTGCTCTGACGTCCCCTCGCGGCAGCGCCGGCGGCACCCCCCGCCGGCGCGCGCCAACGCTCATCGCCGGCGGCCACGGCCGCCGGTGCAGCGGCCGCTGGGCGAAGGCCGGGCGGCCCCGCCGCCTCCTCCTGCCGCGGCCCCCTCGTAAGCGGAGACCTTCGACATGGCCATCACCTTCAAGGCCGGCAAGAACGCGCCGTCGTCCGGCATCGATTTCAACAAGTACATCGAATCGTTCCTGCCCGACACGTCCGGCCAGCCGACCTTCTATGGCGACGACAGCCAGTTCGACGGCGACCAGATCGTCAACGGCTATGCCACCAGCAACAACGCCGCGAAGAACAAGCTGGTCTCCCTGTGGGGCGAGGACTTCGCCTACGTGCTCGCGACCCACGAGCTCACCGGCACGATCGACAAGATCGACTTCGGCACCTACGGCAAGGGTGCGGAAGACAGCAAGGGCAACTTCACCGGCTACAACACCGAGCTGACGATCTCCGGCTTTTCCATCGACGAGAACGACGATCCGAGTTCCGGCGACGTCATCTACGCCCTGATGGGCTGGGCGACCGGCGAGGCCGACGGCTCGCTGCTGCTCGAGGCCCTGCAGGGCCAGGCGCAGAAGATCGTCGGCTCCCAGGGCAACGACCGCTGGACCGGCACGAAGTTCGACGACACCGCCGACGGCAAGAACGGCAACGACAACTTCTCCGGCGGCAAGGGCAACGACACCCTGAAGGGCGGCGGCGGCAACGACAGCCTCAACGGCGGGTCCGGCGATGACCACATCGAGGGCGGCGCCGGTCGCGACAAGCTCACCGGCGGCAGCGGCAAGGACGACTTCGTCTTCAAGAAGGCCTCCGACCTCGGCTCCAAGTCCGGCAAGACCGACGTCATCACCGACTTCTCGGTGAAGGACGACACCATCGACTTCTCCGGCATCGACGCCAACGAGACGAAGAAGGGCAACCAGTCCTTCAAGTTCGACGGCAAGGGCGACCTTTCCGGCAAGGCCGGCTCGCTCGTCTACCAGGTCGTCAACGGCGACACCGTCGTCCTCGGCGACCTCGACGGCGACGGCAAGGCCGACATCGCCCTCGACCTCGACGGCAAGCTGAAGCTCACCGCCGGCGACTTCGAGCTCTGACGCGCGGGCGCACCGCGCCGCCCACGCTGACCAGCCCCGACGGGCGGCGCCACGCGCCGCCCGTTTGCGTTTCCGGAAGGCCGCACCGCCGCGCCCCGTCATCCCGCGCCGCGCGCCGCGATCTCCCGCGCGAGCACGTCGGTCGCAAGGTGGCCCTCCTCCACCCCGTCGATGAGGATGACGTCGCACGCCGCGTTGCGCGTGCGCAGCGGCAGGATCCGCCGGTAGGCCGGCGAGGCGTACCAGCCCTCCGCCGCCGCCCGGTCCGGGAAGGCGATCACCACGAGGTCGCCCGCAAACGCCCCCTCGAGCACCGTCACCGGCCCGCCGTGGACGACGAAGCGCCCGCCGAACGGCGCGAGGGTGGCGTCGATCTGCTCGAGATAAGCGACGATCTCGCCGTTGAGGGCGACGTCGCTGAGGCGTCCGATCGCATAGGTCTGCACGGGTGGTCTCCCATTCTCCGGGGCGACCGGCCTGTCCGGCTCGCCCGCCAGCCACCCTTCCGCAGGCCGTGCCCCCGGGCGATGACGTGCGAGGTCATGAGACCGCTGCCCCGGTCGGTTTTCGGAATGCGCGCCGGCTTCGGTTCCGTTACAGGATGTACCGTAACATCATCGTCCGGATCGTCCCGATGACGCCCGCCCTCGAACCCGTCCTGCCCGCCCGCGAGGCCGTCCGCCGCCCCGGCCGGCCGCGCTCCCGCGTTGCCGACCGCGCCATCCTCGACGCCGCCCTCGCGCTCGTCCGCGAGACCGGCTACCGCGCCGTCACCATCGAGGCCGTCGCCGCCCGCGCCGGGGTCGGCCGCCCCACCCTCTACCGCCGCTATGCGGACCGCACCGCCCTCTTCATCGCGGTCTACGACCGCTTCGCCGCAGACGAGCGATTCGATCCGCCGACCGGCGATCCGGAGGCCGACATCGCGGCCCTCCTGACGCGCCTCTTCGACCTCTTCGCCCGCACCGGCCTCGTCGCCGTCCTCGCCGGCCTCGTCGTCGACGCCCAGGCCTCGCCGGAGGAGCGCACGCGCCTCCTCGCCCGCCTCGTCGAGCCGCGCCGGCGCATCGTCGGGGCGATCGTCGCCGCCGCCCGCCGCCGCGGCCGCGTGCGCCCCGACGTCTCGGCCGACGCCGTCGCCGACCACGTCGCCGCGATCGTCTGGTTCCGCGTCCTCGCCGGCGGCGGCACCCTCGACGCCGGCTTCGCGGCCGAGACCGCCGCCCTCGTCGTACGCGGGCTCGCGCCCCGATGACGCCCGCCGCCGAACCCGCCGTCGTCGCCGGCTGGACGCCCGGCGCGATCGGCCGCGTGGCGCTCCTGCACGCCCGCCACTACGCCGCCAGCCACGGCTTCGGCCTCCCCTTCGAGGCGCGCGTGGCGAGCGAACTCTCCGCGTTCCTCTCCGGCTTCGTGCCTGGACGCGACCACTTTGCCACCGTCGTCCTCGGCGGCGAGGTGGAGGGCAGCATCGCCGTCGACAGATCGGCGGACCCGGCGCGCCTGCGCTGGTTCATCCTGTCGGACGCCCTGCGCGGCCACGGCCTCGGGCGGCAGCTGCTCTCCGCAGCGATCGCCGAGGCCCGCGCGGCCGGCCACCGCCACCTCGCCTTGTCCACCCTCGCCGGCCTCGACGCCGCCGACCGCCTCTACCGCGCGGCCGGCTTCCGGCTCGTCGACGAGCACGCCGGCGCCCACTGGGGCACGCCGGCGGTGGAGCGCACCTTCGTCCTCGATCTCGGCCAGCCAGGCGACTGACCCGCCCCGCGCGCTTTCCGTTTGGAGCGCGCCCGCCGAGCGACTAGAACCGCAGCCGCATCCACAGTCCGGTCCGCCGAGGATCGACCCGCCGCCGTCCCCCGGCGCGCGATGGAAGGGCAGAATGATCGTTTCGTTCGAGCGCCGGTTCATCTTCCTGCGCACCATGAAGACCGGCTCCACCAGCGTCGAGCTCGCCCTCGCACAGCTCTGCGGACCCGAGGACATCATCACCAACGTCTCGAAGTTCGAGGCGCACCGGCGCGGCCGCGGCGAGCAGAACAACATCGTGCCGCTCGAGACGGTGCCGTTCTGGTCGCGCCTCGCCTGGGCCTTCGGCATGGACGCCAAGAAGGCCGGCATCCAGCTGCCCAACCACGCCTATGCGAAGACGGTGCGCCGCCTCTGCACGCCGGAGCAGTGGGCGACGTTCACCAAGATCACCATCGAGCGCAACCCGTGGGACCGCGAGGTCTCGCACTACCTCTACCGCAAGCGCAACGGCAAGGAATCCGGCACCTTCGCCGAATTCGTCCGCCGCGGCTGGCGCCGCCGCACCATCCCGAACTTCGACATCTACGCCATCGGCGGCAAGATCGTCGCCGACGAGGTGATGCGCTTCGAGACCCTCTCGGCCGACTTCGACGCCGTCATGCAGCGCCTCGGCATCGAGGACCCGCCGAAGCTGCCCTACCTCAACGTCTCGCGGCCAGGCGAGAAGCCCGACTACCGCTCCTACTACGACGAGGCGACGAAGGCGCTGGTCGGCCGCCGCTACGCCCGCGAGATCGAGGCCTTCGGCTACACCTTCTGAAGGTCCGCCGGCCGGGCGGGGCGTCTGCGTGCAGCGAGGCTGTCGCGAGGCTGCCACGGCGGGCCGGTTTCGGCCGCTCCGGCCGCCCGCGCGCTTGCCTTTCCGGCCATGAGGGCGTTAGTGGCGCGGCCTTCCGCGGCGGCCTCGCCGTGGCCGCATTGTCGCCATTGCTGCACTGCAGCATGACGAAGCGCCGGTTCCGCACCTCCCGAAGGGGCCGGCACGAGAAGGATCAGCCCGTGATCGCCCGCACCATCGCCGTCGAGCCGTTCGATCTCGTCGTCTTCGGAGCGACCGGAGACCTCGCCCGCCGCAAGCTCATCCCGGCCCTCTACCACCGCTACCTCGCCGGCCAGATGCCGGAGGAGGCCCGCATCATCGGCGCCTCGCGCCGCCCGGTCAGCGACGAGGCCTTCCGCGACGAGGCGCGTGCCGCCCTCGCCGAGTACGTGCCCGCCCACGAACTCCACCACGACGTCGCCGCGAGCTTCATCGAGCGGCTCTCCTACGTCTCGGTCGATGCGACTTCGAGCGCCGGGTGGCACACGCTCGCCGAGAAGCTCGCCCCGAACGCCGACCGCGTCCGCGTCTTCTACCTCGCCACCGCCCCCGAGCTGTTCGGCGAGATCTCCCGGCGGATCGGCGAGGCGGGCCTCATCACGCCGCTCGTCCGGGTCGTGCTCGAGAAGCCGATCGGCAAGAGCCTCGAGACCGCCCGCGCCCTCAACGACGAGGTCGGCGCCATCTTCCCGGAAGAGGCGATCTACCGGATCGACCACTATCTCGGGAAGGAGACGGTGCAGAACCTGATGGCGCTGCGCTTCGCCAACGCCCTCTTCGAGCCCCTGTGGAACGCCGCCCACATCGACCACGTGCAGATCACCGTGGGCGAGACGATCGGCGTCGGTGGCCGCGCCGGCTACTACGACACCGCCGGCGCCCTGCGCGACATGGTGCAGAACCACATCCTGCAGCTCGTCTGTCTCACCGCCATGGAGCCGCCGACCTCCCTCGACGCGGACGCGGTGCGCGACGAGAAGCTGAAGGTCCTGAAGGCCCTGAAGCCGATCGACCCGGCGAGCGTCGCCGCCGTCACGGTGCGCGGCCAGTACCGCGCCGGGGCGAGCGACGGCGGCGCGGTGCCCGGCTATCACGACGAGCTCGGCCGCACCGACAGCACCACCGAGACCTTCGTCGCCATCAAGGCGGAGATCGGCAACTGGCGCTGGGCCGGCACGCCCTTCTATCTGCGCACCGGCAAGCGGCTCCCCGCGCGCGTCTCGGAGATCGTCGTCGCCTTCCGGCCGATCCCCTACTCGCTGTTCGGCAACTCGGCCGGCCCGATCTCGGCCAACCACCTCGTCATCCGCCTGCAGCCCGACGAGGGCGTGAAGCTCTGGCTGATGATCAAGGACCCCGGCCCCGGCGGCATGCGCCTCAGCCACGTGCCGCTCGACATGAGCTTCGCCGAGGCCTTCAACGTCCGCCATCACGAGGCCTACGAGCGCCTCCTGATGGACGTGGTGCGCGGCAACCAGACCCTGTTCATGCGCCGCGACGAGGTCGAGGCGGCGTGGGGGTGGATCGACCCGATCCTCGAGGCGTGGAAGGCCTCGAGTGACGCACCGAAGCCATACACGGCCGGTACGTGGGGGCCGTCCGCCGCCATCGCGCTCATCGAGCGCGACGGCCGCACCTGGCACGAGGACGACCGATGAGCGATCCAGTCCTGCGCTTCCACGAGGCCGCCGACCGCGAGGCTCTCGCCGGCCGTTTCGCCGCCTTCGTCGCCGACCGCCTGACGGCGCGGGTCGCGACCGCGGGCGCGGCGGGCCTTGCCGTTTCCGGCGGCACCACCCCTGCCCGCTTCTTCGAGAAGCTCTCGGCCGCCGTCGTCCCCTGGAACAAGGTGGTCGTGACGCTGATCGACGAGCGATGGGTCGACGAGACGTCCAGCCGCTCGAACGGCGCCCTCGTCCGCCACCATCTCCTGCAGGGCGTCGCCGGCGCCGCCACCTTCGTGCCGCTCTACACTGGCGCCGCCACGCCGGAGGAGGGTTTCCCGGCCGTCGAGGCGGCGCTCGACACCGTGCCGATGCCGCTGCGCATCGCCATCCTCGGCATGGGCGACGACGGCCACACCGCCTCCTACTTCCCGCACGGCGACGGCCTCGCCGCCGCCCTTGCCCCGCCCGCCGGCCGGCGGGTCGCCGAGGTGAGCGCCAAGGCCGCCATCGAGCCGCGCATCACCCTGACGCTGCCTGTCGTCCTCGCCGCCGAGACGATCGCCCTCCACATCGAGGGCGCCGGCAAGCGGGCGGTGCTCGAGCGCGCGCTGCAGGACGGCCCGGTCGAGGACATGCCGATCCGCGCGGTGCTGCGCGCCGCCACCCAGGGCATCGACGTCTTCTGGTGCCCCTGATCGCCGCCTGATCGCCGCGCGCCCCGGATGCGGCGCGCGCCCCTCGGCGGGCACCTCGCCCGCCCCCCGCGCCGCCACCGGCGCGAACCGCGGCACGAGGCGTGCATCGCCGTCCGGCAGCACGGCGCGCGCCCGCCGCTTCAGACCTGGAGGTCCGCCATGACTGGGCAACCGACCGACGGCACCGCTCCGGCCCCCCGCCTCAACGCCCGCATCAGCGAGGTGACGCACCGCATCGCCCGCCGCAGCCGCTCGGGCCGGGCCCGATATCTCGACCGCATCGCCGCCGCCGCCGAGCGGGCGCCGACGCGCAAGCGTCTCGGCTGCGCCAACCTCGCCCACGGCTTTGCCGCCTGCGGGCCCGGCGACAAGGCGGAGCTGCGCGCCGGCGACGCGCCGAACCTCGCCATCGTCACCGCCTACAACGACATGCTCTCGGCCCACCAGCCGTTCGAGCGCTTCCCCGACGTGATCCGCGCCGCCGCCCGCGAGGCCGGCGGCACCGCCCAGGTGGCGGGCGGCGTGCCGGCGATGTGCGACGGCGTCACCCAGGGCGAGGCGGGCATGGAGCTCTCGCTGTTCTCCCGCGAGGTGATCGCTCTCTCGACGGCCGTCGCCCTCTCCCACCAGATGTTCGACGCCGCCGTCTATCTCGGCGTCTGCGACAAGATCGTGCCCGGCCTCGTCATCGGCGCCCTCTCCTTCGGCCACCTGCCGGCCGTGTTCGTGCCGGCCGGGCCGATGACCTCGGGCCTGCCGAACGACGAGAAGTCGCGCATCCGCCAGCTCTATGCGGAGGGCAAGGTCGGCCGCGACGCGCTCCTCGAGGCGGAGGCGCAGTCCTACCACGGCCCCGGCACCTGCACCTTCTACGGCACCGCCAACTCCAACCAGATGCTGATGGAGATCATGGGGCTGCACCTGCCGGGCGCCTCCTTCGTCAACCCGAACACGCCGCTGCGCGACGCGCTCACCAAGGTCGCGGTGAAGCGCGCCCTCGCCATCACCGCGCTCGGCAACGCCTACACGCCGGTCGGCCGGGTGCTCGACGAGAAGGCCTTCGTCAACGGCATCGTCGGCCTGCACGCCACCGGCGGCTCGACGAACCTGACGATCCACCTCATCGCCATGGCAGCCGCCGCCGGCATCCGCCTCACCTGGGACGACTTCGCCGACCTCGCCGAGGTGACGCCGCTGCTCACCCGCATCTATCCGAACGGCAAGGCGGACGTGAACCACTTCCACGCCGCCGGCGGCATGGGCTTCCTGATCCGCGAGCTTCTCGGCGCCGGGCTCCTGCATCCCGACGTCACCACCGTCTGGGGCACCGGGCTCGACGGCTACACCGTCGAGGCGCGTCTCGACGAGAGCGGCGAGCCCGACTGGGCCGACGCCCCGGCCGTCTCCGCCGATGCGGCGGTGCTGCGCCCGGCGGCGGAGCCCTTCCAGCCGACCGGCGGTCTCACCCTCCTCGACGGCACCCTGGGCCGTGCCGTCATCAAGACCTCCGCCGTCGCCGCCGAGCGCCACGTGATTCAGGCGCCGGCCCGCGTGTTCCACAGCCAGGAGGCTCTGCAGGCCGCCTTCAAGGCGGGCGAGCTCACCGGCGACCTTGTGGCGGTGGTGCGCTTCCAGGGGCCGCGCGCCAACGGCATGCCGGAGCTCCACAAGTTGATGCCGCCGCTTGGCGTCCTCCAGGATCGCGGCCACAAGGTCGCGCTCGTCACCGACGGGCGCCTCTCCGGTGCCTCGGGCAAGGTGCCGGCGGCGATCCACGTCACGCCGGAAGCCGTCGACGGCGGCCCGATCGCCAAGATCCGCGACGGCGACATCGTTCGCGTCGACGCCGTGCGGGGCAAGCTCGAGGTGATCGTCGACGAGGCGGAGTGGGCCGCGCGGCCGCTCGCCACGGCGGACCTCGCCGCCTACCATGAGGGTGTCGGCCGCGAGCTCTTCGCTCCCTTCCGCGCCACTGTCGGGCTCGCCGACGCCGGCGCCAGCATCTTCGCCGTGCACGAGACGGAGGACGCATGAGCACCGCCGGCATCACCACCGACGCCGCGCAGCCCGGCCTCGCGCCGATCCTGGCGCTCGCCCCGGTCGTCCCGGTGGTGATCGTCGAGAACGCCGCCGACGCGGTGCCGCTCGCCCGCGCCCTCGTCGCCGGCGGGCTGAAGGCGATCGAGATCACGCTGCGCACGCCCGCTGCCCTCGAGGCCATCCGCCGGGTCGCCGGCGAGGTCGAGGGGGCGGTCGCCGGCGCCGGCACGGTGCTCGACGCGGCCCAGTTCGAGGCGGTGATGAAGGCCGGCGCCAGGTTCGCCGTCTCGCCGGGCGCCACCGAACGCCTGCTGGACGCCGCCGCCGGCGCGCCGATGCCGCTCCTGCCGGGCATCGCCACGGCCTCGGAGGCGATGGCGCTGATCGAGCGCGGCTACCGGTTCGCCAAGTTCTTCCCGGCCGAGCCCGCCGGCGGCGCGGCTTATCTCGCCGCCCTCGCCTCGCCGCTGCCGCAGCTGACCTTCTGCCCGACCGGCGGCATCACGCCGGAGAGCGCGCCGCGCTACCTGAAGCTCGCAAACGTCGTCTGCGTCGGCGGGTCGTGGATGATCCGGCGCGAGCACGTCGCCGCCGGCGAGTTCGCCGCGATCACCGCCGCCTCGGCCACCGCCGCGGCTCTCCGCCCGGCCTGAGCACGCCGCGCCGCGATCTCCGGACGACATTCGCGCCCGACAGCGGCTGGTAGTTGGCGTTCGCATGGCCGCCATCAGCGGGCCTGCGCTCCCACGGGCGCTCGTCGGCGGTTCGCCGGGCCTGCGCACGCGATCTCCTGGAACGCGGACCCTCAGAAACGGGAAAGGCAGGCAGCGGCGCCGCTGCCTGCCTCCCTTAGCCCCGTATCGGCAGGGGCTCGACACCCCCTGTCATGCACTCCTGCCGATCAGCCCCCGCCTGACTGCATAAATGCAGAGCCGAGACAGGAATGACCCTGCCGCAAGGCCTGACAGTTCGCAATGTTGAAGTGTTAAAAACTCTGGTCCGACCAGTCACTGTTGCTGATTTGCACCAGAAGGCCAGTCGCTCAGAGAGCGAGCGCCGCGCCGAGCAGCAGCACCCCGAGCGACAGGATGCCGACCGAGGCGGCACCCTCGAGGACGGAGATCGCCGTCCCGGCACTTCGCCCACCACCGAGCGCCGAAAGCCGCATGGCGACGCCCTTCGCGCCGAGGGCGAGGAGGCCGAGCATCGACACCGTCAGCGCCGTGCCGATCGCCATGGCGAACACGGCGAGCACGCCGGCGGCGAACATGCCCTGCGACAGGGCGAAGACCAGCGCCACGAGCGCGCCGGTGCACGGCCGCGCCCCGGCCGAGACCACCGCCGCAAGGGTGGTGACCCTGTCGCCGCGGCTGCTCGCCGGCTCGGGCAGCACCACGTGGCGGCACTCGGGCCCATGCACGTGGTCCGGGTCCGGCACGTCGCAGACGAAGCGGCCCACCGCTGAGGAAGCTGCCGCTGCCGAGGGTCTCATCCCGAGACGTCCCGCCGGCGGCGAATCCGGCCGCTGCGGCGCGCCGAGCGTCGTGGACGAGCCCAGCGCCTGGCGGGCCATCCCGCGCGAGCCGGCGAGTGACGGCGCCGCGCCGGCGGCCGACAGCGACAGCTTCGGCCCGCGGAGCCGCGCCGTCACGGCGGTCGCGAGCGGCCACAGCACCTTGCGCGCCACCAGCACCGCCCCGAGGACGAGCACCAGGACGGCCGAGCCGATCTCGGCGACGCGCGCCGTCGCGGTGATGGCGAAGCTCGTGAGATTGAGGAGGGCCGCCGCGATGCCGACGATCGTCACCGCCACCACCGCCTGCAGCATCGCGGACAGGAAGGACAGCCCGAGAGCCCGCCGCGCCGTCGCCTCGTTCGCCACGAGATAGGCGGCGATGACGGCCTTGCCGTGCCCCGGCCCGGCCGCGTGGAAGACGCCATAGGCGAAGCTGAGGGCGATCAGCGTGAGGACCGCGAGATTGTCGTCCTTCAGCCGCTTCACCGCGTCGGTCAGCCGCTCGTAGAAGGCCCGCTGCCACTCGGCGACGACGGCGAAGAGGCCCGTGGGGGCTCCACCGGACTCGGCGACACCGCCGACGCCGAACGGACCGGCCGCCCCGAGCCGCGGCAGCATCGGCGCCGCCCCCGGTGCCGGCGCCGGCGTCGCCGCGGCCGGGCATGTCACCACCGCGGTGTTGGCGAGCGCCGAGGTGACGGAGCGCAGGTTCGCCGGGATGTCGCGCACGTCCGGCGGGATCACCGCCAGCATTGCCGCCGTCTGCGGGTCGAGTTCCTCCGGCGTCTTGAGCTCGAGCTTGCAGCCCTCCGGCACGTCGCCGGTGAGCGAGAACGGGTTCTTCGGCACGAGGTCGATGGCGACGTAGTACTGCGGGTCGTAGACGTCGACACGCAGCGTCCGGCCGGCCAGGTTCACCGGCTCCTTCAGCGGCGTGTCGAAGAACAGCGTCAGCCGGCCGTCGTCGTAGCGCAGCCAGTAGCGCGTCGGATCACCGAGCGCGACCGGCTTGCCGTCCAGCTCGGCGAAGGTGAAGTAGCCGTACTCCTTGAGGGACTCCACGTTCACCTGGGCGAGCGGGGCAAGTTCGTCCTGCGAGAACTCTCCGTTCCGGTCGGCGTCGAGCCCTTGGCTCGCGAAGGCGGAAAAGCCCTCGTCGAACTGCCAGGCATGGTTGATCGCGGCGGCGCGGCCCTCGGCGTCGAAGGAGATCTCCTCCCGCGCGACGACGAAGACGTGCGGATGCGCCGAGGCGGCGCCGGCGACGGCGAGGAACATCGCCAGCGACAGCACCGCGAACAGTCCGCGCCGGGCCGCCACCTTGAAGTTTCGCGAAAGCGTCCGCACGTCGCTCCCTGGGGTCGGAGGCCTCGAGTCGAAAGCCTGGGGTCGGAGGCGCCGCGACCCTGCCGGCCGGCGATGGCGGAAGCGTGGCGCCCTCCGTTGATCCGCGAGCAGCGCCGTCCCTGTCAACCGTTCGCCGGCGCCGGACCCGTCGTCAGCAGGTCCGCCCCGTCCGCTGCGCCTTCTCGAACCAGGCGACGAGGAAGTCGACGAAGGCGCGCACCTTGCCGGAGAGGTGCCGGCGGTGCGGGTAGACGACGTGGATGCCGGCCGTACCCACCTCGAACTCCTCGAGCACCGCGACGAGGCGGCCGGCTGCGATGTCCTCGCGCACCGTCATGTAGGGCACCTTGGCGAAGCCGAGCCCGGCGAGCGCCGCGGCCCGCACCGCCCGCGGGCTGTTCACCTCGACGCGGCCGCGCACGGCGACAGTGGTGCGCTCGCCGTCCACCTTGAAGGTCCAGTTCGCCCGCACCTTGGCGTTGGTGTCGACGATGCATGGCATCTCCGCAAGTTCCGCCGGCAGGTGCGGCTTGCCAGTGGCCGCGAGCACGTCCGGCCGCACGCAGACGAGGATGCGGAAGGGGGCGAGCGTCCGGGCGATCAGGCTCGAATCGGTCAGCTCCGACACCCGCACCGCCACGTCGAAGCCCTCCTCGACGAGGTCGACGAAGCGGTCCTCGAGGCGGAGGTCGACGGAGATCAGCGGCTCCTTCTGCAGGAACTCCATGATCGCCTGGCCGATCTCGCCGTCGCCGAGCGTCCGCGGCGCGGCGATGCGCAGGAGCCCGCGCGGCTCGCGGTGGGTGTCGTGGACGGTCGACTTCAGGTCGTCGATTCGCTGCAGGATGTCGACCGCCTCGCGCAGATACACCTGCCCCGCCTCGGTCAGCGACAGCTGCCGCGTCGTCCGGTTGAGGAGGCGCGCGCCGAGCTCGTCCTCGAGCTCGCGCACATACTTCGACAGAAGCGCCTTCGACTTGCCCTGCCGACGCGCGGCGGCGGAAAAGCCGCCGGCCTCGGCGACGCGGACGAAGGCCTGCATGCGGGTGAGCGTGTCCATTCGTTCATCTAGATTGAACGAACAGTCGTCATCAAGCCGAATTGTTTACCGTCGCGCCCGAGGGCATCTGCTGCGGCGCAGCGATGCTGCACCCGGCCCGAAGCCGGCACCCCCTTCCGCCGGCGCTCCGCCCGGCGCCACTCGGATGACCGCCATGATCGACGCCCGCACTGCGCCCTACGGCGCCCTCCTCATCCGCCTCGCCCTCGGCGTGATGTTCCTGTCGCACGGGCTGCTGAAGGTCTTCGTCTTCGGCTTCGCCGGCACCGCCGGCTACTTCGAGAGCCTCGGCCTGCCGTCCGCCCTCGCCTACCTGACGATCCTCGCCGAGGTCGGCGGCGGCCTCCTGCTCATCCTCGGCATCTACGCCCGCATCGTCGCCGTGCTGCTCATCCCGGTGCTCGCCGGCGCCTGGATCTTCGCCCACGCCGACAAGGGCTGGCTGTTCTCGAACGCCGGCGGCGGCTGGGAATACATCGCCTTCCTGATCGCCGCCTGCGCCGCCGTGGCGCTCACCGGCCCCGGCGCCCTCGCCCTCGTCAGCGAGAAGCGCTGAGCCGCAGGCCTCAGTTGTAGCCGGTGAGGCGGGTGACGACCCGGTCGTCGTCCGCCTCGCCGGCGCGCGCGGCGCCCGGCACGGGCGCCACCGGCCGCCGGCCGCGCTCGGGGCGGTCGTCGGGCGCGCCGCCGAACAGCCGTACGAGCATCCGCTCGACCGGCGGCATCACCACCAGGATGACGAGCGTGACGACGACGCTCGCCAGCACCAGGTGCCAGGCCGCGAAGCCGCAGGCGACGCCGAGCCCGGCCGCCACCCATGTCGTCGCCGCCGTCGTCAGGCCGTGCACCTCGCCGTTGCCGCGCAGGATCGCGCCGGCGCCGAGGAAGCCGATGCCGGTCATCACGCCGACGATGACGCCCTGCACGAGGCGCGCCGTCGTCTCGTCGCTGGTGCCGAGGTCGACGAACTCGAAGGCCGCCACCGCGATCAGCGCCGAGCCGAACGAGACGAGGCCGAGGGTGCGCATGCCCATCGCCTTGCCGCGGACGTCCCGGTTGAGCCCGACCAGCATGCCGACGAAGGCCGCCACGCCGAGGCGCAGGAGGTCGTCGAGGATGGCGGCGGTGAGATCGGGCACGGGGCGCCTCGTCCGGCTGCGGGTTATGGAGTCGCTTCCCAAACCGTGAGCCGGCGCAGGAGTTCCCACCCGCCCGCGCGGGTCAACCAGGCCGCGGCCGCTCCATCAGAGCGATCAGCCCTGTCAGCAGCGCCATCGGCGTCGGCGGGCAGCCGGGGATCACGAGATCGACCGGCAGAACCGCCCCGACCCCGCCGAGGCAGGCGTAGCTGCCCGCGAAGAGCCCGCCGTCGGCGGCGCAGGCGCCCGCCGCCACAACCCATTTCGGCCCCGGCGTCGCGTCATGGGTCCGCTTCAGCGCCTCCGCCATGTTTTTCGTCACCGGGCCGGTGACGAGCAGCACGTCGGCATGGCGCGGCGAGGCGACGAAGCGCAGCCCGAAGCGCTCGAGGTCGTGGAACGCGTTGCCGAGGGCGTGGATCTCGAGCTCGCAGCCGTTGCACGAGCCGGCGTCGACCTGGCGGATCGACAGGCTCCGCCCGAGCCGCGCGCGGGCGCCGACGTCGAGCCTCGCCGCGAGCGCGGCGACCTCGGCCTCGCTCGGCCCCGCCTCCGTCAGCGGCGGCTTCCTCAGCCCCTCGAAGAGCAGGCGGCGCATGGCGCCCTCACAGGTCGTGCCCCGCATAGGAGCAGTTGAAGGATTTGTTGAGGAGCGGGAAGTCGGCGACGATGTTGCCCTCGATCGCCGCCTCCAGCACCGGCCACTGGAACCACGAGGCATCGCGCAGGTGGCAGCGCGCCACCGTGCCGTCGCCCGAAAGCCGCACCCACGCGAGCACGTCTCCCCGGAAGGCCTCCGCCACCGCGATCCCCTCTCCGGCCACGCCCGCCACCGGCGCCACAACCGCTCCCTCCGGCAGCCCTTCGAGGATCCGGTCGATCAGCGACAGGCTCGCCTCGATCTCCGCGAGCCGCACCCGCACCCGCGCGTCGACGTCGCCCGCCGTCTGCACCGGCACGGCGAAGGCGAGGCGGTCGTAGGGCGCATAGGCGAGGTCGCGGCGGGCGTCGAAGTCGCGGCCCGAGGCGCGGCCGACCGGCCCGCCGCAGGCGAAGCGGGCGACGAGCGCCGGGTCCGCCCGGCCCGTCCGCACCGTCCGGTCCTGCAGCGACGGGGTGCCGTCATAGAGGCGGACCAGCCCCGGCAGCGTCTCCCGCACCGTCGCGGCGACCGCGCGGATCGCCGCCGCCCCGGCCGGGCCGAGGTCGGCGGCGACGCCCCCGGGCACCACGCGGTCCATCATCAGGCGGTGGCCGAAGGCGGTGGCGCTCGCCCTGAGCACCCGCTCGCGCAGCGCGCCGGTGTGGGCGTGCATCAGCGCGAAGGCGGCGTCGTTGCAGATCGCCCCGATGTCGCCGAGGTGGTTGGCGAGGCGCTCGAGCTCCGCCATCAGCGCCCGAAGCCACACCGCCCGCTCCGGCGGCTCGGCCCCCGCCGCCGCCTCGATCGCGCGGGCGAAGGCGAGGCCATTGGCCACCGTGCTATCGCCCGAGGCGCGCCCTGCCAGCATCGCAGCACGCGCGACCGGCGCCCCCGTCATCAGCCCCTCGAGGCCGCGGTGGACGTAGCCGAGGCGCTCCTCCAGCCGCACCACCGTCTCGCCGTTGGCGGTGAAACGGAAGTGGCCGGGCTCGATGATGCCGGCATGGACGGGGCCGACCGGGATCTGGTGCAGCCCCTCCCCTTCCGCCGCGAGGAAGGCGTAGGGCTCGCCCGCGTCGGACGAAGGCTGCGGGGCGCCGAGCGGCCTGCGGACGCCCCAGCGGCCGTGGTCGAGCCAGGGCCGGCCGTCCGGCAGGCCGACCGGCTCGAGCCCGACGAGCTCGCGGATCGCCCGCTCCGGCCGGATCGCCGGGGGATGCAGGGCGCCGACGGACGGATAGCGCCCCTCCGGGCAGGCGAGCCGCACGACCACGGGCTGCCGCGCCGTCCGGTCGAAGAGCGCGAGCCGCACCACCCCCGGTTCGCCCCAGAGCGCGAGCAGGTCGGCCTCTCCCGCCGCGATCCGCTCGGCGATCACCACCCACGTGGCGACACCGACCTCGACGGTCCGCCACGGCAGCGCGCCGTCCGACGGCACGCCGGCCGCGAGCGCCGCGGTGAGGGCGGTCTCGGCGGGATCGGTCGCAGCGCTCATCCGAGCATCCCCGCGACGGTGCGGAACCAGGCGGCGAGCGGCGCCGGCAGGTAGATCCCCGCGGCCAGCACGAGGGCGAGGTGGAGGTACATCGGCAGCAGCGAGGCCTGGAGGGGCGCCGTGCCGGGGCTCGGTTCGCCGAAGGCGATGCCGGTGAGACGCAGCATCAGCGCCCCGAAGGCGGCGAGGAGGCCGGCGACGAGAACCAGCGCCACGAGCGGCATCGCCGCGAAGGTCGAGGAGAGGAGCAGGAACTCGCTCATGAACACGCCGAAGGGCGGCATCCCGGCAATCGCCACCACGCCGGCGACGAGGCCCCAGCCGAGGGCGGGGTGGGTCACCGTCAGCCCGCGGATCTGCGACAGGCGCTGGGTCCCCTTCACCTGGGCGACGTGGCCGACGGCGAAGAAGATCGCCGACTTCGTCAGCGAGTGCATCGCCATGTGCAGGAGGCCGGCGAAGTTGGCGAGCGGCCCGCCGAGCCCGAACGCGAAGACGACGAGCCCCATGTGCTCGATCGAAGAATAGGCGAAGAGCCGCTTGATGTCGCGCCGGCGGTAGAGCATCAGCCCGGCGAGGAGCACCGAGCCGAGCCCCATCGTCATCATCAGGGGCCCGGGCGCGAGCGCCGCCGGGTTGGCCGCGAGCAGCAGCTTGAAGCGCAGCACCGCATAGAGCGCGACGTTGAGGAGGAGGCCCGACAGCACCGCCGAGATCGGCGTCGGGCCCTCCGCATGGGCGTCCGGCAGCCAGGCGTGCAGCGGCGCGAGGCCGACCTTGGTGCCGTAGCCGAGGAGCAGGAAGACGAAGGCGAGGTTGAGCAGCGCCGGGTCGAAGGCGGCCGCGTGGCGAACGAGCACCGACCACACCATGCCGTCGCCGCCCTCCCCCACCACCGGCCGCGCCGCCATGTAGACGAGGATGGTGCCGAACAGGGCGAGCGCGATGCCGACGCTGCCGAGGATGAAGTATTTCCACGCCGCCTCGATCGCCTCGGGCGTCCGGTAGAGGCCGACCATCAGCACCGTCGTCAGCGTCGCGAGCTCGATCGCCACCCACATCAGGCCGATGTTGTTGGCGACGAGGGCGAGGTTCATGGCGAACAGCAGCACCTGGTACATCGCGTGGTAGAAGCGCAGGTGCAGCGCCGTGAGGCGCCCCGTCTCGATCTCGTGGGCGATGTAGCCGCGGCTGAAGAGGCTCGTCGTGAAGGCGACGAAGGTGTTCAGCGCGATGAAGACGATGTTGAGGCTGTCGACGAGGACGTAGGGTCCCGTCGCCGGCGGCGCCACGAACAGCGAGACCGCCGCGAGGAAGCTCGCCCCGCACGAGAGCACGTTGAGGAGCGCGGCCGAGCGTGTGTCGCGGACGAGGGCGAGCAGCGCCGCCGTCGCCGCCGGGAGGGCGAGCAGCACCGTCACCCCGTCGATCACCGTCGCACCGAGGCCCGTCCCGCTCATGGCTGGTCGCCCCGGAAGCGGTCGATCGCCTCCACGTCCACCGTGTCGAAGCGCTCGCGGATGCGGAAGATGACGATGCCGATGACGATGAAAGCGATCAGCACCGAGAAGGCGACGGAGATCTCGACGACGAGCGGCATCCCATCGGCGCCGGCGGCGGCGAGGATGAGGCCGTTCTCCAGCGACATGAAGCCGATGACCTGGCTGACGGCGTTCCGCCGCGTCACCATCATCAGGAGGCCGAGCAGCACCACCGAAAGGGCGAAGGCGAGGTCCTCGCGGGCAAGCGGGTCGGCCGTCGCCGTCACCGGCAGCATCACCACCATCGACAGCGCCACGAGGGCGATGCCGGCGAGCATCGTCGGCCCGACGCCGACCACCGTCTCGATCTCCCGGTGGATACCGAGCCGCGTCACCATCCGCGACAGCGCGACGGGGATGACGACGGCCTTGAAGACGAGGGCGATCGCCGCCGTCACGTAGAGGTGCGGCGCGTCCTGCACCCACCCCTGCCAGGCGACCGAAGCGGTCAGCACCAGCGCCTGCAGGGCGAAGACGTGGATCATCGCCGTCAGCCGGTCCTGGTAGAGCAGCATCAGGCTGACGAGCACGAGGCCGCCGGCGAGGAGGTGGGCGACGTCGAAGGAGATCGCGCCCATCTACAGGCTCCTCGACACGAAGAGGAGCAGCGTCGCGAGGAGCCCGAGCATCAGCGCGGCGCCGAGGAAGTCCGGCACGCGGAACACCCTCATCTTGGCGACCGAAACCTCGAAGACGCCGAGGAGGACCGCTGCGACACCGATCTTGCCGGCCCACAGGGCGAGCCCTGTGAGGTGCGCGGCGATCCCGTCGCCCGGTCCGGCGAGGCCCCAGGGCACGAACACGCAGGCGACGAGCGAGAGGTAGAGGACGAGCTTCAGGGCGGCGGCGAGCTCGATCATCGCGAGGTGCCGGCCGGAATATTCGAGCACCATCGCCTCGTGCACCATCGTCAGCTCGAGGTGGGTCGCCGGGTTGTCGACCGGCACGCGGCCGTTCTCGGCGATCGCCACCATGACGAGGGCGATGAGGGCGAGGCCGAGCGAGACGCGCAGGCCCACCCCGCCGGTCGCCATCGTCGCGGCCACGGTCGAGAGCTGCGTCGAGCCGGCGACGAGGGCGAGCGTGAACACCGTCATCAGGAAGGCCGGCTCGGCGATGGTGGCGATCATCACCTCGCGGCTCGAGCCGATGCCGCCGAAACTCGTCCCGACATCCATGCCGGCGAGCGCCAGGAAGAAGCGGGCGCTGCCGAGGAGCGCGACGATGGCGATGAGGTCGGCCGACCAGGAGAAGGTCAGCCCGGTGGCGAAGGTCGGCACCAGCGCCGCCGCCACCCACGTCGCCGCGAAGACGAGGTAGGGCACGGCGCGGAATAGCCACGAGGCGTTGTCGGCCAGCACCGCTTCCTTGCGGAGGAGCCGCGCGAGGTCGCGGTAGACCTGCAACACCGGTGGCCCGCGGCGGCGCGTCAGCCGCGCTTTCACCTTGCGCACGAGGCCGAGGACGAGCGGCGCGGCGGCGAGCACCAGCGCCATCTGCGCGCCCTGCACGGCGAGGTCGGCGAGCGTCTCGGTCATGGCCACACCGCCAGCACCACGAGCAGCGCCACCAGCGACAGGAAGACGAGGGAGAGATACTGGCGGATCGTCAGGCCCTGCAGGCGGTTGGCGATGTCCGCCGCCCGCCCGACGAGGCCCGCGAGGCCGAGATAGCCGCGCTCCCACACGGGGTCGGACAGGTCGAGGCGGAAGCGCGCCGGCGAAAGGTCGCCCGGCGGCGGCATCTCGACGCTTTCCCGCACGGTGAAGATCGCCCCGGCGAAGACGCGGCGGATCGGCTGGGCGAAGCTCGACGCCGTGTACTGCGTCGCCGGGTCGGCGTTCGGAAAGCCGCAGTCCCACGCCGGCGCCCTCCGCACCCCGCGGCTTGCGAACCGGTGCACCAGCGCGGCGGCGCAAAGGGCCGAGACGGCGATGAAGACGAGCACCAGGAGGCCGTTGTAGGAGCTGCGGCTCTCGGCGATCGGCACGATCGACAACCAGGCGAGGCCCGCCTGCGGCGGCGGGGCGGCGCCGAGGAGCCGCGCCACCGCCGGCGCCAAGGCGTCGATGACGAGGCCCGGCAGCACGCCGAAGAGGACGCAGAGGCCGGCAAGGCCGAGCATCGCGGCGAGCGAGAAGCGGTCGACCTCGCGCGCCGTCGCGGCCTCCTCGGAGCGCGGCCGGCCGAGGAAGGCGATGCCGTAGAAGCGCACGAAGCACGCCGCGGCGAGCGCCACCGACAGCGCCAGCAGTGCCCCCACCGCCGGGACGGCGAGCTTCAGTCCCCACTGCGGCAGGTCCGGCGACAGGAGGATCGCCTGGAACAAGAGCCACTCGGAGGCAAAGCCGTTGAGCGGCGGCAGCGCCGAAATCGCCACGCACGCGACGAGCACGGCGAGCGCCGTCGCCGGCATCCGGTGGATCAGCCCGCCGAGGCGGTCGAGCTCGCGCGTGCCGGTCGCCGAGAGCACCGCGCCGGCGCCGAAGAACAGCGCGCTCTTGAAGAGGGCGTGGTTGACGGCGTGGAAGAGCGAGGCCGTCAGCGCCAGCGCCGCGGCGGCGGCAAAGCCGTTCGCCCAGAAGGCGAGCGCCAGCCCGAGGCCGGCGAAGACGAGGCCGATGTTCTCGATGGTCGATGAGGCGAGCAGGCGCTTGATGTCGCTCTGCATCAGCGCCGAGAGCACGCCGACCGCCGCCGTGATGCCGCCGGCGACGAGCACCGGCACGCCCCACCACCACGCCGGCGGGCCGGCGAGGTCGAAGACGAGGCGCAGGAAGCCGTAGACGGCGATCTTCGTCATCACCCCGCTCATCAGCGCCGAGACGTGGCTCGGTGCCGCCGGATGGGCGAGCGGCAGCCAGACGTGCAGCGGCACGAGGCCAGCCTTCGAGCCGGCGCCGATCAGCGCGAGCGCGAGCACCGCGGCGGCCGTCATCGCGTCCGGCGGGACTGCCCGCATCGCCGCGAAGGCGAAGCCGCCCCCCGCCCCGGCGAGAAGCGCGAAGGCGAAGAGGAGCGCGAAGGTGCCGCCCGCCGCCATCACGATGTAGACGAGCGCCGCCCGGCGGTTCTCCGCCTCGCGGTGGTGGGCGAGCACGAGCGCCCACGAGGCGAGCGACATGAACTCCCAGCCGAGGAGGAAGCCGTAGGCGTCCGCGGCGAGCGGCACCAGCATCATGCCGGCGAGGAAGGCCGGATAGAACGGCAGCACCCGCCACGGCTCGTGCTCGTGCCGGCCATAACCCAAGCCATTAAGGCTCGCCGCCGCCCCGCCGAGCCCGACGATGCCGAGGAACACCGCCGACAGGGCGTCGAGCGCGAAGCGCAGCCCCACCCACGGGAGCCCGAGCGGCAGCGCCAGTTCTTCCGGGGACCCTCCTGCGAGAAGGGCGACGAGGGCGATCGCGAGGGCGGCAGAGGAGACGACGAGCGCCCCGCCATAGACGAGCCGCCGGGCGGCGTCGTCGCCCGGCCGGAGGGTCACGGCGAGAAGCGCGAGGGCGAGGAGAGCCGCCGGGCAGAGGAGCGCGGCGACGAGGGGCGTCATGGCCTCAGCTCCCCCGGCGCGGGTCCGTCCCCGCGGATGTCGGACCCGTGCCGCGCGGCTCCTTGAGGCGGACGCCCCGCCCGCCACCGGTGCTCGCGGCGTTGTCGCCGATCAGCTCGACGCCTGCCGCGTCGAGGGCGCCGACGAGCTTCATCAGCGAATCGACGTTGCCGCGGATGACGTCCTCGCTCGCCTCCATGCGCTGGATGGTCGGCACCGACAGCCCGCACCGCTCCGCCAGCGTGCGCTGGTCGAGCCCGAGGAGCGCCCTTGCGGCGCGCAGCTGTGCGGACGTGATCATGGATCAATGATCATGGTTCGAGGCCGATGCCGGCGGCGCCGACTGCGGCCCACCGGAGACGCCTCATCCGTAGCGGATGACTAGTCCGCTTTCAAGCGTGGATGATGATGTTTCAGACATCATTTATCAGAGAAGGAACGGCAGCCGCAGACGCCGAAAGCCGCCCCCCGGGATCGGCGAGCCGGAACCGGCACCGTCTTCCGGCCCGACTTCGGTGTCCTCGAGAGAGGGGCGCCGCATGCCCACCCTCCCCTGCGGGGTCGTCACCCTCCCCTTGCGGGAGGGTCGGGTCGCGGAGCGACCCGGGGAGGGCGCCGGCGGCGTCAGCCGACGGCGTGCGACGGCAGTGGCGAGGCGCGACGGGTCACGGAGTGTACGCATCGACGCCGCGCTGGCGCGCGGCGCCCCTCGGGTCGGCTGCGCCGGCCACCTCCCCCACGAGGGGGGAGGAAACGCGGGGCCGGCGTCGTGCGTCGACCGGCCTCGAAGCGCCCCTACGGCGTGTCGACGTCGATCGCGTAGGAGTAGCCGTCGAACTTACTGGAGCGGAAGACGCGGTTGCCCGCCGCCGACTTCTCCGGGGCGATCGCCTCGTCGTCGTCCTCGACGCCGATGCGGAAGGCGTCGGTCGTCGCGTTCACCTTCCTGGCGAGGGCGAACGGCCAGAGGTCCGCGGCGCCGGTCTCGCCGGTGAGCGTCACCTTGATCTGGTCGACGTCGCCGCCCTTCGCATCGAAGACGCGGAAGGTGACGGAGCTGCCCGCGGGCAGGTCGTTGCGCGCCACGGCGCGCCCCGCCTCGTCCCAGGTGACGGCATCCTCAGCCGACGAGGTGGCCGACTTCGCCGACTGGATGCGCACGTCGGAGCAGGAATAGAAGGCCTCGGGGCTGTCGGATCGCTGCCAGACGGCGAAGATCAGCCGGCGGCCGGTCTTACCCTCCGGCATCTTCACCGTCATGTTGTAGTACTGGCCGTAGCTCTGCTTCGGATCCGACTCCGCCTCGACGTTCTTTTTCGTGGCGAAGAGTTCGAGGTCGCGCCAGCGCAATTCGTCCGTCGGCTTCCAGCCGTCGCGGGTGACGTAAAAGCGGAAGTACTTGACGGCGTGCGGCGTCGTCGCGTGGAAGCGGAACGTGTACTTTCCATTGGCGTCGGGGCTGACTCGGGTCGTCGGCCAGTCGGAGCGGCGCTGGTCGAGACCCTTGTACTTGTCGCGGCCGGCCGAGCAGAGCTGGCCATCCGGCGCCACCTTCTTGTGGTTGCCGTCCGCGTCGAAGCGGTTGACCTCGGTCCAATCGTAGAGCGGCTGCGTGCCGCTCATCTTGACGAGGTCGATGCAGGGCGGGCTGCCGGCTGGAACGCCGTCGTAGCTGCCCTTCAGCTTCTCCGGATCCTCCTTGTAGCACATGTAGATGCGGCTTAGCGGCTTCTCCATCGCGCCGTGCGCGAGGGCGGCGGCCGGCGCGAGGCTCAGGCCGGCAAGAAGGCTCGCCGCAACGGCGAGGCGCGAGAGTCGTTCGGTTCCGTGGCTGATCTGCAATCCATCGACCCCTCTTCGAGAGTGCACCGTCCCGTCGCCGATGCGACTTCGCCGCGGCAATTGTGGTGGGAACCCGACAATCCTGGGCCCGACCCTTCACGCTTTTTTGAGCCTGGAAGCCTTCCAGAAGCTGGCGTCAGTCGTCCCGAGCGGAACCGTTGTCGATCATGGCGCGAAAGCCGGCGACGAGGAAGGGAATGACGTACTTCAGCGCCACCTCAGGCTGCGAGGTGTCGAACGTCTCGCCGGCGATCGTCTGGATCTTGCCGGTGTCGGCCTGCACGAACAGCATGACGCCGTAGAAACAGTTCAGCTTCCAGAAGAACTCGTCCTCCGGCAGCGCCGCGAGGGCCCGCCGGAGCGCGCCCGGCACGGTCATGAAGTCGAGGGTATAGATCTCGACGAGCAGCCGCCGGACCTCCGGGGTCGGGTCCATCGAGGCGCGGCCGAGCAGACGGCGGAACGCCTGGTTCTCCTGGTTTGCCCGGAAGGCCGGCTCGAGAAGCGCAGTGAGCACATCCTCGAGCGGCGGATCGGCCGAGACCGCGTAGAGCGCCTCGAGGCGGCGCCGGCGCTCCTCCCGCAGCGGCCTCGCCCGGCGAAGGAGCACCTCCTTGAAGAGGTTCTCCTTGGTGCCGAAGTGGTAGGGGATGGCGCCGAGGTTGACCCCGGCGCGCTCGACGATCTGGCGCACCGAGACGCCGTTGAAGCCGAAGTCGGCGAACAGCGTCTCCGCGGCATCGAGGAGGCGCTCGCGCGAGGTGGGCGCCGCCGGGGCCTTCTCCACGCTCTGCATCGCCGCCCCCGCTCCGATCACTCCCCGCAAGACTAGGCGAGAGCCAGGCGTCCGGCCATGCCGGTCCGCGCCGGACTGCGCCCTCGGATCGCCCCTCAGTCCGTCCGCTTGCCGGCGATCACCTCGAAGAGGCGGCTGTCGGCGGCGGCGCCCATGCCCTTCTCGACCATCGCCTTGTAGGCGCTCATGGCGGCCCGGCCGACCAGCGGGGTGATGCCGAGCCCCTCTTCCAGCGCGACGCCGTAGGAGGAATCCTTGAGGCGCCCGTTGGCGGTGAAGCCGGGCGGGTCCTCGTGCTCGTTCTGCGCCATGTAGGCGCCGTGCTTGACGACGTGCGGGCTGCCGGTGTTGCCGTCGGCGAAGGCGGTCGCCGCCGTCTCGATGTCGATACCAGCGGCCTCGGCGGCGGCGAGCGCCTCGGCGAGGCCGACGATCTGCACGACGCCGAGAAGGTTGTAGATGAGCTTGAAGGCCGTGCCGGCGCCGACGGGACCGAGGTGGTAGATCTTGCGGCTGATCGAGGAGATGTAGGGCGTCACCGCCTCGAGGTCCTCCTCGTCGTCGGCACCGCCGAAGACGACGAGCTTGCCGGCCGCCGCCGCGTCCGGCCGCCCCGCGACCGGGCAGTCGACATAGCGCAGGCCCTTCTCCCGGGCCGCGCAGGACAGTTCCTTCACCCAGTCCGGCGACATCGTCGAGTGCTCGACGACGAGCGTGCCGGCGGGAAGGCCGGCGGCGAGAGCCCCGTCCGGCCCCATCCACATCGCGCGCGACGCCGTGTCGTCGGTGACCGACGAGAACACCACGTCGGCGCCCGTGACCGCCTCGCGCGGGCTCGCGGCGACCTTGGCGCCCTTCTCGGCGAGGGGAGCGAGCTTCGCGGCCGTGCGGTTGTAGACGGTGAGCGCGTGGCCGGCGGCGATGAGGCGCGTGCCCATCGCCTGGGCCATGTTGCCACCGCCGAGATAGGCGATCTTCGCCATGCGAGGGTCTCCGGGGATGAGAAGGAAACGGGTCGGCGTCGGCCGGCTCACTTCACGAGGGCGAGGCCCTCGAGGGCGAGGCCGTAGGGCAGCAGTTCCTGCATCTGCCGCCGCATCACCTCGGTCACGAGGATGCGGGCGTAGCGGCGGTTCAGCTCCGGCTGCTTCATCAGCTGGCGGGCGAGCTCCCAGGCGCGCGGCAGCAGCCGGTCGGCCGGCAGCACCTCGTTGACGAGGCCGACGTGCTTCGCCTCCTCGGCGTGGATCGTCTGGCCGGTCAGCAGGAAGTAGCGGCCGCGGTTGTAACCCATCACCAGAGGGAAGACGACGTGGACGCCGTCGCCCGGCACGAGGCCGCCGACATAGTGGGCGCTGTCCTGGAAGGCGGCGGTCTCGGAGGCAAGAACGATGTCGCACATCACCGGCAGCTCGGCGTGGCGCACCGCCGGCCCGTTGACGGCGGCGATCATCGGGGCGTCGATCGCCAGCATGTTGAGGAGGAGGTTCTTCGATTCCCAGCCGAGCACGCCCCATTCCTCCGGGGTCTGCCGGTGCGCCTCGAGGTTCGCCTTCGGCTCCGGTGCCGGGCCGGAGAATTCCGCCCCCGTGCCGGTGAGAATGATGACCTTGTTCTCGCGGTCGCGGTTGACGTCGAGGAAGGCCTGCTCGAGTTCGCCGTGCGGCAGCCGCCCCCAGCGGAGCGGCCCGCCGTCGGTGTGGACGGTCATCTCGAGGATGCCGTCCTCGCGGCGGAAGCGGATGGTCTGGAACTTCGTCGCGTAGTCCTCGAACGGCACGGGCGCCTCCAGTGCTGCGGTGTCACGCCGGCGGGCGGGGGGTGGACGAGGTCGTGGGCGGCCTTCGATGAGGCCTTCATTCAAACTCTCGGCGTCATCCCGGACGCGAAGCAAAGCGGAGCGAGCCGGGACCCAGCGCAAGAAGGGTCGCGCGCAGCGCGACGCAGAAGCCGCGCTCCCGCGCGGACTTTTGCGCTGGGTCCCGGCTCGGCGCTCGGCTGCGCCTCGCTTGTCCGGGATGACGACGGAGGGGTTGGAAGAGCCTCACCGCCCGAGCCTCTCCCGCAGGGCGTCGAGCGAGTCGAAAGCGGTGATCGGCGGGTAGGCCCCGGGGTCGGTGACGACGTCGATGACGAAGGGGCCGCCCGAGGCGAGGCCCTCCTTCACCGCCGGCAGGTAGTCGGCCGGGTCCTCGACCCTGACCCCGCCGGCGCCGCAGGCCCGCGCGATGGCGGCGTGGTCGACGGGGGCGAAGTAGCAGGCGCCGGTGTGGCGGCCGAACTTCGTATCCTCCGCATCCTTCTGGAAGCCGAGGACACCGTTGTTGAGGACGGTGAGGACAACCGCCGTGCGGGTGCGGACGGCGGTCTCGAGCTCGGACCAGACGTGGGCGAAGCCGCCGTCGCCGACGATGGCGATGACCGGGCTCTCCGGCCGCGCCACCTTCGCCCCCATGGCGAGCGGCAGGCCCCAGCCGAGGCCGGCCATGCCGCGGGGCGAGAGGAAGCGCTGCCCCGGCGCCCGGGCTGTCAGGTAGCAGGCCATCCAGATCGTCGCGTAGCTCGCGTCGGCGACGACGATGGTCTCCGGCGTCAGCACGGTCTCGAGGTCGGCCATCAGGCGTTCGGGCCGCACCGGCGAAGCGCCGGAGGACAGGAGATCGGCGAAGGCTCCGGCGTTGCGGGCGCGGGCCTCGCGGATCGCCGCCGCCACGTCATCGGGGAAGGCGCGCCGGCCGGCGAGGCGCTCGGTGAGGGCGGCGAGGGTCGCCTTCGCGTCGCCGGCGAGGCGCATCGCCTCGTAGTTGCGGCCGATCTCGGCGGGGTCGATGTCGATGTGGATGAACGTCGCCGTCGGCGAAAACACCGACCAGGAATCCGTGCCGTTCTGCGCCGTGCGCGTGCCGACGAGGAGCACCACGTCCGCCTCGGCGACGAGGGGCCGGAGGAGATGGCCGGGGGCGCGGAGGCCGAAGGCGTTGCCGCCAACGCCGAGCGACAGCGGATGGCGCTCGTCGACCGCGCCCTTGCCCATCACCGTGGTGACGACCGGCAGGTGCGCCGCCGCCTGCAGCGCGGCGAGCTCCCGCGCGGCGTCGGAGAGATGCACTCCGCCGCCGGCGACGACGAGCGGCCGCCGCGCCCCGGCGAGGAGGTCCGCCGCAGCGTCGAGGCGGTCCGGCGGCGGCAGCAGGCGGTCGAGCGGGAAGGCGCCGAGGTCGGCGCGGCGCGGGCTCGCCGGGGGCGGCGCGGCGTCGAGCAGGAGGTCGGCCGGCAGCATCAGCACGGCGGGGCCTGGCCGCCCGCTGGTGGCGGCGGTGAACGCCATGTCGATGTAGTCGTCGATGCGCGAGGGCTCCGAAACGCGGCGGATCCACTTCGCCGCCCCCTGGAAGAGGGCCATGTGGTCGAGGTCCTGGAAGGCGTTGCGGTCGGTCTCCCTGCGGTTGACGTCCTGCACGAGGGCGACGACCGGCACGGACGACTTCAGCGCCTCGGCGAGGCCCGGCACGAGCAGCGTCGCCGCCGGCCCATTCTGGGCCGTGACGACGGTGACGCGGTTGGCGATGCGGGCAAAGCCGTCGGCCATCGCCGCGCCGGCGTTCTCCGTCCGGTAGGTGTACGGACGGAGGCCGGCGTCCTCGCAGGCGATCAGCACCATCGACGGCAGGCTCTGGGAGAACAGCACCCGGACGCCGTGGCGGGCGAGCGCCGCCGCGATCGACTGGGCGACGGTCGGGGCATTCGACATGGCGGGCGGGTCTCCGGCGGGCGCGGCGGATCATACATATGTATGAACCGCCCGCAAGCGGCGGCGATGGATACGTCTGTCGGCGCGTCGGGCGGTCTCGGCGGCCCACGCGCTGCGCCTTGACCCGGCCCGCCCCCGTCGGTCCAATCGCCCTCGCGAATCGCGCCTCGCGCGCGGCGACAGCCGCCGGGCCGCGACCTCGGAGACGGACCCCTTGGCGGCCTTGCGCTTCCTCCACACCGCCGACTGGCAGATCGGCAAGCCGTTCCGCCAGTTCGGCGAGCGCGAGGCGATCCTGAAGCGGGCGCGCCTCGAGGCCATCGAGGCGATCGGCCGGCTGGCGGTGGCCGAGGGCGTCCGCCACGTGCTCGTCGCCGGCGACGTCTACGACAGCGAGGCGCCGGCGCCGCAGACGCTCCGCGAGCCGCTGGAGCGCATGCGCGGCTTCCCCGGCGTCGCCTGGCACCTCGTGCCCGGCAACCACGACCCGCACCGGCCGAAGGGGGTCTGGGACCGGGTGGCGGCGGCGGGGGTGCCGGAGAACGTCCACCTCCACCTTGTCCCCCAGCCGGTGGCGATCGAGGACGGCGCGGTGCTGCTGCCGGCGGTGCTGACGCGCAAGGCCGAGAGCGGCGACCTCACCGCCTGGATGGACGGCGCCGAGAGCCCGCCGGGGGCGATCCGCCTCGGCCTCGCCCACGGCTCGGTGGTCGGCTTCGACAGCGAGGGCGAGGCGGGCAATCCGGTCGACCCGCGCCGACCGGAGAGCGCGGGCCTTTCCTACCTCGCCCTCGGCGACTGGCACCGCACGCTCCGCATCGGCCCGGCCTGCTGGTATGCCGGCACGCCCGAGCCCGACCGCGCCGGCAGCCAGGAGGTCGGCCGCGCCCTCCTCGTCACGCTCGCCGGTGCGGGTGCCCCGGCGGTGGTGGAGGAGCGCGAGGTCGGAGGCTTCCGTTGGACGACCCGCGAGGAGGTGCTCGGCGACGCCGAGGCCCTCGCCGACCTCGAGGCGCGCCTCCGGGCGCTGCCGCGGCTCGCAAGCACGGTGCTGCGGCTGAGGCTCTCCGGCGCCCTGCCGATCGCCGCCCGGGCCGAGCTCGACCGCCGCCTCGCCGGCCTCGCCGCCGCGCTCTTCCGCCTCGACGTCGACGACGGCGCCCTGTCGGTGCGGCCGACGGCGGCGGACCTCGAGGCGATCGACTTCGGCGGCGTGCTCCGCCAGGCGGCCGACCGCCTGCGCGGCCTCGCCGAGGACGCCGCCGCCCCGGCCGACCAGCGGCGGCGGGCCGAGAACGCCCTCGTCGAGCTCTACCTGATGGCCGCCGGCGGGGAGCGCGGGGCGTGAGGATCACCGGCGTTTCGGTCGAGGGGGTCGGCCGCTTCACGGCGGGGGTGCGCGTCGCCGGGCTCGGGCCGGGCGTCAACGTGCTCGCCGCCGACAACGAGGCGGGCAAGTCGACGCTCTTCCGCGCCGTCCGGGCGTGCCTGTTCGAGCGCCACACGAGCACGGCCCAGAAGGTGCGCGAGCTCGCCAGCGAGGGCTCGCAGCTGCCGGCCGCCGTGACGCTCGAGTTCGAGCACGCGGGCACGCCCTACCGGCTGTCGAAGCGCTTCCTGCGCAGCGCCGGCGCGACGCTCCATCGGGACGGCACCGAGATCGCCCGCGGCCGCGAGGCGGACGAGCGGGCCTGGGAACTCCTCGGCATCGACCCCGGCGGCGGGCGCAGTGTCGACGAGGCGGCCTTCGGCATCCTGTGGGTCGAGCAGGGCAAGTCGTTCACCGTGCCGGAGCCGACCGGCGCGGCGGCGAGCGCCCTCAGCGCCGCCGTGCACGCCGAGGTCGGCACCCTCGTCGGCGGCGAGCGGGCGCGGGCGGTGCTGAAGGCGCTCGGCGAGGAACTCGGCACCCTCCACACCGAGCGCGGCCGGCCGAAGGCGGGCGGGCCGCTCGCCGAGGCGATCGCCCGCCACGCCGAGCTGACGGCTTCGCTCGACGCGGCGCGGGCGCGCCTTTCCGTCCTCGACGCCGAGCTCGCGAGCCTTGCGGCGAAGCGCGCCGAACGGGCCCGCGCCGCCGATCCGGCCGCCGAGGCGGAGATGCGCGAGGGCCACGCCGAGGCGCGACGGCTCCTGCGCGAGGGCGAGCCGGCCGGGGCGCGGGTGGCCCAGTGCGAGGCGGCCGAGCAGCGCGCCCGCGCCGGCCTCGAGCGGCTCGCCCGCCGCCACGAGGAGTTCGCCGGCCGCGCGGCGCGCATCGACGCCGACCGGCGGCGGGCCGCCGAGATCGACGCCGAGCTCGCCCCGCTCGCGGCCGAGGAGGCGGCGGCCCGCGCCGCCGTCGCGGCCGAGCGCACGGCCCTCGCCGCCCTCGACGCCGAGGCGGCCGCGGCGGACGGGCCGGAGCGGGCGCTGGAACGGGTGGCGGCGGCCCTGTCGCGGGCCGGCGAGCGCGACCGCCTCGCCGCCCGCATCGCCCGCCTCGACGACATCGCCGCCCGCACGGCGGAGACGGCGGCGGCCCTCGCCGCCAACGGCGCCATCGCCGAGGCTGCGGCGAAGCTCGACGAGATCGAGCGCGAGCGCGCCCTCGTCGCCGCCCGCCTCGCCGCCGCGGCGCCGCAGGTGGAGGTGGTCGTCCACCCGGCCGGCGCCGGGCGCATCAGCGTCGACGGTGCGGCGCTGGCCGGCGACCTCCGTCGGCCGGCGCTCGCGCCGCTGTCGATCGCCGTCGGCGACCTCGCCACGATCACCGTGACGCCGCCGGCCGGCGCCGGGGCGGCCGAGGCGGCGCGGCAGCTCACCCGCCAGGCGGCGCTCGACGAAGAGCTCGTCGCCCTCCTCGCCGCCACCGGCCACGGCGATGCCGCCGCGCTCCGGGCGGCCCGCGCCGGCCGGCAGGCCCTGGAAGCGGAGGCGGCGGCCCTCGCCGCCGAGGCGAAGGCGGCGGGGGTCGGCCGCGGCGAGTCTCTTCGCGCGGCGCTCGCAGCGGCCGTCGCCGAGGCGCGCGACGAACTCGTGCGGCTGGAGACGGCGCTGGCGGACGTGCCCTACGCCGAGGCGGGCTTCGCCGACCCTCCCTCCGCCGAGGCGATCGACGCCCGCCGGGACGAACTGCGCGCCGCCCGCGACGGGTCGCGCCGTCGCCGGCAAGCGATCGAAGGCACCATCGAGGCGCACGGGGCGACGCTCGCCCGCCTCGCCGACGCCCGCGGCCGCCTCGCCGGCACCTTGTCGGAGGTGAATGCCCGCCTCGCCGCCGACCTCGCCGCCCTACCGGACGAGGGCCGCGCCGCCGCCGTCGCCGAGGCCGCGTCGGCCCTCGCGGACGCGACCGAGGACCACGGCACAAAGGCCGCCGCCCTCGAGGCCGAGAAGCGCGCCGCCCCGCCGGCGGAGGAGATCGAGCGGCGGCGCGGCCGGGTGCGGCGGCTCGAGGAGGCGCTCGCCAACCACGCCCAGCGCCTTGCCGGCCTCGACCGCGAGATCGCCAACCTCGAGGGCCGCATCGAGGCGGCCGGCGGCGACGGGCTCGGCGAGCGGGCGGCGGCGCTCGAGGCGGAGGCGGCGCTCGCCGGCCGCGAGCGCGATCGCCTCGAGGCCCGCGCCGAGACGCTGAAGCTCCTCCAGAAGACCGTCGAGGACTGCTACGCCTCCCAGCGCGAGCAGCTGACGGCGCCGCTGCGGCGGCACCTGCGCCCCTATCTCGGCGACCTCTTCCCCGCCGCCGACCTCGCCCTCGGCGAGGGCTTCGCCGTCGAGAGCCTGGAGCGCGGCGGCGCGGCGGAGGCGTTCCAGCGCCTCTCCGACGGCACCAAGGAACAGATCGCCGTGCTCGTCCGCCTCGCCATGGGGGCGATGCTCGCCGAGCGCGGCGAGGAAGTGCCGATCGTCCTCGACGATGCGCTGGTGTTCTCCGACGACGGCCGCATCGCCCAGATGTTCGACGCCCTCAACCGCGCCGGCGACCGCCAGCAGGTGATCGTGCTCACCTGCCGCACCCGCGCCTTCGCGGCGCTGGGCGGCCGCATGCTGCGGATCGAGCCGACCGGGGCGGCCTGACGGGAGGTGCCTCGCGCGGCCGTTGCGCACGGGGCGGGCTCTCGCGTACCGTCCGCGCGCGGGCGGGGGCGCGCAGGGGTCGGCCCCCGATCTGGCCGAGGAGTGCACAGCCGATGTCCCTCATCACGAAGCCGGATTTTGCCGGCCGACGCCTCGCCATGGCCGCCAGCGTCCTCGCCGTCCTCGGCGCCGCCGCCCAAGCGCCGCCGGCCATCGCTGACGACGACCCGGCGGCCGCGGCGGCCGAAAGCAATGCGAAGCTCTACCGCCAGTCGATCGCCGCGGCGGCGGTGAAGCGGCCGTCGTTCCAGAAGACGCTGAAGCCGATCGACCCCTCGAAGCCGCGCGTCAAGGTGATCACGCTGACCTACAAGAAGGGCCAGCCGGTGAAGGGCGACCATCCCTTCGAGCAGACCCGCGGCCGCAAGACGATCGAGAAGACCGACGGCGACACGGGCGTGCTGAAGTACGACACCTGGGTGTCGCTGCCCTCCGAATCCGCCAAGGCGTGCAAGGGCGCCAAGGACCCGGTGCTGGCGCTGGAACAGATCCTCGGCATGCCGCCGGCCGCCGGCGACTGGGAGCTCGTGGAGTTCGAGGTGGCGCCGCGCCACATCTTTCGCCCGTGCGCCAGCAGCCCGGACATCACCACCAAGACCTGCGACTTCGCGCTGCCGACGGAGTTCAAGTCCGAGGCCGAGAAGAGGCGGGTCGAGGAGGCCCAGGCCTTCGTGTTCGCGCAGATGTGGACGTCCTTCAACGTCGGCTTCCCGTCGCCCGGCTATCCGTTCACCGGCATGGGCTGGACCTACAACTGGGACCCGGCGGCGAAGGACCCGTACGGGATTTCCGAGTACGTGGTGAAGCAGGGCGCCAAGGTCCACAAGGTGCGCGCCCTGACCCCGAAGCAGTTCTGCAAGGGCTGAGAGGGGCGATGGCCGGGCGGCCGACGGACATGGCCGGCCGCCAGAGCCATCGGCATTGCTGATGAGGGGCTCCCACCCGTGATCCGTCATCGCCCGGCTCGACCGGGCGATCCATCACGGTCGCAGGTCGAGCCGTGGGTGACCCGGGCCGTCGCCGCGAGCATTGCGACCAACCGTTTGAAACGGCTGTCGTTTCCGGGTGGGATGGATCGCCCGGTCGAGCCGGGCGATGACGGAGATGGGATGTGGCGAGGACGGTTCGCTACCCCTCACACCCCCGCCGGGACCGGGTGCTTCGCGAAATAGGCCTTGTCCGCCTCCGGCTGCACCCACTCGGGGTGGCCGTGCCAGCGGATGGCGTGGGCCTTCATGTCGGTGCCGTAGCGGATGCGGTAGAGGAGCGTGCGCTCCGGGCCGTTGCGGTACTCGTGGAGTTCGCCCGGCGGGTGGACGACGAAGGACCCCGGCGTGACGTCGACGAGGCGGTCCGGCGTCTGCATCGTGCCGCCGCCGGAGAAGCAGAAATAGATCTCCGTGCAGTCGGGATGGCAGTGGTAGGGGCTTGCCTGGCCCGGCTCCCAGCAGGCGACCGTGTAGTCGCCACCGCCCGTCTCGCCGAGGATCTTCTCGACGTGCTTCTTCGGGTCGAAGCTCTGCTCGGCGACGATGTCGAAGACGTGCATGGCGGCTCCCTCCGGTCGGTGCCGCATCGGCCCGCGCGGCTCTCCGGCGACTGTCGGGGTGCGGGGCGGCACGTTCAAATTATCCGTTCTCGTCGTGTCCATCACGCGGGCTGATGGTCTCTCGTCAAGGTCGACACGGCGGCGGCTTCGCCCGATGCTGCCCTTCACACCTCTCGCCCGGAGTGTCCGATGGTGCCGCGCCCCCTCTCCGTCCGCCGCCGCCGGCTCGGACCCGCTGCCATTGCCGGCGCCCTCGGTGCGGCGCTCCTCACGACCGCCCCTGCGGCGGCGATCTCGCCGCGGCCGGTCGAGGGCGAGAAGGGCATGGTGGTCAGCGACCAGCGGCTTGCGAGCGAGGTCGGGGCGGAGATGCTGAGGGCCGGCGGCAACGCCGTCGATGCGGCGGTGGCGGTCGGCTACGCCCAGGCCGTCGTCAACCCGTGCTGCGGCAACCTCGGCGGCGGCGGCTTCATGACGATCCACCTCGCCTCGGGCGAACTCGTCTTCGTCGACTTCCGCGAGGCGGCGCCGGGCAAGGCGACGGCCGACATGTATCTCGACGACAAGGGCGAGGTGGTGCCGCGGGCGAGCCTCGACGGCTGGAAGGCCGTCGGCGTGCCGGGCACGGTGCTCGGCCTCGAAACGGTGCTGTCGAAGTGGGGCACGAAGGACCGCGCGACCGTGATGACGCCGGCGATCCGCCTCGCCCGCGAGGGCTTCGTGCTGACGCGCGCCGACGCCGACATCCTCGCCGCCGGCACCAAGGCGTTCCAGGCGAACCCGGTGACCGGGGCGATCTTCCTCGACGCCGGCCAGCCCTTCGCGCCGGGCGGGCGGCTGGTGCAGACGGACCTCGCGGCGACGCTCGAGGGCATCGCCAAGGACGGGCCGGGCTCTTTCTACGAGGGGCCGGTGGCGGAGGCGATCGTCGCGGCGAGCGAGGCCGGCGGCGGGCTCCTGTCGAAGGCGGACTTCGCAGACTACGACGTGCGCCTCGGCGAGACGATCGAGTGCCGCTACCGCGGCTACGAGGTGCGCTCGGCGGCGCCGCCGAGCTCCGGCGGCATCGCGCTCTGCGAGATCCTGCACGTTCTCGAGGGCTATCCGATGGGCTGGCTCGGCCACAACTCGGCCGATGCCGTCCACCTGATGACGGAAGCCTTCCGGCACGCCTTCGTCGACCGCAACGCGGCGCTCGGGGACCCGGCCTTCGTCGAGAACCCGGTCGCCCACCTCACCTCGAAGGCCTATGCGGGCAAGCTCCGCGGCGCCATCGACCGCCACCGGGCGACGCCCTCGGCGACGCTGAAGCCCGGCACGGGCGCGCACGAGGGGTCGCAGACGACCCACTTCTCGGTGATCGACGCGGCCGGCAACGCCGTGGCGGTGACCTATTCGCTGAACTCCTACTTCGGCGCCAAGGTGATGGCGCCGGGCACGGGCGTGCTCCTCAACAACACCATGGACGATTTCACGGCGAAGCCCGGCGTGCCGAACCTCTTCGGCCTCGTGCAGGGCGAGGCGAACGCCATCGCGCCCGGCAAGCGGCCGCTCTCCTCGATGAGCCCGACGATCGTGCTGAAGGACGGCGCGCCGGTGATGGTGCTCGGCAGCCCCGGCGGCTCGCGCATCATCACCGCGGTGGCGCAGGCGATCATGAACGTCGTCGACCACGGCATGACGATCCAGGAGGCCGTGGACGCGCCGCGCCTGCATCACCAGTGGATGCCCGACGTGCTCTATGCCGAGCCGCGGGCGCTGTCGGCGGACACGCGCCGCCTCCTCACCGAGCGCGGCCACACGGTGGTCGTGCAGACCCCCTGGGGCGCCGTGGCGGCGATCCTCGTCGGCGGCGGCGAGCCGCAGGCCGGCGAGGCCCCGAGCTTCGGCGACGACGTGGTGCGCGGCACCGGCACGCGCGAGGGCTGGACCTACGGGGCGAACGACAACCGTCGGCCGGCGGGGGCGGCGGTGGGGGAGTAAGGCAGTCCCTGCTCGCGAGTCCGCGAGCGTCTAAGGCGGGGCAGCCACCCTCCCCTCGCGGGAGGGTCGGACCGCGAGAGCGGTCCGGGGAGGGCCGCCGGCGGCGTAGCCGACGGCGGTGCGACGGTTCGGCAATCTCGGGCGCCGTACCGCCGCGCGCTGGCGCGGCGGACCCCTCCGGCCGGCTGCGCCGGCCACCTCCCCCACGAGGGGGAGGGAAAGCGCGCGACAGCGCTGCCCGCTACCCCGCCACGAAAACCCGGTCCGGCGTCAGCCAGCAGGGCGGCAGGATCAGGGGGATGCTCGAGGTCGGCAGCACCGACGGCTTGAGGTCGATGCCGAGGGTGTCGCGGATGAAGGCGCGGCGGGCGTCGATGCGGGCGGCGACGGCCGGGTGGCGGGCGGCGAGGTCGGCGCGAAGGGCCGCGTCGGCGAAGACGATGCCGTCCTCGCAGTTGAGGGCGCGGCCGGTCTTCATCGGCACCGGGATGATGTCGACTTGCATGGGCATGCCGGAATCGATCGTCTCCGGGGACTGCGGGCGGATCGGCGTGTGCGTCCACTCGTCGTGGCCGGTGAGGTGGCCGGGGTTGAGGGCCGAGCGAAGGCCCGCACGGGCGAGGGCCTCGACGGTGGCGGCGAAGATCTCGCCGCCGGAAATGCCGATGTCGGCCGTCTCGTACCAGGCGAGCAGCCCGGCGAAGTAGCCGGCCGCGAGGGCCTCGAAGTCGGCGTCGTGCTTCGCCAGCACGCCGGCGCGGGCCGACAGGCCGCCCCACAGCCCGACGGCCGTGGTGACGCCGTCGCCCTCGGCGAGGCGACGGGCGGAGGGGCTGCGGAGGCCGACGACGGCGGCACCCGCGTCACCGCCCGACATCATCACGTGGCAGGCGAGCGGCTGGCCGGCATAGCCCATGCGGCCGGCGGCGGAGAGCTCGCTGTCGCTCGGCCGCGCGCCCGTCAGGATGCGCCAGACCATCGCTGAACAGTGGGCGCCGCCCCACTCGTAGGCGGCGATCTGGTCGGCATCGACGACGGAGCGGAGGCCACTCGCCGGGTGCATGAGGACGCGCGTGGCGTCGTCGACGCCCTCGCGGCCGCCGACGGCGAGGGCCAGCGCGTCGACCACCATCGCCGGGGCGAAGAAGCTCGGCGCGCCGTCCCACTCCTCGACCTCGAGGTACTTCCAGCCGGCGAGGCCGACCGTGTCGCCGGGGCGGAGGCCGATGTCGGAGAGGATGACGGGCAGGCGCGGCGCCACGGTGCGGTCCTGGCCCATCAGCCCGAAGGACTGGGCGAGGACGATCTCGAGGCCCGGCAGGAGGGCGAGCGGGGCGTAGTCGATGCACTCGTTGCCGGCGACGATGACGCGGCGGTCGTCCGGGCCGAGGAGGAGCAGCATCTCCTCGAAGCGCGGCTCGATGCCGGTGAGGAAGAGGATGTTGGCGAGGTGCTCGCGGTCGCCGTAGACGGCGAGCCAGGTGCGGCCGGCGGTGGCGTAGGCCTCGCGGCAGCGCCGCTCATAGGTGGCGGCGGGGATCGCCGGCGGCGCCTCCGGCAGGCCGAAGTCGGGGATGGTGATGGTGGCGAGGCGGGGGGACATCGGGGCTCTCCGGATGGGATGTGGCGGGGCGCTGGTGCCCTCAGGCGGGGACCGGCGCGTCGGCACGGAGCAGCCCCGCGAGCTTCAGCTCCGCCCAGAAGTCGGCGGGGATCGGCCGGGCGAGGCCGGCGAGGTTGTCCGCGAGCTGGGCTGGGGTGCGCGTGCCGGGGATGATCGAGACGATCGCCGGGTGGGCGAGCACGAAGCGGACCGCCGCGTCGATCAGGCGGACGCCGTGGCGGGCTGAGACGGCCTCGATGCGCGCGACCTTGTCCATGATCTCCGGCGGCGCCGGCTTGTACTCGTACTTGGCGCCGGGCACGGCGCCGGTCGCGAGGATGCCGCCGTTGAAGCCGCCGCCGAGGACGACGGCGACGTTCCGCTCGACGCACATCGGCAGGAGCTCGTCGAGCGCCTCCTGTTCGAGCAGCGTGTAGCGGCCGGCCAGCAGCAGGCAGTCGAAGTCGCGGGCGAGGAGCGCGTCGCGGCAGACCTCCCACTCGTTGACGCCGACACCGATCGCCCGGATCACGCCTTCGTCGCGGAGACGCACGAGGGCGTCCCAGCCGCCGGCCATCGCCACCTCGAAATAGGCCCGCTGGCGGGCGACGCCGTGGTTGATGACGTCGACGTCGTGGATGAAGGCGATGTCGACGTGATCGAGCCCGAGGCGCTGCAGGCTGTCCTCGACCGAGCGCAGGGTGGCGTCATACCCATAGGCATAGGTGGGGGTGAACGGCAGGCCGTGGCGCCAGGGGTCGCGCTCGGAGAAGACGCGGCCGGGCTTCAGGAGGTAGCCGACCTTCGTCGAGAGAACGAAGGAGGCGCGCGGCTTCCAGCGGAGCGCCCGGCCCACCCGGTGCTCGGAGAGGCCGTTGCCGTAGAGCGGGGCGGTGTCGAAATAGTTGAGGCCGGCGGCGAAGGCGCCTTCCAGCATCTGGTCGGCGACGGCCTCCTCGATGGGCGCGAGGAAGTTGCCGACCGGCGCCGCGCCGTAGCCGATCTCGGTCACCTCGAAGCCGAGGCGGCCGAAGCGGCGGCGCGCCGGGGCCGGCGCCGCCGGCTCACCGGCGGCGGGGGTTGCCGGCGTCGCCGCCGGCCTGACCGCGTCGGTCATCTCAGGAGCGGCCGGCGAGCCAGGCGAAAGCCTGGGTCCACAGACGCCGGTAGCCCTCCCACTCGACGAACTCGGTCGGCAGCCAGTGCGGGCCGATGTCGGAGGTCCACGCCATCGTGCGGCCCTTGCCGTAGGTGCCGGCGGCAAGCAGAGGCTGGTCGCCATAGTCGGAGCCGACGGAGAGGAGCAGCGTCGCCTCCGGCTTCAGCTTCGTCTCGTTGTAGCCGAGGAGGTAGGGCCAGGCGCCGGAGAAGCCGGCGGTCGCCGGGTGCGCCGCACCGGTCGGCGCCGGGTGGAAGCCCTCCGGCACCTCGACGCGGTCGTCGGCGGTGAGCATCGTCACCGGCAGGATGGTCTCGATGGGGGTGCGGGCGTAGCGGGCGGCGCCGTTGAGGCCCTGGAAGGAGAAGTAGCCGCCGATCATCATGAAGCCGCCGCCCCCCTCGACCCACTCGGCGATCGCCTTCAGGCGGTTCGGCGTGCGCTTGCCGCGCACGAAGGTGTCGGGGTGGAGGAGGAGCGAGTTGGCGCCGACGTCGGACAGCACGACGACGTCGTAGGCCTTCAGCTCCTCGGCGGTGAACGGGAAGCGGGTGTGGGTCTCGTGGCCCGGCAGGTGGACGATCTCGACGTCGGAGCCCTCGAGGGCGGCGAGCAGCGGGCCGATGCCCGACTGGAACTCGGCGGTGGAGAACTGGTCGAAGCCCTTGGTGTGGGTGGTCGAGCTCGACCAGGTCTCGCCGGCGAGCAGGACGCGGATCTTCTTCATTCTGGGGGTCTCCTCGGACGCGGGGGTGCCGCCGGCGGCCTTCTGGGGGCCGGCCGTCGGATGCTTCAGGCGTTGGGGACGAGGCCGATCGCCTCGGCCGCGACGTGGATGGTGATCGCCTGGCCGACAGCGAAGGCGCGCGTGCGGTCGGCCGGCAGGTGGGCGGTGATCTCCGTGCCGCCGGGCGCCTGGATCACCACGAAGTCGAACGAGCCGACGAACGACACGTCGGCGATGGTGCCGGCGACGGCGAGGGCCGGTCCCGGCGGCGGCTCGAGGGCGACGTCCTCGGGCCGCATGAAGATGGTCACCGGCCCGGCCGGGAGCCCCTCCCCCTTGCCGGCCGGCAGGGTGACGCGACCGCCGAGGGTCTCGACGACGGCGCGGCCGTCGTTGGCCCACGCGAGCCTTGCCTCGACGAGGTTGTTGACGCCGAGGAAGCCGGCGACGAAGCGCGTCGCCGGGGCGTAGTAGAGCTCCCGCGGCGCGCCGACCTGGACGATCCGCCCCGTCTCGAAGACGGCGATGCGGTCCGACATGGCGATCGCCTCCTCCTGGTCGTGGGTGACGTAGAGGAAGGTGACGCCGGTCTGCCGGTGTAGGCGCTTGAGCTCCCGCTGCATCTGTTCGCGCAGCGTCCGGTCGAGCGCCGACAGCGGCTCGTCGAGGAGCAGGATCTTCGGGTGGAAGGCGAGCGCGCGGGCGATCGCCACGCGCTGCTGCTGGCCGCCGGAGAGCTCGCGCGGCTTGCGGCGTCCGAACTCGGCGAGCCCGACCGTCTCCAGCATCTCCCCGACGCGGGCGGCGATGCGGGCGCGGTCCCATTTCCGCACCTTCAGGGGGAAGGCGACGTTCTCCGCCACGGTCATGTGCGGGAAGAGCGCATAGCCCTGGAAGACGAAGCCGAAGTCGCGGTCCTCCGGCTCGACGCCGGTGATGTCGCGGCCGGCGAGCAGGATCGCGCCGCTGTCCGGCCGGGTGAAGCCGGCGATCGACATCAGCAGCGTCGTCTTGCCCGAGCCGGAGGGGCCGAGGAGGGTGACGAACTCACCCTCCTCCACTTCGAGGCCGATGTCGGCCAGCGCCGTGACGGGTCCGTAGGTCTTGCGGAGATCGCGGGCGACGAGGAACGACATCAGCTCTCTTCTGGCTTTCTGCGGCTAGTCGGGGACGCGGCTCAGATCGGATCGCGGATCAGCGGCGCCGTCGAGCAGTGGATGCCGCCGCCGCCGAGCTCCACCGCCTCGTAGTCCACCTCGATGATCGAGATGCCCGCCTTGTCGAGGCGGTCGGCGAGGCGCGGGCTCGTCGTCGTGTGCATGATGAGCCGCCCGGGGGCGACGGCCAAGCAGTTCAGCGAGAAAGCGTTGTCCTCGGGCGGCAGCTCGATCAGCCGCATGCCGCGCTTCACCAGATAGTCGATGAAGACGTAGGGCAGCTCGTTCTTGTTCACGATCGCCGTCTCGACGTCGACCATCATGAACGAGCCGTCGATGTGGATGCGGTAGCCCGGCATCGGCACCTTGATGAGGGTGACGCCGAGGCCGTTGAGGATGCGCTCGACCTGGGCGACGCCCTCCGGGTTGCAGGCGACGCTGACCGAGCAGACGGCGGTCTTGGCGTCGATGTGGGCGAAGCCGCCGCCCTCGAAGACGGCGGTGCCGTTGAGGGTCGCGAGGATCGGGCAGCCGGCGTTCGCGAGGGCGCGCGTCACCGGCAGCTCCTCGCCGCGGCGGACGCGGCGGGCGAGCCGGGTGACGATGGCGCCGCCCTCGACGCCGATGACGCTGTCGCGGGTGAAGATCTGCTTCATCCGCCCGGGGGCGGCGTCGCCGACGAGGATGACGTCGACGCCCTCGGCCTTCAGGGCGGCGGTGAGCGCGTCGTGGGCCTTCTGCATGGCGGGAAGGTCGGGCATCGTCTTGCCCATCCAGTACCAGCCCTTGTCCGGGTCGCCGAAGCCGCCGATCTCCGGCATCGGCTTGTTCTCGACGACCGACAGCTCGTCGCCCGGCCGGTGCATCAGCACGGCGCGCAGCTTGCCGACGTCGTTGGAGACGCCCCAGTTGCGGCCCCAGCCATCGACGAGCTCGACCTCGCTCTCGAAGGCGGGCTCGGGCACCGAGCCGAAGATCTCGAAGAACTTGTTCTCGCGATACTCGTGCTCGCTCATTGCGGGCAGGTGGGCCATGGCACGTCGGTCCTTCTCGGGGTGGTTGGTCTTCTTCGGATGATCGGTTTTCTCGCAGCCGGCCGCCCGGCTCATCCCGTGCGGGAGGGCCGGTCGAACCAGACCGTGCGGGCGAGGAGCGCGAGCACGGTGACGGCGAGGAGCACGGCGGAGATTGCCGCCAGCGCCGGATCGACGGAATCGGCGATGCCGGTGAAGATCCGGCGCGGCAGCGTCTCGACGGCGCGGCTCGTGATGAACAGCGTGACGGTGATCTCGTCCCAGGAGGTGACGAAGGCGAACACCGCCCCGGCGGCGATGCCGGGCGTGACGTTCGGGAGGATCACCTTGAAGAACACCGTCGGCGGGCGGGCGCCGAGGGAGCGGGCCGCCTGGATGAGCCGCGGGTCGAGCTGGGCGAGCGAGGCGCCGATGGCGAGGATCGCGAACGGCAGGCAGAGCACCACGTGGACGATGATGACGCCGGGATAGGTGTCGATCAGGCCGAAGCGCGCCCACAGCTTGAAGATGCCGACGGCATAGATGATCGGCGGCACGATCAGCGGCGCGAGCAGCACGACGCGCGTCAGCGACGGCCACCAGCCGGCGAGCGCCCAGGCGCCGAGGGCGTAGGCGGCAGCGGCGGAGACGGACACGGCGGTCGCGATGGCGGCGACAACGAGGCTCGTCACCATCGACGGCAGCCAGCCCTTCTCCCAGACGAGCAGCGAGCCGAAGTGCTGCAGCGACACGCCGTGCTCGGGCAGCGACAGGTATTCCCGGTCGGTAAGGGCGACGGGCACGAGCACCAGCACCGGCAGGAACAGGAAGCCGAGCAGCAGCCACGGCAGGCCGACCGAGACGATGCGCGCGAGCGCCCGCCCGAGCGGCGTCGACTCCCGGCGGCGGGGGGCGACGGCGGCGCTCACGACGACCTGCCGGAGAAGGCGGCGCGCAGGGCCGGCTGGCGCATGGCGAAGAAGACGACGGCCCCGACGACGAGGAGCAGCATCGTCGAGATGCCCGTGGCGACGCCCCAGCGCAGGGTGTTGGTGATCTGCACCGAGATGTACTCGGCGACCATCACCGTCCGGCCCGCCCCGAGCAGCGCCGGGGTAATGAGGAAGCCGAGCGAGAAGATGAAGACGAACAGCGTCGCCACCGCGATGCCGGGGGCGCTGAGCGGCACCCAGAGCTTCCAGAACACCGTCATCGGACGGGCGCCGAGGGAGCGGCCGGCCTGCATGATGCGGCGGTCGATGCCGGCGAGGTTCGCGTAGATGAGCAGCACCGCGAACGGCATCATGTAGTGGACCATGCCGATGATGACGCCGGTGCGGTTGTGGACGAGCTGCAGCGGCTCGTCGACGAGGCCGAGGCCGGTGACGGCGAGGTTCACGAGGCCTTCCCGGCGCAGGATGGTGATCCACGAGAAGGCCCGAACCAGCACCGAGATCCAGAACGGCACGAGCACCATGAAGAGGGCGATGCGACGCGGCCCGGGCGACATCTGGACCAGGGCGTAGGCGACGACGTAGCTCGCCGCGATGGTCAGCGCGGTCGTCCACAGCGAGACCTCGAGGGTCGTGGTGACGACACGGGCGACGGCCCGGCTGCCGAGCAGCTGCTCGTAGTTGGCGAGGCCCGGCGAGGGCTCCGTCACGCTGAGGAACAGCACCTGCACGATCGGCAGGACGTAGAAGACGGTGGCGAGCAGCACGGCCGGCACGGTGAGGCCGACCGCCCACCTGTCGAACGGGCGCATCCGGGGTCCCTCGAAACGGAGGATCGGCGGAGGGACCGCCGCCACGCCGGCGGCGGCCCCGTCCTGTCGCGATCAGGTGGCGATGAAGTCGAGGAACTTGTTCTGCAGCTCCGCCTCGTTGTCGGCGTAGTAGGCGGTGCTGATGCCAATGTTGTTCTTGGCGTTCTCCGGCGCGGCGGGGTCGACGGCCTTGTCCTCCGCCGTCATCATCGCCTGGGCCGCCGGGTTCGACGGGCCGTTGCCCATCAGGCGAAGGAGCGTGATCTGGCCTTCCGGATCGAGGCTCGAGTTGATGAACTCGAACACCGTCTTGCCGGCCGGGTTGCCCTTCGGCACCGACCAGGCGCTCCAGAACAGGACGTTCTCGTTCCAGGTCCAGGTGAAGCGCTCCGGCGCCTCCTTCTTCAGGAGGTTGGCGCGGGTGTGCCAGATGTTGCCCATGACGACCTCGCCGTCGCGGAACAGCTGCTGGCTCTGGGCGCCGCCCTCCCAGAAGATCAGCTGCGGCAGCAGCGGCTCGAGCTTCTTGAAGGCGCGGTCGACGTCGAGGGGATAGAGATCCTCGCGCTTGACGCCGTCGGCGAGCAGCACGGGCTCGAGCTGGCCCTGGATCCATTTGCACATCGTGCGCTTGCCCGGATACTTCTCGGTGTCGAAGAAGTCGACCCAGCTCGTCGGCGGGGTGGCGCCGACCTTGCTGACGTCATAGGCGAGCACGTTGGCGAAGGCATAGTTGGCGACGCCGAACTCGGCCGCGCCGTCCGGGCCGACCTTCGACTTGTCGACCATCGTGTAGTCGATCGGCTCGAGGTAGCCGCCCTTGCCGAGCACCACGCCGTCGACCATGCCGCCGTCGGTCGTATCCCAGATGACCGCCTTGGACTCGACCATGGCGCGGACGGCGCCCGTCGTCGGGCCGGCACCGTCGATCGCCACCTTGATGCCGGACTTCGCCGTGAACGGCTCGCCATAGGCCTTCTGGAAGGCCTCGACGGCGGCGCCGCCCCAGTTGCACAGCACCACTTCCTTGGCCTGGGCATAGGAGACGCCCGGCCGCACCACCGCCACGGCGCCGAGAGCGCCGAGCGCCGTCAGCAGCGTGCGCCGGTCGATCTGTCCGCTCTGGAACTTCTCCATCGCGATCTTTACGGCGTCCGCCGCGAAGGTTTCCTTCGTCATCCTCTCCGTCCCCTTCTGAATGGCCGTCTCCGGCCCGTTACACTCCGCCTCCCGCGGTCCCGGCCTCTAACGGGCGGGTGCCGCCTCCACCTCGGCGCGCGGGCGGGCGCCCCAGCCGCGCCCCCCCCGTTCCACCGGGATCCGCTCCGGCTGCCCGGCCGTCGCCCGCCCGCGGACGAGATCGACGAGAAGCCGCACGCCGAGCCGCCCGAACGCCTCCGCCGACTGGCGGATCGTCGTCAGCGGCGGGTCGAGCAGGCTCGCGAGCGGGATGTCGTCGTAGCCGACGATCGACAGGTCCCGCGGCACCGCCACGCCGGCCGCCCGCGCTGCACGGATCATGCCGATCGCCAGCATGTCGGCGGCGGCGAACACCGCGGTCGGCGGCTCCGCCAGCGCGAACAGCCGCGCGAAGGCCTCGGCCCCGAAGCTCTCGTCGTAGCGCCCGCTCACCACCAACGCCGGGTCGAGCGTCAGGCCTGCCTCGGCGAGCGCCCGCTCGAAGCCGCGGCGCCGCTCGTCGACGCTGAGGAGGCCGGCCGGGCCGGTGACGTGGGCGATGCGGGTGTGACCGGCGGCGAGGAGGTGCCGTCCGGCGGCGAGGCCGCCCGCCTCGTTGTCGGCGAAGAGGCGCGGCGCCTCCGCCCCCGGCACGTCCTCGTCGAGCAGCACCACCGCCTTGCAGGCGTTGATGCGGGCGGCGAGGCGGCCGTCGTCGATGTGGTTGGTGAGGAGCAGCATGCCGTCGAGCTGGCGGTCCTCGACGCGCGACAGGAAGCCGATCTCGCTCTCCGCGCGGTTGCGGCTGTTGAACATCACGAGGCTGTAGCCGGCCTCGGTCGCCTCTGCCTCGGCGGCGCTCGCGATCGAGGCGAACAGCGGATAGGCGATGTCGGCGGTGATCAGGCCGAGGGTCTCGCTCGAGCCCGAGCGCAGGCGGCGGGCGATGGCGTTCGGCCGGTAGCCGAGCTCGAGCACCGCCGCCTGGATGCGGCGCGCCGTCGCCTCCGGCAGGGTGAGCCGCCCATTGAGGAAGCGCGACACCGACGCCGGCGAAACGCCGGCGACACGCGCGACCTCCTGGATGGTGGGACCCGTCCTTGCCATGAGGGGAAGCCTAGTCACGCTTCCCGAACTTGAAAATCGATTTAGTAAATCGTTTTCACCCTCAAATGAGCGAAGATGGCGGGTGTTGTTGCGACGCAACAGGGCGCGTGCACGCCGGCTTGCGGCAAGGCCAGCGCCCTCGCCCCGGCTTGCTTGCTGACGACGGGCGCCGAAGGGCGCGCGGGCGGTCGCGTTGGAGCGAGCGGGGGTGGCGGGGCGGGGAGCGGCGGGCATGGCTCAGGCCCCCGGCCGCGGATCGAAGACGGCGGGGTCCCGTTCGCGCAGGACGTCGCAGTCGGCCTCGATGTTGGCGACGTGCGCCTCGAGGAGGCCGGCGGCGCTTGCGAAATCGCGCGCCTCGACGGCGGCGAGGATCGCCCGGTGCTCGGCGAGGACCTGCGAGAGATGGGTTCCGTCGAAGCCGAGCAGGAAGCCGACGCGGGCAAGATCCGCGGAGACGAGGAGGCAGGCGTTCCAGGCGAGCGGCCGGCCGAAGGCGGCGAGCAGCGCGCCGTGGAAGGCCATGTCGAGCCGGTGCATCAAGGTGACGTCGCCCTCGGCGATCGCCGCCTCCTGGTCATCGAGGTTGCGGGCGAGGGCCCGGAGATCGGTGGCCGAGGGCTCGGCGACCGGAACGCGCACGGCGCCGCCCTCGAGGCTCGCCCGGACGAACACCGCCTGGCGGATCCGCTCGACGCCGACGCGGGAGACGCGCGTGCCGGTCTGCGGCGAGACCTCGATGAGCCCCTCCTCGATGAGGCGCACGAAGGCCTCGCGGACCGGCGTGCGGCTGACGGCGAGGGTGTCGGCGAGTTCGGCCTCCGCCACCCGGGCACCGGGCTTCAGGGCGGCGGTGACGATCGCCTCGCGCAGTTGCTCATAGACCCGGGCGGCGACGGTGTTGCGCCGTTCCGGGGCAAGGGCGATGGGGCGGGCAGCGAGGGCCGACATGCCGGCATACTGGCATGCATGGGACGGGGGTCAAGCCCGTTTCTTCATCGCGCACAAGGATTGTGCAATGCGGCGGAAGGAGAGAGCCGGGGTGGGGTGGAGGGCGGGATGTCCACGCTTCACCTGTCGGTGATCCGACGCGGGCCGCGCGGTGGCTCGCGGAGCGAGCAAAATCACCCCGGTTGCCGTGTGAAGATGACGGCTCTGGCAGTGGACGCGACGAGAAGCAGATGCGGCGATTGCGGAGGACCGCTCGGAGAGCCGAGCCCGCGGCGCCCCCCCTCCCTGCCCTCCCCCGCGAGGGGGGAGGGTTCGCGTCGAGTGCTGGTTTTTCCCACCGCCTAATGCCGACTGCCGGCTGCCGCCCCCTCACCCGAACGCCCCGTCCGCCAGCCGCCGCAGCGCCGCCCACTCGAGCTCGGCGGCGCCATCCGGGTCGGCGGCGTACTGGCGGACGGTGCGCTCCATCACCGCCGGCGTCGGCAGGCGGAGCGGCCGTCCGGTGCCCATGGCGGCGAGCTGGATGCGGCAGGCCTGCTCGAGGTTGTACATCCGCGCGAACGCCTCCCCGACGGTCTTGCCGACTGTCAGGAGCCCGTGGTTGCGCAGGATCAGCTGGTTGAAGGAGCCGAGGTCGGCGACGAGGCGCACCTGCTCGTCGCGGTCGAGGGCGATGCCCTCGAAGTCGTGGTAGCCGACGTCGCCGTGGAACAAGAGCGCCGTCTGGTTGAGCGGCAGCAGCCCCTCTTCGAGGCAGCTCACCGCCACGCCCGCCGCCGTGTGGGTGTGGATGACGCAGGCGACCTCCGGCCGCGCCGCGTGGACGGCCGTGTGGATGACGACGCCGGCGGTGTTGATCGGCACCTGCTCGCCGCGCACCAACCGGCCGGAATGGTCGATGACGGCGAGCCGCTCCGGCCGCACCTCGCGGAAGAGGTCGCCATAGCGGTTGATCAGCAGCGTGTCCGGCTCGCCGGGAATGCGCGCCGAGGCGTGGGTGTGGATGAGGTCGTCCATGCCGAAGTGGGCGATCAGGCGGTAGACGGCGGCGAGATCGGCGCGCACGGCGGCTTCGGCATCGGTCACGGGGAACCTCCGGGGACGGCAACGGACGACGGTCATGCATGGGGCGGGCCGCGGCGACCGGGGAGGCGGCCGAGGGCGCGACAGGACCACGCCGGCAAGGCTATTGCCACGCATGCCGACATGCAAGCATGCCGGTATACCGGAGAGGCGCCAGTTGAGGCTGTGGCTACAGGTGGCTACACTCCCATCCATGAAAACGGTGTCGATCCGCGATGCGAAGAACCGCCTCACCGAACTCGCCCGCGAGGTCGAGGAGGGCGTGACCATCGTCGTCACGCGGAACGGCCGCCCCGTCTTCGACCTCGTGCCGCACCGGCCCCGCGGGGGGATCAATCTCGGGGCGATCGAGGCCTTCAAGCGCGAACAGGGTGTCGACCGGCTCGTCACCTACATCGCGGACGATTTCGACGATCCCCTGCCGGAGGACTTCCTGCTGCAGCCGCTCCCGGACAAGCCGTGAGACTGCTACTCGACACTCACGTCGTTCTTGCGCTGCTGCAGCAGGGCGACGCACCGCTTCCGCCCGGCACTGCGAGCCTGCTGCGAGACCCGGCGAGCAGCCTGTGGGCGAGCGTTGCGACGCTGTGGGAGATAGCCATCAAGCACAGGATCGGAAAGCTCCGCCTGGCCTTCCCGCTCGACGCCCTGCCGCGCTTGCTCAGGGGAATGGGCGCGGAGATCATCGAGATCAACGCGCGTCACGCCCTCTCCGATGTCTTCCCGGAGCCGCCGACCCGGGACCCCTTTGACCGCCTGCTGCTCGCGCAGTGCCAGATCGAGGGCTTCCGGCTCGTGACGCTGGATCGCACCCTCGGCGGCCATCCGCTGGCGGCCCTGCGCTGACGACCTACGACGGCGGCGCTCTCGCCGCCGTCGGGCACGCCGCCCGCGTCAGGACAGCGTGTCAGGGCATCTTGCAGGTGGCGACCGTGACGTCGCGGACTTCCGCCGTCACCTTCGAGCCGCTCTTCACGGTCGGGAAGCCGCTGCCGCCCGTGGAGCGCCGCTTCACGTCGGCGTCGAGGTCACCATTGGCATCCTTCGAGAAGGTGGCCGCGCCGATCTTCTTGCCGTCGACCAGGAAGGTCACCTTCTGCCCGGACTTGAAGCCCGACTTCTTGTCGGCCTCGAGATCGACGTCGATCTGCTTCACCGTCGTCTTGCCCTGGGTCTGCTCGGTGTAGGTGGCCGTCAGGCGCAGGGTGAAGAAGTCGCCGCCGGAGCACTGCAGCACGCGGCTGAAGCTCTGGGCCTCGCCCGCGGTGGGGACGAAGGCTGCGGCGAGGAGAACGGCAGCAGCGACAGGGACGAGGGGACGATTCATCACGCGAACCTCAAGGAAACGGGACAGGGCGAGCGCCCCCGCGGGACGGCCGGGGCCGGCGAGCGCTTCCGGCCGGAGGCCGGCAACGCCAAGGGGTTGCGCGTTTCCCGTCTTAGGCGAGACCTGCGCTGCTGACAATTCCCGATCCGCCGGCGGCCGCGCCGCATCGCGCCCGGCCGCGTCCCTCCGCGCGCCCTCAACCACCACCCGGCCGCCCCCTCCCCGCGCCTCGCCGCTTCCGTCGCCGCCGCGGCGCTGCTAGAAGGCGGCTCATGGGTGCGCGGTGGACGATGCGGCGGCGAATTACCGGCCCGGCCTCTCTCTGAGGCGCGGGGGCTTTGTCCCACGCGAGGAGGCCGGGTTTCCTTGCCAACATCGCGGCCGCCGGGGACACGTCCCGCGCCGCGGCCGCCCCGATTTTCGACCGCCCGAACGGACACCCGATGACCGAGACGACGACCCCGGCGACCGCCGCCGAGCGCGACTATTCCGACACCCTGTTCCTGCCGGAGACGGCCTTCCCGATGCGCGCCGGGCTGCCGCAGCGCGAGCCGGAGATCCTCGCCCGCTGGAACGCCATCGGCCTCTACAAGCGGCTGCGCGAGGAAGCGAAGGGCCGCCCGCTGTTCGTGCTGCACGACGGCCCGCCCTATGCCAACGGCAACCTCCACATCGGCCACGCCCTCAACAAGACACTGAAGGACGTGATCACCCGCTCGATGCAGATGCTCGGGCGCGATTCCAACTACGTGCCCGGCTGGGACTGCCACGGCCTGCCGATCGAGTGGAAGATCGAGGAACAGTACCGCGCCAAGGGCCAGGACAAGGACGTGGTGCCGGTGGTGGAGTTCCGCCGCGAGTGCCGCCAGTTCGCCGAGCACTGGGTGAAGGTGCAGGGTGAGGAATTCCAGCGCCTCGGCGTCGTCGGCGACTTCGACGACCCGTACCTGACGATGGCCTACGAGGCGGAGTCGGTGATCGCCGGCGAGCTCCTGAAGTTCGCCACCTCCGGCCAGCTCTATCGCGGCTCGAAGCCGGTGATGTGGTCCGTCGTCGAGAAGACGGCGCTGGCCGAGGCCGAGGTCGAGTACCACGACTACCAGAGCGACACGATCTTCGTGAAGTTTCCGGTGGCAGGAATCGTCAATTTCAAAAAGTATTTAAATGACGAGGTATCCACAGCAGTTCTGAAGTCCAGTGCCGTAATTTGGACAACGACGCCGTGGACCATCCCTGGAAACAGAGCTATCGCATTCTCACCGAAAGTTAGCTATGGCCTCTATAGGGTTACGGCTTCGCCGGAAGGCAACTGGCTCAAGACTAATGAAACCTTGATCCTAGCCGACAATCTAGCAAGGGGCGTATTCGAAGCCGCGCGCGTCAACGAGTTTTCTCGTGTCGCCGATGTGCCGTCTGAGTTCTTGGCCCATAACTTGGCATGCAAGCACCCGCTTGCAGGTCTTGCTGGCGGCTACACATTCCTCGTCCCGCTGCTGCCCGGCGACCACGTCACCGACGACGCCGGCACGGGCTTCGTCCACACCGCCCCCGGCCACGGCGCCGAGGACTTCGAGGTGTGGATGGCGCACGGCCGCGAACTCGCCGAGGCGGGCATCGAGACCCGCATCCCCTACACCGTCGACGCCGACGGGTTCTTCACCAAGGACGCTCCCGGCTTCGAGGGCCGCCGCGTCATCACCGACAAGGGCGACAAGGGCGACGCCAACCAGGCCGTCATCGACGCCCTCGTCGCCGCCGGCATGCTTGTCGCCCGCGGCCGCCTGAAGCACCAGTACCCGCACTCCTGGCGCTCGAAGAAGCCGGTGATCTTCCGCAACACCCCGCAGTGGTTCATCGCGATGGACAAGGAACTGCACGGGTGGACTGCGAAGGGTGACGGGGCGAAGCCGACAACGACGCCCGACACCCTGCGCACCCGGGCGCTCGCGGCCATCGCGGCGACGCGGTTCGTGCCGCCCGCCGGCCAGAACCGGCTGCGCGGGATGATCGAGAACCGGCCGGACTGGGTGGTGTCGCGCCAGCGCGCCTGGGGCGTGCCGATCGCCGTGTTCCGCAACACCGAGACCGACGCCGTGGCGCCCGGGCCGGACTTTGGCGCGAGCGAGGAGCTCGCCCGCCGCATCACCGAGGCCTTCGCCGCCGAGGGCGCCGACGCGTGGTTCACCGGGGGCGCGAAGGAGCGCTTCCTCGGCGGCCTCGTGAACGATCTCGACGCCTGGGAGAAGGTCGACGACATCCTCGACGTCTGGTTCGATTCCGGCTCCACCCACGCCTTCGTCCTTGAGAAGCGCCCGGACCTGAAGTGGCCGGCGGACGTCTACCTCGAGGGCTCTGACCAGCACCGCGGCTGGTTCCACTCCTCGCTGCTCGAGAGCTGCGGCACCCGCGGCCGCGCGCCTTACGACACCGTCGTCACCCACGGCTTCACCATGGCCGAGGACGGGCGGAAGATGTCGAAGTCGCTCGGCAACACGGTGGCGCCGCAGGACGTCATCAAGCAGTACGGCGCCGACATCCTGCGGCTCTGGGTGCTCTCGGCCGACTATGCCGACGACCAGCGCATCGGCCCGGAGATCCTGAAGACCACCGCCGACACCTACCGGAAGCTGCGCAACACGCTGCGCTGGATGCTCGGCTCCCTCGCCCACGACGAGGGGTTCCAGTTGCCGCACGGCGAGATGCCGGAGCTCGAGCGGCTGATGCTGCACCGGCTCGCCGAGCTCGATCAGGTCGTCCGCGAGGCCTACCTCGCCTACGACTTCAAGCGCGCCGTCTCGGCCGTGTCGATGTTCATGACGGTCGACCTCTCCGCCTTCTACTTCGACGTCCGCAAGGACACGCTCTACTGCGACCCGTGGTCGTCGAAGCGCCGGCAGGCGGCCCTCGCCGTGGTGCGGACGATCTTCGACGCGGTGACGGCCTGGCTCGCGCCGGTGCTGCCGTTCACCACCGAGGAGGCGTGGCAGTCGCTGCATCCCTCGGACGACGGCTCGGTGCACCTGCGCCTGTTCCCCGAGGTGCCGGCGTCGTGGCGCGACGAGGCGCTCGCCGAGAAGTGGCGCAAGGTGCGGCTCGTCCGCCGCGTCGTCACCGGCGCGCTCGAGATCGAGCGGCGCGAGAAGCGCATCGGCGCCTCGCTGGAGGCGGCGCCCATCGTCCACGTCACCGACGCGGAGCTGCGCGCGGCGCTGGCCGGCCTCGACCTCGCCGAGATCTGCATCACCAGCACCGCGACGCTCCTCGCCGACGAGGGTCCGGCGGACGCCTTCCGCCTCGACGAGGTGGCCGGCGTCGCGGTGGTGCCGGCCCTCGCCGAGGGCCGCAAGTGCGCCCGCTCCTGGCGCGTCCTGCCGGAGGTCGGCAGCGATCCGGACTATCCGGACCTGTCGCTGCGCGATGCGGCGGCGATGCGCGAGCGCGACGCCCGCGCGCGGGCGGCCTGACCGGTGAGCGACGCCCCTGCCCTCGACAGGCGCGTGACGCCGGCCCGCCCGGACCTCGCCGCGCGCCGGCTCGAGGGTATCGTCGCCGCTGACCGCTATGTCGACGGCGAGGTGCGGCGGGTCGTGGCGGCGTCCGCGCCGCTGCACCGGACGCCGCGCTTCGACGCTCCCCTCGACAGCGAGGCGCTCGCGGGCGACCTCGTCACCGTCTACGAAGAGACGATCGAGGGCTGGGCGTGGGGCGAGCTTTCCCGCGACGGCTATGTCGGCTACCTGCCGGCCGACATGCTCGGGCCGGCGGAGCCGGCGCCGACGCACCGCGTGGCAGCGCTCCGCACCTTCCGCTACCCCGGCCCCGACCTGAAGCTGCCGGCCCTCGGCCACCTGTCGATGGGCGCCGGCGTCAGCGTCGTGCGCGAGGAGGAGCGGCGCGGCACGATGTACGCCGTGCTCGCCAACGGCGGCGGCGCTGTGATCGCCCGCCACCTCGAGCCGGTCGATGCCCGCGCGGCCGACTTCGTGGCCGTGGCCGAGCGTCTGGTCGGCACGCCTTATCTCTGGGGTGGCGCCACGACCCTCGGCCTCGACTGCTCCGGCCTCGTGCAGCTGTCGCTGCGCATGGCCGGCGTCGCCGCCCCGCGCGACAGCGACCAGCAGGAGGCAGCGCTCGGTGAGCCGCTGCCGCTCGACGCCGCGCCCATCGATGGCCGTCGTTCGCGCCTCACCCGCGGCGACCTGCTGTTCTGGCCCGGCCACGTCGGCCTGATGCTCGATGCCGACCGCCTGCTCCACGCCAGCGGCTTCCACATGGAGGTCGTCGCCGAGCCGGTGACGGAGGCGCTGGTGCGCATCGCGGTGGCGGGCTCGGCGCTGAGGACGGTGCGGCGGATGTCGGGCGTCGGCGCCTAGCCAGCGGCCGAAAATCTCAGAAAATGCAGCGCCGTGTCGCCCTGCGCCCGGCGCTCCTCGACGGTGAACGCCGGCGGGATCGCCACCTCGGCGTCGCCCGCCTCCTCCAGCACGGCCAGCGCCCCGTCCTTCAGCCAGCCGCCGCCGACGAGGGCGGACAGCGCCTTGTCGCCGAGGCCCTTGCCGTAGGGCGGGTCGAGGAAGGCGAGGTCGAAGGGGTCGACGGGCGCGCAGGGGCCGAGCTTGGTGGCGTCGCGGCGGAAGATCCGCGTCGTGCCGGTCAGCGACAGCGTCTCGACGTTGCGGCGGATCAGCGCCCGGGCCGATCCGGCGTCCTCGACGAACAGGCAGAAGGCGGCGCCGCGCGACATCGCCTCGCAGCCCAGCGCCCCGGTACCGGCGAAGAGGTCGATCACGCGGGCGTCCGTCACCGGGTCACCGTAGGCGTGCGCGAGGACGTTGAACAGGCTTTCGCGCAGCCGGTCGGAGGTCGGCCGCGTGGCGCGGTCGGACGGGGCGGCGAGCGTCGCCCCGCGGAAGCGTCCCCCGACGATGCGCACCGCCGCTCCCCGGCCCTCTGAAGGTTACGCGCCGCCGCGCGGGCGGCCGCGTGGCGCGCCCCCGGACGGGCGGCCCTTCGGCCCGCCACTGCGCGGACCCGACCCCTTCGGACCGGCGCCCTTCGGGCCGGCGCCGCGCGGGCCGTCGCTGCGGGGGCGGCCCTTCGGCGGACCCGACGGCCGGTCACCGCCGAACGACGGCTTGCCCGCGCGCGGCGGGCGGCCGCTGCCGGCCGGACCACCGGCACGCGGCGGACGGGCCGGACGGTCGCCTTCGGCCCGGGGCGGTCGCGGCTTGTAGGTCCGCTCGCCCTCGGCGCGCGGCGGACGGGCGGGACGGTCACCGTCCGCCCGCGGCGGACGCGGCTTGTAGGTGCGCTCGCCGTCACCGCGAGGGGCGCGGGGCGTGTAGGACCGCTCGCCCTCGGCACGGGGCGGACGCGGCGTGTACGACCGCTCGCCATCGCCACGCGGGGCACGGGGCTTGTAGGTGCGCTCGCCCTCGGCGCGCGGGGCGCGGGCCGGACGGTCGCCGTCCGCCCGGGGCGGACGCGGCTTGTAGGTGCGCTCGCCGTCACCGCGGGGAGCCCGCGGCGTGTAGGTCCGCTCGCCATCGCCACGCGGGGCGCGGGGCGTGTAGGTCCGCTCGCCCTCCGCGCGAGGAGCACGCGAGCGCACGGGGCGGTCACCCTCGGCGCGTGGGGTCCGCGGCGTGTACGGCCGGTCGCCGCCGGCGCGCGGGGCGCGGGCGGGGCGCTCGGCGCCCTCGGGGGCGGGCCGGCGCGGCGCGCGGGCCGGACGTTCGGGCGCAGCGTCGCCGAGAAGGCCGGCGTCGCGGGCCCGCGCCTTCATGCGGCGGCTCGGGGTGTCGCTGGCGGTGACGGGGCCGGTCGGCGGCGACCAGCCGGCGCCTTCAACGTCGGGGCGGCGGCGCACGGGGCGGTCGCCCTCGGCGCGCGGACGGTCAAAGGCGCCGCGGGCGCGGGACGGCGGAGCGTCGTCGCCGCGGGCGGGGCGCTCGACCCGCGCGCCGGTCTCCCGCGCGCGCAGCGGTCGCCCGCCGGCGTCGTCGGCGCGCCAGACGGAGGTGCCGCGCGACGGCCGGCCGACCCGCGGCGGCCGCTCGTCGCCGCCGGGCGCCTCGCCGCGCGATCCGGCGGAGCGCGGAGCGCCGCGGCCGCGGGGCGCGTCGCCCTCGGAGCTGCGCGGACCGGCGGAGCGGCTGCGCGGCCCCTCGCCGCCGAAGGTGCGGGACGCGGCTCCGCGCGGACCGCCGCGCGAGCCTTCCCCACGGGCGCCCTCGCGGGGGCCGTCGGAGCGGGCGCCGCGCTTCTGCGGCCGGTCTTCCTTCTTCGGCGCCGGACCCTCGGCGGCGTACTCGCCGGTCCAGTCGGTCGGCGCGAGAACGCGCGGACGGTGATTGGCGGGACGGTCACCCTCGACCGGGCGGGCGCCGCGCGAGCGCGGAGCGCCACGGCCGCCGCCGTCCTCGTGGGAGCGGGTGCCGCGCGAGCGGCCCTCGTCGCGGGAGATCATGCCGCGCGAACGCTCGCCGCCACCCGACAGCGGCCGGTCGCCGGCGCGGCCGCGGCCGGCGCCGGCAGCCCGCTCGCGGGCCCCCGGACGCGCCGCCGCGGGCGCCTCGCCGGGCGCCGGCTTGCCCTTGAGGGTGCGCGGCGCCTTGGCGGCGGCCTTGCCGCGCGGCCGGTCGTCGTCGGCGTCGCGGCCGGTCGAGAAGACGCAGCCCGCCTCCTCGGCGAGGCGCTCGCCGAGCTGGTCGCGGAGGATGCGGCCGCGGATCTCGCGCACCTCGCCCGGCTCGAGGTCGGCGAGCTGGAAGGGGCCGAAGGAGATGCGGATGAGGCGCGACACCTCGAGGCCGAGGGTGCCGAGGACCTGCTTGACCTCGCGGTTCTTGCCCTCGCGGATGCCGATCATCAGCCAGGCGTTGGCGCCCTGCACACGGTCGAGCGTCGCCTCGACGGGGCCGTAGAGGACGCCGTCGACGGCGACGCCGTCCTGCAGCCTGTCGAGATCGGCCTGGGTGACCTCGCCGTGGGCGCGCACGCGGTAGCGGCGCAGCCAGCCGGTCGCCGGCAGCTCGAGCATGCGCGCGAGGCCGCCGTCGTTGGTGAGGAGCAGGAGGCCCTCGGTGTTGATGTCGAGGCGGCCGATGGTGACGACCCGCGGCAGCTCCACCGGCAGGTGCTCGAACACCGTCGGGCGGCCGTCCGGATCGCTGTTGGTGGTCACGAGGCCGCGCGGCTTGTGGTAGAGCCACAGGCGCGTCGGCTCGCGTGCCGGCAGGGGCTCGCCATCGACGGTGACGCGGTCGTCCTCGCCAACGGTGTGGGCCGGCGTGTCGAGCACGGTGCCGTTGATGGCGACGCGGCCAGCGGCGATCCACTCCTCGGCCTCGCGGCGGGAGCACAGCCCGGCCCGGGCGATGACTTTGGCGACCCGCTCGCGGCGGTCGTCGGTTTCTTCAGGGGTTGTCATGATGGCGCGTGATAGCAGAGCGGCCGCGGCTCGGATACGGGAAAGCGTGGCCGTCGGAGCGCCGGAATGACCGGCGGCGACGCGGCCACACCGGCCGCCGCCGCCACCGCGCCCGGGCGGCCCGACCGGCCCTCGCCGATGGACCTTGCCCTCGCCGAGGCGCGGGCCGCCGCACGGCGCGGCGAGGTGCCCGTCGGGGCGGTGATCCTCGGCCCGGACGGCACCCTCCTCGCCGCCGACGGCAACCGCACGCTCGAGCTCCGCGACCCGACCGCCCACGCCGAAATGCTGGTGATCCGGACGGCGGCGGCGCGCCTCGGCTCGGAGCGACTCATCGACTGCGACCTCTACGTGACGCTCGAGCCCTGCCCGATGTGCGCGGCGGCGATCTCCTTCGCGCGCCTCCGGCGGCTCTATTTCGGGGCGCCGGACCCGAAGGGCGGCGCCGTCGAGCATGGGGTGCGCCTCTATGCGCAGCCGACCTGCCACCATGCCCCCGAGGTCTATTCGGGCATCGGCGAGCAGGAGGCGGCGGACCTCCTGCGGGCGTTTTTCCGGGGCCGCCGCTGAACCGCGCCGCCCCCCACGGCGTAGAGGGAGGGACGACAACAGGTGGGCCGGCGGATGCAAACTATCGTGATTGCCTACGTGGCGACGGCTGTCGTCTTCGCGGTCGTCGACGCCGTCTGGCTGTCGACCGTCGGCGCGCAGTTCTACCGGCCACGCCTCGAGGGGCTCATCGCCGACGGGGTCGTGTGGGGGCCGGCGATCGCCTTCTACCTGCTGTTCATCGCCGGCCTGCTCTATTTCGCGGTGATGCCGGCGGTGGCGGAGGGACGCTGGGCGACGGGGCTGGTCCGCGGCGCCCTGTTCGGCTTCTTCGCTTACATGACCTACGACCTGACCAACTGGGCGACGCTGAAGAACTGGCCCGGATCCGTGGCCCTCGTCGACATCGCCTGGGGCACGGGCCTTTCCGCCGTCTCGGCGGCGGCGGGCACGGCGATCACCCTGGCGGTGGTCCGCGCGACGGGGTAGCGGGCGCGGGTCGGCCCCGGCAGCGGCGGCTTTCCGCCCGGCTGTCGCGGTGGGCGGCCTTCCGCGCGTGCCGCGCGGCCCTCATCCGCCCTTGGCGCACCTTCTCCCCGCCTTCGGCCGGGAGAAGGGGATGCCGCGATTGGGCTGCCTCGGGGTCCAGTCGGCGTGAGCTACCGAACGCCCGACTGCGACCCCGCCCCCCCTCCGTCGTCATGGCCCGGCTTGACCGGGCCATCCATCCAACCGGAAACGGCTGACGTTGCGGCAAGACTGGATCGCCCGGTCGAGCCGGGCGATGACGGAGAGGATGGTGGAGCGTCTCACCGCGGGCGCCCCTTCTCCCGCTCGCGGGACAAGGTGGCCGAAGGCCGGATGAGGGCCGGCGCGCCGGGGCGCGCCGGATCGCTCACGCCGCCAGATTGCGCAGGACGTACTGCAGGATGCCGCCGTTGCGGAAGTACTCGAGCTCGTCGAGGGTGTCGATCCGGCAGAGCAGCTCGACGTTGCGCACCGTGCCGTCGGCCGCGGTGATCTCGGCGGTCAGCATCTGGCGCGGCGAAAGGCCGGTCTCGACGCCGCGGATCGTCACCGTCTCGTCGCCCTTCAGCCCGAGCGTCTGCCAGCTCTCGCCTTCCTTGAAGGTGAGCGGCAGGATGCCCATGCCGACGAGGTTCGAGCGGTGGATGCGCTCGAACGACTGGGAGATGACGGCGCGGACCCCGAGGAGGTTAGTGCCCTTGGCCGCCCAGTCGCGCGAGGAGCCTGTGCCGTACTCGCGGCCGGCGAAGACGACGAGCGGCACACCCTCCGCCTTGTACTGCATCGCGGCGTTGTAGATCGGCATCTCGACGCCGTCCGGCTGGTGGAGCGTGAAGCCGCCCTCCTTGCCGCCGAGCATCTGGTTCTTGATGCGGATGTTGGCGAAGGTGCCCCGCATCATCACCTCGTGGTTGCCGCGCCGCGTGCCGTACTGGTTGAAGTCGACCGGGCGGACCTGATGGGAGACGAGGTATTCACCCGCCGGCGAGGCCGCCTTGATCGAACCGGCCGGCGAGATGTGGTCGGTGGTGATCGAGTCGAGGAAGAGGCCGAGCACCCGCGCCCCGACGATGTCGCCCGGAGGGGTCGGCTGCGGCTGCATGCCGACGAAGTAGGGCGGGTTGCGGACGTAGGTGGAGCTATCGTCCCAGGCGTAGGTGTCGCCCGTCGGCACGGAGATCTTCTGCCACTGCTCGTCGCCCTTGAAGACGTCGGCGTATCGCTCCTTGAACATCTTCTTGGTGACGTTGTCGCGGATGAACTGGGCGATCTCCTTGTTCGACGGCCAGATGTCGCGGAGATAGACCGGCTCGCCCTTCTTCGTGTAGCCGAGCGGCTCGCGCGTCAGATCGATCTGCATCGAGCCGGCGAGGGCGTAGGCGACGACGAGCGGCGGCGAGGCGAGATAGTTCGCCTTCACGTCCGGATTGACGCGGCCCTCGAAATTGCGGTTGCCGGAGAGCACCGCGGCGGCGACGAGGTCGCCAGCATTGATCGCCACCGACACCGGCTCCGGCAGCGGGCCGGAGTTGCCGATGCAGGTGGTGCAGCCGAAGCCGACGAGGTTGAAGCCGAGGGTGTCGAGGTCCTTCTGCAGGCCCGACCGGTCGAGATATTCCGCCACCACCTGGCTGCCGGGGGCGAGCGAGGTCTTCACCCACGGCTTCGACGATAGGCCCTTCGCCACGGCGTTGCGGGCGAGCAGCCCGGCGGCGATCAGCACGCTCGGGTTGGAGGTGTTGGTGCAGGAGGTGATGGCGGCGATGACGACGTCGCCGTGGCCGACGTCGAAGTCGCGGCCTTCCACCGGCACGCGCTTCTTCGCCTCGCCGGGCTTCTTGAACTCGCCCTCGAGGGCGGCGAGGAAGCCCTGCTTCGATTCGGCGAGCAGCACCCGGTCCTGCGGCCGCTTCGGGCCGGCGAGCGAAGGCAGCACGTTGCCGATGTCGAGCTCGAGGGTGTCGGTGAACACCGGGTCCGGCGTCGACTTCGTCCGCCACATGCCCTGGGCCTTGGCGTACTTCTCGACGAGTTCGACGCGGCTGCCCTTGCGGCCGGTCTCCTCGAGATACTCGATCGTCTCCGAATCGATCGGGAAGAAGCCGCAGGTGGCGCCGTATTCGGGGGCCATGTTGGCGATCGTCGCGCGGTCGGCGAGCGTGAGGTTGTCGAGGCCGGGGCCGTAGAACTCGACGAACTTGCCGACGACGCCCTTCTTGCGGAGCATCTGCGTCACCGTGAGGACGAGGTCCGTGGCGGTGATGCCTTCCTGCAGCTTGCCGGTGAGCTTGAAGCCGATCACCTCCGGCAGGAGCATCGAGATCGGCTGGCCGAGCATGGCCGCCTCCGCCTCGATGCCGCCGACGCCCCAGCCGAGGACGCCGAGGCCGTTGATCATGGTGGTGTGGGAATCGGTGCCGACGAGGGTGTCCGGGAACGCGTAGGTACGCTCGACCGGGCGGCCCTTCTTGTCGGTCTCCGTCTCGGTCTTCGTCCAGACGGTCTGGGCGAGGTACTCGAGGTTGACCTGGTGGCAGATGCCGGTGCCGGGCGGCACGACGCGGAAGTTCTCGAAGGCGCCCTGGCCCCACTTCAGGAAGCGGTAGCGCTCCTGGTTCTGCTCGTACTCGCGGTCGACGTTCTTGGTGAAGGCCGAGGCCGAGCCGAAGAAGTCGACCACCACCGAGTGGTCGATGACGAGGTCGACCGGAACGAGCGGGTTGATCTTCTGCGGGTCGCCGCCGAGAGCCGCCATCGCGTCGCGCATCGCCGCGAGATCGACCACGGCGGGGACGCCGGTGAAGTCCTGCATGAGCACGCGCGCCGGGCGGAAGGCGATCTCGCGGTCGGAGCGGCGGTCGACCATCCAGGCGGCGACGGCGCGGATGTCGTCCGCGGTGACGGTGCGTCCGTCCTCGAAGCGCAGGAGGTTCTCGAGCAGCACCTTGAGGGAGAACGGCAGCTCGGAGATCCCCGGCAGGCCGTTCTTCTCCGCCTCCTTGAGGCTGAAGTAGACGTACTCGGACTTGCCGACCTCGAGGGTCTTGCGGGACTTGAAGCTGTCGAGCGACTGGGTGGACACCGATGCGTTCCCCTGTTCGAATGGCGGCGCGGCGGGGCGGACTTGGGAATGGTCCCGGGGGCGACCGTGGCGGAGGCGGAGGAGGCCGCGACCGTCGACGAACCGGAGCCCCTCCGGCACGGCGCCGGCCGGAACATCCGAAGTCATACAGGACCGCACCGTCCGCCGGCGCGGGTTGCAAGCCCTATACCGAATTTATCCCAGCGAAACCAGATCACCTCCAATGTGCAAGCGAGCAGGCCGATCGGCCGATCGAGAGCCTCGATGGCGGCGGATTTCCAGCCTGTGAGCCCCCCTTCCCCCACCGGTCTCCTCGCAGAGGGCCTCGCCCTCGACCGCGGCGGGCGGCGCCTCTTCGAAGGCGTCGGCTTCGCCGTGGCGGCGGGCGAGTCGCTCGTGATCACCGGGCCGAACGGGGCCGGAAAATCGAGCCTGCTGCGCGTCGTCGCAGGGCTGCTCTCCCCGAGCGCCGGGACGATCCGCCTCGAGGGCGGCGACGACGAGTTGCCGCTCCCGGCCCAGGTCCACTATCTCGGCCACCTCGACGCGGTGAAGCCGTCGCTCTCGGTGGCCGAGGCGCTCGGCTTCTGGGCCGTCTATCTCGGCGGCGGGCGTGACCGGGTCGACGATGCGCTGGACGCGGTCGGCCTGCTGGCGCTCGCCGATCTGCCCTCGGCTTATCTCTCGGCCGGCCAGCGCCGGCGCCTCGCCCTCGCCCGCCTTGTCGCCGCCCCGCGGCCGATCTGGCTCCTCGACGAGCCGACGGCGGCGCTCGACGCGGCGGCCGAGCGGCGGCTCGGCGAGCTCATCGCCGACCATGTCGGCGGCGGCGGCATGGTGATGGCGGCGACCCACATGGACCTGCCGATCGCGGCGCCGCGGCGGCTCCGCCTCGGCGGATCGGCTCCGGCATGAGGGTTGACCCGTGACCGCAGCCCTGTGGGCGCTCTACCGGCGCGACCTGACGCTGGCGCTGCGCGTCGGCGGCGGCGCGGCGGTGTCCGTTCTGTTCTTCCTCGTCGTCGTGACGATCGTGCCGCTCGGCGTCGGGCCGGACCTCAAGCTCCTCTCGCGGATCGGCCCGGGCATCCTGTGGATCGGCGCGCTGCTCGCCACCCTCCTCGGCCTCGACCGGCTGTTCCAGGCCGACCGGGACGACGGCTCGCTCGACCTCCTCCTCACCAGCGAGGCGCCGCTGTCGCTCGTGGTGCTCGCCAAGGCGGCGGCGCACTGGACGGCGAGCGGCCTGCCGCTGGTGGTGGCGGCGCCCTTCCTCGCCCTGTTCCTCGACCTCACGCCGGCGGCAATCGGCGCGGTGACGGTGACGCTGGCGGTCGGCACGCCGGCCCTGACGCTGATCGGCGCCATCGGCGCGGCGCTGACGGCGGGGCTGCGCCGCGGCGGCCTGCTCGTGCCGGTGCTCGTCGTGCCGCTCGCCGTACCGGTGCTGATCTTCGGCGTCGCGGCGGCCGACGCCGCCGTCACCGATCCGGCGCCCTTTCTGCCGCCCTTCCTCATCCTGTGCGCGCTGACGCTGTTCTCGCTGGTGATCGCCCCGATCGCGGCGGCGGCGGCGCTGAGGGCCGGCGAGGGCTGACGAGGCAAGGCGGAGGCCCGTCCGCCACCGCCGAAGGCGCCCTAGACGCGCTTGCGGCGGCCGTAGAGGACGCAGCCGGCGATCAGGGCCGCGCCGAGCAGGGTCGCGCCCCAGACCACGACCTGCGCCCCGAGCGGGCTCGAGAAGCAGCTGTAGAGACCGATATAGTCCATCTGCCAGCAGTAACGGTCGGGATCGCTGTAGCTGTATGTCCGCGACATCATGCCGTTGAAGAACAGGAACACGCCGACGACCAGCACGAGCCACTTCGTCATGGGAGCCCTCCCGCGGGCCGGGCGGCGGTGGACCGGGACGCGACGACGTCCATTCGCGCGCGTCGCATCGCCCGGTTGCCCGGCGAGACGGTAGAGGACGACGGGAGGCCCGACCAGCGGCTGCGGTTTCACGATCCCGCGGGCGCGGCGAGCGACCCGCCCCGGGCCGGTGCGTCGGCCGCCTCGTCGCGGCCCGCCCCGGGGCGGAAAGATCCCGCGCCCGCGTCTTCGACGCGGGGCGCCGCCACATTGAAGTCGATCTCACTCGGCACTAGAAGCAGGTCATGGGCATCACCGACCTCGCCAACCCGACACGCTTCACGTCGATCTCGGCGAAGGCGCTGCCGTTCCTGTGGGGCGTGACTCTCGCGACGCTCGCCGTCGGTCTGTGGCTGTCGTTCTTCTTCGCGCCGGCCGACTACCAGCAGGGCGAGACCGTGCGCATCATGTACGTGCACGTGCCCTCGGCCTGGCTCGGGCTGTTCGCCTATGTCTCGATGGCGGCCTCGGCCCTCGGCACGCTCGTCTGGCGCCACCCGCTCGCCGACGTCGCGGCCCGCGCCGCCGCGCCGCTCGGCGCCGCCTTCACCTTCCTCGCCCTCGTCACCGGCTCGATCTGGGGCAAGCCGATGTGGGGGACGTGGTGGGAGTGGGACGCCCGCCTCACCTCGATGCTCGTGCTGTTCGTCATGTATCTCGGGCTGATCGCCCTCTGGCACGCCTTCGACGACCAGATCCGCGCCGCGCGGGTCGCCGCGATCCTCGTGCTCGTCGGCACCATCAACATCCCGATCATCAAGTTCTCGGTCGACTGGTGGAACACGCTGCACCAGCCGGCGAGCGTCTTCCGCATGGACGGGCCGACCATCCACCCCTCGATGCTGATCCCGCTGCTGGTGATGGCGGTGGCCTTCACGCTCCTCTTCACGACCCTGCAGGTGATGGCGATGCGCAACGAGATCCTGCGCCGCCGCCTTGCCGTGCTCGGGATGCAGGCGGCGGCCGCGGGGGGCGGCGAGACGCGCCGGGCGGACGGCATGGAGGCGGCCTCGTGAGCTGGCTCTCCGGACACACCGGCTTCGTCTTCGCCGCCTATGCGATCACCACGGTCGTGCTCGTCGGGATGACCGCCTGGATCCTTACCGACGGCCGCCGGCTCCGGCGGCGGATCACCGAGCTGGAAGCCCGCGGCGTCCGCCGGCGCTCGGCGGGCCGGTCATGACGGCGGCCGCCGACCCGCGGACGGGCGCCGATCCGCAGACGGAGGCTCGCGAGGCCGCCCGCCGGCGCCGGATGCGGCTGATCCTCGCCGCCCCGATGGCGATCTTCCTCGGCCTCGCGGCGCTGTTCCTGTTCCGCCTCAACGTCGGCGGCGACCCTTCGGCCATCCCCTCGGTGCTCGTGGGGCGGCCGGTGCCGGAGACGGCGCTGCCGCCGCTCGAGGGCCTCGTCCGGAACGGCGCACCGGTGCCCGGCCTGACGCCGGCGGACCTCCGCGGCCGGCCGCTCCTCGTCAACGTCTTCGCCTCCTGGTGCGGGCCCTGCCGCATCGAGCACCCGCTCCTGATGCGCCTCGCCGAGGACCCGGAGCTCGCCATCGTCGGCATCAACAACAAGGACCAGCCGGAGAACGCCCGCCGCTTCCTCGGCGCCCTCGGCAACCCCTATTCGGCCGTCGGGGTCGACGCGAACGGCCGGGCCTCGATCGAGTGGGGCGTCTACGGCGTGCCGGAGACGTTCGTCGTCGGACCGGACGGCACCATCCTCTACAAGCACATCGGCCCGATCAGCGAGGCCTCGCTCGCCGGCCCGTTCGGCGCGGCCATCGCGGCGGCGAAGCGCGCCGCGGCGGCCCCGCCGCCCGGCTGAGCAGGGCGACCGCGCTCCCGCATACCGGCCCTGCCGTCCTTGACGGGCGGGGGGTCGCTTCCTACGTTCGGCGCGACGTCGGCGAACGTCTCGCCCGACAAACATTCACGAGGACCGTCATGGCGACGTCGAAGGTTACCGATGCGAGCTTCAAGGCCGATGTGCTCGATTCCAGCGAGCCGGTGGTCGTCGACTTCTGGGCCGAGTGGTGCGGCCCCTGCAAGATGATCGCCCCGGCGCTCGAGGAGATCGGCAAGGAACTGGAAGGCCGCGTGAAGATCGTGAAGCTGAACGTCGACGAGAACCATCAGACGGCGACGAAATACGGCATCCGGTCGATCCCGACGCTGCTGATGTTCAAGAACGGCGAGCTCGCCGCGACTCAGGTCGGCGCCGCCCCGAAGGGCCGCCTCGCCGAGTGGATCAACGCCAACGCCTGACCGGCGCCGCCCGATCGACCGATCCAGAGACGGGGCCGCCACCGCGCGGCCCCGCCGGGGACCCCGATGAGCACTGAAGACCCGAACGCCGATCCCGCAAGCACCGCACACGCCGACCGCTTCCCGTCCGAGGCCCCCGTCGCGGCCCCGGACAAGGAGGACGGTCTCGCCGCCGAGGTGCTCGCGCTCGCGGCCGAGAACGCCGGCCTCCGCGACCAGGTGCTGCGCACCCTCGCCGATATGGAGAACCTCCGCCGGCGGACCGAGCGGGAGGTGCAGGACGCGAGCCGCTATGCCGTGACGTCTTTCGCGCGCGACGTGCTGTCGGTCGGCGACAACCTCGGCCGCGCCCTCGAGGCGGTGTCCGCCGAGGCGCGGGCCGCCGGCGGCGACGCGCTGAAGGCGCTGCTCTCCGGCGTCGAGATGACCGAGCGCGAGTTCGTCGCCACCCTCGGCAAGCACGGCGTGCGGCGCATCGAGCCGGCCGGCGAGCGCTTCGACCCGAACCTCCACCAGGCGATGTTCGAGGTGCCGGACCCGTCGGTGACGAGCGGCACCGTCGTGAAGGTCCTGCAGCCCGGCTACGTGATCGGCGACCGCGTGCTGCGGCCGGCGCTCGTCGGCGTGGCGAAGGGCGGGCCGAAGGCGTCGGCAGCGGCCGAGGGTGGCGAAGGCGCCACGGCGGCGGCCGGCTGAGTCGCAGCGGATTCCGCAGCGCAACAGACAACCTGCCGCCTTAACCCGCTGAGGGAAAAGCGCTATTTTTGAGGCGCTGGCGCGCGAGAGCGCAGCCGGCGCCTTTTCTTTTGGCATTGCAGCATGACTGGTTGCCGGGGGAAAGCGTCGCGGTGACGCAACGCCGTGCGCCGTCCCGCGTCCCGCGTCTGGCACGCGGCTTGAAAAGCGCAGCAGCAATGAACGCGAGCGGGCCGGCACCACACCGGCGCGCCTGACGATGGGGAGAGGCCCGGGGACCACGCACTGGCTGCGATGGAGGTTCTCGCCGTGCCACTCGCCCGCTCCCGCTCCGCGGCCGTCCTCGCCGCCGGGCTTCTCGGTCTCTCCCTCACGCTTCCCGCCGCGGCCGACGACGTCGAGGTCGACGTCGAGCTCGTGCTCGCCGTCGACATCTCCCAGTCCATGGACGAGTACGAGCAGCAGGTGCAGCGGGACGGCTACGTCTCCGCCCTCGTCTCCGAGGAGGTGATGAAGGCCGTCGCCTACGGCATGACCGGCAAGGTCGCCGTCACCTACATCGAGTGGGGCGGCGTCGGCGAGCAGTTCGTCGTGGCCGACTGGCAGCTGATCGACGGGCGGGAAGCGGCCGAAGCCTTCGCCAGCCGCCTCGCCGAGGCGCCGCTGAAGACCGTGCAGCGCACCTCGATCTCCTCGGCCCTCGCCTTCGCCGGCACGCTCTTCGAGGGCAACGGATACAAGGGCGCCCGCCAGGTCATCGACATCTCCGGCGACGGGCCGAACAACCAGGGCGGCGTCGTCACCGACAGCCGCGACGCGGTGGTCGCCCGCGGCATCACCATCAACGGCCTGCCGCTGATGCTGACGGACGGGGCGAGCTGGTACCACCTGCCCAACCTCGACCGTTACTACGAGGACTGCGTGATCGGCGGGCCGGGCTCCTTCGTCGTACCCGTCCGCAGCCTCGACGGCTTCGCCGACGCGATCCGCCTGAAGCTGGTACTGGAGATCGCCGGTCTGGTGCAGGAGGAGGCGCGGGTGATCCCGGCGGCCGGCCGCGCCGCCGTTCCCTGCAACATGTTCGACTGATCGCCGCGCGGGCCGGACCGGCCGCAGGTCAGCCGGTCGGCCAGAGCACCGGGCGCACGTGCGAGAGGAAGGCCTCGGCATGGTCGGCGCAGGCCTTGCCGGCGGCCGTGACGTCGCGAGCGAGGACCGCCTGCAGGAGCCGCTCGTGGGCCTGCCGATCGTCGCCGGGGCGACCGCCCGCCCGGGCCATCAGTGCCCTGTAGCGCTCGGAGTGCTCGAACAGCCAGAGCCAGATCCACTTCATGCGCAGGCTCGGCGCCGCCTCCACGAGGGCGCGGTGGAACTGCTCGTGGGCGGAGGCCCACGCGGGGGTGAGCTGTCCCGTCAGGGGATCGAGAGCGGGCCGCCGCGACAGCATGTGGAAGGTGGCAAGGACCGACGCTTCCCAGTGATCGTCGCCGCGGGCAATCGCCTCCGGCACGAGCAGGAGCTCGAGGCGGACGCGGGTCTCCAGGAGGTCCTCGAAGTCCTCGCGGGCGGCCCCGGCGACGCGAAAGCCCTTCTGGCCCGACACCAGCACGAACCGCTCGGTGACGAGCCGCATCATCGCCTCGCGCAGCGGCGTGAAGCCCATGCCGAACCGCTGGCGGAGCGCCGCGAGCCGCAGGGCCTGGCCGGGCGCCAGCGTGCCGTCGCGGATGTCGCGGCGGATGTCCCGGTAGGCGCGCTCGGTCAGGGTGTCGGTGGCGGACGCTGACGAACCGGCCGGTTCACCCGCCCGCCTCGCCTCCTCGCCCCAGTCGCCGCCCCGCCGGCCCATGCGCGCGCTCGCCCCCGCTGCTCATGAGACTGGTATGCACTTTTGGCGCGTGCGTCCAGCGGATGTGAGTTCGCGAAATCGTGCGGGAATTTCGAAATCTTCGCCTTGACTCGGAGGGGTCCGCCTTTGAATCTGCCAACCAATCCGGGACCCAGGCTACGGTAATACGCCTCTCCGGAACACCGATTCGCCGTCGCCGAGAGGCGACACCGGCAGCCGAGGCGAACGGGCGAAACGCGGACGCCTCCCCCCTGTCCGTTCTTGCCTATTCGGTCTCGACTGGCCCCTCCCCTTCCCGCCGAGCGGGAGGGGGAGGGGCGACTCCCTCGAGTGCGCCGCCGCGCGGGACCAGGTCCCGCCCCTTGCCGCATCAGGCCGCCTGGTCGGCGGCCTCGCCAGCGGAGAACAGCAGGCGGTCGGTGCCCGCCGTGCCGTGCACCACGGCCCCGTCGGCGATCTCGCCGGCGAGGATCTTCTCGGCGAGCGGATCCTGCACCTCGCGCTGGATCACCCGCTTCAGCGGCCGCGCCCCGTAGACCGGATCGTAGCCGCGCTCGGCGAGCCACGCCCGCGCCGACGGGTCGAGCTCGAGACGGATGCGCCGGTCGTCGAGCAGGCGCTGCAGGCGCGCCAGCTGGATGTCGACGATCGCCCCCATCTCCGTCCGCCGCAGCCGGTGGAACAGGATGATGTCGTCGAGCCGGTTCAGGAACTCCGGCCTGAAGTGCGCCCTGACCGCCGCCATCACGAGGTCCCGCACCTCGGACACGTCCTCGCCGTCGCCCTGGTTGGCGAGGTACTCGGAGCCGAGGTTCGAGGTCATCACGATGATGGTGTTGCGGAAGTCGACCGTCCGGCCCTGCCCGTCCGTCAGCCGCCCGTCGTCGAGCACCTGCAGGAGGACGTTGAAGACGTCCGGGTGCGCCTTCTCGATCTCGTCGAAGAGCACCACCTGGTAGGGCCGGCGGCGGACCGCCTCGGTGAGGGCCCCGCCTTCCTCGTAGCCGACATAGCCGGGAGGGGCGCCGATCAGCCGGGCCACGGAGTGCTTCTCCATGAACTCCGACATGTCGATGCGCACCATCGCGGTGTCGTCGTCGAAGAGGTAGGCGGCGAGCGCCTTCGTCAGCTCCGTCTTGCCGACGCCGGTCGGCCCGAGGAACATGAACGAGCCGATCGGCCGGTGCGGATCCTGCAGACCCGCGCGGGCGCGGCGGACGGCGGTCGAGACGGCGTGGACCGCCTCGGCCTGGCCGATGACGCGCTTGGCGAGCTCGTCCTCCATGCGCAGCAGCTTCTCGCGCTCGCCCTCGAGCATCTTGTCGACCGGCACGCCGGTCCAGCGCGAGACGATCTGGGCGACGTGGTCGGGCGTGACGACCTCCTCGACCATGCCGCCGGTGCCGCCGCTCGCCTCGACCTCGGCGAGCTGCTTCTCGAGCCCCGGGATGACCCCGTAGGTGAGCTCGCCGGCCCGCTGGTACTCGCCGCGCCGCTGGGCGTTGGCGAGCTCGTTGCGGGCGTCGTCGAGCTGCTTCTTGAGGTCGGCGGCGCTGCCGAGCTTGTCCTTCTCGGCCTTCCACTTGGCGGTCAGTTCGTCGGACTGCTCCTCGAGATCGGCGAGCTCCTTCTCGAGCCGCTGCAGGCGGTCCCGGGAGGCGGTGTCGGTCTCCTTCTTGAGGGCCTCGCGCTCGATCTTCAGCTGGATCACCCGCCGGTCGATCTCGTCGAGCTCCTCGGGCTTCGAATCCACCTGCATGCGGACGCGCGAGGCGGCCTCGTCGACGAGGTCGATCGCCTTGTCGGGCAGGAAGCGGTCGGTGATGTAGCGGTTCGACAGGGTCGCCGCCGCGACGAGGGCACCGTCCGAGACTCGCACCTTGTGGTGCTGCTCGTACTTCTCCTTGAGGCCGCGCAGGATCGAGACGGTGTCCTCGACCGTCGGCTCGCCGACGAACACCGGCTGGAAGCGCCGCGCCAGCGCCGCGTCCTTCTCGACGTACTTGCGGTACTCGTCGAGGGTCGTCGCGCCGATGCAGTGCAGCTCGCCGCGGGCGAGCGCCGGCTTCAGGAGGTTGGAGGCGTCCATCGCCCCGTCCGCCTTGCCGGCGCCGACGAGGGTGTGC